>Ga0182741_1000004_pt1 | contig 589189 bp, 555 predicted proteins | sample eDN5th37CBELigOP_FD_128874 | JGI IMG/M metagenome (GOLD analysis project Ga0182741, IMG submission 128874) | Enriched Organic Plus compost microbial communities from Emeryville, California, USA - eDNA 5th pass 37_C BE-Lig OP (version 2) (version 2) ...
CCGCTCGCGCGGCGACCTACGACGACTGGCTCCATCACTACAATCACCACAGACCCCACACCGGGCTCGGAGGCTCCACCCCCGCCGAACGCGTTCACAACCTCACGGGGAAGAACAACTAGTACTCGCCGTTCACCCCGCCGGAGCCGATGATGATGCCGTCCTGGATCGCCTGCATCCGCAGACCCACCTTCGTGCCGACATCGATGCCGTACGCGCGGTACTTCTCGCGGATGCGCTTGAGGTAGCTCTTCGCGGTCTCCTCGGAGATGCCGAGCTTGTACGCCACCGACTTCACCGGCTCGCCCGTCGCATACAGCGCCATCACGCGGCGCTCCTGCGCGGAGAGCTTCGGCGAGGAGTCGCCCGGCTCGCCGTTGATCGCCTTCTCGAGCTCGGCGGAGATGAACGACTCGCCCTTCGACGCCGCCCGGAGCGCCTCGACGATCATCTCCGCGTCCTCGCTCTTCACGAGGTAGCCGAGCGCCCCGGCGGCGAGCGCCTCGCGGACGATGTGCGGCTCCGAATACGTGCTCATGAGCACCGCCGTCACCCCCGCGGACTTCAGCATCGCGATCTTGACCGAGACCGGGATGTTGTCCTTCAGGTCCACGTCGAGCAGGACGATGTCGACGGGGAACTCCGGATGCGCGAGCAGCTCAGGCCAGGTCGGGACCGCGATCACGAGCTCGATGTCGTCCGCGGCGCCCTTGATCCATTCGCCGAGCGCGCCGAGCAGCATCCGGTGGTCGTCGACGATCGCGAGCCGGATCGTTGGTCTATCCATTTCCTCGCCTCTGCTCTGTTCCCTCGATCTTCAGGACTCACCCTACGGGCGCCGACGGCGGCACCGACACCCGACACTGGATGTCGATTCGGATCCCCTCCGGCTCGGCCGCCTCCTGGTACGGGCCGACGCGCGCAAGCCGCTCCCACACCGCCGAGTCGATCGATGTGCGAGTCGAATGCGACACGGTCAGACGGATGGGGAGCGTCCGCGTCGCCTCGGGGCCATGCTCCGCGGACAGCTCGCCGAACTCGACCGTGATCGGGTGCGTCTGCGACTTCGACCGCGAGGTCGACTCGGCCAGCAGCCAGATCGCCGCGAGCAGCTCGGCATGCTGCGTCGTGCCGAGCAGCCCGGCGACCCGCTCCGGATCGACGACGTCGACGACGCTGCTCAGCGACGGCGACTCCTCGATGGCCAGGCCGAGCCAGGTCTTGGAGCGGCTCAGCAGCAGGTGGGCGCGCAGCTCCGTCGCGAGCGCGCCCGCGCGCCTCGCGACCTCGGGCGTCAGCGGCACCTTGAGACGGCCGTCGGCGACCGCCGCGAGGAGGCTCTCCGCGGCGAGATCGAGACGCGCGAGCTGCTCGGAGGCCTCCATGCCGACCGACAGGCGCGGCGCGGCGACGGTGCTCTCGGTCAGCACCCGGTCGATCTCCCGCACCGCGAACGCCCGGAGCGCGGCGACCGCGGCGACCGCGACGACCGTCGGCCCGACCATCTGCACGAGGACGAAGACCGCGTCGTGCATGACCTCAGGCCGCATCGACCCGCCGAAGGCGAGTGCGAGCCCCACGCCGACCGTGATCGCCCCGGCAGGCACGAGGACCTGGACCGCCGACCTCGTCGCGGCGGCCAGGATGAGCGAGATCGCCGCGGCGACCGCCGCCGTGACGCTGAAGCCCATATCGCCGAAGCCCCACGTCGCCGTGACATCCAGCGCGCACACCACGACCATCGCCGCGACGAGCAGCCAGTAGATCCACGACGGCAGATGCTCGCCGAGCCCTCGGGTCACCGCGATCACCGCGATGTCGCTCACGAAGAGGATCGCCCACGCCGCGACCATGAGCAGCGGCTTGTCGTACTCGGCCCACTGGTGGATCGAATGCGCCAGGTCGTACGCGATCTGGATCGCCACGAGCCCGATCAGGCCGAGCCAGATGCGGCGCATGCCGATGCCGGCATAGCGGCGGCCGATGAGCCCGGCGGTGCGCGGCGGGGCGGCGGTCAGCTGCGTCATCGGTCCACCTCCAGGAGGACCGTCGTGCCGGCGCCGACCGACGAGAACAGCCTCGCCGTGCCGCCGACCTCGGCGAGGCGGGCCACGACCGACTCCTTGATGCCCAGGCGGCGGGACTCGACCGCATTCGGATCGAAGCCCTTGCCGGCGTCGGTGATCATCGCGCGCACGGTCCGGTCGTTGTCGGTGATGGTGACGTGGGCGACATTGACACCGGAGTGCCTGCGGACGTTCTCAAGGCATTCGGAGATCGCGAAGAGGAGCGCGTCGAGCTTCGCCTGGGGGAGGAGGAGCTTGCCGCTGCCGTGCCATTCGATCTCGAGGCCGAGCTGCGCGAAGCGGTGCTTGATCGAGTCGAGCGTCGTCCCGAGGGTCGTCTCCTCGACGAGGTCCGGCTCGTACTCGGTGCCGGGGAGGGTGAGCAGCGGCTCGCCGAGGCGGAGCTGGCGCAGCAGGTGCGCGTCGTTGCGCGCCTGGGTGCGGAGGGCCTCGCTCGACACTCCGGAGCCGGAGTGGGCGAGCAGGGTGAGGCTCGCGAGCACGGTGTCGTGCAGGAGCCGTGCGCTCTGACGACGCTGGGCCTCGAGCTCGCTCGCCTGGCGCTCGGCTCGATGCGCGCGGCCGATCTCGCCGACCTGGCGCATGATCGGCGGGATCGACGACGTCAGGATCCAGCCGAGCAGGCCCGCCATCACCCAGCCGAGGAGGACCGGCACGCTCGCGGTGAGCCAGTCGTCGAAGCTCCCCGCAGTCACCGCGGCGACGCCCGCGCAGAGGATCCCGACCACGATGAACGCGGTGATGCCGCGTGCTGAGGTGAGCAGCGCGATCGAGGCCCCGGGGATCGCCGCCGACAGGATGGACATCATCGCGAGCACCGCGGCCGCCGAATCCGGGCTCGCGATCTCGAGGCACGCGACGATGCCGAGCATCCCGACGATCATGAGGGCGAGCCGCACGAGCGGCAGGACGGTGACGCGGATCGCGAGGAGCGCGCCGACGATGGCGAAGATCGGCAGGGCGCTCCAGTAGCCGAGCGTGCCGACCGAGTCTGGAGTGCTCGCGCAGAGGAATGCCGCGATGAGACCGCAGCTGCCGCACACCCTCGCGGTGCGGCGCAGCAGGCGGTCGCGGTTCTGCTGCATGAGGTCCATCGCGGCAATCGTTGCACAGATCCCACCCCGGACCCGCGTTCTGTGTCCCCCGAAGTGGGGGGAAACCCGAGACGCCGCGTATCGGATAGCCTGACCGGTCAGAGGGGCGACTAGCCACCTGGCGGTCCGAGGCTCGCAGCGTCGCGCAGCAGATCGCCGGAAACTCTATGGGGGAATGGACTCGGGGCCGCTCAGCGGCCCCGAGTCACTCCGCGCGCGGCGCGCGGCTCAATGCTCGAAGAGTCGCCGAAGCTGCGCGCCGACGACCTCATGCTCGATGAGGAATGCGTCGTGCCCGAACTCCGAGTGCACGAGGTACGGCGCATCGCCGTCGATGTTGCCCGGGGCGCCCCGCGCGATCCGCTCCTGATCCTCCACCGGGAAGAGCCGATCGGTGTCGATCGCGAGCACGAGCGTCGGCATCGTGAGCCGCTGAAGCGCCGCCTCGACGCCGCCGCGGTCCCGGCCGATGTCGTGCGAGCTCATCGCCGTGGCGAGGGTCACATACGAGTTCGCGTCGAAGCGCCGCGTGAACTTGTTGCCGTGGAAGTCGAGGTAGCTCTCGACCGCGTAGCGACCGCCCTCGCCGAGCGGCGAGCGCGACGACTGCCACGTGCGCCCGAACCGCGAGTTCAGCTCACGCGATGCGCGATAGTCCATGAGCGCGATGCGGCGGGCGAGCGCGAGACCCCGGTGCGGGCCCTCGCCATCCGGCTGGTCGTAGTAGTCGCCGTCGCGGAAGGCCGGATCGGTGCGGATCGCCTCGATCTGGATCGAGTTCTTGCCGATCTGATCGGCGGTCGTGATCGCGGGGGAGGCGAGCACCGCGAGGCGCTCGACGCGCTCCGGCGCGGTCACACCCCACTCCAGCGCATGCATCCCGCCCATCGACCCGCCGATCACCGCGGCCCAGCGGTCGATCCCGAGCCGATCCGCGAGCGCGATCTGCGCATTCACCTGGTCGCGGATCGTCACGTACGGGAACCGCGCGCCCCACGGCGCGCCATCCGGCGCGAGCGAAGCGGGACCGGTCGAACCCTGGCAGCCGCCGAGCATGTTCGGGACGACGACGAACCAGCGATCCGTGTCGACCGCCTTGCCGGGGCCGACCACATCGCCCCACCACCCGGCGGTCGGGTGACCGGGACCGGGGAGGCCGAGGATGTGGGAGTCGCCGGTGAGCGCGTGGTCGATGAGGATCGCGTTGTCGCGAGCGGGACTCAGGGTCCCGAATGTCTCATACGCGAGCCGGACATTCGGCAGCGTCCCGCCGCGCTCGAGCGGCAGGTCGCCGATGGAGCAGAACAGCCGGTCGCCGACCGGGTCGCCTTCGCGCCACGCTCCGGAAGCCGGCGGCTTCCCGATGAGCTCGCGCACGTTGGCGTCGGTGATGAACGCCGAGGGCGAGGAGTCTTCGGGGGTCTGCCAGTCCATGGGTCCTCAGTGCGCTGGTGCAGGTGCAGGTCAGGGGAGACTCCAGCGTATGCGGAGGGCGGGTCGGCGTTACGGCCGACCCGCCCTCCCTGGGATCAGGCGTTCGCTGCGGCCCTGGCGACCTCGCGAGCGGCGCGGAAGCCCGCCTCGAGATCGGCCTTGAGGTCCTCGACGTTCTCGATGCCGACCGACAGACGCACGAGGCCGGGCGTGACGCCCGTCGTGAGCTGCTGCTCGGGGGTCAGCTGCGAGTGGGTCGTCGAGGCCGGGTGGATGATGAGCGAGCGGACATCGCCGATGTTCGCGAGGTGCGAGAAGAGCTTCACGTTGTCCACGAGCGCGCGGCCGGCGGGGACGCCGCCCTTCAGCTCGAAGGACAGCACCGCCCCGACGCCCTTCGGGGCGTACTTGTTGGCCGCCGCGTACCACGGGCTCGAGGGCAGACCCGAGTAGTTGACCGAGGCCACGTCGGGGTGGTTCTCGAGCCATTCGGCGATCTCCTGCGCGTTCTGCACATGACGCTCGATGCGGAGGCTGAGGGTCTCGATGCCCTGGATGAGGCTGAACGCGCTGTCCGGCGAGAGGGCCGCGCCGGTGTCGCGGAGGAGCTGGACGCGGATCTTGATGACGTAGGCGATCGCATCGCCGAGGACACCCGTGTAGCTCGCGCCGTGGTAGCTCGGGTCCGGCTCGGTGAGGCCGGGGAACTTGTCCACGTGCTGCGACCACGGGAACTTCCCGCCGTCGACGATGACGCCCGCGATGACCGTGCCGTGGCCGCCGAGGAACTTCGTCGCCGAGTGCACGACGATGTCGGCGCCGTGCTCGAGCGGGCGGATGAGGTACGGGGTCGCGATCGTGTTGTCGACGATGAGCGGGAGGTCGTTGCGGTGCGCGACCTCCGCGACCTTCTCGATGTCGAGGACGTTGATCTGCGGGTTGCCGATCGTCTCCGCGAAGAGCGCCTTTGTGTTCGGGCGGATCGCCGCCTGCCATTCGGCCGCGTCGTCCTGGTCCTCGACGAAGGTCACCTCGATGCCGAGCTTCGCGAGCGTGTACTTGAAGAGGTTGTACGTGCCGCCGTAGATGCTCGACGAGGAGACGATGTGGTCGCCCGCGCCGGCGATGTTGAGGATCGAGTAGGTGATCGCGGCGCTGCCGGACGCGACGGCGAGCGCGGCCGTGCCGCCCTCGAGCGCGGCGACGCGCTGCTCGAGCACATCCGTCGTCGGGTTCATGAGACGCGTGTAGATGTTGCCGAACTCGGCGAGCGCGAAGAGGTTCGCGGCGTGCTCCGTCGAGTTGAAGACGTACGACGTCGTCTTGTAGATCGGCGTCGCGCGCGAGTTCGTGGTCGGGTCGGGTGCAGCACCGGCGTGCACCTGCTTGGTCTCGAAACGCCAGTCGGACATGGCTCCTGCTCTCCTTCGGTGGTCGGCGGCCGCTGAGGGGCCTCCGAGGAGCGTAGGAAGCGGGCCGTGCACCGCCAAGCGCACCGGTACTCCGGACGTAACACTTCGGTCGCCGGCGCTTCTCGCACAGCGACAGCGCCGCCGGTGCGCGGTCCGTGCGACGTGCGAGAGTGGTCCGGATCGCCTGGTCGGCGCACGCGGCGCACGCGGCGCCCGGACCGGCATGACCGAATGGGGGACCCACATGCGCGACGGCATGTCGACCAGCGCGCCCGCACCGGGACGCGGGCTCGCACTCGCCTGCCTCATCCTCGGCATCTCCATGGCGATGCTCGACGTCACGATCGTCAACGTCGCCCTGCCGACGCTCGAGCACTCGCTCGACGTCAACGAGGCGACGCTGTCATGGGTCGTCTCGGGCTACTCGCTCGCAGGCGGCATCATCCTCATCACCGCGGGCCGGCTCGGCGATCGGATCGGGCACAAGCCGATCTTCGTGACGGGGCTCGCGCTCTTCACGATCGCGAGCGCGTGGTGCGGGTTCGCCGCCGACGGCACCCAGCTCGTCATCGCGCGCGTCATCCAGGGTCTCGGCTTCGGCATCTTTTTCCCGGCGGTCGCGGCATTCATCCAGCTCATGTACTCGGGGCGCGAGCGCGGGCGCGCGTTCGCCGTCATGGGCGCCGTGATCGGACTGTTCACTGCGGCGGGGCCGCTCGTCGGCGGTCTGCTCATCGAGGCGTTCGGCGAGCTCGACGGGTGGCGCTGGATCTTCTGGGTGAATCTCCCGTTCGGCGCGCTCGCCCTCATCGGCGCGCTCATCCTCCTGCCGCGCGGCAGGGCGGGCGAGCGCAGGGAGCGCCTCGACCCGGTCGGCCTCATCCTCGTCACGCTCGCGCTCGTCGCGATCCTCGTCCCGCTCATCGAAGGCCAGGAGCTCGGCTGGCCGTGGTGGCTGTGGGCGGTCATGGTCGCTGGCGCGGCGATCCTCGTCGCCTTCTGGTTCGTCCAGGTCGCGCGGGCTCGGCAGGGCAGGGCACAGCTCGTCCCGCCGAGGCTCTTCTCCCACCGCGCGTTCACGACGGGCGTCATCTTCGGCTTCGTCTACTTCGCCGCCTTCACATCGGTGTCGTTCGCGCTGTCGATCTACTGGCAGGCGGGGCTCGGGCACACCGCGCTCGAGACGGGGCTCATGTCGCTGCCGTTCTCGTTCGGCGTCATCATCGGCGCGAGCTTCTGCAACCAGCTCGCGCATGCGCTCGGCCGGGGCGTCCTCGCCATCGGGACCGCCCTGCTGTCGATCGGATTCCTGTCGCTGTGGGCGTCGATCGCCTTCGTGCCGCCCGCGGAGATCAGCTGGCTCACCCTCCTGGGGCCGCTCGCGGTGAGCGGCCTCGGCAGCGGCTTCGTGACCGCGCCGAACACGACGTTCATCGTCGCGACCGTCGACCCTGCCGAGGCCGGCGCCGCCTCCGGCGTCCTGTCGACGATCCAGCGCGTGGGTGTGGCGGCGGGCATCGCCGTCGTCGGCGCCGTCATGTTCGGCCTGCTCGGTCAGCGGCTCGGTGCCGAGGCCACCGCGATGCGCGAGCCCGACCAGCTCGCCGACGCGGTCTCCCACGCCTTCCAGGTGGGCGCAGCCGGCGGCATCCTCGTGAGCGCCTTGTGCGCCGTGGCGTCGTTCGCGCTCGTGTGGACCCTGCCGCGCCGTGTGGAGGAGCGCGGGCCGACCGCACCGAGCGCGCGCTGAGGCCGACGTCGGCGCCTCGCCGCGACCGCTACCGTGGTGGCATGCGCAGAGTCGTCGTCACGGGTGCATCGTCAGGGATCGGCGCGGCCACGGTCCGCCTGTTCGCCGCCCGCGGGTGGGACGTCGTCGCGGTCGCGCGCCGCACCGATCGCCTCGCGGCGCTCGCCGTCGAGACGGGCGCGAAGTTCCTCACCGTCGATGTGACGAAGCCTGAGGACGTCGCCGCACTCGCCGCGTACACCGCCGAGCTCGGCCCGCTCCACGCGATCGTCAACAACGCGGGCGGCGCGATCGGCCAGGAGCCGGTGGAGTCCGCGGACATCGAGGCGTGGCGCACGATGTTCGAGACGAATGTCATCGGCGTGCAGCGGGTCACCGCGGCGCTCCTGCCGCAGCTGCGCGCGTCGATCGCACCGGGGGATTCGGCGGCGATCGTCACGATCTCCTCGGTCGCCGCGACGAACCCGTACGAGGGCGGCGCGGGGTACAACGCCGCGAAGGCCGGCGCGCACATGGTCTCAGCGGTGCTTCGCCTCGAGCTCGCGGGGGAGCCGATCAAGGTCATCGAGATCCAGCCGGGCATGGTGCACACGGAGGAGTTCTCGCTCACGAGGTACCACGGCGATCAGGCGCGCGCCGACGCCGTCTACGCGGGCGTCGACCGTCCGCTCAAGGCCGAGGACATCGCCGAGTCGATCGTGTGGGCGGTCGAGGCGCCTGCACATGTGAATGTCGACACGCTCGTCATCCGTCCCATCGCGCAGGCCTCGCAGCACAAGGTGCACCGCGGACCGCTCACCCCGAAGTCCAGCTGAGCCGGGTGCCGACGCGCCGGCGATCGCTCGCGCCCGGATCCGCTCCGGCGCCTAGCTGAGCGGCGCGTGCGGGGCATCCACGAGGCGCTCCCCGAAGGCATCCTTCGGCACGAGGAAGAGCAGGATCGCCGCGGCGAGCGCACCGGCGCCGCACACGATCCACACCGTGAGGTAGCCGCTGTAGCTCGCCGCCGTCGTGACGCTCGAGGCGACACCGGTCGCGAGCACGATGCCGAAGACCGTCGAGGCGAAGGAGCCGCCGATCGTCTTCGTCGTATTGGTGAGCGCCGAGGCGACGCCCGTCTGCCCGACAGGTGCGGCGGCCGCCGCGGTCGCGGGGAGCGCGCCGACGAGCGCCCCGCAGCCGAGACCTGCGACGAAGAGCGCGGGGAGGAACTCGGCGAGCGAGCCGTGGAGCGGAATGAGCGCGAAATACCCGATGGCGACGAGGAAGGCGGAGCCGATCAGGACGACGCGCGGCGCGATGCGCTTGGCGAGGATCGCGAAGAGGAGCGCGCCGATGACGAGCGAGATGAGATACCCGCCGATCACGAGCGAGGTGTCGTCGAGACCCAGACCGTAGCCGAGCGGCTCGCCGTCCACGATCTCGGCCGGATCGGTCGCCGCGAACGTCGCGAGCGGGGCCTGGGCGCCGAGCAGCGAGATGCCGATGAGTCCGGCCGTGAGCTGGACCGGCCACATCGTGCGCTGGCCGAGGACGCGGAGGTCGATCGCCGGGTCCTTCTGGCGAAGCTCCCAGCGGCCGAACGGCAGGAAGAGGAGGAAGCCGACCGCGACGATGATCCACGCCCACCAGCTCTGGACGCCGTTGGTCGAGATGAAACGGAGGCCCGCGGTGATCGCGACGAGTGCGATGCCAAGCATCGCGAAGCCCTGCCAGTCGAGCGTGCGCCGGCCGCCGCGCTGCGACTCCGGCACCCCGAAGAGGATCGCGAAGAACACGAGCGTCGTGGCGACCGCCGGCCAGATCATCGTCAGGACGACATCGTGGCCGGTCCAGTCGAGGATGCGGCGGCCGAGGAGCGCTCCGGCGATCGCGCCGACCTCGAGCGCCACCACGAGGGTGCCCGCCGCACGGCGCGTGGTGGCGGCGCCGACCGAGGTGGAGCGGCCGCGGTCGAAGATGAGCGCGATCTCGAGCGGGAGCCACACGGCGTACACCCCCGCGATCGACCACGCGATGAGGAAGGTCGTGAAGTCCCCGGCGAATGCGAGCCACCACGACGCCGCGCCCGTGATGACCGTGGAGATCAGCAGGATGCGCTTGTGGCCGTACATGTCGCCGAGCTTCGCCAGCAGCGGGACGGTGATGGCGGAGATGAGCAGCTGGCCCGCCTCGAACCAGTTGAACTCGGCGTCGGTGATGCCGAGGTGGTCGACGAGCGTCGGGATGAGCGGGACGTAGTAGCCCTGGATGATGCCGCTGACGATCTCGAGGCAGAAGAGCCAACCGACGATCCGGAAGGTGGTGCGAGCGAACGACTTCGGATCGGCGGAGACACTCATGCCGGGTAGCGTATATGCATGGCTGAGCCCGAGCGCGAGATCCTCACCTGGCAGCGGTTCGGGGAGGCGAATCGCGAACTCGCCCAGGTCATCTGGGACTCCGGCTACCGACCGAACCTCGTCGTCGCGATCGCGCGCGGCGGCCTGCTCTTCGCGGGCGGTCTCGCGTACGCGCTCGGTGTGAAGCAGTGCGACGCGCTCAACATCGAGTTCTACACGGGCATCGGCGAGACGCTCGACGAGCCGATCATGCTCGCCCCCCTCATGGATGCCGAGGCGGCGAAGGGCGCGAAGGTCCTCCTCGTCGACGATGTCGCCGACAGCGGCAGGACGCTGAAGCTCGCGGTCGAGCTCATCGAGCAGATGGGCGCCGAGGTCCGCTCGGCAGTCCTCTACACGAAGCCGCGCTCCATCGCGAAGCCCGACTACTCCTGGGCCGAGACGCCGAAGTGGATCACCTTCCCGTGGTCCGCGCTCCCGCCGGTCGGGGAGACCGCCTGAGCATGTCCGAGCCTCGCCCCCTCAGCGAACTCGTCGCGCCCGACTGGGCTGAGGCCCTCGCGCCGGTCGAGGCGCAGCTGCGGGCGATGGGGGAGTTCCTCCGCGCCGAGCACGCCGCGGGGCACCAGACGTTCCCGGCGGGGCCGCAGATCCTCCGGGCATTCACCTACCCGATGAGCGCGGTGCGCGTGCTCATCGTCGGCCAGGACCCCTACCCGACTCCCGGACACCCGATCGGCCTGTCCTTCGCCGTCGAATCCCACGTGCGACCCCTCCCGCGGAGCCTCACCAACATCTACCGCGAGCTCCACGCGGATCTCGGGATCCCACCGGCGCCGCACGGCGATCTCACCGCGTGGTCAGAGCAGGGCGTCATGCTGCTGAACCGCGTCCTCACCGTCCGGGCAGGGGAGGCGGGCTCCCATCGCGGCAAGGGCTGGGAGGCCATCACCGAGCGCGCCATCTCCGCGCTCGTCGAGCGGGGTGGACCGCTCGTGGCGATCCTCTGGGGTGCACAGGCGCAGTCGCTCGCACCGCTGCTGCGCGGGATCGACATCATCGCCTCGCCGCACCCGAGCCCGCTGTCGGCCGACCGCGGCTTCTTCGGGTCGCGGCCCTTCAGCCGGGCGAATGCCTCGCTCGAGGCGCAGGGCGTCCCGGGCGTCGACTGGCGCGTCGCGACCTAGACTTTGCCCATGCTGCCCGACGAGGAGTACAACCCGGCTGAGGCGCTGCGCGCCGCCAGGCGGCGTCGGCCCAACCCGCAGGTGGATCTGCCGATCGAGTTCTCGTTCTCGATCCGCCCGGCGACGCTCGAGGACCTGCCGTACATCCGCGCAATCTACAACCACTACGTGCAGAACTCGACGGTGACCTTCGACGAGGCGCCGATGACGCACCAGGCGCTCCGGGCGAAGTTCCTCCGCGGCCAGAAGGCGGGCTACCCGTGGCTCGTCGCGGTGAGCGCGAGCGGCGAGATCCTCGGCTATGCGAACGTCGCCGCGTACCGCGACAAGTCGGCGTACCGCTACACGGTCGAGGACTCGATCTACCTGGGGCCAGCCGCGACGGGCAAGGGAGTCGGCAAGGCCCTCCTGAACGAGCTCATCGCGCGGTCGAAGGAGGCGGGCATCAAGGAGATCGTCGCCGTCATCGCGGACAAGGGCGCGGAGGCCTCGGTCGCGCTGCATGAGCGCGCGGGCTTCAAGGAGATCGGCCGGATGGGCAAGGTCGGCTACAAGTTCGACCGCTGGCTCGGCACGATCTACCTGCAGCGCTCGCTGCGCTGAGGGTCCTCGGCGCGCCCGGCGACGAGACGGCACGCCGGCCGCCCCGACACCGTCACGTCATCCGACGCGCTTGACGCGCTCGCGGTACCGCGAGACGTTGCTGCCCTTGATCTCGGTCGCGGTCGTCCCGTTGTTCTCGCCGACCTTCTGCTCATCGCCTGTGGGCGGCTCGGCGTGGACGATCGTCTCCTTCTCGAAGCGATGCGACTTGTCCGTGTTGCGGTAGAAGCGGTAGATGCTCAGCCAGGTGATGACGCCGCCGACCGGGCCCAGCGCGAGCAGCCAGACGGGCGAGTCGCTGTCGGCGGCGAGGGTCACGAGGGGCGCTGCCTCGGCGAGGAGCTCGATCATGCCATCACCCACAGCGCTGCGGCGGCGATGCCCTCGAGAACGGTGCCGGTCGTGAGGGCGGCGAGCCAGAGCTTCGGGTACGACACGGGGATGCTGCCCATGGTCTCTCCAGTCCGTGCGTTGACCGCGATGTAGTGCACCATCCCGAGGCCACGCTCGACGTGGTAGTAGGAGTACAGCCACACCGGGAGGTACATGGAGACCCACCTCGCGCCGTGCACGTCGAGGCGCTCCTCCTCCCAGCGCACGCCGCGGTCGAACTTCGCGACCGATGGCTCGACCTGCGCACGCGCGATCGACAGGAGCTGGTGCTCGAGCTCGGGGGTGACGTGCTCGACGTTCCGGTCGCGGCGCTCCGAGGTGTAGCCCGCGAGGTAGCTCGCGTTCCACTTCACCGCGGCCTTCGTGTCGAAGGGGAGGATCGCGTTGATGATGTTGTTCGTGTTCTGCGACGGATCCTTGACCGCGCGCGCCGAGGATGACTCGATCGTGAGGTCGTCGACCGTGAACTTCACCTCGCGACGCACCCGGTAGACGTCCGCGTCGTAGTACCGCGTGCGGTCGTCGCCGGAGCCGCGCGTGTACGAGCGGGTCTGGATCTCGCCGAATCCGGCGACCTCGGCCTCAGCGCGCGCATCGATCACGAGGTAGGGGAGGTAGACGCCCATGACGTTCTCAGGCGTGAACTCCCGCTTGAATCCTGCGTGCGCGAACATGCGGCGCCGGTTGGCGAAGGCGCGGATGCGCTCGACCGCCTCCTTGTGCGTGAGCTTGAAGGGGAGGACGGCGTCGGGCACGGCGCCGTTCGGGATCTGCTCGTTGACGCCGAGGACGTGACGGCACCAGTGGCAGCGCGCGTTCATCGCGTTCGACGTGTCGACGACGACCTCCGCGCCGCAGCCGTTGCACTTGAAGGTGAGGACGGCCTGCGCCTCCTCGGCGATGTCGCTCGCACCGGATGCGACGATCGTGCCGTCGAGCGAGTCGAGGTCCTCCCCGAGCCCGAATGCCTCCTCGGCGCTCGCCTCCGACCATTCGTGGCGGCAGTAGAGGCATACGAGCATGCCGGTCGCGGGGCGGAGCTGGATCTCGGTGGATCCGCACTTCGGGCAGCGGTTGACGCCGTCGTGCAGTCGCGTGTTCTCCGTCTCGATCGACGGCTGGTCCTGCGGCTGCTCGGATTCAGAGACCAAGGGCCTTCGCCTTCAGCGCGTCGTAGTCCTCCTGCGTGATGAGGCCGGCGTCGAGCATCTCCTTGGCCTTGGCGAGCTTGGCCATGGGGTCCTCGGCGGCCGGGGCTGCGGCCGGGGCGGCGGGCTGGTTCGCGCCGATGCCGGGGACCGGCTGCTGGAGGCCCGCGAGTCCGGTGGTCCCGGCGGCGATGCCCATGCCCATCATCCCGGCGGCGCCGGAGTTCTCACCGGCCGCCTCGAAGCCCGCGGCGACGGAGGCCTGCAGGTTGGAGTTGCCGCGGGCCCCGGCGAGCGCGTCGGCGCGCTGGACGTTCTTGAGCAGCTCGCGGGTGTTCTCGTCGTACTCGATGGAGACGATCGCGGTCTTCACGATCGTGATGCCGCGGTCGGTCGTCCACTGGTAGGCCCGCTCGACGGCGGCGCTCAGGCTCTGGGCGAAGCCCACGGAGTCCTGCTGGATCTTCGTGATGCGGTTCCCCTTGGCGGGGTCGTTCGTGTACATCGAGAAGGCCGGCGCGAGCGAGGCGACGACCTCGTTGAAGAGCTGCGAGGCGGCATCGTTGTCGATGTCGGTGAAGTCGAAGACCTCGCCGGGCTGGAGGTACTTGGCCGGGACGAAGTTCTTCACGAAGAGGATCGGGTCGACGATCTTCATCGTGTAGGTGCCGCGCGTGATCGCGCCGACCTGCGCGTTCATGTAGGCGTCGTCCCAGTAGATCTCCGACTGCGTGCCGAAGCGGTTGTTCGGGAGCTCCTTGAGCGCCACGAAGAACGCGCGCTGCTGCGAGCCCGGCTGTCCGCCGAACTTGAAGCGCTCCCACGAGGTCTTGATGAGCGGGCTCACGATGCCGTCACCGGCGAAGATCGACTGCGAGTTCTGGTCGGCGGACTGCCACTCGTAGCCGCCCGGCTCGGCGGCGAACCCCGTGATCGCGCCGTCCTGCATGAGGATGAGGCCGTAGCCCTCGGGGACGAGGATCTTGGAGCCGTTGGAGATGATGCCCTCGGAGGCCTTCGTGTTGGACCCGCGTCCGGCGTTCTGACCGTGCGGGACGGCCGCGAAGAGCGCGGCCGTCGGCGCGAGGCCCTCCGGGACCGTGTAGAAGTCCTTCCACTGATCGGCGAAGGTCCCGCCGAGCGCTCCGATAGCCGCCTTGAGAAGTCCCATGAAATGCCTCGCACTCAATCAGAAGAACGGGTCGACCCGTCGACCCCAGGGGGGGGGATGGCAGGCGGTCGTCGCCTGCTCGCGAAACGTTACACCAGGCCGCGGACGGCGGCCGGGGCGTGCGGTCTCGACGTGATCAGTCGCGCGAGAGCTGCTCGCGCAGACGCTCGACCTCGGCGCGAAGCTCCTCGGGGACGCGGTCGCCGAACTGGGCGAAGTACTCGAGCGCGTCCTCCGCGTCCCTGAGCACAGCCTCCTCGTCGATGCGGAAGAGCTCCTCGAGCGCGGCATCGCTGATGTCGAGGCCCTCGACGTTGAGCGAGCCCTCGGTCGGAAGGAGGCCGATCGGCGTCTCCCTGGCCGCGACCTTGCCGCTGATGCGGTTGAACATCCACTCGAGCACGCGGGAGTTCTCGCCGAACCCCGGCCACAGGAAGTTCCCGTCGGCGTCCTTGCGGAACCAGTTGACCTGGAAGATGCGCGGGACGCGACCGCTCGCGCGGAGACGCTGACCCATCTCGAGCCACTGCGCCCAGTGATCCGCGGCGTTGTAGCCGTAGAAGGGCGCCATGGCGAACGGGTCGCGACGCAGCGTCCCGACGATTGCTTCGGCGGCCGCCGTGGCCTCGGAGGAGACCGTCGCGCCGAGGTAGACCCCGTGCGCCCAGTCCCGTGCCTCCACCACTAGCGGCACGGTCGTGGCGCGGCGGCCGCCGAAGATGATGGCGTCGATGACGACGCCCCGCGGGTCCTCCCAGTCGTCCGAGATGGACGGGGCCTGGGCCGCGGAAACTGTGAACCTCGAGTTCGGGTGGGCGGCGGGACGGCCGGAGTCCGGCGTCCAGTCGTTGCCCTGCCAGTCGATGAGGTGTGCGGGCTTCTCCTTGGTCGCGCCCTCCCACCAGACGTCGCCGTCGTCGGTGAGCGCGACATTCGTGAAGATCGTGTCGGACTTGATGGTCTCCATCGCGACCGAGTTCGTCGACCAGCCGGTGCCGGGCGCGACGCCGAAGAATCCGGCCTCGGGGTTGATCGCGCGGAGGAGTCCGTCCTCGCCGATGCCGAGCCAGGCGATGTCGTCGCCGACCGTCTCGACCTTCCAGCCGGGGATCGTCGGCTGAAGCATGGCGAGGTTCGTCTTGCCGCACGCGCTCGGGAAGGCGGCGGCGGCGTGGTACACCCGGCCCTCGGGGGAGGTGACCTTGATGATCAGCATGTGCTCGGCGAGCCAGCCCTCGTCGCGCGCCATGACGCTCGCGATGCGGAGGGCGAAGGACTTCTTGGCGAGGAGCGCGTTGCCGCCGTACGCGGAGCCGTACGACCAGATCTCGCGGGTCTCGGGGAAGTGCGAGATGTACTTGGTCTCGCTGCACGGCCACGGCACGTCCTCCTGGCCGGGCTCGAGCGGGGCGCCGACGGAGTGGATGGCCTTGACCCACGGGGTCGTCGGCGTGATGCGGCTGAGCGCCTGGTCGCCCATGCGCGTCATGATGCGCATGCTCGCGGCGACGTAGCCGGAGTCGGTGAGCTCGATGCCGAATCGCGCGAGCGGCGAGCCGAGCGGGCCCATCGAGAACGGGATGACGTACATGGTGCGGCCGCGCATGACGCCGTCGAAGAGCTCCGCGAAGGTCGCGCGCATCTCCTTCGGGTCGATCCAGTTGTTGGTCGGGCCGGCGTCGTCGGGATCCTCCGAGTTGATGAAGGTGCGCGACTCGACGCGGGCGACATCCGAGGGGTGGCTGCGCGCGAGGAAGGAGCGCGGGCGCTTCTCGTCGTTGAGGCGGATGAGCGTCCCCTTCTCGACGAGGAGCTCGGTGATCGCGTCGTACTCCTCCTGGGAGCCGTCGCACCAGACGACCGCGTCCGGCTTGGTGATCGACGCGATCTCCTCGACCCATTCGACGATCGACTCGATCGTGCCCTCGGGCGCTTCCGTGCGGAACCGGTATCCGTTCGGCGCTACCGGTGGGCTCGTGATCGTCATGGGGAGGTCTCCTGAAAATCGGGGATGTGTATCCATGATGCGCAAGCCCGAGGCGTGAGATGCACCAGATGGGCAGGAAAGATTCATGAATCTTTCGCTAGGGTGAATCCATGCGAGATCTTGTCACGCTCGGCCAGCGCATCCGACACTTCCGGACCAGGGCCGGACTGACGCTCGACGAGGTCGGGGAGCGCGTGGGCGCCGCGGCGAGCCACCTGTCGCTCATCGAGAACGGTCGGCGAGAGCCGCGGCTCAGCCTCCTCACCGACCTCGCCGAGACCTTCGGCGTCCCGGTGCAGGAGCTCCTCGACGACACCCCGCCGAGCGAGCGCGCCGCCCTCGAGATCGAGCTCGACCGCGCGCAGCGCAGCGCCCTGTACGCATCCCTCGGCCTGCCGATCATCCGGCCGACGAAGTCCATGCCCGACGAGACGCTCCAGGCGATCGTCGGCCTCCACCGCGAGCTCGAGCGCCGCGCCCGTCAGGCGATCGCGAGCCCCGAGGAGGCGCGCCGCGCCAACACCGAGCTGCGCATGCGCATGCGCGAGCTCAACAACTACCTGCCCGAGATCGAGGAGATCGCCCAGGACCTCGTCAACTCGATCGGGCACACGACCGGTGCGATCACGCACCGCGAGGTCGGGCTCATGGCCGAGCGCCTCGGATTCGAGATCGTCCACGTCAACGACCTGCCGCACAACGCCAGGAGCGTCACCGACTTCGAGAACGGCCGCATCTACATCCCGCCCGCGTCGATCCCCGGCGGCCACGGTCTGCGCGCGATGGCGCTCCAGGCGATGGCGCACAAGATCCTGCAGCACGAGGCGCCCGCGACCTACGCGGACTTCCTCCGCCAGCGGCTCGAGATCAACTACTTCTCGTCCGCGGTGCTCATGCCGCGCCAGCAGGGGACCGAGTTCCTGCAGCGGGCGAAGGCTGAGCGCAACATCGCCGTCGAAGACTTCCGCGACGCATTCGGCGTCACCCACGAGGCGGCGGCGCACCGCCTCACGAACCTCCTGACGACGCACCTCGGCCTCGAGCTGCACTTCCTCCGCGTCGGCGGCGACGGGGCCGTGCAGAAGGCCTACGAGAACGACGGGCTCCGGCTGCCCGTGGACGTCACCGGCGCGACCGAGGGGCAGTTCGTGTGCCGGAACTGGGCGGCGCGCACCGCCTTCGCGCGCGTCAACCGCACGACCGAGTTCTACCAGTACACGGACACCCCGGAGGGGACCTTCTTCGAGTCGGCGCAGACCGGCACCACGGGCTCGGACGAGTTCTCGATCACCATCGGCGTGCCCTTCTCCCACTCGAAGTGGTTCCGCGGGCGCGACGTCGCATCCCGGCGCGTGTCCACCTGCCCCGACGAGGCATGCTGCAAGCGGCCGCCAGGGGAGCTGTCGGCGAAGTGGACGGGCAAGGCATGGAGCTCCGCGCGGCTCCACGCGCAGATCCTTTCGCCGCTGCCCTCCGGCACCTTCCCAGGCGTCGACGACCGCGAGCTGTACGAGTTCCTCGAGTCGCACGCCGCCCGCGAGACCGACTGAGCGCCAGTCGCGGGACCATCCGCGCAGCCGGGGATCCGCCGCCTTCCCGCGATCTCCCCGCCGTCCTCGAGCCGGCTCGGGGACAATGGCGGGGTGAAGGTGCTCGCGGCGATGAGCGGAGGCGTCGACTCCGCGGTCGCCGCCGCGCGCGCCGTCGACGCCGGCCATGACGTCGTCGGCGTGCATCTCGCGCTCAACCGCCACCGCGCAGCGATGCGAGAGGGCTCGCGCGGCTGCTGCACGATCGAGGACGCGATGGATGCGCGCCGCGTCGCCGACCGGCTCGGCATCCCCTTCTACGTGTGGGATTTCTCCGCCGAGTTCGCCGAGACCGTCGTCGAGGACTTCATCGCCGAGTACGCGGCCGGACGCACGCCGAATCCCTGCATGCGCTGCAACGAGCGCATCAAGTTCGCCGCGCTCCTCGACCGGGCGGTCGCGCTCGGGTTCGACGCGCTCGTCACGGGGCACTACGCGAGCATCGTCGAGGGACCGCACGGCCGCGAGCTGCACCGGGCGCTCGCCGGACCCAAGGACCAGTCGTACGTCCTCGGCGTGCTCACCGCCGAGCAGCTCGAGCGCGCGTGGTTCCCGCTCGGCGCCGCCGCGACCAAGGACGAGGTGCGGGCGGAGGCCGCGGCGCGCGGGCTCGCCGTCGCCGCCAAGCCCGATTCGTACGACATCTGCTTCATCCCGGACGGGGACACGCGCGGCTGGCTCGCGTCCCGGGGCGTCATCGGCGAGCCGGGCCACATCATCGACCAGGAGGGCGCGGTCGTCGGGACGCATGACGGGGCCGAGGCGTACACGGTGGGGCAGCGCCGCGGGCTCGGGCTCACGGTGCCCGCCCCCGATGGCCGGCCGCGATTCGTCCTGGAGGTGCGTCCTGCCACGCGTCAGGTCGTCGTCGGGCCGAAGGAGGCGCTCGCGGTCGCGGAGCTCGCGGGCGAGCGGTACTCATGGGCGGGGCCGTCGCCGCGGGATTCGGGACTTGTGTCGAGCGAGGATGACTGGCTTGAATGCCTCGTCCAGGTCCGCGCGCACGCCGAGGCGGTCCCGGCTCGCGCCGCCGTGCTCGGGCGGGAGCTCGTCGTCCGGCTCGAGGAGCCGATCTCGGGGGTGGCCCCTGGGCAGACCGCGGTGCTGTATGCCGGGACGCGGGTGCTCGGCCAGTGCACGATCGACCGTACGGTCGCCGCGTCTGCGTCTGCGGCCCCGGCCGCCGTCTGAACTGCCGGTCGGCGGTCGGCGGCGCGGTGGTCGGCGCCGCACGGTCCGCTGGTGAGCGGTCGCGTCGTGGGCTTCGTCGCGTCGAGCGTCGACGCGTCGATGGCGGGTGCGCGGTTGCGCGGCTCCGCCGACTTGACACTCGTCGCCATACCTGCTTGGTTAGTTACTCAAGTAATGAACCAAGCAGGCGAAGCGTGGGCCCCGCCTCGCACGACCATCAGGAGGGCAGATGGACGACAGTCGCCCGATCTTTCAGCAGATCGCTGAGCTGATCGCCGACGATATCGTCGCCGGCGTCCTCGAGGAAGACACGCAGATCCCGTCGACGAACGAATTCGCGGCGTTCCACCGCATCAACCCGGCGACCGCCGGCAAGGGCGTGAACCTGCTCATCGAGGGCGGGATCCTCTACAAGAGACGAGGCATAGGAATGTTCGTGGCACCGGGTGCGCGGGCGAAGCTCATCGCCGAGCGGCAGGAGCAGTTCCGCGCGCACTACATCGCACCGCTGCTCGACGAGGCGCACAAGCTCGGCATCAGCCCCGAGCGCGTCGCCGCCATGATCCTGGGGCGAGACTCGTGAGCGCCGTCGTCGAGACCCGCGGGGTCACCAAGCGCTACCGCGACGTCGTCGCGGTCGACGACGTCAGCATCCGCCTCGAGGAAGGCAGGGTCTACGGCCTCCTCGGGCGCAACGGCGCCGGCAAGACGACCCTCATGACGATGCTCACCGCGCAGGAGTTCGCGACCGCCGGCAGCATCCAGGTCTTCGGGTTGGACCCCGTCGAGCACGCCGCCGCGCTCGCGCGGATCGCGTTCATCCGCGAAGGGCAGAAGTACCCCGAGGGGTTCAAGGTCAAGCACGTCCTCGCCGTCGCGCCGTCGTTCTACCCCGGCTGGGACCAGGCTTACGCGGACCGGCTGGCAGCGGCATTCGGCCTCCCCGCCGATCGCCCGATGCGGAAGCTGTCCCGAGGTCAGCTCTCGGCCGTCGGCGTCGTCATCGGGCTCGCGTCGCGTGCACCGCTCACGCTCTTCGACGAGCCGTACCTCGGTCTCGACGCCGCGGCGCGCCAGCGCTTCTACGACGAGCTGCTCGCCGACATCGCCGAGCGGCCGCGCACGGTCCTGCTCTCGACCCACCTGATCGATGAGGTGAGCGACCTGCTCGAGCACGTCATCGTCATGGACCAGGGGCGCATCCTCGTCGACCGCGACGCGGATGAGCTTCGCGGGACCGCGATGACGGTCGCGGGGCGGCGCGAGGCGGTCGACGCGTTCGTCGCCGGTCGCGAGGTCCTCCACCGGGACGGGATCGGCGGGCTGGCCACCGCGACGGTCGCGGATGTCACCGACGCGGACCGCCAGGCGGCGACCGCGGCGGGACTCGAGCTCGGGACGGTGTCCCTCCAGCAGCTCTTCGTCAGCATCACCGGCACGCCGGAGAAGGGAGCGCACTCGTGAGCGCCACCACCACCCCGCTGCAGGCGGGCTTCGCGCACGCGACGCCAAGCGGACTCGCGAGGGTCCTCCGCGTCCTCAAGCTGCACTTCGTCAACCGCACCGGTATCGTGTGGATGCCGCTGGCGATCTTCTCTGTCATCTTCCTGGCGAATTGGGCGGTCTGGTTCCTCGTATGGCAGGGCACCGGCGGCGGAGCGGAGCTCGCCCAGGCCACCACGTGGAGTGGCGCGACCTCGTTCATCTTCGTGTACATGCTCGTCGTGGCGGTCCAGGCGATGAACCTCACCTTCGCCTTCGCGATCGGCCTCGGCTCCACGAGGCGCGACTATGCACTCGGCACGGGGCTCGCGTTCCTCATCCTCGCGATCGCGTGGTCGCTCGTCATCGGCGTCCTGGCGTGGCTCGAGGAGCTCACGGGCGGCTGGTGGCTCGGCGGGCATATGTTCGCCGCGGTCTACTTCGGCGACGACGGCCCGATCGCACGGACCTGGTACGTGTTCCTGCTGTTCCTCTTCTTCATGGCGATCGGCACGATCGCCGGCGCGCTGTGGCTGCGGTGGAAGCAGTGGGGGCTCATGATCTTCGGCCTGGCGATGGCGGTGATCCTCATCGGCTCGCTCGCGATCATCGGGCTGAACGGCGCGTGGGCCCAGGTGGGGGCGTTCTTCGCCGGGGTCGGGTTCGCGGGCGGCTACCCGCTGCTGCTCATCCCGACGGTCATCGCCGCGATCATCGGATTCGCGCTGCTCAGGCGGGCGTCCGCGCGCACGTGACGCGCACCGCGTGAGCCGCCGCGCCCGAGGATCGGCTCCGAATCGGCCCCGACATCCGGCCCTGGAAGACGGCCCGGATGTCGGGGGTCAGCCATAGGCTCGGTGCGTGCCTGAGTTCGAGCATCCGACGGATCACGACCCCGATTTCGACGCCGCGCGGGCGCGTGCCGAGGAGCTCACCGAGCGGATCCTCGAGCTGCGCGACGCCTACTACGAGCGGAACGAGTCGCTCGTCTCCGACGCCGAGTACGACGCGCTCATGCACGAGCTCGAGGACATCGAGCGCCGGTTCCCCGAGCTCGCCGGCCAGGACTCGCCGACGCAGACGGTCGGCGGCAGGGCGGACTCGACGCTCTTCGCCCCGATCGTGCACGCCGAGCGCATGCTCTCCCTGGACAACGTCTTCTCGATCGAGGAGTTCCGCGAGTGGGCGGCGCGGGTCGACCGTGCCGTCGGTCGCCCCGTGCACTGGCTGTGCGAGCTCAAGATCGACGGTCTGGCGATCAACCTCCGCTACGAGCGCGGTGTGCTCGTCTCCGCCGCGACGCGCGGCGACGGCGTGACCGGCGAGGACGTCACGGAGAATGCGCTGCGCATCCCCGGCATCCCCAGGCGGCTCGAGGGCACCGGCCACCCCGACCTCGTCGAGGTGCGAGGCGAGGTGTACTTCCCGGTCGCAGCCTTCGAAGCGCTCAACGCCGAGCAGGTCGCAGCAGGCGATCGCGTCTTCGCGAACCCGCGAAACGCCGCGAGCGGGTCGCTCAGGCAGAAGGCCGAGGGCCGGTCGGCCAAGGAGCTCGACCTCATGGCGCGGCGGCTCAGCCGACTCCAGATGCTCGTGCACGGGATCGGCGCCTGGGCGGATCCGCCCGTCGCCACGCAGAGCGAGGTGTACGGCCTGCTCGCCGAGTGGGGTCTGCCGACGAGCGGCCGCGTGCGCGTCGTCGACTCGATCGACGGGGTCGCCGAGTTCATCGAGCACTACGGTGAGCACCGGCATTCGGTCGAGCATGAGATCGACGGGGTCGTCGTGAAGGTCGACGAGCTCGCGCTCCACGATGAGCTCGGGGCGACGTCGCGCGCGCCGCGCTGGGCGATCGCATACAAGTACCCGCCGGAGCAGGTCCAGACCAAGCTCCTCGACATCGTCGTCTCCGTCGGCCGCACAGGTCGCGCGACGCCCTACGCCGTCATGGAGCCCGTGCGCGTCGCCGGCTCCGTCGTCCGACAGGCGACCCTCCACAACCAGGACGTCGTGAAGGCCAAGGGCGTGCTCATCGGGGACACCGTCGTCCTCCGCAAGGCGGGGGACGTCATCCCGGAGATCCTCGGTCCCGTCGTCGAGCTGCGCGACGGCACCGAGCGTCCCTTCGTCATGCCCCGCGAGTGCCCGGACTGCGGCGCCACCCTCGCGCCGGCGAAGGAGGGCGACGTCGACCTCCGCTGCCCGAATGCGCGATCCTGCCCCGCGCAGGTCCGCGGCCGCGTCGAGCACATCGGGAGCCGCGGAGCGCTCGACATCGAGGGCCTCGGCGAGGCCTCCGCGATCGCGCTCACGCCCCCGTACGGTCCCCTGACGACCGAAGCGGGCCTCTTCGAGCTCACGCTCGACGACCTCATGCCGATCGAGGTCGACGGGGACCACCCGTACCGCAAGATCGTGAAGCCGGCGAGGCGAGACGAGCCGGAGGAGCAGGGTCCCTCGGCTGCCGCGGAGGAGCTCATCGCCGAGCTCGAGAAGGCCAAGACGAAGGACCTGTGGCGCCTGCTCGTCGCGCTCAACATCCGGCACGTCGGCCCGGTCGCCGCGCGAGCGCTCGCGAGCTGGTTCGGCAGCCTCGACGCTATCCGCGCGGCGAGCGCCGAGGAGCTCGCCGCGGTCGACGGCGTCGGCCCGATCATCGCCGAGGCGGTCGTCGACTGGTTCACCGTGGACTGGCACGTCGAGATCGTCGAGCGCTGGGCTGCCGCGGGAGTCAGGTGGTCGATCGACGGTCACCCCGGACCCGGTGCGGCATCCGCCGGCGGCGGCATCCTCGAGGGGCTCACGATCGTCGTCACCGGCACGATCGAGGGCTTCACGCGCGAGGAGGCGGAGGAGGCGATTCTGTCCCGCGGCGGAAAGGCGGCAGGATCGGTCTCCAAGAAGACCTCGTTCGTCGTCGCTGGACCGGGCGCGGGCTCCAAGCTCCAGAAGGCCGAGGAGCTCGGGATCCGAGTCCTCGACGCCGACGAGTTCCGCACGCTCCTGACGGAAGGACCCGCAGCACTGTGACCGATGAGCGCGAGAGCACGGCATTCACCCTCACGAGGACCCCGCTCGAGGCGAAGCGCCGGCGCATCACGGTCGCGGCGATCGAGGACGTGACGCCGTCCTACCGGCGCATCGTCTTCACAGGACCCGACCTCGCGGACTTCCAGTCGCTCGGCGCCGACGATCACCTCCGGATCTTCTTCGTCCCCGCCGACTTCGATCTGGCCGATGCGGAGCGCCTGCGCGAGCACCCGTCGCGCGAGTACACGCCCGCGGCGTTCGGCGACGGCACGCTCACGCTCGACTTCGTGATCCACGGCACGGGCCTCGCCTCCGAATGGGCGGCCGCCGCGACCGTCGGCGATGTCGCGGTCATCGGCGGCCCGCGCGGCTCGCTTGTCATCGAGGGACAGCCGGACTGGTGGCTGCTCGCGGGCGACCTCACCGCGCTCCCGGCGATCCGTCGTCACCTCGCCGCGGTCGCGCCCGGCACGCCGGTCGATGTGATCATCCACGCTGACGAGGCCGACGAGCAGGCGCTCGAGACCGCGGGGCAGGCCACGATCACGTGGGTGCGCGACCTCCCATCGCTCATCGCGGCGCTCGAGGCGAGTCCCGCGCGACCCGGCGACGGGTTCGCGTTCGTCGCGGCGGAGCAGGGCATCGTCAAGCCCGCGCGCGACCTGCTGATCTCCCGCGGGATCGATATCCAGCGCGCCGTCGTGAAGGGCTATTGGCGCCGGGGTGTGACCGCGGACACCCCGAAGGAGCAGTGAACGACCGCAGATAAGATCGTCGGGTGTCGGAGATCACCAGAGAGACCGTCGAACATCTCGCCAATCTCGCTCGCATCGCGCTCACCGAGGATGAGATCGAAGTCCTGACGGGGCAGCTCGGCGCGATCGTCGACTCGGTCCAGAAGGTCAAGGAGGTCGCGGGCGACGACGTCCCCGCGACGAGCCACCCGATCCCCCTGGCGAATGTCGCCCGGCCCGACGAGCCCGGCGAGACGCTTACGACTGAGGCGGCGCTCGCCGGCGCACCTGAGCATGACGGCTCCCGCTTCATCGTCAGCGCGATCCTCGGAGAAGAGCAGTGACCGACCTCACGCGACTGACCGCAGCCCAGCTCGGCGACCTCCTCGCGCAGCGCGAGGTGTCCGCCGTCGAGGTCACGCAGGCCCACCTCGACCGCATCGCGGCGGTCGACGGCGATGTCCATGCATTCCTGCATGTCTCCGAGCGCGCGCTCGAGACGGCCGCCGCGATCGACGAGGCGCGCGCGGGTGGCGCCGAGCTCGGCGAGCTCGCCGGCGTCCCGGTCGGGATCAAGGACGTGCTGTGCACGATCGACATGCCGTCGACCGCGGGCTCCCGCATCCTCGAGGGCTGGGTCCCGCCGTACGACGCGACGACGGTCGCGCGCATGCGTCAGGCGGGCCTTGTCGCTCTCGGCAAGACCAACATGGACGAGTTCGCGATGGGCTCGTCGACCGAGCACTCGGCGTATGGCCCCACGAGGAACCCGTGGGACCTCGAGCGCATCCCGGGTGGTTCCGGCGGTGGCTCGGCGGCGGCGGTCGCGGCGTTCGAGGTGCCGTTCGCGCTCGGATCCGACACCGGCGGCTCGATCCGCCAGCCTGGCGCGGTCACGGGCACGGTCGGCGTGAAGCCGACCTACGGCGGAGTCTCGCGCTACGGCGCGATCGCGCTCGCCTCCTCGCTCGACCAGGTCGGTCCGGTGTCTCGCACCGTCCTCGATGCGGCGCTGCTGCATGACATCATCGGCGGGCACGACCCGCGGGATTCGACGTCGCTCGTCGATGAGTGGCCGTCGTTCGCGGCTGCCGCGCGTGCGGGTGCCGCTGGCGACTCGCTCAGGGGCGTGCGCATCGGCGTGGTGAAGGAGCTCGACTCGCCTGGCTTCCAGGCGGGTGTCCAGTCGCGCTTCCACGAGGCGCTCGAGCTGCTCACGGGCGCGGGGGCCGAGATCGTCGAGGTGAGCGCCCCGCATTTCGAGTATGCGGTCGCCGCGTACTACGTGATCCTCCCCGCGGAGGCCTCGAGCAATCTCGCGAAGTTCGACTCGGTGCGTTTCGGCCTTCGCGTCACGCCGCCGGGCGGGGGCACGGTCGAGCAGGTCATGGCGGCGACGCGCGAGGCCGGCTTCGGCGCCGAGGTCAAGCGTCGCATCATCCTCGGCACCTACGCGCTGTCGGCCGGGTATTACGACGCGTACTACGGCAGCGCGCAGAAGGTCCGCACGCTCATCCAGCGCGACTTCGATCAGGCCTTCGCTCAGGCGGATGTACTTGTCTCGCCGTCCGCGCCGACGACCGCGTTCAAGATCGGCGAGAAGGTCGATGACCCGCTCGCGATGTACCTGAACGACGTCACGACGATCCCGGCGAACCTCGCGGGCGTTCCCGGCATGACGATCCCGATGGGCGTCGCTCCCGAGGACGGTCTGCCGACGGGCTTCCAGCTCATGGCGCCGGCTCGTGCGGATGAGCGCCTGTACCGCATCGGCGCGGCGCTCGAGCGCCTGATCGTCGAGCGCGACGGCCACATCCTGGACCGGGCTCCTGACCTCACCCGCGGCTAGGATTGCCCGGTGCTGGACAACCCCCTCGCGCCGTCGTGGCTGCCCGCACCGGCTGACGTGAATGCGCTGCAGCCGGGCATCTGGCCGATGAATGCCGTCCGCGACGCTGCCGGCGAGCTCACGATCGGCGGTGCTCGCGTGAGCGAGCTCGCGCAGCGGCACGGCACGCCGGCGTATGTGGTCGACGAGCTGGATGTGCGTTCGCGTGCTGCGGAGATCAGGGCCGCCTTCGACGACGCCGCCGCCGCGATCGGGTCGAGCGCGAAGGTCTACTACGCGGGCAAGGCGTTCCTGTGCACCGAGGTGGTGCGCTGGATCGATGAGGCAGGGCTCGGCGTCGATGTCGCGAGCGGGGGCGAGCTTGCGGTGGCGGTCGCCGGTGGGATCGACCCGAAGCGCATCGGCGTCCATGGCAACAACAAGTCGGAGCGCGAGATCGAGGCCGCGGTCGCGGTCGGCGTCGGCGCGATCGTCATCGACAGCGCGATCGAGGTCGAGCGAGTCGCCGCCGTGGCGCGTCGCCACGGTGTCGTCCAGCCTGTCCGCCTCCGCATCAACTCGGGTGTGCATGCCTCGACCCATGAGTACCTCGCGACGGCGCATGAGGATCAGAAGTTCGGGGTCCTGATCGCTGAGGCGCCGGAGCTGGTGGCCGCGATCCGCGCGGAGGACTCCCTCAGCTTCCTCGGCCTGCATTCCCACATCGGGTCCCAGATCTTCGATGCGGCTGGCTTCAGCGAGGCGGGGCGCCGACTCATGGAGCTGCATGCCTCGCTGCTCGCGGACGGTCCGGTCCCGGAGCTCAATCTGGGCGGCGGCTTCGGGATCGCGTACACGGTCGCGGATGACCCGGAGGACATCCGCGTGATCGCCGAGCGCATCGCGAGCGCGGTGCAGGCGGCTGCGGCCGAGTTCGGTGTTCCCGTGCCGGTCATAGCGGTGGAGCCGGGGCGCTCGATCATCGGCCGCTCGACGGTGAGTCTGTACCGGGTCGGTACGGTGAAGCCGGTCACGGTGCCGACGTCCGGGGGCGGCGTGGCGACGCGGAGCTATGTCTCGGTCGATGGCGGCATGAGCGACAACATCCGTCCCGCCCTGTATGGCGCCGCGTATTCCGCGCGCCTCGCGGATCGCGTCTCGAGCGCACCGCCGCAGCTCGCGCGTGTCGTGGGGCTGCACTGCGAGTCCGGCGACATCGTCGTGCGTGACGAGTATCTGCCTGCCGATGTGGCACCGGGCGACCTCGTCGCGGTGCCTGCGACGGGGGCGTATGGCTGGGCGATGTCGAGCAACTACAACTGGGTGCCGCGGCCGCCCGTCGTCGCTGTGCGCGACGGCGCGAGCCGCGTCATCGTCCATGGAGAAACGATCGAGGACCTGCTCAGGCGGGACCCGGGGGTGGCACGTTGATCGATTACCGCAATCTGAAGATCGCGATCCTCGGCGGTGGCACCGTCGGGGCGAATGTCGTCGACCTGCTCACGCGACACCGCGAGGAGCTCGAGGCGCGCGTCGGCGCCGGCCTGGAGGTCATCGGGGTCGCGGTGCGCTCGCTGGATGCGGAGCGGAAGCCCGCGATCCCGCGCGAGCTGCTGACGACGGATGCCGAGTCGCTCATCACCTCGGCGGACATCGTCGTCGAGCTGATCGGCGGCATCGAGCCCGCGCGGTCGTACATCCTCGCGGCGCTGAACTCGGGTGCGGACGTCATCACCGCCAACAAGGCGCTGCTGGCGACGCATGGTCCGGAGCTGTTCGACACGGCCGCGCAGCTCGGCGCGCAGCTCTACTATGAGGCCGCGGTCGCCGCGGCGATCCCGATCATCCGCCCGCTGCGCGAGTCGCTGGCCGGCGACCGGGTCCGTCGGATCCTCGGCATCGTCAACGGCTCGACGAACTACATCCTCGACCGGATGGACGTCGACGGGATGAGCGCCGAGGACGCGCAGCGCATCGCGCTCGAGCTCGGCTACCTTGAGGCGGATCCGACGCTCGATGTGGAGGGCTTCGACGCGGCGCAGAAGGCCGCGATCCTCGCGAGCCTCGCCTTCCACACGCATGTGCCCCTCGAGGCGGTGCACCGCGAGGGCATCATGGGCATCACGGGGGACGATGTCGCGAGCGCGAAGGCCGCTGGCTACGTCGTGAAGCTGCTCGCGATTGCCGAGCGGATCGATACGGAGGATGGCGAGGGCATCGTGGCGCGCGTGCACCCGGCGCTCGTGCCCCGGTCCCACCCGCTCGCGGCGGTCCACGGCGGCAACAACGCCGTCTTCGTCGAGGCCGAGTTCGCCGGCCCGCTCATGTTCTACGGCGCCGGCGCCGGCGGTGTGCAGACCGCGTCGGCGGTGCTCGGCGATATCGTCTCTGCGGCGCGTCGCCATCTCGCGGGCGGTCCCGGTGTGGGCGAGTCGACGAGCGCGGATGTGGCGGTGCTTCCGTTCGATGTCGTGTCGACCCGCTACCAGATCACGCTCGAGGTGTCGGATCGCCCGGGTGTGCTCGCGACGATCGCGGGCATCTTCGCGGAGGCGGGCGTGTCGATCGAGACGGCGTCCCAGTCGACGAGCAGCGCGGGGGATGCGTCGGACCCGACGGCTACGCTGGTCATCGTCACGCATCGTGCCCGCGAGTCCGATCTCGCCGCGACGGTTGCCGCTCTCGAGTGCTCCAGCTCGGTCGCGCGGGTGTCGAGTGTCATTCGAGTCGAAGGATTGTGATCGTGAGTCACCAGTGGCGGGGCGTGCTCCGCGAATACGCAGATCGTCTTGACATCTCCGACCGGACGCCGATCGTCACGCTCGGGGAGGGCGGCACGCCGCTCATCGAGGCGAAGGCGCTCAGTCGCCGCACGGGTGCTGAGGTCTACGTCAAGTACGAGGGCATGAACCCGACGGGCTCCTTCAAGGACCGCGGCATGACCATGGCGATCTCGAAGGCGCTCGAGCACGGCGCGAAGGCGGTCGTGTGCGCTTCGACTGGCAACACCTCGGCGAGCGCGGCGGCGTATGCGGCGCACGCGGGCATCGTCGCGGCGGTCCTCGTGCCGGAGGGCAAGATCGCGATGGGCAAGCTGGCTCAGGCGGTCGCTCACGGCGCGAAGATCGTGCAGGTCGAGGGCAACTTCGACGACTGCCTCGATATCGCGCGCGATCTCGCGGAGCACTATCCGGTGCACCTGGTCAACTCGGTGAACCCGGACCGCATCGAGGGTCAGAAGACGGCGGCGTTCGAGATCGTGGAGGTCCTCGGCGACGCCCCTGACTTCCATTTCATCCCGGTCGGCAACGCGGGCAACTACACCGCGTACCACCGCGGCTACGCGGAGGAGGCCGCGCGCGGGGCCGCGACGAAGGTTCCGCGCATGTTCGGCTTCCAGGCCGCTGGTTCAGCGCCGATCGTGCTCGGCGAGCCGGTGAAGACGCCGGAGACGATCGCCACCGCGATCCGCATCGGGAATCCGGCGAGCTGGGAGCTCGCGCTCGCGGCGCGCGATGACAGTCGCGGCTACTTCGGTGCGATCACGGACGAGAAGATCCTGGAGGCGCACCGCATCCTGTCGCGCGAGGTCGGCGTGTTCGTCGAGCCCGCGTCGGCGATCTCGATCGCCGGTCTCCTCGAGCGCGCGGAGGCTGGGGCGATCCCCGCCGGCTCGCGTGTCGTCGCGACGGTCACCGGGCACGGCCTGAAGGACCCCGCGTGGGCGCTGAAGGAGGCCGACGGCTCGGAGGCGCGTCCGACGGTCACCCCCGTCGACACCGCGACGGTCGCGCAGGTCCTCGGTCTCGCCTGATGGTGGAGATCGGCCGCAGCGTCGACGTCCGCGTCCCCGCGTCGAGCGCCAACCTCGGTCCGGGGTTCGACACCTTCGGTCTCGCGCTGAGCATCTATGACCAGCTCACGGTGACCGCGGTCGCGGGCACGGGCGCACGGGTCTTCGTGGACGGCGTCGGGGCTGGCGAGGTTCCGGAGGACGAGTCGAATCTCGTGGTCCGCGCGATGGCGCGGGCGTTCGAGCACGCCGGTCAGCCGATGCCGGGCATCGAGATCTCCGCGCGGAACGTCATTCCCCACGGCGGCGGCCTCGGCTCGTCGGCTGCGGCGATCGTCTCCGGTCTCATGGGGGCGAAGGGGCTCCTGGAGGGCGTGTTCGATTTCGATGCGCAGACGCTGCTGGCGCTCGCGACCGAGCTCGAGGGGCACCCGGACAATGTCGCGCCTGCGCTGTTCGGCGGTCTGACGATCGCGTGGACGACGCCGCAGGGCGCCCGGGCCAAGAAGCTCATCGTGCACCGCGGGGTCTCGCCGCTCGTGTGCATCCCGTCGTTCTCCGTGTCGACGGAGGCGGCTCGTGCGCTGCAGCCGGACTCGGTCCCGTATGAGGATGCCGTCTTCAACCTGTCGCGCTCCGCGCTCCTCGTCGCGGCGCTCGTGCAGAGCCCGGAGCTGCTGTTCGAGGCGACGGAGGATCGTCTCCACCAGGATTACCGCTCGAGTGCGATGCCGGAGACCTATGATCTGGTGATGCGTCTGCGAGAGGCGGGGCATGCGGCGGTGGTCTCCGGTGCCGGTCCGTCGATCCTCGTGCTGGCCGCCGACCCGGCCGAGCGGGCGGGGGCTGCGGCGCTGGTCGCGGACGCGAGTGTGACGCCCTGGCGAGCGGTCATGCCCGCCGTGGACTTCGCCGGTGCTACAGTGGTCAGGCGCCGCGCCAGTTCGTAGCCGTTCGGCTCGACCCGCGGAGGCACACTTCAACCCCGCTGGTGCGCAGCGTTCTGCTTCGACGCCCCGGGGAAATCTACGCTCCGCCCCAGAAGGTTCTGGGATCTGGCGGAGGAAGGGAAACCGAGCACAACATGAGTGACGAGACCATCAATGAGGTCGAGGATGTCCAGCCTGTCGACGGGGCTGAGGCGCCGGTCGAGGAGGCGGTGACCGAGGAGTCCGCGGCAGCGGAGACCATCGCGGCGGCTGAGGCTGAGGGCGAGGCCGGGACAGAGACCGGGGCCGAAACCGAGCCCGAGGCTGAGACGTCCGCCGAGGAGCCTGCCGCTGCGGAGGCCGAGGCCCCCGCGGAGGAGGTTGCCGAGCCCGCTGCGGAGGCCGAGGCGGAGTCTGCGGCCGACGGCGCGGAGCCTGCGGCCGACGGCGCGGAGCCGGCGACCCCGGCGGAGGAGCCGGCGATCGACCCGGCCCGTCAGGCGGAGCTCGACGCGCTCGCCGCGGAGCTGCTGAACGGCGCCGTGAAGAAGGCGGCGACGCGCCGCAAGTCGCGCCGCGTGACGGCCAAGGATCCTGTCGAGTTCGCCGAGCGCGCCCAGGACAAGGACGCGAAGGCCGAGGACGAGGCTGCGGCGACCGAGGCCGCTGCGGCGGACGACGTCGAGGCGGTCGATTCGGCTGCTCCAGCGGACGCGGTCGAGGGCGAGGAGTCCGCGGATGCGGGCGACGCGGCAGAAGCCGCTGAGGGCGAGTCGTCGGGCCGCAGCCGCTCGCGCCGCGGCCGCAACCGCAGCGGTCGCGCGGCCCAGGCCGAGGACGGCGAGGCGTCGCCCCAGCCGCAGAGCGGTCAGAACGGGAGCGGCCAGAACGGCCAGAATGCCCAGGCCGCCCAGCAGCAGAGCCAGCGCAAGCGCGGTCGCGGTCGCGGCGGCCTCGGCGATGACATCGAGCCGGAGATCCTCGAGGATGACGTCCTCATCCCGGTCGCCGGCATCCTCGACGTCCTCGAGAACTACGCATTCGTCCGCACCACCGGCTACCTCCCGGGCGCGAGCGACGTGTACGTCTCGCTCGGCCAGGTCAAGAAATACGGCATGCGCAAGGGCGATGCGATCGTCGGCGCCGTGCGTCAGCCGCGCGAGGGCGAGCAGGCGACGCGCCAGAAGTACAACGCCCTGGTGAAGGTCGACTCGGTGAGCGGGCTCACGGGCGAGCAGTCGGCGACGCGTCCCGAGTATGCGGCCCTCACGCCGATTCGCGCGACCGAGCCCACGGGTCTCCAGGTCTCCGGCACCGCGGTGCTCCGCGGCCAGCGTGTGCTCGTCGTCGGCGGCCACGCCTCCGGCAAGACGAGCGTCATCTCGTCGCTCGCCGAGCAGGCGGGCGCCGGTTCCGGCGAGTCGCACCTCATGGTCGTCCTCCTCGGCTCGCGCCCGGAGGAGATCACCGAGTTCCGCCGCAAGGTCAAGGGCGAGGTCATCGCCGCGGGCCTCGAGGACGGCGTCGAGGACGAGATCACGATCGTCGAGCTCGCGGTGGAGCGTGCGAAGCGCCTTGTCGAGCTCGGCCACAACGTGGTGATCGCGATCGACTCGATCCACCACCTCGGCCGTGCCTACGCGTCGCTCGCGCCGTCGAACCGCCACGGCGCGGAGGATCCGGTCGTGACGGGCGCGTCGAAGCGGGTCTTCGGCGCCGCTCGTGCGATCGAGGATGGTGCGACGCTCACGATCATCGCGACCGCTGCGGAGGACACCGCGGGCGACCGCTTCCTCGTGACCGAGCTGAGCTCGCTCGCGAACGCCGTCGTCCGTCTCTGATCCGCGTCGGGACTCGAGGATGTTCGAGAACGTCGCTGGTCTGATCGACGAGCACAGGAGGCTCGGCGAGGAGCTCGGCGATCCTGCGCTGCACAGCGACCCGCGGCGCGCGAAGCGCGTCAACCGCCGCTATGCGGAGCTGTCCCGCATCGTCGCCGCGCATGACCGCTGGAAGCAGGCGGTCGAGGATCTCGCGGCAGCACGCGAGCTCGGCGCGCAGGATGCCGCGTTCGCGGCCGAGATCCCAGGGCTCGAGGCGCTCGTCGCGGAGACGGAGGAGTCGCTCCGTCGTCTGCTCATCCCGCGCGACCCGAATGATTCCCGCGACGTGATCATGGAGATCAAGATGGGCGAGGGCGGCGAGGAGTCCGCGCTCTTCGCGGCGGATCTGCTTCGCATGTATCTGAAGTACGCGGAGTCGAAGGGCTGGAAGGCTCAGATCATCGAGCAGACCGACTCGGATCTCGGCGGCATCAAGGATGTGCAGGTCGCCTTCAAGGGCTCGTCGTCGGATCCCGCGGAGGGGGTGTGGGCGCACCTCAAGTACGAGGGCGGCGTGCACCGCGTCCAGCGTGTCCCGGTGACCGAATCCCAGGGGCGCATCCACACCTCTGCCGCTGGCGTCCTGGTGTTCCCCGAGGTGGATGAGCCGGAGGAGGTCTCGATCGATCCGAACGACCTCCGCATCGACGTGTTCCGGTCGTCGGGCCCGGGCGGCCAGTCGGTCAACACGACGGATTCAGCGGTCCGCATCACGCATATCCCCACCGGCATCGTCGTGTCGATGCAGAACGAGAAGTCCCAGCTGCAGAATCGCGAGGCCGCGATGCGCGTCCTGCGCGCGCGCCTGCTCGCCAAGCAGCACGAGGAGGCGGAGGCGGAGGCCTCGGCGATGCGGAAGTCGCAGATCAGGACGGTCGACCGCTCCGAGCGCATCCGCACCTACAACTTCCCGGAGAACCGCATCGCCGATCACCGCACCGGGTACAAGGCGTACAACCTCGACCAGGTGATGAACGGCGCGCTCGATCCGGTGGTGCAGTCGCTCATCCAGGCGGACGAAGCGGAGCGACTGGCCCAGCTGTGACGGATCTCACGACTGCGCTTCGCGACGGGACCCGGCGACTGGCTGATGCCGGGGTGCCGACGCCGGATGTCGACATGGAGCTGCTCGCAGCGCACGTGCTGGGCCTGACGCGGGGCGAGCTCGCGGCGCGTCGGTTCTCGGGTGCGGAGCTCACGGAGGCTGAGGCGAGGGAGCTCGCAGCGCTCGTCGAGCGCCGCGCCGCCCGCGAGCCGCTGCAGCACATCACGGGGATCGCGCATTTCCGGCACCTGACACTGCAGGTGGGCCCGGGGGTCTTCGTCCCGCGTCCGGAGACGGAGCTGGTCGCGCAGCTCGCGATCGACATGCTCCAGGCGATTCCGGGGCAGCCGATCGGGGTGGATCTCTGCACCGGTTCGGGGGCGATAGCGATCGCGATGGCGACGGAGGTGCCGCATGCGGAGGTCCATGCGGTGGAGGTGTCGGCCGAGGCGTTCGTCTGGGCGAAGCTCAACGCGAGGTCGTCCGGCGCGAGCAATCTGACCTTGCATTTCGGCGACCTCGCCGATGCGCCGGCGTCCCTCGACGGCCGGGTCGATGTGGTCGTGTCGAATCCGCCGTACATCCCCGACGGCATGATTCCGCGTGATCTGGAGGTGCGCCTGTTCGACCCGGAGCTCGCGCTCTACGGCGGCCCGGACGGTCTCGATGTGGTCCGGAGGCTGGAGGGCACCGCGCGGCGACTCCTCCGAGCGGGCGGTCTGCTCGTGATCGAACACGCGGAGATCCAGGGGGAGCGGATCCGCGAACTGCTCACGGCGGCCGGATGGCGGGCTGCGACGACGCACCCGGATCTCACGGGTCGCCCTCGCGCGACGACGGCGACGCTCGACGCCTGAGCCCCGCCCGGCGGTCGCGCGGGCGATCGCCGATGTCGCATCCCCGTGTGGCGACCTGGACCGGTCGCCCGCGCCATCCCGGTAGGCTTGGGGCCCGATGAGCGCGATCTACGACTGCAGCGACGCCACCGCTCTTCTCGAGGGAATGCGCCTGGCGAGAGCGGCGATCGGACGCGGCGAGCTCGTCGTGCTCCCGACCGACACCGTCTACGGTGTCGCCGCTGACGCGTTCAACCCGGAGGCGGTGAAGCGCCTCGTGGAGGCGAAGGGACGCACCCTCGCGAGCCCGCCGCCGGTGCTGATCCCTGGCATGCCGACGCTCGACGCGCTCGCGGAGACGGTCCCGGATCCGGTCCGCGCGCTCGTGGAGGAGTTCTGGCCCGGTGGTCTGACGGTCATCGTGCAGCAGCGCTCGAGCCTCGCGCTCGAACTGGGGGAGACGCACGGCACGGTCGCGTTGCGCATGCCCGACGACAAGCTCGCGCGGGATCTCCTCGCGGAGGTCGGCCCGCTCGCGGTGTCGAGCGCGAATCGCACGGGGGAGCCGCCCGCGCAGTCGGCGACCGCGGCGGAGGCGATGCTGGGGGATTCGGTGACGATCTACCTCGAGGATGGCCCGCGCACGGGCGTGTCGAGCACGATCGTCGATGCGTCGAATCTCGACCGGCCGGAGGGCAGGCTCCGCATCCTGCGCGAGGGCACGATCCCGCGGGCCGAGCTCGCGCGCGTCGTGGGAGAAGACCTCCTGGCATGAGCGATTCGGGAGCGCGATGCCGCGCATAGTCTTCTACCTCATCGTCGCGGTGGTCTCGGCTGGCGTGACGTTCGTGCTCTCGATGGTGATCTGGCGTCTGTCGAAGCGCTATCGCCTGTACCCGCGCATCCGCGAGCGCGATGTCCACACGCAGCCGACGCCGCGTCTCGGCGGCATCGCGATGTTCATCGGCATGGTTGCCGCGATGGGGGTCGCGGCGCTCCTCCCGGCGTTCGATCTGGTGTTCGCGGAGCCGGGTCCGATTCTCGGCCTCGGGCTCGCCTCGCTACTGATCGTGCTCGTGGGGGTCGCGGATGACATCTGGGATCTCGACTGGACGGTGAAGCTGGTCGCGCAGATCATGGCGGCGGGCATCCTGGCCTGGCAGGGGATCCAGCTGTTCACCCTGCCGATCGGGGGCCAGGCGATCTACAGTCCGTGGCTGTCGCTCATCCTGACGATCGTCGCGGTCGTCCTGGTGATGAATGCCGTGAACTTCATCGACGGGCTGGATGGGCTGGTCGCCGGCGTGGCGACGATCGCGGGCGGGGTGTTCTTCGTGTACGCCTACCTGCTTCAGTCGCGCGCGCAGACGGACTACTTCAACCTGGCGAGCCTGACGACGGCGATCCTGATCGGCGCGTGCCTGGGTTTCATCATCCTGAACTGGCACCCTGCGAAGCTCTTCATGGGCGACGCGGGTGCGCTGCTGGTCGGGCTCACGATGGCGGCGTCGACGATCTCGATCACCGGTCGTGTGGATTCGAGCGTCGCGGGGACGGGGGAGTACTTCACGGCGTATTTCGCCCCGGCGTTCATCCCGATCCTGCTGCCGCTCGCGGTCCTCGCGGTGCCGCTGCTCGACTTCGCGCTCGCGGTCGTGCGTCGCGTGTCGGCGGGACGCTCGCCGTTCAGCGCCGACCGGAAGCACCTGCACCACCGCCTGCTCGACATGGGGCATTCGCATCTGCAGGCGGTGCTGACGCTGTATGCATGGACGTTCGCGGCGTCGGTCGGCGTCCTGCTGTTCATGTTCGTCCCGTGGTGGGTGGCGGTCCTGTTCCTGCTGGTCGCATTCGCGACCTGCGTCTTCGTGACGCTCCGGCCGCTCGCGAAGCGCCGCCGCAGCCCTGAGCTCGAGGAGATCTCATGAATCAGACGACGGTCGCCAGGCGCGCTGTCCAGGTCGGGTCGGTGGTCGCGGTGATCATCGCGATCGCGGGTGCCGGCGTCGGGTATGCGATCGCCGGCATGGACGGAATGTGGTCGGGTCTGATCGGCGCGATCCTGTCGGCGCTGTTCATGGGGCTCACGGCGGTCAGCATCATGATCGGTCAGCGCGTGCAGCGCAGGACGGGCGATTCGACGCTGTTCTTCGCGATCATCGCGGGTGTCTGGCTCTTCAAGCTGATCGCCTTCGGCATCGCGATCTTCGCGCTTCGCGGGGCGGAGTTCATCCAGCCCGCCGTGTTCGGGACGACGATCATCGTCGCGGTCGTCGCGAGCCTCGCGGTGGATGTCTGGGTGTTCTGGCGGACGCGGGAGACGGTCGTGCCGCTCCCGCAGAGCGAGAATTCGGGTGAAAACCGTGCGGAAGGGGAGGGATAGACCCCCGGAACGGTCATCCAAGTGCTCAGTCTGTTGTTAGGCTGGTCAACGCTTATCCGATGTTCATCAGGCGCGACCCTGTCACGCCCCGAGACCGGAGAGAACTCCTCTGTTCCCCGATCGCTTGCTACTGCTCAGCGCCGACTCTGAAACCGACTCCGGTGGGTTCCACGGTCCGTCGCTCACTGACTTCTATCCGCCGGCCATCTTCTTCGAGGGCACGCCGTTCGAGATCAACCGGATCACGCTGATCCGATTCCTCGTCGTCGCGGTCCTGCTGCTGATCTTCGTGCTCGGCACGCGGCGCATGCGCGTCGTGCCGACGCGCGGCCAGGTCGCCCTCGAGTTCGCGCTGAACTTCGTCCGGCAGAACATCGTCATCGACACGCTCGGCGAGAAGGATGGCAAGCGCTTCATGGCGCCGATCATGGCCATCTTCTTCTTCGTGCTCGGCATGAACTTGACGGGCATCATCCCGTTCTTGAACATCGCCGGCTCGTCGACGATCGGCATGCCGATCATCCTCGCGGCCGTGTCGTACGTGCTGTTCATCTACGCCGGCATCAAGAAGTCCGGCCTCCGGTACTTCAAGAACTCGCTCGTCCCGAGCGGTGTCCCGGTGTTCGCGCTCCCGATCGTCGCGGTGATCGAGCTCGTCTCGACCTTCGTGCTGCGACCGGTCACGCTGGCCCTCCGACTTCTCATGAACATGGTCGCGGGCCACATGCTGCTCGTCCTGTGCTTCTCGGCGACGCAGTTCTTCTTCTTCACCGTGCTCGCCGACGGCAACCTGCTCGGCCTGCTCGGCGTCGGGTCGTTCGCCTTCGGTGCCATCTTCACGCTCTTCGAGCTCTTCGTGGCGGTGCTGCAGGCGTACGTCTTCGCATTCCTTGCGGCCATGTACATCCAGCTCTCCCTCTCGGACGAGCACTGACCTCTCGCGCGAGCGAGCAACTCGAACCACCCCTGAAAGGAACCACCCAGTGAACATCGTTGGATACATCGCTCCTCTCGCCTTCGGTCTGGCCTCGATCGGCTCGGCCATCGGCGTCGGCCTCGTCGTCGGCAAGACCATCGAGGCGGTTGGTCGTCAGCCTGAGCTCCAGGGCCGTCTCCAGGCGCTCATGTTCATCGGTATCGCCTTCACCGAGGCTCTCGCGTTCATCGCGATCGCGGTCGGCTTCATCCCGTTCTCCGCTCCGTGATCGTCCGACCCAACGCACTGAACTGAACTGAAGGGAGATCGCATGTCCAGGCTGCTCATCACCGCGGCCGAGGAGGAGTCGATCAACCCGCTCCTGCCCGCGACCTACGACATCGTCTGGTCTGGGATTCTGTTCGCGATCATCCTCGTGGTGTTCATCTGGCTCGTCGTTCCTCGACTGAACAAGGTGCTGGATGCCCGTCGCGAGGCCATCGAGGGCGGCATCGAGAAGGCAGAGAGCGTCCAGGCGGAAGCCGAAGCGACCCTCGAGGAGTACAAGGCTCAGCTCGCCGAGGCGCGTCAGGAGGCTGCGCGCATCCGCGAGCAGGCCCGTGCCGACGGCCAGAAGATCGTGGCTGAGCACAAGGAGCAGGCGGCTGCCGAGGCGGCGCGCATCCTTGCGAACGCGCAGACCCAGATCGAGTCGGAGCGCATCGCCGCGCTCACGTCCCTCCGCTCGGAGGTCGGCACGCTCGCGATCGATCTCGCCAGCGGCGTGATCGGCGAGACGCTCGCCGAGGACAAGAAGGCCAAGGCTGTCGTCGAGCGGTTCATCAAGGACCTGGAGGCGGCGAAGTAATGGGCTCCGCTTCTCGGGCCGCGCTTGCGAGCGGCATCGCTGCGTTCGAACGACGCAGCGGTGTCACGCTCGAGGCGGCACAGCAGCTGTTCGCAGCAGTCCGCGCGATCGAAGGGTCCGCGCAGCTTCGCGGCCTTCTCGCCGACCCGACGCTTGCGGCGACGGAGCGCGCGGCGCTCGTCGCTCGAGTGTTCGGATCGATCGACGCTGCCGCGAGCGGGATCCTCACCGATCTCGCTTCCGAGCGCTGGTCGACCCCGAGCGAGTTCGTCGACGGGCTCGAGGAGATCGCGATCCGCGCCGCGGCGAGTGCATCGCCGAAGACGGGCATCGTCGCGGAGCTCTTCGCGGTCGAGGACATCGTCTCCGGCAATGCAGAGCTCGAGCTCGCGCTCGGATCGAAGCTCGCGACGCAGGCGGACAAGGCGGCGCTCGTCGAGCGCATCCTGTCGGGCAAGGTGAGCGACGCGACCATCGCGATCGTGTCGCACCTCGTCCAGTGCCCGCGCGGTCGCCGGGTCGGAGCGCTGCTCGCTCGCGCGGCGGACATCGTCGCGGACGCCGCGGACGCGGTCGTCGCGACCGTGACCGTCGCCGCGCCGCTCGACGCGAAGAGCGAGAAGGCGCTCGTGGCCGACCTCACCGCTCGTGTCGGCAGGCCGCCGCGCATCCACTACCTGATCGACCCGTCGATCATCGGCGGTGTCCGCATCCGCGTCGGGGATGTCGTGATCGACGGCACCATCTCGACTCGACTCAACGAGCTCCGACTCAAACTCGCCGGCTGAACCCGGCCCACAGACCGCACACACGACTGAGAGAAACAGTTCCATGGCAGACATCACCATCAGCCCGGACGAGATCCGCGACGCGCTCAAGGACTTCACGGCGAACTACAAGCCGAGCGAGGCCAAGGCGACCGAGGTCGGCGTCGTCAGGGACGCCGCTGACGGCATCGCCCACGTCGAGGGCCTCCCCGGCGTCATGGCGAACGAGCTCCTCCGCTTCGCGGATGGCACGCTCGGCCTCGCACTCAACCTCGACGAGAACGAGATCGGTGTCATCGTCCTCGGCGAGTTCACCGGCATCCACGAGGGCCAGGAGGTCACGCGCACGGGTGAGGTCCTCTCGGCCCCCGTCGGCGACGCGTTCCTCGGCCGCGTCGTCGACCCGCTCGGCCAGCCGATCGACGGTCTCGGCGAGATCGTCGCAGAGGGCCGCCGCGCGCTCGAGCTTCAGGCCCCGGGCGTCATGCAGCGCAAGTCGGTCCACGAGCCGCTCCAGACCGGCATCAAGGCGATCGACGCGATGATCCCGATCGGCCGCGGTCAGCGTCAGCTCATCATCGGCGACCGCCAGACGGGCAAGACCGCGATCGCGATCGACACGATCATCAACCAGAAGGCCAACTGGGAGTCGGGCGACCCGACGAAGCAGGTCCGCTGCATCTACGTCGCGGTCGGACAGAAGGGCTCGACGATCGCCGCCGTCAAGGCCGCGCTCGAGGACGCGGGCGCGATGGAGTACACGACGATCGTCGCGGCTCCGGCTTCCGACCCCGCCGGCTTCAAGTACCTCGCTCCGTACACCGGCTCTGCGATCGGTCAGCACTGGATGTACGGCGGCAAGCATGTCCTCATCGTCTTCGACGACCTGTCGAAGCAGGCCGAGGCCTACCGTGCCGTCTCCCTCCTCCTCCGCCGCCCGCCGGGGCGCGAGGCCTACCCGGGTGACGTCTTCTACCTGCACAGCCGCCTCCTCGAGCGCTGCGCGAAGCTCTCGGACGAGCTCGGCGCCGGCTCGATGACGGGTCTGCCGATCATCGAGACCAAGGCGAACGACGTCTCGGCGTACATCCCGACGAACGTCATCTCGATCACCGACGGCCAGATCTTCCTGCAGTCGGACCTCTTCAACGCGAACCAGCGCCCGGCGGTCGACGTCGGCATCTCGGTGTCGCGAGTCGGCGGTGCCGCGCAGGTCAAGTCGATCAAGTCGGTCTCCGGCACGCTGAAGCTCGAGCTCGCCCAGTACCGCGCACTCGAGGCGTTCGCGCTCTTCGCGTCGGACCTCGACGCGGCGAGCCGTCGTCAGCTCGCTCGCGGTGCTCGCCTGACCGAGCTTCTCCGCCAGCCGCAGTACTCGCCGTACCCCGTGGAGGACCAGGTCGTCTCGATCTGGACCGGCACGAACGGCTACCTCGACGACGTCCCGGTCGAGGACGTGCTCCGCTTCGAGCGCGAGTTCCTCGACTACCTCGGTCGTCACACGCAGATCCTCACGACGCTCCGCGAGACGAACGTGCTCGACGAGGCCACCGAGAACGCCCTCAAGGAGGCCATCGCAGCCTTCAAGAAGGACTTCATCACCGGTGACGGTCAGGCGCTCAACGCCCCCGGCTCGGAGCAGTTCGAAGAGGTCGCCCTCGAGGACATCAACCAGGAGAAGATCGCGAAGGCCAAGCGCTGAGTCTCAGTGCGATGACCATTCGATCGACCGTCAACTACCGAAGGAACTGACATGGGAGCCCAGCTTCGGGTCTACCGGCAGAAGATCAAGTCTGCCCAGACGACCAAGAAGATCACCCGTGCCATGGAGCTGATCGCGGCGAGCCGCATCGCGAAGGCGCAAGCGAGGGTGAAGGCGTCGATGCCGTACGCCCGCGCTGTGACCCGTGCGGTGTCGGCCGTCGCGACCTACTCCAACGTCGACCACATCCTCACGACCGAGGTCGAGAACCCGAAGCGTGCGGCGATCGTGCTCATGACCTCCGACCGGGGTCTCGCGGGCGCGTTCAACTCGCAGGTCATCCGTGAGGCGGGCGAACTCCGCGCTCGCCTCGAGGAGGAGGGCAAGGAAGTCGTGCACTACCTCGTCGGCCGCAAGGCCGTCGGGTACTTCACCTTCCGCAAGCGCCCCTCGATCAAGCAGTGGGTCGGCGGCACCGACTCGCCATCCTTCGAGCTCGCGAAGGAGATCGGCGACGAGATCGTCGCGAAGTTCGTGCAGCCGACCGAGGAGGGCGGTGTCGACGAGATCCACCTCGTCTACAACCGCTTCGTCTCGATGCTCACACAGACCCCTGAGATCGTCCGCATCCTCCCGCTCGAGATCGTCGAGAGCGATGAGGCGCCTGCGGTCATCGACGGCCCGCTGCCGCTGTACGAGTTCGAGCCGGATGCCAACCAGGTGCTCGACGCGCTGCTCCCGGTGTACATCGAGACGCGGGTCTACAACGCGCTCCTGCAGTCGGCCGCTGCGAAGCACGCCGCGACGCAGAAGGCGATGAAGACCGCGACCGACAACGCGGACAAGCTCATCAAGGACTACACGCGCCTCGCGAACAACGCGCGCCAGGCCGAGATCACCCAGCAGATTTCCGAGATCGTCGGCGGCGTCGACGCACTCGCAGACTGAGAACCAACGAGAAGGACACCATGGCTACGACCACCGCCAAGAAGAAGGCCGACGAGACTGTCGCCGCCCCCGGGACGGGCCGCATCGCCCGCGTCACGGGCCCCGTCGTCGACATCGAGTTCCCGCACGACGCGATTCCGGATGTCTACAACGCGCTCGAGACCGAGATCACCCTCGGCGGCGAGACGACGAAGCTCGTCCTCGAGGTCGCGCAGCACCTCGGCGACGACCTCGTCCGCGCGATCGCGCTGAAGCCGACCGACGGTCTCGTCCGCGGCCAGGAGGTGCGCGACACCGGCTCGCCGATCACGGTTCCCGTCGGCGACGTCACCAAGGGCCACGTCTTCAACGTCACTGGCGACGCTCTCGACGTTCCGACCTCGTCGCTCGAGATCAAGGAGCGCTGGCCGATCCACCGCAAGCCCCCGGCGTTCGACCAGCTCGAGTCCAAGACCCAGCTGTTCGAGACGGGCATCAAGGTCATCGACCTCCTCACCCCGTACGTGCAGGGTGGCAAGATCGGTCTCTTCGGTGGTGCGGGTGTCGGCAAGACGGTCCTCATCCAGGAGATGATCTACCGCGTCGCCGCGAACCACGGTGGTGTCTCCGTGTTCGCCGGTGTCGGTGAGCGCACCCGTGAGGGCAACGACCTCATCGTCGAGATGGAGGAGGCGGGCGTCTTCGACAAGACCGCGCTCGTCTTCGGCCAGATGGACGAGCCGCCGGGGACCCGTCTCCGTGTCGCGCTCTCCGCGCTGACCATGGCGGAGTACTTCCGCGACGTCCAGAAGCAGGACGTGCTCCTCTTCATCGACAACATCTTCCGCTTCACGCAGGCCGGTTCCGAGGTCTCGACCCTCCTCGGACGCATGCCCTCCGCGGTCGGCTACCAGCCGAACCTCGCGGACGAGATGGGCATCCTCCAGGAGCGCATCACCTCGACCCGCGGCCACTCGATCACCTCGCTGCAGGCGATCTACGTCCCCGCGGACGACTACACGGACCCGGCGCCGGCGACGACCTTCGCGCACCTCGACGCGACCACGGAGCTCTCGCGTGAGATCGCGGCCCGCGGTCTCTACCCGGCGGTGGACCCGCTGACCTCGACCTCGCGCATCATGGACCCGCGCTACCTGGGCGAGGACCACTACCGTGTCGCCACCGCGGTCAAGGCGATCCTCCAGAAGAACAAGGAGCTGCAGGAGATCATCGCGATCCTCGGTGTCGACGAGCTGTCCGAAGAGGACAAGATCATCGTCGCCCGCGCGCGTCGCATCCAGCAGTTCCTCTCGCAGAACACCTACATGGCGACAAAGTTCACGAACGTCCCCGGTTCGACGGTGCCGCTCAAGGAGACCATCGAGTCGTTCGACGCGATCGTCAAGGGTGAACTCGACCACGTGGCCGAGCAGGCCTTCTTCAACGTCGGCGGCCTGTCCGACGTCGAGGAGAAGTGGGCCAAGATCCAGGCTGAGGGCTGATCATGGCCAAGTCGATCCAGGTGGACATCGTCTCGGCCGAGCAGGAAGTCTGGTCGGGCGAGGCGGTCCAGGTCTCGGCCAGGACGGTCGAGGGAGAGATCGGTATCCTCGCGGGGCACGAGCCCGTGCTCGCGATTCTCGCGCCCGGTCACGTGCGTGTGACGCTCGAGAACGGTGACAAGATCCTCGTCGACGCCGCGGATGGGTTCATCTCCTTCGACCACGACCGACTGACGGTCGTCGCTGGCAACGCCAAGCTCGCTTGAGGCTGCTGCTGCCGCCGTCACGCACACGCGTGGCGGCGTCCGCACCACTCGACGCCTTCACGGGGACGCTGTACAAGGCGCTCCGTGTCGCGTCGTGGACGGCGGACCAGCGTCGTTGGGCGGAGCAGGCGATCATCATTCACGACGCCGAGCTCGGTCTGGTGGGCGGTGCGGCCTTCGAGCCCGCACCCCCACTGACCGAGCTCGTCGCGTCCGATGAGGCGGTCGTCGATCTCCGCTCCAAGGAGTACATCAAGCGAGCTCCGCTGCCGGATGGCGGCTGGACCGTACGGGTCGTGAATGAAGCCGCAGACGGTCGACGGCTCGCGATCTCGCACTGGAACAAACATCACAAAGGCGTGTTCGTCGGCGCGCTCGTCGCCGACACCCCGGTGATCCGCACGATCGAAGACCTCATCAACTGGTCCGCGATGAACGGGCACCGACTGGAACCCGTCGCCATCGGGCAGCTCGACCTCATCGTGTGACCGCGCGGTCGCCGCGAGCGCGGGGCCAGCAGCGCAGCGCTGTCAGCCCGAGAATCGCCAGAGCGGGTCGAACAGCCAGCCGAGCACCCAGCCGGGGCCGAACCCTCCGTCCCAGCCGTACGCGATGCGCGCGGTGAGCAGCGCGAGGCCGAGCACGACCGCGATGCCCGAGATGATCCACGACGCGGTGCGGTAGCGCTCGTAGTCGACAAGTGGTCGCTTCCAGTGGTCGGTCTGGGCGCCCAGGATCGTCTGCACGAGATCGATCGCCCACCACAGGCCGAAGCCGCCGAGCGTCACCAGCTTCAGGAGCGCCGTGCCCGTCTTGCCGAGATAGAAGCGGTCACCGCCGAGGAAGCCCAGGAACAGCGCGTACAGCCACGCGTGCAGGTAGCTGCGCTCCGGCGGGAGCGCCGGCTCCGCTGGGCGGACAGGGGTGTGGAAACGCGGCGTCGGAGGTGCAGGCGGAGCGGGCGGTGCCGAGGGAGCTGGTGGAGCTGGAGGTGCCGACGGAGGCGGCGGTGCCGGCTGCCCGGCTGTGCCCGCAGGACCCGAAGCGCCAGTCGTCGGGGCCGACTGCGCGGTGGAAGCCGCCGGGATCGAGGGCGCGGGCGGCGAGGGCGCGGAGGTCGATGAGGGAGGCGTCGAGGCAGCAGCGCCGGAGTCGGACTGGCCCGAGGCGGCAGCGTTCGAGGCGGCAGCCTTCGACGCGGCAGCCGTTGACCCGGCAGCCGTTGACCCGGCGGTCTCCGACGCACCCGACTTCGATGCGGCAGCGCGGGGGGCCTTCCTGGCTGCGGGCGACGCCGGCTGTGCGGGGGCGTCCGCGGTCATGGGCGATGACTCCGGTGTCGATGCGGAGGAGGGCGCGGGCTCGTTCTCGGGTCGGGACTCAGCGGGCTTCTTCGCGGCTGCCATGCGCACGATGCTACGTGGCGCGGCTCCGGCGCCGGTCTGCGTCGGCTATCAGTTCGCTGTGTCGTGCGCGCGGTGGCAGCCGACGACATGATCGTCGACGAGCCCAGCAGACTGCATGAGCGCGTACATCGTCGTGGGGCCCACGAAGCGGAAGCCCTCGCGCTTCAGCGCCGTCGACAGCGCGGTCGCCTCGCGTGTGACCGCGGGGACCTCGCTGAGCGATCGGGGACGGGGTGCCGGCGGCTCGGGAGCATGCGACCACACGAGTCGGTCGAGCGCGCCGTCGCCGTCGCGGCCGATGAGCGCGAGCAGAGCGCGGGCATTCCCGATCGTCGCCTCGATCTTCGCGCGGTTGCGGATGATGCGGGTGTCCTCCATGAGCCGCATGACATCGTCGGCCCTGAAGGACGCCACCGACTGCGGGTCGAAGTCGGCGAACGCCTCGCGGAAGCCAGGGCGGCGGCGTAGGATCGTGATCCACGAGAGGCCGGCCTGGAACCCCTCGAGGCAGATCTTCTCGAACAGGGCACGGTCGCCATGGAGCGGTCGGCCCCATTCCTCGTCGTGGTAGCGCTGGTACTCGAGGTCATCGCCCGCCCACGCGCACCGCGGGACGCCATCCGAGCCGACGTGGATCGAGGTCCGATCGCTCATCGGTGCGGCACCCCCTCGTGGTCGAGGAGCCACGCCTTCGTCCGGATGCCCTCGCCTCCCGAGTAGCCGGTGATGCGGCCATCGGCGGCGAGCACACGGTGACACGGGACGATGATGGGGACCGGGTTGGCCCCGACGGCGCCGCCGATCGCACGCCCGACATTCCCCACGCCGGTGTCGATCCCGATGCGACCGTACGTGACCGCCGTCCCCGGCGGGATCAGCCGGATGCGCTCCCACACCGCCTGCTGGAACGGCGTCCCCGTGAGCGAGACCGGGACGTCGAACTCGAAGCGCTCCCCGCGGAAGTACGCGTCGAGCTCCTGCGCGGCCTGCTCGAGCACAGCGTCGCTCGACGACGTCTGGCCGTCGTGCGGGAGCCTGCCAGCGGTCTCGATCGCGAGTCCCGTCACCGCCGTGCCGTCGCTGACGATCTCGATGCGACCGATGGGGGAGGGCAGCTGGATGAAGGCCATGGCGCAAGAGTAGGGGGCAGGGGCGACACCGGGCGGGGGGATGGGGCCCGATGCCGCGACCCCGGATTCGGAATCGGTGGATAAGCCACCAGCGAACGGTGCGCGCGAACTGCTCCGCGCAATGCGAGGATCGTCCGGGGCATCGACGCCGAGACGAGGAGAGGGGGCCGCGATGAACCTCCTCCGACTCGCGATCCGCTCGCTGAAGCCCTATGCGGGCCTCGTCGTCGGCGCGCTCATCTTCCAGCTCATCCAGACGATCTCGTCGCTCATGCTCCCGAGCCTCAACGCGGCGATCATCGACGACGGCATCGCGCAAGGCGACATCGAGCTCATCCTCGTGCTCGGCCTCGCGATGCTCGGCGTCACCCTCCTCCAGATCGCGGCGTCGATCACGGCGGTGTGGTTCGGGGCGCGGGCGGCGATGCTCGTCGGCCGGGATCTGCGAGAGCGGGTCTTCGTGCGGGTCGGCGAGTTCTCCGAGCAGGAGGTCGGCAGGTTCGGCGCGCCGACGCTCATCACGCGCACGACCAACGACATCCTGCAGATCCAGACGCTCACCGCGATGGTCTTCATGATCATGGTGAGCGCCCCGATCCTCGCGATCGGTGGCGTGATCATGGCGCTGCAGCAGGACATCGGCCTGTCCTGGCTGATGGCGGTGACGGTGCCCGTCCTGCTGGTCGCGATCGGCGCGATCGTGGTGCGGATGGTGCCGCTCTTCCGCAGGATGCAGCAGCGCATCGACACGGTGAACCGCGTGCTCCGCGAGCAGCTCACCGGCATCCGCGTCATCCGCGCATTCGTGCGCGAGCGCCACGAGGAGGAGCGCTTCGCGGAGGCGAACCAGCTCCTCACCGACACCGGACTCCGTGCAGGTCGGCTCTTCGCGCTCGCCTTCCCGCTCGTGATGTTCATCATGAACGTCGCGTCCGTCGCGGTGCTGTGGTTCGGATCCTTCGGCATCGAGGAGGGCACCGCCCAGATCGGCTCCCTCACCGCGTTCCTGCAGTACCTCGTCCAGATCCTCATGGCCGTGATGATGGCCGTGATGATGTCGATGATGGTGCCGCGCGCCGCGGTCGCCGCCGACCGCGTCACCGAGGTGCTCGAGACCGAGTCGAGCGTCCGCCCGCCGGCGGATCCCGTCCGCGAGCTCGACGGCTCGGGCACGGTCGAGTTCCGCGATGTCGAGTTCCGGTACCCGGGTGCGGAGGCGCCCGTCCTGAGCGGCGTGAGCTTCGTCGCGCGGAAGGGCGAGACGACCGCGATCATCGGCTCCACGGGATCCGGCAAGACCACCCTCGTGAACCTCATCCCGCGGCTGTTCGACGCCACGAACGGCAGCGTCCTCATCGATGGCGTCGATGTGCGGCAGATCGATCAGGACGTCCTGTGGGGACGGATCGGGCTCGTGCCCCAGCGCGCGTACCTGTTCGCCGGGACGGTCGCCTCGAACCTCCGCTTCGGCGCGCCGGAGGCGAGCGACGCGGAGCTGTGGGCGGCGCTCGAGGTCGCGCAGGCCGCCGACTTCGTCCGCGCGATGCCGGACGGGCTCGAATCCCACATCGCGCAGGGCGGCACGAACGTCTCCGGCGGCCAGCGCCAGCGGCTCGCGATCGCCCGCGCGCTCGTGAAGAAACCGCCTGTGCTCATCTTCGACGACGCATTCTCCGCGCTCGACACGACGACCGATGCCAGGCTCCGTGCCGCGCTCGATGCGACCGCGGTCGACGTGACGCGCATCGTCGTCGCGCAGCGCGTCTCCACCATCATCAACGCAGCGCAGATCCTCGTGATCGATGACGGCCGGATCGTCGCACAGGGCACGCACGACGAACTCCTCGCGTCCAGCGAGACGTACCGCGAGATCGTGGAGAGCCAGCTCAAGGCGGAGGACGCGGCATGAGCGGCGCCGAGGAGCCTGTGGTGGGCGCGGCAGGGGCGTCGGGCGCCGGTGCGCCCGGCGGCACCGGTCCCGGTGCCGCGCCGGACACGCCGCTCAAGCCGACCGACCGCACCGTCCAGATGGGGCGCGGCCACGGTCCGCGCGGCGGCCCCATGGCGGGGCTCGGGATGCCTGCGGAGAAGGCGATGGCATTCTGGCCGTCGACGAGGCGGCTGCTGCGTCGCCTCATGCCGCATCGCTGGCGGCTCATCGCCGTCCTCGTGCTCGCGACCCTCTCGGTCGCGCTCGGCGTGCTCGGCCCGGCGCTCCTCGGCGGTGCGACGAATGTCCTCTTCGATGCGGTGCAGCGGGGGACGATCCCCGCCGGGATCGACTATCCGCAGCTGGCCACCTGGCTGCTCGCCGCCCTCACCGTCTACGTCCTGTCCTCGGTCTTCAGCTGGCTGCAGGCGCTCATCCTCAACACCGTCGTCCAGCGCACGGCATACCGCCTCCGCGAGGAGGTCGAGCAGAAGATCAACCGCCTGCCGCTCAGCTACTTCGACCGCGTGCAGCGCGGCGAGCTGCTCTCGCGCGTCACCAACGACGTCGACAACGTCCAGCAGTCGCTCAACCAGACGCTCAGCCAGGTCATCAACTCGCTCCTGCAGGTGCTCGGCGTCGTCGTCATGATGTTCGTCCTGTCATGGATGCTCGCGCTCGTCGCCCTCGTGACCGTGCCGCTCACCGCGGTCGTCGCCGGGCTCATCGCGAAGCGCTCGCAGCCGAAGTTCGTCGCGCAGTGGCGGCACACCGGCGCGCTCAACGCGCAGGTCGAGGAGGCGTACACCGGGCACGCGCTCGTGAAGGTCTTCGGGCGGCACCGCGAGGTCACCGAGCGGTTCCGCGCGGAGAACCAGGCGATGTTCAAGGCGAGCTTCGGCGCCCAGTTCGTGAGCGGCATCATCATGCCGGCGACGCAGTTCATCGGGAACCTCGTCTACGTCATCATCGCGGTCATCGGCGGCATCCTCGTGACGAACGGGACGATGACGCTCGGCGCGGTGCAGGCATTCATCCAGTACTCGAGGCAGTTCTCGATGCCGCTGTCGCAGCTCGGCTCGATGGCCAACATGCTCCAGTCCGGGATCGCCTCGGCGGAGCGCGTCTTCGAGCTGCTCGACGCCCAGGAGGAGGAGCCCGATCCGGAGGACCCCGAATCCCCGCCCGCCGATGCCGCCGAGCTCGCCTTCGACCACGTCGACTTCGACTATGCGCCGGACAAGCCGCTCATCCGGGACCTCTCGCTGATCGCGCGACCCGGGGCGACGGTCGCGATCGTGGGACCGACCGGCGCGGGCAAGACGACGCTCGTGAACCTCCTCATGCGCTTCTACGAGGTCGACGGCGGCCGGATCACGCTCGGCGGCGTCGACACCCGGCGCATGACACGCGACGACCTCAGGCGGCGCACCGGCATGGTGCTCCAGGACACGTGGCTCTTCGGCGGCACGATCCGGGAGAACATCCGCTACGGGCGTCCCGAGGCGACCGACGAGCAGGTCGTCGCGGCGGCGCGCGCGGCATTCGTGGACCACTTCGTCCAGTCGCTGCCCGACGGCTACGACACCGTGCTGAACGATGAAGGCGACAACGTGTCGGCCGGGCAGAAGCAGCTCATCACGATCGCGCGCGCCTTCCTCGCCGACCCGACCGTGCTCATCCTCGACGAGGCGACGAGCTCGGTCGACACCCGCACGGAGCTCCTCATCCAGCGGGCCATGGCCGAGCTCCGCAGGTCGCGCACCTCCTTCGTCATCGCGCACCGGCTGTCGACGATCCGCGACGCCGACCTCATCCTCGTCATGGAGGCGGGCCGCATCGTCGAGCAGGGCGACCATGAATCGCTCATGGCCGCGGACGGCGCGTATGCGCGGCTGTATCGCGCGCAGTTCGCGGCGCCCATCTCCTGAGCCTGCGGTCGCCGCCGAATCGGTCGCGCTCCGCCGTCGGCGTCACGCTGAGGGGTCAGGCGTGCGCGACGAACAGCTGCATCGAGGTGCCGGCGACATCGAGCGCATCACCCGGGTGCCACTCGAGCTGGCGACCCTCGAACATGCCGACGGAGGAGTCCCACAGGAGCGTGTAGTCGCGCACCCCCTCGTGGTGGGGCAGGCGGACGGTCACAGTGGCCTCGAGGCCGTGGATGATGAGCAGGATGCGGTTGAAGGGCTCGAACTCGGGTGTCGAGGCGGCGAGGTACTGGAGCGTGCGCTCGGTCGGCGAATCCCAGTCCTCCATGGTCATCGCCTCGCCGTTCTTGTTGTACCAGTCCATCTGCGTCGCGGACGGGACGGTCTCGCCCCACCTCCCGTAGCGCACCGGGCGAAGCGCGGGATTCTCCCGACGGAAGCGGGTGAGCTGGCACGCGACCTCGAAGAGCTCCTGCTGCCAGTCCTCCAGCTCCCAGGGGAGCCAGGTGAGCTCGCTGTCCTGGTTGTAGGCGTTGTTGTTGCCGAGCTGGGTGCGGCCCACCTCGTCGCCGGCGGTGATCATGGGCACGCCGCTCGACAGCAGGAGGGTGCCGAGGAGGTTCTGCATCGCCTTGCGGCGAGCCTCGATGATGCGGGGGTCCCTGGTAGGGCCCTCATGGCCGTGGTTGAACGAGAGGTTGAAGGAGGCGCCGTCGCGGTTGTCCTCGCCGTTGCCGAGGTTGTGCTTCTCGTTGTAGGTCGTCACATCCGCGAGGGTGAATCCGTCGTGCGCGGTCACGAAGTTGACGCTTGCGAGCGGCCCGCGCTCCTTCGCGAAGACATGCTCGGAGCCGGCGATGCGCCGGGCGAGGGGACCGACCCCGTCGGGGGCGATGCCCGTCGATCTGGCGGAGGCGATGTCGGTCAGCCAGAAGCGGCGCATCCGGTCGCGGAAGCCGTCGTTCCACTCCGACCAGCCGGTCGGGAAGCTGCCGACCTGCCAGCCGCCCATGCCGACATCCCAGGGCTCGGCGATGAGCTTCGCCCCCTGGAGGACCGGGTCGGTGCTGATCGCGGTGAGCAGCGGATGATTCGGGTCGAAGACGTGGTGCTCGTCGCGCGCGAGGGTCACGGCGAGGTCGAAGCGGAACCCGTCGACGCGCATCTCCTCGACCCACCACCGCAGCGAGTCGAGGATGAGCCGCTGGACGACGGGCTTGGAGGTGTCGAGCGCGTTGCCGCAGCCGGTCGTGTCGACGTAGCCGCCGTCGGCGTCCAGCCGGTAGTACGAGGCGTTGTCGAGGCCGCGGAACGACGTCGTCGGCCCGCCGAGCCCCTCCTCGGAGGTGTGGTTGTAGACGACGTCGAGGATGACCTCGATGCCCGCCTCGTGGAGACGCCGGACCATCGTCTTGAACTCGCGGAGGATCGCGCCGGTCCCGCCGAGCTGCGCGGCGCGCGAGGCGTAGGCGGCGTGCGGGGTGAAGAAGTTGAGCGTGTTGTAGCCCCAGTAGTTGATGAGGCCGAGCTTCACGAGGTGCTGCTCGCTGACGAACTGGTGGATCGGCAGCAGCTCCACCGCGGTGACCCCGAGCTTGAGCAGGTGCTCGATCGTGGATTCGTGCGCGAGTCCCGCGTAGCTGCCGCGGAGCTCGTCGGGGACGTGCGGGTTGAGCTTGGTGAGGCCCTTGACGTGCGCCTCGTAGATGAGCGTGTGGTCGAGGCCGGTCCGCGGGTGCGCGCTGTCGCCCCAGTCGAATGGCTCCTCCTCTTGCACATAGCAGCGCCAGTCCCCGGAGGCGGTCCGGACGAGCCCGCGCGCGTACGGGTCGAGGAGGTCCTGTCCGGGATCGAATGCGTGCCCGGGGCCGTAGGGTCCATCCGCGCGGAGCGTGTACCGGGCACCGGGGACGAGGAGCTCGGATTCCGCGTACCAGACGTCGGGCTCTGGTGTGCCGTGCGCGCCGCGGGGCAGTGCGCCGCGCGTGAGCGGGATGGTCGCCCGCAGCCATTCGGGGTCGTGCGCATCCCACACGCACAGGTCGATGCTCGTCGCGTGCGCCGACCACACCGCGATCAGCCCACCGCCCGCGGTGAGGTGCACACCGAGCGGCGGGGTGGCGGCATCCGGCATGCACCCCAGGCTACTTGGCGCGGCACGGTGGATTCGCGAGAGAGTAGAGCGGTGAGCGTGTACCTCGACTGGGCTGCCTCGGCGCCGGTGCGGCCGGAGGTGGCCGCCGCGTACGCGGAGGCGCTCGCGGTCGTCGGGAACCCGTCGTCGGTGCATGCGCATGGTCGTGCGGCTCGCGCGATGCTGGAGGATGCGCGAGAGCGGCTTGCCGCGGCGCTCGACGCCGAGCCGGTCGAGATCACCTTCACCTCTGGCGGCACCGAGTCGGTCAACACCGCGATCAAGGGCCTGTGGTGGGCGTCTGGTGCGGACGGCGGGCGCGGGGCGATCGTGTCGACGCCAGCGGAGCATCATGCGACGCTGGACGCGCTCGAATGGCTCGCCGCGCAGGGCGCCGAGGTCCGGCTCGTCGACGTGGACGCGGACGCCCGCATCGATCTGGCCGCGCTCGAATCGGCGCTTTCGGCGGGTCCGGTCGCCCTGGTGACCGCGCTCTGGGCCAACAACGAGCTCGGCACGATCGAGCATGTCGACGAGGTCGCGAGGATCGCAGCGGATGCCGGGGTGCCGGTGCACTGGGATGCGGTCGCGGCGTTCGGGCATACGCCGGTGTCGTTCCGCGGCTCGGGTGCGGCGGCGCTCAGCATCAGCGGGCACAAGTTCGGCGCGCCGATCGGGACGGGCGCGCTCGCGGTCCGCAGGGGTGCGACCCCGGTCCCGCTCATCCACGGCGGGGCGCAGCAGCCTGCGCGGTCGGGGACGATCGACGTCCCGGGCGCGGTCGCGCTCGCGCTCGCCGCGGAGCTTGCGATCGCCGATCTCGAGGGGGAGTCGGCGCGGCTGGCGGCGCTGCAGGAGCGGCTCGAGGCGGGGATCCGGGCTGCGGTGCCGGATGCGCGGGTGAGCGGTGCCGGCGAGCGCCTGCCGGGGCATGTCCATGTCGTCATCCCGGGGCTGCTCGGCGAGACGCTGCTGTTCCTGCTCGATCAGGAGGGCTACTCGGTGTCCGTGGGGTCGGCCTGCCGTGCCGGGGTCGCGGAGCCGTCGCATGTGCTGCTGGCGACGGGGGCGAGCGAGGCGGATGCGCGGGCGACGCTGCGGCTCACCCTCGGTCGCACCACGACGCAGGCGGATGTCGGGGGGTTCCTCGCGGTGCTGCCGAGCGCGGTCGAGCGGGCTCGCGCCGCGCGCTGATGTGCGGGCGGTGACGGCCGCGTGGCGAGGGCGCGGCTGTCGAGGGGCGCGCGCTAGGCGCCCGAGTCGCGCGCCTCGAGCGCCTGCGCCCTGAGCTTCGCGAGACCGCGATAGCCGGCCACCTCGATGGTGAGGAAGACGCCGGAGAGCACGATCGCGATGATCGAGCCGCCGAGCACGGCGAGGGTCGCCTGCGCGTCGAGCTCGGGGGAGCGCGCGAACGCGAGCGCCGCGAGCAGCAGGGAGACGGTGAACCCGATGCCGCCGAGGCCGCCGAGCGACAGGAGCTCCATGACGCGGAGGCGGCGACGGCGCTGCTTCGTGAAGAGTCGGTCTGCGAGCCAGCCCGCACCGGCGATGCCGATGAGCTTGCCGAACGGAAGCGCGATCGCGATCGCCCAGAACACCGGCTGGATGCCCTCGCTGATGTGCGGGATGACGACGAAGGATGCGGTGAGCGCGAAGATCGGGAGGACGACGCCGTTGACGGCAGGCTCGAGTGCGCTCCGCACCCGGTGCGCGGGGCCCTCGGGGAGCATGAGGCCGAGCGCGACGGCGGCGATCGTCGGGTGGATGCCGCCGGCGAGCGTGGCCGCCCAGGCGATGATGCCGAGCAGCACCATGACGGCGATGATGATGCCGGCGAGGGCGGGGTGGACGCCGGTCGTCGGGTTGGACACGGTCTGGGTGTCGCCGGGGCGGATCTCTCGGCCATCGCGTCGGATGCCCCGCGCGATCACGAGGGCGAGACCGCCGAATGCCGCGACCGCCGCGATCGCGATGCCGAGGGGGAGCAGCTCGATGTCGTGCGCGAAGACGACCGCGATGAACACGATCCCGATGAGGTCGTCGATGATCGCGAGCGCCAGGAGGAATGCTCGCACCCTCGACGGGAGGAACCCGCGTCCGAACACCGCGAGGACGCCGAGTGCGAACGCCACATCGGTCGCGGTCGGGATGGGCCAGCCGTGGTCCTGACCGGTGCCCGCGGTCAGCGCGAGGTAGATGCCGATCGGGACGATGACGCCGCCGAGCGCCGCGATCGCCGGCCGCACGGCGCGTGCGGGGGAGCGCAGCTCGCCTCGCGAGAACTCATGCCGCAGCTCGATCGCCGCGATGAGGAAGAACAGCGCGAGCAGACCGTCCTTGATCCACTCGTCGACCGCGAGATGCCACGGTGTGCCGGCGGGGCCGAGCTCGGTGGAGAGCACGCCCTCGACCGCGTCGTGGGCCGGTGTGTTGGCGAGGACGACGCCGATCACGGCGGCGGCGAGCAGGAGGAGCGCGGCGAGTCGTTCGCTGCGGAGGAATGTCATGCGGGCACCCTTCAGGTCGACGTCGACCAGACTTCCCGACACACCGCTCACAAGCCTATCGATCGGTGCTGACACTCGGCGCACGCCGCGGTGCCCGGTCCGGTCGGCGGCTCACGGCGCGACATCCCACCCGGTCTCGATGGTCCGGCTCATGGCGTCGAGGAACCCGAGCACAGCCCGCCGCTCCGCTGGCGTGAGCGAGGCCGCGACATGGAATCGCCGGGCGTGCTCGCGGCCGATGGTGAGCTCTGCCGCGCGCCGGGTCGCGTCATTCACGGTGATCGCGAGTGCACGGCGATCCTCGGGGTGGGTGCCCCGCTCGATGTGGCCCGCGGCCTCGAGGCGGTCGAGGAGCTTGGTCGTGGAGGCGCTCGAGATCCCGAGGTGCTCGGCGATGTCGCGGGCGGTGACGATCCGCCCCTGGTCGCGCATGACGATCACGAAGCGCAGGGCCCTCATGTCGAGCTCGCTGAGCTGCATGTAGCGCTGGGACGCTTCGGAGACTCGCTGCTCCGCGTCGCGCCATCCGGTGACGGCGCGCATGACCGTGAGGGCGGCGGCGATCTCGTCCTCGCTGAGCCCGTGCTTGGCCATGATGCGGCGGACGGACTCGTCGGGGATGGGCGAGATGGGGCCCGACGCCTCCTCGGGCTCGTCCCCTCCGTCGCCGGTCACGCGACCACGGTAGTGCACCGCCAGCGGTCGACACCGGTGTGCGATCAGCGCTCACCATCACACCGGATGCCCCGGCTAGCCTGGTCGGGACATGGCGCATCTCCTCGGGGCAGAGTCCCTCCACCTTGAATACCCGACGAGAGTCGTCTTCGACTCGGTGACCCTCGGCGTCAACGAGGGCGACCGCATCGGGATCGTCGGTCGCAACGGCGACGGCAAGTCGTCGCTCCTCGGCATGCTCGCGGGGCGGATCGAGCCGGACCGCGGACAGGTGACGCGTCGCGGCGGGATCCGGATCGGCGTGCTCGACCAGGCGGATGTGCTCGACGATGCGCACACGGTCGGCGAGGCGATCGTCGGCGACACCCCGGAGCACGTGTGGGCGGGCGATCCGAAGGTGCGCGACGTCATCGCGGGGCTCGTCTCGGAGCTGGCGTGGGACGCGCCGGTGTCGACGCTCTCCGGCGGCCAGCGCCGTCGGGTCGCCCTCGCACGGCTGCTCGCGGGGGAGTGGGACATCCTGGCGCTCGACGAGCCGACGAACCATCTCGATGTGGAGGCGATCGCGTGGCTCGCGCAGCACCTCAAGCGCCGCTGGAGCCCGAGCGCTGGCGGCCTGCTCGTGGTGACGCACGACCGGTGGTTCCTCGACGAGGTGTGCACGATCACCTGGGAGGTGCACGACCGGGTCGTCGAGCCGTTCGAAGGCGGCTACGCGGCGTACATCCTGCAGCGCGTCGAGCGCGATCGGCAGGCGGCGGCGACCGAGGCGAGGCGTCAGAATCTCGCGCGCAAGGAGCTCGCGTGGCTCCGCCGAGGCGCTCCCGCCCGGACCTCGAAGCCGAAGTTCCGCATCGAGGCGGCGAATGCGCTCATCGCGGACGTCCCCGAGGTGCGGGACAGGATCGCCCTCCAGTCGCTCGCGATGTCCCGCCTCGGCAAGGACGTCGTCGACATCCTCGACGTGTCGGTCGCCTATGAGTGCCAGCCGGTCCTCGAGGATGTGACGTGGCGCATCGCCCCAGGCGAGCGCACCGGGATCCTCGGCGTCAACGGCGCAGGCAAGTCGACGCTGCTGGGCCTCGTCGACGGCTCGGTCACCCCGACCTCAGGCCGCGTGAAGCACGGCAAGACGGTGAGGATCGCGACGCTCTCGCAGCGTCTCGACGAGCTCGAGGAGCACCTCGACGAGCCCGTCCGCGTCGTCCTCTCGCGGCTGCGCACGACCTACACGATCGGCACCGGATCGAAGGCGACGGAGCTCACGCCAGGGCAGCTTCTGGAGCGGCTCGGCTTCTCCAGCGCTCAGCTGTCCACGCCCGTGAAGGACCTCTCCGGTGGGCAGAAGCGCCGACTCCAGCTCCTGCTGATCCTCCTCGATCAGCCGAACGTCCTCATCCTCGACGAGCCGACGAACGACCTCGACACGGACATGCTCGCGGCGATGGAGGACCTCCTCGACACCTGGCCGGGCACGCTCCTCGTCGTGTCGCACGACCGCTACTTCCTGGAGCGTGTCACCGACCAGCAGTACGCGGTCATCGGGGGCAGGCTCCGCCATCTGCCTGGCGGTGTCGACGAGTACCTGCGTCTGAGCGAGCGAGGGCTGACGCGCCAGCAGGCCGCCGGCTCCGCCACCCCGACACCGAATCCCGCTGCCGCTCCCGCCCCCGCCGCATCCGCCGCCTCCCCAGCCGCATCCACGCTGTCCGGTGCGGAGCTGCGTGCCGCGCAGAAGGAGCTCGCATCGCTCGAGCGCAAGCTCGAGAAGCTCCAGACGCAGATCGACGAAGCGCACCGTGCGCTCGCCGAGCACGACCAGACCGACTATGCGGGGCTCGCGGCGAAGGCGGAGGCGCTCAGCGCGCTCGAGGCCGAGGTGCGCGCCATCGAGGACCGCTGGCTCGAGGTCTCCGAGCTCATCGGCTGAGGCTGTGTGGCGCTGGGCGCTGCGCACTGGTGACGGCGCTGTGCGACGCGAGACGACGTCGCCGATTGCACGCGCCGCCCGCACTCCACTAGGCATGTCGATCATGAGCACGATCGTCATGCCGGGACTGAACGGCTCCGGCCCCGAGCACTGGCAGTCGCTGTGGGGGCAGGCTGACCCTTCGCTCACGAGATTCCAGCCGGCGTCATGGGATGCGCCGGAGCTCGACGACTGGTGGCGCGCTCTCGATGCCGCGGTGGGCGATGGCCCGGCGCTCCTCATCGCGCACAGTCTGAGCTGCCTGCTCGCGGTCCGGTGGGCGCACGCCCACCCGACGCGGACCGCCGGCATGGTGCTCGTGGCTCCACCGGACCCGGCCGCGCCGAGCTTCCCGGCGTCCCTCGCCCCATTCGGGGAGGGGCTCGATGTCCGCCCGGCTGTGCCAGCGCTCATCATCGCGAGCGACGACGACCAGTACTGCAGCGCCGAACGCTCGATCGCGCTCGCGGCCCAGTGGGGGATCCCCCGTGTGTCGGCCGGGTCGATCGGTCACATCAACGCCGCGAGCGGCATCGGCGACTGGCCGGAAGGGCAGCGGCTCGTGACGGCGTTCAAGGCCGGCCTCCGCGTCGGCTGACCGGCGCTCCGACGATTGCGGGCGTGTCCGGTCTGCGGAATCCTGGGTCGCGCGCTGGTGCCGAAGCGAGAGAGAGGCGCTCATGCAGACCGTCAACGTGACGCTGGATCCCGCCCGCCAGGTGTCGCCGGTGTCACGGCACCTGTTCGGATCGTTCGTCGAGCATGTCGGGCGCTGCGTGTACACCGGCATCTTCGAGCCCACGCACCCGTCCGCCGATGCCGCGGGCATGCGGACCGATGTGCTGGCGCTCGTCAAGGAGCTCGGTGTCACGATCGTGCGCTATCCGGGCGGAAACTTCGTCTCCGGCTACCGATGGGAGGACGGCGTGGGGCCGGTCGAGCGGCGTCCCCGGCGACTCGACCTGGCGTGGCACTCGACCGAGCCGAACACATTCGGTCTCGACGAGTACATGCGGTGGGCGACGTCCGCCGGAGTCGACACGATCATGGCGGTCAACATGGGCACTCGCGGGCTCCAGGAGGCGCTCGACATCCTGGAGTACTGCAATGTCCCGGGCGGCACGGCGCTCTCCGACGCGAGGAGGGCGCACGGATCGGGGGCGCCGTACCGCGTGAAGTTCTGGTGCCTCGGCAACGAGATGGACGGACCGTGGCAGATCGGCGCCCGCAGCGCCCGCGAGTACGGCCAGCTGGCGAGCCGCACAGCCAAGGCGATGCGCATGATCGACCCGGAGCTGAAGCTCGTCGTCTGCGGGTCGTCGGGGTCGCAGATGCCCACCTTCGGCACCTGGGAGCGCACCGTGCTGGAGGAGACCTACGACGACGTCGACTTCGTCTCGGCTCACGCGTACTACGCGGAGACCGATGGCGACCTCGGCTCGTTCCTCGCGAGCGCGGTCGACATGGACCGCGTCATCGACTCGGTCGTGGCCATCTGCGACGAGGTGGGGCGAGCACGGCAGTCCGACCGGCGGATCATGATCAGCTTCGACGAGTGGAACGTCTGGTACCAGGATCGCGCCCCGTCGGTGCCGCCGTCGGGCGATGACTGGCCGGTGGCTCCTGCGCTCCTGGAGGACCGATACAGCGTGGCCGACGCCGTCGTGGTCGGGAGCCTGCTCATCGCGCTGCTCCGGCATGCGGACCGCGTCCAGGTGGCGTGCCTCGCCCAGCTCGTGAATGCCATCGCGCCGATCGTCACGGAACCAGGCGGGCGCGCCTGGCGCCAGACGATCTTCCACCCCTTCGCGCTCACCGCGCGCCACGCCCGCGGCATCGTGCTGCAGACGCCTGTCGACGGACCGAGCTGCACCACGAGCAGGTATGGCGATGTCGTCGTCGTGGATGGCGTCGCGACGTACGATCCGGACTCGCGCGAGGTCGCGGTGTTCCTCGTCAACCGCTCGCAGGATGCTCCCACCCGCGTGGAGCTGCAGCTCACGGCCGAGCTGCGGTCGGCGAGGGTCATCGAGGCGGTGCAGTACTCCTCGGCTGACCCGCACTGGACGGCCACGGCCGAGGACGCCGATCGCGTGCTCCCGCAGCCGTTCAGGCCGGAGGCCGCCGGGGCGAGCCTGTCGGCAGAGCTGCCTCCCGTGAGCTGGGCGATGATCCGCCTGTCGGTCGGGACGTGAATCGCACCACGCACGGCGAGGCGAAGACCGCCCATCGTCGGGCGGTGCTGAGCACCATGCGGGACCGCGGATGAGCTCGCGCTCATGCGACGCGGATCCCTGACGGGTGCCCTCGACAGGAATCGAACCTGCGACCTACGGTACCGGAAACCGGCGCTCTATCCGCTGAGCTACGAGGGCGTGCGGTCCTTCATCCTAGCAACCGGGACGCGATCGCCCGACCGATGCACATGGAGCGCCGAGTAGGCTTGATCCCCGTGAATCCGGAGGAACTTGCCGCTGTCGTCGCCGCCGCCCTTCAGAGCTCTGCCAGCCGTCGCGGCGTCGAGCTGGAGGTGACCGCAGCGGACGTCCCGGTGGACCGCCCCAAGAACCGCGACCACGGCGACTGGGCGTCGAATGCCGCGATGAAGTACGGCAAGCGCCTGGGCCTCGCACCGCGCGAGCTCGCCGAGGAGCTCGCCGCGCAGATCGCCGCCGCCGACGGCGTCGCGAGGGCCGAGGTGGCTGGTCCGGGCTTCATCAACATCTCGCTCGATGCGGCTGCTGCCGGTGAGCTCGCGAAGACGATCGTCGAGCAGGGGAGCGAGTTCGGGCGCGGCGACCTCTTCGCCGGTGAGCGCATCAACCTCGAGTTCGTCTCGGCCAACCCGACAGGCCCCATCCACATCGGCGGCACCCGCTGGGCGGCGGTCGGCGACTCGCTCGCCCGGGTGCTCGCCGCGCAGGGCGCCGACGTCACGCGCGAGTACTACTTCAACGACCACGGGGCGCAGATCGACCGCTTCGCGCGCTCGCTCGTGGCCGCCTACCTGGGCGAACCCGCACCGGAGGACGGCTACGCGGGCGAGTACATCACCGACATCGCGTCGCGTGTCGTCGCGGCGTACCCGGGCGACCTCGCGGAGCTCAGCGCCGAGGAGCGCCAGGAGGTGTTCCGCTCGATCGGCGTCGAGTTCATGTTCGCCGACATCAAGGAGAGCCTGCACAACTTCGGCGTCGACTTCGACGTCTACTTCCACGAGAACGATCTGCATGTCTCCGGTGCGGTCGACCGCGCCATCGCGCGCCTGCGCGAGCGCGGCGCAGTGTACGAGAAGGACGGCGCCATCTGGCTTCGATCGACCGACTACGGCGATGACCGCGACCGCGTCATCATCAAGTCGGACGGGGAGGGGGCGTACCTCTCCGGCGACCTCGCGTACTACCTCGACAAGCGCGAGCGCGGCTTCGACCGCTGCATCATCATGCTCGGGGCGGACCACCACGGCTACGTCGGGCGCATGATGGCGATGTGCGCGGCATTTGGCGATGAGCCCGGCCGAAACCTCGAGATCATGATCGGCCAGATGGTGAATCTGGTCCGCGACGGCGAGCCGCTCCGCATGTCGAAGCGCGCCGGCACGGTCGTGACGCTCGAGGATCTCGTCGACGCGGTCGGCAAGGATGCGGCGCGCTACGCGCTCGTGCGCTCCACGGTCGACGCGCAGCTCGACATCGACCTCGACCTGCTCGCGCGCCGGACCAACGACAACCCGGTCTTCTATGTCCAGTACGCGCACGCCCGCACCCGCTCGGTCGCGCGCAACGCGCAGCTCGCGGGGGTGGACCGCTCGGCGTTCGACGCGTCGCTGCTGACCCACGAGACCGAGTCGCGCCTGCTCGGCGTCCTCGCCGAGTTCCCGCGCGTCGTCCGCCAGGCCGCGCAGTGGCGCGAGCCGCACCGTGTGGCGCGCTTCCTCGAGGAGCTCGCGGGGGTGTTCCACCGCTGGTACGACTCGTGCCGCGTGACGCCGCTGAGCGGCGAGGAGGTCACGGATCTGCACCGCACGCGGCTGTGGCTCAACGACGCGGTGTCGACGGTCCTCGCGAACGGCCTCGCGATGATCGGGGTCTCGGCGCCCGAACGCATGTAGTCTCGCGCCGTGACCTCACGCGCAGATGAGCCGAGCGGCGTCGACGAGACTCCTGAGCCCGCCCACATCGGCGAGCTCCCGGTGATCGCGGCCGAGTCGCAGTCGCATCCGGTCGACGTCCGATCGTCGGGTTCGCGACGTCGACCCTGGCTCGGGTGGGTCGTCGCGCTCGGCGTGATCGTCGTCGTCGCGCTCGGCGTCGTCGGGTGGTTCGCGGGGGAGCAGATCGCGCGTGCGGAGGTCATCTCGCAGGTGCAGCGGAATGTCGCCGCCGGGACGGGCCTGGATCCGCGCGCGGTGCGGGTGGAGCTTCCGGAGGAGCCGATCCTGCCCCAGCTGATCTCGGGGAAGCTCTCGATGGTGCGCATCGAGGCGGATGGAGTCTCGGTCCTCGGCTCGTTCACCGGCGATGTCGAGATGCTCCTGACGGGGGTCGCGACGGGGGAGGGCGAGCCGATCGACCGCATCGAGGTCGACGTGACCGTCCCGACGGAGGGGTTCATCGCCGGCTTCCTCGCCGACTCGGAGCTCGACCCGTCGAATGTCTCGGTGACGCCCTCCGGCCAGGTCGAGCTCGCCAGGACCCTCGACCTCGGGATCTTCGGGGAGGCGCACCTGGTGATGGCCTTCGACCTGTCGGTGACGCCGGCTGGCGAGTTCGCACTGCACATCGTGAGCCTGCGGCTGGGCGATCTGACCTTCTCGCGCGACGACCTCGCCGAGGCGCCGATCATCGGGGAGATCGCCGAGCAGCTGCTGCAGCCGATCATGCTGTGTGTCGCCGATCAGTTCCCGCCGGGTGTCCTTCCGAGCGAGCTGCAGATCACGCCGGGCTCGATCCGGCTGGGGATCGCGGCGGACGACATCGTCCTGACCGAGGACCTGCTGAGCGAGCGCGGCTCCTGCTCGTGACGCGCGACGACGCGCAGGGTGATTGGGCCCGCGGCACCCGGGCGGACCTGGCCGCCTGCTGACGCGCCGTAGGATCGATGTCATGGCCAAGGCGGAACTGATGGACTTCGACGAGGCGATCGCGATGTTCGAGCCGACCCTCGGGTTCGAGGTCCACGTCGAGCTCAGCACGCGCACCAAGATGTTCTCGGATGCGCCGAATCCTGCGCACCCGGACTATCACGACGCTGAGCCGAACACGCTCATCACTCCTGTCTGCCTGGGCCTCCCGGGGAGCCTCCCGGTGGTGAACGAGAAGGCGGTCGAGTACGCGATCAGCCTCGGTCTCGCGCTCGGATGCCAGATCGCGCCGTCGAGCCGGTTCGCGCGGAAGAACTACTTCTACCCGGACCTCGCGAAGAACTACCAGATCAGCCAGTACGACGAGCCGATCGCGTTCGACGGCTCGGTCGAGATCGAGCTCGAGGACGGCCGCACCTTCACGATCGGCATCGAGCGCGCGCACATGGAGGAGGACGCCGGCAAGCTCACCCATGTCGGCGGTTCGACCGGTCGCATCCAGGGCGCCGAGTACAGCCTCGTCGACTACAACCGCGCGGGCGTGCCGCTCGTGGAGATCGTGACGCGCACGATCCAGGGCGCAGGGGCCGATGCCCCGGAGGTCGGTCGCGCATACGTCGCGACGATCCGCGACATCGTCCGCGCGCTCGGCATCTCCGAGGCGCGCATGGAGCGGGGCAACCTCCGCTGCGATGCGAACATCTCGCTCGCGCCGCGCGGATCGGGCCAGCTCGGCATCCGCACCGAGACCAAGAACGTGAACTCGCTCCGCAGCGTCGAGCGCGCGATCCGCTACGAGATCCAGCGCCAGGCGGCGATCCTCGCCAAGGGCGGCACGATCACGCAGGAGACCCGCCACTGGCATGAGGACACCGGGACGACGAGCCCCGGCCGCCCCAAGTCGGATGCGGACGACTACCGCTACTTTCCGGAGCCGGACCTCGTCCCGGTGCAGCCGAGCCGCGAGCTGATCGAGTCGATCCGCGCGGCCCTGCCTGAGCCGCCTGCGGCGCGACGTCGCCGGCTCAAGGCCGCATGGGGATTCACGGATCTCGAGTTCCGCGACGTCGTGAACGGCGCCCTCCTCGACGCGGTCGAGGCGACGGTCGCCGCCGGCGCCCCCGCGCAGCAGGCGCGCAAGTGGTGGACCGGCGAGATCACGAGGATCGCGAATGCCGAGGGCCGCGACGCCACCGACCTCATCACCCCGGAGGCGGTCGCGGAGCTCGTGACGCTGGTGGAGAGCGGCGCGCTCACCGACCGTCTCGCGCGGGAAGCCCTCGAAGGCGTCATCGCCGGCGAGGGCTCGCCTGCTGAGGTGGTCGAGCGGCGCGGGCTGGCGGTCGTGTCCGATGACAGTGCGCTCATCGCCGCGATCGACGAGGCGCTCGCCGCGCAGCCGGATGTGCTCGCGAAGATCCGCGACGGCAAGGTCCAGGCCGCCGGCGCCATCATCGGCGCGGTCATGAAGGCGATGCAGGGCAAGGCCGACGCGGCTCGAGTGCGAGAGCTCGTGCTCGAGCGCGCCTCGCAGCAGGGCTGAGACCCGAGGTCACGCCTGCCGATCGGTCCGCGAAGATCGGGAGTGGCGCGCCAGAGGGGTGCGGCGGTACGATCTTCTGCTTGTCTGCGATTTCAGCGGGGCGTCGGTCGGGGTCAGCCGGCCATGACGTTCGCGGTGAACCTGCTCACCCTCTCGAGCAGGCCCGCAGACCGCGCCGCGAGCAGATCACCGGGAGCCGGCGCCCAGGGCGAGCTGGGCGGCAGCATTCGGATGATGTGGGAGCAGCCGAGATCGTCGCAGATGTAGGTGCCGATCGAGGCGCCGTCGAGGCTCGCCCGCTGCGCTGAGAACAGGGAGACCTGCGTGGCCGGCTGGGTGGCACGGCACAGCGAGCACATCGCGGGGATCCCACGACCGGGCACGCGATCCGCGGCGTGGAGCACGACGCCGACCGCGCCGTCGGGACTGTCGTGCACGAGGTAGCCGCGGTTGGCGAGGCTCGGGTCCCGCCAGCCGAGGTACTCCCGCTCCTCCCAGATCACCTCGTGAAGGCCCGGAAGCGGCACGTTGCGTGCGTCCGCGGACGGGAGGTTCACGAATGACGCACGAATCTCCTCGGCAGTCAGCTCACGCACAACCCCCACCCTAACCACCACGACGATGAAAGGATCACCCCCATGAGCGCCCAGTCCAACGCACCACGCACCCCCGGTGCGCGGCTGCCGCGACCGCTCAGACCGTTCGGCGAGCCCAAGTACCGGCTCATCACGCTCGCGCTCACCATGTCGCTGTTCGGCGGCGGTGTGTGGCTGATCGCGATGGTCGGCGCAGTCTTCCAGGCTGGCGGCACGCCGAGCGACCTGTCGATGATCGCCGCGGGGAATGCGATCGGCATGATCGTGGCCGTCCTCATCGGCGGCGCCCTCGCCGACCGCTTCAAGCAGCAGTGGATCATGATCTGGGCGGAGATCATCCGCACGGTCGCGATCGCGGTCGTCATCGTCTCGTCGTTCGTCGGCGAGGTCCAGCTGTGGGAGCTCGCGATCGCGTCGCTCGTGCTGGGACTGGCCGAGGGGATCTTCTACCCGGCGTACACGGCGATGCTGCCTCGTCTGCTGCGCAAGGACCTGCTGCTCGCCGCGAACGGCATCGAGGGCATGCTGCGTCCGCTCGCACATGACGCGCTCGGCCCCGCGGTCGCCGGCATCGTCGTCGCCGCGTGGAGTCCGGTCGCGGCATTCTGGGTGATCGGCGTCACGCAGCTCGTCGCGATCGCGGCGCTGCTCAGCATCCGCTCGTCGCTCGACGCGCCGGTCGGCTCCGGCCGGTCGGGTGTGACGGGCTTCTTCGTCGACATCGCGGCTGGCTTCGCCTACGTCGTGAAGACTCGGTGGCTCGTGTGGTCGCTCATCTACGCGTGCCTGGTCGTGTTCGTGACGATGGGCCCGATCGATGTGCTCGTGCCGTTCGCGGTGCGTGACAACGTCGGCGGCGGCGAGACCGACTACGCGTGGGTGCTCACCGGCTACGGTGTCGGCGCCGCGCTCGGGTCGTTGCTCGTCGCCTCGACGAAGCTTCCGAGGCGGTACCTCACGGTGACGCAGGTCGCGTGGGGTCTGGGGACGCTGCCGCTCATCATCATGGGCATCACCTCGCAGCTGTGGCTCATCGTCGCGTGCGCGATCGTGATCGGCGGCGTGTTCCAGGGGGCCATGGTCATCTGGGGCACCATCATCCAGCGGCTCATCCCCGAGCAGTACCTGGGCCGGGTGTCGAGTCTGGACTTCTTCGTCTCGCTCGCGCTCATGCCCGTGTCGATGGCGGTCGCGGGGCCGCTCGGCGAGGCGGTCGGCATCGTCCCGGTGTTCGTCGTCGCGGCGCTGCTGCCGCCCGTGATCGGGGTGTTCTGCATCCTCATCGCGCGGATGCCGCAGTTCGAGATCGCGCACCCGCTCGACGTCGTCCCGGACGAGGCCGAGGGGGATGTCGACGACGCGAGCCAGGATGCGGGGGAGTCCGAGGAGCGGGCTGGCTGACGGTCAGCCCGCTCCCACCAGATCCCGAGGAGGCGGTGCGAAGATCGACCCATGCTGCGCGCGCACCCCTTCATCGCCTGCGCAGCCGCCGTCTACGTCATCGTCCTCGTGGTGACCTCCTTCGTCGTGCCCGACAGCCCGGAGGACTCGCTCGCCTCGTCGCTGCTGGCGATCCCGACCTTCATGGTCCTCGGGATCCTGCTTGCGCTGCTGTCGGTGCCGCGCCGCTGGTGGGTCGCGCTCGGGTTCACCTGGCTCGGCGCCGCATGGGTGGAGGCGGCGCAGGCGGTGTGGCTCCCGGCGTCGACGCGTGCGCGCATCGAGGATGTCGTGCTCGGGTGCCTCGGCGGCGCGGTCGGCGTCGGCGCCGTCGTGCTCTCGCGGCACATCGCGAAGACCCGCGCCGCGCGGCAGTCGGGTGCGGCGCGGACCCAGATCAGCGGAGCTGGGGCAGCACCTCGGACGCGATGAGCTCGATGTGCTCGAGGTCGGTCATGTCCATGACCTGGAAGTAGATCCTCGAGACGCCGAGCTCGCCCAGGCGGCCGATGAGGTCGACGACTTCGGATGGCGAGCCGCAGAGCCCCCGCTCGCGCAGCTCGTCGGGGGTCGTCTTCGCAGCGTCGGCGCGGCGGCTGAGCTCGGCATCGCTCCGTCCGATCGCGGTCGTCGCCGCGAGGGAAAGGATGATCTCGTCGGGGTCACGGCCGATCTCCTCGGCGGCGGCGCGCACCCGCCCGAAGCGAGCCTGCAGCTCCTCGTCGCTCGCGCGGAAGCAGTTGTACTCCGCGGCGTAGCGCGCGGCGAGCGCGGGGGTCTTCCTGGCGCCGGTGCCGCCGATGATGATCGGGATCGGCTGCTGGACGGGCTTGGGGAGCGCAGGACTGTCGACGAGCGTGTAGTGCTCACCGGCGAAGCTGAACGTCTCGCCGACGGGCGTCGACCACAGACCCGTGATGACCGCGAGCTGCTCGGCGAACGGGCCGAAGCGCGCCTCGGGGAAGGGGAAGCCGTAGGTGGTGTGCTCCACCTCGAACCACCCGGCGCCGAGACCGAGCTCGACGCGCCCGCCGGACATCTCGTCGACCTGCGCGACCTGGATCGCCAGCAGCGAGGGGTGACGGAATGTCGCCGAGCTCACGAGCGTCCCGAGGCGCACGCGCGTCGTCTCGCGCGCGAGCGCACCGAGCGTCACCCACGAATCCGTCGGGCCGGGGAGCCCGCCCCGACGGCGGTCCATCGTGTGGAAGTGGTCGCTGCGGAAGAACCCGTCGAAGCCTGCGGCCTCTGCGGTCTGCGCGGCGGCGAGCTGGTCACCGTAGGTCGCGCCGTTCTGCGGTTCGACGAAGAGACGGAAATCCATGTTGACAACGCTATCCGTCAGACGGGCTATGCTTCTGATCGTCCAACGGGAGCCCGGTAGACCGGGCTGAGAGGGAGCGAATCGAAGCTCCGACCGTCGAACCTGCCCCGGGTAATTCCGGCGAAGGAAAAGGAGTCAGCGCATGTCATCTGCCGCACCTGCCGATCAGGCGCAGCGTCCGAGCCGCAAGTGGCGAGTGATCGACATCGTCGTCGCGAGCGCGCTCGCGATCGTCTGCGGTGTCGTGTTCTGGGCGTGGAACATCGCCTACGAGATCCCGTCCGCCGCCCTCGAGGCGGTCATCCCGGGCCTGTCCGGGCTCACCGCCGCACCCTGGCTGTTCGCCGGCGTGCTCGGCGGTCTCGTCATCCGCAAGCCCGGCGCCGCCCTGTATGTGGGCGTCGTCGCCGCGCTGCTGTCGATGCTCTTCGGCGCGAAGTGGGGGACTGACACCCTGCTGTCGGGCATCCTGCAGGGGCTCGGCGCGGAGATCGTCTTCGCGGCATTCGCCTATCGCTACTATGGCGTGCTCGTCGCGATGCTCGCGGGCGCAGCCGCGGCGGCGCTCGAGATCCCGCACCAGATGATCGTCTGGTACTCGGAGATGAGCTTCGAGTGGCAGCTCATCTACAGCATCTCGATGCTCGTGTCCGGCGCGATCATCGCGGGCATCGGCGCGTGGCTCATCATGAAGGTCCTCGTCGTATCCGGTGCGCTCGACCGTTTCGCGGCAGGACGGGATCGTGTCGCCCGCATCTGACCGCACTGCGACGCTCACCGGTCCGGCTTGGATCGGGGCGCGAGGCTGGGGGTGGCGTCACGCCTCGAGACGCGCCGCAGCGATCGAAGGCCTCGACCTGGAGATCCGCCCGCGGGAGCGCGTGCTCATCGCGGGACCGTCCGGCTCGGGCAAGTCGACGCTCCTGGCAGGGCTCGCGGGGATCCTCGGCGGACCGGAGGATGGCGAGGAGCGCGGGGAGCTGCTGATCGACGGGATCCCCGCCGCCTCAGCACGCGGCCGGGCCGCGATGGTGCTCCAGGACCCGGAGACGCAGCTCGTCATGTCGCGGATCGGCGACGAGGTCGCCTTCGGTCTGGAGAATCTCGGCGTCCCCGACGATGAGATCTGGCCGCGGGTGACGGCCGCGCTCGACGCGGTCGGTCTCGGCGCCGGCGGGCACGAGCTGCCGCTCGAGCACCCGACATCGGCACTGTCCGGCGGGCAGAAGCAGCGTCTCGCCCTCGCCTGCGCGATCGCGATGCGACCCGGCGTGCTCATCCTCGATGAGCCGACCGCGAACCTCGACCCGCAGGGGGTCATCGAGGTCCGGGATGCCGTCGTGGCCCTCGTCGACACCACGCTCGTGATCGTCGAGCACCGGGTGGGCCCGTGGCTCGAGCACGTCGACCGCGTCATCGTGCTCGACCGGGGGCGCGTCGTCCGGGACATCCCGGCTCGGGAGTGCATCGTGGCCCCCGGGCCCCGGCCGGTGCCGATCAGGCACGGCATCCCTGGCACCGCCGCGATCGAGGCGGTCGAGCTCGCGATCGGGCGCGACGGCCACGCGATCCGCGACGGCATCTCGCTCGCGGTGGCGCCCGGTGAGGCGCTCGCGATCATCGGCCCGAATGGCTCTGGCAAGTCGACGCTCGCCCTCACCCTCGCCGGCCTGATGCCGCCCATCTCCGGCGAGGTCCGCATCGGCGGGCGACCCGGTCCGCATCGCTGGCGCAGCCGAGCGCTGCTCCCCGAGGTCGGCATGGTCTTCCAGAGCCCCGAGCACCAGTTCCTGGCGCGGACGGTGCGCGCCGAGCTCGAGGTCGGTCCGCGGGCGCTCTCGCGCCGGTCCCGGTCGGGCGCGGCCGAGACCGAGCAGAGGATTCGGGATCGGACGGACGCGCTCCTCGACCGGCTCCGACTGCTCCAGCTCGCGCCGGCCCACCCGTTCACGCTGTCCGGCGGCCAGCAGCGCCGACTGTCCGTGGGCACCGCCCTCGCGACCTCACCCCGCGTGCTCATCCTCGATGAGCCGACCTTCGGCCAGGACCCGCGGACGCTCGCCGCGCTGCTCGAGCTCCTCACCGAGGCGCTCGACGCAGGTGCCGCGGTCATCGTCGTGACGCACGACGCGGATGTCCCGGCTGCGCTCGGCGCGCGGGTCCTGGAGCTCGCATGACCGGGGTCACGATCCGGCCGAGGCCCGCGGCGGCGCGTCCGGTCGACACGGGGAGGTCGCTGTTCACCCGCTTCAACCCGGCCGTGCGCCTCGCGGCGGCGATGCTCATCGCCTGCGGCCTCATCTGGTCGTTCGACGCGGTCTCCGCTGGGGTCGCGCTCGTGCTCGAGCTGATCGGCTTCGCATTCCTCCGCGTCGGCTGGCGCGCGTTCTGGCGGCGCACCGCGGTGGTGTGGATCGCGGCGCCGATCAGCGGCATCGGGCTCCTCCTGTATGGGGAGCCGTCCGGGACGCACTGGTTCGACTTCGGGCTCATCCACGTGACCGACGGCTCCATGCTGCTCGCGCTCGCGATGACGCTGCGGGTGCTCGCGCTCGCACTCCCCGCGGTCGTGCTCTTCCTGGGGGTCGACCCCACCGATTTCGCCGACTCGCTCGTGCAGGTGCTGCGGCTCCCGTCGCGCTTCGTCTACGGCGCGCTCGGCGCCGTGCGCCTCACGACGCTGTTCCGGGAGGACCAGCGCATGCTCGAGCTCGCTCGACGCGCCCGCGGTGTCGAGCGCCGCGGGCTCGTGAAGCTGCTCGGGATCCTTCCGTCGATGCTCCTCATCACGGTGCGACGCGGCTCCGCGCTCGCGACGGCGATGGAGGCGCGCGGATTCGGTGCGCCCGTCGAGCGCAGCCGTGCGCGCAGCTCGCGCGTCACCGGCGTCGACGCCGCCCTCATGTTCGCGGCGCTCGTCATCCCGGTCGTCGCCGTGGCGGTCGCGCTCGTGACGGGATCCTGGTCACCCGTGCTCGGCTAGGGGAGCGGGTCGGCGCGTGCCGATCCGTCGGCGGGGGCTCAGCTCGCGGGGGTGTAGCGCCAGATGCGATCGTTGCCGCGAGCGTCGATGATGAGCTCGTCCGGCGTGCACGTCACGATGAGGCCGACGGTGTCGTCGAAGATGAGGCGTCCGGCCTGCGGCCAGCGGAACTGGCTCGTCGCGCCGCTCGCCTCGCGCGCCGACTCGGTGATCACGAGATCGTCCTCGGACCAGTCGCGCGGCACCGCGATGTTGTCCCAGAAGAACGCGCGTCCACCGGACTCGCCGACGATCGTCTCCGTCCAGTGGATCTCGGGACGACCAGGGTTCGGGTTGTCGCCCTCGGTCGGCGGGATCTCCGGGATGATCGCCTCGACCTTGAGGTCGCTCACGAGTGTGACGTACCCCTCGCGATCCCAGGTGAGGGTCTGGGTGCCCGACGACGTGACCACCTTGTCCGCGGCGGATGCCTGCCCGATGTTCACCCGGAGATTGTCGGCGAGGACGCTCGCGTCGAGGCTCCACGGGTGCGCCGTGACGCATGCCTCGATCTCGGTGAGGGGTCGACCGTCCGCACCCTTGTCGTCGCTGCTCGCGCAACCGGCGAGACCGACGATCGCTGCCGCCGCGGTCATGGACGCGACGGCGATTCGCGTGGTGCGGTGCACATGCCCTCCTCGGGTACCGGGGGATTCGGGAACCATCGAATCCTACTTGCGCACGCGGGAAGTCCCTGGGAGCCAGCCCGCAGTGCGCAGGACTCGACGGGAGCTCGGCTCAGCTCCAGCCGAGACGATCGAGCTCGTCGTGGTCGATCCCGTAGTAGTGCGCGATCTCGTGGACGAGCGTGATGTGGATCTCCTCGCGCAGATGCTCCATGTCCTCGGCGACGTCGAGCAGGGGCTCGCGGTACAGGATGATGCGGTCAGGCAGCTCCCCGTAGCCGTAGCGGCCGCGATCGGTGATGGCGACTCCGTCGTACAGGCCGAGCGTGTCGAGGCTGCCGTCCTCCGGGCGGTCCTCGACGACGAATACGACGTTGTCCAGGCCCTCGACCATCTCGTCCGGCAGACGATCGAGCTCGTCGATGACGAGCGCTTCGAATGCCTCGGCGTCGAGGTCCGGCTTGGTCACGCCGGGACGTCCTCAGGCCCGGCGGCCCGCTCCTCGTCGCGCGCGTCGAGGACGTCGAGCAGGCGCATCTGTGTCGCGCCGAGCCAGTGGTAGGCCGCCTGCATCCAGCGCTCCGCCTCGGTCGACGATGCGCCTTCGTCGCCGTCCTCCGTGATGCCGAGTCGCGTCGCGATGACGAGACGGAGGTCGGTGAGCGTCTTCAGCCAGGCGAGCTCCTGCTCCGCATCGAGGGGCGTGGACTGCTCGAGCGAGGCGGCGAGGAGCCGGGCGCTCTCGAGCTTGCGATTCACGAGCGACGACTCGGTGAGGGAGCGGAGGTCCGCCGCGGCGAACTCGTCGCCGTGCACCGGGTCGGGGAAGAGCCGCGCGAGCGCGGGATCGCTCGAGATCGACTGGCCGAACGACGACTCCGCCCGCCGCGCGCCGAGCAGCTCGGTGAGCTGCTCCACGAGCGACTTGAGCACGGCCGCATCGCGCTCCTCGGCGCGGAGCACGACGCGGGAGCCCTCGAGGTCGAAGTCGATCATGCGGCCGCTCCGGGACCGCGGGCGGCCGTCGCCCACAGGCCGTACTCGTGCATCGCCTCCGTGTGACGCTCCATCTCCTCGCGCGGTCCGCTCGCGACGACCGCGCGGCCTTCGTGGTGCACCTGGAGCATGAGACGCTCCGCCACCTCGTGCGGGTAGCCGAAGTACGTGCGGAAGACGCGCGTCACGTACGGCATGAGGTTCACGGGGTCGTTCCAGACGATCGTCTGCCAGGGTGTATCGAGACTCGACGACGTGCCGAACATCTGCTCGAGATGCGTCAGCTCGGTGGTCTCGGTCGCCGAGCGTTCGGAAATGCTCGTCATGTATTCGATGGTACGCAGGCCCTCTGACACAGTCCGCGTGGTTCGCGGCGGGAGAACTCGGTCACCCGAGGTGATCTGGGGCGGCTGACGGGGCTTGAACCCGCGACCCCCGGCACCACAAGCCAGTGCTCTGCCAACTGAGCTACAGCCGCCATGTCACTCGACCGAAGTCGCGCGACCGGACCATTCTAGTAGGTCCGGAGGGGTGCTTCAGACCCGATCGGTGAAGTCGGCGACAACCTCGGCGGAAGTCGTCTGGGCGAACTCGCTCGTCGGGCCCGGATCCGGCACGAAGACCGTCCTGCGGTAGTACTCGAGCTCGCGGATCGACTCGCGGATGTCGGCGAGTGCGCGGTGGCCGCCGTTCTTCGCCGGCGCGTTGTGCCAGACGCGCGGGTACCAGCGGCGCGAGAGCTCTTTGATGCTCGACACATCGACGTTTCGATAGTGCAGGTGCTTGTCGACCTTCGGCATGTACTTCGCGAGGAATGCTCGGTCCGTGCCGATCGTGTTGCCCGCGAGGGGAGCGGCCCCGGCATTCGGGACGAATCGCTGGATGTAGTCGAGGACCTGGCGCTCGGCCTCCTCGAGGCTCACGCCGTGCGGGATGTCCTCGAGCAGACCGCTCGTCGCGTGCATCTCCCGGACATAGTCGGCCATGCCCTCCAGTGCGGCGTCGCTCGCCTTGATGACGATCTCGAAGCCCGGGTCGACCGCCTCGAGCGAGTAGTCGGTGATCACGACCGCGACCTCGACGAGCTCATCGCGCTCGAGATCGAGCCCCGTCATCTCGCAGTCGATCCATACGAGGTGCTCGGAGCCTGCTGTCACACCTCGAGTCTACGCGCCGCCAGGTGTGCGCCATCCGCTAGGGTCGCACCGACAGCCTGCACCGACACGATGGAGCGACCATGACGCAGCGCAACGGATTCGGCATCACCGGCCTGGTCCTCGGCATCCTCTCGTTCGCGGCGGTCGCACTCGCCCTCATCGTCTCGCTCGTGTCCGGGCCGGCCGGGCCGTTCGTGTTCCTCGCCTTCATCGTCGTCTTCGGCATCCCGACGGCGATCGTCGCGCTCGCAGCGGTGATCTTCGGCGCAGTGGGCATCGCACGCGGCCGAGCACGAGGGATCCCGTATCGGACCGCGATCTGGGGGACGGTCCTGGGCGGACTCGTCATCCTCTTCTTCATCTTCCTGTTCGCCATCACGAGCGGCTTCGGCGCGCTCGCGAATGCGAACTTCGTGTGAGACGTCCCATCGGCCTTCGGCAGCGGCGGCCATCGTCGAGGTGATGTGGCGCCCTCGGCAGGAATCGAACCTGCGACCAAGAGATTAGAAGGCTCCTGCTCTATCCGCTGAGCTACGAGGGCAGCGCTACGAGGATAGTGGGCTCCGCGCAGACATTCGGAATGCCGCCGCGCCCGCCCCTGATGGAACGCGCCGACCGAGCGCCGTGTCCAGCACCCGGTCGGCGCGAGGCCTGAATCGGCTGATCAGTCGCGGTGGAAGCCGACGAGCTCGTTGAAATCGCCCGCGTCGACGCGCTGCGCAGGCGCGAGCGTCTCCGGCGCCGCGGCGACCGGCGCTGCGGCTGCGGGCACGGCGCTCGGCGCTGCGGGGGCTGCCGCGCGGCCATCCTGCTCGGCCTGCCACTGACGCTGGCGCGCGATGAGGTCGCGGTCGAGCGACTGGGCGTCGAAGCGCAGCAGCTCGATCTCCGACTTGATCGCCTTGATCGCGCGCGACGGGGTCCGGTGCCACTCGATGAGCCCGTTCTCGAGCGCGACGAGCTCCGCGTCGGCCTCCGCGATGATCGTCGCGGAATGACGCTTGATGTTGTCGATGCGGTAGCCCGCCCATTCGGCGACGAGGTCCGCTGCGGGAGCTGCGAGGAGGCGGAGGCGGACGAGGGATTCGGTCGTCTGGTAGTCGATGTGGTCCTTCTCCACGACCGACAGGGACGTCCACACGGTCGCGCGGCGGACGACGGCGAGGAGGCCCGCGATCGCGGCGGCCCGGTCGGCGCGCTCACGCTGGCGGAAGAGCCGTCCGGTCGCCGCCGCGGCGATCAGCGACGCGAGGATGCCGGCGACGAGGATCGCGGCCGCCGGGAGGATCACCGTGAGGGTGATCGACTGGCCCTCGGCCGAGGCGAACCACTCGACGAGGCCGTTCCACCATTCCTGGATCATGCGGGAACCATAAGCCTCAGGTTGAAGGTCGATCCGGAGCGACGCGCGGGATCAGGCGCGCTGTCAGCGAGTCGTCGGGATCGGGCCGGTCATGAGCGCGAGGTCCGGATCCGCCACCTTGCCTGGGCGAGCGGTCTGCGCCAGCACGATCCCGACCAGCACGATCGCCGCGCCGAGGATCTGCACGATGTCGAGCGCCTCGCCGAGCCAGAGCCACGCGACCGCGAAGGCGAAGATGATCTCGCTCGACGCGAGGATGCCCGCGGTCGTCGCCTTGAGCTTGGACAGTGCGAAGAACGACAGCAGGAAGGGCAGGAACGAGCCGAGTGCGATGACGCTCGCGAGCGGCAGCCACAGGGGGAGGTTCACCTGCTCGAGCGCGCCGCCGAGCGACACCGTCTGGCCGAATGTCTCGGGCGACAGTTCCCACCATCCCGACAGGAACGCCCAGAAGATCGCGGCGAAGAGCGAAGCCCAGAAGAGCACCGCGAGCGGGCTCGTCGCGTTGATCTGGCGCTCCCCGAAGATGAAGTAGAACGTCAGGAACGCCGCCGCGGCGAGTCCCCACACGACGCCGATCGCGTCGAGCGGCGAATCCCACACCTTCGCCACGACCGCGAGGCCTGCGAGCACGAGCACGATCGCGACCCACACTCGGCCCTTGACCCGCTCCTTGAAGACGATGCGAGCGATGACCGCGACGGCGAGGACCGCGAGGTACTCCAGCAGGAGGGCGATGCCGACCGGCAGGAGCGTGATCGCCTCCGCGTACGTGGCCTGGAGCAGCGCGATGCCGAAGATGCCGAGGACGGCCATCGAGATGAGCTGACGCCAGCTGATCCGGAACGCCGAGCGGTCGATGATGAGCAGCACGATGCCGGCGAGGACCGCCGAGCCGAGCGTGCGGAACTGGGTCACCTGGACGGGCGAGAGCCCGGCCTCGATGACGACCTTGGTGAGGCTGCCGTTCGCGCCGAAGAGGAGGGCTCCCAGGAGCCCGAGGACCACTGGCATCTCAGCTCCGAGGCTTCGCTGCGGCTGGGGACGGCTCGATGTGCGGCTCGATCGCGGCGAGCTCGTCATCCGTGAGCGGGGCGGCGGTCGCCGCGGCGTGCACATCCTCGAACTGGGCGACGCTCGAGGCGCCGACGAGCGCCGAGGCGATCTGCCGATGGCGCAGCACCCACGTGATCGCGAGCTGCGCGAGCGTCTGGCCGCGGCCCTTCGCGATCTCGTCCAGTGCGCGCACGCGGGCGAGGTAGTCGTCGGTGATCACGTCGGGCTTCAGCCAGACGCCTTCGGATGCGCGCGAGCCGGGAGGCACTGTGCCGTCGAGGTAGCGATCGGTGAGCAGGCCCTGGGCGAGCGGGGAGAAGACGATCGCGCCTGCCCCGACCTGGTCGAGCGCCTCGAGGAGTCCCAGCTCGATCTGACGGTCGAGCATGTTGTAGCGCGGCTGGTGGATCGTGAGCGGCACCTTGTGCTCGGCGAGGATCTGGGCCGCGCGGATGGTGTCCGCCGGGCTGTAGCTCGAGATGCCGACGTACAGCGCCTTGCCGGAGTGCACCGCCGTCGCGAGCGCGCCCATCGTCTCCTCGAGCGGCACGTCCGGGTCGAACCGGTGGCTGTAGAAGATGTCGACGTAGTCGAGCCCCATGCGCTTCAGGCTCTGGTCGAGGGAGCTCAGCAGGTACTTGCGGGAGCCGCCGTCCTGGTACGGGCCGAGCTCGCCGTCCGGGTTGTGCATCGGGTAGCCGGCCTTCGTCGAGATGATGAGCTCATCCCGGTACGGCTTGAGGTCGGTCGCGAGCAGCTGGCCGAAGTTGGACTCCGCGGATCCGGGCGGGGGACCGTAGTTGTTGGCGAGGTCGAAGTGCGTGACCCCGAGGTCGAACGCCCGGCGCACGATCGCGCGCTGGGTCTCGAGCGGATCGACGCCGCCGAAGTTGTTCCAGAGGCCGAGGCTGACGCGCGGCAGGACGAGTCCGCTCGTGCCGACGCGTGCGTAGGGGGACCTGGTGTAGCGCTCTGGATCGGCGGCGTATGGCACCCGAGAATCCTACGACCGTCAGGGGTTTTCACCTGACGGATTCCGACTGCGGTTTCGCCGTCCGGAATGGGGACCGCCCCGTCGTGGTTGCATAGTCACGTGCTGCACACATTCCACCTCGCCGGCGGGTGCTTCTGGTGCCTCGATGCCGTCTACCGCACGATCGACGGCGTGACCGAGGTCGAGTCCGGCTACACGGGCGGCACGGTCGCCCACCCCGACTACGAGACCGTCTGCACCGGCACGACGGGGCACGCCGAGGCGGTCGCGGTGACCTTCGATCCCGAGAAGGTCCCGGACGAGGTCATCCTCGACATCTTCTTCACCCTCCACGACCCTCGGCAGCTGAATCGCCAGGGCAATGACATCGGCACGCAGTACCGCACGGCGATGTTCTACGCGGACGATGCGCAGCGGGAGCTCTTCGAGGCCGCTCGTGCTCGCGCCGACGAGCTGTGGGGCGGCGGCATCGTGACGGCGATCGAGCCGCTCGGCGACTGGTGGCCCGCCGAGGAGTACCACCAGAACTTCTTCGCGAAGAACCCGAACCAGGGCTACTGCCTCGCGGTCGCCGTCCCGAAGGTCGCGAAGGTGCGGAAGTCGTTCGCCCAGTACGTCAAGGCGTAGTTCTCCACAGTCCTGGACGCCGATCCGGCTCTCACGTCGCTCGCCGACGCCAGACTTCCCTCACCGGTTCCCCGGGGCGTCGATCGACGGCACGAGTGGCGTCTCGGGGACCGGTCCAAGCGGGCCGATCCGGCGCCGCGCGACCGAGAAGGAGAGCCACATGACCGACCTCATCACGATCACCGGCGTCGTCGCGACGACGCCTCGATTCGTCTCGAACGCCGATGGTCTCAAGGTCACGAGCTTCCGACTCGCCTCGCAGCTCGGACGTTTCGACCGGGAGCGCGGCGCGTGGGTCGATCTCGGGACCAACTGGTACACCGTCACCGCGTTCCGTCGACTCGCGGAGCACGCAGCGGCCTCGCTCGAGAAGGGTGATCGCGTCATCGTGCAGGGTCGTCTCCGGATCCGCTCGTGGGAGAGCGGTGACCGCTCCGGCACCACGGTCGAGATCGATGCGGACGCGATCGGGCACGACCTGACGTGGGGCACCTCGCAGTTCACCAGGGCGTCGCGCGCCGGGGGAGCGCCGGGCGGACTGGGCGCCGCCGGCGAGTCGCAGGCCGAATGGGCCCCGAGCAGCGCACCGGCGCCGGAGGGCGCTGGCGTCGCCGACGCGGAAGGCGAGCTCGTCAGCGCCGTGCAGCCGCCGTTCTGACCTGCGGTTCCGTGCAGGTCAGCCCGTGGGCCGCTCGTCGAGCTCCGGATAGAGCGACTCAGGCGAGATGGCGTCGCGCTCCTCGAGCGCGATGCGGATGAGCTCACGGGCCTTCGCATTCAGCCGCCTGGCCCGCGGCCATGCGATCGCGACGGTCTGAAGAGGCGGCGGGGGGGTCGAGGGGAAGGCTCGTGATCGGCAGGCCGTCGTAGCTCACATTCGTCTTCGGCCGCTGGATGAACAGCGAGTACCCGAGGCCGGCGGCGACGAGCGAGCGCCCGAGCTCGAAGTGCGTGATGCGGAATCGCACGTTCGGTCGCAGTCCGAGTCCGGCGAAATAGCCCAGCACCTCGTGGGTGCTCGGCGGCGTCACCATGAGGACGAGCGGCTCATCGACGAGATCGCTCACCGAGATCGACGGGTTGCGCGCCAGCCGATGGTTCGAAGGAAGGATCGCGTGCATCCGGGTCGTGAACAGCTGGCTGTACGCGAGCGTCGGGTCGTGCTGCGGGTTGTACGAGATCATCAGGTCGAGCTGACCGGCGCGGAGCTTCTCGTCGAGCACATCCGCGGTCTCCACGACGACGCTCGTGCGCACACGAGGGTGCTCGGTCGCGTAGCGGCTCAGCAGTCGCGGCAGCACAGTCGGCGCGAGCGACGAGAAGCACCCGATGACGAGATTCCCCGTGAGCCGCTTCTCGCTGCCGATGCTCTCGAGATCATCCACCTCGCCGAGGATGGTGATCGCGGTGTCGAGCACGCCCCGGCCCGCCTCCGTGAGCTCGATGCCGTGCGCCTTCGACCGCACGCAGAGCTGCGCCCCGAGCTTCGCCTCGAGCTCGTCGAGCGCCGATGCGATCGTGGAGCGCGACACATGCCGGTCCTCTGCCGCGGCGGCGAGGCTGCCGGTCATGGCGATCGCGCGGAAGTACTCGAGCTGTCGAAGCGTGATCCGCGTCACGGCGCGACCCACCTCGGAGACGACGCTGTCATAGGCGCAGTCTAGGAGACGGGCTGACCCCCGATCGCGGCAAGACGCGCCTCGCGTCGCCGCCGCTGCACGAGCGGATCCGGCACGGGCGCGGCGGCGACCAGTCGCTGCGTGTACGGGTGCTCAGGGGCGTCGCAGACCCGCGCTGACGGGCCCGACTCCACGATGACCCCGGCCTCGAGGACCGCGACGCGGTGGGCGAACTCCCGCACCGCGGCGAGATCATGCGTGATGAAGAGGTACGACAGGCCGATCTCATCCTGCAGCTCGCGCAGCAGTCGCAGGACGGCCGCCTGCGTGACCACATCGAGCGCGCTCGTCGGCTCATCGCACACGACGAGTCGAGGCTCGAGCGCGATCGCTCTCGCGATCGCGATCCGCTGACGCTGGCCGCCGCTGAACTCGGCGGGATACCGGTCGAGCGAGTCGACGGGCAGGTGCACGCGGTCGAGCAGCTCGCGCAGGCGGTCGGCGATCTCTGCGCGGGACCGGCCCGCGGCACGGAGCGGTTCCGCGAGCGTGCGGCCGATCGTGATCCACGGGTTGAGCGAGCCGTACGGGTTCTGGAACACGGCCTGGACGGTCGCCGCGAGCTCGCGCCGCCGACGTCCGGTGAGGTGCGTCGTGTCACGGCCATCGAGCTCGATCGTGCCGCCCGACACCGGCACCAGGCCGAGCACAGCGTTGCCGATCGTCGACTTGCCGGAGCCCGACTCGCCGACGAGAGCGAGGGTCTCGCCCGGCGCGATGTCGAGATCGACGCCGTGCACGACCTGCCGGGGAGCGGCCCTCAGTCCGCGCACGCGGTAGGCGACCTCGAGCCCACGGATCCTCAGCACCGGGTTCATCGCGTCTCCAGCAGGCTCGGGGTGCTCGCGAGCAGCTCGCGCGTGTACGCGGCCTTTGGTGCGGCGAAGAGCTCCTCGACGGGAGCGCTCTCCACGATGCAGCCATGCTCCATGACGACGACGCGATCGCACACGTCGGCGACGACGGCGAGATCGTGCGTCACGAACAGCACGGCGAGACCTCGGTCTCGGCGCAGCTCGCGCAGCAGATCGAGGATGCCCGCCTGCACCGTCACATCGAGCGCGGTCGTCGGCTCATCGGCGATCAGCAGATCCGGATCGCCGGCGAGCGCGATCGCGATGACGACGCGCTGCGCCATGCCGCCGGACAGCTCGTGCGGGTACTTGCGCAGCACCGCCTCCGGGTCGGGCAGGTGCACCGCCTGCAGCAGCTCGACGGCTCGACGGCGTCGTTCCGCCGCGCTGAGCGAGGTGGAGAACCGCAGGGCGTCGCGCAGCTGGGTGCCGACGGTGAACAGCGGATCGAGCGCGACCATCGGCTCCTGGGAGATGAGACCGACACGACGACCGCGGAGTTCGGCGAAATCGCGATCGGCGTATCCGGTCACGTCAGCGCCCGCGACATTCAGCCGACCACCGGTGATCGCCGCGCCCTGCGGGAGCAGGCCGATGGCGGCGAGGGTCGTGATCGTCTTGCCGCTGCCGGACTCGCCGACGAGTCCGAGGATCTCGCCGCGGTGCACATCGAAGGACACGCCGCGGACGACCGGCTTCGGGGACCTCGTCCCGAAGGAGATCTCCAGATCTCGCACGGAGAGCACGAGGTCGTCGGCGAGCTCCTGGGCAGGCGGTGCCGCCTCGGGCTCGGGCTTGGGCTTCGCCGCGTGCCGCGCGGCGCGCACGGGCCGCTCCGACTGTCCGCTGCGGCGCGCGGCATTGGCATCGCGCAGACCGTCGCCGATGAGCGCGAGCGCGAGCGAGACGAGCGCGATCGTCCCACCGGACACGACGAGCAGCCACGGGGCGCGTGCCAGATTCGCGGCCGCCTCGCCGACCATGCCGCCCCATGACGGCTCCGGCGGGTGCACCCCGAGGTTGAGGAAGCCGAGGCCCGTCTGGACGGCGAGCGCCGTCCCGGCGAAGAGCGAGCCCTGGATGACGACGGGCGCGACGACGGCGGGAAGGATGTGGCGGACCATGATGTGCACGGGACCGAGACCCGACACGAGCGCGGCCGAGACGAAGAGCTCAGCGCGCACGGAGAGGACCGTCGCGCGCACCACGCGGATCAGGCTGCCGGCGCCGAGCGCGCCGAGCGCGAGCATCGCCGGGGCGAGCTCCTGGTTGAAGATCGCGAGCACGGCGAGGATCAGCACGACGCCGGGGAGCGACATGAGGATGTCGGCGATGCCGTTGATGAGGGTGTCCACCCAGCCGCCGAGCGCGCCAGCGAGCACGCCGAGGATGACCCCGACGGCGACGAATGCCGCGACGGCGACGAGGACGCCGAGCAGCGTCGGCTGCCCGCCCCACAGCAGTCGGCTGAGCACGTCGCGCCCGAGCGAGTCGGTTCCCAGCACGTGCTCGGGGCTCGGCAGCTCGAAGATGCGGCTCAGGTTCTGGTCATTCCACCCGTACGGGGCGATCAGCGGCGCGGCTGCGACCGCGATCGCGACCAGGACGATGAATGCGAACGCGATGACGGCGACCGGGTTCGTGGCGAGCCTGGCGCCGCGGCGGGCCCGCTGCGGAGTCGTGGGGGTCGGAGAGCTCATGTCACGCGCACCTTCGGATTCAGCAGCCCATAGCTGATGTCGACGAGCAGGTTCACGACGATCGTGATGACGGTGAAGGCGAGCGCGACGCCCTGGATGACCGGGAGGTCCTGGCGCGCGGTCGCCATGACGGCGAGCGACCCGAGGCCGGGGAGCACGAAGACGTTCTCGACGAGCACCGTGCCCGACAGCGAGGCGACGAAGATGACGCCGATCACGGTGACGAGCGAGACGCTCGAGTTGCGCAGCGCGTACTTCCAGATCAGCACGCGGCGCGGCAGGCCGGCGGCGCGAAGGGTGCGCGTGGAGTCCTGGTCGAGCGCGGTGCCGACGCCGTCCCGCACGATCTTGGCGACGCTCGCGATCCCTGCGAGCGAGAGCGTGATGACCGGCAGGACGAGACTTCGCGCCCATTCGGATGGGGAGATGTCGAATGGCACGTAGCCGGTGGCCGGGAGGATGCCCAGCGCGACAGCGAAGACGCTCGCGAGGACGAGGCCGACCCAGAAGTTCGGCAGGGCCCCGCCGACGAGAGAGAAGACGTCGACGAATCGGGCGACGACGCGCCCGCGGGTGGCGCTCAGCACGCCGAGGACGACCCCGACGAGCAGCGCGAGGATGGTCCCGCCGATGATGAGCGAGAGCGAGACGGGGAGCCGGTTGGCGAGCGTCGCGGTGACGGCTTCGCCGGTGAAGATCGAGCGCCCCAGGTCGCCGCGCACCATCGCGGCGAGGTAGTCGCCGTACTGCACGATGACGGGCTTGTCGAGGTTGAGCGCCTGGCGCAGCGCCTCGTACTGCTCCGGGGTCGCGTTGGGGCCGAGGAGCGAGCGCGCGGGATCGCCGGGGATGAGGCTCTGCAGCAGGAATGTCACCGCCGTGACGATGATGAGCAACGGTATGGACAGCAGGACGCGGCGTGCGATGAGTCGGAGCATGGAACCTTCCGGAGGGTCGGTGGGGGACCGGGCCAGGCCGATCCCCCACCGTGCGGGTTACGGCCGAGGCCAGGTCTCGATGGGTGCGAGCTCTCCGGTGGTGCCGAGGTAGTACGGCTTCACGGTGTTGCTGTTGTAGATGATGATCGACTCGTTGCGGGCGATCGGCAGTGCGAGCGCCTTCTCCACGATCACCGTGTTGACGGCCTGAGCCGCCTTCTCGAGCTCGCCCGCGGATGCTGTCGCGAGCGCCTGGAATGCCGCGTTGACGTCGGGGTCGGACACGCCGTACTGGTTCATGACCGCGTCCGGCGTCCAGCCGAACTGGGCGTTGAGGAACATCAGGCTGCCGTCGCCGGTGAGCAGCGTCGCCGCGTACTCGCCCGACACCAGGTCGTTGACCCAGGTGCCGAAGTCCGGCTCCGCCTTGAGCTCGAGCGTGACGCCCACCTCGGCGAGCTGCGAGGCGGCCGCCTGCGCGATCGTCGTGTCGGTCGGGCTGTAGCCGAGGTAGGTGACGGGCATCGAGAAGCCGTTCGCGTATCCGGCCTCGGCGAGCAGCTGCCGGGCCTTCGCCGGGTCATACGGGTAGGCGTTCTCGAGCGATGCGACGTAGCCGGATGCGGGACCCGCGTCGATCGCCGGCTGCGTGGTCGCCGAGCCGTACTCGCCGAGCGCGGCCTCCGCGATCGCGGCGCGGTCGATAGCGTAGTTGAGCGCCTGGCGTACGCGCTCGTCGGCGAGCGCGGGGACGTTCTTGCCGTCGCGGTCCATGAGATAGAAGTTGTAGACGGTCGCGGGCGAGTGGATCTCGGCGAAGCCGTCCCCGGTCACCGTGCCGCCGATCGAGGGGTCGCCGATCATCGCGTCGATCTGGCCCGTCTTGAGCGCCTGCACCTGCTGCTGGACGTTCGGGATGACGCGGATCTCGATCTCCGAGTACGTGATCGCCTCCGGGTCGAAGTAGTTCTCATTCGGCACGTAGACGTAGTGGTCGCCGGAGACCGTCCGCGACGTGTCGAGCACGTACTGGCCGGCACCGAAGGTGTCGCCGGCGCGGGCTGCCTCGTCGGCGATGCCGGCAGGGCTGATCGGCGCGCCACCGAGCAGTCCGACCGTGAGCAGGTCGGGGATGATCGGGTTGGGCGTGGCAGACGAGATGTGCACCGTCGTCTCGTCGACGGCGGTGAACGTCATCGGCGCGAAGTAGGCGCGCGTCGGACCCGTCGTGGTCGCCGTGAAGTACGTGAGCGAATCGGCCGTCTCCTTCGCGGTGAGGGGCGTGCCGTCCGCGAACTTGAGGCCGGGGCGGAGCGTGAACTCGAACTCGGTGTTGCCCTCGCCGATGTAGCCCCACTGCTCGGCGAGACCGGCCTGGATCTGTCCGTTCGCGTCGCGGGTGAGGATCGCTGCGTACGCGGGAGTCTCGAACCACGTGCCGGGGATGCCGGTCGCGGCCTTCAGGGTGTCGAGGCTCACCGGCGGGGTGGAGACGGCCACCACGAGGCGGCCGTCGTCCCCAGAGGATGCTGCGCCGCCGGAGCAGCCGGCGAGGCTGAGCCCCACCGCGGCGACTGCGGTCGCCGCGACGAGCGCGCGGATACGGGTCTTCATGGTCAGGACCTCAGTCTTTCTGCGATGTGCGAGGAGGGTTGGTGAGGAGGAGTCGGCTCGGATGGTCCACACCGACGTGAATCGTGAGCTCGGCGGGTGCGCCTGGGCCGTCAGCGGGCGGGAAGTCGCTGCTGCCGACCTCCCAGCGCGGGCTCGAGCTCGACGTGACGACGACGTGGATGCGATGCCCGCGTCGGAAGACATGCGCGGTCGCCCACAGGTCGACGGCGTACTCCTCGATGGCCCCCGGGGTCACCGGGCGACGCTCGCCGCGACCCGTCACCGGGTCGAGGCCCCGCGCGGAGGCGCGCTGCACGCCGTCGGCGATGAGGATGCGTCGACCGTCAGGGTGCTCATCGCACAGGCGCACGACGACGTCGGCGTCGGTCCCGGTGGTGGCGACATGGACGACCGCTCGCACGGGGCCGATGACGGTGAGATCGTCCTCGAGCGGTGCCGAGGTCCAGCCGAGGACGTCGGGACGGGCATCCAGGTCCGACTGGTCGAAGGGACCCGGAGCGTACGGCGGTGCGAGCAGCGTCGCCCCACCTCGGGTCGGGACGGGATCCGTCGGGTCGCTCACGAAGCTCCTCGAGCCGCTCCGTCCCGGCTCATGGGCGAGACCGCCGTCTGCGGTGAGGTGCAGCGCGCGCTCCGTCGACCCCGGCGCGGGGAGGTCATCCAGCTCGACCCATCGGTTCTCGCCCATGAGGAACACGCGCACCGGGGCGCGATCGGCGAAGGCGTCGGACCCCCGGAGCACCGAATCGAAGAAGGCGAGGTGGAGCGCCGTGTAGTCCTCGCCGCCGAGATCGTCGGCGCTCGCCGACGGGCCATGGTCGATGTCACCGAGTCGGCCGCTGTAGTCGTTGTGCGACCAGGGACCGATGACGAGGTGCGGCATCGGGCCGCCACCCGCATCCGAGCGCTCGCGCAGGCGCCGGTAGACCTCGAGGGTGGAGCCGAGGAAGACATCGAACCAGCCCCCGATGATGAGGGCGGGCACATCGAGCGCATCCCACCGGCCGGCGACCTTGCCGACATCGTGGAGCGGCGAGTCGAGCTCGGCGCGGAGCTGCTCGAGCATCCACCGTGTCGTCGCGTCGGCATCGAGCGGGCTGGAGAGCAGACCGGCTCGGAACAGGGAGCCGTCCTGGAATGCGCGGTCGACAGCATTCCAGCGCTCCAGCTCGGCGGCGCGCTCGGCCGGGTCCTGGATCCGCGCGATGCGGTCGGGAGCGATGGGGTAGTGAGCCCACGCGAGCATGCTCCCGACCTCCGGGACACCGCCTCGGAAGCGGAAGCCGAGATGCGAGGAGGCGACCGGGGTGACCGCCGGGACGATCGCGCGAAGGGCTGGGGCGCCCCCGATCAGCGCGCTCACCTGCGTCTCCGAGGCGTACGAAGCTCCCCACATGCCCACGACCCCGGTGCACTCGGGCAGATTCGCGAGCCATGCGACCGCGTCGGCGCCGTCGCGCACCTCCTGCGCGGACGGGTCGAACTCGCCTTCCGAACCGTAGCGGCCGCGCACGTCCTGGAGCGCGACCAGGAAGCCGGCGTCGACGAAGCGGGTGACATCCACGAGTGTCGAGTCCTCGTCGCCGCGCACGTCATACGGGTGGCGGGTGAGCAGCGCCGGCCACGGGCCATCGCCGTGCGGGATGAGGAGCGTCGTGCGCAGCCGCACGCCATCGCGCAGGACGCAGAACACCTCGCGGCGCTCTGCGATCGCCGACTTCGGCACCATCGCCTCCGCACTCTCCACTTCGAGATCCAGGGATCGGATCGGGCGCCGACGCGCCTGGTGGGCGACCTCGCCCGCGGTCAGTCTCTGGACTTGCGAGCCATGTCGTCAACTCGGCATTCCCGGCCTCAGATGCCGGATTTTCCGCCGTTCCGATCGGGGCATCGCGTGGTTAGCATCGCCACCGTGCTGGACGCAGGCGTCACTCCGACGCTCACCTTCATCGCGCGGATCGACATCGAGGTCGCCGCGCCCATCGACCTGGGCGTGGGTGACGGTCCCCATCGGCGGATCGTCCCGATCCTCGGCGGAACCGTGCGCGGACCCGAGCTCAACGGGATCGTTCTGCCCGGCGGCGCCGACTTCCAGGTGCTGCGGACGGACACCCGCACCGAGCTCGAGGCGCGCTACGCGATCGAGACCGATGACGGCGAGCGCGTGTACATCGAGAATTTCGGGATCCGCTCCGGGAGCGCCGAGGACATCGGTCGCATCACGCGCGGAGAGCCGGTGGACCCATCGCGGATCTACTTCCGGTCGAGTCCCCGCATGTCCGCGGTGGGTGAGCGCTGGTCGTGGCTCACCAGCCGCATCATGGTGGCCCGCGGGGAGCGCCAGCCGGACAGCGTGCGCCTCGAGGTCTTCGTCGTCGACTGACCTCGGCGTGATCGCGTCGCGCCGATACGATCGGCCCGAAGCGGAGCGGAGCTGGCATGGGCGAACGCAACTGGGCGGGCAACGTCGAGCTCGCCGACGAGATCGCTCGGCCCGAGTCGCTCGCCGAGCTGCAGGAGCTCGTCGCGACGAGCAGGCGCATCAGGGCGGTCGGCTCGCGCCACTCCTTCAGCGAGGTCGCGCGGGTCGCGGACGGCGGAGTGCTCGTCAGCCTGGAGCGACTCGCCGAGCCGGTGACAGTCACCGCCGACGGCATGGTGCGCATCGCCGGACCGCTGCCGTATGCCGCCGTCGTCGGCCCCGTCGCCGCGGCAGGCCGCGCGCTGCCGAACCTGGGATCCCTGCCGCACATCTCCGTGGTCGGTGCCGTCTCGACCGGCACGCACGGCTCGGGGACCCGCCGACGCTCGCTCGCCGCCGCCGTCGTCGCGATCGAGCTCGTCGGCGCCGACGGCTCGCTGCGTCGCGTCGAGCGCGGCGACGCCGAGTTCGCCGGCTCGGTCGTCGCGCTCGGTCGGCTCGGCATCATCACCGCGATCACGCTCGAGACGGTGCCTGCCGAGCGACTGCGCCAGGACGTGTACGAGCCGTTCCACTGGGGTGAGCTCGTGAGCGCGTGCGATGAGGTCATGGCCGCGGGGGAGAGCGTGAGCGTCTTCCTCGACAGCTGGCACGCCGGGGTCGGTCGGGTCTTCGTCAAGCGCGCCGCCGGCATTCCCGCCGACACCCTGCGCGGGGCGTCGCGCGCGGACCGGCCGGTGCCGATCATCCCCGGCAGCGACATGGACGCCCTCACCGTGCAGGGCGCGGAAGGTGAATGGCACCGGATCCTCCCGCATTTCCGCGCCGACTCGCCGCCGAGCAACGCCGGCGAGGAGCTGCAGAGCGAGTACTTCGTCGACCGCTCCGACGCCGCCGCGGCGCTCGCGGCAGTGCGTCGCCTGGCGGCTCGGATCGATCCGCTCCTGCTCGTCACCGAGCTGCGCACGATCGCCGCGGACGACCTGTGGCTGAGCGGCGCCCAGGGGCGGGAGACGCTCGCGATCCATTTCACGTGGCGTCCCGACATTCGGGGTGTGGCGGCGGTGCTGCCGGGGATCGAGGCGGCGCTCCAGCCGTTCTCCCCGCGCGCCCACTGGGGCAAGCTCTTCTCGTCACGGCTCCGGGTCGCCGCGGCCTACCCGCGCATGCGGGACTTCCGAGCGCTCGTCGCGGAGCGGGATCCCACGGGGAGATTCGGCAGCGCCTTCACTGACCGAGTGCTCGAACTGTGACGATGGGTCGACCGCCCTTCCCAGCGGTGCGCGAACAGGCCTAGGCTCGCGACCACGAGCCGGACACTCGCGGAAGGACGCACGGCGATGGGCGACGACAGGAACAGGGAGCTCCGCGAGGAGCGCGAGGAGCAGCAGGAGCACCGCCAGGAGCTGCGCGACGAGTCCTTCGACGCGGATGGCGGCGTGAGCGATGTCGGCTCTCAGGATGAGCGCCGTCACGAAGGCCTGGGCCGCGCATAGTCCGACCGGACGCTGAGCAGGGGGCCGCGCACCCCCGATACAGTGGGCACGTGCGCCGCCTCACCCCGCTCGCCCTCGTCGCCACGCTTGCGGCGGCGGCGACGCTCGCGGGCTGCGGCGGCACCGACGGTGCGACGCCCGGGCCGACGATTCCGTGGGAGTCGACCGTGACGCCGATCCCCGTGCCGACGCCCACGCCGAAGCCCACCTTCGTCCCGGGCGGCTCGGCGACGGACAACCGCGATTACTTCAAGTGGGTGCTCGACGAGTACGCGATCACCCACGGCATGGGCACGAGCGAGGCGCTCGTCGCGTCACTCATCGAGGCGGGATTCGAAGCAGGGCTGATGGAGGTCACCTCCGACTCCACGGCGATCGGCCTCACGGCGAGCGCGATCGACGTCTCCGTGCGCGTCGACCATGAATGCCTCGTCGGCTCGATCCGCACCGAGAGCGTGATCGTCCGCGTCGTCCCCGTGCTCGGGACGGGCCGCTGCCTCGTCGGCGAGACGGAGCCGATCGGCTAGGGGTCGCGCGTCACCCTACGATTGAAGCCATGGCCGAGTACATCTACACCATGGTCCGCGCCCGCAAGGCGGTCGGTGACAAGGTCATCCTCGATGACGTCACGATGTCGTTCTTCCCTGGCGCGAAGATCGGCATGGTCGGACCGAACGGCGCCGGCAAGTCGACGATCCTCAAGATCATGGCTGGTCTCGACCAGCCGTCGAACGGCGAGGCGCGGCTCACGCCCGGCTACTCGGTCGGCATCCTGCTCCAGGAGCCTGAGCTCGACGAGTCGAAGACGGTCCTGGAGAACATCCAGGAGGCGGTGAAGGACATCCGCGCGAAGATCGACCGATTCAACGAGATCTCGGCGGCGATGGCGGACCCCGACGCGGACTTCGACACGCTCCTCGCGGAGATGGGCACGCTCCAGGAGGAGATCGACGCGGCCGACGCGTGGACGCTGGACTCGCAGCTCGAGCAGGCGATGGACGCGCTGCGCACCCCGCCGCCGGACGCGCTCGTCGCGAACCTCTCCGGTGGTGAGCGTCGCCGCGTCGCGCTCGCCAAGCTCCTCTTGGAGAAGCCGGACCTCCTGCTCCTCGACGAGCCCACGAACCACCTCGACGCGGAGAGCGTGCTGTGGCTCGAGCAGCACCTGCAGAAGTACCCGGGCGCGGTCATCGCGATCACCCACGACCGCTACTTCCTGGACAACGTCGCGCAGTGGATCGCCGAGGTCGACCGCGGCCACCTGTACCCCTACGAGGGCAACTATTCGACGTACCTCCAGAAGAAGGCGGAGCGCCTCGAGGTCCAAGGCCGCAAGGACGCGAAGCTCGCGAAGCGCCTCGCGGAGGAGCTCGAGTGGGTCCGCTCGAACGCGAAGGGCCGCCAGGCCAAGTCGAAGGCCCGTCTGGCTCGCTACGAGGAGATGGCCGCCGAGGCGGAGAAGACCCGGAAGCTCGACTTCGAGGAGATCCAGATCCCGCCGGGGCCGCGCCTCGGCAACGTCGTCATCGAGGCGAAGGACATCGCCAAGAGCTTCGACGATCGCGTCCTGTTCCACAACCTGTCGTTCTCGCTGCCGCCGAACGGCATCGTCGGCATCATCGGTCCGAACGGCGTCGGGAAGACGACGCTCTTCAAGACGATCGTCGGCCTCGAACCGCTCGACAGCGGCGAGCTCAGGATCGGCGAGACCGTCCAGATCAGCTACGTCGACCAGACCCGTGCCGGCATCGACCCGAACAAGTCGGTGTGGGAGGTCGTCTCCGACGGCCTCGACATCATCACGGTCGGCAAGACGGAGATCCCGTCGCGCGCGTACGTCTCGAAGTTCGGCTTCAAGGGGCCCGACCAGCAGAAGAAGGCCGGCGTCCTCTCCGGCGGTGAGCGCAACCGCCTCAACCTCGCGCTCACGCTCAAGCAGGGCGGCAACCTCCTGCTGCTCGATGAGCCGACGAACGACCTCGACGTCGAGACGCTCCAGTCGCTTGAGAACGCGCTGCTCGAGTTCCCCGGCTGCGCCGTCGTCATCACCCACGACCGCTGGTTCCTCGACCGCATCGCGACGCACATCCTCGCGTACGAGGGCGACGAGGAGGACCCGGCGAGGTGGCACTGGTTCGAGGGTAACTTCGAGGCCTACGAGGCGAACAAGATCGAGCGGCTCGGGCCCGAGGCGGCTGCGCCGCACCGCGCGACGTACCGGAAGCTCACGAGGGACTGAGGTCTGCCGTGCGGGTCACGATCCCGATCCACCTGCGCTGGGGCGACCTCGACGCGTACGGGCACGTCAACAACGTGACCCTGCTGAAGCTGTTCGAGGAGGCCCGCATCCGGACGTTCTGGGCGGACCCGGCGGCGAGCACCGTGCGCGACACCGCCGTCCTCGAGAGCGGCCCAGGTGCGACGTCGCTGACGCTCATCGCGCGGCAGGAGATCGAGTACCTCCAGCCGATGCCCTACTCGCAGGAGCCGATCCGCGTGCAGCTATGGCTGTCGCGCTTCGGCGGCTCGAGCATCGAGGTCTGCTACGAGGCGCTCGCTCCGGAGGGCGACGACACCGTCTACGCGCGTGGCGCGACCGTGATCGTGTTCGTCGACGCCGCGACCGGCAGGCCCCGCAAGATCACCGACACCGAGCGAGCGGCCTGGGCGCCGTACCTCGACGAGCCCCTGCAGTTCCGGCGCTCGGGCGCGTCCTAGTCGCGGCAGGCCGAGCTCGGGGGCGTCCCGGGTCGCTCAGTCGTGCGTGACCGACCCGGTGGCGAGCTGGAGCTTCTGGAGCATGCGGATGAGGGTCGCGTTGAGCGCGGCGATCTCGTCCTCGGACATGCCCTCGACGATGATCTCGTGGCCGCGCATCGAGATGGGCCGCATGCGGTCGTGCATGTCGACGCCCGCCTGCGTCAGGTAGAGGTGGCGTGAGCCGCGCGCACCGTCCGAGTGGACGACGAGGTCGCGCTCGCGCAGGATCGAGACGCTCTTGGAGATGAGCGCCTTGTTCATGTTGAGGAAGTCCGCGATCTCGAAGGCGGTGGAGCCGGGACGCACGGACAGCGCGGAGATCACGCGCCAGTCGTTCGTGCCGAGTCCCGTCTCGCGGCGCAGAAGGTGCGATTCGCGCCACACGAGCGCGTTCGAGAGGAGCGCGAGCAGCCTCGGTGTGAACCCCTCGGAGTCGATGCTGTTCGATAGCGGCGTCGTCACCGCGCCGGGAGGAGCGATTCGGGAGCTGGTGACGTCTGCCATGCGGGGTTCTGCTTCTTCCTGATGTGGTGATGGGATCTGGCGTCGAGCGGCAGTGGGGGGTCGGAGCCCTCGTGTCTCCGACCCCCCACCGATGCTGCTCAGCTCAGTGTGCCTGGGCTGCGAGCGCTTCCTCGTCGAGGAATGCGATCGAGTGCGTGTCCTGGAACGCGCGGACGCCCTCGATGCCCTGCTCGCGGCCGATGCCCGACTGCTTCATGCCGCCGAACGGCGCGCGCAGGTCGAGGCGGGTCGCACCGTGGTCGTTGACCCAGATGTACCCGGCCTGGATGCGCGAGCCGACCTGGCGCGCACGCTCCGGCGACGCGGTCCACACCGAGCCGCAGAGGCCGGCCCACGTGTCGTTCGCGGCCTTGATGGCCTCCTCGTCGGTGTCGAACGGCAGGATCGGGATGACCGGGCCGAACTGCTCCATCGTGACGACGCGGAGGTTCGGGTCGGGGTCGAGGACGATCGCCGGGCGGACCCAGTTGCCGCCGGCGAACTCGCCGCCGGGGATCTCGCCGAACTCGCGCACCTCGGCGCCCGAGGCCTTCGCCTCCTCGATGAGCTCGTCGACGAATGCCTTCTGCACCGGCGAGTGCAGCGGGCCCATGGTCGTCTCCGGGTCGAGGCCGTAGCCGAGCTTGACCTTCTCGAGGCGGCGCGAGAGCCCCTCGACGACCTCGTCGAAGCGCGAGCGGTGCACGTAGACGCGCTTCGCGTTCATGCAGATCTGGCCGGTCGTGTCGTAGATCGCGGCGAAGAGCCGGTCGAGGTGCGTGTCGTCGAGGATCGCGTCGTCGAGGATGATCGCCGCGTCGTTGCCGCCGAGCTCGAGGGTGACGCGCGTGAGCGACTTCGCAGCCATCTCCTGGATGCGCTTGCCGCCGCCGACGCTGCCGGTGAAGCACACCTTCGCGACATCGGGCGACTCGATGAGCTCGCTCATTTCGGAGTCCTTGCCGGTGATGACGTTGAGGACGCCGGGCGGCAGGAGCTTCGCGACGCGCTCGACGACGCGGGTCGTGGCGAGCGGCGCGGTGGGCGGCGGCTTGACGATCGCGGTGTTGCCGGCGAGCAGCGCGTGCGGGAGCGATGCGCCGAGGATCGCGATCGGCCAGTTGAACGGGACGATGATCGTGACGACGCCGAGCGGCTGGTAGTTGACGGTCGTCTCCACCGGGATCCCGGGGGCGGGGGAGAGGACCTTGCCCTGGTCGACCTCGTCGGCGAGCGCGAGGGCGAGGTTCCAGCGGATCTCGAAGACGAGGGAGTCGACCCACGCCTCGAAGCGGACCTTGCCGTTCTCCTGCGAGAGGATCGCGGCGTCGTCGTCGCGGTTCTCGGCGATGCCGGCGAGCGCGGCCTTCATCTTCTCGGCGCGCTGCTGCGGCGTCAGAGCGCTCCACGCGGGGAACGCGGCCTTTGCCGCTGCGATCGCGTCCGCGACGTCCTGCTTGGTGGCGGCGGCGGCGTAGCCGACGACGGCGCCGGGCTTTGCCGGGTCGGCGACGGCGAGCGTCTCGGCCGTCTGGCGCGACTCACCGCCGATGAACAGCCCCGTTGTCACCGGGGCGGTTGTCGTACTGGTCATCACATGCACCTCTCTGTGCGGTCGTGGCCGTGTTCAGTTGTCGAAGCGTTGCGGCTGCAGTTGAACCGTCTCACCCGACGAGTGCTGGCGTCGAGTCCCTGCGCCGGAACTGGGGCGCTGCGCTCGTCGTCGAGTGCCTGTCATCCAGGGTGGATCACCGCCCGTCGCGAGTCTAGATCCAAACTGGTTTACGTGTAAACGAGTCTGTGCTAACTTCACCTCCATCGCTCCAATGACGGGGCGAGCATGAACACTCAGGAGCTCGACGGAGACGCTCGGCAGGGCTGTGCCCTGCCTGCCTCGCGTCGAGACGCGAAGGAGGCGGACATGGCGATCCCAGAACGACCGCAGCACACTGTCGCCGAGCTTGAGGACCTCGCGCACGAGCTGCGCCGCAAGCTGCTTCTGCTCTGCGGCACCTACGAGGGCGCTGTGCACATCGGCGGCGACCTGTCTGCCGCGGACATTTTCACCGCGCTGTACCACTACGGACTGCGCGTCGACCCGGGCGACATCGCGAACCCCAAGCGCGACCGATTCGTGCTCAGCAAGGGGCACGCCGCGGTGTGCATGTACATCACGATGGCGATGCGCGGGTTCTTCGACTACGACGAGATCGTCCGGACCTACGGCAAGCTCGACAGCGCCTTCGGCATGCACCCATGCAAGGTGCAGCTGCCGGGCGTCGAATGCTCCACCGGCTCGCTGGGGCACGGCCTGCCGCTCGCGGTCGGCATGGCGATGAGCGCTCGCGGCCGCAAGGAAGAGCACCGGGTCTTCTGCCTCCTCGGCGATGGCGAGACCGGCGAGGGCTCGGTGTGGGAGGCGGCCCAGATCGCCCGGAGCTACGAGCTCGGCAACCTCGTGGCGGTCATCGACCGCAACCGCCAGCTCATGACGAGCTTCGCGGAGGAGCGGATCGTGTTCGAGCCGTACCCGGACAAGTGGGCGGCCTTCGGCTGGAACGTCGTCGAGGTCGACGGCCATGACATGGCGAGCCTCGTCGAGGCGATCGACTCGCTCCCGGCTTCCGACTCGCGCCGGCCGACGGTCATCATCGCCGAGACGGTCAAGGGCAAGGGGGTCGACTTCATGGAGCGCAACCTCGCGTGGCACGCGGGGTCGCTCGGCAAGGAGGACCTCGAACGGGCGCTCGAGGCGCTCGAGAACGGACGCAGGAAGAAGGAGCTGGTCTGATGCCGGTCACATTCACCTTCGGCGAGATGCTCTCGGCGCGGAGCGTCATCGGCTCGACACTCGCCGAGCTCGGCGCCCAGTACGACAACCTCTGGGTCCTCACCCCGGACATCGGGGCGACCCTCGTGGAGTTCCGCGAGAAGTACCCCGAGCGCTTCGTCGACGTCGGTCTCGCGGAGCAGGCGTGCGTCGGCGTGGCAGCCGGTCTCGCGTATGACGGCAACATCTCGGTCGTCTCCGGCATGCTGCCCTTCCTCAGCATGCGCGCGCTCGAGCAGATCCGCAGCGATGTCTGCTACCCGAACCTGCCCGTCAAGATCATCGGCACGCACGGCGGTCTCGTCGGCAACGGCGGCTCGACGCACTACGCCGTCGAGGACCTGAGCCTCATGTGCTCGCTGACGAACATGACGGTCACGTCGATCGGCGACCCGGTCATGGTGGGGGAGATCCTCCGCCAGTCGATGGAGCTCGCCGGACCGATCTACATCCGCCTCGCGGTGGGCAAGAAGGACATGGTCCTCTACGAGCCCGGCCAGCACGAGGTGCGCATCGGCAAGGGCATCGTCGCGCGCGAGGGCACCGATGTCACGCTCTTCACGCACGGCACGACCGTCGCGCAGGCGCTCGAGGCCGCCGCGCAGCTCGAAGCGGAAGGCGTCTCGGTGCGCGTCGTCGACATGTTCACGCTCAAGCCGATCGACACCGAGCTGATCCTCCGCTGCGCGGAGGAGACCGGTGGCCGGTTCGTCGTCCTCGAGGACCACCTCGCGTACGGTGGGCTCGCCACGCGGATCGCCGACGTGCTCGCCGACAACGGCGTCCACCTGGAGCGCTTCGAGCGACTCGGCATCCCGCAGGTGTACGCCGGCTTCGGCGAGGACGAGGAGCTGCGCGACAAGCACGGGTACGGGCTGAGCCACACGGTCGACGCCCTGCGCCGCGCGGTCGCGAAGTAGCGATCCGCCGATCCACACCGAATCGCACTCGATGGAGAGAGCATGAAGACCGTCGCCGTCACCAAGATCGGAAGCCTCAAGGATCCCGACGAGAGCAGACGAGGCCGGATCGGGGTCGTCGACTTCCCCGAGCCCGAGCTCGGTCCGGAGGACGTCCGCATCCGCGTCGCATACGCGTCGATCTGCGGTTCCGATCCGCACCTCGCCGAGGGCTTCTTCGGCACCGATGTCCCGATCGGACTCGGTCACGAGATCTCGGGGGTGGTCGAGGCGCTCGGAGAGCGCGCCACCCGCAAGGGGCTCAAGGTCGGGGACCGCGTCGCCGGCAACTTCATCAAGTTCTGCGGCACCTGCCGCGCGTGCCAGGACGGGAAGCAGCAGTTCTGCGAGCACATCCAGGACTACAACCGCCCCGGCATGGCCGAGACGATCACGTGGCATGAATCCCAGGTGTACCGGCTGCCCGACAGCGTCTCGCTCCTGAAGGGCTGCCTGCTCGAGCCGACATCGGTCGCGGTCCGCATCGCCGACAAGACCCGCGTGCGGGTGGGGGACCGCGTCGTGATCTGCGGCGGCGGTCCGATCGGCCAGCTCGCGCTCCAGGTCATGCGCATGTACGGCGCGACCTCGCTCACGCTCATCGAGCCGATCGCGGAGCGGCGCGAGATGGCCCTGCGCCACGGCGCCGACCACGTGATCGACCCGACGACCGAGTCGCTCGAGGCGAGGACCGCCCAGATCACGGAGGGCACCGGATTCGATGTCGTCATCGACGCCTCGGGCTCGCCGCGCGCAGTCCAGAGCCTGCTCGACATCGCGGCGAAGGGCGCGACCGTGGTCTACGGGGCGATGTACCCGTCCGAGTACGAGATGCCGCTCAACCTCTCGACCTACCTGTACCTCAATGAGCTCACGATCACGGGCGTGTTCATCTCGCCGTACGCGTTCCCGCGTGCGCTCCAGGTGCTGCCGCACCTCGATGTCGACGAGCTCACGGCGACGGTGTACCCGATCGATCAGGCGGTGGAGGCGTTCGAGGCGCACCTCAGCGGCAGGCATCCCAAGGTCGTCATCCGCTGCAACGAGGGACTCGAGCCGTGACGGCGGCCGCAGTCGACCTGTCTGCGCCCACGGCGGTCGCGCCGGCGCTCGAGGCGCGCGGGATCGTCAAGCGATTCGACGGCGTGCTCGCGCTCAACGAGGCCGAGTTCGCCGTGCGCCCCGGCGAGATCCACGCGCTCCTGGGGGAGAACGGCGCGGGCAAGTCCACGCTCATCAAGATCCTCACCGGCATCTACGAGCCCGACGCCGGCGTCATCAAGCGGGACGGCGTCGAGGTCGAGTTCGCGAATGTCCGCGTCGCCAACCGGGCCGGGATCGTGGCGCTCTACCAGGAGATCTCGATCATCCCGTCGCTCAGCGTCGCGGAGAACATCATGCTCGGCGACAAGATGCCGCGTCGCGCCGGTCTCGTCGAGTGGCGGAAGCTGCGGAAGGCGGCGCGCGAGCAGCTTGACAGCATCAACCAGCGGATCCCGCTCGGCAAGCTCGCCTCGGAGCTCTCGCCCGTGCAGCAGACGATGGTCTCGTTCGCTCGCGCGCTCGCGGTCGACGCGAAGGTGCTCATCCTCGACGAGCCGACCGCGTCACTCACCGACACCGAGATCACGGAGCTGTTCACCGTGCTCCGATCGCTGCGCGAGCGCGGCGTCGCGATCGTGTACGTGTCGCACCGTCTCGAGGAGGTCTTCGAGCTCTGCGACCGACTCACGATCATGCGCAACGGCGAGACGATCCTGACGAAGGATGTCGCGGACTCGCACATCGACGAGGTCATCTCGACGATGGTCGGCCGCTCCGCGTCCGAGCTGTACCCGGAGCGCGGTACGACGGTCCGCGATCACGTCGCGCTGGAGGTCTCGGGGCTGTCCGGGCGCCGTGTCAGGGAAGTCTCCTTCTCGGTGCGCGCCGGCGAGGTCCTCGGGATCGGCGGTCTCGCCGGCTCTGGCCGCAGCGAGCTGCTTCGGCTGATCGCGGGCGCCCAGTCCAGGTCTGCCGGGGAGATCGCGGTCGAGGGCCAGAAGGTGCCTCGGCGCGCGTCGGTCGGCAGGATGCTCGACTCCGGGCTCGGGCTCGTCCCGGAGGAGCGGCGGAGCCAGGGTGTGATTCTCGGCACCTCGATCCAGGACAACATCGTCTTCGCGAACCTCGGCGCGGTGAGCACCGCAGGCATCGTGTCCGGGCACCGTGCGATCGACATCACGCGCAAGGCGATGCAGAGCCTCCAGATCAAGGCCCGCAACGCCCGGCAGCATGTCGGCGAGCTCTCCGGCGGCAACCAGCAGAAGGTCGTCCTCGCGAAGATGCTCGCGCGCAACCCGAAGGTGCTCCTCATGGACGAGCCGACGCGAGGCATCGATGTCGGCACGAAGGCGGAGATCTACCGCCTCATCCGCGATCTCGCCGCGCAGGGCACCGCGATCATCGCGGTGAGCTCCGAGCTGCCAGAGCTCATCGGGATGTCCGACCGAATCCTCATCATGCACGAGGGGCGAATCTCCGGCGAGGTCGACGCTGCCGTCGCCGACGACGAGCTCCTGCTGTCCTACTGCTACGGGAAGTCAGAATGAACACACCGACCAAGTCGACCGCAACGATCGCCGTCGATGGCGCGAAGAGCGTCGGCCGCACGCTGCTCCAGGGCGGCACCGTCGTCGCCCTCGTGCTGCTCATCCTCTTCTTCTTCGCGATGCGTCCGGACGTGTTCCTGAGCTTCACGAACATCCGGAACATCCTCTTCCAGGTCTCGATCCTCGCGATCATCGCCGGCGCGCAGACGATCGTCATGGTCGTGGGCGACTTCGACCTCTCGGTCGGCGCGACCTCGGCGCTCGCCGGTGCGGTGGCGGCGGCGATGATGCTCGACGGGACGCCGATCCCGGTCGCATTCCTCGTCGCGCTGCTCGTCGGGCTCGCGATCGGCCTCGTCAACGGCTTCCTCATCGCGTATCTGAAGCTGTCCGCGTTCGTCGCGACCCTCGCGACGATGACCTCGGTCGTGGGCCTCGCGTTCCTCGTGACGAACGGCACGACGCTCTTCAACATGCCCGAGGAGTTCAACCAGATCGGGCAGGGACGCCTCCTCGAGATCCCGATCCCCGTCTACATCGCGATCATCATCTCGCTCATCCTGTGGTTCATCCTCAGGTTCACCACGATCGGCCGCCGGTGGTACGCGGTCGGCGGCTCGCCTGAGGTCGCGCGGCTGTCCGGCATCAACGTCAAGCGCGCGAGGCTCATCGCCTTCACGGCGGCGGGTGTCATCTCGGCGCTCGGCGGCATCATCCTCGCGGCCCGCCTCGGCAGCGCGAGCGCCGTCCAGGGCGAGGACAACATGATGTTCTCGGTCGCCGCGGTGTTCCTCGGGATGACCGTCATCCGATCGGGCGCCGCGAACCTGGGCGGCACCATGGTCGGCGTCGCGATCATCGGCGTGATGAGCAACGGCCTCAACATCCTCGGCGTGAACGCCTACGTCCAGCAGGTGATCACGGGCCTCATCATCATTGCCGCAGTCACGCTCTCCTCACTTCGCCACAAGGAGCGGTAGCACCCGTCTCCGATCCCACACGGGCGCCTCGTGCGTCCAGACACCAACCGAATACGCAATCACGACAAAGGAGTACGAAATGCGTAGCAAGTTCAAGGCCCTCGGGGCGCTCGCCGTCGCCGCGGCGCTCGCGCTCACCGGCTGCACCCCCGGGGGTGGCAGCAACACCCCGACCCCCACGAGCAGCGGCGACAGCGGCGGCTCGGGCAACGACCAGTTCCGCGTCGTCGCCTTCACCTCCGGCAACCAGACGCCCGTCGGCGCCTGGTGGGTCCGCGCGGTCGAGCGCAAGGCGCAGGAGCTCGGCTGGGACCTCACGATGGTCCAGGGTGACTTCGACTTCCAGAAGATGAACCCGGCGGTCGAGTCCGCGATCGGCCAGGGCACGGACATCGTGTTCGACGGCTACACCGACTACGCGTCGATCGGCTCGATCGTCACGGCGGCGAAGGACGCGGGCGTGCCGATGTTCGCGGTCGACTCGGGCACCGAGCCCAGCGACGCGTTTGCGATCAACATCACCGTGAACCAGGAGGTCCTCGTCGACCAGACCCTCGGCGCGCTCGCCGACGCGCTCGGCGGCTCGCTCGAGGGCAAGACGATCATGGTGCTCGGCCACGACCCGCACGCGGGCATCCGCAAGCGCGCCTCGATCGCCGAGCAGAAGCTCAAGGAGATGGGCGCGAACGTCGCTGACGGCGAGATCAAGAAGATCGAGTCGCCGGCCACCGGCCGCACCGAGGCGCTCAAGTTCGTCGCCGACTACCTCGCCGCGCACCCGGGTGGCCTCGACGGCGTCTGGGCCGGCTGGGACGACGCGGCGCTCGGCGCGGCGAAGGCCATCGAGGAGGCGGGCGCGACCGCGTACGTCACCGGTGTCGACGCGATCGCGGAGTCGGTCGCGAGCATCCTGAACGGCGGCGCGCTCATCGCGACCGCGATGCAGCCGTGGCCCGAGATCCTCGACATGGTCATCGCCGACATCGAGGCATACCGCGAGACGGGGACCCTGCCGTCGTCGAACTACGGCGAGATCGACCCCGTGCTCGTCGACAAGTCGAACGCGGCGGACATCACGCCGTCCGACCAGCTCGACTGAGCCATGAGGGGCCCGTGGGGGCGGGTGGATCGCCCGCCCCCACGGCGTCCCACCCTGCGAACGACGTCCACACTCAGATACAGAGGAGAACCTCATGCGCCTTTCCGGAAAAGTCGCGCTCATCACGGGCGGTGCGAGCGGCATCGGCCTCGCGACCGCCAAGAAGTTCATCGCCGAGGGCGCGAAGGTCGCCATCGCCGACATCGCGCTCGAACGCGCGCAGGAGGTCGCGGCGGGTCTCGGCGAGGCGGCGTTCGCCGTCGGCGTCGATGTCTCCAAGTTCGACGAGGTCGAGGCCGCGGTCCAGTCCACCGTCGACCACTTCGGCAAGCTCGACGTCATGTTCAACAACGCGGGCATCGCCGGCGGCAGGCCGCTCATCGAGCACGACCCGAAGGTCGACTACGAGCCGATGATCCGCGTCGACCAGGACGGCGTCTACTACGGCATCCTCGCCGCGGCCCGCCAGTTCAAGCGCCAGGGCACGCCCGGCGTGATCATCAACACCTCGTCGATCTACGGCCAGCAGGCGGCGGAGATCGCGTTCACGTACAGCGCGGCGAAGGCCGCGGTCATCTCGTTCACCCGCTCCGCCGCATACGAGCTCGCCGAGTACGGGATCCGCGTCGTCGCGATCACGCCCGGTCGCGTCGCGACCCCGATCATCAACCAGTTCAGCGAGGAGCTGCGCGCCCTGTTCGCCTCGGAGCAGCTGCGCAACAAGCTCACGGAACCGGAGGAGATCGCGAACGTCGTCGCATTCCTCGCCTCGGATGAGTCGAACGTGATCAACGGCACGGTCGTCTCCGTCGACGACGGGTACTCGGTCTTCAAGCACCGCTTCGAGCTCCCGGTCTTCTGAGGAGTCTGATGCCAGCTCTCGACGTCGCCTGCCACTACAACGCCGTCGGCGCGGACCTCGAATCGCTTCCGCGAGCGAGCGAGGCGCTGCGGCTCATCGCGGATGCCGGGTACCGCAGGGTGGTCCTCCCGCCGCTCGATCCGGCGGCGGTCGACACAGATGCGCTCGCGGCGCTGTTCGCGACGCACGGCCTCACTCCGATCACGATCGCCGGGCAGGCGCCGGGTGCGCTCGTCGCCTCGGCGGATCGGGAGGAGCGCGAGGCCGGGCTCGCGGCGCTTTTCGCCCAGCTCGACCTCGTCGAGGCGATCGGCGGCGACCAGATGAACGGCGTGCCGTACGGGCTGTTCGGTCCGCCGTCCGGACCCATCCCGTCCGACGCCTTCCTCCGGTCCGCCGACGCGGTCGGCCGTGTCGCGGATGCGGCGCACGAGCGCGGCATCACGATGACCTTCGAGGTGCTCAACCGCTACGAGACCTCGATGATCAACACCGCGGCGCAGGCGATGGCCTACGTCGAGGCGAGCGCCTCGGACCACCTCATGATCCACCTCGACACGTACCACATGGCGGTCGAGGAGGCGGACATGCTCGAGGCGATCACCCTCGCGCTGCCGCGCCTGGCCTTCCTCGAGCTCGGGCAGTCCGGTCGCGGCTCGCTCCGGACGGGCGCCGTCGATGTCGGCGCGGTCGTCCAGCACGCGCTGCGATCGGGCTACACGCGGCGCTTCGGCGTCGAGGCCTTCACGCGCCAGGTGCTGCCGAGCCCCGCGGCCGACGGTCTCGCGATCTGGCGGACGACGTACTCGGACCCCGCCGCGCTCATCGTCGAGGCGATGGAGCTCATCACCGCCGCGGCTCGCTGAGCGACCCGGTGCGACTCAGCCCTGCGGGATGCGGATCATGCCCTCCTGGGCGGTCGTCGCGATGAGCACGCCGTCGCGCGAGTAGATGCGGCCGAATCCGAGGCCGCGGCCGCCGGTCGCGTTCGGTGACTCCTGCACATACAGGAACCACTCGTCGACCCGGCCAGGTCGGTGCCACCACATGGCGTGGTCGAGGCTCGCGATCTTCAGGTCGGGGGTGGCCCACGGGACGCCGTGGCGCCGCATCACGGCCTCCAGGAGCGTGTAGTCGCTCGCGTACGCGAACGCCGCGCGGTGCAGCGCGGGGTCGTCCGGGATGCGGCGCTTGACGCGCATCCACACCGCCTGGTGCGCGATCCGCTCGCCCACCTCCAGGTAGATGGGCTCCTGGACATGCCGCATGTCGAAGGCGCGCTCGAGGAAGAACGCCGTCATGTGCCTTGGGAGGTGCCCCAGGTGGTCCTCCATCGTCGGGAGCGACTCGGGGTCCGGGATGTCGGCGGGGAACGGCTCCTGGTGGTCGAGGCCCGGGGCGGCGTCCTGGAATGACGCGATCATCGAGAAGATCGGCACGCCGTCCTGGTACGCCTGTGTGCGGCGCGTCGAGAAGGACCGCCCGTCATGGATGCGGTCGACCGAGTAGGTGATGGGCTTGCCGAGCGCGCCGGGCCGCAGGAAGTAGCCGTGGAGCGAGTGGATGTCGCGGCCCTCGGCGACCGTGCGCGTCGAGGCGAGGACGGACTGCGCGAGCACCTGCCCGCCGAAGACGCGTCCCTGCGGGACCCACTGCGTGGGCGCCGTGAAGATGTCCTCTCGCGTCCTGGCGCCCGTGTCGGTGAGCGTGAGCGTGTCGAGCATCGTCTGGACGGGGTCCAGGTCCGCCGCCGGGGACGCCTCGCCGCCTGCCTTGGTCATGCGCCCGATTCTAGGGATCGAGGCCTTCCGGCTAGCGTTGCTTGTGCCATGTCCTCCCGCCTGATGCTCACCGAGCCGAACGCCGCTACGGATCTCGACACATTCCTCGGTCGGGCGTCGCTCATCGAGGACGGCTCGGCTCGCGTCATCGCCACGGGTGGGGTGCTCGCGGTCTACGTGCCGGTGCTCTTCCCGACGAGCCTGCTCGACGACTCGGCGACCGTGCTGGGGCTGAGGACCTTCGCGCTCGCGGCGGGGCACGACGAGCTCGACTCGGTGGTCCCGATGTCGTCCCTGCGCAGTCGTGTGCAGGCGGCCGCGGCGAGCGGGGAGGGGTTCGAGCTGGGGATGCCGACACCCGTGTACTCCGTGACCTGGGCCGGGGTCGTGCCGCCGCGCGGCGGCTGGGCGCCGGTCGCCGGCACGGTGAGCACGCGCGTGCTGCGCCAGGCGGCGACCTCGGGCATCCAGGAGGTCGCCGAGGCGATCCCGACGAACTCGGGGGATGCGATCGTGCGCCAGGTGCGGTCGATGGTGTGGGGCGAGCCGATCGAGGGGGCGGAGGCGCTGCCGCGCGGCGCCGCCTTCGCCGCGCATGCGCTCGGCTTCCTGCCGGAGGACGAGGAGGTGGGACGGCTCTTCGAGGCGGGCCCGTGGACGCGGCTGACGCTCGTCCGAGGGCATGTGCTCGTCAAGCGCCGGTCGTGGTCGCTCGGCGGGTGATCGCCCGGCGGATCCCGATCGTCCCGACCTGCGTCAGGTCTGCGGCTCGGAGGGCTCGAAGGAGTTCACGAGTGAATGCGCCGCCCGGTCGAGGTAGTCGAGGAGCTCGCTCTCGTCTGCCGGCGACAGCTGGAGCTCGAGCACCGCGGTGCGCATGTGCGTGAGCCAGCGGTCGCGTGCGTCCGGGTTCACGCGGTAGGGCGCGTGGCGGATCCGGAGGCGGGGGTGGCCGCGCTCCTGCGAGTAGGTGGTCGGCCCGCCCCAGTACTGCTCGAGGAAAGCGGTGAGCCGCTGGATCGCGCCCTCGAGGTCGTCCTCCGGGTACATGGGCCGCAGCACCGGGTCGACTGCGACCCCCTCGTAGAAGCGCCGCACGAGGCGCTCGAAGGTGGGGCGGCCGCCGACGCGCGCCCAGAATGACGTGTCCGTCACTTCGACCTGCCCTTGGGCTTGGTCTCGGGGGCGTCGACGGGGATGGAGGTGACGGGCGGCAGGTTGACGCCCTCGGCGTCGAGTGCGCGCTTGATCCGGGCGCGGAGCTCGCGGGCGACGTCGTCCTTCGCGGATGTGCGGGTCTTGGCGACGACGCGGAGCATGAGCGCGTCGGTCGAGATCGACTGGATGCCCCAGGACTCGGGCGGGCCGAAGAGCTTGATGCGCCACGCCGGGTCGTGCCCGAACTCCTCGATCGTGCGCTTGATCGTCGCCTGCACCGCGTCGACGTCGATCTGATACGGGATGGCGAGGTCGATGATGGCGCGCGCCCAGCCCTGCGACTGGTTGCCGACCGTGACGGTCTGACCGTTCGGGATGAACCACAGGGTGCCCTCGACGTCGCGGATCGAGGTGACGCGGATGCCGACATCCTCGACGACGCCGGACACCGTCTTCGACGAGGTCACGACCGACACGACGTCGCCGATGCCGATCTGGTCCTCGGAGGCGAGGAAGACGCCCGCGAGGATGTCGCGGACGATGTTCTGCGCGCCGAGGCCGAGGCCGGCGCCGACGGCGGCGGTGATGAGGGCGAATGCGGTCGATGCGCCCGGGAAGAGGGTCCAGATGATGAGGAGCGCCGCGATCACCCAGATCATCGCGGTCACCGCGTTGGAGAAGACCCGGCCGAGCGTGCGCGTGCGCTGCACGCGGCGGACGGCGGAGATGGGGGAGGCGGTCGTGAGCTGCCGTGTGTCGGAGACCTCGTACTGCTTCTTCACGCCCCGCACGAAGCGGTCGACCGCCCGGCGGATGATGTGCGCGAGGATCCAGCGCACGAGGAATGCGCCGAGGACGATGAGCACGACTCGGGCGAGGACACCCCACCCGGAGTCATAGACGGTCGCCACCCAGGCGGTGAACTCCGTCCACCACCCCACGGTCGCCTCCCCCTCCACGACTCAGCTCTCCGCGCGGTCCCGAATCTGCGCGTTGATCGCCCGCTCGACCCCAGCGACGTTCTCGAGGACGAGACGGCGCAGGGCGGGGATCTCCGGGTGCGCGTCGAGCCACGCGTGGGTCCGGTCGACGAGCGCCTGGTTCGCGAGCGGCGAGGGGTAGAGGCCGACGACGAAGAACTCGGCGAGCTTGTACGTCCTCGACTCCCAGATCCGCGTGAGCGCCTCGAAGTACGGCTCGACGAACTCCTCGAGCACCGAGGGGTCGTTCACGTGCGTGTAGCCGAGCGTGATCGAGCGCTGGATCTCGTTGGACAGCTCGTCCGAGTCGGCGAGCGCGGCGAATGCCTCGGCCTTGCCGGTCGGCATCGCGGCCTTGAGCCGCGCCGCGGCCTGCTGGCCCTTCGCCGTGCTGTCCGCGGCGAGCTGCGCTTCGATCTCCGCGGTGCCCGCGAGACCCATGACCACGAGTCCTTCGAGCAGCTCCCAGGCGAGGTCGGTGTCGATCTCGAGACCCTCGAGCTCGAGGCTGCCGTCGAGGAGCTCGCGGAGCACGGCCGCGTGCGCCTCGGTCGAGGCGACGGCGGCGAAGAACTTCACGAACTGGAACTGCGCGTCGCTGCCCGGCGCGGCGGCCTTCGCGAGCTCCCACAGCGCCGTCCCGACGGTCGCGACCGTCTCGGTGCGGCGAGCCGGATCGACGTAGGTCTTCGCGGTGGTGAGCAGCTGCGTGAGCGTCGTGCGGATCGTCGTCGACTCGGTCTCGGCGGCGATGTTACCGAGGACGAGCGAGACGTAGTCGCTCGCGCGCGTCTCCGCGTCGCGCGTCGCGTCCCATGCGGCACCCCAGATGAGCGCTCGCGCGAGCGGGTCCTTGATGTCGCGCAGGTGCGTGATCGCCGTCGTGAACGACTGCTCGTCGAGCCGGATCTTCGCGTACGCGAGGTCGTCGTCGTTGATGAGGATGAGTGCGGGGCGGCGCAGCCCGACGAGCTCGGGGACGGGCGTGGACGCGCCGTCGATGTCGATCTCGACACGGTGGGTGCGCACGAGGCGCTCGCCTTCATCGCCCCATTCGGCGAAGTCGTAGAAGCCGATCACGAGGCGGTGCGGGCGCAGGTGCGGGTGCTCGGCCGGCGCCTCCTGCAGGATCGCGAACTCGGTGATGACACCGGAGTCGTCGACCGTGAGCGCGGGACGCAGCGTGTTGACGCCGGCGGTCTCGAGCCACTTCGCGCCCCACTCGGACAGGTCGCGGCCGCTCGCCGCCTCGAGCTCGACCAGGAGGTCGGACAGCTCCGTGTTGCCGTGTGCGTGCTTGCGGAAGTACGAGCCGACGCCGGCGAAGAACGCATCGACCCCGACCCACGCGGCGAGCTGCTTGAGGACCGAGCCGCCCTTCGCGTATGTGATGCCGTCGAAGTTGACCTGGACGTCCTCGAGGTCGCGGATCTCCGCGGAGATGGGGTGGGTCGACGGGAGCTGGTCCTGGCGGTACGCCCAGGTCTTCTCCATCGCCTGGAAGGTCGTCCATGCCTCGGTCCACTCGGTCGCCTCAGCGGTCGCGATCGTCGAGGCCCACTCGGCGAAGGACTCGTTGAGCCACAGGTCGTTCCACCACTTCATGGTGACGAGGTCGCCGAACCACATGTGCGCGAGCTCGTGGAGGATGGTGACGACGCGACGCTCCTTGATGGCGTCGGTGACCTTGGAGCGGAAGACGTAGGTCTCGGTGAAGGTCACCGCACCGGCGTTCTCCATCGCACCGGCGTTGAACTCGGGGACGAAGAGCTGGTCGTACTTGTCGAAGGGGTAGGGGACGCCGAACTTCTCCTCGAAGTAGGCGAAGCCCTGACGCGTGATGCGGAAGATGTACTCGGGGTCCATGTGCTCCGCGAGCGACTTCCGCGCGAAGACGCCGAGCGGGATGACGCGGCCGTCGGACGAGGTGAGGGTGTCGCGCCAGTCCGCGTACGGACCCGCGACGAGCGCCGTGATGTAGCTCGAGATGACGGGAGTCGGGCCGAAGACCCACGTGCCCTTGTCGCCGTCGATCGTCGGCTCGGGGGTCGGCTGGTTCGACACGACCTGCCAGTAGGCGGGCGCGGTCACCGTGAACTGGAACGTCGCCTTCAGGTCGGGCTGCTCGAACACCGCGAACATGCGCCGCGAGTCCGGCACCTCGAACTGCGAGTAGAGGTACACCTCGCCGTCGACCGGGTCGACGAAGCGGTGGAGGCCCTCGCCCGAGGTCGAGTAGCGCATGTCGGCGTCGACGATGAGCTCGTTGTCGGCCTGGAGGCCGTCGAGGGCGATGCGGACGCCATCGGCGACCTTCGCGGGGTCGAGCTCGACGCCGTTCAGCGTCACGGAGTGGACTCGCTCGGTGATCGCATCGATGAAGGTGGAGGCGCCGGGGGTCGCGGCGAAGCGCGCGACGGTCCGGCTGCGGAATGTCTCTGGACCGGTCGTGAGGTCGAGGGCGACCTCGTAGGACTTCGTTTGGATGACGGACTTGCGCTCGATCGCCTCGGCGCGGGTCAGGTTCTCACCAGGCACTGCTCAAGCCTACGTTCCAGAGGGTGGCAGTGAGCAGTGAGAACGTGTGAGAACGCTCGAATAGGCTCTCAGCCATGCGGATTCACATCGCGACCGACCACGCTGGTCTCGAGTTCTCGAAGGACCTGCAGGCCCATCTCCGTGCGCAGGGGCACGAGGTCATCGACCACGGCCCGACCACGTACGACCCGCTCGACGACTACCCCTCGTTCTGCATCAATGCGGCGATCGCGACCGTCGCCGACCAGCAGGCGGGCGTCGAGGCGCTCGGCATCGTCTTCGGCGGATCGGGCAACGGCGAGCAGATGGCGGCGAACAAGGTCAAGGGCGCTCGCGCCGCGCTCGTGTGGTCGGAGGCGACCGCCCTGCTGGCCCGCCAGCACAACGACGCGAACATCATCGCGATCGGCGCGCGGCAGCACACGGTCGAGGAGGCGAAGCACTTCATCGACGTCTTCATCGCCGAGCCGTTCAGCGGCGAGGAGCGGCACGCGCGCCGCATCGCCCAGCTCGCCGAGTATGAGATGACCGGCAGGATCGCCGGACACGACCTCATCGGGGCGTGAGCCGTGCCTGAAGGGCACTCCGTCCACCGCATCGCGCGGCAGTTCGATCAGCACTTCGTGGGCCGCCGCGTCGCCGTCTCGAGCCCGCAGGGGCGCTTCGCGAGCGGCGCTGCCATGATCGACGGCCACGAGATGATCGAATCCCGCGCGGTCGGCAAGCAGCTCTTCCTCGCTTTCGACTCCGGACTGTGGATGCGGGTCCACCTCGGGCTGTACGGCGCATGGGACTTCGCCGGCGAGGTCACGGTCGACGCGACGCTGGCGTCCGCATCGGGGCGGATGGGGCAGACCAACCAGCGGGGGACCTTCCTCGAGGCCTATGAGGATTCACTCCACTCGATCGGCGCGCCGAGGCGCACGCGCCTGCGCATGGCGGAGTCCGAGCAGCTCGAGGAGCCGGAGACCGAATGGCCGCCGCCGCCGATCGGCCAGGTGCGCGCACGGCTCATGACCGAGGCGACCGTCGCCGACCTCCGGGGTCCGACCGCGTGCGAGGTCATCGACGATGCGGGAGTGGCGAGGGCGCTCGCGAAGCTCGGACCGGACCCGCTCGTCGACCGGGGCACGGCGGGCCAGCGGCGATTCGTCGAGAACGTCCGCACGCGGTCCGCGCCGATCGGCCAGCTCCTCATGGATCAGTCGGTGGTCGCCGGCATCGGGAACGTCTACCGCGCCGAGCTGCTCTTCCGCGCGGGGCTCTCGCCGTTCCTCCCGGGGCGGCAGGTCCCGACGGACGTCGCGAAGGCGCTGTGGGACGACTGGGCCAAGCTCCTGAAGCGCGGCGTCGAGACCGGGCAGATGCTCACGATCGACGGGCTCCGCGGTGAGGCGTACCGTCGCGCGCTCGCGTTCCGCGCCGACCGGCACTGGGTGTACCACCGCACGGGCGAGCCGTGCCGTCGCTGCGGCACCCCGATCGCGATGGAGATCATGGCGGGGCGGAAGCTGTACTGGTGTCCGACCTGTCAGCCCGGGTGACGCTCCGAGCTGCCCGGGTGACGCCTCTGGGTTGCACAGGTGACGCCCGGATCGTCGGCCATCTCGTAGTATGGGGGCGTGAAGATCTTCGCGTTCATCATCGGTGCCGTCATCTTTCTTGCGAGCTGCTACCTGTTCGCCCTCGCATTCACCGTGACGGGCTTCGAGGCGCTCATCTTCACCGCGGGCATCCTCGGCGTGTCGATCGCATTCGCGATCCCGCTGCACCTGCTCAAGCGCATCCAGCCGTAAGCGGCACGATAGCTTCCATCGGGCCGGGTCCGGCCCGATGCATTCGCCCCAGCACGCATCATGCGGCTGGGGCGTTGCGCATTCTCTGGGGATGCGGCACGTGCGGACACACCGCAGCGGCTGGGAGCATCCGCATCCCAGCCGCTGCCGTACGAGCGCGAGGCTGAAGGGGGAGCAGTCCGGCTCAGCTCGTGATCTTCCGCGACGGCCACCACATGCGCCGTCCGAGGTCGTACCCGAGCGCGGGGACGAGGAGCGTGCGCACGATGAAGGTGTCGAGGAGGACGCCGAAGGCGACGATGAACGCCAGCTGGAGCAGGAACAGGATGGGGATGACCGACAGCGCGGCGAACGTCGCCGCGAGGACGAGGCCCGCGGAGGTGATGATGCCGCCCGTGATCGCGAGGCCCCTCGACATGCCCCAGCGCGAGCCGTGCGCGACCGCCTCGGTGCGCACGCGCTCCATGAGGAAGATGTTGTAGTCGATTCCGAGCGCGACGAGGAAGACGAATCCGAACAGCGGCACCGACGGGTCTGCGCCGGGCAGTCCGAGGATGTGGTTGAAGACGAGCGCGGAGACGCCCATCGTCGCCACGAAGGACAGCACGACGGTCGCGATGAGCACGAGCGGCGCCACGATCGAGCGCAGCAGCAGCCCGAGGATCACGACGATCACGACGAGCACGAGCGGGATGATGAGGTTCCGGTCGTGGATCGAGGCGGCGTTCGTGTCGATCGAGGTCGCGGTGACACCGCCGACCTTGGCGCTGTCGCCGAAGGTCTCGCGCAGCGACAGGACGGCCTCCGTCGCCTCCTCGGAGTCCGCCGCGTACGCAAGCGTCGCCTGGAGGAGCACCTCGCCATTCGCGATGATCGGCTCCGGTGCGGGAGTGCCGGGAGTGCCGAAGACGCCGATGCCGTCCTCGGTGATCGGGGCGGAGCCGCTCACGGAGTCGACGGTGACCGAGACGGAGTCGATGCCGCCGCTGGCGAGCATCGTGTCCGCCGCCGACTGCATGTCGGCCTCGTCGACGATCACGTACACGGGCGAGCCGGAGCCGCCGGGGAAGTGCTCCGCGAGCAGCTGCTGACCGGTGCGCGCTTCGGACTCGCCGAGGACGAACTCGCTCGAGGGGACGCCGTCCGCCTTGAGCTGCAGCATGCCGAGTCCAGCGGCGGCGAGGACGGCGACGGTGACGATCCAGACGATGCGGGCGCGGCGTGAGATCCAGCCGGGGAGCTTCGCCCACAGGCCTTTCGTCGGCATGTGGTCGCCTTCGGCGAGCCCGTCGTACCTGGGCTTGCGCGGCCAGTAGGCGACGCGTCCGGTCGCATAGAGCAGCGCGGGCAGGAGGGTGAGCGAGGACAGGATGGCGAATGCGATGCCGATGGCCGCGATCGGGCCGAGCGCGCGGTTCGTCTCGAGCTGGCTGAGGAGGAGGCAGAGCAGGCCGGCGATGACGGTGCCGCCGGAGGCGATGATGGCCGGGAATGCGGCCTTGATCGCCTTGAGGGTGGCCTCCCACCGGCTCTCGTACGTCTGGAGCGCTTCTCGGTATCGGGCGACGTAGAGCAGCGCGTAGTCGGTGGCCGCGCCGATCACGAGGATGAAGAGGATGCCCTGGATCTGGCCGTTGAGCAGGAGCGCGCCGGATTTCGCGATCCACCAGACCGTCAGGAGCGCGGCGCACAGTGCGAAGACGCTCGTCATGAGGACGACGATCGGGAGGATCGGGGAGCGGTAGACGACGACGAGGATGACGAGGACGGCGCCGAGTGCGACGAGCAGGAGGAGGCCGTCGATGCCGGCGAACGCCTCGACGAGGTCGCCGGTGAAGCCCGCCGGGCCCGTCACATAGAACTCGACGCCCGCGATCTCGGTGTCGGCGAGTCCTGCGCGGAGCGACTCGACCGCGGCGCCCACCTCGGTCGTGGAGTCGACGGGGACGAAGATCTGGACGGCCTTGCCGTCTTCGGATGGGATCGGGATGCTCGGGGTGCTCGCGACGCCGTCGATCTGCTCGATCTCGGCGGGGAGCTCGCTCAGGGCTGCCAGCTGCTCTTCGTCGAGCTCGCGGTCGCTCACGCCGAGGACGACCGCGGGGATGACGTCGTCGCCGAGGAAGTCGCTCAGCTCCTGCTGGACGATCGTGGCCTCTGCCGTGCTCGGGAGGTATGCGGTCGCGTCGTTGGAGGTGACTTCGCTGACTTTGCCGAAATACGGCCCGCCGATCCCTGCTGCGGTGAACCACACGCCGATGATGAGCACTGGGAGGATGACCCGCAGCCAGGTTGGGACTCGCACGATTCCGATCCGATCCGTTTCGCTAGATGGGCTATTAGTTAGCCGGCGCATAATATCTGCTAGGATAGTATACATACATGACGAGACAAGAGGGGGTCGAGCCGGAGATCGCGCTTCGGCTGCATGACCCGCGCGTCGTCGATTCGCGCAATCGCATGACCGACATCTCCGCGATCCCACCGGAGGATCTGGGCGAGATCGTGCGCGTCATGGATGCGCTGTTCCGCTGGCGCGAGGCGGAGCGCCGGGTCACCGAGGCGTCGAAGGCCTACATGCACCTCGGCGAGAGCGACATGAAGGCGCTGCGCTTCGCGATGGTGATGGCGGATCAGGGGCGTCACGTGACGGCGAAGGACATCGCCGATCATCTGGGGATCTCGAGCGCTTCGACGACGAAGCTGCTGGATCGGCTCGAGGTCGGTGGGCACATCCGCCGCACCCGACACCCGTCGGATCGGCGTGCACTCGCGATCGTCGTCAACGACGACACGCGTCGCGCGGCGGAGGAGACCGTGGGACGGGAGTACGCGCGCCGCTTCCGGATCGCGGCATCGCTGAGTCCCGCCGATCGGGACGCGGTGATCCGGTTCCTCGAGGCGCTCAGCGCGACGAATGAGGCGGAGTGGCCCCAGCCGCACGGCTCGGTCGAGGGGCGGACGGGAATCGAACCCGCGTAATCAGTTTGGAAGACTGAGGCTCTACCATTGAGCTACCGCCCCGAGATGTTCAGTTGTGCGTCGTCACCGGGGCGTCTCCACTGCCCGGCGCCGACGTTCGAGTCTAGCCGACCGGCGCCCCGCACCGGGACCGACCGCGTGACGTGTGTGCGGGCGCGGTGGGGTCGGCGCTCGACCCTAGACTCGTGGTGATCTTCCGGGACATAGCTCAGCTTGGTAGAGCGCCCGCTTTGGGAGCGGGAGGTCGCAGGTTCAAGTCCTGTTGTCCCGACGATGCGTGAGGGGCCGCCCGGTCGGGCGGCCCCTCACGCATCTCGCGGCAGCGACGGCGGACCCCCGCTGGTGAGGGGCCCGGGCGTCGCGGGCGACGTCTGGGGAGCCAGCAGGGGCGGCCCCCGCTAGACGGCGGTCGACTCGGCGATGGGGCCGGTGGGATTCGGGTCGGCATCGCCGAGGTCCTGCGGGTGGTGCGGCAGGAGCTCCCGGTCCCAGTCGACGTCTTCGTCGACGGTGATGTCGAGCGGGTAGTAGGGGTGGAGTCGGCTGCGCTGGAGCGTCATCGCGGCGAGCTCCGCGGCGCGCTTCATGAAGAGCAGTACGCCGCGGTAGTTCTGCATGCCGATGGGGGTCCTGGCGCTGAACGCCGCGATGGTCCCGAGGTGGGGGAGCGTGATGGGCACGGCGATGCCGCCGATGTCGGGCAGGAGCTCGCCCCGGTCGATGGCGTACCCGGTCTTTCGGGCTTCGCGGAGCTCGCGGCGCAGCACCGGATTTTCCGTGATGGTCTGCTCGGTCCAGGCGACCTTGCGCGACTTGAGCACGGCGGCGGCGAGCTCGCGGTCTGCGGCGAGCAGGATCTTGCCCGCCGCCGTGGCATATGCCGGGAGCGGCATGCCGACGAGTCGTTCGACGGAGTTCTCGCCCCCAGGGCCGAGGAGCGAGTTCAGGTAGATGACGCGCTCGCCGTCGAGGACGGCCAGACCGATGGTCAGGCGAGTGGCGACATACAGATCCGCCAGGTACGGCGCGAGCCGGTCGCGGATCGTCGACTGCCGCACGGTGAGCTGGCGTGGCGGCATCGGGGCGCGATCGGGCATGAGCCGGTAGGTCTTGCCGACGCGCTCGACGACCCCCTGCTCGGTGAGCATGGTGAGCAGCCGCAGTGCCGTGGATGGGCTGAGCTTCGCTCGTCGCGCGAGCTGTGTGAGCATGCTGCCGGTCATCGCTTCCGCACCGAATGCGTCGACCAGATCGAAAGCCTTCGCTACCGATGAGCGTTCTTCATGCATGTATTGACGTTTCCCAGGTCCTGCGCCGCGGACCCCGCACCGGGGCGCTGGCTCGCGGCCCCTCGCTCCATCACGAGGGGCGCTCATACCGACGGTAGCCTGTTTCCGGGGAGGATTCATGACACAGCCCATCAAGGTCGCTCGCGTGGGAGACATCCCGGACGGCGAAGGCATCACGGTCCCGAAGCAGACGACGGGCACCGTCGACGACATCGCGGTCTTCAACGACGGCGGCAGCTACTTCGCGCTCGACGACACGTGCACGCACGAGGAGACGTCGCTCGCGGAGGGCTGGGTGGAGGATGGGACGGTCGAGTGCCCGCTGCATTCGGCGAAGTTCTGCCTGCGCGATGGCTCGGTCCTGTGCCTTCCGGCGACCAGGCCGGTCGCCGCGCATGAGGTCGTCGTCGAGGGCGACGACATCCTCGTCATCCCGAATGAGAGCCGGCTCGCGTGACCTCTGACGGCCCGTCGGGGGTCGTGATCGTCGGCGGCGGGCTCGCCGGGTTCACGACCGCGACGGCGCTGAGGGATGGCGGCTTCGCCGAGCCGATCACGATCGTCGAATCCGAGCCTGCCTCGTACGACCGTCCGCCGCTGTCGAAGTCGGCCTTCGCCGCCGGGCTCGGCATCGAGGCGATCGCCTTCGCGGATGTGGAGCGGTTCAGGCAGCTCGCGATCGACACGCGCTTCGGTCGCACCGCGGTGTCGATCGATCCGGATGCCGGCACGGTCGTCCTCGATGACGGGACGGTGCTCTCGGCGGCACGGATCGTGCTCGCGACGGGCGGCGTCCCGCGACGCCCTGCCTGCGAGCCGAGCGGCACGCGCCTCGTCTCGGTGCTGCGGACGTTCGCGGATGCGCAGCGGATCCGTGCGCTCGCGACGCCGGGATCGCGTGCGATCGTCGCGGGTGGCGGTCTCGTCGGCGCGGAGCTCACCGCGCAGCTGCGCGCGCTGGGTGTGGGGGTGACGCTCGTCGACCGCAATGAGGTCCCGATGATCCCGGCGTTCGGGGAGACGCTCGCGAGACACCTGCATGCGATGCATGCGGCGCACGGCGTCGATGTGCGGATCGCGGCGCTCGAGGCGATCGAGGAGCGTGGCGATGTCGTCGTCGCGACGCTCTCGGACGGCTCGGTCGTGCAGGCCGATCAGCTCGTGGCGGGCCTCGGCATCACCGCGGCGTCGCGGCTCGCCGAGGCGGCGGGGCTGCGGGTGGAGGACGGCATCGTCGTGGATCGCGAGCATCGCACGTCGCACCCGCGCGTGTTCGCGGCGGGCGATGCGGCGCGATTCGACGGTCCTGGCGGGCTCGAGCGCCGTGAGGAGCACTGGGAGGCGGCGGAGCTCGCGGGCCGCGAGACGGCGGCGGCGATCCTCGGGCAGCCGCCGTTGACCCGCGGTGCGCGCTGGTTCTGGTCCGATCGCTACGGCGTGCATGTCGAGGTCGTCGGGCGCCTGGTCGGCGGCGGCGCCGAGATCGTGCGCGAGACGGGAGAGCATCCGACCGTGTTCCGGGTCGACGGCGGCCTCCTCGTGGGGGCAGCGTCGGTCGACGATCCGATGACGGTGAAGGCCGCGCGGCGGATCATCGATCAGGCGATCCCGGTGACCCCGGAGCAGCTCGCCGACCCGTCGATCTCGCTGCGGTCGCTGCTCAGACCGTCACGCTGACGGCCTCCCGGTTCCGTACCGGTAGAATCGCTCCGGCCCTGGGCGGGTTCAGCTCCCGCCTGCCTTCACCTACGCGCCTCGTCGCGCATGCCAGAAGAGAGATCACCAGCGTGAAGACCACCGTCGAGCAGCTCAGCCCAACGCGCGTAAAGCTCACCATCAACGTGAGCCCTGAGGACCTCAAGCCGTCCATCGACCACGCGTACGAGCACATCGCCTCGCAGGTCAGCATCCCCGGCTTCCGCAAGGGCAAGGTCCCCGCGCCGATCATCGACCAGCGCATCGGTCGCGCCGAGGTGCTCAACCACGCGGTGAACGAGGGGCTCGACCGCTTCTACCGCGAGGCCGTCCGCGAGGAGAAGGTCCGCATCGTCGGCCGCCCCTCCGCCGACATCGTCAAGCTTCCCGAGCTGGCCGACTGGTCGGGCGACCTCGTCGTCGAGATCGAGGTCGACGTCCGTCCCGAGTTCGAGGTGCCGAACTACGAGGGCCTCAAGCTCGAGGTCGCGACCGCCGAGGTCACGGACGAGGACGTCGACAAGGAGCTCGAGGCGCTCCGCACGCGCTTCGGCACGCTGGTGACCGTCGACCGTCCCGCCCAGAAGGGCGACTTCGTGACGCTCGACCTCGTCGCGTCGATCGACGGCCAGCAGGTGGACTCCGCGTCGAGCATCTCCTATGAGGTCGGCTCCGGCGACCTCCTCGAGGGCCTCGACGACGCGGTCGAGACGCTCACCGCTGGTGAGTCGACGACGTTCGAGTCGGTCCTCCTCGGTGGCGAGCACGAGGGAGAGAAGGCCCTCATCGAGGTCACCGTGACCGCGGTCAAGGTCCGCGAGCTCCCGGAGCTCGACGACGAGTTCGCGCAGCTTGCGAGCCAGTTCGACACGGTCGCGGAGCTCCGCGAGGACCTCAAGACGCAGGCCGCCCGCGCGAAGGTCTTCGACCAGGGCATCGCCGCGCGTGACCAGATCATCCCGCTCCTGCTGGAGCAGGTCGAGATCCCGGTCCCCGAGAGCATCATCGAGGACGAGGTGCACCGTCACCTCGAGGCCGAGGGCCGTCTCGAGGACTCGGTGCACCGCGCCGAGGTCACCGAGTCGAGCGAGAAGGCGTTCCGCACCCAGTTCCTGCTCGACGCGATCGTCGAGAAGGAGGATGTCAAGGTCTCGCAGAACGAGCTCACGACGCACCTCATCCGCTCGGCCGCGCAGTACGGCATGTCGCCGAACGACTTCGTCCAGGCGCTGCAGCAGGCGGGCCAGATTCCCGCGATGATCGCCGAGGTCGCCCGCAACAAGGCGCTCGCGCTCGTCCTGGAGAAGGCGAATGTCGTCGACGGCAAGGGCGAGAAGGTCGACGTCAGCGAGTTCGTCGCGGCATTCATCGGCGATGAGGGCGGCGACGTCGTCGAGCAGTCCGACTTCGAGGCGGCAGACGACCACGCCGGTCACGATCACGGTGACCACGACCACGAGCACTGATCGCATCGCTCAGCAGGCGGTTCGAGAGCGCTGAGCGATGACGACGGAGCGCGAGCCTCGACCCGATCGTGCGGATTGGCGCACGATCGGCGAGGGGAGCGCGGCCGTCCACGCCGGCAATTCGACCGATGAGCACTCGGGGGCCATCAAGACGCCGCTGACGCTCGCGAATTCATACGCGTTCCCGTACGACCCGCGCGAACTCGACTGGAACGTCACGGACCAACTGCTCTACACGCGCACGAGCGGGGTGAATCAGCTGGCGCTGCAGCGCAAGATCGCCGCGCTCGAGCACGCCGAGGATTCGGTCGTCCTCGCGAGCGGTGTCGCCGCGATGCATGCGGTGCTGTTCACCTATCTGCGCACGGGCGATCACGTCGTGTGCTCGCGGGAGATCTACGAGGCGACCTATAACCTGTTCGTGGAGCTCCTGCCGCACAAGTACGGGATCGCCGCCGACCTCGTCGACATCACCGATCTCGATGCGGTCCAGGCGGCGATCCGCCCCGAGACGAAGCTCATCGTCACCGAGTCGATCGCCAATCCGACGACGACGATCGCGGATCTCCCTGCCCTGGCGGCGATCGCCGAGGCGCATGACGTGCTCCTCGTCGTCGATGCGACCTACACGCCGCCGCCGCTCCTCCGCGCGCTCGAGCACGGCGTCGATCTCGTCGTGCACTCGCTCACGAAGTACATCAACGGCCACGGCGATGCGCTCGGAGGGGCGGTGGCTGGGCGGACGTCGCTCATCGACCCCATCAAGCAGCAGGCGATGGTGGACGCCGGCGGTGTCATCTCGCCGTTCAACGCCTGGCTCATCCAGCGAGGCTCGGTGACGTTGCCGCTGCGCGTCGCTCGGATCGTGGAGACCGCCCAGCGGGTCGCCGAATGGCTCGAGGCCGATGATCGGATCGAGTGGGTGCGCTATCCGGGGCTCGACAGCCACCCGCAGCGCGACCTCGCCCGCCGCCTGTACCCGCGCGGATCCGGCGGCATGATGTCGTTCGCGCCGAAGGGCGGCCCGGACCGGTTCAACCGCATGGTCGCCCAGCTGCGCCTCATCACCTCCACGACCTCGCTCGGCCACGACGAGACGCTCATCGTCCACATCGGGGCGGGCGGCGTCCGCCAGGAGCTGTACGGCGAGCCCTTCACCCGCACCGGTCAGCTGAGGCTGTCGATCGGGCTTCGAGGATGCGGACGACCTGATCGCCGATCTCGACGCGGCCCTCAGCCTGTCCTGACCTGGCGACCGGCCCCGGTAGCCTGATTCCACGCGTCTCGTCGACCCTCACGAACGGATCCCGGTTGTATCTGAAGAGCCTGACCCTGAAGGGGTTCAAGTCCTTCGCGCAGCCGACGACGTTTGTCTTCGAACCGGGTGTCACGTGCGTGGTCGGTCCGAACGGATCCGGCAAGTCGAACGTCGTCGACGCGCTCGCCTGGGTCATGGGCGAGCAGGGGGCGAAGTCGCTCCGCGGCGGCAAGATGGACGACGTCATCTTCGCGGGCACCGCGACTCGCGGACCGCTCGGCCGCGCCGAGGTCATCCTCACGATCGACAACTCGGACGGCGCGCTGCCGATCGAGTACACCGAGGTGACGATCTCCCGCACGCTGTTCCGCAACGGCGGGAGCGAGTATGCGATCAACGGCGAGCAGTGCCGGCTCCTCGACGTCCAGGAGCTGCTGTCCGACTCGGGCCTCGGCCGGGAGATGCATGTCATCGTCGGCCAGGGCCAGCTCGACCAGATCCTCCACGCGAGCCCGGAGGATCGCCGCGGCTTCATCGAGGAGGCCGCCGGCATCCTCAAGCACCGTCGACGCAAGGAGAAGACGCTCCGCAAGCTCGAGGCGATGCAGGCGAACCTCACGCGCCTGTCCGATCTGGCGGGCGAGCTCCGCAGGCAGCTGAAGCCGCTCGGTCAGCAGGCCGAGGTCGCGCGGGCGGCCGCGACGATCCAGGCGGAGGTGCGCGATGCGAAGGCCAGGCTCCTCGCCGATGAGGTCGTGACGCTTCGCGCGCAGATCGAGGACGTCACGCGAAACGAGCACGAGCGCAAGACGGAGCGCATCGTCCTGCAGGAGCAGCTCGATCAGACCCTGCTGCGGGCCAAGCGCATCGAGTCCGAGCAGTCGAGCGACCAGGTCGACGAGGCGCGTCGCGTCGCCTACCAGCTGGAGTCGGTGCAGGAGCGCCTGCGGAGCCTGTACAACCTCGCGGGTCAGCGCATCGCGCTGCTGAGCTCGGCGAGCGAGACGACGGCGACGGTCACGACGAGTCAGGAGTCGGTCGACGCGGCCCGCGCGGAGGCGGAGCGTCTGCAGGCGCAGGTCGCCGATGCGGAGCGCGCCGTCGGCGCGGCGGCGTCGGAGAGCGCGCTCGCAAAGGCGGCGCTCGACGCGCTCGATGAGGAGATCGCGGCGCAGTCCGCGCTCGTCTCGCGTCACGATCTGGAACTCGCGAGCCTCGCCGCGAAACTCGATGTCGCCCGGTCCAAGCTCGCCGCGGCGCGCGGTGAGCATCTCCGACTGGAGAATGCGCTCGCGGGCGCGACGGAGCGGCGTGAGGCGGCCGCCGAGGAGCTCGCCGCCGCTGATACGGGGGAGAGCGACGAGGGCGCCGCGGCGGAGCTCGAGGCCGCGTATCGCGCGGCGGAAGATCTCGTCACCCAGCTCTCCGCTCAGCGCGATGCGCTGCGCGAATCCCAGCATGCCGATGAGCGCGAGCGCGATTCGCTCGCCGCACGCGCCTCGGCGCTCGCGCTCGCGATCGACGCGAAGGATGGCTCCGGCGCGCTCGTCGCGGCGGGACTCGACGGGATCCTCGGACTCGTCGCCGAGCATGTGAAGGTGGAGCCGGGTGCCGAGGCGCAGGTCGCCGCGGCGCTCGGCACGCTCGCCGACGCCGTCCTCGCGAAGGACCGTGCAGCGGCCCTGGATGCGGTCGAGTACGCACGCGAGCGCGACCTCGGCATGGTCGAGATCGTCATCGCCGAGCCAGCCGGCGACGCGGCGCCGACGTCGGTCCCCGGCATCCAGTCGGCTCCGCGAGGCGTGCTCGGCATCATCGCGGCGGCGCAGGTCGATGATGCGGGCACGGTCGTGACCGACTTCGTCGTGCGAGGAGGCTCCGGTCGCAAGCGCTCCCGTCTCGAGCTCGTCGCCGAGCGCGAGGCGGCGGAGTCGAAGCTCACCGAGGTCTCGACCCGCATCGAGCAGACCGCGGGCGAGCTGGAGGCCGTCAGCGCCCAGCTCGACGCGGCGAAGCGGGAGTCGAGCGAGGCGCTCGCGAAGCTCCGCGAGCATGACAGCCAGGTCGCCGCGCGCTCGGAGCGACTCGGCGCCCTCCGCAAGCAGGCGGAATCCGCCGTCGCGGAGGCTGAGCGACTCGCGACCTCGCTCGCGGCCGCCGCGGAGGCGGTTCGCACCGCCGAGGCCGCCGCTGCGAGCGCGGAGGCGGAGCACCAGGCGTTCGCTGCGAAGCCGCGGCCCATGCTCGATGCCTCGCAGCGTGACGGTCTCGTCGCGGAGCTCGAGGCGAAGCGCCAGGCCGAGGTCCACGCCCGCATCGAGCTGGAGACGATTCGGGAGCGGGTGCGCTCCGAGCGCGCGAGGGCGGAGGAGCTCGAGCGACAGCTCGCACGGGAGCGGGCCGCCGCGGATGAGGCCGCGCGCATCGCCGTGATCCGGCGTCGGCAGCTCGCGGAGGCGCAGGCGGTCGCCGAGCAGCTGCCCGCGGTGCTCGACTCGGTCGATCGCTCCGTCGCCCAGGCGCGCCTCGCCCTTGCCGCAGCGGAGGCGGAGCGCTCCAAGCAGAACGAAGAGCTCACGGCGCTCCGTCAGCAGGAGTCGAGCCTTCGCGAGCGTCTCGGCCGGCTCAGCGAGAGCGTCCACGGCCTCGAGATGCAGGTGTACGAGAAGCGGCTCCACCTGTCGTCGCTCCTCGAGCGCGCCGCGGAGGAGCTGGGACTCGACGAGCAGTCCCTCATCGGCGAGTATGGCCCGGACGTCCCGATCCCGACCGCGGAGGGCGAGCCGCAGGCATTCGATCGCGTGCAGCAGCAGCAGCGTCTCGCGCAGGCGGAGAAGCGCCTGGCGCAGTTGGGGCGCGTGAATCCGCTCGCACTCGAGGAGTTCGCCGCGCTCGAGCAGCGCTACAAGTTCCTGCAGGAGCAGCTGAACGATCTGCAGGCGACGCGCGCCGACCTGCTGACGATCATCGGGGAGCTCGACGAGCGCATGCAGGAGATCTTCCGCAGCGCGTTCGAGGACACCAAGGCGGCATTCCAGCAGGTGTTCCCGGTGCTCTTCCCGGGCGGCACCGGATCGATCTCGCTCACCTCCGACGACATGCTCACCGCCGGCATCGAGGTGAACGTCCGTCCCGCGGGCAAGAAGATCGAGCGGCTCTCGCTCCTCTCCGGCGGCGAGCGCTCGCTCGCCGCGATCGCGCTCCTCATCGCGATCTTCAAGGCCCGACCCTCGCCGTTCTACGTCATGGACGAGGTCGAGGCGGCCCTCGACGACGCCAACCTCGGGCGCCTGCTCGAGGTCATGGCGGATCTGCGCGAGAACTCGCAGCTCATCGTCATCACGCACCAGAAGCGGACGATGGAGATCGCGGACGCGCTTTACGGTGTCAGCATGCGTCAGGACGGCGTCTCCGCCGTCGTCGGACAGCGAGTCGGAGGACAGGATGGCTAGCTGGTCGCTCGGCAGCGCTCTCAAGAGCATGTTCGCCAAGCCCACGATCGATGAGCACACGTGGGACGACCTGGAGACCGCGCTCTACACGGCGGATTTCGGTCCGGACCTGACCGAGGAGATCCTCGAGCGGCTTCGCGACCAGGTCGAGCAGTATCGGACGACGGACCCGAAGGACCTCCAGCGGCAGCTGCGCGAGATCCTCGAGGAGCGGCTGTCGCGTCTCGACCCGACGCTCAAGCTCACCGCCCGTCCCGCGGTCGTGCTCGTCGTCGGCGTGAACGGCGTCGGCAAGACGACGACGATCGGGAAGTTCGCGAAGTTCCTCATCAACCACGGGCGCTCGGTCGTCGTCGGCGCGGCGGACACGTTCCGCGCAGCCGCGGTCGAGCAGCTCGCGACCTGGGCGACGCGCGCCGGCGCCGAGATAGTCCGCCCGCAGGTGGAGGGCGCCGACCCTGCGTCGGTCGCCTACCAGACGGTGGAGCGCGCAGTCCGGGACCGCATCGACATCGCGATCATCGACACCGCCGGTCGACTCCAGACCAAGTCGGGCCTCATGGATGAGCTCACCAAGATCCGCCGCTCCGCGACGAAGGCGCTCGCCGCATCGCCGAGCGCCGATGAGCCGGCCGAGGTGCTCCTCGTCCTTGACGCGACGACCGGTCAGAACGGGCTCGCGCAGGCCGAGGCATTCATCGAATCCGCGGGCGTCACGGGCCTCGTCCTGACGAAGCTCGACGGATCGGCGAAGGGCGGCTTCGTCTTCGCGGTGCAGGAGCGCACCGGCATCCCGGTGAAGCTCGTCGGCACCGGCGAGGGGATCGGCGACCTCACCGGCTTCACGCCGCACGTCTTCGTGCAGCAGCTGCTCGCGTAGCGTCGCGAGGCCGGGCTACGCCTCCTCGAGGTACCGCTTGGCGAGCTCCTGGTAGTGGAACGCGTTGGTCCGGACGCGCTCCGCGAGCTCGGCGTCCATGGGGCCGCGGTCCTTCGCCGGGACGCCCATCGCGACGTGGCCGGCTTCGACGCTCGCTCCTTCGAGGAGGAGCGCGCCCGCGGCGAGGAATGCGCCGTCGCCGAGCGTCGAGTGGTTGAGCAGGCGAGCGCCCATGCCGATGAGGCAGCCGTCGCCGACGGTAGCCCCGTGGACGATCGCCTGATGCCCGACGCCGACGTTCTCGCCGATGATCGCGGGCACGTCCCAGTCGGTGTGGACGACGACGTTGTCCTGCAGGTTGGAGCCCGCACCGAGCGTGATCGGCGCCATGTCGCCGCGGAGGACGGCGCCGAACCAGACGCTCGCGTTCGGGCCGATCGTGACGTCGCCGATGAGCGTCGCGTTCGGGGCGATGTAGGCCGTGGGGTGAATCGTCGGCGAGATGCCGTTGAACGGGAGGATGAGAGCCATGCCTCCAACCTAGACTTTGCGGATGACGTTCCTCATCGATGCGGGCGGAGATGCCGGCGCGACCCTCGCGATGATCGAGTCCGGCGCGATCCAGGCCGAGGCCGACGGCGCTGACGCGGTGCTGCTCAGCGAGACGAAGCATGACCCATTCGTCGCCATGACGCTCGTGGCGAAGGCGACCGAGCGCGTCCAGATCTTCTCCGCGATCGCGGTCGCCTTCGCCCGGAATCCGATGACCGTCGCGATGGCCGCGAGCGACGTCCATGAGCTCTCCGGCGGACGCGTCATCCTCGGTCTCGGCAGCCAGGTGCAGGCGCACATCGAGAAGCGCTTCTCGATGCCGTGGTCCCAGCCGGTCGCTCGGATGCGGGACTTCATCGAGGCGATCCGCGACATCTGGCATTCGTGGGAGACGGGGGAGCGGCTCAACCACCGCGGCGAGTTCTACACGCACACCCTGTCGACGCCGTTCTTCGCCCCGGAGCCGAATCCGCACGGCTACCCGCCGATCTGGCTCGCGGCGGTGGGCGAGCGCATGACGAAGGCCGCTGGCGCGGTCGCCGACGGACTGGTCGCCCACACCTTCACCACGCGTCGCTACATGGACGAGGTGACGCTCCCGGCGCTGCGCGAGGGCGCGGCGGAGGCGGGACGCGAGCTGCCGGGGATCGCGATCCCGGCGTTCATCGCGATGGGCGACGATGAGCGCGAGATCACGCGAGCGGCCTTCGCTGTCGGCAGGCAGATCGCGTTCTACGGCTCGACGCCGACGTACCGACCGGTCCTCGAGGTGCACGGCTGGGGCGACCGGCAGGAGACGCTCAACGCGGCGATCCGTCGCGGCGAGTGGGATGCGCTGCCGGGGATCGTGACCGAGGAGATGGTGCGCGAGTTCGCCGCCGTCGGCACGCCGGAGCAGGTGGCGCAGCAGCTGAGGTCGAGGTGGGGTGGCATCGCGACGCGGCTGTCGTTCAGCGCGCCGTATGAGGTCCGTCCGGAGCAGTGGCGGCGCCTGTACGCGGCGCTTCGGGCGTAGCGGCGCGCGGCGGGTCCGGCACCTCGGCGGGCGTTCACGAGGCGCCCCGGTAAACTCTCGGGATCATGGCGATGTTCGGCAGCCTCACAGATCGACTCAGCGAGACATTCCGTCACCTCCGCACGAAGGGCAAGCTGAGCCCGGCGGATGTCGACGCGACGGTTCGGGAGATCCGCCGCGCGCTGCTCGAGGCCGACGTCGCGCTCGATGTCGTCAAGCAGTTCACCCAGACGGTGCGCGAGCGCGCCCTGTCCGACGATGTGAACCGCGCGCTGAACCCGGCGCAGCAGGTCGTCCAGATCGTCAACGAGGAGCTCATCGCGATCCTCGGCGGGCAGCAGCGCCGCCTCGAGTTCGCGAAGAAGCCGCCGACCGTCATCATGCTCGCCGGTCTCCAGGGTGCTGGAAAGACGACGCTCGCCGGCAAGCTCGCGCTGTGGCTGAAGTCGCAGGGCCACACGCCGCTGCTGGTCGCGAGCGACCTCCAGCGCCCGAATGCGGTGAACCAGCTGCAGATCGTCGGCGGGCAGGCTGGCGTCCCCGTCTTCGCCCCCGAGCCGGGCAACGGCGTCGGCGACCCGGTGAAGGTCGCCAGGGAGGGCGTGAAGGAGGCGGAGCGCAAGCTCTACGACACCGTCATCGTCGACACCGCGGGTCGTCTCGGCGTCGACGCGGAGATGATGAAGCAGGCCGCCGACATCCGCAAGGCGATCGATCCCGACGAGGTCCTCTTCGTCATCGATGCGATGATCGGCCAGGACGCCGTCTCGACCGCGAAGGCCTTCCAGGAGGGGGTCGACTTCACGGGTGTCGTCCTCACCAAGCTCGACGGCGACGCGCGCGGTGGTGCCGCGCTCTCGGTCGTGTCGGTCACGGGCCGCCCGATCATGTTCGCGAGCACGGGCGAGCGCCTCGAGGACTTCGAGCCGTTCCACCCCGACCGCATGGCGAGCCGGATCCTCGACCTCGGCGACGTCCTGACCCTCATCGAGCAGGCGCAGAAGGCCTTCGACGAGGAGCAGGCGCGTGAGGTGGCCGAGAAGCTCGCGAAGGATGCCTTCACGCTCGAGGACTTCCTCGCCCAGCTCCAGCAGATGAAGAAGATGGGCTCGTTCAAGTCCATGCTCGGCATGCTGCCTGGCGCGAAGGGCATGCAGCAGGCGATCGACCAGTTCGACGAGAAGGAGCTCGTGCACACCGAGGCGATCATCCAGTCGATGACGCCTGCAGAGCGCCGCAACCCCAAGCTTCTGAACGGCTCGCGTCGCCTGCGCATCGCGAAGGGCGCCGGCATGACGGTGACCGACGTGAACCAGCTCGTGCAGCGCTTCGAGCAGGCCGCGAAGGTCATGAAGACGGTCGCGCGCGGGGGCACGCCGCAGATCCCCGGCATGGGGCCGATCCCCGGCGCGAAGTTCGGCGGAGGCAAGTCGAGCAAGTCGAAGCAGAAGAAGGGCTCGCGCTCCGGCAACCCGGCCAAGCGCGCTGCGGAAAACGCCGCGCTCGCCGCGGGTGTGAAGCCGGGTGGCGGCTCCGGGGGCGGCGCCGGCTTCGGCTTCGGCGCTGCGGGAGCGGCGGCTGCCGGGCCGTCCGAGGAGGAGCTCGCGGCGCTGCAGAAGTTCCTCGGCCGCTGAGCGGTCCCGAGTCTGTCGAGCGGGGCCGCGGCATTCAGCAGGGGTGGCGACTCGTAGGGTGGGAGCATGACTCGACGACCGATTCGCATCGCAGCGCAGCTCCAGCCGCAGCACGGTGATTACGAGACGTACCGCGATCGTGTCCGTGAGGTCGAGGACCTCGGCGTCGACATCCTCTTCAACTGGGATCACTTCTTCCCGCTGACGGGCGACCCCGACGGCAGGCATTTCGAGTCGTGGACGATGCTCGCGGCGATCGCGGAGCAGACGAGCCGCATCGAGTTCGGTGCGCTCGTGAACTGCAACTCGTACCGCAATCCGGACCTCCAGGCGGACATGGCCCGCACGATCGACCACATCTCGGCGAAGGGAGGCACTGGTCGCTTCATCTTCGGCACGGGATCGGGCTGGTTCGAGAAGGACTACGACGAGTACGGTTACGAGTTCGGCACGGTGGGTTCGCGCCTGGATGCGCTCGCGGAGGCGCTCCCGCGCATCGAGGCGCGCTGGGCGAAGCTGAACCCTCCGCCGACGCGAAGGATCCCGGTGCTCATCGGCGGCCAGGGTGAGCAGAAGACGCTGAAGCTCGTCGCGAAGCACGCGGACATCTGGCATTCCTTCGTCACGCCGGAGGTCATGAAGCGCAAGCTCGAGGTCCTCGCGGCGCACTGCGAGGCGGTCGGCCGCGACATGGGCGAGATCGAGATCTCCAATGAGCAGCGGGTGAAGGACTTCGGCCTCCTCGATGAGCTGCTCGAGCTCGGCACGACGCTGTTCACGGTCGGCATCTCCGGTCCGGACTGGGATCTGTCGCTCGTGAAGGAGTTCGTCGCCTGGCGCGACGCGAACAGCTAGCCCGCGCTCACGCCGAGGCGGTGCGCGGCACTCCGGAGTCGAACTCCTCGATGAGGTGGGCGACGACCGCGTCGAGGTCGCCGTCGGCTGCGGTCGCGACCTCCACCTGCCTGCGCCAGCCGGGGCCCCCGTCGAGGATCACCCGGACGTCGGCGAGCTCCTCGATGCAGCCGAGATCGCGCGCGATCGGCGCGAGTGTCTCGAGGAGCCGCTCGATGTCGTCGCGTACCGGCACCTGCGTGCCGTCAGGGGAGACGATCACCGCGGTGTCGAGTCCGTAGCGCGCCGCGCGCCACTTGTTCTCCCGCCAGAACCATGGCGCGAGCATCGTGAGCCGCTCGCCGTCGTCGAGCCGCCGCGAGGCCCATTCGACGAGGCACTGGGTGAATGCCGCGATCGCGCCGAGCTCGAGGGTGGTCGCGACGGCGTCGCATACGCGGATCTCGACTGTGCCCCAGCGCGGTGCGGGGCGGATGTCCCAGCGCACCTCGGTGACGTCGTCCATGATCCCGGTGCCGACCATGTCGTCGAGGTATCGCTCGAATGACGCCCAGTCGGGGAGGGTCCACGGCACGCCGGCGGTGGGCAGCTGCTGGAAGACGAGGGAGCGGTTCGATGCGTAGCCGGTGCGCTCGCCCGCCCAGAACGGGCTCGAGGTGGACAGCGCGAGCAGGTGGGGGAGGTAGGTGAGGAGTTCGCCGATGATGGGGAAGACCTTCGCGCGATCGTCGATGCCGATGTGGACGTGCGAGCCCCAGATCATCATGTTGCGTCCCCACCACTGGGTGCGCTCGATGAGCTTTTGGTACCGGGACCGATCGGTGACCGACTGGTCGTACCACTGGGCGTATGGGTGGCTGCCGGCCGTCGCGAGGGTCACGTCGGGGTCGAGCTGCTCGCGCACCGTCGCGATTCGGCGCCGGATGTCGCCGATGACGTCGGCGACGTGCTCGTGCGGGTCGCTCATGACCTCGATGGTGTTGGTGAGGAGCTCGCCGGTGATCCCCACCGTGGCCCCGGCGTCGTCGAGCCGCTGGAGGACGTCGGGGCCGCTCGAGGAGAGCTCGCCGGTCGCGCGATCGAGCAGCATGAGCTCCCATTCGACGCCCACGGTCGAGCGAGGCGAGCGCGCGAAGTCGATCTCCATTGGGAGAGTTTCGCACCGATGCCGGGCAAGTCGACCCTGGTTGGCTCGCTCAGCCGTCATCTGGCAGAATGTTTCCTCGGTCCGCGAGTTCCGACCCTCTATCCGAACGCGCGATACGCCATCAGACTTCGCCGTCGATCGTGCACCCCACGCGTCAGGCGGGCGACAACAACCCATGCAGGCTCGCCTGCGAGATTTCAGGAGAATCGTGGCTGTCAAGATCCGACTCAAGCGGCTCGGCAAGATCCGTGCCCCGTACTACCGCATCGTCGTCGCCGACTCGCGCACCAAGCGCGATGGTCGTGTGATCGAGGAGATCGGCAAGTACCACCCGACCGAGGAGCCTTCGTTCATCGAGGTCAACTCGGAGCGCGCGCAGTACTGGCTGAGCGTCGGTGCGCAGCCGACCGAGCAGGTCCTCGCGATCCTCAAGCTCACGGGCGACTGGGGCAAGTTCAAGGGCGACAAGAACGCCAAGTCGACCGTCAAGGTCGCGGAGCCGAAGCCGGCGTTCGTCGTCGACGCCGACAAGAAGCCGGTCCTCGTTCCCAAGACCGAGAAGAAGGCCGAGGCGCCCGCCGCCGAGGAGACCCCGGCTGCTGAGGAGGAGACCGCCGCCGCTGAGGCTGCGGAGACCGTCGAGGCCGCTGCTGAGGAGACCCCGGCCGAGGAGACTCAGGCCGCTGAGGCATCCGCCGAATGAACCAGCTGACCGCCGCTGTCGAGCACCTCGTCAAGGGAATCGTCGATTTCCCTGACGACGTGCAGGTCGTCTCGCGCGACCGCACCATCGAGGTCCGAGTCCACGAGGACGACCTCGGCCGGGTGATCGGCAGGGGCGGTCGCACGGCGAAGTCGATCCGCACCGTCGCGTCCGCGCTCGCTGGTGGCGAGCGCGTTCGCGTCGACTTCCCGCAGTGAGCGGCTCGTCAGGCTCCTCCGGCCGACCGCCGATCCCGTCGGGTGTCGATCTGCGTGTCGGCAGGATCACCAAGCCGCACGGTCTCAAGGGCGCGCTGAAGCTCGAGCTGTACACCGATGACCCCGCGAAGCGGTTCGTCCCCGGTGCGCAGTTCGCCCTCCAGGTCCCGACGGACAGCCCCTGGTTCGGCAAGCGCCTCACTCTCGTCGAGCTGAAGTGGTTCAACGGCCACCCGGTCGCGTTCTTCGAGGAGGCGACGGACCGCACGATCGCTGAGACGCTCGTGAAGGCCGTCCTGTGGATCGAGGTCGATCCACAGGAGCCGCAGGAGGAGGACGCCTGGTACGACCATCAGCTCGTCGGGCTCGCCGCGTACGTCGAGGGTGAGAAGGTCGGCGAGGTCGTCCGCGTCGACCACCTCCCGGCCCAGGATCTGCTCGTCGTGCGCACCGGGACCGCCGAGGTGCTTGTGCCGTTCGTGAAGGCGATCGTGAAGACTGTCGATGTCGCCGCGGGCCGAGTCGAGATCGACCCGCCGGGTGGCCTGTTCGAGCTGGGAGTCTCGTCCGAGGAGGATTGAGCGCTATGCGCATCGACGTCGTGACGATCTTTCCCGAGTTCTTCTCGGTGCTCGATGTGTCGCTCATCGGCAAGGCCCGCAGCGCGGGCACGCTCGATGTGGTCGCGCACGATCTCCGCGATTGGACGCACGACCGTCACCGCACCGTCGACGACACTCCGTACGGCGGCGGCGCCGGCATGGTCATGCGTCCTGAGCCGTGGGGCGAGGCATTCGATGATCTGCTCGCGGCCGACAGCGACCCGGTCGTCATCTTCCTGACGCCCGCGGGCACGCCGTTCACGCAGGCGATCGCCCGGGAGCTCGCGACCGAGCAGCACCTGATCTTCGCGTGTGGACGCTATGAGGGCATCGACCAGCGCGTCGTCGAGCACACCGCGACACGGGCGCGCGTGCGGGAGCTGAGCCTCGGCGATTATGTGCTGAATGGCGGCGAGGTCGCTGCGATGGCGATGATCGAGGCGATCGGCCGACTTGTGCCCGGCGTCGTCGGCAATCCGGAGTCGCTCGTCGTCGAGAGTCACGAGGATGGTCTGCTCGAGGCACCGAGCTACACCAAGCCTGCCGTGTGGCGGGGCCTGGCGGTCCCGGAGATCCTGCTCTCGGGCCACCACGCGCGCATCGAGGAGTGGCGCCTCGAGCAGCGCAGGGAGCGCACGCGGCGTGTGCGGCCAGATCTCCTCGTCGACGACGAGGGCTGAAACTGGCGAGGTCGGAGCGTCCGCTCAGCCGAGGCTGACGGGGTTCGCGCCTTCGGTGAGGATGATCGGCCCGTCCGCGGTGATGGCGATCGTGTGCTCGGTGTGCGCGGCACGGGAGCCGTCGCGGGAGCGCAGCGTCCAGCCATCGTCGTCCGTGTAGATCTTGTCGGTCGTGAGGCAGAACCACGGTTCGACGGCGAAGATGAGGCCGGGGCTGAGCGGGTAGCCGCGATTCGGGCGGCCATCGTTCGGCACATGCGGGTCGCCGTGCATCTCGCGGCCGACGCCGTGACCGCCGAAGTCCAGGTTGATCTTCAGGCGATTGCGCTTGGCGACCTCGCCGATCGCGTGGGAGACGTCGCCCATCTTCCGACCGGGCTGGGCGGCGCGGATGCCGGCTTCGAGCGCCTCCTCGGTGATGCGGATGAGCCGCTCGTCCTCTGGACGCGGCGTGCCGACGATGAACGACACGGCGGCGTCGGCGACCCAGCCGTCGACGCTCGCGGCGAAGTCGAGCGTGAGGAGGTCGCCATCGCGCAGGCGGTAGTCGTGGGGGAGTCCGTGGAGGGCTGCGTCGTTGACCGAGGTGCAGATCACCTTGCCGAAGGGCGAGGCCCCGAAGGACGGGTGGTAGTCGATGTAGCAGGACTCCGCGCCGCGCCGTCTGATCATCTCGTGTGCGAGCGCGTCGAGGTCGAGGAGGTTCACGCCGACATCGGCGGCGGCTCGCGTCGCCTGGAGCACCTCGGCGACGAACGCCCCGGCCGGCTTCATCGCCTCGATCTCGGCAGGCGTGCGCAACTCGATCATGATTCGAGCCTACGCGGTGCGCCGGGGGAGATCCCTCAGCGCGAGACCGCGGCGAGGTAGTCGGAGATGAGGCGGTTGAGGATCTCGATCGCGCTCTCGACGAAGCGCAGTTCGCCACCGTCCTCGCGGAGGAAGGCGCGTGCCGTGAGGGCGTCGGCGACCTCGATGCCGACCTGCACCTGGTAGCGCAGCTCCGGCGTCGTCTGGATCCCGTAGTGGCGGGCGAAATCGGCGAGCAGGGCCTCGACGATGAGTTCGTTGTTCGTGCCCTTGCGGCGCGCGTAGCGCATCGCGAGCGCGTCGCCGAAGCGGACCGCCATGAACCCCGGGGTCGCCTGGCTGAACTCCACATAGAGCTCGAGGCCTGCGCGGAGGTAGCCCTGCCACGTCGCGGGCGGGTTGTCGGAAACCCGCTCGGTGAGCAGCGCGCTGAACCGCTGGAGGTTGCGCTCGCCGAGGGCGAGGAGGATCGCCTCGACATTCGGGTAGTAGCGGTACACGACGCCGACGGAGGAGCCGGAGGCCTCGGCCACCGCACTCGTGGTGAGACCGCTGATGCCCGCCCGGTCGAGGATCTCGCCAGCTGCGTCGAGGAGCTTCTCGACTCGCTCCATGCCGCGCTGCTGCACGGGGGTGGTGCGGGTCTCGAGCGAGATCTCGGGGTGCGGTGCCATGTTGCGGTTCCAGCCTCGATTTCTTCCGAGGCTCCTCCGAAGAGAAGGATCCTCAGTTTGCGGGGGTACCTCGACGATACCCTGAGAACATGTGGTTGCGCCGCATCGGATTCGTCTGGCAGTTCCTCGCCGCGGTCGTCCTGCCGTTCTGGCTCTTCGTCGCGAGGGGCATTGTCGGCGCGCAGATCGGCTGGGACGTCGTCGCCTTCATGTTCGCGGCGCCGATCCTGTTCGTCGCGATGCTCGTCATCGCGTGTCTCACCGCCCTGCGGCCGTCGAACCGCGCGATCAAGGCGGTCGACTGGTACGACCTGGGCCTCATCGTCGTCTGGCACGCGTCGATCATCGGCTTCTGCGTCACCGGCGCCGGGTGGCTCGGACTCGTCGGGATCATGATCGGGATCGCGGCATTCTGGATCTCGATCTGGCGCCTCGTGGTCGACACCGGTCGCCGGGTGCGCGCCGCGGCACAGGAGTTCGCCGACCGGGCGGATGCCGCGCGACGCGGCGGTCCCATCGAGATCGGCGAGATGATCGTGATCGATGAGCGGGCCGAGGGGAGCATTCGTGCCCCCAGGCCGGATGTGGCAGAATAGACGATCGTGCCCGCGCCGGGACCCTGCTGCAGGGGGGACCAGACCGGACGGCACGCCCTCACCATCTGAAGCGTCCGACCTGCTGCGGGCGCGGGAAGCGAATCACCATGCACATCCTCGACAGCATCGACGCGGCCAGCCTCAAGTCCGACATTCCTGACTTCCGCCCCGGCGACACGGTCAAGGTGCACGTCAACATCGTCGAAGGCAACCGCTCCCGTATCCAGGTCTTCCAGGGCGTGGTCATCGCGCGCTCTGGTGAGGGCGTCCGCGAGACCTTCACGGTGCGCAAGGTCAGCTTCCAGGTCGGCGTCGAGCGGACCTTCCCTGTGCACTCGCCGTCGATCGACCACATCGAGGTCGTGACCCGCGGTGACGTCCGTCGCGCGAAGCTCTACTACCTGCGCACGCTCCGCGGCAAGAAGGCCAAGATCAAGGAGCTCCGCGAGAACTGATCTGCGAGCCCTCGGCCGGATGCCCGGCTGGAGGGTGGCAGTCTTATCTCTGTGAGCGACGCGGTCCCGGAGGCGAGCAGCCGAGTATCTCGACGGGAGACTCGGCGATCGCAGGGCAACGGCTTCCTGCTGTTCCTGCGCGACCTCGTGATCATCCTCGTCGTCGCGCTCTTCGTCTCCTTCCTGCTGAAGACCTTCCTCATCCGGTCGTTCTTCATCCCGTCGTCATCGATGGAGGACACGCTCCACGTCGATGATCGGATCATCGTCAACCAGCTCGTGCCGGATGTGATGCCGGTCGAGTACGGCGACGTCGTGGTCTTCCGCGATCCAGGCGGCTGGCTCACTCCGACGCCGCAGACGGGCACCTGGATCCAGCAGTCGTGGGAGTGGTTCCTGTCGCTCATCGGCCTCGCGGCCCCCGACAGCAATGACCACCTCATCAAGCGCGTCATCGGTCTGCCAGGCGACGTCGTGTCGTGCTGCGATGCGACCGGACATCTGACGATCAACGGGATCCCGATCGACGAGCCCTACATCCTCATCCCCGAGGGTGCCGATGCTGCACCGACCCAGTTCGAGGTCACGGTGCCGGACGGCCAGATGTGGGTCATGGGCGACAACCGCTACAATTCGCGTGACTCCCTCGGCCACATCGACGACCCTGGCAGCGGCTTCGTGCCGATCGATCACATCGTCGGCAAGGCGCTCGTGATCAGCTGGCCCACCTCGCGCTGGAGCGTGCTGGACAACTACCCGACCACCTTCGAGGGCGTCGAATCGGCGCGCTCGACGGCGCCGTGACCTTCCCGACGCTCGACGTCGAACGGGAGATCCTGGGAGGCGCCGGGCTCATCATCGGAATCGACGAGGTCGGTCGAGGGGCGATCGCAGGACCGGTCGCCGTCGGCGCCTTCGCCGTGCTGGTGGATGAGAGCTGCGAGTGTCCACCGGGTCTCCGGGATTCTAAGCTCCTCACCGAGCGGCGCCGCATCGCCGTGCATGAGGCGCTCCAGGCGTGGGGTGTCGCTCGTGCGGTCGGTCTCGCGTCCCCGTCGGAGATCGATGAGCACGGGATCATCCCCGCGTTGACGGCGGCCGCCCTGCGCGCGCTGTGGGCGCTCGCCGAGTCGGGCGTGGACATCCGCGCCGCCACCGTCCTGCTGGATGGAAAGCACGACTGGCTGAGCGGATCCGCGAGCGTCGGACGCGTCGTCGCACGCGTGAAGGCCGACCGCGACTGCGCGAGCGTCGCAGCCGCATCGGTGATCGCGAAGGTGCATCGTGACGAGCTCATGCTCCGGCTGGCGAGCGAGCATCCGCACTATGGCTGGGACGGCAACAAGGGCTACGGCTCCGCCGCGCATCTCGCCGCGATCGCGGCCGCTGGCCCGTCCGATCACCACCGGCGCACCTGGCTACACTGAACCGCATGGATGACGACGACTACGAGGACTACGACCGCGAAGTCGAACTCGCTCTGTACCGCGAGTACCGAGACGTCGTCGGGCAGTTCCGCTATGTGATCGAGACCGAGCGGCGCTTTTACCTCGCGAACGAGGTGACGCTCGAGCGCAAGGACACGGAGCACGACTTCTACTTCGAGCTGACGATGCACGACGTGTGGGTGTGGGACGTCTATCGTTCTGACCGCTTCGTGAAGTCGGTGCGCGTCCTGACGTTCAAGGATGTGAACATCGAGGAGCTGTCGGCACGCGAGCTCGAGCTGCCGAAGGAGCTCGCGCTCGACGAGTGACCGGCGGTGCGCCGCGGCCTCGGGGCGCACCAAGCCTGAGGTAGGCGCGATCTGGTCCACAGCCGCGCGACGGGGCGCCCTGTCCACAGGGCTGGGGCATTCGCGGTGCCTGCTCGTCGCCGGCTCCGGCGACGCTCGCTGTCATGACACGTGAGCGAGCCTCGAGACAGCAGCACAATACGGACCTCGGCCGCCGCGGGGAGGATCTCGCGTGCGAGCACCTGACCCGCGTCGGGCATCGGATCCTCGATCGGAACTGGCGCTGCCGCAGCGGCGAGATCGACATCGTGTCGATGGATCGGGGCATGGTCGTGATCGTCGAGGTGAAGACGCGGACGAGTCATGATTTCGGGCACCCGTTCGATGCGATCGATGTGCGCAAGCTCGAGCGCCTGCACCGCCTCGGCTGGGAGTGGTGCGCGTCGCACGGCTGCTCGGGACGGCCGATGCGCGTGGATGCGGTGGCGGTGGTCGTGTCGCGCGAGGGTCTCGTCGGTGTCGAGCATCTGGAGGGCGTCCGATGAGCATCGCGCGGAGCCGTGCGATCGCGCTCGTCGGCATGAAGGGCGAGCCGGTCGAGATCGAGGCGCATCTGGGGAATGGCATTCCTGGGTTCTATCTGGTGGGGCTTGCCGATACCGCGCTCGGGGAGGCGCGAGAGCGCGTGCGGTCAGCGCTGCAGAATGCCGGCTGCGAGGTGCCGAATCGCCGCTGCACCGTGAACCTCTCGCCCGCGGGGCTGCCGAAGCATGGGCCGTCGTTCGATCTCGGCATCGCGCTGTCGCTGCTCGCAGCGGCGGGCACGGTCTCGCCGGACTCAGTGGAGCGAGTCGTGCATTTCGGCGAGCTCGGGCTCGACGGTCGCGTCCGCCCCGGCAGCGGGGTGCTGCCCGCCGTCCTCGCGGCGAAGCGGGCCGGATACCAGACGGTCATGGTGCCGGAGGCGAACGCGCAGGAGGCGGCGCTCGTCGACGGTGTGCGGGTGATCGGCGTGGGCTCGCTGCGGGCCGCGGCGATCTGGCATGGTGCCGAGCTCGAACTCGATGAGGGCTCCGCTCTCGCCTCCTCGCCGGAGGCGGCGGCACCGGTCGTGGAGCCGACTCCCGACCTGGTCGATGTCGTCGGCAACGAGGAGGCGGTCGAGGCGCTGATCGTGGCGGCGGCTGGAGGTCACCACATGTTCCTGTACGGCCCGCCCGGCGCCGGCAAGACGATGCTCGCATCGAGGCTGCCGAGCATCCTCCCGACGCTGACACCCGAGGCGGCGATCGAGGTGGCCTCGGTGCGGTCGCTCGCCGGACTGCCCGTGCGAGGGCTGAGTCTGCGGCCGCCGTTCGAGGCGCCCCACCATACGGCCTCGCCCGCGGCGATCATCGGCGGAGGCAGCAGCATCATCCGCCCGGGCGCGATCGCGCGGGCCGCTCATGGGGTGCTGTTCCTGGATGAGGCACCGGAGTTCTCCCGCGTCGCGCTCGACGCGCTTCGCCAGCCGCTCGAGCAGGGCGTGATCAGCGTGCATCGCGCGAACCTCACCGCATCGTTCCCCGCGAATGCACAGCTCGTGCTCGCGGCCAATCCCTGTCCGTGTGGGCAGCATGGGAGCGATGAGTGCCGCTGCTCGCCGATGGCGCGCCGTCGGTACATCGGTCGGCTGTCGGGTCCGCTGCTCGATCGGATCGACATCCAGCTCTCGGTGCGCCGACTGACGGCGAGCGCCCTTCACGGGACCGGCTCGACGACGAGCGCGGCGGCTGCCGAGCGCGTCCGGGCGGCGAGGGCTGCGGCGGCTGAGCGCCTCGCCGACACCCCGTGGCGCGTCAACTCTGAGGTGCCGGGCTCCTGGTTCCGGGGTGCCGGGGGAGGGCCGAGGCTGAGCCGGGAGGCGACCGCGACGATCGATCGCGCGCTCGAGCTCGGATCGATCACGATGCGCGGCTATGACCGTCTGCTCAAGGTGGCCTGGACGGTGTGCGATCTGCGGGGCGGGACGTCGCCGAGTCGGGACGATGTCGATCTCGCGGCCGGTCTGCGCAGGGCGGTGGCGCGATGACGCTCTTCGGGCTCGACCGGCACGGCGTCGCCGAGCTCGTCGCTCGCGTGCGGCCGCCGCTGGTGAGCGAGGCCTCGCCGGATGTGCCGGCGCGCGCCGCAGATGGCAGCCTGGGCCCCGACGAGCTCGCCGAGGTGTTCGCACGTGCGTCGTGGAGTGTCATCACCGAGCCGGGGGATCGTGCCGCGTCGGAGCTGATCGGGGCGCTTGGCGCCCCCGCGGCGCTCGAGCTGATCGTGGCCGGGGCCTCGACGGACTCGATCACTGGCGCGATGGCGGAGCGGGGAGGGGCGCCGGTCGACAGTGCCGTGATCGACGCGGCGCTCAACCGCTGGCGTCCCCGTGTCTCCTCGGTCGCGGTGCGGCGGGCGATCGAGCACGGCGGGCGGCGGGGCGTGCGATTCATCGTTCCCGGCGACTCGGCCTGGCCGACCGGTCTCGACGACCTGGGGGATGGCGCACCGCTCTCGCTCTGGGCTCTCGGCGACCTCGATCGACTCGAGTGGTTCGATCGCGCGATCGCGATCGTGGGGGCGCGGGCTGCGACGGGGTACGGCGATCATGTGGCCGCTGAGTTCTCCGCGGGGCTCGCAGAGCGGGGTTGGGCGATCGTCTCCGGTGGCGCGTACGGCATCGACGGGACGGCGCACCGGCTCGCGCTCGCGGTCGACGGTCGGACGATCGCGTTCCTCGCTGGCGGACTTGACCGGTTCTATCCGGCAGGGCACGACGAGCTGCTCACGACGATCGCGGATCGGGGTCTCGTCATCTCGGAGGTGCCATGCGGCGTCGCGCCGACCCGGTGGCGATTCCTCATGCGGAATCGGCTGATGGCGGCGGCGAGCTCCGCGACGATCGTCATCGAAGCCGGCGCGCGCTCCGGGTCGCTCAACACTGCCCACCACGCGGCGGAGCTCGGTCGGCCCCTGGGCGCCGTGCCCGGTCCGATCACGAGCCCGTCGTCGACCGGTTGCCACCGCATCCTGCGCGAGCTCCCCTCGGAGTGCGTGACCTCGGTCGAGGAGATCGAGGCGCTCGCACAGGCGGCGAGTTTCGACTCGTCCCGCAGCGGGGGAGTGGAGCATGCGGATTCGCCCGAGCGCGTGCGCGTCATCGATGCGCTGAGTCGCCGGCGTCCTCGCGACATCGACGACATCGCGAAGCGGACGGGCATGTCGCTCGTCGAGGTCACGCGCGTGCTCGGCCCGCTCGAGCTGGAGCGGAGGGTGGAGGAGCGCGGTGGCGGCTGGGTGCTGACGTCGTGACCTGGCATGCCGTGCTGGCGCCCCGGGGCGCCGACCGCATCTCGTGGCCGGAAAGGGCTCCGACGTAGCCTTGCTCCATGCAGCTCGGCCAGCATCCGGAGCCGTCCCACCTCGTGCTCCACATCTCCGATCCGCACCTGCTCGCGGGTCGGGCCAGGCTGCATGGTGTCGTGGACACGGTGGAGCACCTGGGTGCGGCGCTCGCTCAGATCGAGTCCTCATCGCTGCGGCCCGACGCGATCGTCTTCACCGGAGACCTCGCCGACCTCGGCGAGCCGGAGGCGTATGCGCGCCTCCGTGAGCTCGTCACGCCCGTGGCTGCTCGTCTCGGCGCGCAGATCGTCTGGTGCATGGGCAACCACGATGAGCGCGCATCGTACGCACTCGCGCTCTTCGGGGCGGATGCCGACGGAGTCGGCCCCCAGGATCGCGTGTACGACGTCCGGGGGCTCCGGATCATCGCGCTCGACACGACGATCCCCGGCTATCACCATGGCGCGCTCGACCCGGAGCAGCTCGCATGGCTTCGTGACGTGCTCGCGACGCCCGCCGAGCAGGGGACGATCATCGCGCTCCACCATCCGCCGATCCCGTCACCGCTGACCCCGGAGATGGCGGTCTACGAGCTCGACAACCAGGACCGGCTCGCCGCGGTCATCCAGGGCACCGACGTCCGGGGCATCCTCGGCGGACACCTCCACCACTCGACGCATTCGACATTCGCCGGGGTCCCCGTGTCGGTCGCGAGCGCGACATGCTACACGCTGGCGCTCGGAGATCCGGTGACGAGCTACGGCGGTCGCGATGCCCACCAGGCAGTGGCAGCGGTCCACGTCTACCCGGATCGGATCGTCCACACGACGATACCCATCGGCGATGCTCCGCTCATCTCCGGGGTCCCGACCGAGCAGCTTCGGGGCGAGTTCGCGCTCGACCTGGCGACGCTGCGGGAGCGCTACGCCAAGAAGCGATCCCCGTCCGAGTCCGCTTGAGTCGCGGAGCCGCACGCACGGGCCGCGCGGGACGGGCCGCGCGGACCGCGGCATGCTCCGCGCGGCACCGCGCTCGCATCGACGCGGCGCGGGACGATGGAGTCGTGCGATGGGATGAGGCGATCGATGCGTGGACGACCGCGCTCGCGGCTCGGCTCAGCCCGCACACGGTGCGCGCCTACCGAGGTGACCTGCTCGCGCTCGCGGAGTTTGCCGCGGGTCGCGGTGTCGACGACATCGGCGAGGTCACGCTCGAACTGCTCCGCGACTGGATCTGGGAGGCATCGGGTGAGGGCGGTGGACGCCCGCTCGCGAGATCGACGATCGCCAGACGTCTCGCCGCGGTCCGCGAGTTCTTCGCGAGCCAGCGGCGCGCCGGTGCGATCGATATCGACCCCGCCGTCCGCCTCAAGTCGCCCGCGCCCAAGCGCACCCTGCCGCGAGTCCCGACGAGACCGCAGATGATGGCGATCCTGGAGCGGCTCCAGCACGCGGCGAGCACGGGGGATCCGGTCGCAGTGCGCGACCTTGCGATCGTCGAGCTGCTGTACGCGGCGGGGCTGCGCGTCACGGAGCTCGTCGGCCTCGATCTCGACGACCTCGACCTCGACCGCCGCACGGTGAGGGTGCTCGGCAAGGGCTCGAACGAGCGGGTGGTGCCATTCGGCGTGCCCGCCGCGGAGGCGATCGCCGCATACCTTCCGGTGCGTCGCCTCATCATCGAGCAGCGGGGCACCGCAGCGGCGGCGAGGGCCGCCCTCTTCCTCGGCGTCCGAGGTGGACGCATCGGCGCCCGAGCGGTGCACGCGCTCGCGACCGAGGTCCTCGCCGACCATCCCTCCGCAGGCCCGCACGGACCGCATACGTTCCGGCACGCGGCGGCGACGCACCTGCTCGATGGCGGGGCGGATCTGCGCGTCGTGCAGGAGTATCTCGGTCACGCGAGCCTCGGCACCACTCAGCTGTACACGCACGTCTCCGTCGACAAGCTCAAAGAGGGCTATCGCACCGCGCATCCCCGTGCGTGATCGCCGGGCCTCCGCCGCTCGAAGCGCTGCAGTGGGTCTCGGTCGGAGCGCGACATCCATGAGACTCCCAGTCGTGGGCCGCGGAACCGTGCGATCATTATCAATATTGCGAACAAACGCATGCTTGAGATGGAAGTGAACGTGCGATGACGAATCCCAAAGGCACCGCCGACCTCGTGCTCCACCCTGTGCGACTTCGCATCATCCAGTCGCTGCTAGGCGGTCGAGCGCTCACGACCGCCGACATCGCCGCGGAGCTGGGTGATGTGTCGAAGGCGACCATCTACCGGCAGGTCGCCATCCTCGCCGAAGCGGGGTTCCTCGAGGTCGTCGACGAGCGACGGGTGCGCGGCGCGGTCGAGCGCACCTATCGGCTGCATGCAGGCGCTCCGGAGGTGACGGCGGAGGACCTCGCGCGGATGTCTCCCGAGGATCACCGGCAGGCGTTCGCGGCGTTCGTCGCCGGACTGCTGTCGAACTTCGATGCGTACGTCGATCGCGGCGACATCGATCTGGTCCGCGACCGCGTCGGGTACCGGCACAACGCCCTGTGGCTGAGCGATGCCGAGCTCGATGAGTTCCTCAGCCGGACACGCGAGGCGGCCATGCCCTACGTCATGAATGGGCCGGGGGAGGGGCGTGTCCGGCGCCTCATCTCCAACGTCATCATCCCCGATCTCGCCGAGGAATAATCGCAGAGTTGACAACAGTCGCAGAAGTGAGAACAATGGAGTCATCGAGACGAAAGGCAATCCGATGACGACCAAGACCCTCGACCGCGACTCGCGCCAGTTCACGGAGCGCGAGGTGACGTTCGACTCGGCCGGAGTCACCCTCGCCGGCACGATCGCCGAGCCCGTCGCCGAGGTCCGCGGCGTCGCGGTCATCCTCCCAGGCTCCGGCGAGGTCGACCGCGACTCGAACCACAAGAGCATCCCGCTCGGCGTCTCGCGCGACCTCGCGCACATGCTCGCCCAGCAGGGCATCCTCTCGCTGCGGTACGACAAGCGCGGCCTGTTCGCGTCGGGCGGCATCTTCCTCACCACCGGGCTCAGCGACAACATCGACGACGCGATCGCGGCGCTCGACATGGTGCGCGGCGCTCGACCCGAGCTCCCGGCGTTCGTGATCGGGCACAGCGAGGGTGCCATGATCGCCGAGGCCATGGCCGCAGGACGCGACCTCGCCGGCGTCGTGCTGCTCGCCGCCCCCGGCACCACGGGCGAGGTGACGATGCGGTGGCAGGCGACGCAGATCGCCGCGGCGCTTCCCGGGTTCGCCCGCGCCATCACGAAGCTCTTCCGCATCGACCTGCTCGCGCAGCAGGCGAAGTCGATCGAGCGGATCAAGGCGACGACAGGCGACACCGCGCGCATGCAGGGTCGCACGATCAACGCGAAGTGGCAGCGCGAGCTCCTCGCCTTCGACCCCGCCGAGCACCTGCCGCGCATCACCGCCCCGGTGCTCGCGATCACCGGCGGCAAGGACCTCCAGGTGAATGCCGACGACCTCGAGATCATCGCTCGCAGCGTCGCCGGTCCCGTGGAGACCCACCGTCTCGACGACCTCACGCACCTGCTCCGCAGCGAGCCGGGTGCGCCGTCGCTCGCGAACTACAAGAAGCTCGCACGACAGCCCATGGACCCGCAGGTGCTGCAGCTCGTCGGCGACTGGATCGCCGCGCGCCTCGCGTGAGCTCGGGCCGAGCCTCAGACGCACCGACCTCGTCACACCTCATCACCACCGGAATGGACACGAACACCATGACCACGCTCGATCTCGCCAAGGCGAGCCTCGCCGACGTCCGCGCGGATCTGTCCGCGCGGACCGCACGCGGTATCAACGCGATCGTCGCCGGCATCGGCCTGTGGACGCTCTTCACGATCCTCGGGATCGTCCTCCGCAGCGAGTTCGTCCTCGCGCTGTGCTACGTCTTCGGCTCGGGGCTGCTCTTCCCGCTGTCCCTCGTCGTCGCGCGCTGGATGCGGATCGACACCTTCGCGAAGGGCAACCCCCTGGGGCCGCTCGCGGGTGTCAACGGCGCGGTGCAGATCCTCTTCATCCCGCTCATGCTCGGCGCGGTGTTCTTCATCCCGACGGCGGTGCCGTGGTTCCTCGCGGTGCTCGTCGGCGCGCACTTCCTGCCGTACGCATGGCTGTATTCGTCCCGCGCCTATGTCGTCGCATCGGTCGCGATCCCTGTCGTCGCGGGGCTCATCGGGATCCTGACGCCGTTCATCCTCCCGGAGCTGGCGACGCTCATCGTGCCGATCGCGGCCCCCGCGGCGGTGGTCGTGATCCTCGCGATCGTCGCGGCGATGCTCGTGAAGGAGAACAGGGCGGACGCGATCGTGCGCTGATGCGCAGCGTCAGCCTCGGCGGGGTACCGGGTCGTCCTCAGCTGATCTGCCTGGTCGGCAGGAGGATGCTCCTCGGCACCCCGCCGAGCCAGAGCAGGGGATTGCGGTAGCCGTCGTCGTCGCCGTCGACCCGCACCCCCATGTGCACGCACAGCGTCCGACAGTGTCCGGGCTCGATCGTGCCGATCACCTCGCCGGCCGTGACGCGGTCGCCGGCCTCGACGAGTGCGTCGACGGGCTCGTAGCTGCTGAGCGCGGCTCCGTGGTCGATCGACAGGACGGGGCGGTCGACGACCCAGCCGGCGTAGCGGACGATGCCGTCGGCCGGCGCTCTGAGCTGCGTGCCGGCGGCGATGTCGACGCCTCGGTGCCCAGCGCTCCAGCGCTCGGCCGGTGCGACGAATCCGCGGATCACTTGGCGGGTCGCGTCGGTCGGCCACCGCCATGATCCGGCGGATTCGGCGCGGGCGCCCGCGGGGGTCCCGGTCGAAGGGAGCGCGGCAGACGGGGCGATGAGCGCGGTGAGGATCGCGGCGACCGCCAGTGGGATTCTCAGCACCAGGAGACGATGCCGGTCGCGTCGCGTCAGCGGCGGCCATGCTCCCCGAAACCCGTGGAGAGGAGCGCTTCGACCCCTCGGTGTGGAGAGGGTCGATCACTGATAGACTGCCCGATGCACTCGTCTGCCGACGGGTGACTTCGCGTGTCCACGCGAGATCGGATCGGATCCGCTCTCGCTGATTCGCCTCCATCGGTCCCTGATCCGTCAGGGCGGAGTCGCGTCAGGACACCAGGGCCCAATGCCATCCGCTTGGGCGTCAACCGCAAGGGGCGTTCCGCCCAGAACAGGAGTACGGCCATGGCCGTTGTCACGATTCGACAGCTGCTCGACGCCGGTGTCCACTTCGGACACCAGACCCGTCGCTGGAACCCGAAGGTCAAGCGCTTCATCCTCACCGAGCGCAGCGGCATCCACATCATCGACCTCCAGCAGTCGCTCGCCTACATCGACAAGGCCTACGACTTCGTCAAGGAGACCGTCGCGCACGGCGGCACCATCCTCTTCGTCGGCACGAAGAAGCAGGCGCAGGAGGTCATCGCGGAGCAGGCGCAGCGCGTCGGCCAGCCCTACGTCAACGAGCGCTGGCTCGGCGGTCTGCTCACGAACTTCCAGACGATCGCCAAGCGCCTCGCCCGTATGAAGGAGCTCGAGGAGATCGACTTCGACGACGTCGCCGGCAGCGCCTTCACCAAGAAGGAGCTCCTCCTCAAGAAGCGCGAGCTCGCGAAGCTCCACAAGTCGCTCGGCGGTGTGCGCAACCTCACCCGCGTCCCGTCGGCCATCTGGGTCGTCGACGCGAAGCGCGAGCACCTCGCGATCGACGAGGCCAAGAAGCTCGGCATCCCCGTGATCGGCATCCTCGACACGAACGCCGACCCCGACGACCTCCAGTACCCGATCCCGGGCAACGACGACGCGATCCGCTCGGTCGGCCTGCTGACGCGCATCATCGCGGACGCGGCCGCGGAGGGGCTCATCCAGCGCCACGCCGCGCCTGCGGCCGCCGGCAACGTCTCGGCGGTCACGGATGTCGAGCCGCTCGCCGAGTGGGAGCGCGAGCTCCTCGAGGCGTCGAGCGCGCCGACCACCGTCGCCGAGCGCATCGAGGCGGTCGACCAGGCTGCCGACGCGACCGAGAAGGTCGCCGAGGTCGTCGCGGCGGAGACGCCGGCAGAGGAGAACGACGTCGACGCCGTCGTCGCCGAGCACGAGGCTGCCGCCGACCCGGCGGTCGTGCCCGCGCACCACCCGGAGACCGACGCCGAGACCGAGGCCCGCATCGAGGCCGAGGCTGCTGAGAAGCCTGCCAAGAAGACCACGACCCGCAAGGCTCCGGCGAAGAAGGCCGAGTAGGCCATTCCGGTCCCTGACACGACGACATCGAAGGAACAGCAATGGCAGAAGTGAGCATGGCCGACATCAAGGCGCTCCGTGAGCGTCTCGGCACCGGCATGGTCGACACGAAGAACGCGCTCATCGAGGCAGGCGGCGACGTCGAGAAGGCGGTCGAGATCCTGCGGCTCAAGGGTGCGAAGGGCAACGCGAAGCGTGCAGACCGCGCTGTGAGCGAGGGACTCATCGCCGTCACCGAGTCCGCGACCGCGGCCACGATGATCGAGCTCGCGTGCGAGACCGACTTCGTCGCGAAGAACGAGAAGTTCATCGCGCTCGCGGAGAAGATCCTCCAGCACCTCGCCGACTCCGGCGCCGAGACGGTCGACGCCGCGCTCGCGGTCGAGACCCCGGAGGGCACGGTCGCGAGCCTGATCGAGGACCTCGCCGCGACGATCGGCGAGAAGATCGAGCTCCGCCGCGTCGTCCGCGTCCCGGGTTCGCAGTTCGCGATCTACCTCCACCAGACGAGCAAGGATCTCCCGCCGCAGATCGGCGTCGTCGTGTCCTACACGGGTGGTGACGCGGACACGGCGCGCAGCATCGCGCAGCACATCTCGTTCGCCGACCCGCAGTACCTGACCAAGGACGATGTCCCGGAGTCGGTCGTCGACAACGAGCGCCGCATCGTGGAGGAGATCACCCGCAACGAGGGCAAGCCGGAGGCCGCCCTCCCGAAGATCGTCGAGGGCCGTCTCGGCGCGTTCTTCAAGCAGGTCGTCCTCACGGAGCAGGAGTACGCGCGCGACACGACCAAGTCGGTCGGCAAGGTCCTCGCGGAGTCCGGCCTCGAGATCGCGGGCTTCGCTCGCTTCAAGGTCGGGGCCTGATCCACAGACCTCCGCGATGAGGGCCCGGGGCGATGCCCCGGGCCCTCATCCGTTCAGTAGGCTTGAGTCATGCCAACATCCCGCCGCAGAGTACTGCTCAAGCTTTCGGGAGAGGCTTTCGGCGGCGGTGGGCTGGGGGTCAACCCCGACGTCGTGAGCTCGATCGCGAAGGAGATCGCTGTCGCGGTCCCGCAGAGCGAGGCCGATCCCTCCGGTGTCGAGATCGCCATCGTCGTCGGCGGCGGCAACTTCTTCCGCGGCGCCGAGCTGAGCCAGCGCGGCATGGATCGCGGACGCGCCGACTACATGGGCATGCTCGGGACCGTGATGAACGCGCTCGCGCTCCAGGACTTCCTCGAGCAGGCGGGCGCTGAGACGCGAGTCCAGTCCGCCATCTCGATGACGCAGGTCGCGGAGCCGTACATCCCGCGTCGTGCCGATCGGCACCTGACGAAGGGACGTGTGGTCATCTTCGGCGCGGGCGCCGGGCTTCCGTACTTCTCGACGGACACCGTCGCCGCGCAGCGGGCGCTCGAGATCAAAGCGGACGTCGTCCTGGTCGCCAAGAACGGCGTGGATGGCGTCTACTCGGCGGATCCGCGCAAGGACCCCGACGCGGTCAAGCTCGACCACGTGACCTACCAGGACGCCCTCGTCCAGGGCCTGAAGGTCGTCGATTCGACGGCCTTCAGCCTGTGCATGGACAACCACATGCCGATGCTCGTCTTCGGCATGGAGGAGGGGGCCCTCACGAAGGCCCTCAAGGGCGACAAGATCGGGACGCTCGTCTCCAACGCGTGAGGCGGGCATTCTGGATGCCTCATCCGCGCACTTCAGCGCACAAGTAGACTCGACTGGATTTCGGCCGAAGGAGCAACAGGGTGACGATCAGTGAGGTCCTCGCGGACTCCAAGGACAAGATGCAGAAGGCCGTCGAGGTCGCCAAGGACGACTTCGCCACGGTGACCGCCGGGCGTGCGAATCCGGCGCTCTTCCAGAAGGTGCTCGTCGAGTACTACGGGACGCCGACGCCGCTCGCGCAGCTCGCCTCGATCCAGCCGCTCGAAGCTCGCGTCCTGCTCATCACGCCGTTCGACAAGTCGGCGCTCAAGGACATCGAGAAGGCCATCGTCGCGGCGCAGCACCTCGGGGCGACGGTCAGCAACGACGGATCGGTCCTCCGCGCCGCGATCCCGGAGCTCACCGCCGAGCGCCGCAAGGACTTCGTGAAGATCGTGCGCGACAAGGCCGAGCAGGCCCGTGTCGTGATCCGCAACCTGCGTCGCACCGCGCGCGACGAGCTCGACAAGCTCGACGGAGTCGGCGAGGACGAGATCGCTCGTGCGGAAAAGGAGCTCGACGCGGCGACGAAGCAGTACATCGACGCCGTCGACGTCGCGCTCAAGCACAAGGAAGCGGAGCTGCTGGAAGTGTGAAAGCGCGGAGGCGTCACCTTCAGCAGGACTTCGAGCACCTCGAGGAGCAGCTCCGCGAGGCGAACGAAGAGATCAACCGCCGCAGCGGGCGGCCGCTCATCCCCGCGATCATCTCAGGGCTCATCCTCGGTGGCGCCGCCATCACGGGCTTCTTCGTCCCGATCGTGTTCGCCATCTTCGTCATGGCGATCGTCGGCGGTGCGTCATGGGAGCTCGCGACCGCGGTGCGGTCGAGCGGACGTCGAGTGCCGCGCATCCCGACCGTCATCGCGTCGGCCGTCATCGTCGGCGTCGCCTACTTCTTCGGCGCCTGGTTCTGGTTCTCCTTCCTCGCGGGGGCCGTCGTGCTGACGGTGTGGCGTCTCGTCGAGCTCGCGGCTCCACGCCATCGCGCGACCGCCCGAGTGGTCCTGGGAGACATCCTCGGGGCGATCTTCGTCCTGACCTATGTCCCGTTCCTCGCGAGCTTCGCGGTCCTGCTCTTCATCGAGGACCGCTGGTGGGTGCTCGCCTTCCTCATCGTCGTCGTGCTCATCGACACCGCGGCATATGCGGTGGGGCTCACGCTCGGACGGCACCCGATGGCCCCGCGGATCTCGCCGAAGAAGTCGTGGGAGGGCTTCGGCGGGGGAGCCGCGATCGCGCTCGGCTCCGGTGTGGCCGTCGCGATGCTGCTCATGGGACAGCCCTGGTGGATGGGACTCATCCTGGGTGTGCTCATGCTGTTCACCGCGACCTTCGGGGATCTCGCCGAGTCCCTCATCAAGCGAGATCTCGGCATCAAGGACATGTCGGGTCTGCTCCCGGGCCACGGCGGCCTGCTCGATCGGCTCGACGGGATCCTGCTTTCCGCACCTGTGGCGTACGGGCTGTTTCTCGTCGTCGGAGACCTAGGCTTGATCGCATGAGCATGAACACGTTCCCTCGTGCGCATCGGAACCGCAAGGGCTACGACATCGCCGAGGTCGAGGACTTCCTCGAGGACGCGAAGCGGGCGTACGCGGCGCCTCCCGGGACGCCGGCTGTGCTGACCTCGAAGCAGATCCGCAACATGGCGTTCACGCTCCGGAAGGGCGGGTACTCGACCGCTCATGTCGATGCCGCGCTCGAGCGGCTGGAGGATGCCTTCGCGCTGCGGGAGCGCGAGGTCGCAATCGCGCTCAGCGGCCAGAACGACTTCTACTCGCGTGTGCGAGCGCAGGCGCAGGAGATCCTCGACCGCGCCGCCCGCGCCCCGAAGACGCGTTTCAAGCGCGCGAGCATCTTCACGCTCGGCTACCGGGTGAAGGACGTCGACGCATTCATGGATCGGGTCGTCGCCTACTTCCAACACGGCGAGCCCCTCACGGTCGAGGAGGTCCGCACGGTCACGTTCCGCGTGGTGCGCGGCGGCTACCGCGAGGCCCAGGTGGACGCGCTTCTCGACGCCCTCGTCGAGGTCCAGCTCGCCGTCCGCTGATCGCTCCGCCGCGGCTCGCACGAACGGCGCGCTGGCTTCGAGCGAAGCCTCAACCTAGACTTGATCTTTTGTGGGTATGTTTCTCGCCGCACCGCGGCCGAACGAGCGGGCTGAGCAGCGCCGTCGTGCGCGCTCCCGCCGGGCTTCTGCGGCGACATCCATGCTCGCTGCGCTCGCGGTGACGGCGCTGCTCGCGGTCGCAGTCATCGCCCCCACGGGCACATTCACGAGCGCCACGGCCGATCCGTATGCGGCCGCGGGTGGCGTGGACGGCCAGCAGCTGGCGCTGTCGATTCGCGGGGGAGGCGACCTCGATCGCTCGGGCTTCGGGGCGGAGGCACCGCCCCCGCCACCCGGTCACACCGCCCCTGCCGCTGGCATTCCGGATCCGGGTTCCGCGCAGGCGTACGCGCAAGTCCGGATCGGCGACTTCGGCTGGGCGCCGCGCGAGTTCGACTGCCTCGTCGCGCTGTGGAACCGCGAATCGAACTGGAACGCCTTCGCCTTCAACGCCTCGAGCGGCGCCTACGGCATCCCGCAGGCGCTCCCGGGCGAGAAGATGGCGTCCGCGGGCGCCGATTGGGCGACGAATGCCCAGACGCAGATCGAGTGGGGCCTCGGCTACATCGCCGGGCGCTACGGCTCGCCCTGCAATGCATGGCAGCACTCGGAGGATCGCGGCTGGTACTGACGGGTGCCGTCTGCCGGACGTGGGTGCCCGCACCACGAGTCAGGGGGTGCGCCGCGGCTTCTGGCGCTCGTCTAGGTTGGAAGCATGCCCAGGGCTAACCGTCGACGTGATTCGGAGGGGAGCGACCTCGACATCGAGCGCATCCTGTCCGGCTTCCGGCGCACGGAGGCCAAGCGCGGTGCCGAGTGGACGGTGCAGCCGATGAGCGCGGTGAATGCCGTGAAGTCGTACACCTGCCCGGGGTGCCGGGGCGAGATCGCGCCGGGCACTGCACACGTCGTCGTGTGGCGAGCGGACGGGATCTTCGGCCCTGAGTCGGATCTCGCGGAGCGTCGCCACTGGCATTCACGCTGCTGGAGTATCGCTTGATCGAGATTCGTGGTGCTGTCGAGCTGCCGGCGAGGCGCGAGGACATCGGACTGAAGACCGCGGATGGGCTCACGCTCGTCGGCGAGCTCGCGCTTCCGCCGGATCGGGAACCGGTCGCGACGCTGCTGACGCTGCACCCGCTGCCGACTGCTGGCGGCTTCATGGACTCGCACGTCCTGAAGAAGGCTGCCGGGCGCCTCCCCGCACTCGCCGGCATCGGCGTCCTCCGGTTCAACTTCCGCGGGACCACGTCACCGCGCGGGACCTCTGAGGGGGCCTTCGGCGACGGCGTGACGGAGGCGCTCGACCTCCGAGCAGCACTCGACTTCCTGCAGGAGCGCGGTCTCGGCCGCATCTGGCTCCTCGGCTGGTCGTTCGGCACCGAGGTGCTGCTCAAGCACGGTCTCGAGCCGGCGCTCGACGGCGAGATCGCCGGTGCGATCCTCCTGTCGCCACCGCTCAGGCGCACGACCGATGCCGAGCTTGCGAGGTGGGCGGCGGTCGACATCCCGGTGACGGCGCTCGTGCCGGAGCATGACGACTTCCTTCAGCCGAAGGAGGCGACCGAGCGATTCGCGATCGCGCCGACGATCGAGGTCGTCGGCGTCGAGGGAGCCAAGCACCTGTGGATCGGGGAGCGGTACGTGTCGCGCGTCCTCGACGAGATCGTCAGTCGAATCGTGCCGGGCGCGGCGCCGCTCCCGCGCGAGTGGCGCGAGTGACCACGCCCGCCGACGGCGCCCTGATCCGATCACGCCCACGCCCCTGAAACGCGATCGGCGGGCAGCGCCGTGAGGCACATGCCCGCCGATCGAACGGATCAGGGTGCTCAGGCGAGCGCAGCCTCCATGAGCGCCTTCTGCTCGGCCTGGTGACGCTTCGGAAGGCCCGTCGCCGTCGCAGCCGACGCGGGACGTGAGACGACCCGGATCGTGCGTCCGAGGATCTTCGCGATCTCCTGGTTCACGAACGGCCACGCCCCCTGGTTCTCCGGCTCGTCCTGGACCCACACGAGCTCCGCGCTCGGGTACTTCGCCTCGATCGCGCGGAGCTGGTCCACGGGCACGGGGTAGTACTGCTCGAGCCGCACGAGTGCCGTCGTGAGCGGAGACTCGGTCTTGCTGAGCTCCGTGAGCAGGTCGTAATAGATCTTCCCCGAGTGGAGGAGGACCTTCTTGACCGCCGCCGGGTCCTGGATGCGCGCATCGTCGATGACCGGCTCGAACTGTCCGGTCGTGAAGTCCGCGATCTCGCTCGTCGCGCCCTTGAGCCGGAGCATCGACTTGGGTGTGAAGACGATGAGCGGGCGACGCGGGCGTGCGTATGCCTGGCGGCGCAGGAGGTGGAAGTACGACGCGGGCGTCGAGGGGCGCGCGACGGTCATGTTGTCCTCAGCGCACAGCTGGAGGTAGCGCTCGATGCGAGCCGAGGAGTGATCCGGCCCCTGGCCCTCGTAGCCGTGGGGGAGGAGGAGCACGACGGAGGAGCGCTGCCCCCACTTCTGCTCGCCCGACGACAGGTAGGTGTCGATCACGGTCTGCGCGCCATCGGCGAAGTCGCCGTACTGCGCCTCCCACAGCACGAGGGCCTCCTCGCGCTCGACCGAGTAGCCGTACTCGAAGGCCATCGCCGCGTACTCCGAGAGGAGCGAGTCGTACACGTAGAAGCGCGCCTGATTCTCGGAGAGGTTCGCGAGCGGGAGCCACTCCTGGCCGGTCTTCTGGTCGAAGAAGACCGCGTGACGCTGTGCGAAGGTGCCGCGGCGCGAGTCCTGGCCGACGAGACGGACCGGAGCGCCCTCGAGGACGAGCGATCCGAAGGCGATGAGCTCGCCGAAGCCCCAGTCGATGCCGCCGTTGCGCGACATCTCGACGCGCTTCTGGAGCACGTTCTGCTCGAGCTTGGGGTGCGGCGTGAAGCCCGCCGGCTTGTTCTCGTGCGCCTGGCCGATGAGCTCGATGACCTGCGGCGTGATGTTCGGCACGACGAAGGCCGGGGCGGCGCTCTGCGTCTGCTCGGGGGCGGCGACGTGGATCGGGCTGGTCTGCGCGGCGTGCGTCTCCGCGAAGGCCCGCTCGAGGCGCTCCTGGAAGTCGCGCACGGCGTTGTCGTGTTCTTCCTGCGTGATGTCGCCGCGACCGACGAGCGCCTCGGTGTAGAGCTTGCGGGTCGAGCGCTTCGCGTCGATCAGCTGATACATGAGGGGCTGCGTCATCGACGGGTCGTCGCCTTCGTTGTGACCGCGTCGGCGGTAGCACACGAGGTCGATGAAGACATCCCGGTGGAACGTCTGGCGGTACTCGAAGGCGAGTCGGCCGACACGGACGACCGCCTCGGGGTCATCGCCGTTGACGTGGAAGACCGGCGCCTGGATCGTCTTCGCGACGTCGGTGGCGTACGTGCTCGTGCGCGCCTCGGACTGCGGCGTCGTGAAGCCGACCTGGTTGTTGATGTTGATGTGGATCGTGCCGCCGGTGCGGTACGCGCGGAGCTGCGACATCTGCAGCACCTCGACGTTGATCCCCTGGCCGGCGAGCGCGGCGTCGCCGTGGATGAGGATCGGCAGCGTCGTGAACGTCCCGACGGCCTTCCGGTCCTGCTTCGCACGCACGATGCCCTCGACGACGCCGTTGACGACCTCGAGATGCGAGGGGTTCGCGGCCACGTAGACGGGGACGGTCTTGCCGTTCGGCGCGACGAAGAGTCCCTCGGTGCCGAGGTGGTACTTCACGTCACCCGAGCCGGTCGTGCCGAAGTCGCCCTCGAACTCGCGGAAGATCTGCGCGTAGGTCTTGCCGGCGACATTCGTCAGGACGTTGAGGCGGCCGCGGTGCGCCATGCCGATGGCGACGCCGTCGAGGTCGTGCTCTGCGGCGGCCTGCAGGATCTCGTCGAGGAGCGGGATGGTCGACTCGCCGCCCTCGAGCGAGAAGCGCTTCTGACCGACGAACTTCGTCTGGAGGAAGGTCTCGAATGCCTCGGCCTCGTTGAGCTTGCCGAGGATGCGCATCTGCTCGTCGTGGGTCGGCTTCTGGTACTTGACCTCGAGCTTGTCCTGGAACCACTTGCGCTGCGCCGGGTCCTGGATGTGCATGTACTCGACGCCGACGGTGCGGCAGTAGGAGTCGCGCAGGATGCCGAGGATGTCGCGCAGGAGGGCGGTCGGCTTGCCGCCGAAGCCACCGGTCACGAACTCGCGGTCGAGGTCCCAGAAGGTCAGGCCGTGGTTCGCGATGTCGAGGTCGGGGTGCGAGCGCTGCACGTACTCGAGCGGGTCGATGTCGGCCATGAGGTGGCCGCGCACGCGGTACGCGTTGATGAGCTCCTGGACGCGAGCGTTCTTGTCGATCGCGGTCGCCGGATCGACGGCGATGTCGACCGCCCAGTGGATCGGGTCGTAGGGGATGCGGAGCGCCGCGAAGATGTCCTCGTAGAAGCCGCGCTCGCCGATGAGGAGCTCGTGGATTTTCTTGAGGAACTCGCCCGATCCTGCGCCCTGGATGACGCGGTGGTCGTACGTGCTCGTGAGCGTGATGGTCTTGCCGATGCCGAGCTCGGCGAGCGTCTTCTCCGAGGCTCCCTGGAACTCGGCGGGGTACTCGAGCGCACCCGCGCCGATGATGCAGCCGGCGCCCTTCATGAGACGCGGCACCGAGTGGACGGTGCCGATGCCGCCCGGGTTCGTCAGGGAGATCGTGTTGCCCTGGAAGTCCTCAGCGGTGAGCTTGCCGGCGCGGCCGCGCGCGACGACCTCCTCATACGCGGCGACGAACTCCGCGAAGCCCATCGTCTCAGCGCGCTTGATGCCGGGCACGACGAGGCTCCGCGAGCCGTCCGGACGGGGGAGGTCGATCGCGATGCCGAGGTTGATGTGCGCGGGGGTGACGACCGCGGGCTTGCCGTCGATGACGTCGTAGTAGACGTTCTGGCTCGGGAACTCCTTGAGCGCGCGGACCATCGCCCACGCGATGAGGTGCGTGAACGAGATCTTGCCGCCGCGCGTGCGACGCAGGTGGTTGTTGATGACGATCCGGTTGTCGATCATCAGCTTCGCCGGGATCGTGCGGACGCTCGTCGCAGTCGGCACGGTCAGCGAGGCGTCCATGTTCGTCGCGATCGACTTCGCGGCGCCCTTCAGGAAGGCGATAGTCGGCTCGTCGGTCGGCTCCTTCGGCGCGGCCGTGTCGACGATGGGCGCGTCAGCGGGCACTGGGGACGGCTTCGCCGGAAGACCCGTCGTCCGCGCGACCGGGACGGGCCCGGAGACCGGCGTCGTCGCCGGTGCCGACGGAGTCGCCGCGGGTGCGGACGGTGCGACCGGAGCGGGCGATCCCGCGGCCTCCGTCGCGAGCGCCGCGAACTCAGCATCGAGTGCGGACACCTCCTGCGCCGCAGCCGGACCGACGACGCCGACACCGCTCGTGCGGTCGAGCTCGGCCTGCATCTGCGCGATGATGAGGTCGTCCGTGCTCGATGGCTCCTCAGAGCCAGTCGTCACGGGAGTGTTTGAATCGGACACGAGCAGGTCCCCTGCCTTCGTAGAGATCTCGTGGCGTTTGGTGGTGGCCCCGACGCGAGGAACGCCGCCATCAATCTTAGACCGCAACCCAGGTCGGCCCTGAGCCTTCGTCGAGGTTCTGACGAGGGTGTCACGACCTGCTGACCGAATGCTCTGCGAGGGGGCGCGAGTACCCTGTGCACATGCGATTCCTCGACGGCGCGCCGCAGTACGACCTGACCTACTCGGACGTGTTCCTCGCGCCGTCTCGCAGCTCGATCTCGAGCCGTCTCGACGTCGATCTCACTCCCCACGACGGGACCCCGGCGACGATTCCGATCGTCTCCGCGAACATGAACTCGGTGACCGGTCCGCGGCTCGCCGCGACGCTCGCCCGCCGGGGCGGCCTCGGCATCCTGCCGCAGGACATGCCGCTTCAGTCGCTCGACGAGGCGCTGCGCTGGATCAAGGCGCAGCCGGTCGACTACGACACCGCCGTCCACCTCCCGGCGAGCGCCCCCGTCTCGGCTGCACTCGGCCAGGTGCCGGCGCAGCTCGGCTACGGGATCATCGTGACCGGCGAATCCGGCGAGATCCTCGGCGCCGTCCCCGCCGAGCGCCTCGAGCATGCCGTGCCGGATGCGCCACTCGGCGACTTCGTCGGAGACAAGCTCGCGAGCATCGACCTCGACGAGCTCCACAGCGCGAGGCGCGCGTTCGACCTCATGGTCGCCGCGGATCTCCAGTTCGCGCCGGTCGTCCACCAGGGCTCGGTCGTCGGCTCCATCAGCCGCCGCGGCGCACTCCGCTCCACGATCTACGCCCCGGCGCTCGATGCGGAGGGACGGCTCGCGGTCGGCGCCGCGGTCGGCATCAACGGCGACGTCGCGCAGAAGGCCCGAGCGATCGCCGAGGCAGGGGCGGACGTCATCGTCGTCGATACCGCGCACGGACATCAGGAGGGCACCATCCGCGCGGTCGCCGAGGTCGCCGCGCTCGGCCTGGGATTGCCGATCGTCGCGGGCAATGTCGTCACCGCCGCTGGCGTCGAGGACCTCGTCCAGGCGGGGGCGACGATCATCAAGGTCGGCGTGGGCCCCGGCGCGATGTGCACGACGCGCATGATGACCGCCGTCGGCAGACCGCAGTTCTCGGCCGTCCTGGAGACGGCCGCCGCTGCGCGAGAGCTCGGCGCGCATGTGTGGGCCGACGGGGGTGTCCGGTATCCGAGGGATGTGGCGCTTGCGCTCGCGGCGGGCGCTGCGAGCGTCATGATCGGCTCGTGGTTCGCCGGCACGATCGAGGCGCCGGGCGACATCGCCTTCGACGCGCAGGGGCGTCCATATAAGGAGTCGTGGGGCATGGCCTCGACTCGCGCGGTCAACGAGCGATTCCGTCGACTCGACCCCTACGAGTTCGCGCGCAAGCAGCTCTTCGCAGAGGGCATCTCGAGCAGCACCATCTACATCGATCCGCTGCGGCCGAGCGTCGAGGACCTGCTCGACATGATCACCTCGGGCGTCCGCTCCTCGATGACCTATGCGGGAGCGCGCACGCTGGGCGAGTTCCACGATCGAGCCGTCGTCGGCATCCAGTCCGACGCAGGCTACGAGGAGGGGAAGGCGCTGCCCGTGTCATGGTGACCGGGCAGGTCGCTTCGGCTACCATCTGTCGCGATGGACGACTGGCATAGTCCCTTGCGCCTGAGGCTCGGCGGTGATCGCCGTGCCTGAATGGGCGCTGTTCCTCATCGGATTCGTCCTCACCGTCGGCACGGGCTTCTTCGTCGCGAGCGAGTTCTCGCTCGTCTCGCTGGATCGCGCCGATCTCGAAGCGCGGCGCGAGCGAGGCGAGCGCGGGCTCAGCTGGACGATCGGCGCGCTGAAGCGCACGTCCACGCACCTGTCGAGCGCGCAGCTCGGCATCACCCTCACCACGCTGCTCGCCGGGTACACGCTCGAGCCGGCGCTCACCTCGTGGCTCACACCGGCGTTCGTCGCGCTCGGCGCGGCCGAGGCCGCCGTCCGACCCATCGCGACCGTCCTCGCCGTCGCGCTGGCGACACTCCTGTCGATGATCATCGGCGAGCTCGTGCCGAAGGGACTCGCGCTGTCGGCGCCGCTGCCCACCGCGCGCATCGTCGTGCCGTTCCAGGTCGTGTTCACCGCGACGTTCCGCCACATCGTGGCGGGACTGAACGGCACCGCGGGAGCTGTCCTCCGGCTGTTCGGCATCGAGCAGCGCGAGGAGCTGTCGAGCGCCCGCACCGCCGAGGAGCTCGCCTCGCTCGTGCGGCGCTCGGCGACGAAGGGCTCGCTCGAGCAGGACACGGCGACCCTCCTCACCCGGACGCTCCTGTTCTCCGGGCTGACCGCGGCCGATGTCATGACGCCGCGACCACGTCTCGTCACGATCGACATCGGGGATTCGGCACAGGACGTCATCGAGCTGTCCAAGCGGACCGGGCACTCTCGATTCCCGGTCGAGGACGGGTCGATCGACGAGCTCGTGTCGGTCGTCCACCTCAAGCAGGCCATCGCCGTCCCTCGCGCGAAGCGCAGCGAGGTGCCCGTCGGCGCGATCGCGACCGAGGCGCTGCGCGTGCCCGAGACGATGCACCTCGATGCGCTCCTGTCGCAGCTGCGTCGCCGCGGCTACCAGATGGCCATCGTCCTCGACGAGTACGGCGGCACCGCCGGCATCGCGACGCTCGAGGACCTGGTGGAGGAGATCGTCGGCGAGGTCGACGACGAGCACGACCGCTCGCGCTCCCACGTGATCACCCGGCACGGCTCGACGACGTTCCCCGGCATCTTGCGCCCGGATGAGCTCCGCGCCGAGGTGGGGCTGACGGTACCCGATGACGGCCCGTACGAGACGGTCGCCGGGTGGATGATGAGCGAACTCGGTCACATCCCGCGCGTCGGCGACACCGTGGAGACGGAGGAGGGCTCCTACCGGGTCACCCGCCTCGACGGGCGTCGCGTCGATCGCATCCGGTTCACCCCCAGGCCCGTGGCCGAGGGCGACTCGCAGGATGCGGCGAAGGACGGTGATCGCCGATGAGCGACTGGCTCGGCATCGTGTGGCTCGTCATCCTCCTCGTCTGCAACGCGTTCTTCGTCGGTGCGGAGTTCGCCGTCGTCTCGGCGCGGCGCTCGCAGATCGAGCCGCGCGCGGAGGCTGGCTCGCGGGCGGCGAAGACCGCGCTGTGGGCGATGGAGCACGTCCAGATCATGCTCGCGGTGTGCCAGCTCGGCATCACCGTGTGCTCGCTGCTCATCCTCAACGTCTCGGAGCCGTCGATCCACCACCTTCTCGAGGTGCCGCTCCATGCCATCGGCTGGCCTGAGGAGCTCGTGGCGACGGTGGCGTTCATCGTGACGCTCATGCTCGTCACCTTCCTCCACGTCGTCTTCGGCGAGATGGTGCCGAAGAACCTGTCATTCACCGTCCCCGACCGAGCGGTCATGGCGCTCGCGACCCCGCTCGTGTGGATCGCGACCGTCGTGAAGCCCATCGTCATCGCGCTCAACGCGATCTCGAACGGCCTGATCCGGATCTTCGGGGTGACGCCCCGGAACGAAGCCGACACGGCCTTCACGCTCGACCAGGTCGAGACGATCGTGCAGCAGTCGACGCGCGAGGGAGTCCTCGGCGACGCGGCGGGCACGCTCGAGGCCGCGTTCGAGTTCACGACGAAGCGCGTCGTCGATGTCGCGGTGCCGCTCGACAGGATCGTCACGCTCCCGGAGGATGCGACCGCCGACCAGGTGGAGGCGCAGGTCGCCAGGCACGGTTACTCGCGCTACGTCCTCGTGGACGGCGACGGGGAGCCGACCGGATTCGTCCACATCAAGGACGTCATCGCCCTCCGCGACGACGAGTTCGACGTCCCGGTGCCGGCCAAGCGCATCCGCCGTCTCGCCTCGGTGTACGAGGGCACGGAGCTCGAGGACGCCCTCGCCGACATGCGCCGCCAGGGCGCCCATATCGCGCGGACCGTCGACGGGGCAGGATCGACGCGAGGCGTGCTCTTCCTCGAGGACATCCTCGAGGAGCTCGTCGGGGAGGTCGATGATGCCAGCCAGCGCGGTTGAGACGATGGGACCAGCGGAGGTCGCGGCGTGGCTGCGGAAGCCGCAGCCGAGCGACGACAAGTACTCGCGCGGCGTCGTCGGCTTCGCGACCGGCTCGGCCATGTACCCGGGGGCTGCGGTGCTCGGTGTCGAGGCGGCGCTCGCGACCGGCATCGGCATGGTCCGCTATGTGGGACCGGAGTCTGTCTCGTCGCTGGTGCTCGCGCGGCGGCCGGAGGCCATCATCGGCACCGGTCGCGTCCAGGCGTGGGTCCTCGGGAGCGGCACCGATCCTCAGGACACGGTGGCCAGATCGCGGAATCTGAGTGCGCTCGCCGATCCCGTGCCTGCGGTCGTCGACGCGGGGGCGCTTCCGCTCATCGTCGAGCGATCGCATGAGGCGACGATCATCACACCGCATGCGGGTGAGCTCGCCGCCCTGCTCGGGGCGGACCGCGCGGAGGTGGAGTCGCAGCCGGTCGAGTCGGCGACCGCCGCAGCCCGGCGATTCGGTGTGGTCGTGCTGCTCAAGGGATACACGACGACGATCACCGATGGTCGGCGGGTCGTCCAGGTCGCCGAGGCGACGCCGTGGCTCGCGACCGCGGGCGCGGGGGATGCGCTCGCGGGCATCCTCGGGGCGCTCGTCGCCTCGCGCGCGGCCGATGCCGCTGTCGCGAGCGATGACCTGGTGGGGCTCGGCGCGGCCGCGGCCTTCATCCACGGGAGGGCTGCGCGCCTCGCGAGCGAGCGGAACGGACGCGGCCCGTTCACGATCCTCGAGCTCGTCCACGCGGTCCCAGCGGTCGTCGGGCAAGTCCTCCGGACCTGAGCCGACGCGTCGTGGGCTCGACGTCGGTCAGTGCCCGGTCAGCGGTGCGACGAGCTTCGCGATGATCGAGGGGCGCTGGGTGATGCGCTCCTCGCGATCCGCGAGACCGGTGGCCACGAGTCCCGCGTTCGCCCCGAGGAATCGCAGCGGCTCGAGCTCCCAGGATGGCGATCGGTGGCCGACCCAGGGGAGTGCTGTGAGCTCCGTCTCGCGGTCCAGGATGAGGTCGGCGAGCGTGCGTCCGGCGAGGTTCGTCGTCGACAGCCCGTCGCCCACGTAGCCGCCCGCGAAGCCGACCCCGCTGCGGCGATCCAGCCACACGCTCGCGTGCCAGTCGCGCGGCACGCCCAGGTTGCCGCCCCAGGTGTGGGTGATCGCGACACCGCGGGCGGCGGGGAAGAGGTCCTCGATCGCTCGGCGGAGATGCTCGAAGACTCGTGGGACCCGGTCGTACTCCGGCTTGATCGCGCTCCCGAGGTGGTAGCGGGCGCCGCGACCGCCAAAGGCGATGCGGTTGTCGGCGGTGCGCTGGCCGTAGATCAGCAGGTGCCGGTAGTCGCAGAAGGTCTGTCCGTGCGCGATCCCGATCTCATCCCAGAACGCGTCGCTCAGGGGCTCGGTCGCGACCATGAGCGAGTAGAGGGGGAGGATGCGCCGCCGCCATCCGGGCAGCTGCGGCGTGTAGCCCTCGGTGGCGACGATCACGCGCTCGGCGGTCACCGTGCCGCGATCGGTCACCACCGCGGGCCGCTGTCCCTGCGCCGCTCCGCGCACCTCGATCGCGGTGGTGCGCTCGTAGATGCGCCCCCCGAGGGCTTCGATGGCCCTCGCCATGCCGCGGGTGAGCTTCGTCGGGTGGACGCGTGCGCAGGAGGGGTCGAACGCCGCACCTCGAGCGCCCGCGACTCCGGAGCCGACGTCGTCGAGCCACATGATGGGGTCCACGCCGAATGCCTGGGCCGCGGCGACGTCGGCGCGTGCGGCGCGCTCCTGCGGGACCGAGCGCGCCCACAGGACGGTCCCGCCCTTTGCGTAGTCCGCGTCGACGCCGACCGCAGCGGCGGCGCGCCCGACCTCGTCGACGGTGTCGATCATGGCCTGCCGCATGCGGATGGCGGCGTCGCGCCCGTGGAGGCGCTCGAGCGCGCCAGCGGATTTCGGGAAGAGCGCCGAGGCCCAGCCGCCGTTGCGGCCGGACGCCCCGAAGCCGGCGATCTCGCGCTCGATGAGCGCGACCGAGGTGCCTGGCGCCTGCTGCAGGAGATACCAGGCGGTCCAGAGACCCGTGAGGCCTGCGCCGATGATCGCGACATCGACGCGCTGGTCACCTGGCAGGCTCGCGCGGGGCGAGAGGTCCTCGCCCCGCGCGGCCGCGGAGTCGTGCCAGTACGAGAGCTGTGCGTAGTCCGTGACCGCGGTCACAGACGGTTCCACGCCTCGGTCAGGACGGAGCGCAGGATCCCTTCGATCTCGTCGAACTCGGCGGGGCCGATCGTGAGCGGCGGCGCGAGCTGGACGACGGGGTCTCCGCGATCGTCGGCGCGGCAGTAGAGCCCGGCGTCGAACAGCGCCTTCGAGAGGAAGCCGCGGAGCAGCCGCTCCGATTCGTCCTCGTCGAAGGTGGTCTTGGTCGCCTTGTCCTTGACGAGCTCGATGCCGAAGAAGTACCCGGCGCCGCGGACGTCGCCGACGATCGGGAGGTCCTTCAGGCGCTCGAGGGCTGCGCGGAACTTCGGGGAGTTCTCGCGGACGTGCGCGTTCAGACCCTCCTCGTCGAAGATGGCGAGGTTCTCGAGCGCGACCGCCGCAGACACCGGATGACCGCCGAAGGTGTAGCCGTGGTAGAAGGTCGTCGTGCCCTTCGAGAACGGCTCGTAGATCCGGTCGCTGACGATCGCCGCGCCGATGGGGGAGTAGGCGCTCGTCATCCCCTTGGCGCACGTGATGATGTCCGGCACGAGGCCGTAGGCCGTTGAGGCGAAGGTCTCGCCGATCCGACCGAAGGCGCAGATCGTCTCGTCGGCGACGAGGATCACGTCGTACTGGTCGCAGATCTCGCGGACGCGCTGCAGGTAGCCGGGGGGCGGCGGGAAGCAGCCACCCGAGTTCTGCACCGGCTCGATGAACACGGCGGCGATCGAGTCAGGGCCCTCGAACTCGATCATCTCGGCGATGCGGTTCGCGGCCCACTGGCCGAACTCGATGCGCTGCTCCTCCTCGCTCGCGTTCGGGTTCGAGGGGATGAAGCCCATCTCGTCGGCGCGGTAGAAGTTCGTGTTCGGCACGCGGAACGTGCCCGGCACGAGCGGCTCGAAGGGGACCTTCATGCCGGGGATGCCGGTGATGGACAGGGCGCCCTGCGGGGTGCCGTGGTAGGCGACCGCGCGGGAGATGATCTTGTGCTTCGTCGGCTTGCCCTGCAGCTTCCAGTACTGCTTGACGAGCTTGAACGCCGTCTCGACGGCCTCGCCGCCGCCGGTGGTGAAGAACACGCGGTTCAGGTCGCCAGGGGCCTCGTCCGCGAGCCGGTCCGCGAGTTCGATCGCGTTCGGGTGCGCGTACGACCACACGGGGAAGAACGCGAGCTCCGCGGCCTGCTTCGCAGCCACCTCGGCGAGGCGCGTGCGGCCGTGGCCCACCTGGACGGTGAAGAGGGACGAGATGCCGTCGAAGTACTTGCGGCCCTCGATGTCCCAGATGTGGTGGCCATCGCCCTTGACGATGACGGGGACGCCATCCGAGTGCAGCACCGACTGCCTCGCGAAGTGCATCCACAGGTGGTCCTTGGCCTTCTGCTGGAGGGCTTCGGCGTTGGACATGATCTACCAGCTCCTTATGAGCGTTTCGTTCTCGGTTTCTGGATGGGAGGGGTCACTAGCGCGTACCCCAGTCGTAGCGCTCCTTGACGTTGCGGAGGTAGACGAATGTCTCGGTCCCGACGACCCCCTCGATCCCGCGGATCTTGTGGTTGAGCAGGGAGATGAGCGCATCATCGTCCACCACGACGCATTCGGCGAGGATGTCGAAGCTGCCTGCCGTGAGGACGACGTAGGCGACCTCGGGAAGCTCGCTGATCCTGGCGGCGAGCGCAGTGGTGTCACCGCTCGCCCTGATGCCGATCATCGCCTGCCTCGTGAACCCGAGCTGGGTCGGATCGGTGACGGCGACGATCTGCATGAGACCGGATTCGGTGAGCTTCTGCACGCGCTGCCGGACGGCGGCCTCGGAGAGGCCGACGGCCTTGCCGATGTCCGCGTACGAGCGTCGGCCGTCGCGCTGCAACTGCTCGACGATCGCCTTGGAGGTCGCGTCGAGCGGCACGCGGCACTTCGGCTGGTGCCTGAGCGCGGTCGTGGACATGCTCCGATACTGACAGCCGGAGCGTCAGAAGGCAAACGAATCCGCATCGTTTGGGGGGCTTTCACGACGGAAACCATCGATTTCGGCATCGGTGCTCCCGCGATCTCGCCGGCGGGGCGCACGTGCGCCCCGCCCCGGGGCCGGGGTTAGGCTTGACGCTTCCCACGACGTCTGACCCATGAGGAGCATGTGACCGAGATCGTCAGCCAGCGACGTCGTCGCCGGTTCATCGTTCGGAACGCTCCCAGCCAGGTGCTGCGGCTCGAGTGGGGCGCCGCGACGGATGTGGGGCTCCGCCGCAGGGTGAATGAGGACAGCGTGGTCGCCATGGCCGGCATCTATGCGGTCGCGGACGGGCTCGGCGGGCATGCCGCCGGCGATGTCGCGAGCCAGGCCGCGGTGACGCACCTCGCGCGAGCCGCGCGACGACGCTGGGCGACCGGCTCGATCCTGCAGCACGACGACGTCGAGGATGCGCTCCTGGCGGCGACGGCCGACATCGCGGCGGTGACCGTCGACCAGGAGTCCGGGGGAGGGACCACGGTCACGGGGATCGCGGTCGTCGAGTACGACGGGGTCCCCGCGCTCCAGGTCTTCAACATCGGCGACTCGCGCGTGTATCAGCTCTCCGGCGGTGCGCTCACGCAGGTGACGACCGATCACTCCTTCGTCCAGGAGCTCGTCGACTCGGGGCAGCTGGCGCCGGAGCTCGCGGAGTTCCATCCGGATGCGAATGTCATCACACGCGCGCTCGGATTCGGGGAGACGCCTCAGGTGGACCGCTGGATCGCACATCCTCGCGTCGGCGCTCGCATCCTCGTGTGCAGCGATGGGCTCACCCGCGAGCTCAGCCGGACGGCGATCCGCTCGATCCTCATCGCGGGGGCTGGACCGCAGGACACGGCGAACGCGCTTGTCGAAGCGGCGGTGAGCGCGGGAGGGCGCGACAATGTGACGGTCGCCGTCGTTGACGTGCTCGACGCACCGGACTTCTCCGACACGATCACCGAGCCCCTGCGGGCTGTCCCCGAACCGGATTCGACATGAAGTGCTTCTACTGCTCTGCTGAGCTGCAGCCTGGCACGTTCTTCTGCCCAGAATGCGGTCGCCGAGTCTCCGAGGTCGGCGTCGCCGCTGGAGGGACGGGCTATCTCGTCAACCCCGTCAACTTCGCGCCGCCGCCGAAGCCCGAGGAGGCGGATTTCGCGCAGGATCAGGTCGACGAGACGGCGAGCCTGCAGCTCACCGCTCCAGCCTCGCGGCCGTTCACGCTCATCGCGAGCACCGGGCAGCGGTTCGAGATCCGCGGCAGGAGCCTGCTCGGCCGCAATCCCGAGCCTCGGCCGGGGCAGCCGTACGAGTCGATCCTCGTGCTCGTGGATCCCACCAAGACGGTCTCCAAGAGCCACGTCGAGCTGCTCGTCGTCGCCGACGAGCTCCTCGCGATCGACCTCCGGTCCGGCAACGGCACGGTCATCGTGGCCCCTGGTGAGGCGCCGGTCAAGGCGGTCCCGGGCATGCCCGTGCCGGTGCCTCGAGGCAGCGTGCTCAAGCTCGGCAAGCAGTCCGTGACAGTTGAATGAAGTTCATATCTCGATGATCACGATCTCGCGTCGAGGCTGGCGGCCCTCCGCCCGCACATGCAAAATCTGTGTTACGGATCAGCCGAAGCGCACGATGGCGTGCGGTCTGTGCCGAGTCGTATGCCACTATCGATCCACCGAGAGGCAACATCCATCCCGCGCGATTGCGCCATCCACCGAGGAGCACAGTTGGTGAACCGCCCCCTGCCCCAGGACCCGATGATGCGTCAGCTCATTCAGCTGGCGAACTCCCGGCAGCTCAGCCGTCGTCGCCTTCTCCAGGCCGGCGCCGCTGGTGCTGGCGCGCTCGCCCTCGCGGCGTGCACCCCGAGTGGCGGCGGCGGTTCGTCCGACGGCTTCCTCCGCTGGGGCAACTGGCCCGGCTACCTCGATGAGGACGAGGCCGGCAACTACCCGACGCTCGACGCGTTCGAGGAGCGCACCGGCATCGAGGTCGAGTACCTCGTCGACGTCGACGACAACAACACGTTCTACGCGGTCATCAAGGACCAGCTCGCGCTCGGCGAGGACGTCGGCTACGACACGTTCTGCCTCACCGACTGGATGGCCGCCCGACTCATCCGCGATGGGCAGGTGCAGGAGTTCGATTACGCGAACCTCCCGAATGTCACGGCGCAGCTGACCCCGACGCTCAAGGATGCGGCCTTCGACCCGGGCCGCAAGTTCTCCATCCCGTGGCAGGGCGGCTACGCGGGCCTGGTGTACGACAAGCAGGCGGTCCCGGGCGGCATCCGCACCGTGGAGGACCTCTGGAAGCCGGAGTTCAAGGGCCGTGTCGTCGTCCTCAGCGAGATGCGCGACACGCTCGGCGTCATCATGATGAGCCAGGGCGTCGACATCTCGGGCAACTGGGGTGACAACGAGTTCTACAACGCATACGACCTCCTGGCGAAGCAGCTCGCGGACGGCCAGGTCGTCGCGGTCAAGGGCAACTCCTACACCGAGGACCTCATCAACGGCGACGCGGTCGTCGGCATCGTGTGGTCGGGCGACGTCGAGTCGATCATCAACTTCGAGCTCGAGGCCGCAGGTCAGGACCCGCGCTTCGAGTTCGTCCTGCCGGAGTCGGGCGGCACGCTGTGGAATGACAACTTCCAGGTGCCGAACGGCTCGTCGCGCAAGGCCGATGTCGAGAAGCTCATCGACTACTACTACGAGCCCGAGGTCGCGGCCGAGGTCGCCGCGTGGGTCAACTTCGTCTCGCCGTGTGTGGGTGCTCGTGACGCGATGGCCGACATCGACCCGGCGCTCGCGGACAACTGGATGATCTTCCCGACGGACGAGGTCCTCGCGAACGTCGAGATCTTCCGCGGGCTCACCCAGGCCGAGGAGGAGCAGTACTCCGCGGCCTGGCAGAAGCTGAACGTCGGGGCGTGATCGATGGTCAGTGCGTTCGCCGACTCCGGTGCAGACCTCGAACTCATCGGAGTCCAGAAGCGATTTCCCGGCTTCACCGCACTGCACTCGCTTGACCTGAAGATCCCAGCAGGGTCGTTCTTCGCCCTGCTGGGCCCTTCGGGGTGCGGCAAGACCACGACGCTCCGCCTCGTCGCGGGTCTCGAGCAGCCCACGGCTGGTCAGATCCTCATCGGCGGCAAGGACGTCACCAGCGTCAAGCCGTACAAGCGACCGGTGAACACGGTCTTCCAGTCGTATGCGCTCTTCCCGCACATGACGGTCCTCGAGAACGTCGCATTCGGGCTCAAGCGCCGCAAGATCCCAGACGCAATCGCGAAGGCGCATGAAGCGCTCGAACTCGTCGAGCTCGACCACCTCGCGCAGCGCAAGCCGCAGCAGCTCTCCGGCGGACAGCAGCAGCGCGTCGCGCTCGCCCGCGCGGTCGTGAACCGACCGGCGCTCCTCCTCCTCGACGAGCCGCTCGGCGCGCTCGACCTCAAGCTGCGCCGTCAGATGCAGATCGAGCTCAAGAAGATCCAGCAGGATGTCGGGCTCACCTTCCTCCACGTCACGCACGACCAGGAGGAGGCCATGACCATGGCCGACACGGTCGCGGTCATGAACAAGGGCGAGATCGAGCAGATGGGCTCGCCGGAGGACCTCTACGAGCTGCCGAAGACGGCGTTCGTCGCGACCTTCCTCGGCCAGTCGAACCTCTTCACCGGCGACGTCACGGCGGACGACAGCCGCGTGATCGTCGTCGACATCGCAGGGCTCAAGGTCTCCGTCCCGAAGCCGCGCGCGCAGCGCCACACCGGCAAGGTCACCGTCGGCGTGCGCCCGGAGAAGCTCCAGCTCCACACGGAGCGCGTCGAGTCCTCGCCGGAGCGCAACGTCCTCGGACCGGGCCGCGTGACGGACGTCTCGTTCACGGGCGTCAGCACGCAGTATCTGGTGCAGATCCCCGGTATCGGCGAGGTCAGCGTGTTCTCGCAGAACACCTCCGTCGGCCCCGTCGTCCACGAGGGTGCCGAGGTGTGGGTGAGCTGGCACGTCGAGCACGGCTTCGGCCTCCTCGACGAGCCCGAAGACCAGGACCGCTTCGAATCCGACTTCTCGACCGGGGTGATCGCCGCGCAGACCAAGGCAGAGCTGCTCGAGGAACTCGAGGAGTCCTGATGGCATTCGCTGCGTTCGGAGGCGGTGCCCCCGCCGTCGACAGCGGGACGCTGAAGCGAGCGGGGGGCATCGCGCTCCTCCTGATGGCACCAGGTCTCGCCTACCTGGCGCTCTTCTACCTCACTCCGCTGATCTCGCTGATCATCACCTCGCTCGAGCCGCACGAGGTCTTCAACCGCGACCAGGCCGTGTCGACGGAGATCAGCGGTCTGGGGACCTACTGGCAGGCGATCGAGGCGTACTGGCCGCACTTCATCCGGTCATTCGCGTACTCGCTGCTCGCGACGCTCTTCTGCATCCTCATCGGCTATCCGATGGCGTACTTCATCGGCGTCACCCTGCGGAAGCGGCCGATGCTGCAGGCCCTCGGGCTCATCCTCGTGATCGCGCCGTTCTTCATCTCGTTCCTGCTCCGCACGCTCGCGTGGAAGCAGATCCTCGGCAGCAACGGCTGGATCGCGTCGGCGCTCCACGGGCTCGGATGGCTCCCGCCCGGCCAGTCGATCGTCGGCACCGACTTCTCCGTCGTGTTCGGTCTCACCTACAACTTCATCCCGTTCATGGTGCTGCCGATCTTCGCGACGCTCGAGCGCCTCGACACGCGCTACCTGGAGGCGGGCGCCGACCTGTACGCCAAGCCGTCGACGACCTTCTGGCGGGTCACGCTCCCGCTGTCGATGCCGGGTGTCGTCTCGGGAACGCTGCTGACCTTCATCCCCGCATCCGGTGACTTCATCAACGCGGCACAGGAGTACCTCGGCGGTCCGGGCACCGCGATGGTCGGCAACGTCATCGAAGGCACGTTCCTGCGATCCGGCGAGGTGCAGCTCGCGAGCGGGCTCTCCGTCCTGCTCATGGGCGTGATCCTCATCCTCGTCGCCACGTACGTCCGCAAGTCGGGAACGGAGGACCTCCTGTGAAGCGCATCAGCCTGGGCAAGTGGCTCCTGCCGACCTATGTCGTGCTGGCGTTCATCTTCCTGCTGACGCCGATCGTCCACGTCATCCTGTTCAGCTTCAACAACTCCAGGAAGGGCAACCTGATCTGGGTCGGCTTCACGTTCGACAAGTGGCTGAACGTGTGCGCCGTGGAGCGCGGAGCGGTCTGCGAGGCATTCGGGACCTCCATCTCGGTCGGCGCGGTCGCCACGGTGCTTGCGACGGTCCTCGGCACGCTGATCGCCATCGCGCTCGGTCGGTACAAGTTCCGCGGTCGCTCGATCGTCAGCCTCGGGCTCTTCCTCCCCATGGCGACGCCCGAGGTCGTCCTCGGTGCGGGTCTCGCGGCGCAGTTCCTCGCCGTCGGCGTGCCGAAGAGCTTCTGGACGGTCGTGATCGCCCACACGCTCTTCTGCCTGTCGTTCGTGGTCGTGACGGTCAAGGCGCGCGTCGCGAGCCTCGACCCCGCGCTCGAGGAGGCGGGTCGGGACCTGTACGGCTCGTCCACCCAGGTGTTCTTCCGCATCACGCTGCCGCTGCTCATGCCGGGCATCGTCGCTGCGGCGCTGCTCTCCTTCGCACTGAGCTTCGACGACTACATCATCACGAAGTTCAACGCGGGGGCAGTCGTCGAGACGTTCCCCGTCTACGTCGCGACCGCGGCGGCGCGCGGTGTGCCGGCTGAGGCCAACGTCATCGCGTCCGCGGTGTTCATCGCCGCGATCGTGATCGTCGTCATCGCGCAGCTCATGAATGCCGCACGGCGCAAGCGCCTCGGCATCGTGCGCTGAGCACGGCATCGACTTGCGGCGTGTACGCAGATCGACGGCGACTCGAGGAGCTGACGGCGCGAGAGGCCGAGCGGTTCGCGGCGACGCGCACGCGGTCGAAGGGCGAGTGGGAGCGAGCCCGGCGACACCTGCTGGACGGCGTTCCCGCGCCGTGGATGCACTGGGCGAGCCCGTGGCCGGTGTACGTCGCCTCCGCGTGGGGATCGCACTTCCACTGCGTGGACGGCATCGACCATGTCGACTTCTGTCTCGGGGACACCGCCGCGATGGGCGGCCATGCTCCGGCGCCGGTCGTGCGGGCGATGCACGAGCAGGCGCAGCACGGCTCGGCGTTCATGCTGTCGACACGGCGCTCGGCGCAGGCCGCGGAGCTGCTCGCCGAGCGGTTCGGTCTGCCGTGCTGGCGGTTCACCGCGACCACGGCAGACGCGCTCCGCGCGCTCATCCGCGCCTCGCGTCGCACGACCGGGCGCGATCGGATCGTCGTGAGCGATGGCGGCACGCCGGTCCCACCGGTAGCGCAGTCGAGTGCGCTCAGCGTCGTCGCGTTCAACGACATCGCGGCGCTGCGCGGCGCGCTCGCCGAGGGGGATGTCGCGGCGGTCGTCCTGGAGCCCGCGCTCACGCGCTCCGGGATCGTCCTCGCCGAGCCCGGCTACCTCGAGGAGGCAGCTGCGGTATGCCGGGAGGCGGCGGCGGTCCTCGTGCTCGATGAGTCGCGCTCCGTCGCCGCGGGGCCAGGAGGCTGCGCGCGTGCGCTCGGTGTCGACGAGCCCGATGCGCTCGTCCTCGGTCCAGCGGTCGGCGGTGGTGCCGCGGTCGCGGCATTCGGGATGCGCGACGAGTTCGCGGCGCGCATCCGCGAGGCGCGACTCGACGACGCGCTCGAGATGCCGCCCCACGACGGCGCAATGGCGGGCGGCCCGATGTCGATCGTCGCGGTGCTCGCAACGCTCTCCGAGGTGCTGACGGAATCGGCCTGGGAGACGATGCGCCGGCGCGCCGTGCAGTGGGCGGAGGGCGTCCAGTCCGTCATCGACGAGTACGGTCTGCCCTGGCACGTCTCGCTCCTCGGGGCGCGGGCCGCATACGCATTCCGTCGCGGACACCCCATCGATGGCGGCGACGCTGCGGCTGCGCGCGACGGCGAGCTGCAGCGATACCTGCACCTGCATGCGCTCAACCGTGGGATCCTCATGACGCCCGGTCACGGCATGGCGCTCATGAGCCCAGAGGTCACGAGCGAGGACATCGCCCGGCACACCGAGCATTTCCGCGAGGCGGTCGCCTCGCTGTACACCCCTGTCATCCACTGAGGAGGAGAGCACATGGCCCGCGCACTCATCGCCCCGCAGTACGGCGGCCCGGAGGTCCTCGAGGTCGTCGACGTCCCCGATGTCGCACCTGCCGGACATGAGGTCGTGATCGACGTCCGGGCCAGCGGCGTGAACCCGATCGACGCGAAGATCGCGAGCGGTCTGCGCGGCGGGGCCGATCCCTCCCGGCTTCCGCTGCGCCTCGGCTACGAGGCGTCGGGAGTCGTCGCGGCGATCGGAGCGGAGGGCGTCACGGGGGCCGATGGTCTCCCGCTCGCCGTCGGCGATGAGGTCGTGGCGTTCCGGATCCACGGCGCGCACGCCTCTCGCGTCACGGTGCCCGCCGCCGATGTGCTGCACAAGCCTGCGGAGCTGAGCTTCACCCAGGCGGCGGGGGTGCTCCTCGTGGGGGCGACCGCCGTCCACGCGCTCGAGAAGGTCGGCGTCGGCGAGGGCGACACCGTGCTCATCCACGGGGCTGGCGGCAGCGTCGGGAAGGTGGCGACGCAGCTCGCGATCCTGCGCGGTGCGAAGGTGATCGGCACGGCATCGGCGGCGCGTGCTGATGAGCTCTCCGCGCTCGGCGCGACTCCGGTCGAGTATGGCCCAGGGCTGCTCGACCGCATCCGCGTGCTCGACGTGACCGTCGACGCGGCGATCGACTGCATCGGGACCGAGGAGGCGGTCGAGGTGTCGCTCGCGCTCCTCGCGGATCCCGGTCGGCTCGTCACGATCGTGCACGGCCCCCCGGTCCAGGCCGCAGGCGGTCACTACATCGGCGGCGGTCCGGGAGCGGATCCCGGCACGGAGCTGCGCGATCGCGCCCGCGGCGAGCTGCTCAGGCTTGCCGCCGACGGGAGGATCGTGGTCCCGATCGTCGCGACCTACCCGCTCGACGAGGCCCGCGCGGCATTCGAGCACCTCGCCGGTGGCCACGCGGGCGGCAAGATCGTGCTCATCCCGTAGTCGCGGCGTCGCCGCAGCTCGGCGTCCATCGCGGAGCTGCGGCACCGCCGTGCCGGGAGGTCTCGTCGCTCGTCAGAGCGAGGCGAGACCTTCGGCGAGCACGTCGAACGCCTCGGAGAGGAGCTCGTCGCTCGTCGCGAGGTTCGGCAGGAATCGCAGGACGTTGCCGTAGGTGCCTGCGGACAGCAGGATGACCCCGCGCTCGATCGCGAAGCTGATCAGGTGGTTGACCGCCGCCGGGTTGGGCTCGTGGGTGCCCGCGGTCACGAGCTCGATCGCGAACATCGCGCCACGGCCGCGGACGTCGCCGATGACCGGGTGTCGGGCCTGCAGGTCGCGGAGCCTGGGGAGTGCGAGCGCCTCGATCTGCGCGGCGCGCTCGAGCAGGCCGCCCGTGGCGATGCGGTCGAACACGGCGACCGCTGCCGCGCATGCGACCGGGTTGCCGCCGAAGGTGCCGCCGAGGCCGCCGACCTGCGGAACGTCCATGATCTCCGCCCGGCCGGTGACGGCGGCGAGCGGGAGACCGCCCGCGATGCCCTTCGCCGTGAGGACGAGATCGGGGATGACGCCCTCATGCTCGACCGCGTACCAGCGGCCGGTGCGTGCGATGCCCGACTGGATCTCGTCGGCGATGAAGATGATGCCGTTGTCCTGCGCCCACTTCGCGACCGTCGCCAGGTAGCCCGGGGCGGGGACGATGAAGCCGCCCTCGCCCTGGATGGGCTCGACGACGATGCACGCGAGGTGCTCGGCGCCCACGGTCTTCTCGAGGTGGTTGATGGTGCGCGCCGCCGCGTCCTCGCCGCTCAGCCCATCGTGGAACGGGTACGAGCCGGGAGCGCGGAAGATGTCCGGGGCGAAGGGGCCGAAGCCGGCCGAGTAGGGGTTCGCCTTGAAGGTCATCGCCATCGTGAGGTTCGTGCGGCCGTGGTAGGCGTGCTCGAGGACCGCGACCCCGGTGCGGCGCGTGGCGCGGCGGGCGATCTTCACCGCGTTCTCGACCGCCTCAGCACCCGTCGAGACGAGGACCGACTTCTTGGGGAAGTCGCCCGGGGTGTGCTCGGCGAGGAGCTCGCACACGCGCACGTACGACTCATAGGGGACGGTCGGGAACATCGAATGCGTGAGCGCCTGGAGCTGCTCGCCTGCGGCGGACACGACGGCCTCGTCGGTGTGGCCGATCGTCACGACGCCGATGCCGCTCGTCAGGTCGATGAACTGGTTGCCGTCGACGTCGACGATGATGCCGCCGTGGGCGCGGGCGGCGTAGACCGGCGCTCCGAGCGAGACACCAGCGGCGACCGTCTGCAGTCGTCGCTCGTGCAGGGCCTTCGAACGCGGTCCGGGCACCTCGGTCACGAGGCGGCGGGCCTGCTCGATCTGGACATCGTTGCGCGCGATCGTGTCGGACATGGCCACAAGTCTCCCATGTGGAGCATGCACGGGAAGCGTGCAGGCGGTGCATAGCCGGACCGCGTAGCGTTGCGTGTCGTGCGCCCAATCCTGCCGATCACGATCGTGTCCCTCCTCGCAGCCTCGAGCCTCGTCGGCTGCGCAGCCGCCGGCCCCGCCGAGCCCGGCTCCAGCTCTTCGACAGATCCATCCACGTCCGCCGCGGGATGCGAGGTCGTCCCCGCGGGTGAGAGCTCCGACGCGGTCACCGTGAGCGGTGCCGCCGGCGAGGCGATCACCGTGAGCTTCGACGGACCTCTCACCCCGGAGACGACCGAGCGGACGACCGTCGCCGCCGGCACGGGCGAGCCCGCCGTCGAGGGCATGCTCATCAACTTCTACTACTCGATCTACAACGGCGACACGGGCGAGCTTCTGGAGAGCTCGCGGGACTTCTCCGAGGAGCCGCTGCCGTACATCCTCAGCGCCGAGGGCACGGTCGAGGGGCTCACCAAGGCCCTCACGTGCTCCCAGGCCGGAGAGCGCATCGTCGCCGTGATCCCGGCCGCTGAGGCATTCGGGGAGGAAGGCTCCCCGGCGCTCGGACTCGAGGCCGGGCAGAGCTTCGTGTTCGTCGCGGATGTCGAGTCCGTCGAGGAGGTGGAGCTCCCGGAGCCGGAGCCGCTGCCCACGCCGAGCGCGTGGACGGAGAACCTGCCTGAGGTGACCCTCGGGGAGCAGCCCGTCGTGACGCTGCCCGACACCGCGCCGCCTGCCGAGCTCGAGCTCGCCGTGCTCGTCGAGGGAGACGGGGAGGTCGTCCAGCCTGGCGCGAATGTCACGGTGAACTACCTCGGCACGAGCTGGGACACCAAGGAGATCTTCGACCAGTCGTATGGCCGTGGCGAGGCGACGTTCTCGACGAATGGCGTCATCTCCGGCTTCGCGGCGGCGATCGTCGGCCAGAAGGTCGGCTCGACCGTCCTCGTGACCATCCCGCCGCAGTACGCGTACGGCACCGAGGCGGTCGAAGGGACGCTCGGCGGGCAGACGCTCGTCTTCCTCATCGAGATCATCGCCGCGTCCTGATCCGCATCCGACGCGACACCGACCGGGTCGGGACCGAGCGAGGTCCCGGCCCGGTCTCGTCGTCCGCGCCTCGGTAGCCTGGTCGCATGCGTCGCGTCCTGATCCTCGGAGCCACCGGTTCGATCGGCACCCAGGCGCTCGACGTCATCCGGAGCAACCCCGAGCGGTTCACCGTCGTCGGGCTCGCGGCGGGCAGCGATGCCGCGGGGCTGGCGGCGGCGGCCGACGCATTCGGGGTCCCGAGGTCCCGGACCGCGCTCGGCGCCGATGACGCCGTCCGCCTCGTGCAGGATGTCGAGGCCGACGTCATCCTCAACGGCATCACCGGCGCGGTCGGCCTGGCTCCGACGCTCGCCGCGCTCGAGACGGACGCGCTCCTCGCGCTCGCGAACAAGGAGTCCCTCATCATCGGCGGGGACCTCGTGCGCTCGGCCGTGAGCGAGGGTCAGCTCGTGCCGGTCGATTCGGAGCACTCGGCGATCGCGCAGGCGCTGCGCTCGGGTGCGGCCGACGAGGTCGCGCGACTCGTGCTCACCGCCTCGGGCGGCCCGTTCCGCGGGATGTCGCGTGCCGAGCTCGAGGCCGTCACGCCGCGTCAGGCGCTCGCGCACCCGACGTGGAACATGGGGCGCGTCGTCACGACGAACTCCGCGACGCTCGTGAACAAGGGCCTCGAGGTCATCGAAGCGCACCTGCTCTTCGACGTGCCGTACGAGCGCATCGACGTCGTCGTCCACCCGCAGTCGATCGTCCACTCGATGGTGGAGTTCGTCGACGGCTCGACGATCGCGCAGGCTTCACCGCCCGACATGCGCCTGCCCATCTCGCTCGGTCTCGGCTGGCCGAGGCGCGTCCCCGGCGTCGGGGTGCCGCTCGACTGGTCGACGGCATCGAGCTGGACCTTCGAGCCGCTGGACGAGGAGGCCTTCCCGTCGGTGCGGCTCGCGAAGCGCGTCGGTGCGACCGGCGGCACTGCGCCCGCGGTATTCAACGCGGCGAACGAGGTCGCCGTCGATGCCTTCCACGATGGACGCATCGCGTTCCCGCGCATCGTCGAGACGATCGAGCGCGTCGTCGACCGGCACGATCCCGACCAGTGGGGGATGAGCCTCGAATCGGTCCTCGCGGCCGATGCGTGGGCTCGCGACGAGGCCAGGGCCGCGCTCGCGGGTTGACGGCTCGCGCAGAGCCGACATTCGTCGAGCGCGCAGTCTCGGCCGGGTAGCCTCGACGCCGTGGATCTCGGGAGCGTGGCGATGTACATCATCGGCGTCGTCGTCATCATCATCGGCCTCGGCATCTCGATCGCGCTCCATGAGATCGGCCACCTCGTCCCGGCGAAGCGGTTCGGCGTCCTGGTGACGAAGTACATGATCGGCTTCGGACCGACGATCTGGAGCCGCCGCCGCGGCGAGACCGAATACGGGATCAAGGCGCTTCCGCTCGGGGGCTACATCGCCATGGCCGGCATGTACCCGCCGGCGAAGGACTCGGATCGCATGCGGGACTCGACGACGTCGCTCTTCGACACCGCGATCCAGGAGGCGCCGCTGGACGAGGACGAGTCGAGGGCCTTCTACCGCCTGCCGATCTGGAAGCGGATCATCATCATGCTCGGCGGGCCGTTCATGAACCTCGTCCTCGCCGTCGTCCTGTACGCGGTCGCGCTGTGCGCGATCGGCATCCCGCAGCTGTCGACCACGATCGCGTCGGTGAGCGAATGCGTGGTCCCCGCCTCGTCGACCCAGCAGGAGTGCGGACCGGACGACCCGATCGCGCCTGCGGCGGCGGCCGGCATCCTCCCCGGCGACCGGATCGTGTCGATCGCGGGCATCCCGGTGTCCACCTGGGAGGAGACGACGGCGATCATCCGGGACCGTGCGGGGCGGCCGACCGAGGTGGTCGTGGAGCGGGATGGTCAGGAGCTCGTGCTGTCGGCGACCCCGATCCTCACCGAGCGCCTCGCATTCGACGATGAGGGACAGGTGATCCTCGATGAGGACGGCGAGCCCACGTATGTGGATGCGGGGTTCCTCGGCGTGGGTTCGGCCTATGTGACGACGCCGCAGCCGATCACGGCGGTGCTGCCGGCCGTGGGCGACAACATCGTCCGCGTCGTGCAGATCATCGTGACGCTGCCCGTGAGGGTGTGGGATGTCGCCGCGTCGCTCTTCCAGCCGGAGGTCGAGCGCGACCCGAACGGGCCGCTGTCGGTCGTCGGGGTCGGGCGCCTTGCCGGGGAGATCTCGAGCCTCGAGCAGGAGCCCTTCCTCAACAAGGTCGCGACGCTCTTCGGGGTCCTCGCGTCGCTCAACATCGCGCTGTTCGTCTTCAACCTCATCCCGCTGCTGCCGCTCGACGGCGGCCATGTCGCGGGTGCGCTGTGGGAGGGACTCCGCCGCTGGTTCGCGAAGCTCCGCGGCAGACCGGATCCGGGCCCGTTCGACATCTCGAAGCTCGCGCCGCTCGTCGGCGTCGTCATCGTGCTGCTCAGCATAATGACGCTCGTCCTCGTCGTCGCCGACATCCTGAAGCCGATCTCGCTGTTCTGAGCCGCTCGCGCCTGTGCGCCGCTCGCCGACGCGCGCGGCGCTGACGTGAGGGGGCGTCCAGGGCGCGGTCGTAGGATCGATCCGTGCCAGCCGTGAATCTCGGGCGGCCTTCGGGCCCAGTGACCTTGGCGCCACGACGCAGGTCCCGCCAGATCAAGGTCGGGAAGGTCCTCGTCGGAGGCGACGCGCCCATCTCGGTCCAGTCGATGACGACCACGAAGACGACCGACATCAACGGGACGCTCCAGCAGATCGCCGAGCTGACCGCGGCCGGCTGCGACATCGTGCGCGTCGCCGTCCCGTCGCAGGACGACGCGGATGTGCTGCACATCATCGCGAAGAAGTCGCAGATCCCCGTGATCGCCGACATCCACTTCCAGCCGCGCTACGTCTTCCAGGCGATCGACGCGGGCTGCGCCGCGGTCCGGGTCAACCCGGGCAACATCCGCAAGTTCGACGATCAGGTCGGCGCGATCGCGGCGGCGGCGAAGGCCGCGGGGGTGTCGATCCGCATCGGGGTCAACGCCGGCTCGCTCGAGCCGTCCCTGCTGCAGAAGTACGGCAGGGCGACGGCGGAGGCGCTCGTCGAATCGGCGGTGTGGGAGGCGAGCCTCTTCGAGGAGCACGACTTCCACGACTTCAAGATTTCGGTGAAGCACAACGACCCGGTGGTCATGGTGCAGGCGTACCGCATGCTCGCCGAGCGCGGCGACTGGCCGCTCCACCTCGGCGTGACCGAGGCGGGCCCGGCGTTCCAGGGCACGATCAAGTCGGCGACCGCCTTCGGCATCCTCCTCGGCGAGGGCATCGGCGACACGATCCGCGTGTCGCTGAGCGCGCCGCCGGTCGAGGAGGTCAAGGTCGGCCTGCAGATCCTCCAGGCGCTGAACCTCCGCGAGCGTCGCCTCGAGATCGTCTCCTGCCCGTCGTGCGGTCGCGCCCAGGTCGACGTGTACACGCTCGCCAACGAGGTCACCGAGGGCCTCAAGGATGTCACGGTCCCGCTTCGCGTCGCGGTCATGGGCTGTGTGGTGAACGGCCCTGGCGAGGCGCGCGAGGCTGACCTCGGCGTCGCCTCGGGCAACGGCAAGGGCCAGATCTTCGTGAAGGGCGAGGTCATCAAGACGGTGCCCGAGGCGGAGATCGTCCCGACGCTCCTCGCAGAGGCGCATCGCATCGCCGCGGAGGCTGGACCGGACGCAGCGGTCGGGTCGCCGACCGTCGTCACGGCGTGAGCGCGGCGTCGGGCGCGGGCTCGTCGATCTCCCGCCCGATCCTCGCCGGCATCGTCTCCGGTCTCGTCGGGTTCTCGAGTGCGTTCGTCATCGTCCTGACCGGGCTTTCGGCGGTCGGCGCGAGCCGGGACCAGGCTTCGAGCGGCCTGCTCGCGGTGTCGGTCGTGATGGGCGTGTGCACCGTGATCCTCGCGGGGTGGACGCGCATCCCGATCACGGTGGCGTGGTCGACTCCGGGCGCGGCGCTGCTCGCGTCGACGGGCATGATCGCGGGGGAGTGGTCGGCGGCGGTCGGGGCGTTCCTCGTGACGGGCGTCCTGATCGTGCTGACGGGGCTCATCCCGCAGCTCGGCCAGCTGATCTCGCGCATCCCGAAGTCGGTCGCCCAGGCGATGCTCGCGGGCGTGCTGCTGCCGCTGTGCCTCGGGCCGGTGACGGGGATCGTGGTGGATCCGCTCGCGGTCGCGCCGATCGTCGTGGTGTGGCTCGTGGCGGCGCGGTTCCTGCCGAAGTGGGCGGTCCCGCTCGCGTTTCTCACGGCGGCGGTCGTCATCGGCGTGCATCTCGTGCTGACGGGGGCGTCGGTGGATCCGGCGTCGCTCGCGCCGGTCGTGACCTTCGCCGCGCCGACGTTCTCGGTCGCGGGGGTCATCGGCATCGCGCTGCCGCTCTACCTGGTGACGATGGCCTCGCAGAATGTCGCCGGTGTCGCCGTCATGCGCGGGCTCGGCTTCGAGGTCCCGTGGCGTCGGTCGATGATCGTGACGGGGTTCGGGACGATGGTGGCTGCCCCCGCGGGTGGGCATGCGGTGAATCTCGCGGCGATCAGCGCGGCGCTCGCGGCTGGGCCGGAGGCTGGTGAGGACCGCAGTCGCCGTTGGATCGCCGGGGTGACGGGCGGCATCGTTTACGTGGTCCTCGGGGTCGCGTCGTCGCTGTTCACGACGCTCATCGATCTGGCTCCGGGGTCGGTCGTGCCGGCGGTCGCGGGGCTCGCGCTGCTGGCGACGCTCGCGTCGTCGATCCAGCAGGCGCTTGAGGAGCCGGGTGAGCGGATTCCGGCGATCGTGGCGTTCGTGACGGCTGCGTCCGGGATCGCGATCTGGGGTGTGAGTGCGGCGTTCTGGTCGCTGGTGGCGGGGCTCGTGGTGCGGCTCGTGCTGACCGCCCGCAGGTAGCGACGCGCGCGGCTGCGGATGCCTGCGCGCGACCGGCGAGACGGCTGCTCCGGCCGGGGCGCGGCGACTACCATGGTCCGGTGCTCACGCGACTTTCCCAGCTCTTCGTCCGCACCCTGCGGGAGGACCCCGCAGAGGCAGAGGTGGCGAGCCACAAGCTCCTCGTCCGCGCCGGCTACATCCGCCGTCAGGCCCCCGGCGTCTTCGCCTGGCTGCCGCTCGGGCTCAAGGTCAAGGCCCGGATCGAGCAGATCATCCGTGAGGAGATGACGGCCGCGGGCGCCCAGGAGGTCCACTTCCCGGCGCTGCTGCCGCGTGAGCCGTACGAGGCGACGGGTCGCTGGACCGAGTACGGCGACAACCTGTTCCGGCTCAAGGACCGCAAGGGCGCCGACTACCTTCTCGCGCCGACGCATGAGGAGGCCTTCACGCTGCTCGTGAAGGATCTCTACTCGAGCTACAAGGACCTGCCGCTGACGATCTACCAGATCCAGGACAAGTACCGCGACGAGGCGCGTCCGCGCGCGGGCCTGCTCCGCGGGCGCGAGTTCACGATGAAGGACGCGTACTCCTTCGACGTGAGCGATGAAGGCCTCGAGGCGAGCTATCAGGCGCAGCGCGACGCCTACGAGCGCATCTTCACCCGCCTCGGGCTCGACTATGTGATCGTCGCCGCGCACGCGGGCGCGATGGGCGGGTCCAAGTCGGAGGAGTTCCTCCTGCCGGTCGCGATCGGCGAGGACACCTTCGTGCGGTCGGCGAAGGGCTACACGGCGAATGTCGAGGCATTCCAGGGCCTTCCCGCCGAGCCGCGCCCGATCGAGGGGCAGCCTGAGGCGGTCGTGCACGACACCCCGAACACGCCGACGATCGAGACGCTCGTCGATCTGGCGAATGCCGAGCACCCGCTCGACGACCGCGCCTGGACTGCGGCCGACACGCTCAAGAATGTCGTGCTCGCCCTCGTGTCGCCGACGGGGGAGCGCGAGCTCGTCATCGTCGGCCTGCCCGGCGACCGCGAGGTGGACATGAAGCGCGCCGAGGCCGCGTTCTCGCCCAATGAGGTCGAGGCTGCGACCGAGGAGGACTTCGCCGCGCACCCCGAGCTCGTGAAGGGCTACATCGGCCCCTGGTCGCCGGACGGGCCCCTCCTCGGCCTCGAGTCGAAGTCGGGGATCCGCTACCTGCTCGACCCGGCGGTCGCGGACGGCACGTCGTGGATCACGGGCGCCAATGAGGAAGGGCGGCACGTCTTCCACCTCGTCGCGGGTCGCGACTTCTCGGCGGATGGCACGGTGGCGGTCGGCGAGGTGCGCGACGGGGATCTCGCGATCGACGGCAGCCCCGTCGAGCTCGCGCGCGGCATGGAGATCGGCCATGTGTTCCAGCTCGGCCGCAAGTACGCGGAGTCGCTCGGCCTCAAGGTCCTCGACGAGAGCGGCAGGCTCGTGACGGTCACGATGGGCTCGTACGGCATCGGCGTGACGCGCATCCTCGCGGCGATCGCCGAGACGACGCACGATGACAAGGGCCTGCTGTGGCCGCGTGCGGTCGCGCCGTTCGACGCGCAGGTCGTCATCGCCGGCAGCGCCCCGGAGATCGTCGAGGCGGCGTCGGGGCTCGCGGAGGAGCTCTCGGGGTCAGGATTCGACATCCTCCTCGACGATCGCGGCGAGCGTCCGGGTGTGAAGTTCGCCGATGCCGAGCTGCTCGGCGTCCCGACGATCGTGATCGTCGGCAAGGGCGTGCAGGACGGCGTCGTCGAGCTGTGGGACCGCCGCTCGGGTGAGCGCGAGCGCATCGCGATCGCTGAGGCACCGCAGCGCGTCGCGACGGCGATCCGGGGCTGAGCTCGCGGAGCGCTGACGGGGCTCGTCGGGCGCTTCGGGGCGTGCCCGTTCAGGGGCGCCACTCGAGCTGACCGGCGAACTCCTGCCGGATGCGATCGCGGATCGCGAGCAGCTCGGGGTACTCGGCGAAGAACGCCAACTTCGCGGCGACCGTGCTCGACTGCGGGTCGGGAATGTCCTCGATGACGAATGCGGCGAACGTCTCCGCGGCATCCTCCGCGACGTTGGTCGCCGCGTATGCGCTCACGAAGTCCTCCGGGTGCGCGTCGTCGAAGCGCTCGGCGATGTCGCTGTCGACGTTGTCCGGTCTGGGCGCGGCGCTCCCGTACGCGTGCCAGAACCGCTCGTGGTACGCCTGCAGGATCGCGTCGGGGTGGGCGCACAGGCCGTCGGAGAAGGCGAGCAGCTCGCATTCATCCGCGATGTCGAACTCGTCCGTCGACCAGAGGATGAGGTGCGCGTACTCGTGGATGAGCGTCGCGATGAGGTACGGGGTGTCGCTCGAGGTCGCGAGATTGTCGGCGAGGGCCCAGTATCCGGGCTCGTCCGAGCGCTCGACGTACGCGAGCGTGTCGCTGCCGGGCGCGTCGCCCACGCGGTACTCGTAGATGACCTGGGCGGCGTATTCGGGCGTGGCGATGCGCTCGAAGATGCGCCACACCTCTGCCGCGCGGCCGGTCGGCTCTGGGTCGAGCGAGCCGTCAGGCTGCACCGCATAGATGGCGACATCGCCCCAGTCCTCGTCGGAGGAGTACGCGGGGCCGTCGGTCGTCGACGCGGGTGACGCCGGTCGATTGCCGATGAATGCCGCGATGAGGATCGCCGTGGCGACGACGACGCCGAGGACCGAGGCGAACACGACGACTCCTCTGCGCACTCGTCAACGCTATCGGCTACCCTTGAACGCCAAGTTCTGCCGGGTGACCCCTCGTCACTCGCGACGAGGCCGCAACTGCAGATCCGCAACTGAACAGGGAGCCCCCAATGGACATCGACATCCGAAATCTGCGAGACGTCGCTGCGGAGAAGGAGATCCCCTTCGACGAACTCGTCGGAATCGTCGAGCAGGCGATCCTCGTTGCGTACCTCCGTCACACCGGCCAGCTCGACCACAAGCCGGGCGGCAACGCCGGCAAGGGTCGCGTCGTGCTCGACCGCAAGACAGGCCACGTGCAGATCCTCATCCCGGTCCGAGACGACGACGGAGAGGTCATCGGCGAGGCCGAGGATGAGCCGGAGGGCTTCGGTCGCATCGCGGCGGCGGCGGCGAAGCAGGTGATCTTCCAGCGTCTGCGCGACATCGGCGACGAGAAGATCCTCGGCGAGTTCAAGGGCCGCGAGGGCGACATCGTCTCAGGTGAGATCCAGCAGGGCCCGAATCCCCGCATGGTCCACGTCCGCCTCGGCTCGGTCGAGGGAATCATGCCCCCGGAGGAGCAGGTGCCGGGTGAGGACTACTCGCATGGTCGCCGCCTGCGCGCGTTCGTGACGAGTGTCACACGCGGTCCGAAGGGGCCCTCGATCACGCTCTCGCGCACGCACCCGGGCCTCGTCCGCAAGCTGTTCGCGCTCGAGGTCCCGGAGATCGCGAACGGTCTCGTGGAGATCGTCTCGATCGCTCGCGAGGCCGGTCACCGGACCAAGATCGCGGTGCGCGCGACGCAGCCGGGCATCAACGCGAAGGGCGCGTGCATCGGCGAGCTCGGCGCTCGCGTCCGCGCCGTGCAGACGGAGCTCGGCGTCGAGAAGATCGACATCGTCGACTACTCGGACAATCTCGCCGAGTTCGTCGCGAACGCGCTGAGCCCGGCGAAGGTCACGAGCTCGTTCATCCTCGACGAGTCGACGAAGGCGGTCCGGGCGCTCGTCCCGGACTTCCAGCTGAGCCTCGCGATCGGCAAGGAGGGGCAGAACGCCCGCCTCGCCGCGAAGCTCACCGGCGCGAAGATCGACATCCAGCCCGATTCCGTCATGGAATCCTGACCCGCGCGACATCGTCTGGTCAGGCGCCTGGGGGTAACATGGATGGCGCGAGGACGTGCATTGGCTGTCGTCGTCGAGACGAGCGGTCCGGATTGCTCCGGCTGGTCGTGCGCGACATGACCGTCGTACCGGACACATCAGCTCGCCTGCCTGGCAGGGGAGCGTGGATCCACCGGGACGCGCAGTGCGTCGAAGCGGCGCTCCGGCGTCGAGCCTTCGGGCGGGCATTCCGTGTGAAGGGCGAACTCGACACCACGGCCCTCGCAGAGGTCGGATCGCCAGATCCCACTACAGAACAGGCTGACCAACTCATGGACAACTGATGAGCGGCTCACGATGAGGCCCATCAACTAATGGCTTGCCCCTGTTCGGGCAGGCCCCGAACAGGAGAATTGTGGCAAACCAACGCGTCCACGAAGTCGCGGCAGAACTCGGCGTCGACAGCAAGCTCGCCCTCGAGCACCTCGAGAAGATCGGGGAGTTCGTCAAGGGGCCCGCATCGTCGATCGCCCCGCCTGTCGTGCGCAAGCTGAAGGCGTCGCTCGAAGCGGCCGGCGCCCTCGGCTCGGCGACTGCGGCGAAGGCCGCCCCGAAGTCGACCGCGAAGTCGGCGGGTCCGAAGCCCGCCGCCCCGAAGCCCGCGGCCCCCGCGGCTCCGGCTCAGGAGCAGCCCGCCGCTGAGCCTGCACCTCACGTGCCCACGGTCGCCGAGCGTCAGGCCGCGCAGGAGGCCGCTCGCTCGGCGCAGTCCGCGACGCCCGCGGCCCCGACCCCGGCGGCGCCGACGCCAGGCCCGGTCCCGACGCCGCCGCGTCCCCAGCCCCCGCGTCCCGGCCCCCGTCCGGGCAACAACCCCTTCTCGTCCACCCAGGGCATGCAGCGTCCTGGTGGTCCGCGCCCCGGCAACAACCCGTTCTCCCCGAACCAGGGCATGCCGCGCCCGGGCGGCGGCTCGGGCATCCCGCGCCCCCAGGCGCCGCGCCCGGGTGGATTCCGTCCGGGCCAGCCGGGTCAGCGCCCGGCGGGTGGCGGTGGCCGCCCCGGTGGTGCCGGTCGTCCCGGCGGCGGCTTCGGCGGCCCGCGTCCGGCAGGCGTCGGCGGTCCCGCGCGTCCGGGTCCTGGCGGTCGCGGTCGCACCGGCGGCACGGCGGGCGCCTTCGGTCGCGGTGGCGGCAAGTCGAAGCAGCGCAAGTCGAAGCGGACGAAGCGCGCCGAGTTCGAGATGAGGGAAGCCCCGTCGCTCGGCGGCGTGGCCATCCCTCGCGGCAACGGTGAGACCATCCGTCTGCGCCGCGGCTCCTCGATCACGGACCTCGCGGACAAGATCGAGACCCTGACGAAGCTCTCTGTGCAGCCGGGCGCGCTCGTCACGGCGCTGTTCCACCTCGGCCAGATGGCGACCGCCACCGAGTCGCTCGATGACGCGACCTTCGAGATCCTCGGCGCCGAGCTGGGCTACAAGATCGAGGTCGTCTCGCCTGAGGACGAGGACAAGGAGCTCCTCGCCTCGTTCGACCTCGACCTCGACCAGGAGCTCGCCGAGGAGGATGACGAGGACCTCCTGCCTCGTCCGCCGGTCGTCACCGTCATGGGTCACGTCGACCACGGAAAGACGAAGCTCCTCGACGCCATCCGCAACGCGAACGTCGTCGCGGGCGAGGCCGGCGGCATCACGCAGCACATCGGCGCGTACCAGGTGTGGAAGGAGCACGAGGGCGTCGAGCGCGCCATCACCTTCATCGACACGCCGGGTCACGAGGCGTTCACCGCCATGCGCGCCCGCGGTGCCCAGGTCACCGACATCGCGATCCTCGTGGTCGCGGCGGATGACGGCATCATGCCGCAGACCATCGAGGCGCTGAACCACGCTCAGGCCGCCGGTGTCCCGATCGTCGTCGCGGTCAACAAGATCGACAAGGAGGCTGCGAACCCGGCGAAGGTCCGCCAGCAGCTCACCGAGTACGGTCTCGTGGCCGAGGAGTACGGCGGCGACACGATGTTCATCGATGTCTCCGCGCTCACCGGCAAGGGCATCCAGGATCTCCTCGACGCGGTCCTGCTCACGGCGGATGCGGGTCTCGACCTCCGGGCGAACCCGGACAAGCCGGCGCGCGGCGTCGCGATCGAGGCGAAGCTCACGCGCGGCCAGGGTGCTGTCGCGACGGTGCTCATCCAGTCCGGCACGCTCCGCATCGGCGATGCGATCGTCGCGGGCACGGCGTACGGCCGCGTCCGCGCGATGCACGACGAGAACGGCACGCCCGTGACCGAGGCTGGTCCCTCGCGTCCGGTCCAGGTCCAGGGTCTCTCGAGCGTCCCGCGCGCCGGCGACACCTTCATCGTCACCGACGAGGACCGCACCGCGCGCCAGATCGCCGAGAAGCGCGAGGCCGTCGAGCGCAACGCCCAGCTCGCGAAGGGCCGCAAGCGCATGTCCCTCGAGGACTTCCGCGACGCGGTCGAGCGCGGCAAGGTCGACACGCTCAACCTCATCATCAAGGGTGACGTCTCGGGTGCCGTCGAGGCCCTCGAGGAGGCGCTTCTCAAGATCGAGGTCGACGACTCCGTGCAGCTCCGCATCCTCCATCGCGGTGTCGGCGCCATCACCGAGTCCGATGTGGATCTCGCGACGATCGACGACGCGATCGTCATCGGCTTCAACGTCCGCCCGGACGTCAAGGCTCGCGAGCGTGCGGCGCGCGAAGGCGTGGACATCCGCTTCTACTCGGTCATCTACACGGCTCTCGACGACATCGAGCAGTCCCTCAAGGGCATGCTCAAGCCGGAGTACGAGGAGGTCCAGTCGGGTCTCGCCGAGATCCGCGAGATCTTCCGCTCCAGCAAGTGGGGCAACATCGCGGGTGTCGTGGTCCGCAGCGGCACCATCACGAGGAATGCGAAGGCCCGGGTCATCCGCGGCGGCATCGTCGTGGCGGATGGTCTCGCGATCGAGTCGCTCCGTCGCTTCAAGGACGATGTCACCGAGGTCCGCGAGGGCTTCGAGTGCGGTATCGGCCTCGGCAAGTTCAACGACATCCAGGTCGGCGACGAGATCGAGACGATCGAGCTCCGCGAGAAGCCGCGAGTGTGATGTGAGCGGCGGGCTGGCTCAGCCAGCCCGCCGCATTCGCGAAGGAGGACGCACATGGCATCACCAGAACGTGTCGCCAAGATGGCCGACCGCATCCGCGAGATCGTCGCGCGACGGCTTGAGAAGGGTCTGCGCGACCCGAGGCTCGGCTTCGTGACGATCACCGATGTGAAGGTCACCGGTGACCTCCAGCACGCGAGCGTGTTCTACACCGTGTATGGCACGGATGAGGAGCGCGCCGACTCCGCGGCTGCGCTCAAGGCGGCGACGGGTCTGCTCCGCTCCGAGGTCGGACGCCAGCTGTCCGTGCGACTCACCCCGACGCTCGAGTTCATCCCGGACGCGATCCCGGAGAACGCGGCCCTCATCGACTCCCTGCTCAAGGAGGCGTCGGCGCGGGATGCCGAGGTCGCCTCGCTCGCGGCACAGGCCGAGTACGCGGGCGACCCGGATCCCTACGTGAAGCCGCGCGTCGTCGAGGACGATGAGGACGAGGACTTCGACGAGGACGACGAGCTCGATGAGGATGACGAGCTCGATGAGGACGACTCCGCCCGCTGAGCCTCCAGCGCTGGCCTCGGGCGCCGCTCCTGCGCGGCACGACCACCGGAGCCACGAGAGCATGGCGCCTTCGATAGCCTGGCGGACATGGACGTGAGAGATGCGACGCTCGTCATCCTCACGATGGGGGAGTGCTACGGCAATCGCGTCGTCGCCGAGATCGAGCGACGGTCCGATACGACCGTGAATGCCGGACACGTCGCGCGGACACTCCAGCGCCTTGCCGCGAGCGGACTTGTCGAGGCGCTCGAAAAGGACGAGGGTGGCCGCATCCCCTTCGCCCTCACCGACGCGGGTCGTCAGGCGGCGAGTGCCGTGCTCGAGGCGCCGAGCGCGGACATCGAGTGGCTGCGCTTCATCGCGACCATCCCCGGTGTCGATGTGCATCGGGTCATCGAGACGACCAGACGCGCGCTCGACGAGGCTGCCGGGGCGCTCCCGACGGCATTCGGGCTCGCCGCGGTCCCGAAACGCGGTCGACCGACTCGGGCGAGTTGACGTTGCACTTCAAGCTCGCCCGTGCATACTGAGTGCACAACCGCATACTGCGCAGTCGCAGGGGTGATTCCGACGGTCGGAGGGGAAGCCGCACCGGACGGAATGGAGAAACTGTGACTGCACCGATTTCGCGCGGAGTGCTGTACGTGCACTCCGCGCCACGCGCGCTGTGCCCGCATATCGAGTGGGCGGTGGGACGAGTCCTCGGCGTGCCGGTTTCGTTCGCCTGGCGCCCGCAGCCTCTCCTGCCGAACTCGCAGCGTGCCCTCTACGTGTGGGAGGGCGCACCAGGCACTGGCGCGCTGCTCGCGAGCGGGCTCCGCGGCTGGGAGCACCTGCGCTACGAGGTCACCGAGGACGCCGCGCATGGCCTCGACGGCGGCCGCTGGATGCACACGCCCGACCTGGGGATCTTCCACGCCCAGACGGACTCTGCGGGCAACATGGTCATCCCCGAGGACCGCGTCCGCGCGGCCCTCGAGATCGGCGGGGCGAATGCCTTCGAGCTGCACCGGGAGCTTCGCCTCGCGCTCGGCCAGGCGTGGGATGACGAGCTGGAGCCGTTCCGCGTCGCGCATGAAGACGCACCGATCGTCTGGCTACACCGCGCAGGCTGAACCATCGTGGGCGCGGCGGGCCGTGAGGTCGCCGCGCCCCGCCACACCTCCGGAGACGCGAAGGGCCGGGACCTGCAGGTCCCGGCCCTTCGCGCGTGCGCGGCCGCTCAGAGCGAGCGGAACGCGGCGACGGCGTTGTGTCCGCCGAAGCCGAACGAGTTCGTCAGGACGAGCTGGTCGCCCTGGAGCTCACGCGGCTCCGTGACGACGTCGAGCGGGATCTCCGGGTCCTGGTTCGCGAGGTTCGCCGTGGGCGGCGCGATGCGGTGGTGCGCCGCGAGGATCGCGAAGATCGCCTCGACAGCACCGGTGCCGCCGAGCAGGTGGCCGGTGGAGGCCTTCGTCGCGCTGACCGGGATCTCGTGGACGCGGTCGCCGAAGACTGCCTTGAGAGCGACGTACTCAGCGATGTCGCCGACGGGAGTGGAGGTCGCGTGTGCGTTGATGTGCGTCACGTCAGCCTCGCTCGCGCCTGCCGCGGCGAGCGCCTGGCGCGTGGCGCGAGCGGCGCCGGAGCCCTCGGGGTCGGGCGCGGTGATGTGGTACGCGTCGGACGTGATCCCGCCGCCGGCGAGCTCGGCGTAGATCTTCGCCCCGCGCGCGACCGCGTGCTCGTAGGTCTCGAGGACGATGGCGCCGGCGCCTTCGCCCATGACGAACCCGTCGCGGTCGACGTCGTACGGACGCGACGCGGTCGCAGGGTCGTCGTTGCGCTTGGACAGCGCCTGCATGGATGCGAACGCCGCGATGGTGATCGGGTGGATCGCCGCCTCGGAGCCGCCCGCGATGACGACATCGGCCTTGCCGAGCTGGAGGTGCTCGTACGCGTTGATGATCGCCTCGGTGCTCGAGGCGCAGGCCGAGACGACTGTGCTCGCGTATGCGCGTGCCTGGAACTCCATCGACAGCGCCGTGCCGGCTGCGGCGTTCGGCATGAGCATGGGGACGGTCGTCGGCAGGACGCGCCGCGGGCCCCGCTCCTTGAGCGTGTCCCACGCATCCAGCAGGGTCCACACGCCGCCGATGCCGGTCGCCCAGTCGATGCCGAGGCGCTCGGGCTCGACGTCGGGGGCTCCCGCGTCGGCCCATGCCTCGCGCGCGGCGATGAGCGAGTACTGGCTCACCGGGTCGTTGCGCTTGATCTCGACCCGTTCGAGGACCTCGTCCGGTCGCACCCGCGCCCGCGCGGCGAAGGTCACGGGCAGGTCGAGTTCGGCGACCCAGTCATCCGTGAGCGTGCTGGCGCCGGATTCGCGCGCGAGCAGTGCCGTCCACGTCGACTGCGCCGTGCCGCCGATGGGGGTCGTCGCTCCGATGCCGGTGACGACGATTCGCTTGGAGTTCACTGTCGGGATGCCTTACCTGTCGCGGTCGGGGGAGGGGTGTCGCCCGGTCCGGAGCGCAGCGCGAGCTCGCCCCGGACCGGGCGGATGAGGTGGCGGGATCAGCCCTCCTGGGCCCCCACGATGTAGTCGACGGCGTCGCGGACCGTCTTGAGGTTCTTGACCTCGGCGTCCGGGATCTTGACGTTGAACTTCTCCTCGGCGTTGACGACGATCGTCATCATCGAGATCGAGTCGATGTCGAGGTCGTCGACGAACGACTTGTCGAGCTCGACGACATCGGTCGCGATGCCGGTCTCGTCGTTGATCAGCTCGGCCAGGCCGGCCAGGACCTCGTCGGCGGACAGTGCCATTGATGTTCTCCTTGGGTTCGGTGTGCGTAGAGAGTCTAGGGACAGGGATTACGGGAGCCGGACGACCTGGCCGCTGAACACGAGTCCTGCGCCGAAGCCGATCTGGAGGAGCAGTCCGCCGGACAGCTCCGGGTGCTCCTCGAGGAGTCGGTGCGTGGCGAGCGGGATGGACGCGGCAGAGGTGTTGCCGGTCGTCTCGATGTCGCGGCCGATGATGACGTGCTCGGGGAGCTTCAGCTGCTTCGCGAGCTCGTCGATGATGCGCATGTTCGCCTGGTGGGGGACGAATGCCGCGAGGTCGTCGGACGTGACCCCAGCGGCGTCGAGCGCGCGCTTGGCGGCCTTCGCCATCTCCCACACGGCCCAGCGGAACACCGTCTGGCCCTCCTGGCGCAGCGTCGGCCACGGGTGCTCGCCGTCGCGGAACTGCACGAGCGTCGCATTCATCCCGACCGCCTCGGCCTTGGAGCCGTCGGAGCCCCACACGACCGGGCCGATCGCCGGCTCGTCGCTCGGGCCGATGACGACCGCGCCGGCGCCGTCGCCGAGGAGGAAGGAGATGGAGCGGTCGGTCGGGTCGACGATGTCGGAGAGCTTCTCCGCGCCGACGACGAGCGCGTGCGTCGCAGCGCCGGAGCGGATGAGCGCGTCAGCCTGGGCGACCGAGTAGCTGAACCCCGCGCACGCGGCGTTCGAGTCGAAGGCCGCGGCGGGGTTCGCCCCGACACGGTCGGCGAGCACGGCCGACATGGATGGCGTGATCCGCGTGTTGGAGATGGTCGCGACGATGACGAGGTCGATGTCCGCTGGTGCGACGCCGCACCGCTCGATCGCCTCACGGGCGGCGACCTCGGCGAGGTCGAGCGCGCTCACGTCGCGACTCGCGCGCTTGCGCGTCACGATGCCGGTGCGCTGCCGGATCCACTCGTCGGACGAGTCGATCGGGCCGATGAGGTCGTCGTTGGGGACCGTCAGGTCGCCGCGTGCCGCGCCGTAGGCGAGGATGCGCGTGTAGTCGGGTCCCTTGGTCTGCTTGAGCTGAGCCATCATTCACCTGCTCCGGAGAGGATCTCGACTGCTGCGTCGAGGTCGTCGGGCGTCGAGATCGCCACTGCGGGGACGCCGCGCAGCGAGCGCTTCGCGAGACCCACGAGCGTACCGCCGGGGCACAGCTCGATGATGCCGCTGACGCCCGCGTCGGCGAACGCCGCCTGGCACAGGTCCCAGCGCACCGGGTTCGCGACCTGGCCGACGAGCAGCTCGAGCGCCTCGGCGCCGGTGGCGACGGTGGAGCCGTCGCGGTTCGTCCACAGCGTGAGCGCGGGATCGGCGACGGTGATGGCCGCCGCCTCCGCGCGGAGGGTCTCGACCGCGGCTTCCATGTAGCGCGTGTGGAAGGCGCCGGCGACCTTGAGCGGGATGACGCGCGTGCCCTTCGGCGGCTCGGCGGCGAATCGCTCGAGCGCGTCGAGCGCGCCTGCCGCGACGATCTGCCCGCCGCCGTTGTGGTTCGCGGGCGTGAGGCCTGCCGCGGCGATCGCCGCGAGCACCTCCTGCTCGTCGCCGCCGATCACGGCCGACATGCCGGTCGCTTCACGCGCGGCGGCCTCGGCCATCGCGCGGCCGCGGACACCGACGAGGCGCATCGCGTCGAGGTCGGTCAGGACGCCTGCCGCGGCGAGTGCCGCGATCTCGCCGACCGAGTGCCCGGCGACGCCGTCCGGCGTGCGGCCGGCGCGTGCCGTGAGGGCACGGTACGACAGGATGCTCGCGGCCACGATGAGCGGCTGCGCGACCGCGGTGTCGCGGATCTGCTCGGCATCCCATGTCGTGCCTGCGGCGACGAGGTCGACGCCTGCCGCGTCGGAATACGCGGCGAGCGACTCGGCGACCGAGTCCAGCTCGAGCCATGGGGAGAGGAATCCGGGGACCTGCGAACCCTGACCGGGCGCGACGACGACGATCACTCGTCCATCCTCCCTGGTCCGGACGTGCTGTGTCTGCAGGAATCGCTCAAAGGACCGGGAGGAGCTTGTCGGTGTCCTACAGTGTCGGCGCTCGCGTGGCGGGACGCCGCCCGCCGCACCCCGGCTCCCGTGGCTCAGCTCGGCCGCTGCTGCGGTCGGCGGCGCTGCCGGGAGATCGGCTCGGCGATCGAGCCGACGATGAGCGCCGACTGGAGGATGAGCGCCTCGCGCGGGCCGGTCGCATCCCAGCCGATCGTCTCCGAGATGCGCTTCAGGCGGTAGCGCACGGTGTTCGGGTGGACGAAGAGCTCGCGCGCGGTCGCCTCGAGCGAGCGGCCGTTGTCGAGGTACGCCCACAGCGTCGCGAGGAGATCGGTCGACTGGTCGCGGAGCGGCTCATAGATGCGCGTCACGAGCGCCTGCCGGGCGAGCGTGTCGCCCGCGAAGGCGCGCTCGGGGAGGAGGTCGTCGGCCTGGACCGGGCGGGGTGCGCCGCGCCACGCGTCGGCGACCGCGAACCCGGCGAGCGCGGCGCGAGCGCTGCGCGATGCGTCGACGAGCGCGGGGACCTCGGGGCCGAGGACGATGTGCCCGTCGCCGAAGTACGGCTCGAGCTGATTCGCGATCTCGATGAAGGGGATGACCGGCTCGTTCTCGCCGCGCTCCACCGCGGACTTCGAGCGGCCGATGACGACGACGAGCCGGTTGCCCTGGACGCCGACGAGGACATCCGCCTGGAGGTGCCGCGCGGTGCGCCGCAGGTGGTCGACCTCGAGCTGACGGGGCGCGACGCCGACGAGGACGGCGGCCTCGCCGTGGCCGTTCCAGCCGAGCGCCGCGATGCGCGACGGGAGCTCCGCGTCGTACTCGCCGGTGAGGATCGAGTCCACGACGAGGGCTTCGAGTCGCGCATCCCAGAGCCCGCGCGACTCCGCGGCGCGCGCGTACACGTCTGCGGCGGCGAAGGCGACCTCGCGCGAGTACAGGAGGAACGCATCCTTCAGGACGAGGTCGTCGTCCGGGATCTTCTCCGAGATCACGTCGACGGTCGTCTTGACGAGCTGGAGCGTCTGCGTGAGCGAGATGGAGCGGAGCAGCTCGCGAGGCGCCACGCCGAAGACGTCAGCCGCGATCCACGGCACCCCCTTGGGGTTGTCGAACCACGAGATGAACGCCGTGATGCCGGCCTGCGCCACGAGCCCGACCGCCGAGCGACGCCCGGGAGGCATGTCGCGATACCAGGGGAGTGACTCGTCGAGCCGCTTCAGGGTCGCTGTCGACCAGCTCCCCGCGTTCGCCCTCAGCCAGGCGAGCGTCTGCTCCTTGGTTCGCTGTGCCATCGCCTCGTCAGCATAGGCCCTTGCGGGTCAGCTTTCCCCGCCTGAATTTCCGGAGGTGCCGGCGGTCACGTCGAACAGGCGGTAGTCCCGAATCGCCATCTCGACCGTCTCGCGCGGGATCCGGCCCTCATCGGCGAGCGACTTCAGGACGCGGACCGCGATCGACGGGCCGTCGATGAAGAAGTAGCGACGGGCCGCGGCGCGCGTGTCGGAGAATCCGAAGTCGTCCGCGCCGAGCGTCGAGTAGTGGCCGGGGACGAACGGACGGATGAGGTCGGGGACCGTGTGCGAGAAGTCGCTCACGCCGACGAACGGACCCTCGGCGCCCTGCAGCTTCTGCGTCAGGTACGGCGTGATGGGCTCGTCGGTCGGGTGGAGCAGGTTGTGCTCCTCCGCGTCGATGCCGTCGCGCCGGAGCTCGACCCAGGAGGTGACCGACCACACGTCGGCGGAGATGCCGTACGCCTTCAGGAGCTCCTGCGCCTCGAGCGCCCACGGCACCGCGACACCAGAGGCGAGGATCTGCGCCTTGATGCCCGCGGGCTCGCCCCGCTTCAGCAGGTAGATACCCTTCAGCAGACCCTCGACGTCGAGTCCCTCCGGCTCCTCCGGCTGGACGATCGGCTCGTTGTACACCGTGAGGTAGTACATGACGTTCGGGTCGGGGTGCTTGCCGCCGTACATGCGCTCGAGGCCGGCGCGGACGATGTGCGCGATCTCATAGCCGTACGCGGGGTCATAGGTGATGACCGCGGGGTTCGTGGAGGCGAGGATCGGGGAGTGGCCGTCGGCGTGCTGGAGTCCTTCGCCCGTGAGGGTCGTGCGGCCGGCGGTCGCGCCGATGATGAATCCGCGCGCCATCTGGTCGCCTGCCGCCCAGATCGCGTCACCCGTGCGCTGGAAGCCGAACATCGAGTAGAAGATGTAGACGGGGATGAGCGGCTGGCCGTTCGTCGCGTACTGGGTGCCTGCCGCGGTGAACGCCGCGAAGGCGCCCGCCTCGTTGATGCCGACGTGGATGATCTGGCCCTGCGGCGACTCCTTGTAGGCCAGGAGCAGCTCGCGGTCGACCGAGGTGTAGTTCTGGCCGGCCGGGTTGTAGATCTTCTGCGTAGGGAAGTACGAGTCCATCCCGAAGGTGCGGGCCTCGTCCGGGATGATCGGCACGATGCGCGAGCCGAAGTTCTCCGCCTTGAACAGGTCGCGCAGCAGGCGTGCGAACGCCATCGTTGTGGCGACCTCCTGCTTGCCGGAGCCGCGGCGCGCGACCTCGTAGAGCTTCTCGTCCGGCAGCGTGATCGGGATGTGCGTCGCGCGGCGCTGCGGCAGGTAGCCGCCGAGGGCGCGGCGCCGCTCCTGCAGGTACTGGATCGCCTCGTCCTTCTCGCCCGGGTGGTAGAAGGGCGGCTTGTACGGATCCTCCTCGAGCTGCCGGTCCGTGATCGGGATGTGCATCTGATCGCGGAAGAGCTTGAGGTTGTCGAGCGTGAGCTTCTTCATCTGGTGGGTCGCGTTGCGACCCTCGAACGCGGGGCCGAGACCGTAGCCCTTGATCGTCTTCGCGAGGATGACGGTCGGCTGACCCTTGTGCTCGACCGCGGCCTTGTACGCCGCGTACACCTTGCGGTAGTCGTGGCCGCCGCGCTTGAGGTTCCAGATCTGCTCATCGGTGAGGTGCTCGACGAGCTTGAGCGTGCGCGGGTCGCGGCCGAAGAAGTGCTCGCGCACGTATGCGCCGCTCTCGGCCTTGTACGTCTGGTAGTCGCCGTCCGGCGTGCGGTTCATGAGGTCGCGGAGCGCGCCGTCGTGGTCGCGGGCGAGGAGATCGTCCCATTCGCGGCCCCAGATGACCTTGATGACGTTCCAGCCGGCGCCGCGGAAGAAGCTCTCGAGCTCCTGGATGATCTTGCCGTTGCCGCGGACGGGGCCGTCGAGACGCTGCAGGTTGCAGTTGATGACGAAGGTCAGGTTGTCGAGGCCCTCGTTCGCCGCCCACTGGAGCGCACCGCGGGATTCGACCTCATCCATCTCGCCGTCGCCGAGGAACGCCCAGACATGCTGGTCGCTCGCCTCCGGCTTGATCCCGCGGTTGCCGAGGTAGCGGTTCGAGGCGGCCTGCCAGATCGCGTTGATCGGGCCGAGGCCCATCGAGACCGTCGGGAACTGCCAGAAGTCCGGCATGAGCCGCGGGTGCGGGTAGGACGACAGGCCGAACGGCGCACGCGACTTCTCCTGCCGGAACGAGTCGAGCTGCTCCTCCGAGATGCGGCCCTCGAGGAAGGCGCGCGCGTACATGCCGGGAGAGGCATGTCCCTGGTAGAAGACCTGGTCGCCGCCCACCGGGTGGTCGGGCCCGCGGAAGAACCAGTTGTGACCCACCTCGTAGAGCGCTGCGCTCGACGCATAGGTCGAGATGTGGCCGCCGACGCTGATGCCCGGGCGCTGCGCGCGGTGGACCGTGATCGCCGCGTTCCAGCGGATCCACGCGCGGTAGCGGCGCTCGATCTCCTCGTCGCCGGGGAACTCCGGCTCGTCCTCGGGCGCGATCGTGTTGATGTAGTCCGTCGTCGGGACCATGGGCACGCCGAGGTGCAGATCCTTGCTGCGCTTCAGCAGGTGGAGCATGAGCTCCCGCCCGCGCTCGTGCCCCTTCGCGGCGACCGCGGCGTCGAGGGATTCGATCCACTCGGCGGTCTCGGCGGGATCCCGGTCGATATAGCCGGTCGAGTACGGATCTTGATCGTGAACGGGCACCGGTGACCTCGATTCTGCGCGGTAAGCAGGTGGTGGTATGGCCGTCCGGGGTCGCCGAAGGCCGAATCCGATCCTAGCGAAGCGCGGACGATACGCTGGCTCCATGCCGTTCGAGGACCTCGCTCCGCTCGCCGCTGGCGACACAGCCCCCGACTTCACCCTGCCGAATGCGCATGGCGAATCCGTGACGCTCAGCCAGGTCGTCACCGCCCGGCCTGTCGTGCTCGCGTTCGTGCCCGCGGCCTTCACGGGCGTGTGCACCGGCGAGTTCTGCGAGCTCCGCGACAACATCAGGCTCTTCGACGAGGCGCGCGTCCAGCTCATGGGCGTCAGCGCGGACCCGAAGGCGGCGCTGCGCGTGTGGTCGGAGCAGGAGCAGTTCGACTTCCCGCTGCTCAGCGACTTCTGGCCGCACGGCGAGGTCGCACGCCGCTACGGCGTCTTCCTCGAGGACCGCGGGGTCGCCACGCGAGCGACGTTCGTGATCGACGGGACGATGACCATCCGCGCCGCCCTGGTGCACCCGCCGAGCGAGCCGAGGCCCCTCGCGGCGTACCGCGAGGCGCTCGCGGGCCTCTTCGCCTGAAGCCTGCCGTCGATCCCGGCGCCTAGGCTGGGGGAGCAGGATGGGCCGTTAGCTCAGCTGGTAGAGCGCTGCGCTTACACCGCAGATGTCGGGGGTTCGAGCCCCTCACGGCCCACGTGAGCCACTCGTCTGATCCGAAGGGCGATCCGGTCGAGGTCGACGGATCGCGGGGCGCCGAGCCCATCCAGCGACGCACCGTCGCCCTGCTGTCCGCCGCGCAGATGTTCACGTCCGTCGGCACGGCCGCCGTCGTCACGGTCGGGCCCATGCTCGCCGCGGAGCTCGCGGGGGACTCGCTCGCCGGCACGCCCTCGACGGCCCAGTCGCTCGGAGCGACCATCGCCGCCGCGCTCCTGGCGCGATTCGCGATCAGCCGCGGGCGACGCCCCGCGCTCTCCACCGGCATCACGATCGCGCTCTCGGGTGCGCTCCTGGTGATCCTCGCCGCGGTGACCGAGCAGTTCTGGCTGGTCGTCGTCGGCTCCGGCCTCGCCGGCTTCGGCGGGGCGTCGAACCTCCAGGCGCGATTCGCCGCGACCGACCTCGCGAAACCCGCGCACCGCGGCCGCGACCTGTCGCTCGTCGTGTGGCTCGGCACGATCGGCGTCGTCGCCGGCCCGAACCTCGTCGGCGTCGGCGAGTCGGTCGCGACCTGGCTCGGGCTCCCCGTGCTGAGCGGCATCTTCGTCCTCTCGGCGGCATCGCTGCTCGTCGCGCTCATCCTCGTCTTCGCGGGGCTCAGGCCGGACCCGCTCCTGCTCGCACGCGAGCGCGCGGGTATCGCCGGCGCCTCGATGCACCGTCCCGGTCTCATCACCGGACTCCGCTCGATCGGGCGGCACCCGCGCGCGCTCGCGGGCCTCATCGGCGTCGCGGCGGGCCACGGCCTCATGGTCGCGGTCATGGGCATGACGCCCGTGCACATGACGCATCATGGCGCGACGATCGTCATCGTCGGGATCGTCGTGTCGCTGCACATGTTCGCGATGTACGGCGTCTCGCCGGTCTGGGGTCTGCTCGCCGACCGCGTCGGGGGAGTCGCGGTGGTCGTCCTCGGTCTGGTGACGACGCTCGCCTCCGGCGTGATCGCGGCATTCGCCGGGGGCGATCATGTGGTCACCGCGGTCGGCCTCATCCTGCTCGGGCTCGGCTGGGGCGCCTCGACCGTGGCGGGTGCGGTCCTCGTCGTCAACGGCGTGCCCGCCGAGGAGCGCGTCGGCGCACAGGGCGCCTCCGACACGATCATGAACCTCGCCGGCGCGGTCCTCGGCCTCGCATCGGGCTGGGTGCTGTCCGCGGTCGGCTACGAGGGGCTCGGGATCAGCGCCGCGGCGCTCGCTGCGATCGCGGCTGCGGCCGTGATCCTCCTGACCGCGCGGTCGCACGCTCGCGGCTGAGCAGGCGGCACCCGGTCTCCGGCGGATCGGCGTCGCGCCAGCTGGTCAGACCCCGGATGCCGCCAGCGCGCCGGCGATCCTGGCTGCGAGCCGGGCGTTCTGCTGGACGAGCGCGATGTTCGTCACGAGGCTGCGACCATCCGTGAGCTCGAGGATGCGGCCGAGCAGCCAGGGGGTCACGGCCTTGCCCGTGATGCCTGCGGCGAGCGCATCGGCCTGCGCCTGGGCGATGTACCCGGCCATCTCCTCGCTCGGGATCTCGTCGGCCGGGTCGATGGGGTTCGCGACGAGCATGCCCGCTGTGTAGCCGAGCGCCCGGCGCGTCAGCTCGAACCTCGCGATGTCCGCAGCGCTGTCGAGGCGCAGCGGCGCGGGGATGTCGGTCGTCCTGGACCAGAACGCCGGCATGACATCCGAGCGGTACACCACGACGGGGACGCCGAGGGATTCGAGGCGCTCGAGCGTCTTCGGGATGTCGAGGATCGCCTTGGCGCCCGCGGAGACGACGATGACATCGGTCTGCGACAGCTCGGTGAGATCGGCGGACTCGTCGAAGGTCGTCTCGGCGCCCTGGTGCACCCCGCCGATGCCGCCCGTCGCGAAGACGGAGATGCCGGCGAGCCGGGCGATGATCATCGTCGCCGCGACCGTCGTGCCGCCCGTGAGCCCCCGTGCGATCGCGAAGGGGAGATCGGCGCGCGACACCTTCAGCGCATCGGTGCGCCGCGCGAGCGCATCGAGCGCGTCGGGCTCGAGCCCGACGCGGAGCTCGCCGTCGAGGACCGCGATGGTCGCGGGCACGGCACCCTCCTCGCGGATGATCGCCTCGACCGACTGCGCCATGGCGAGGTTCTCGGGGTAGGGCATCCCGTGGGTGAGGATCGTGGACTCGAGCGCGACGACGGGGCGGCCCTCGGCGAGTGCGGTGGCGACCTCGGCGGTGAGAACTGGCGTGATCATGCTGGGATTCCTTCGATCGTGACGTCGTCGAGCCGGTGCTGCTGCGCGTCGAGTGTCGCGCGGTCGAGCGAGAGGCTGATGGTCGTCGGGGATTCGGCGGCGATCGTCGCGAAGAGCGAGCCGAGCCGTGAGGCCTCTGCGAGCGATTCCCCGCGGAGCAGCGCCATGAGCGTCCCGGCGATGCGCGCATCGCCGGCGCCCGTGACGTCGACGACCTGGGCGGGGACCGCCCCGACCGCCCACGTGCCCTCAGCCGAATGCGTCACGCAGCCGAGCGCGCCGCACGTGACGACTGCGCTCGCGGCGCCTCGTGCGACGATCGCGCGCGCCGCGGCGACCATGCCGTCGCGGTCGCGGGCGAATGCTCGGCCGCTGAGCGCGCGAGCCTCGTCGAGGTTCGCGAAGAGCACGTCGATCCCGCTGAGATCCTCGGGCAGCCGCGTGACCTTGGGGATCGAGATGGCGTCGACCGCGAGACGGAACCGGTCGCTCGCACGGCGCTCGTCGATGACCGCGGCGAGCGCGTCGCTCGTGAGGTTGCACTCTGCGAAGACCCAGTCGGCGTCCGCGAGCTGCGCCGCCCGGATGCGCTCCGGCGTGAGCTCGGTCGTGATCGCCATGTCGTTGACGCCGATCACGAGCTCGCCGTCCGGCTGGAGGATGGCGATGTAGGCCGAGGTGGCCGCACCGTCGATGACGCGCACGAGACTCGTGTCGACGCCGAAGGATGCGAGGTGCTCGACGAGCTCGCGGCCCGACGCATCCGAGCCGACGACCGTGAGGATCGCGGTCGGCACGCCTGCGCGCCCGAGGGTCTCAGCGACATTCCGCGCGACACCGCCGAACGACCGCGTCGTCGTCGCGACGTTCGAGGTCTCGAGCACCGCGGGGGAGTCGAGGCGGTATGTCGAGTCGACATTCGCCCCGCCGATGGCGAGGACGCGCGTCACGCGCTGAACCGAGCGAGCTGCTCGCGGAGCTCCGCATCGCTCGGCTCCACGAGGTGGGAGCCGTCGGGGAACACGATCACGGGGATCCGGGCGGACCCGGAGATGCTCCGCGCCTGCTCGGTCGCCGCAGCCGATTCGGCGACGTCGACGTACTCGAACTCGACCCCGTCAGCCTCGAACACGGCCTTGGACCTGCGGCAGTCGCTGCACCAGTCGGCGCCGTACATCGTGATCCCGGACATGGCGGCAGTCTACGTGTCGGTCCGTGAGCGAGGGGCCTGGGCCGGCTCAGGACCGCGCCGACGACTCGACGACCTTGGGCTGCCTGCGCGGCCACGGGATGACCGGCGAGACGGTCGCCTGGTACTCCGCGTACTCGGGATAGCGTGACCTCGTGATCGACTCCGTGAAGATCGTCGATCCGACGAACAGGATCGTGAGGAGCGCGACGCCGACGACCGTCCACTGCAGGATCGAGCCGGCCGCGACGACGCCCATGAAGAACAGCGTCCACCACTGCGCGAGCTCGAAGAAGTAGTTGGGGTGCCGCGAGTATCGCCACATGCCCGTCTGGACGAATCGGGGACGGAACTCGGGACCGCCGGCGCGCTTGGCCTGCTGGAAGTCCCACTGCTGCTGGTCCGCGAGCGTCTCGCCGCCGAGGAAGGCGAGGAACAGCAGCGCGAGGAGCATGTCCGCGAAGCCGAACGGCGTCTGGTGCTCGAAGGCGGTGAACGCCGGGAACGTCATCATGAGGATGATCGCGTTCTGGAAGACGTGGATGAACAGAAGGTTGAAGACCTGGTACTGCGCCGGCGTCATGCGGGCGCGGAGGATCGGCCAGCGGTAGTCCTCGACCCCCGAGTAGCCGCCCTTCCGCGCGAAGTTGTAGGTGAGCCTCGCGCCCCACGCGGTGACGAGGATCGCCATGACGTCGAGCCGTGCGTCGGCGAAGCCGGCGGCGCCGGCGAAGATCCACACGTAGACGGCTGGAACGATCGACCAGAGGCGGTCGACCCACGACGAATCCTTCGTGATGATGGACGCGATCCAGGCGGCGAGCGTTGCGACGCCAGCGACGATGATGACGATGATCAGAGGGCTCACGATGGACAAGGGTATCCGTTACAGTGGCACGACGAGGAGGGCTGGCGATGACTGACCACGACGCTGCCGATCGCGGAGCCGACCCGCGGGGCGACGACAGCACCGCCACGTACGGCGACGACTTCGCAGCCCAGCTCGCGGCGCAGCGTCCGGATCTTTCGGCCGAGGAGGTCGAGGCGATCGGCGCCCTGCCGAGCGGCTCGGCGATTCTCGTGGTGCAGCGCGGACCAGGCGCGGGCGCGCGATTCCTCCTCGATCGCGACGTGAACATCGCGGGGCGGCACCCGGAGGCCGACATCTTCCTCGACGATGTGACGGTCTCCCGCCGGCATGCCGAGTTCGCTCGGCAGGGCACGGTGTTCACCGTGCGCGATCTCGGCTCTCTCAACGGCACGTATGTTGGAGGTCAGCTCGTGACGGAGGCTCGTCTGTCTGATGGTCAGGACGTCCAGATCGGGAAGTTCCGACTGACCTTCTATGCATCCCGCCTCGATCTCTCCGAGGCTGGGCGCTGATGGCGGCAGCGGGTGGAGCGCACGCACGGTCGTCGGCTCCGGTCCTTCTCTCGATCGGCCAGGTGCTCGCGAAGCTGACACCTGAGTTCCCCGATCTGACCCCGTCGAAGCTGCGCTTCCTCGAATCCGAGCGGCTCGTGTCGCCCGCGCGCACCGAGTCTGGGTACCGCAAGTTCTCGCACGCCGACATCGAGCGGCTGCGCTACGTCCTCACGATGCAGCGGGACCACTATCTCCCGCTCAAGGTCATCCGCCAGCAGCTCGCCGACTTCGATGCCGGGCGCACCGAGCGGCTCGCCCCGCCGACGCGCATCAACGGCTCGATCCTCGCGGGGGAGCCGAAGCTCACGCGCGCCGACCTGCTGCGCGAGACTGGGGCCTCGGCGGCGCTCCTCCAGGACGCGATCTCGTACTCGCTGCTGCCAGCGGCGGAGTCGTACGGCGAGGATGCCGTCGTCGTGCTCCGTGCGCTCGCAGAGCTCGCGCGAGTGGGCCTGGAGCCCCGCCACCTCCGTGGCTTCCGTGCCGCGGCGGAGCGCGAGGTGCACCTCATCAACAGCGCGGTCGATCCGATCCGTCGCCGCAAGGATGCGGGCGCGAAGGCTCGCGCGGCGGAGCAGGCGAGGGAGATCGCGGCACGGCTCGAGCAGATCCGGGCGACGCTCGTGCGCACCGCCCTCGACCGCCTCGAAACGTAGTACCGTCGAACTGGGCGCGACACGCCGGGAGCGTGGGCCCCTCTTCCGCGACTTGACCGCTCTCACCAGATACGGTGACTGTGCACCAAGGTTAAGTCTCAAGTAGAAGATGAAGGTTGAGGGTCAGATGAGCGACATCCAGAAGGATGCTCAGGGCGCTGGCGCGGCGCAGCAGTACGGCCTGGACCTTCTCTTCACCGATGGCATGCTCACCCTCGAGGAGGGTGAGGGCTACCGCGGTGCCGTGGCCGCTCGCGCCGCCGGCATCTCCTACCGCCAGCTCGACTACTGGGACCGCACCGGACTCGTCGTCCCGAGCGTCCGCGGCGCCGCCGGATCCGGCTCTCAGCGCCTCTACGGCTTCCGGGACATCCTCGTCCTGAAGCTCGTCAAGCGACTCATCGACGCCGGCATCTCGCTGCAGCAGGTCCGCATCGCCGTCGACCAGCTCCGCGACGCGGGCATCAACGACCTCACGCAGACCACGCTCATGAGCGACGGCGCGAGCGTCTACCTGTGCACCTCCGACGACGAGGTCATCGACCTCGTGCACCGCGGCCAGGGCGTCTTCGGCATCGCCGTCGGCAAGGTCCTCCACGAAGTCGAGTCGACCCTCGTCGACATCGACGCGGTCAAGGGCGAGGACCCGGTCGACGAGCTCGCGAAGCGCCGCGCCGCGCGCCGCGCCGCCAGCTGAGCGCCGCGCCCGCGCGCAGTCGACGCCTCCGTGCGACGAGCACGGCGATTCGGACGCCGGCCTGCGCCAGGTGATCGTCACTCGAAAGATCGCGATCAGCGGTTCGCGGAGGCCATGACGCGCTCGAGGAGCTCGTCGAAGCGCCGTGCCTCATCCGCCGCGATCTCACCCGGCCACATGTGAATCGGCGTCGCCGCGCCCTGCGCCTGCTGCAGCGCGCTGCGCTCGGGGAGCTCCGGGGTGAGCACGAGCGGGCCGAACATGTCCTTGAGCTCGCGCAGCCGGAACTGCTGCTCGGTGGACTGCTCGCGCCAGCGGTTCACGATGATGCCGAGCGGCTGGAGGCGCGGGCTGAGGCCGCGGCGGATCTCCTCGATCGCCCGCAGCGCGCGGTCCGCGGCGGCCACCGAGAACAGTGCCGGCTCGGTGACGATCGCGACCCGGTCGCTCGCGACCCATGCGGTGCGGGTGAGCGCGTTGAGCGAGGGAGCGGTGTCGATCAGGACGAGGTCGTAGTCGGCCTCGACGATCGCCAGCGCCTCCTCGAGCTTCCAGATGTCGCGGACCGTGGGGTGCGGGCCGTCGAAGTTCGTCGCGGTCGGCGAGCCGATCATGATGTCGATCGTCCCCGGGTGGACCTTCGTCCAGCCGCTCGGGGTGATCGCTGCGCGGACCGTCTTCTCCTTGGGCGAGGCGAGCACGTCGGCGACGGTGGTCTGCTCGTTCGAATAGGAGTTCATGCCCGTCGTCGCGTCAGCCTGCGGATCGAGGTCGACGACGAGCGTCCGGAGCCCCTTCGCGAAGGCTGCGGACGCAAGCCCGAGGGTCACGGTCGTCTTGCCGACGCCCCCTTTGAGTGAGCTGACGCTGAGCACGTGCACGGGAATCGAGATTACCCGCGAACCCTGTGCGCTCCGCGCGCTGGAAAGGCATGTCTCGAACCTGGATGGCGCCGATAGGCTCGCTCTCGATGTTCACGAAAGTCCTGGTCGCCAACCGCGGCGAGATCGCCGTCCGCGCGTTCCGCGCGGCGTACGAGCTCGGCATCAAGACCGTTGCGGTCTACGCATGGGAGGACCGCGGGTCGATCCACCGCCAGAAGGCCGATGAAGCGTATGTGATCGGCGAGCGCGGGCACCCGGTGCGCGCCTACCTCGACGTCGACGAGATCATCCGGGTCGCGCTCGAGTCCGGCGCTGACGCGATCTACCCGGGCTACGGCTTCCTGTCGGAGAACCCTGAGCTTGCGCGCGCCGCCGAGTCGCACGGCATCACCGTCGTCGGCCCCGGTGCCTCGGTGCTCGAGATGGCGGGCGACAAGGTCACGGCGAAGGAGCGCGCGATCGCGGCCGGGGTGCCGGTGCTCAGGTCGTCCGAGGCGACCGCGGACATCGAGGCGCTCATCGCGGCGGCCGACGAGATCGGCTTCCCGGTCTTCGCGAAGGCGGTCGCGGGCGGCGGTGGACGCGGCATGCGGCGCGTCGAGCGCCGCGAAGACCTCCGGGAGGCGCTCGAGGCGGCGATGCGCGAGGCGGACAGCGCCTTCGGCGACCCGCGGATGTTCATCGAGCAGGCGGTGCTCCGCCCTCGCCACATCGAGGTGCAGATCCTCGCGGATGCGACCGGGGAGACGGTCCACCTCTTCGAACGGGACTGCTCGGTGCAGCGTCGTCACCAGAAGGTCATCGAGCTCGCACCGGCGCCGCATCTGGATGATTCCATCCGGGAGGCGCTCTACCGCGACGCGATCGCATTCGCGAAGTCGATCGGCTACGTGAACGCCGGGACGGTCGAGTTCCTCGTCGACACCGCGGGGGAGCGCGCCGGCCAGCACGTGTTCATCGAGATGAATCCGCGCATCCAGGTCGAGCACACCATCACCGAGGAGGTCACGGACGTCGACCTCGTCCACGCGCAGCTGCGGATCGCGGCGGGCGAGACGCTCGAGGATCTCGGCCTCACGCAGGACCGCATCACGCTGCGCGGCACCGCGATCCAATGCCGCATCACGACCGAGGATCCGGCGAAGGACTTCCGCCCGGACACGGGCCGCATCACCACGTACCGCTCGCCGGGTGGCGCGGGCATCCGTCTCGACGGCGGCACCGTCGCCGCGGGGGTGCAGGTCAGCCCCCACTTCGACTCGATGCTCGTGAAGCTCATCGCAAGCGGGCGGGACTATGAGTCGACCGTCATGCGCACGCGACGCGCGCTCGCCGAGTTCCGCCTGCGCGGCGTCGCGACGAACATCCCGTTCCTCCAGGCGGTGCTCGACGATCCCGGGTTCCTCGCGGGTGACCTGTCGACGAGCTTCATCGAGGAGCGGCCCTACCTGCTGAACGCCCGGCAGTCGCAGGACCGCGCCACGCGCCTGGTCACGTGGCTCGCCGAGGTCACCGTCAACCACCCGTACGGGACCGGCGAGGGACTCGCGAGGCCGCAGGACAAGCTGCCGGACTTCGATCGGTCCATCGAGCCGCCGCCCGGCTCGCGCCAGCGGCTCGCCGAGCTCGGCCCTGCTGGATTCGCCGCGGCGCTCCGCGCCCAGACCGCGCTCGCGGTGACCGATACGACCTTCCGCGACGCACACCAGTCGCTCCTCGCGACGCGCGTGCGCACGATCGATCTCGTCCGCGCGCTCCCGGCGGTCGCGCGTCTGACACCGCAGCTCCTGTCGATCGAGGCGTGGGGTGGCGCGACCTACGACGTCGCCCTCCGCTTCCTCGGGGAGGACCCGTGGGAGCGACTCGCGGCGATGCGCGCGGAGCTGCCCAACATCGCGATCCAGATGCTCCTGCGCGGGCGCAACACGGTCGGCTACACGCCGTATCCCACCGCGGTCACCGATGCCTTCGTCGAGGAGGCCGTCGCGACGGGGGTCGACATCTTCCGCATCTTCGACGCGCTCAACGACGTCTCGCAGATGCGGCCGGCGATCGATGCCGTCCTCGCGACCGGCACCGCGGTCGCCGAGGTGGCGCTGTGCTACACGGGAGACCTGCTCGATCCCGCGGAGGATCTCTACACCCTCGACTACTACCTGCGCCTCGCGGAGCAGATCGTCGAGTCGGGAGCGCACATCCTCGCGATCAAGGACATGGCGGGACTGCTCCGTGCCGGCGCGGCGGAGAAGCTCGTCGCCGCGCTGCGCGAGCGATTCGATGTGCCCGTCCACGTCCACACGCACGACACGCCGGGCGGCCAGCTCGCGACGCTCCTCGCAGCGGCCCGCGCCGGTGCGGACGCGGTCGACGCGGCCTCCGCGCCGATGGCGGGCACGACCAGCCAGCCTTCGCTCTCCGCGCTCGTCGCGGCCCTCGCGCACACCGAGCGCGACACGGGGATCTCGCTCAGCGCGGTCGAGGACCTCGAGCCGTACTGGAGCGCGGTGCGCCGCGTGTACGTCCCGTTCGAATCAGGTCTGCCTGGGCCCACGGGCCGCGTGTACGAGCACGAGATCCCGGGCGGCCAGCTGTCGAACCTCCGCCAGCAGGCGATCGCGGTCGGTCAGGGCGACCGGTTCGAGGAGGTCGAGAACGCCTATGCCGCGGCGAATCGCATCCTCGGCCGCATCCCGAAGGTCACCCCGTCGTCGAAGGCCGTCGGCGATCTCGCGCTCGCGCTCGTCGCGGCGAACGCCGACCCGAAGGACTTTGCGGAGAACCCGCAGAAGTACGACATCCCCGACTCGGTCATCGGCTTCCTCGCGGGCGAGCTCGGGGATCCGCCCGGCGGCTGGCCGGAGCCGTTCCGCTCGAAGGCGCTCGAGGGGAGGACGGTCGACATCTCGATCAAGCCGATCGCGCCGGAGGACGCGGAGGCGCTCGCCGAGTCCGGTCCGCGTCGCCGCGACGCGCTCAACCGACTGCTCTTCCCCGGGCCGACGCGCACGTACACGACGTGGCGGGAGACGTACGGCGACCTCTCCGTGCTCGACACGAACGACTACCTCTATGGGCTCAGGCACGACACCGAGCACGTCGTGCAGCTCGAGCGCGGGGTGAGCATCTTCGTCGGGCTCGAGGCGATCGGCGACGTCGACGACAAGGGCATGCGCACCGTCATGACGACGATCAACGGCCAGCTCAGGCCGATCGCCGTGCGCGACAGCTCGGTGAAGGTCGAGACGCGATCGGCCGAGAAGGCGGACCCCTCGGCCCCCGGTCACGTGCCTGCGCCGTTCTCCGGCGTCGTCACGGTGAAGGTCGAGGCGGGACAGCAGGTCGAGGCGGGCCAGCAGGTCGCGGTCGTCGAGGCGATGAAGATGGAGGCCGCCATCACGGCCCCCGTCGCGGGCGTCGTCCAGCGCGTCGCCGTGGTCTCGCCGGCCCGCGTCGAGGCAGGCGATCTGATCCTCGAGATCGGCTGAGAGCGACCGGCCGGTAGACTGAGGCGACACCGGAGGTGAATGCATGGCTACGCGACAGCGCGAAGACTCGGCAGACAAGCCAGTGACGGAACCGATCATCTCTATCGACCTTCCGCCCACGGTCCATGAGGCACCCGAGGACGAGGTCGCGATCGCGCTCGACGACGTCCCCGTCGACCCCGTCATCGCGAAGCCGGTCGAGCAGGTCGCGACGACCACGATCACGATCGAGGCCGAGAAGGTCGCGCAGGGGCCGGAGACGCCCGACATGCTCACGCCCGACCGACTCGTCGGGCCGAAGGGCAAGGCGAAGGCTCCCGCCCCCGAGGGCGGCTGGCAGAAGCTCGTGTACCATGCCACGCTCGGCGCCGTGAATCTCGGCGATCCGGCGGAGGCGCGCGAGCGCAAGTCGGTCGAGCAGCGCGTCGCGCGTCGTTTCGACGGTCCGACCCGATTCGTCGCGGTGCTGTCGCGCAAGGGCGGCGTCGGCAAGACGACCGTCTCCACGCTCCTCGGCATGACGCTCGCGTCGCTCCGCGAGGACCGCGTGATCGCGATCGACGCGAACCCCGACCGGGGCACGCTCGCCGAGCGCATCAGCAAGACGACGGATGCGACCGTCCGCGATCTCGTGCGCAGCGCCGAGTCGATCGAGGCGTTCAGCGACTTCCAGAAGCTCGTCTCGCGTGACGAGACCCGTCTCGACGTCCTCGCCTCGGACTGGAACCCGAACCTCCAGGAGGAGTTCGACGAGGACGACTACGCGACCGTGGCCGAGCTCGCGAAGCGCTTCTACTCGATCGTGCTCACGGACTGCGGCACGGGCATGGTCCACACGGTCATGCGCGCGACCCTCGAGCGGGCGCACCAGCTCGTCATCGTGTCGGGAGGCTCGATCGACGAGGCCCGCCTGACGTCCGAGACGATCAGCTGGCTCGAGGCGAACGGCTACGAGGCGCTCGCGCGAAACGCGGTCGTCGCGCTCAACACGTCGACCCACGGCACGGATCTCGTGAGCCTCGACGAGATCGAGAACCACTTCGCGTCGCGTGTCCGCGACATCGTGCGCGTCCCGTACGACCCGCACCTCGCGACCGGCGCGACGATCAAGTTCTCGGCGCTCAAGCCGCTCACGGTCGAGTCGATCCGCGAGCTCGCGGCCTCGGTTGTCGACGGCCTGCCCTCGTTCGACTCCGAATGACGGTCCGCGAGATCCGGTACTTCGGCGACCCGGTGCTGCGCAGCCCCTGCGACCCCGTCGTCATCGGGGCACCGGGCAACCGCCAGCTCGTCGAGGATCTCCTCGACACGGTGAAGCTCCCTGGCCGTGCCGGGGTGGCGGCGAACCAAATCGGGATCAGTCTGCGGGCGTTCAGCTGGAACGTCGATGGCAAGGTCGGCTACATCCTCAATCCGGTCCTCGTCGAGGTCAGGGGAGAGCCGGTCCCCGTCGACGAGGGCTGCCTCTCGGTGCCCGGCCTCGGATTCCCCCGTCTGCGTCACCCATGGGCGAGGGTCACCGGTGTCGACCTCGCCGGGAGCCCGGTCGAGCTGTCGGGCGACGGCCTCATGGCGCAGCTCCTGCAGCACGAGACCGACCACCTCGACGGACACCTGTACATCGAGGGTCTCGAGCCCGAGGTCAAGCGCGAGGCGCTCCGCCAGATCCGCGCGTCCGACTGGTACTGAGCCGCAGGTCGACCGGCCTCGTCGCCCCACGCGGCGCCGGGCCCCGCCTCGCGCCATTTGCGCTCCAGAGACGCCGACGGGCGCCCGACCGGAGTCGGACGCCCGTCTGAATCGGCTGCGGGCTGATCAGCCCAGGGTCGGCGTCGTCGAAGTCTCCACCGGGACACCCGCGTAGAGCGCCTCGATCTCGTTCGCGAAGTCCTTGAGGATCACGTGGCGCTTGATCGAGAGCTTCGGGGTGAGGTGCCCGCTGGCCTCCGTGAACTGCGTCGGCAGGATCACGAACTTCCGGATCGACTCGGCGCGCGAGACCCTCGCGTTCGCACGGTCGATCGCGCTCTGGACCTCGGCGATGACCTTCGGGTGCTTGGCCGCGTCCTCGAGGCTCATGTTCGGGTCCTCGCCCGCGTTCTGCAGCCAGACCGGGAGCATTTCCGGGTCGAGCGTGACGAGCGCCCCGACGAAGGGCTTGCGGTCGCCGACCACGACGACCTGGCCGACGATCGTGTTCGCGCGGATCGGGTCCTCGAGCGCCGCAGGGGCGATGTTCTTGCCGCCCGCGGTGATGATGAGCTCCTTCTTGCGGCCCGTGATCGTGACGTAGCCCTCGTCGTCGATCGTGCCGATGTCGCCGGTGTGCAGCCAGCCATCCTGGAGCGCCTCGGCGGTCGCCTGCTCGTTCTTCCAGTAGCCGGCGAAGACCGAGATGCCCTTGACGAGGAGCTCGCCGTCGTCGGCGACGCGCACCGTGTTGCCCGGCAGGGGGATGCCGACGGTGCCGATCTTGAACTTCGTCGGCACGTTGACGGTCGCGGGCGCGGTCGTCTCGGTGAGGCCCCAGCCCTCCATGACGCTCACGCCGAGGCTGCGGTAGAAGTGTCCGAGGAAGAGGCCGAGCGGAGCGGAGCCGGAGATCGCGTACTTCACGCGGCCGCCCATCTTGGCGCGAAGCTTCGACAGGACGAGCTTGTCGAGGAGCGCGAAGCGGAGCTTCAGGCCGAGCGGGACCTTCCCGGCGTCGAGCGCCTTGGAGTGCTCGACCGCAGCCTGGGCCGCCGCGCGGAAGATCTTGCCCTTGCCGCCGGCCTCAGCCGTCTGCTCGGCTGAGTTGTAGATCTTCTCGAACACGCGCGGGACAGCCAGGAGGAATGTCGGCTGGAACGATCCGAGCGCGGGGACGAGCTTCGTCGTGTCGGGCTGGTGGCCGACCTTGGTGCCGCTGACGACTGCGAGGACGGAGATGAAGCGCGCGAAGACGTGCGCGAGGGTGATGAAGAGGACCGTGCTCGCGCCGGGGTGCGCGACCTCGGACATGCTGGCGGCGGCGTTGCGGGACAGCTCGACGAAGTTCGAGTGCGTGAGGATGCAGCCCTTCGGATGGCCGGTCGACCCGGACGTGTAGATGAGCGTCGCGAGGTCGGAGCCCTTCGCGATGCGGCGACGGCGCTCGATCTCCTCATCGGCGACGTCCCTGCCGGACTCCTTGAGCTTCTCGATCGCGTCGAGGTGGAGCTGCCACACGAGGTCCACGGCGGGCAGCTCGGCGCGCACCTCGTCGAAGCGCGCGAAGTGCTCGGCGGATTCGAGGATGACGCCACGGGCGCCGGAGTCGGCGAGGTTCCACTGGATCTGCGCGGGTGCGCTCGTCTCGTAGATCGGCACGAGGGTCGCGCCGGCGAACCAGATGGCGAAGTCGATGAGGGTCCAGCGGTACGTGGTCCTGGCCATCAGCCCGATCTTGTCGCCGGGCTGGACGCCTGCGGCGACGAGCCCCTTCGCGAGCGCGACGACCTCCTCGTAGAACTCCCTGGCGGTGATGTCCTTCCAGCCGTCGCCGTCTGGGATCGCGAAGAGCGCCAGATCGGGCGTCGCCTTGACGCGCTCGACCAGCAGGTCGGTGGTGTTCGCGTCGGGATCCGCAGGGACGATCGCAGGATTGGTGAACTCGAGCACGGCATCTCCTTTGGCACCGAGGGCAGGTTTGCCCAAGTCTAGGCGTTAGATTGGCCGGGATGTTGTGGTGGCTGCTCAAGCGAATCTTCCTTGGTCCGATGCTCTGGACCGTGTATCGGCCATGGGTCCGCGGTGTGGAGAATGTCCCCAAGTCCGGGCCCGTCATCATCGCCGGCAACCACATCTCCGTCCTCGACTCGTTCTTCATGCCGCTCGTCATCGACCGGCGCGTGTACTTCCTCGCGAAGAGCGACTACTTCACCGGGCGCGGGCTCAAGGGCAAGCTCATCCGCTGGTTCTTCCTCGGCATGGGGCAGCTGCCGATCGACCGCTCTGGCGGCAAGGCCTCTGAGGCCTCGCTCAACTCCGGCCTCGAGGTCCTGGCCCGCGGCGACATCCTCGGGATCTACCCGGAGGGCACGCGCAGCCCCGATGGTCGCCTGTATCGCGGGCGCACGGGCGTGGCGCGCATGATCCTCGAATCCGGTGCGCCGGTCGTGCCGGTCGCCGTCTTCGGCACGGATGTCGCGCTCCCGATCGGGGCGAAGTTCCCGCGCGTGACCCGCATCGGGGTCGTCTTCGGCGAGCCGCTCGACTTCAGCCGCTACGCGGGATTCGAGACCGACCGCTTCGTGCTCCGCGCCATCACCGACGAGATCGTCTACGAGCTCATGAAGCTGAGCGGTCAGGAGTACGAGGATGTGTACGCCTCGAGCGTGAAGTCGAAGCCGAAGGCCTCGGTCACCGCAGGCGAGTAAGCTTGGTCGGCATGTCCGACCTTGCCACCTTCCACGACGCTGAGCCGTTCGTCGCCGCCGACCCGGCGACCGTCCTCGGGCTCGACGCGTATCGCGAGCTGCCCATCAAGCAGCAGCCGCAGTGGCCGGATCCCGAGCGAGTCGCCCAGGTGAGCGCGCGCATCGCGCAGCTCCCGCCGCTCGTGTTCGCCGGTGAGGTCGACAACCTCCGCGAGCGTCTCGCGAAGGCCGCCGCCGGTGAGGCATTCGTCCTCCAGGGCGGCGACTGCGCGGAGACCTTCGCGGGGGCGACCGCGGACAAGATCCGCAACCGGGTCAAGACGCTCCTGCAGATGGCGGTCGTCCTCACCTACGGCGCGTCCAAGCCCGTCGTGAAGATGGGGCGCATGGCGGGCCAGTTCGCCAAGCCGCGCTCGAGCGACACGGAGACGCGCGACGGCGTGACGCTGCCCGCGTACCGCGGTGACATCGTCAACGGCTACGAGTTCACCCCGGAGTCCCGTCAGGCGGACCCGGAGCGCATGCTCGAGGCGTACCACACGTCGGCTGCGACGCTGAACCTCATCCGGGCCTTCACGCAGGGCGGCTTCGCCGATCTGCGCCAGGTCCACGCGTGGAACCGAGGCTTCGCGGCGAACCCCGCGATGCGTCGCTACGAGCAGCTCGCGAACGAGATCGACCGCGCGATCCGCTTCATGGAGGCGGCCGGCGCGTACTCCGACGAGCTCACGCACGCGGATGTGTGGACGGCGCACGAGGGCCTGCTCATGGACTACGAGCGACCCATGACGCGCATCGACTCGCGCACCGGCACGCCGTACGACACGTCGGCGCACTTCATCTGGATTGGGGAGCGCACGCGCGACCTCGACGGTGCGCATGTCGACTTCTTCTCGCGCGTCCGGAACCCGATCGGCGTCAAGCTCGGCCCGACGACGGACGTCGACACGATGCTCGCGCTCGCCGACAAGCTCGACCCCGAGCGCGAGCCCGGTCGACTTACCTTCATCACGCGCATGGGCGCGGGCAGGATCCGCGGGGTGCTCCCGTCGCTCCTGGAGGCGGCGAAGTCCGAAGGGCTGACGCCGGTGTGGGTGACCGACCCGATGCACGGCAACGGGCTCACCACGCCGAACGGCTACAAGACGCGTCGCTTCGACGATGTCGTCGACGAGGTGAAGGGCTTCTTCGAGGCGCACCGCGCGGCGGGCACGATCCCCGGCGGCATCCACGTCGAGCTCACCGGCGATGACGTCACCGAATGCCTCGGCGGCGCCGAGCAGATCGACGAGGAGACGCTCGCGACGCGCTACGAGTCGCTGTGCGACCCGCGCCTCAACCACATGCAGTCGCTCGAGCTCGCCTTCCTCGTCGCCGAGGAGCTCGCGCGGAACTGACGCCGCAGATCGCCGTGCCGTCGGGCGCGGGTCGCGCGTGCCCGCATTCGCCGCATGTCACCGGCGGGTGTCCCGTCGGGCTGGCTCAGCCGCCGAGCGAGAACTGCGTGAAGACGATCGGCGTCGACTTCGCGATCATGTCGCCGGGGGCAGGGGAGGTCGCGGCGACGACGTAGATCTCCCGGAACGGCGGCGAGAAGCCGGTGTCGGCGACCGTGAAGCCCTGCGACTCGAGCTCGTCCATCGCGTCGGCGATGGTCATGCCGATGACGTCGGGCACCGCGAAGAGCTCCGGGCCGAGGCTCACGATGAGCTGGACCGTGTCGCCGACGCGCACGGGGCCGTCGTCGGGTGACTTGAGCCCGATGACGGTGTCCTTCGGGATGAGATCGTCGTGCTGCTCGATGAACTGCGGGGCCACCTCGATGCCGAGCCGCTCGAGCGCCGCCGTCGCCGACTCGACAGGGGAGCGGGCGAGGTCGGGGAGCGGGCCCGCGGCGACGAGGAGGGTGATCTCGGTGCCCTCCGCGAGCTCCCTCGTGCCTTCTAGGGAGTCGCCGTCCGGGCCGAAGATGTCGAGGACGATGCCGCGCTCGACGTCGTGGCCGAACTGCTGGATCGGCTCGGCGAGCGTGAACTCGCTGAGCGCGGCCCGCGCTGCGGACTCCTGCTCGCCGATGACGTTCGCGAGCGCGATCATGCGCGGGCCATCCGACACGACGAGGTCGATCGCCGAGCCGCGCGCCACCGTCTGCCCGCCTGCGGGATCCGTGCGGATCACCTGACCTGCCGGGACGGTCGCGCTGTGCTCGTGGCTCGTCTCCCCGACGGTGAACCCCGCTTGGAGGATCGCGGTCTCGGCGAGCGCCGGCGTCATGCCCTCGAGCCCGCCGGGGACCTCGGCGCGTGAGCCGGGGCCGACGCCGAACCACAGGCCGATACCGGCTGCGGCGGCGGTGAGGATGAGCACGAGGGTGAGCCAGACCCACCCGCGCCCGCGGCGCCGACGGGCCTTGAGTGCGAGCGATGCGGTGTTCGCGGAGACCTGCGGGCCGGTCGACTGGCGGCCTCGAGCGAGTGCGGTCCCGGGCAGCACCATGGTGGCGTCGGTCATGCCGTGCTGCGGGTAGATGGTCGTGTCGCCCGTGGCGAATGCCCCGGCTGCCGGGAACACCGTCGTGCGCGAGCCGGTGTCCGAGCCCGTGCCGGGCAGCGCGGTCATGAGGGAGGCGCGCGCCTCGTCGAGCGCCTCGAGCAGGACGCCGGCGTCAGCGGGGCGGTCGTCGGGGTTCCGCGCCGTCGCCCACTGCACGAGCTCGTCGAGCTCCGCGGGGACGCGCGGGTTCCGGTCGGACGGCGGCGGGACGGTCGAGTTGGCGTGCTGGTAGGCGATCTGGACCGGCTGGTCGCCCTTGTACGGCTGCTCACCCGTGAGCATCTCGTACATGAGGATGCCGATCGCGTAGATGTCGCTCCTGGCGTCCGCGACACCGCGCGTGACGAGCTCGGGGGAGAGGTAGGCGATCGTGCCGAGGAGCGCGGCACCGGTCGCCGTGTTCGCCGAGACGGCGCGGGCGAGACCGAAATCGCCGATCTTGATGCGGCCGTCGTCGGCGAGCATGACGTTCTCAGGCTTCAGGTCGCGGTGCACGATCCCGGAGCGGTGCGCGGCGGCGAGGCCGGAGAGGACCGCCTGCATGACGTCGAGCGTCTGCTCGGTCGTGAGGACCTTGTGCTCCTGGAGGAGCTCGCGCAGCGTGATGCCGGGGAGGTACTCCATGACGAGGTAGGCGGATTCGCCATCCTCGCCCTGATCGAAGACCGCCACGACATTCGGGTGGGCGAGGCGCGCCGCGCTGCGGGCCTCGCGGATGAAGCGCTCGCGGAATGCCGCGTCGTCGGCGAGGTGGCTGTGCATGACCTTGACGGCGACCTTGCGCTCGAGTCGCAGATCGGTCGCGAGGTACACGGTGGCCATGCCGCCACGGGCGATGCGCGACCTGATCTGGTAACGGCCATCGAGGAGCCGGCCGACCATCGGGTCAGCGGTCGGATTCTCGCCCACTCCGGAAGTGTACGTTGGGCTCATCCCAACTCCGTGAGCCACGCTCGGGCTGACGCCTCCCATTTCGCGTAGGCATCGGGGTAGGCGGAGATCTGCACCGCCTGCGCCGCCTCGGTGACGGCCATCGACTCCCAGCCGGAGACGTTCAGGAGCGCTCCGTAGAAGAGCAGCGAGGCGTGCACGGGGTCCGTGAGCTCCTCGACGGTGCCCCAGCCCTGGCTCGGGCGCTGCTGGAAGAGGCCGACCGAGTCCCGATCGCCCCAGTCGAGGTTCCGCAGTGTCGACTCCTGCGCCGCCGTGGCGAGCGCGATGACGATACCGTAGTCGGACACGCCCATCTCGCGGCCGACCCGGATGATGATCTCCGCGTTCTGCCGCATCTCGTCCGTGAGTGGCACGACGTCGCCGGCGGGGGCCTCGAGCGCCGGCGCCTCGGGCTCGGGTTCCGGCGCTGGTGCCGGCTCGTCGGCGGCCGCGGGGGCGGGCTCGGCGGGGATCGGTGCGGTGGGTGCGCCCGCGGGGATGATCACCTGCTGTCCGGGGTAGATGATCGACGACCACGAAAGGCCGTTCGCGGATAGGATCCACGCGACGTCGATCCCGTACTGCTGGGCGATCGCCGCAAGGGACTCGCCTGCCGCGACCGTGTGGCGCTGCTCCTGGGGGACCGGCTCCGGCTCGGGTTCGGGCTCGACCGGCTGCGGCTTCTTTCCGCTCGCGGTGAGCTTGATGAGCTGGCCGGGGTGGACATCGCTGCTCCAGCTCAGGCCGTTGAGCGCGAGCAGCGAGGCGAGCGGGATGTCGAAGCGCTGGGCGATCGCCGCGAGCGTGTCGCCCTCCACGACGGTGTACGTCGCCGGGGGCTTGAGCGTCGTGCGGATCGCCTGGGCGGCGGCCTGCGCCGCGCGCTTGGCCTCCAGGAACGCCTCGCGCACGGTCTTGCCGCGGTCGGTGACGGGCGGCTTCGCTCGGTGCGGATCCTTGCGGACCTCGTCGGCGTGGGCGGGGGTGACGACGGCGATGCTCGACGTGATCGTCATGGTGCTCGCGACGACGAGCGGCAGCACGGGGCCCATGCGCTTGCGGGAGCGCTCGCGCCTGGCCCTGGCCCTGCGTGCGGCGCGTCGATCCGGCTCGACGCGGGGGACGAGTCCGATGAGTGCCGTCGATGGACCGAGCTCCGGTATCGGCTGCGCGGTCATCAGATCACGACCTTCTCTCCTGGTCTCCGGCCCGAGTGGGAGGGATGGGGCTTGCGATGTGCTTGATAACCGTGACACATAGCGTGTTTCAAGTCAATCAACGTGACTAGTGTGAAACCACGTAACATGTTCGTAACAAACCTCGTGAGCTCAGCGGCGCCACCCGATTTCGAGCCGCGGTCGGTCGTGGCAGTCTTGGACGCGTGACGGCACTCCCGGATGTCCCCTGGATCACAGTTCCCGAGGTCGCCGAGCGTCTCGGCGTCAAGGCCACGCAGGTGCACCGCCTCATCGAGGACCGCGCCCTCCTCGCCAGCCGCATCGATGGCGTGCTGAAAGTCCCCGAGGCATTCCTCAACGGCGGCGAGCCGCTGCGCGAGCTGCGCGGCACGATCGTGCTGCTGCTCGACTCCGGCTTCTCCGAGGACGAGGCGATCGCCTGGCTCCTCGGCGAGGAGGACAGCCTCGGCACGAGCCCCATCGAGGCGCTGCGCTCCGGCCGCAAGGCCGAGGTGCGCCGGATCGCTCAGGCGCTCGCCTTCTGAGCCCTTCGACCGGCCGCACGGACGGTCAGGTGCGCCCTGCGCGCTCGGCGGCGCTCAGCGCGGCTCAGGAGTCGCGGCGCGAGACCGCCTCGGCGAGGTCGGCGAGCGCCCGTCGAGCGCCGGGAGCGATGCGCGCGGAGTTGAGCGCATCGACCGCCCGCTCGAGGTTGTAGGCGATCGCGAGCTCGAGCTGTGTGACCGCCCCGGACTCCCGGATCGTGCCGCGGAGCATCTCGATCTGCTCATCGGTCAGGTCCGGGTCCCCGAGGAGCTCGTCGACGAATCGCCGGGCCGAGCCCGGGAGTGCGGCGCGCGTGAGTGCGATGAGGACGGTCCGCTTGCCTTCGCGGAGGTCATCGCCCGCGGGCTTGCCGGTGATCGCCGGGTCGCCGTAGACGCCGAGCATGTCATCGCGGAGCTGGAAGGCGACGCCGAGGGGGACGCCGTACTCGCGGAGCGACTCGACCTGGTCGGCGGCCGCGCCGGCGAGCAGCGCGCCGATGACGAGCGGCGCCTCCACGGAGTACTTCGCGGACTTGTAGACGACGACCCGCTGGGCGCGAGCGGCGGCCTCATCGTCGGAGCGCGTCACCCAGGAGTGCTCCTCGAGCACGTCGAGGTACTGGCCCAGCGTGACCTCGGTCCGCATCGTCTGGAACTCGTCCTTCGCGGCCTTCGCCGCCGCGGGATCGCTCAGCATGCTCGCGCCCTGCTCGAAGAGCGCGTCCGCCCAGCTGAGCAGGAGGTCGCCGAGCAGGATCGCGGCGGCGTTCCCGAAGCGCTCCGGATCCTTCACCCAGCCGGCCTCGCGATGCATGGCGGCGAAGCGCTCGTGCGCGGCGGGCGCCCCGCGTCTCGTCGCGGAGCGGTCGATGATGTCGTCGTGGACGAGGGCGGCCGCGTGGAGGATCTCGAGCGCGGATGCGACGGTGATGACGGCGGTGCGATCGGTCGGCGCGACCTCCGGCGGCATCGGGTCGAGCCCGTCGCCCGCGGCGACGACGGCGCGCCAGCCCCAGTAGCAGAATCGGGCGCGGAAGCGCTTGCCTCCCGTGAGGAGGTCCCTGGCGGCGCGGTGCACGGGGGCGAGGTCGGGGGAGATCGCCTCGAGGAGCTCGCCCTGGCGATCGAGGAACGCCTCGAGCGTCGCCTTGACGAGGTCGGTCAGCCGGAAGCTCTCAGCCACTTCACCAGCTTAGGCTCGCCACCTCCAAGGCCGCGGGCGTAGCATGGCCACGTGGCACTCTCCGAACACGAGCAGCGTCTGCTCGACGAGATGGAGCGTCATCTCTATCAGAATGACGCGGACTTCGTCGCGCCCGGTGGCAAGGGCTCGATGCCCAACTACACGGCGGTCACGTTCGGTGTCATCATCGCGCTGCTCGGTCTCGGGGCGGTCATCGGCGGCATCGCCGCCCGCCTCCCCGTGCTCGGGATCGCCGGCTTCGCGATCATGTTCGTCGGCGTCCTCCTGATGACTCGACGGGTCCCCGTCGACCAGGAGCCGACCTCCATGGGTGGCGCGAAGCCGGCTCGACCCGCTCGCGGTGGGTTCATGAGCGCATTCGAGCAGCGCTGGGACCGTCGCATGGATGAGCGCGACGACGGTCGCTGATCCCTCCACCGGCCTCCACTTCCGAGATCCCCTGATTCGTCAGGGGATTTCGTCATTTCTGGCGTGTTCTCGGTGCGTCGAACCCTCGACCTGTGGATGAAAGTGGAGTAAAGTGGAGCGAAATGGAGGACGGCCGGTTCCACCATGAACGAGGGGAGTGCGGATGCTCGTCGGCACGTATACCCCCAAGCTCGACGACAAGGGGCGCCTCATCCTGCCCGCAAAGTTCCGCGACGCCTTCGCCGGAGGGCTCGTCATGACCCGCGGCCAGGAGCGCTGCCTCTACGTCTTCTCGGAGCGCGCCTTCGAGGAGTTCGCCTCCCGCGTCCAGCAGGCACCGGTCTCCAGCCGTCAGGCTCGCGACTTCACGCGACTCCTCCTGTCCGGCGCGCACCAGGAGCGACCCGACTCGCAGCACCGCGTCACGATCCCGCAGATCCTTCGCGACTACGCGGGCCTCTACCGGGACCTCACGGTCATCGGCGCCGGCTCCCGCGTCGAGATCTGGTCGACCAAGGCGTGGGACGAGTACTACGCCGAGGTCGAGAGCGCCTACGCCAGCACCGAGGAGGAGGTGATCCCCGGACTCTTCTAGGCCCCTGCGTGACGGCCTCCTTCGTGCGCACCCCGATCCCCTTCCCCTGGACCGGGTGGCGCGGAGGGAGACCGGCGCACAGGGACCGGATCGGGAACGTCATGATGAACGCGGAGATCCACACACCCGTGATGCTCGAGCGGACGATCGAGCTCCTGGCCCCTGCACTCGGGCGCGAGGGCGCGGTCGTCATCGACGCGACCCTCGGCATGGGAGGGCACTCCGCGGCGATGCTCCGCAAGTTCCCCGGGCTGCGGCTCATCGGGCTCGATCGCGACCTCGACGCGCTCGCGATCGCACGCGAGCGGCTCGCCTTCGCCGCCGATCGGGTGACGTTCGTGCACGCGGTGTACGACGAGTTCGAGCGGGCGCTGCGCGAGGCCGGTGTCGACCGGGTGACGGCCGTGCTCTTCGATCTCGGCGTCTCCTCGCTGCAGCTCGACCGCGTCGAACGGGGATTCTCCTACTCCCAGGACGCCCCGCTCGACATGCGCATGGACCGCACCGCCGACCGGACCGCGGCCATGATCATCGCCGAGTACTCCGAGCGCGATCTGCGCCGCATCTTCCTCGAGTACGGCGAGGAGAAGCTCGCCGCCCGCTACGCGAAGCGCATCGTCGAGGAGCGGAAGGTCGCACCGATCGTCACGAGCGGCAGGCTCGTCGAGATCCTCCTCGAGGCGACTCCCGCCGCGGTGAAGCGCGCCGGCCACCCGGCGAAGCGCGTCTTCCAGGCCCTTCGCATCGAGGTGAACCGAGAGCTCGAGGTGCTCGAGCGCGCCATCCCCGCGGCGCTCGACGCGCTCGAGGTCGGCGGGCGCATCGTCGTCCTCGCGTACCAGAGCCTCGAGGACCGCATCGTCAAGCGCGAGCTCGCCCGACGCTCCTCATCGACCGCACCGCGCGGGCTTCCGGTCGAGCTCCCTGAGCACAGTCCCGAGTTCAAGCTCCTGCTCCGCGGCGCCGAGCTCGCGAGCGCCGCGGAGCAGGAGCGCAACTCCCGGGCCAAGCCGGTCCGCCTGCGGGCCGCGGAGCGACTGCGGGAGGCCGCATGAGCATGCACATCGGCACGAACGCCATCCCCATCCAGCCGGAGGCCTACGAGGCGCCGGTCGCGCCCAAGCGCATCCTCGAGGTCGTCACGACCAGGGCGCAGCGCCGGCGCCGCCCGCGTGTCCTCTACGCGATCGTCACCGTCGTCGGGCTCATGGTCATCATCGGCGCGCAGCTCCTGCTGACGATCGCGACCTCGTCGGGGGCGTACCAGATCACGGCGCTCCTCGACGAGTCCCGCGCCCTCACCCGCACGAGCGAGGATCTCGGTGAGAAGCTCGAGATCTTCAGCGCGACCCAGCACCTGGCTCGCTCGGCGGCGCACCTCGGCATGGTGCCGGCGGCAAGCCCCATGTACCTGGACATCTCCACCGGAGGGACCGCTGGTGCGCCCGGCATGCCCGACCCGTTCGCATGCGGCGGGGCATGCGGGCTCGTCGAGAACGCCCTCATCGCCTCGCTGCCGCTCGTCACCCCGGGCGACTCGACGATCAACACCGCGGAGTTCCAGCTCAGGGGAGCAGTCGTCGACAACGGGCCAGTCGCTGCCGACTCGCTGCCTGCACCGGTGACACACTGAGGATTCCCCCGATCCCACGAGGAGCGTTTTCGATGCGAGTCCGCCGGCGTCGATCCCGTGTCGGTCCAGTCGTGCTCATCATCTTCGTGGCGCTCATCGCGTTCACGGTCCGCCTCGTCGACATCCAGGTCGTCTCCGCCGCGTCCCTGCGAGCCGAGGCGGAGGAGAAGCGAGCCCACCGCGCGCCCGTGTACGGTGCGCGCGGCAACATCGTCGACGCGAATGGCGCTGTGCTCGCCGACAGCGTCGAGCGGTACTCGATCACCACCAGCCCACGGGTCGCGCTCACGACCACCGACCGCTACGGGCCGCTCGAGCCGAAGCTCGAGGAGATCGCGAAGATCACCGGGCAGAGCGCCGCCGAGCTCATGATGACGATCGCGAGCGACCCCGAGTCCGACTACGCGGTGCTCGCCGACGACCTCACGCTCGACCAGTACGAGGCGATCGATGCGCTCGAAATCCCGTGGCTGTACGCGGTGCGCGTGCCCGCGCGCTCATATCCGAACGGCGCGATCGCAGGCAACATCGTCGGATTCCTCGGCAAGGACGAGCCGCTCGCGGGACTCGAGCGCTCCATGGATCAGTGCCTCGCCGGCCAGGACGGCCTCGTCGCGTACGAGCGATCCGAGGATGGCGTCCGCATCCCCGGCACCGAGGTGACCGAGGTCCCGGCGAAGGACGGCGGCACGCTCAAGCTCACGATCGACCGCGACCTCCAGTGGTATGTCCAGGAGCGAGCGGCGAAGGCCGCGCTCCAGTTCAACGCGATGTGGGCCGAGGCGATCGTCGTCCGCATCGCCGACGGCGCCATCATGGCGGTCACCGACTGGCCGACCGTCGACCCCAACAACTTCACCGCGGCCGACCCGTCGGCGACCGGCTCACGGGCATTCGCCATCCCCTACGAGCCGGGCTCGATCATGAAGCCGTTCACGATGGCGATGGTCCTCGACCAGGGCCTGGCGACGCCGTCGACGCCCATGTACTCGCCGCCGCAGATGGACTTCGGCGGCGACGCGGGCATCCTCAACGACTGGGGCGGTCACGAGGCCAACCTCACGATGGCGGGCGTCCTCGCGGTCTCGTCCAACACGGGCACGGCGCAGTTCGCGACGATGCTCGACGAGGACCTGCGCTACGAGTACATGGAGCGGTTCGGCTTCGGCGAGCCGACCGCGATCGACTTCAGCGGTGAATCCGGCGGCTACCTCCCGCCGACGCAGGACTGGGACCCGCGCACCACGCTCAACATCTCATTCGGACAGGGCGTCTCGACGACGATCGCGCAGATGGGCGGCGCGTACCAGGCGCTCGGCAACCAGGGTCTGCGCCTCCCGCTCAAGCTCGTCGAGAACTGCACGCTGCCGGACGGCACCGTGATCGAGCCGGAGCGAGGCGAGCCGGTCCAGGCGGTGTCATCGGTGGCCGCGCAGCAGACCGTCCACATGATGGAGATGGTCTACAAGTACGGCGGCTCGCGGAACGACCTGACGATCCCCGGCTACCGCATCGCCGCGAAGTCCGGCACCGCGCAGTGGGCGGAGGAGGACGGCAGCGGTTACAAGGACAAGACGGTCATTTCGTACGCTGGAATCGTTCCGGCTGACCAGCCGCAGTACGCGATCGTCGTATCGCTCGGCATGACCTACCAGGCGAAGTCGAGCTGGCTCGCGACGACCCTGCGCGACATCGCAGCCGAGACGCTCACGACATTCCGGGTGATGCCCTCGGGCACGGAGGCGCCCGACATCCCCATCAACTACTGAGGCCAGCATGATTCCTTTGACCGCGTCCCAGATCGCGGCGGCGACCGCAGGTCGCATCCACGGCTCCGAGCTCGTCACCGTGACCGGCGCGGTCCGCACGGATTCGCGGCTCGTCGAGGCGGGCGACCTCTTCGTCGCGCTCCGCGGCGAGACGCACGACGGGCACGACTTCGTGCACGCCGCGGTGGATAGCGGTGCCGCGGCGGTCGTCGCCGAGCGCGAGTACGACGTCCCCGTGCCCGTCATCGTCGTGCCGGACACGCTGACGGCGCTCGCGGATCTCGCGCGCGAGGTCGTCGCGATCGTCCGCGCTCGCGGCACGCTCAAGGTCATCGCGGTGACCGGCTCGAACGGCAAGACGACGACGAAGAACATGGTCGCGGCGATCTGCGCGGCCATCGGCCCGACGGTCGCCCCGATCGCGTCCTTCAACAACGAGATCGGCGCGCCCATGACGATGCTCCGCGTCGAGGAGGACACGGAGTTCCTCGTCCTCGAGTACGGGGCCGATGCGGTCGGGGACATCGCGAAGCTCGTGGGCATCGTGCAGCCGGACGTCGCGATCGTGCTGACGGTCGGCGTCGCGCATATCGGCAAGTTCGGCGACCAGGCTGCGATCGCGCTCGCCAAGAGCGAGCTCGTGCGCGAGCTGCCGGAGACCGCCACCGCGGTGCTCAACCGCGACGCCCCGAATGTCCGCGCGATGGCCGACGTGACGCGCGCCCAGGTCGCCTGGTTCGGCGTCGACGATGTCTCGGACGTCTCGGTCGAGCCGAATGGCACGCGGTTCACGCTCGACGGCAGGACGATCCGCCTGCGGATCCTCGGCGAGCACAACGCGATGAACGCGCTCGCGGCGATCCGGGCGACGACCGCGATCGGGATCCCCGTGGACACGGCGATCGCGGCGCTCGAGGCGATGCCGCGCGCGGAGCGCTGGCGCATGGAGGTCCTGGAGGCGCCCGACGGCGTTACGGTCATCAACGACGCGTACAACGCGAGCCCCGACTCCATGGCGGCGGGGCTCCGGACCCTCGCCGAGCTCACCCGCGGTCGCACCCGCGCGATCGCGGTCCTCGGCGAGATGGCGGAGCTCGGCGACACCGCCGTCGAGGAGCACGATCGGATCGGCCGACTCGTCGTCCGGCTCAACATCGATCAGCTCGTCGTCGTCGGCCCCGGGGCCTTCGCGATCCACCTCGCGGCGCAGCAGGAGGGGTCGTGGGGAGGGGAGTCCGTCTACGTCGAGACGATGGATGACGCCTACGATGTCGTGCGTGGTCTGCTCCGGACAGGTGATGTCGTGCTCGTGAAGTCGTCGAACTCGGCCGGTCTCCGACACCTCGGCGATCGTCTCGCCGGCGTCTCGATCGACGGCGGGGCCCACGCGTGATCGCCCTTCTCGTCTCGGCAGCGGTCGCACTCGTCTTCACGCTGGTCCTCACCCCGTTCTTCGCGAAGCTCTTCTCGAAGATCGGCTGGGGGCAGTACATCAACGCGGACGGCCCGAGGACGCACCAGGTCAAGCGCGGCACGCCCACGATGGGCGGTCTCGTCTTCATCGTCGGCGCGATCATCGGCTACTTCGTCGGGCTGTGGGTCGGCGGCGAGCACCCGACCGCGACCGGTCTGCTCGTGATCTACCTCATGGGCGGCCTCGCGCTCATCGGCTTCATCGACGACTTCATGAAGACGCACAAGCAGCGCAGCCTCGGCCTCGGTCCTTGGCAGAAGGTCATCGGCCAGGTGATCGTGGGCGCCGGATTCGCGCTGCTCGCCCTGAACTTCCCCGACGAGCACGGTCTGACCCCCGCGTCGACCAGGATCTCGGCCCTCCGCGACATCGACTGGCTCGACCTCGCGGCATTCGGCGCGATCGCCGGCATCGTGCTCTTCACGCTGTGGGTCACGCTCATCGTCGTCTCGACCTCGAACGGGGTGAACCTCACCGACGGTCTCGACGGACTGGCGACGGGCTCGTCGATCTTCGCGTTCATCGCGTACATCGTCATCGGCTTCTGGCAGTTCTCGCAGTGGTGCTTCAACCCGCGCGTGGGGGAGAGCGTCGTGGATGCCTGCTACATGGTGCGCGACCCGCTCGACCTCGCGATCATCGCCTCGGCGATCACGGGCGCCCTCATCGGATTCCTCTGGTGGAACACCTCGCCCGCGTCGATCTTCATGGGCGACACCGGCTCGCTCGGCCTCGGCGGCGCGCTCGCGGCGCTCGCGATCCTGAGCCGCACCGAGCTGCTGCTCGTCCTCGTCGGCGGCCTCTTCGTGATCGAGGTCGGCTCGGTCGCGCTCCAGCGTACCTACTTCAAGATCACGAAGGGCAGGCGTATCCTCAAGGCCAGCCCGCTGCACCACCACTTCGAGATGCTCGGCTGGGGCGAGGTGACCGTCGTCGTGCGGTTCTGGATCATCTCCGCGCTCTTCGTGGGCCTTGCGGTCGGGCTCTTCTACCTCGAGTGGATTGCGGCGACCGCATGAGCCGACTCGACCACCTCGTGAGCTGGAACTCCGACTGGTCGGGGCTGAGGGTCGCGGTCCTCGGGCTCGGGGAGAGCGGGTTCGCCGTCGCCGACACGCTCATCGAGCTCGGGGCGGAGGTCCTCGTCGTCGCGGAACGGCACGACCGGGACCGCGAGATCATCCTCGACGTCCTCGGCGCGGAGTTCGCGCTCCAGGAGGACCGCGATGTCGTCCCCGGTGAGCTCGAGGCCTTCGCACCCGAGCTCGCGATCGTGAGCCCCGGCTACCGGCCCGACCACCCCCTGCTGGCGTGGCTCGAGGAGCGCGGCGTCCCGGCGTGGGGCGACATCGAGCTCGCGTGGCGCGTGCGCGACAAGATCCGGCCGCAGGAGTGGATCCTCATCACCGGGACGAACGGCAAGACCACCACGACGCGCCTCGTCGGGCATCTGCTGCGCTCCGCCGGGCATTCGGTCGCGGAGGTCGGCAACATCGGCGTGCCCGTCCTCGACGCGATCCGCGCGCCGGAGGGCTTCGACTACCTCGTCGTCGAGCTGTCGAGCTACCAGCTGCACCGGATGCCGCTCATCGGCCCCGGTGCGGTCGAGCCGCTCGCATCCGTGTGCCTGAATCTCGCCGACGATCATCTCGACTGGCACGGCTCGCGTGACGCATACGAGGCAGCGAAGGCCCGCGTGTACGAGAACACCCGCATCGCCGCGATCTACAACCGCGCCGAGCCCCGGACGATCCGCATGATCCAGGATGCGGAGGTCATGGAGGGGTGCCGCGCGATCGGCTTCACAATGGGTGCGCCGGGTCCGAGCGAGATCGGCGTCGTCGAGGGCATCGTCATCGACCGGGCCTATCTGGAGGATCGCCACCATGTCGCGCTCGAGGTGACGACGCTCGAGGAGCTCGCCGAGCACGGTCTCGGCGCCCCGCACCTCGTGCAGAACGTCCTCGCGGCGATCGCGCTCTCCCGCGCCGCGGGCATCACCCCGGAGGACATCCACGAGGCGCTCCCGGCGTTCCGCCTCGACCATCACCGCACGGAGCTCGTCGCGATCGCCGACGGGGTCACGTGGATCGACGACTCGAAGGCGACGAATCCGCACGCCGCCGACGCCGCGCTCGCCGCGCAGGACAACGTGATCTGGATCGTCGGCGGCCTGCTCAAGGGCGTCGACATCGAGCCGCTCGTCGAGAAGCACGCGTCGAGGCTCCGCGCCGCGATCGTCATCGGGGTGGACCGCACCCCGGTCATCGAGGCCCTTTCCCGACACGCGCCCGACCTCGAGGTCTTCGAAGTCGGCTCGGGGGAGGATGACGATGTCATGCCGGTCGCCGTGGGGCTCGCCGGTCGGATCGCCCGCGAGGGCGACACGGTCTTGCTGTCCCCGGCGGCTGCGTCGATGGACCAGTTCACCGACTATGCGGACCGGGGACGCCGGTTCGCGGATGCAGTTCGAGCGCTGATTGGAGGGTCTGAAGATGTCGACCCTCCGACCCGCGGGGCCTGAGACGGTGCCGGAGCGCGACAGCGGTCGGCGCCGCGGGTTCGCCGCGATCACCCCGATCGCCCGGCTCTTCGCGCCGGAGCACCGGGATTCGGTCCTGCTGATCTGCACGACGCTGTTCCTCGTCGGCTTCGGTCTCGTCATGGTGCTGTCCGCTTCGAGCGTGGAGGAGGAGGCCTCGAGCGGCGATCCCTTCGGGCGTGTCGCGCGTCAGGCGCTGTTCGCCGCGATCGGCGTGCCGCTCATGCTGGTCTTCAGCCGCATGCCGGCGCGGTTCTGGAAGCGCTGGGCTGTGGTGATGCTCGCCGTGATCGGCGTCCTGCAGCTCGCCGTCTTCATCCCCGGGCTGTCGTACTCCTACGGCGGCAACCAGAACTGGATCGCGTTCGGCAGCTTCTCGATGCAGCCGTCCGAGTTCCTGAAGTTCGCGCTCATCATCTGGATCGGTCTCGTGCTCGGGCGCCGCCAGGGACAGCTCGACGACTGGCGCATGCTCGCGCTCCCGGTCGCCCCGGTCGCGGGTCTCGGCATCCTGCTCGTGCTCGCCGGCAACGACCTCGGCACCGCGACGATCCTCCTGCTCATCGTCTTCGGCTGCGCGTACTTCGCGGGCGCCAGGCTGTGGCATCTCACCGTCGCGGGTCTCGGGATCGCGCTCGCCGCGGTGCTGTTCGCGATGACGAGCACCTCGCGCGTCGAGCGCATCGCGGCATGGATGCGCGGCTGCCACCCGGACGATCCCTCGTACCTGCTGTTCTGCTGGCAGCCGCAGCATGGCCTGTGGGCGCTCGCCTCGGGCGGGGTGCTCGGCGCCGGTCTCGGCAAGTCGCGCTCGAAGTGGAGCTGGCTGCCGGAGGCGGACAGCGACTACATCTTCGCGATCATCGGCGAGGAGCTGGGGCTCATCGGGTCGCTCGTCGTCCTCATCCTGTTCCTCATCCTCGCGCTCACCTTCGTGCGCATGATGCGTCGGACGAGGGACCCGTTCGCGCGCATCGTGACGGGCGGTGTCTTCGTGTGGGTGATCGGCCAGGCCTTCGTGAACATCGCCGTCGTCCTCGGCCTCCTGCCGGTCCTCGGCGTCCCCCTCCCGCTCATCTCCGCGGGCGGGTCGTCGCTCATCGCCGTGCTCGCCGCGATCGGCGTCGTGGTGTCGGTGAATCGCGAGCGCCCGGTGGATCCCTCGCTCGCGTCGATGGCGGTGCCTGGGACGACCGCGCCGGCCGCGCCCCGTGGCGCGAGGGCCCAGCGCGGACGACCGGGAGCGGTGCGATGACCACCTACCTGCTCGCAGGCGGTGGGACAGCTGGGCATGTGAATCCGCTGCTCGCCATCGCGGATCGGCTGCGCGCTCGCGACCCCGAGGCGGAGCTCATCGTGCTGGGGACCGCGGAGGGCATCGAGGCACGGCTCGTGCCGGAACGCGGCTACGAGCTCGTCACGATCCCGCGCACCCCGATGCCGCGGCGACCGAACGCCGACGCGCTGCGCTTCCCGGCGAGGTGGCGGACCGCGGTCAGGGCGGTCGAGCGGCTCATCGCAGAGCGGGGTGTCGACGTCGTCTTCGGCGTCGGCGGCTACGCCTCGGCGCCCGCCTATGTCGCGGCGCACCGCAGGCGCGTCCCGATCGCGATCCATGAGGCGAACGCGCGGCCCGGCTGGGCGAACCGCCTCGGCGCGCGCTACGCGCGCCAGGTGGGCGTGGCGTTCCCCGACACGCCCATCCGCGGGGCGGTCTTCGTCGGCCAGCCGCTGAGGCCGGAGATCGAGCGGCTCGCGGACGCCGAGGTGCGCTCGGCGGCGCGCGTGGAGGCGGGGGAGGCCTTCGGTCTCGATCCGGCTCGGCCGACGCTGCTGGTGACGGGCGGCTCGAGCGGGGCGCTCCGCATCAATGCGACGATCACGGCGGCCATCGACGACATCCTGCAGGCGGGCTGGCAGATCCTCCACGCCTCCGGGGAGTTCCGCGACGAGATCGCGCTGGATGCGCCCGGCTACCGCGCCGTGAGGTACCTGGACCGCATGGATCTCGCGCTCGCGCTCGCCGACTGCTCGCTCGGCCGCTCAGGGACGGGGACGGTCGCAGAGACGGCGGCGCTCGGGATCCCCGCGGTGTTCATCCCGTACACGGGGAGCAACGGCGAGCAGCGGCTGAACGCCGCCGGTGCGGTGGCCGCGGGCGGTGCGCTCCTCGTGGAGGACGCGCAGTTCACCCCCGATTGGGTGCGGTCGACGCTCATCCCGCTGCTCGGCGACCGCGAGCGCCTCTCGCTTATGTCGCAGCGCATCCGCTCGGTCGGCGCGATCGACGGCACAGATCGCATGGTCGCGCTCATCGATGCGGCGGCCGGTCAGCGCGCCTGAATGCTGGCCGCCAGTCGCGGCGAGGCTCAGCGAGCACGTGGAGCGCGGGTCGTAGCCTTGACGGGCGATGATCAAGCCAGACCTCTCGATGCCCCTGCCGGATGAGCTCGGCTCGGTGCATTTCGTCGGCATCGGCGGTTCCGGCATGAGCGGGATCGCGCGGCTCTTCCTCGATGCCGGGCACCGCGTGACGGGCTCGGACCGCTCGGAGAATGCCGCGACGACCGCGCTCCGCGAGCTCGGCGCACGGGTCGAGCTCGGCCACGATGCGAGCCACCTCGGCGATGCGGAGGCGCTCGTGTACACGGGGGCGCTGTGGCCGGACAACCCCGAGTACCTCGCCGCGGTGGAGCGCGGGATCCCCGTCCTGCACCGTTCGCAGGCCCTCGCGTGGCTGACTCGCGGCAGCCGGATCGTGTCGGTAGCCGGGGCCCACGGCAAGACGACGTCGACCGGCATGATCGTGACGGCGCTCGTCGAGGCGGGGCGGGACCCGAGCTTCGTGAACGGCGGCGTCATCCAGTCGCTCGGGGTGAGCGCGGCATTCGGCGATCCGGGTCTGTGGGTCATCGAGGCGGACGAGTCCGACGGGACGTTCCTCCTGTACGAGACGGCGGTCGCCCTCATCACGAATGTCGACGCGGACCACCTCGACCACTACGGCTCGCATGCGGCGTTCGACGATGCATTCGTCGAGTTCGCGTCGCGCGCGAGCGAGGCGGTCGTCATCTCCGCGGATGACGCGGGGGCGCGGCGGATCGCGGCGCGGCTCGACCGCGCGGTGCTGACCTTCGGCGAGTCGCGGGACGCGGATGTGCGCGTGCACTCGATCGTCCTCGGCCCGGGGGTGTCGTTCACGCTGTCGCACGGCGGCGTGGAGCACGAGGTCCGGCTGCAGGTGCCGGGGCGGCACAACGCGATCAACGCCGCTGGCGCCTTCGCGGTGCTCGCGTCGCTCGGCGTCGAGCCGGATGTCGCGGTGCGGGGGCTCGAGGCCTTCGGCGGCACGGGCCGTCGCTTCGAGCTGCACGACACCGTGCGGGGGGTGCGGGTCTATGATGACTACGCACATCACCCCACGGAGGTCGCGGCCGCACTCGAGCAGGCGCGCAGCGTCGTGGGGGATGGGCGGATCATCGCGGTGCATCAGCCGCACCTGTACTCGCGCACGCAGCTGATGGCGGGCGACTTCGCCGCCGTGTACGAGCGGCTCGCCGACCACACGATCGTGCTCGATGTCTTCGGGGCGCGCGAGGATCCGGTGCCGGGGGTCACGGGTGCGCTCGTGGCGGAGCGGTTCGCCGATCCGGATCGCGTCGATTTCATCCCCGACTGGCAGCGAGCCGCGGACCGCGTCGCCGAGCTCGCGCGCGAGGGCGACCTGGTCATGACGCTGTCGTGCGGTGATGTGTATCGGATCATCCCGCAGCTCGTCGAGGCGCTGCGGGCCACGGGGCGGCCGTGAAGCGTCCGGAGGGCTTCGAGTCGCCGGCGGCGTCCGCGCCGTCCCCGGAGCGTCCGGCGAAGCAGCGTGTCGCGAAGCCGGCGAGGGCGGCCGGTGCGACGCCGGCTGGGCAGTCCCTGCGCGCGGAGTCGGCGGCGGGGTCTCCGCACGCGGGCTTCGCGCGCGCTGCGGGCGAGGTGCCATCCCGACCGGCGGCCTCTGCGCAGCGGTCCGCGTCTTCGGCGCGTCCGGAGCGTCCAGCGCGAGGCGGGCGGCGTCAGCGCGCGAGCGCGGACCCCGCGGTCCAGGCTCGGCTGGCGCGCCGGGCGGCCAAGGCCGAGGCGAGGGATGTGCGCCGCGAGCTGCGCCGGGCGGCGGCGGAGCGTCGACGCTACGAGCGGGCCGAGCTGAAGCGGTTCACGCGCCGTCAGCGCGCCCGCCGGGCGGCGATCATCACGACGATCAGCATCGTCGGCGTGGTCGTCGGCCTGCTCGCGGTGGCGATCTTCTCGCCGCTCCTCTCGCTGCGGACGATTCAGATCGAGGGCACTCAGCGGGTCGATGCGGCGGTCATCGCCGAGCGGCTCGAGGACCAGCTCGGCTCGCCGCTCGCGCTCGTCGACTACGGTCGGATCGACGCGGTGCTTCGCGAGTTCCCGGTGATCCAGAGCTATTCGACGGAGACGATCCCGCCTGGCACGATCGCGATCCGCATCATCGAGCGCCAGCCGATCGTGTCGGTCGCGGCGCCTGCGGGCGGCTACCTGTTCGTCGATGCCGCGGGTGTGACGATCGAGCGATCGCCGGAGCGCCTGCCGGGTGTGCCGCTCGTCCTGGATGGCGGGGCGACGATTCCGAATCCCGCCTTCGATGCGGCGGTCGAGGTGCTGCGCGCGATGCCGCCCGAGCTGCGGGCGCAGATCGACACGATCTCGGCGAAGTCGCGGGACGATGTGACGCTCGTGTTCGCGGGGACGCCGCAGACGGTGCGCTGGGGGAGCGCGAACGACTCGGTCGCGAAGGCGGAGCTGCTCGCGGCGCTCCGCGGGATCCATGGCGATGCGCCAGGGGTGTTCGATGTGTCGGCGATCACGAATGGCGTGTTCCGCCCGCTGTGATGCGATCTCGTCTCCGACACGCCCGCGCGCCTCGGCGATGATCGCCGCACGCCGACCTACTCTCATCGCAATAAATCTCTTCCCGAGCAAACATTTACGTTCAGGTAGAGGTTGAAGGTTTAAAGACGACCCGCAAACGACGGAGGCCGGACGTGACGTCGAATCAGAACTACCTCGCGATGATCAAGGTCGTCGGCATCGGCGGCGGCGGCGTGAACGCCGTCAATCGCATGATCGAGCTCGGTCTCTCCGGAGTCGAGTTCGTCGCCATCAACACCGACGCGCAGGCGCTCCTGCTGAGCGACGCCGACGTCAAGCTCGACGTCGGTCGCGACCTCACGCGCGGCCTCGGCGCGGGCGCCGACCCCGAGGTCGGCCGTCGCGCCGCAGAGGACCACGCCGAGGAGATCGAGGAGGCGCTCAAGGGCGCTGACATGGTCTTCGTCACCGCGGGCGAGGGCGGCGGCACCGGCACAGGAGGCGCTCCCGTCGTCGCGCGCATCGCCAAGTCCATCGGTGCACTCACCATCGGCGTCGTGACGAAGCCGTTCGCGTTCGAGGGCAAGCGCCGCATGCAGCAGGCCGAGCTCGGCGTCGAGCGGCTCAAGGAGGAGGTCGACACCCTCATCGTCGTGCCGAACGAGCGCCTGCTCGAGGTCAGCGACAAGGGCTTCAGCGTCCTCGAGGCATTCGCCACCGCCGACCAGGTCCTCCTCGCGGGTGTCCAGGGCATCACCGACCTCATCACGACTCCGGGCCTCATCAACCTCGACTTCGCCGACGTCAAGTCGGTCATGCAGGGCGCCGGCAGCGCGCTCATGGGCATCGGCTCGGCGCGGGGCGCGGATCGCGCGATCAAGGCCGCGGAGATCGCGGTCGCATCCCCGCTCCTCGAGGCCTCGATCGACGGCGCGCACGGCGTGCTCCTGTCGATCCAGGGCGGCTCCAACCTCGGCATCTTCGAGATCGACGACGCCGCGAAGCTCGTCCAGCAGGCGGTCCACCCGGAGGCGAACATCATCTTTGGCGCCGTCATCGACGACACCCTCGGCGACGAGGTCCGCGTGACGGTCATCGCCGCGGGATTCGACGGCGGCGAGCCGACGCGCAAGCCCGTGCCCGCGGAGCGCATCCGCGAGAGCTTCGGTCACGAGACGGCGACGCTCTCGAGCGAGACCGCGGCCGTGCTCGGCGCGGCGCGCGCTGCGTCCGGGGAGCAGCCGGCGGCTCCAGCCGCCGAGCCCGCCCCGACCGCAGCGGCCCCGGCGGCGCAGACCGAGGACACCGAATCGCCGGCGCTCGTCCCCACGCGACGTGACTTCGACGACTTCGACGACTCGGGCGACCTGGACGTCCCCGACTTCCTGAAGTAGTCGTGGTCGATCCGGCACTCGCGGATCGGTACCGCGCAGTCATCGCCGAGGTCGAGGAGCGCGCTCGCGAGGTGGGCCGCTCGCCGAGCGAGATCGCCACGATCGTCGTCACGAAGTTCCACCCCGCATCGCTCGTCCGCGATCTGGCTGAGCTCGGCCATCGACAGTTCGGCGAATCCCGGCACCAGGAGGCGAGCCGCAAGATCGACGAGCTCGCCGACCTCGATGTCGAGTGGCACTTCATCGGCCAGATCCAGTCCAACAAGGCGCGCGCGATCGCCGGCTATGCGGACGTCGTCCACTCGCTCGACTCGGAGTCCGTCCTCGCGCGTCTCGCCGGCAGCGGCGTCGGCGCGTTCATCCAGGTGAACCTCTCCGACGACCCCGGGCGGGGAGGGGTCCGCGAGGAGGAGCTCGCGGCATTCACCGAGCGGGTGCTCGCGACGGATGGCGTGCGACTCCTCGGTGTCATGGGCGTGGCCCGCCTCGGCGTCGAGCCCAGATCGGAGTTCGCGCACCTCCGCGAGCTCGCGGAGCGCATCGTCGTGCCGCTCGCGCCGGAGGCGACCGGGCTGTCGATGGGCATGTCGGGAGACTTCGCCGATGCGATCGCGGAGGGTGCGACACACCTTCGCATCGGCACGGCAATCACGGGAAACCGGCCCGACCCCGCCTACGCTCGGCAGTGATCGAACTGACTGGAGGATCGACATGGCCAACCCCCTTCGCTCCGCGATGGTGTTCCTCGGGCTCGCCGACGAGCCGGAGGCTGAGTACTACGAAGAGGAGCAGCAGAAGCCTGCTCAGGCCACGGCCCAGCGTCCGACCCCTGCCCCGGTGACGCCGATCCGCCGTGCGCAGCGTCCCGCCCAGGGCGAGCTCAACGAGATCCTCACGGTGCACCCGCGCGCGTACAACGACGTGCAGGTCATCACCGAGCACTTCCGCGAGGGCGTGCCCGTCATCATCAACATCTCGCAGCTGCAGTCGCCGGATGATCGCCGCCTCATCGACTACTGCTCCGGTCTGTCGCAGGCGCTCTACGGCAAGTTCGAGCGTGTCACCGGCAAGGTCTTCCTCCTCTCGCCTGCGCATGTCGTCGTCAGCGGCGAGGCGGCGGACACCGACGAGGTCGACGCGTCGTTCCTGTGATCTGACGTCCACGTCGACGCATAGGCTTTTCGGGTGGCATCCGTCGTCCAGATCGTCCTGAACGTCGTCCAGGTCCTGCTCTGGCTGTACGTCGTCGTCCTGTGGGGACGCGTCGTCCTCGACCTCGTGCAGTCGGTCGCGCGGCACTGGCGCCCGCGGGGCCTCCTGCTCGTGGTCGCGGAGATCGTCTACACGATCACGGATCCTCCAGTCCGGTTCTTCCGACGCGTGCTGCCTCCGCTCAGGATGGGTCCCGTCGCCCTCGATCTGTCCGTCTCGGTCGTGATGCTCGTGTGCATCCTCGGGGCGGTCATCGTCGGGGCGTTCGCGGTGCCCCGCTAGGCTGTTCGCTCCACGTCTCCCCAGGGCATCGCGCGATACGATGCCTGCACCGAGCCCCACCGTCTCGTCGAGGAAAGAAAGGTGCTGAGGTACCGACATGGCCCTTACGCCCAACGACGTTCTCAACAAGCAGTTCGCGACGACCAAGTTCCGCGAAGGCTACGACCAGGACGAGGTCGACGACTTCCTCGATGAGGTCCTCGCGGAGTTCCAGCGGCTGACCGCTGAGAATGAGGCGCTCAAGGCCCAGGTGGCGAACGCGCCGGAGGTCGACCAGTCCGAGATCGACGCGCTGAGGGCGCAGGTCGAGGAGGCGAAGGCCGAGATCGCGAGGCTCCAGGAGGAGCTCGCCGAGGCCAAGTCCGCGCAGAACGACGGGATGAACTCCGCCGAATACCTCCAGCTCGCGCGCCGGGTCCACGAGGAGCACGTGCGCGAGGGCGTGGCGAAGCGCGACGAGCTCATCGCCCAGGGCGAGAGCACCGCGGCGACGACGATCGCGGAGGCGCAGGCGAAGGCCGCCTCGCTCATCGCCGATGCGCAGTCCTCGGCGTCGGCGCTCCTCAGCGACGCGCGCAGCCAGGCCGACACGCTCGTGAGCACCGCGCGCCAGCAGGCGGAGGCGCTGCTGTCCGAGGCGAAGTCGGTCCGCGACAACGACCTCGCGACGCTCAAGGCGGAGGTCGAGCAGCTCGAGGTGGCACGAGAGAGCCTCCAGACCGCGGTCGACGGACTGCAGGAGTTCGAGCGCAGCTACCGCGCCTCGCTCCGCGCCTACCTCGAGGGGCAGCTGCACGACCTCGATGCGGTCGAGGCGCCCGTGACCGGGTCGACTCCGGCCCAGGAGGCGCCGCCGACGACGGGCTCCACCGCCGCCGTCGCCGCGACGACCGGCGAGATCGACTCACCCTCGATCGCCGATGACGACGCGGTGAGCGACTCGACCCCGTACACGTCGGGTGCCGATGCGCCCACGGGCGACGTGCCGAGCCTGGCTGCGTCAGCCTTCGCCCCGCCGTCGGTCGACACGGGCTCGACGCCTCAGGTCGACTCGGCTCAGGACCATGACGAGGACGACACGACCACGACGACGACCGGTGGCGACTCCGCCACGACGGGCGGACTCACGACGACGGGGAGTACCGTGACGGGTGGTGCGACGACGGGCGGCACGACGACCTCGAGCCCGTTCCCGCAGTACACGCAGGACGACACGCCGCCTGCGCCGGGCTTCGGCGTGCCCGGCTCGACGGACGAGCCGCCGCGCTCGCCGTTCTCCGGTTTCGGTGGCAACTGAGACTGCGCCCCGGAATCAGCGGCCCGCCCTATGGGCGGTGCCGCTCGTCCTGGGGATCGCCGCAGTCGTCGTGGGGATCGATCAGCTCGCGAAGCTTCTCGTCATCGAGCACCTTCCCTACGGCCAGCCCGTCCCGATCCTCGGGCCCGTCCTCGAGTTCGTGTTCGTCCGCAACTCCGGCGCCGCGTTCTCGATGGGGGCGGGGTGGACCTGGATCTTCGCGATCCTCGCGGTCGCGGTCGCTGTCGTGCTCATCGTCTTCGCGCGGCGCATCCGCTCGAAGGCGTGGGCGATCGTCTTCGGCCTCCTGCTCGGCGGGACGCTCGGCAACCTCATCGACCGCTTGTTCCGGGAGCCGGGATTCGGCGTCGGGCATGTGATCGATTTCATCCAGATCTGGGGATTCCCCGCGATCTTCAACATCGCCGACATCGCGATCACCGCGAGCATGGTGGTCTTCGTGCTGCTCACCCTCATCGGCGTCGGGCTCGACGGCGTTCGCCGCTCGAAGCAGGCGGTCGAGGCGTCCCGGTCGGATGCGTCGGATGGCGACGCGTAGCCTTCCGGTGCCCGACGGGCTCGACGGGCAGCGGGCTGACGCGGCGCTGTCGAAGCTCCTGGGGCTCAGCCGCACCTACGCGAGCGAGGTGATCGAGGCCGGGGGCGCGCGTCTGGACGGCGTCGTGATCGACAAGTCGACGCGGCTGCGCGCCGGTGCCTGGCTCGAGGTGGAGTGGCAGGAGAAGGCTGAGCCGACCGTCATCCCGCAGGTCGTGGACGGCCTGTCGATCGTGTACGAGGACGACGACATCATCGTCGTCGACAAGCCGGCCGGGGTCGCCGCGCATCCGTCGATCGGCTGGGAGGGGCCGACCGTCGTCGGCGCTCTCGCCGGGCTCGGCAGGCGGATCTCCACGAGCGGCTCCGCGGAGCGTCAGGGGGTCGTGCACCGGCTCGACGCGGGCACGAGCGGTCTCATGGTCGTGGCGTCGAGCGAGCGGGCGTACACGGAGATGAAGCGGCAGTTCCACGACCGCGAGGTCGAGAAGATCTACCACGCGCTCGTGCAGGGGCACCCGGATCCGCTTTCGGGGACGATCGACGCGCCGATCGGCCGGCATCCCGGTGCGGGGTGGCGATTCGCGGTGGTGGCCGACGGCAAGCAAGCGGTGACGCACTACGAGACGATCGAGGCATTCCGCGCCGCGTCGCTCCTGGAGATCGAGCTCGAGACGGGACGCACGCATCAGATCCGCGTGCACATGGCCGCACAGCGGCACCCGTGCTGCGGCGATGCGCTGTACGGTGCGGACCCGACGCTGAGCGAGCGGCTCGGCCTCACGCGGCAGTGGCTGCATGCGCATCGTCTCGGCTTCGCGCACCCGGTGACGCGCGACCGGATGACCTTCGAGAGCCCGTACGCGCCCGACCTTCAACGAGCGCTTGAGGTGATCAGCGTCGACTGACGGGGGATCGTCGGGCTTTGTCCGCGGTCGCTCGTATCGTGGAACGGTGGCAGCCACCGAATCATTCGCGCATCTCCACGTCCACACCGAGTACTCGATGCTCGACGGGGCGGCGCGGGTCGGCGAGCTCCTCGACGAGGTCGCCAGGCAGGGCATGCCGGCCATCGCGATCACCGACCACGGCTACATGTTCGGCGCCTACGACTTCTGGCAGAAGGCGACGCAGCGGGGCATCCGGCCCATCGTCGGCATCGAGGCCTACCTGACTCCCGGGACGCACCGCACCGACAAGACCCGTGTCCGCTGGGCGGACGCCGAGGGGCTGAACGCCGACGACGTCGGCGGCGGCGGCGCGTACACGCACATGACGATGCTCGCCGAGACGAACGAGGGCATGCACAACCTCTTCCGTCTGTCCTCGCTGGCCTCGATCGAGGGCTACTACTTCAAGCCGCGCATGGACCGCGAGCTGCTGTCCAGGTACGCCAAGGGCATCATCGCCACGACGGGCTGTGTCGGCGGCGAGGTCCAGACGAGGCTCCGCCTCGGCCAGTTCGATGAGGCGATGAAGGCCGCGGGCGAGTTCCAGGACATCTTCGGCAAGGAGAACTTCTTCGCCGAGATCATGGATCACGGCATCCCGATCGAGCGCCGCACGATGACCGACCTCATCGATCTCGCGAAGCGCCTCGACATCCCGCTCGTCGCGACGAACGACCTGCACTACACGCACGCCTCGGATGCGGGGGCGCACGCCGCGCTCCTGTGCGTCCAGTCCGGTTCGACGCTCGACGACCCGAAGCGCTTCAAGTTCGACGCCGACGAGTTCTACCTCAAGTCGCCCGCCGAGATGCGGCACATCTTCCGCGACTATCCCGAGGCGTGCGATGCGACGCTGCTCATCGCGGAGCGCTGCGAGGTCGAGTTCGTCAAGCGCGATCTGATGCCGCGCTTCCCCGTGCCAGAGGGGGAGACGGAGGCCTCATGGTTCGCCAAGGAGGTCCAGCGCGGGCTCGAGCGACGCTTCCCGAACGGCGTGTCCGACAGGCACAAGGCGCAGGCCCAGTACGAGGTCGACGTGATCACGCAGATGGGCTTCCCCGGCTACTTCCTCGTCGTCGCGGACTTCATCGCATGGGCCAAGTCGCAGGGGATCCGCGTCGGTCCGGGGCGTGGCTCCGCGGCGGGGTCGCTCGTGGCCTATGCGCTCGGCATCACGGAGCTCGATCCGCTCGCGCACGGTCTCATCTTCGAGCGATTCCTGAATCCCGAGCGCGTCTCGATGCCCGATGTCGACGTCGACTTTGACGACCGCAGGCGCGGCGAGGTGATCCGCTACGTCACCGAGAAGTACGGCGAGGACCGGGTCGCGCAGATCGTCACGTACGGCACGATCAAGGCGAAGCAGGCGCTCAAGGACTCGGCGCGCGTGCTCGGCATGCCGTTCTCGGTCGGCGAGCGCCTGACGAAGGCGATGCCGCCGGCGATCATGGGCAAGGACATCCCGCTGTCCGCGGTCCACGACCCGTCAGCCGACCGCTACAAGGAGGCGGCGGACCTCCGCGCGCTCATCGAGTCCGACCCGGAGGCCGCGCGCGTCTTCGAGACGGCCCGTGGCCTGGAGAATCTGAAGCGCCAGTGGGGCGTGCACGCCGCGGGTGTCCTCATGTCGGCGGAGCCGCTGCTCGACGTCCTGCCGATCATGAAGCGCGAGGACGACGGCGCGATCATCACGCAGTTCGACCAGCCGCCGCTCGAGTCGCTGGGCCTGCTGAAGATGGACTTTCTGGGCCTGCGTAACCTGACGGTCATCGACGACGCGCTCAAGCAGATCGAGCGCACGACGGGCAAGCGCATCGTGCTCGAGGAGCTCGACCTCGACGGGGACAAGGCGACGTACGAGCTGCTGCAGCGCGGTGACTCGCTCGGCGTCTTCCAGCTCGATGGCGGCCCCATGCGTGCGCTCATGCGGCAGATGAAGCCGACGAGTTTCGAGGACATCTCCGCGCTCATCGCGCTCTACCGTCCGGGCCCGATGGGCATGGGGTCGCACACCTCGTACGCGCTGCGCAAGAACGGCCTGGAGAAGATCGAGCCGATCCACCCGGAGCTCGCCGAGCCGCTCGCGGAGATCCTCGATGGGACCTACGGCCTCATCGTGTATCAGGAGCAGGTCATGAGCGTCGCGCAGAAGGTCGCGGGCTTCACGCTCGGCCAGGCCGATGTGCTCCGGCGCGCGATGGGCAAGAAGAAGAAGGAGGAGCTGGACAAGCAGTTCGCCTCCTTCGCGGCGGGCATGCAGGAGCGCGGCTACTCGCAGGATGCGATCAACAAGCTCTGGGAGACGCTCCTGCCGTTCGCCGACTATGCGTTCAACAAGGCGCATTCGGCCGGCTACGGCGTGCTGTCGTACTGGACCGCCTACCTCAAGGCGAATCACCCCGCTGAGTACATGGCGGCGCTCCTGACGTCGGTCGGCGACTCCAAGGACAAGGCCGCCGTCTACCTCCTCGAGTGCCGCCGCATGGGCATCGAGGTGCTCCTCCCGGATGTCAACGAGTCCTTCGCCGACTTCACCGCGGTGATCGAGCCGGATGGGAGCCAGCCGCGACGCATCCGCTTCGGTCTGGGCGCGGTCCGGAATGTCGGCGCCGCGGTGGTCGAGCAGATCGTCCAGGCGCGAGAGCGGGAGGGGCGCTTCACCTCCTTCCACGACTTCCTGCGGAAGGTCCCGCTCCAGGTCGCCAACAAGCGGACGATCGAGTCCCTCATCAAGGCGGGCGCCTTCGACTCGCTCGGGTACACGCGCCGGGCGCTCATGGAGATCCATGAGGATGCGGTCGACGCCGCGGTCCTCGCGAAGCGCAATGAGGCGAGCGGCATGGTCGGCTTCGACTTCGACTCGCTGTGGGATGAGCCCTCCGAGACGGTCGACGTCGTGCCGGATCGGCCCGAGTGCTCCAAGCGCGAGCTGCTGACCTTCGAGCGCGACATGCTCGGCATGTACGTCTCCGACCACCCGCTCGCGGGACTCGAGTCGCAGCTGCAGAAGCTCGCCTCGGTCTCGATCGGCGACCTGCTCGAATCGGAGTCGATCGCCGACGGCGAGCAGGTTACGGTCGCAGGGCTCGTGACGAGTGCGGCCCAGCGCATCGCGCGGCAGTCGGGGAACCCCTACGGGACGCTGCAGCTCGAGGACTACACGGGCGAGATCGGCATCATGATGCTCGGCAAGACGTTCCAGGAGTACTGGTCGGTCATCGAGCCCGACTCGATCGCCGTCATCCGCGGCCGCGTCCAGCGCCGCGACGACGGCGTCGCGCTCCAGGCGATCAGCGCCTCGGCGCCGCAGCTCCTCGTGAACTCCGGGGAGGAGACGGGCACGGTGGTGCTGTCGCTCCCGGAGATGCGGGCGACCACGGAGGTCGTCACCGAGCTGAAGAACATCGTGCGACGGCATTCCGGTCCGTGCGATGTGCGACTCCGGATCATCCGCGATGATGTCGCGCGCGTCTTCGAGCTCCCGTACCGCGTGACGCGCTCGACCGCGCTCATCGCGGAGCTGAAGAGCCTCCTCGGGGTCAACGGCGTCCGCTGAGCCCGCGCGCGAGATGCGCTCAGCCGCGGCCGTAGGCTTGAGGCTGTGATTCGCACGATCGACCTGCGCGGGCGGCGCATGACCGCCGTGGAACTCGCGAGCGTGATGCCTCGCGCCGCCGTGGATGTCGAGGTCGCGAGCGAGGCTGCGGCGACCCTCATCCAGGATGTGCGGGAGCGAGGTGCGGAGGCGCTCGCCGAGCAGTCGGCGCTGTTCGACGGCGGCGCACCTGAGGCGATCCGAGTCCCGCCGGAGGAGATCGCCTCGGCGGTCGAGACGCTCGATGCGGACGTCCGCGCGGCGCTCGTCGAGGCCATCGCGCGTGTGCGCGCGGCGACGGCCGTGCAGGTGCTCCCGGAGCAGACGACGGTCCTCGCCGACGGCGCTGTCGTGCGGCAGCGCTGGCAGCCGGTGCGCCGCGTGGGGCTGTATGTCCCCGGGGGCAAGGCCGTGTATCCCTCGAGCGTCGTCATGAACGTCGTGCCGGCCCAGGCGGCAGGCGTCGAGTCGATCGCGCTCGTGTCCCCGCCGCAGCGCGATTTCGGCGCGCATGTGCACCCGACGATCCTCGCGGCCGCCGCGCTGCTGGGGATCGACGAGGTCTACGCGATGGGCGGAGCTGGCGCGATCGGCGCGCTCGCGTACGGCGTCGAGGAGATCGGCCTCGAGCCGGTCGATGTCATCACCGGCCCCGGCAATGTCTATGTGGCGGCGGCGAAGCGACTCGTGAAGGGACAGGTCGGGATCGACGCCGAGGCCGGGCCGACCGAGATCCTCATCATCGCGGATCACTCCGCCGACCCCGACCTCGTCGCCGCGGACCTCGTGAGCCAGGCGGAGCACGATGAGAACGCCGCGGCGGTGCTCGTGACCGATTCCCCGGCGCTCGCCGACGAGGTCGTCGCGGCGCTCGAGCACCGTGTCGCCGTGACGAAGCATGCCGAGCGGGTCCAGGCCGCGCTCGGTGCGCAGCAGTCCGCGATCGTCCTGGTCGACTCGATCGAGGACGCGGCGCGATTCTCCGACGCCTATGCCCCGGAGCACCTCGAGATCCAGACCGCCGATCCCGAGGCGACACTCGCGCTCATTCACTCGGCAGGTGCGATCTTCCTCGGCGCGCACTCGCCGGTGAGCCTCGGCGACTATCTCGCCGGCTCGAACCACGTCCTGCCCACGGGCGGTCAGGCGCGCTTCACCCCGGGCCTCGGCGCCTACGCGTTCCTCCGTCCGCAGCAGATCATCGACTACTCGCGCGAGGCGCTCGCCGAGGTGCGGGATCGCATCCTCTCGCTCTCGGGCGCCGAGGATCTCCCCGCGCACGGCGAGGCGATCCAGGCGCGTTTCGTCACGAGAGACCAGGGGGAGTAGCCGATGCACTGCCCGTTCTGCCGTCACCCCGATTCGAGGGTCATCGACTCCCGTACGAGCGATGACGGTCTGTCGATCCGCCGTCGGCGCCAGTGCCCGGAGTGCGGCGGCCGATTCTCGACGCTCGAGACGGCGTCGCTCATGGTCATCAAGCGCAACGGAGTCGTCGAGCCGTTCAGTCGCGACAAGGTCATCGCGGGTGTCCGCAAGGCCGCGCAGGGCCGACCGGTGACGGACACGGCGCTCGCCGAGCTCGCGCAGAAGGTCGAGGAGGCGATCCGTGCGACGGGCGCGTCGCAGATCGACGCGAACGAGATCGGCCTCGCGATCCTCGGACCGCTCCGCGAGCTCGACGAGGTCGCGTACCTGCGCTTCGCGAGCGTGTACCAGGCCTTCGAATCGCTCGAGGACTTCGAGGGCGCGATCGCGCTGCTCCGTGCCGAGCGCGCGGCGCAGGACGGCTGAATGTACCGCTGGCTGTTCCGCACGGTCCTGAGCCGTCTCGATCCCGAGCGAGCGCACGCGCTCGCGCACCTGGCGATCCGAATGCTCGGTGCGCTCCGCATCCGGCTGGTGCGTCCGCCGCGGGGGATCGGCGTCGAGGCCATGGGGCTCAGCTTCCCCACGCCGTTCGGTGTCGCGGCGGGCTTCGACAAGAACGCCGACGCCGCGATCGGTCTCGGTCTCCTCGGCTTCGGGCATGTCGAGGTGGGCACGGTGACCGCGCTGGCGCAGCCGGGCAACGAGCGGCCGCGCCTGTTCCGCCTCGTCGCGGATCGTGCGCTCATCAACCGGATGGGCTTCAACAATCACGGGGCCGAGGCTGCGGCGAAGGTCCTGGAGCGCGCTCGTCGCCGCCGCGGTCGGCCGGTCATCGGGGTCAACATCGGCAAGTCCCGCGTCGTCGCGGTCGAGGATGCGATCGACGACTACCTGACGAGTGCGCGGCTCCTCGCGCCGCTCGCGGACTACCTCGTCGTGAATGTCTCCTCCCCGAACACCCCGGGGCTGCGGGGCCTGCAGGAGCTCGACCAGCTGCGACCGCTGCTGACCGCGGTGCTCGGCACGGCGGGCGCGACGCCCCTTCTCGTCAAGATCGCCCCTGACATGACCGATGAGCAGGTTGAGCAGGTCACTCGGCTCGCCCTCGAGCTGGGGCTCGCCGGCATCATCGCGACGAACACGACGGTCTCGCGCGACGGCCTCCGGACGCCTGCCGAGGTCGTGGAGGCGGCGGGTACGGGCGGCCTCTCGGGAGCCCCACTCGCCGCACGATCGCTCGACGTGCTCCGCGTCATCCGCCGGGTCGCGCCCGACCCGGGCTTCTGCGTCGTCTCGGTCGGCGGCGTGGAGACCGCGTCCCAGGTGCGGCAACGGCTCGAGGCGGGGGCGACGCTCGTGCAGGGGTACACGGGATTCATCTACGAGGGTCCGTTCTGGGCCGCTCGCATCGGGCGCGAGCTCGCCCGTCGATGACGCCGGCCGCGGTTAGGCTCTGAGGCATGGCGAGAGCGGGCGGGGGCAGGAGTGCTGCGACCGGCGAGCCGTGGCATGCCATCCGCCCTGCTCCGGTCGTCCTCATCTCCGGACCGGAGGAGTTCCTCGCCGAGCGGGCCTCGCGCCTGCTGAGAGACCGCCTGCGGGCCGAGGATCCGAGTCTGGAGGTCCACGACATCGACGCCGGCGCGTACGCGCCTGGCGAGCTCCTGACGCTCGCGAGTCCGTCGCTCTTCGGCGAGCCGCGACTCATCCGCGTGGAGCACGTGGAGAAGTGCACCGACGCCTTCCTCGAGGAGATGCTCGAGTACCTCGCCGCACCGGCGGATGACACGGTCGTCGTCCTCCGCCACAGCGGGGGAGTGCGCGGCAGGAAGCTGCTCGACGCGATCCGTGCCGGCGCCGGCGGCGCGATCGAGGTCACCGCGGGTGAGCTGAAGAACGACCAGGATCGCGCCGATTTCCTCCGCGACGAGTTCCGCCAGGCGGGCCGCGGGGTCTCGCCGGGCGCGATCCGCGCGCTCGTCCAGGCGTTCGGCGGCGACCTCGCGGAGCTCGCGAGCGTCGCGGCGCAGATCATCGACGACACCGACGGCGACGTCTCCGAGGTGACGGTCGAGCGCTACACCGGTGGCAGGGTCGAGACGACCGCGTTCGAGGTGGCGGATGCCGCGATCGCGGGACGCGCGGGCGATGCGCTCGCGATGCTGCGGCGTGCGCTCGCGTCGGGCGCGGATCCGGTCCCGATCGTCGCGGCATTCGCGGTGAAGCTGCGGACGATGGCCAAGGTCGCGGGCGCTCGCGGTTCCTCCGGCGAGCTCGCGAGCCGGTTCGGTCTCGCGCCGTGGCAGGTGGATCGCGCCCGACGGGATGCGCAGCTGTGGACCGATGAGGGCCTGGCGCGTGCGATCCGCGTCATCGCCGAGACGGACGCGGCGGTGAAGGGCGCGGGGCGCGACCCGATCTACGCGCTCGAGCGCATGACGCTCGTGATCGCCGGTCGCGGTCGCGGCTGAGCGGCGGCACAGCGCGTCGTCATCTGCGCCGGTGCGGGTCGCACCGCATCGCCGTGCATGACGAAGGCCCCGCCGCAGCGGGGCCTTCGTGGACGATCGTGTCCGGCGTCAGAGCGCGGCGACCTGGCGCGCGATCGCCGACTTGCGGTTCGCGGCCTGGTTCTTGTGGATGACGCCCTTCGACGCCGCCTTGTCGAGCTTCTTCGACGCGAGGATGAGGAACTCCGTCGCCTTCGTCTTGTCGCCGGCGGCGATGGCCTCACGCGTGCGGCGGATCGCCGTGCGCACCTCGGACTTCACAGCCTTGTTGCGGGCCGCAGCCTTCTGGTTCTGGAGGTTTCGCTTGATCTGAGACTTGATGTTTGCCATCAGGTTCGCTTTCGTCTGAAACGGGCAGGGTGTTCCCGACCGGGTAGAGGGATCCTGCCGGGGAGTCGCACGGTGGGAACGTGCGGAAGCCAGGGAACTACATTACCAGCACGCGCATGGTCTCGCCATCGGAGACGCGACCGTAGCATCGGAGCATGCCTTCGCTTGCTCCGCACTCGGATGCTGTGCCGTCGAGCCGGATCCGCCGCATCCACGAGATCGCGACTGCGCTGACCACACCGTACATCTCCCTGCATGTGGGCGAGCCGGTCGCGCGGATCGCGCCCCATATCGCGGAGGCGGCGAAGGCCACGTGGGACGCCGACGAGACCGACTACACGGCCAACGGCGGGATCTGGCCGCTGCGGGCCGCGGTCGCCGAGTGGCTCACGGGATTCGGCCGCCGGATCGATCCCGAGCAGGTGTGGGTCACGAATGGCGGGACGCAGGCCCTGTACCAGGCGATCGGCATGGTCATCGAGCCCGGCGACGAGGTCCTCGTGCCGGACCCCGGCTACACGACGTTCACGATGTCGACGATGTACCACTCGGGTGTCGCGGTGCCGTACGCGCTGCGCGCCGAGGCGGAGTTCATGCCGGAGATCGATCGGCTGGAGCAGCTCGTGACGTCGAGGACGCGCGCGATCATCGTGAACTCGCCGTCGAATCCGCTCGGCACGGTCCTCGACGAGCAGCAGGCACGGGCGATCCTCGACTTCGCTCGACGGCACGACCTGTGGGTCATCTCGGACGAGGTCTACGAGCGCCTCACATGGGGCGTGCCGCACGTGAGCCTCCTCGCGCTCGACACCGACGACCGCGTCATGGGCGTCTTCTCGACGTCCAAGACGTACGCGATGACGGGCATCCGCGTCGGGTTCCTCGTCGTCCCGCCCGGGCATTCGCGCACGCTCGGCGCGATCCAGGAGGCTGTGATCTCCTGCATCAACGTCCCGGCGCAGCGTGCGGCGCTCGCGGCGATCACGGGCGACCAGTCGCATGTCGAGGCGGAGATGGCCCACTACGAGGGCAACCTCGAGGCGGCGAGCGAGGTCCTGCGCGCCAAGGGGCTGCATTTCCGCGAGCCGCAGGGCGCCTTTTACCTGTGGATCGACATGAGCCACGTCTCCGACGGCGACATCCTCGCGTGGTGCGAGCGCTTCCTGCTCGAGCGGGGCGTCTCGGTCGCTCCCGGCAGCGCATTCGGCGCCGCAGGCGAGGGCTGGATCCGCGTGTGCTACGCGGGCGACCGGCAGGAGCTCCTCGAGGGCCTGTCGCGACTTCCCGGCCGCGACACGTGAGACAATAGTCAGCCATGCCACGCGCCACGACGCCCCTGACGCCAGCGGCCACACCGCCCGAGGCCATCCGCAACTTCTGCATCATCGCCCACATCGATCACGGCAAGTCGACGCTCGCCGACCGGATGCTCCAGATCACCGGTGTCGTCGCCGAGCGCGACATGCGCGCGCAGTACCTCGACCGGATGGACATCGAGCGCGAGCGCGGCATCACGATCAAGTCGCAGGCGGTGCGCATGCCGTGGGAGGTCGACGGCCGGACCTACGCGCTGAACATGATCGACACGCCTGGCCACGTCGACTTCACCTACGAGGTCTCGCGCTCGCTCGCAGCATGCGAGGGCGCGATCCTGCTCGTCGACGCCGCGCAGGGCATCGAGGCGCAGACGCTGGCGAACCTCTACCTCGCGCTCGAGAACGACCTGGAGATCATCCCGGTGCTGAACAAGATCGATCTGCCGGCGGCAGACCCCGATCGGTACGCCCGCGAGCTCGCGCAGCTCATCGGCGGCAGCCCGGACGATGTCCTCCGCGTCTCCGGCAAGACGGGCGTCGGCGTCGATGAGCTCCTCGACACGGTCGTGCGCCGCATCCCCGCTCCCGTGGGCGATGCGGACGCCCCGGCGCGGGCGCTCATCTTCGACTCGGTGTATGACGCCTACCGCGGCGTCGTCACCTACGTCCGCATGGTCGATGGTCGGCTCTCGCCGCGTGAGCGCATCCAGATGATGTCGACGGGGGCGGTGCACGAGCTCCTGGAGATCGGCGTCTCGTCGCCCGAACCCGAGCCCTCGAAGGGGCTCGCGGTCGGCGAGGTCGGGTATCTCATCACGGGCGTGAAGGACGTGCGCCAGTCGAAGGTCGGCGACACGATCACCAACAGCCAGAAGTCGGCCTCGGAGCCGCTTCCCGGCTATACGGACCCGAAGCCGATGGTCTTCAGCGGTCTGTATCCCATCGACGGCTCGGACTATCCGGATCTCCGCGAGGCCCTCGACAAGCTCAAGCTGTCCGATGCCTCGCTCCAGTACGAGCCGGAGACCTCGGTCGCCCTCGGATTCGGCTTCCGCTGCGGCTTCCTCGGCCTGCTCCACCTCGAGATCGTGCGGGAGCGCCTCGAGCGCGAGTTCGGTCTCGACCTCATCACGACGGCGCCGAGCGTCATCTACGAGGTGCGCCTGGAGGACGGCCGCACCCAGACGGTGACGAATCCCTCGGAGTTCCCGACCGGCGTGAAGGTCTCGGAGGTCCGCGAGCCGGTCGTGAAGGCCGCGATCCTCGCGCCGAAGGACTATGTCGGCACGATCATGGAGCTCTGCCAGGCTCGCCGCGGCTCGCTCATCGGCATGGACTACCTCGGCGAGGACCGGGTCGAGATCCGCTACCTGATGCCGCTCGGCGAGATCGTGTTCGACTTCTTCGACAACCTCAAGTCCAAGACGGCGGGCTACGCGTCCCTGGACTATGAGCCGGCGGGGGACCAGGCGGCAGATCTCGTGAAGGTCGACATCCTGCTCCAGGGCGAGGCGGTCGATGCGTTCTCCGCGATCGTGCACCGCGACAAGGCGTACGCCTACGGCACGATGATGGCCGAGCGCCTCCGGAAGCTCATCCCTCGTCAGCAGTTCGAGGTGCCGATCCAGGCGGCGATCGGCTCGCGCATCATCGCGCGCGAGAACATCCGCGCGATCCGCAAGGACGTCCTGGCGAAGTGCTACGGCGGTGACATCACCCGCAAGCGCAAGCTCCTCGAGAAGCAGAAGGAGGGCAAGAAGCGCATGAAGATGGTGGGTCGCGTCGAGGTCCCGCAGGAGGCCTTCATCGCGGCGCTCTCGGGTGATGTGGACTCGAAGGATCGCGACCGGAAGTAGCCCTCGTCGCAGGCTGCCGGGGTCACTTCGGGATCGCACACCCATCCGCGTGCGGCTCGGTCGACGCTTTGGCGTCTCTCACCAACGATTCGATGCCCGAGTCGTGGCCGTCGTACAGTGCATGCGTGACTGACTACCGTCCTCCGATCGATGAGATCGCATTCGCCCTGAAGCTCGCGGGATACGACAAGGTCGCCGATCTCGACGAGTTCGCCCACGCTGACTACGACACCGTCGTCGGGATGCTCGCCGAGGCCGGCGACTTCATGGCCAAGGTCCTGGCGCCGACGAATCGCGACGGCGACCTGATCGGCGCCAAGCACAACCCCGAGGACCACTCGGTGACCGTGCCGCCGTCGTTCAAGGTCGCCTACGACAAGCTCGTCGAGTCGGGCTGGCTCACGGTGCCGTTCCCGGAGCGCTACGAGGGCGGCGGGTTCCCGGGCTCGGTCGGCTTCGCGATGCAGGAGCTCGTCCAGTCGTCGAACATGGCGTTCTCGCTCGGGCCGCTGCTGACCCACGGCTCGACCGATGCATTCCTCGCGTACGCATCCGAGGAGATCAAGGACCTCTACCTGCCCAAGATGATCACGGGGCAGTGGATGGGCACGATGAACCTCACGGAGCCCGAGGCGGGCACCGACGTCGGCGCGCTGAAGACGAAGGCCGTCCCGAATGGCGACGGCTCCTACTCGATCACGGGCCAGAAGATCTTCATCACGTGGGGCGAGCACGACCTCACGGAGAACATCGTCCACCTCGTCCTCGCCCGCACCCCTGGCGCGCCCGAGGGCACGAAGGGCATCTCGCTGTTCGTCGTCCCGAAGTTCATCCCGGATGCCGACGGCAACCTCGGCGAGCGCAACTCCCTCAAGTGCCTCTCCATCGAGCACAAGATCGGCATCCACGGTTCGCCGACCTGCGTCATGTCGTACGAGGGCGCGAAGGGCTGGCTCGTCGGCGAGGAGCACAAGGGCATGCGCGCCATGTTCGTCATGATGAACGTCGCGCGGCTCTCCGTCGGAATGCAGGGCCTCTCGCAGTCGGTGCGCGCGTACCAGCAGTCGCTCGAGTACGCGAAGGATCGCGTCCAGGGCCGGACCGTCACCGGTGAGAAGACGATCATCGGCCACCCCGACGTCCGTCGCATGCTCATGATGCAGAAGTCGAACATCACGGCGCTGCGCTACCTGCTCATGCTGAACGCCGTCCAGATCGATCTCGCGCATCACCACCCGGACGAGCAGGTCCGCGCACGTGCCGAGGAGATGGCGGGTCTGCTCACGCCGCTGTGCAAGTCGTGGGGGACCGACGCGGGCCTCGAGAACACCTCGCTCAACATCCAGATCCACGGCGGCTCCGGCTACATCGAGGAGACGGGTGCCGCGCAGTTCTGGCGGGACATCCGCATCGCCCTCATCTACGAGGGCACGAACGGCGTCCAGGCCGCCGACCTCGTCGCGCGCAAGATGCCGGTCCGCCAGGGCCAGTCCTTCCTCGAGTTCATCTCGGAGATGGGCGAGACGGTCCCGGCCCTCACCGCGGCCGGCGAGGACTTCGCCCCGCTCGCGTCGGGGCTCGAGCGGGCGCTCGGAACGCTCGGCAAGGTGACCGGCTGGATGCTGCAGACCGGGGCCTCGGGCGATGTCGCCTCGGTGCTCGCCGGCTCGGAGCCGTACCAGCGGCTCTGGGCGCTCACGGTCGGCGCATGGCTGCTCGCGAAGGCCGCGCTCCACGAGGACGCCCCGGCGGACGCGCTCGGTGTCGCGAAGTTCTTCTACGCGCACCAGCTCGCCGAGGTCAGCGCGCTCGCCGTCGCTGCGACGGCCGGCGCCGACAACGTGCTCGGGGTCGAGCTCTGACGACCGCTTCGCACTCGGCGTGGGGTTGAATAAGCCCCATGCCGAGTGCTCTGCCTGAGGGAGAACCGTCGCCCAGCGACGGTTCTCTCCCGTTTTCCGCGGGCGTCGGCGCGGATGCGCGCGCGTTCGGCGTGTACGTCCACGTGCCCTTCTGCCGCGTCCGCTGCGGCTACTGCGACTTCAACACGTACACGGCGACCGAGCTGCGGGGCGCGAGGCCGCAGGATTTCGCGGGTCAGGCGGTCGCGGAGCTGCGCTTCGCGCGTGCCGCGCTCGAGCGCTCCGGGCTGCCGATCCGCCCCGCGAGCACCGTGTTCTTCGGCGGCGGCACGCCGACGCTCCTTCCGCCCGGGGACCTTGCGCGCATGCTCGACGGGGTGAGGGAGGCATTCGGCATCGCGGACGGCGCGGAGGTCACGACCGAGGCGAATCCCGACTCCATCGAGCGGGAGGGTCTCGCGATGCTCGCCGCGGCAGGGTTCACGCGCGTGTCCTTCGGCGTCCAGTCGGCGGTGCCGCATGTGCTCGCGACGCTCGATCGCACCCACGACCCCGAGCGGGTCCCGTCGGTCGTCGCGTGGGCCCGCGACGCGGGCCTGCAGGTGAGCGTCGATCTGATCTACGGGACGCCGGGGGAGTCGCTCGAGGACTGGTCGAGGAGCCTCGACCATGCGATCGGGCTCGAGCCCGACCATGTCTCGGCGTACGCGCTCATCGTCGAGGACGGGACGAGGCTCGCGACGCGGATCCGGCGCGGTGAGCTGCCGGCACCGGACGACGACCTGCAGGCGGACATGTACGAGCTCGCCGATGCCCGGCTCGAGGCGGCGGGGCTCGCCTGGTATGAGGTCAGCAACTGGGCGCGGGACGACTCCCGCCGCTCGCGGCACAATCTCGCCTACTGGACCGGCGAGGACTGGTGGGGTGTCGGGCCCGGCGCGCACAGCCATGTCGGCGGGGTCCGCTGGTGGAACGTCAAGCACCCGAGCGCCTACGCCGAGCGGATCGCGGCCGGCGTGTCGCCTGCGCATTCGCGGGAGGTGCTCGACGACGCCGCGCGCTACGAGGAGGAGGTCCTGCTGCGCCCGCGGGTGCGCGACGGGCTGCCGGTGGAGCGACTCGACGAGACGGGTCGGCGCGCCGTCGCGGGGCTCATCGCCGATGGCCTCATCGACGGCAGGGCGGCGCTCGCGGGGTCGGTGACCCTGACGCTCAAGGGACGCCTGCTCGCCGACCGGGTCGTGCATCGTCTGCTCGACTGAGTCGCGCCACGCCTGCCATCGATGGTGCGGGACGGTCTGTCGTCGCTAGCATGGCTCCGTTCGCGCCCCTCCGAATTCCCTGGATGGGCCGCCAAGCACCAGAAAGGTGATTCATGAACGACATCAACGGGGGGCTCTTCGCCCTGATCTTCCTGACCGGGTTCCTCGTGCCTCTGATCTTCGCTGTCGTGTTCTACGTCCTCGGCTCATGGTTCCTCATGGGCATCTTCCGGAAGGCGGGTGTGCGGACTCCGGCGGTCGCCTGGATCCCCGTGTACAACGCGATGGTCTTCGCGAAGCTCGCCGACACGAGCCCTTGGATCCCGCTCATCCTCATCGGCGGCTCGATCGTGATCACGCCGATCCCGATCCTCGGCGCGATCGTCTCGTTCGTGCTGTCGATCGCCGCGATCGCGTACGCGATCGGGATCGCGTGGCGCATCAGCGTGAAGTTCGGCAAGGAGCCGGTCGGCTGGACGATCTTCGGCGTCCTGCTGTCGCTCATCTGGCTGGGTGTCCTCGGTCTCGGCTCCGCGCAGTGGCGCACGGGGCCGGAGAACGGCATCGAGGCTCCCTTCTGGCACAAGTGGGGTGCGTTCTTCCGCGACACGACGACGTGGGGCGGCGTGCCATACCAGGGCTACGACGCAGCCTGAGCCCACTTCGGGAGACCCCGTGCGATTGCACGGGGTCTCTTGCATTCCCGCGGCGTAAACTTGGCAGTCATAGATCGGGAGTGCTAGATCCACCTGGGGAGGTCGGCAATGGTCTCGGAGCGTGGCCTCGAGGTCCTCCGTGTCATCGTCGAGGACTACGTCGCGACGCGAGAGCCGGTCGGCTCCAAGTCGATCGTCGAGCGCCACGGATTCGGCGTGTCGAGCGCGACGATCCGCAACGACATGGCCCAGCTCGAGGAGGAGGGCCTCATCACCGCGCCCCACACGTCCTCGGGTCGCATCCCGACGGACAAGGGCTACCGCGCCTTCGTCGACAAGCTGAGCCAGGTGCGGCCGCTGTCGCCGGCTCAGCGGAAGGCGATCGAGTCCTTCATGGGGCAGGCGATCGATCTCGAGGATGTGCTGAGCCGGACCGTGCGTCTGCTCGCGCATCTGACGAATCAGGTCGCCGTCGTCCAGTACCCGGTCCTCACCGTCCAGTGCGTCCGCCACGTCGAGGTGCTCCCGCTCGGCTCGTCGAAGGCGATGACGGTCTTCATCGCCGACGGCGGACATGTCGATCAGCGGATCGTCGACCTGTCGGCGTTCACCGGCGAGCTCGACGACGAGCTCATCCGGCAGTTCCGCGCTCGCGCCAACGATGCGATCGAGGGCAGGCCCGTCGAGGAGTCGATCACGCTGCTCGGCTCGCTCGCGGAGCAGTTCACCGATGAGCTCCAGCCGATCGCCGCGGCGCTCGCCGCCACGCTCGCGGAGCAGGCGACCTCGCAGCGCCCGGAGCGACTCATGATGGCGGGCACCGCGAACCTCGCGCGGACGGGCCCGGACTTCCCAGGATCCATCACCCCGGTGCTCGACGCGCTCGAGGAGCAGGTCACGCTCCTGCGCCTGTTCACCGAGATGGAGGCGGATCAGCATGGGATCGCCGTCCGGATCGGGCGGGAGAATGAAGACTTCGGACTCGGCGAGGCATCGGTCCTCGCCGCGGACTACTCGGCACCGGGCGGCGTCTCGCACGTCGGCCTTGTCGGTCCGACGCGCATGGACTACTCGACGAATATCGCGGCAGTGAGAGCCGTCGCTCGGTATCTGTCTCGATTGCTAGGGGAGCAGCACTGAACGTGGCCGACCATTACGAAACTCTCGGTGTCTCGCGTGACGCGACCCAGGAGGAGATCAAGAAGGCCTACCGCCGTCTCGCTCGCGAGCTCCACCCGGATGTGAACCCGAGCGCTGAGGCCGCTGAGCGCTTCAAGATGGTGACGCACGCCTACGACGTGCTGTCGGATCCGGAGCAGCGCCAGAACTACGACATGGGCGGCGGGATGTCGGGCGGCTTCGGGGGCTTCGGGTCGTTCAGCGACGTCTTCGAGACCTTCTTCCAGGCCGCGGGCGGGCGCCCGAGCGCCGCCCAGCGCCGGTCGCGGGCGGAGCGAGGCGATGATGCGCTCATCCGCATCGAGGTGGGGCTCGACGAGGTGATCTTCGGCACGCACCGCGACCTCGGGGTGACGACGGCGGTGCTGTGCGAGACGTGTCATGGCTCGTGCTGCCAGGAGGGCACGAGCCCGGTGACGTGCGACATCTGCGGCGGGCTCGGGACGGTGCAGCGCCAGATGCGCTCGCTGCTCGGGACGGTGATGACCTCGATGCCCTGCGGCGCGTGCCGCGGCTACGGCACGGTCATCCCGCATCCGTGCGCGACGTGCGGCGGCGAGGGGAGGGTGCGTGCCGAGCGGACGATCCCGGTGGACATCCCCGGCGGCGTCGACACCGGCATCCGCCTGAAGCTCCAGGGCCAGGGCGAGGCCGGGTCCGCCGGCGGCCCGAACGGCGACCTGTACGTGGAGATCATCGTCGCGCATCACGATGTCTTCAGCCGCGATGGCGATGACCTGCTCGCGACGCTCGAGGTGTCGATGGCCGATGCGATCCTCGGTCGCCGCCAGACGCTGAAGGGTCTCGACGGCGAGGTCGAGGTCGAGGTGCGCGCGGGTGTGCAGTCGGGTGAGACGATCACGATCAAGGGGCGGGGTGTGACGAGGCTGCGCGGCGCAGGCCGCGGCGACCTCCGCATCGCCGTCCAGGTGGTGACCCCGGAGAAGCTCAGCAGGGCGGAGCAGCAGCTGATCGAGCAGTTCCGCGCGAAGCGCAAGGATCCGGGTCCGCAGTTCGTGAAGTTCAAGCAGGGGCTGTTCTCGAAGCTCCGCGACCGCTTCCACGAGTCCCGCTGATCGGAGGCGGCCATGGCATCGCTCTACCTCAACGGCGATCTGCACGAGTCGGCGTTCACCGTCGGCGCGCGGCTGGCCGTGTGGGGACCGGAGGCCCGGCACGCGAAGGACGTGGCGCGCGTCCGCCAGGGTCAGCGCATCGCGATCGGCGATGGCGCGGGACGGATGGCCTGGGGGCCGGTGACCTTCATCGGCCAGGGCGAGGTGGCGATCACCGCGGAGGAGATCGTCGTCGACGCGCGTCGCACCCCGCGCATCCAGCTCGTGCAGGCGCTCGCGAAGGGCGACCGCGACGAGCTCGCGATCCAGGCGGCGACCGAGCTGGGCGTGGACGCGGTGGTCCCGTGGCAGGCGAGGCGCTCCGTGTCCCGCTGGGATGGTCCGAAGGTCGCCAAGGGCCTCGAGCGCTGGCGTTCGGTCGTCCGCGAGGCGGCGAAGCAGGCGATCCGGCCGACGGTGCCGACCGTCGCCGAGCCCGTGGATTCGAAGCAGCTCTTCGACCGCATCCCGGAGCTCGGGCTCGTGCTCGTGCTCGAGCCGACGGGTCCCGAATGCCTCGTGGACGTCCCGCTCGACGGTGTCGAGCTCATCACCCTGGTCGTCGGCCCTGAGGGCGGCATCGATGGCGGCGAGCTCGCGCAGCTGGATGCCGCGGGGGCGAGGATCGTGCGACTCGGCGGCGAGGTGCTGCGGACGTCCACGGCTGGCCCGGCGGCGCTCGCGGCGCTCAGCGTCATGACGCGTCGATGGTCGGACTCGTAGACTGGTCGGCGTGACGAGCGTTTTCGAGAAGATCATCGCGCGAGAGCTTCCGGCCGACATCGTGTTCGAGGACGAGTCGGTCATTGCCTTCCGCGACATCGCGCCGCGCGCGCCCGTCCACCTGCTCGTCGTCCCGAAGACCCCGGTGTACCGGAACGTCGTGGAGCTCGCCGCGGGTGATGCGGAGCTGCTCGCGCATGTCGTCGAGGTCGCCTCGAAGCTGGCGGACGAGCACACGGGCGGTCATTTCCGGCTCGTGTTCAACACGGGCGAGCGGGCCGGCCAGTCGGTCTTCCACGTCCACGCGCACGTCCTGGGCAATCGCGCGGGCGAGGCCCTGACCGAGGAGAGCGTTGGCGATCTCTGACACCGACGCGCCGACGACCACGACCGAGGTCGAGGTCGATGGCGTCGCCATGGTGCGACTGCTCGGACCGCAGGACCGCTTCCTCCGGACGATCGAGCGCCAGGCGCCGAGCGTCCGCTTCGCGGTCCGCGGCAACGTGGTGCGGCTCGACGGCCCTGAGGACGATGTCCTCGTGGCGAAGCGCCTCGTCGAGGAGCTCGTCGCGATGGTCGAGGGCGGGGTCGATCTCGATGATTCGGGCGTGCAGGTGAGCGCCCGGATCGTGAGCGATGGCCAGGCCCGTCCGATCGATGTGCTCGGCGAGGCGATCCTCACGAGTCGCGGTCGCACGATCCGTGCGAAGACGATCGGCCAGCGCCGCTACATCGACGACATCGACCGCAACACGATCGTCTTCGGCATCGGCCCGGCGGGCACGGGCAAGACGTACCTCGCGATGGCGAAGGCGGTCCAGGCGCTCCAGCGCAAGGAGGTCGACCGCATCATCCTGTCGCGTCCGGCGATCGAGGCCGGTGAGCGGCTCGGGTTCCTGCCCGGCACGCTGACGGACAAGATCGACCCGTATCTCAGGCCGCTGTATGACGCGCTCAACGAGATGATGGATCCGGAGGTCGTCCCGAAGCTGCTCGCGACCGGCACGGTCGAGGTGGCGCCGCTCGCCTACATGCGCGGCCGCACGCTGAACTCGAGCTTCGTGATCCTCGACGAGGCGCAGAACACGACGCCCGAGCAGATGAAGATGCTCCTGACTCGACTCGGATTCGGCTCGAAGATGGTGATCACGGGGGATATCACGCAGGTCGACCTGCCTACGGGGGCGAGCGGGCTCAAGCTCGTGACGCAGATCCTCGACGGGATCGACGACATCGCCTTCTCCCGCCTCACCTCGGACGATGTCGTCCGCCATACGCTCGTCGGCCAGATCGTCGACGCGTATACCGCCTACGACCAGCGACAGCTCGCCCGATCGCATGCGCGGGGCGAGGGCGCGAAGGACGCGAAGAAGGGCAAGCACCGCTGATGGCCGTCGAGATCAACAACGAGTCCGGCGTCGAGGTCGACGAGGCGATCATCCAGCGTCTCGCGGTGCATGTCCTCGATCAGCTCCGGGTGCACCGCGACGCGGAGCTCGCGATCGTCTTCGTCGACGAGGGGGCGATGGAGCAGCTCCACGTGCAGTGGATGGACGAGCCGGGGCCGACGGATGTCCTGAGCTTCCCGATGGACGAGCTCCGTCCCGGCACGGAGGACGACCCGACCCCGCCTGGGCTCCTCGGCGACATCGTCGTGTGCCCGCAGGTGGCGATCGCCCAGGCGGAGGAGGCGGGGCACAGTCCGCAGGACGAGATGCTCCTGCTCGTGTGCCACGGCCTGCTCCACCTGCTCGGCTTCGATCACGCGGATCCGGCGGGCGAGCGCGAGATGTTCGACCTGCAGCGGGAGCTTCTGGTGAGCTTCGCCCTCGAAGAGCGGAGACGCTGATCCATGAGCTGGTTCACGCGCGTCGTCGTCGAGCCAGTCGGTCGGGCGCTCGTCGGCATCGGCGCGCGGCTGCGCACGGGGTCCAAGGCGGGCGGTGAGCAGCTCCTGTCGATCGTCGACGAGGCGGTCGAGCAGGATGCGATCGAGGACGATGAGACCCAGGAGCTCATCCATTCGGTATTCGAGTTCGGCGACACGGTCGCGCGCGAGGTGATGGTCCCTCGCCCCGACATGGTGACGGTCGAGGGCGATATGGAGCTCGAGGACGCGATCGACGTCATCATCGAGCATGGCGTGTCCCGCGTCCCGGTCGTCGGGGAGGATGTCGATGACATCCTCGGCGTCCTGTACCTCAAGGATGTCGTCCGCGCGCGTCGCCGCGGCGATCCGCGGACGACCGCCCGTGAGCTCGCGCGACCTGCGGTCCTCATCCCGGAGTCGCAGAAGGTCGACGAGCTCCTGCGCCGCATGCAGCTGGAGCGCTTCCACATCGCGCTCGTGGTCGATGAGTACGGCGGCATCGCCGGGCTTGTGACGCTCGAGGACGTCATCGAGGAGCTGGTGGGCGACATCTCGGACGAGCACGATCGGCGCGGCTCGGACGTCGTGCATCTCGGCGACGGCTCGTACCGCGTCGCGGCCCGCTACAACATCGAGGACCTGGGCGAGATCTTCGGCATCGAGATCGAGGATGACGAGGTCGACTCGGTCGGCGGTCTGCTGACGAAGGCGCACGGCGACATCCCGCTGCCCGGCACGGTCGTGGAGGTCGATGGACTGCGGCTCGTGGCGGATCGATTCGAGCGAGGCAGGCTGAAGACGGTCGTGGCCAGTCGCACCGAGCGGCTCGCGGCGGCCGAGGAGGCCTTCCCGCCGGTGAAAGTGAAGGAGCGCCGATGAGCGAGCACAGGTCTGGCTTCGTGACCTTCGTGGGCCGTCCGAATGCCGGCAAGTCGACGCTCACGAATGCCCTGGTCGGCGAGAAGGTCGCGATCACCTCGTCGAAGCCGCAGACGACGCGGCGCGCGATCCGCGGCATCGTGCACCGTCCTGACGCGGAGGTCGTGATCGTGGACACGCCGGGTGTGCACCGACCGCGCACCCTGCTCGGCGAGCGGCTGAACGACATCGTCGAGGCGACGCTCGGGGATGTCGACGTGATCGGGTTCTGCGTCCCGGCCGACGAGACGATCGGCCCGGGGGATCGCTTCATCGTGGAGCAGCTCGCGAGGTACCCGCGGGCGAAGAAGCTCGCGATCGTGACGAAGGTCGACAAGGCGAGCCGGAAGCGCATCGCCGAGCAGCTCCTCGCGGTCGACGGCCTCGCCGAGTGGGATGCGATCGTCCCGGTCTCGGCGCTGACCGCCGAGCAGCTCGACATCCTGACGGATGAGCTCGTGAAGCTCCTGCCGGTCTCGCCGCCTCTGTACGGCGATGACACGGTCACCGAGGAGTCGGACGAGGACCGCATCGCGGAGCTCATCCGCGAGGCGGCGCTGGAGGATGTCCAGGACGAGCTGCCGCATTCGATCGCTGTGACGATCGACGACATGGTGCCGCGCGAGGATTCGGACATCGTCGACATCTACGCGAATCTCTGGGTGGAGCGCGACAGCCAGAAGGGCATCGTGATCGGCAGGGGCGGCGCGAGGCTCAAGGCGATCGGCGCTGAGGCGCGCAAGGGGATCGAGCAGCTCCTCGGTCGCCGCGTGTACCTGTCGATGCGCGTGAAGGTCGCCAAGGAGTGGCAGCGCGACCCGAAGCTCCTGGGTCGCCTGGGCTTCTGATCCGCGGTATGGCGGCCTGGTGATACGATCACTGGGTGCTGTACGGCCTCCTCCTTCTTGGTTGCCGCGACGAGTCCTGATTCGGCCTCACTCGTCGCGGAGTCCTTGCCTTGGCTGAAACCCAGGACTTTCGACCACAGGAGTTGAGCAAGATGCAGAACAACCAGACCCCGTCGGGGATGCCGATCCACCGGTACCGCCCGTATCACGAGCAGTTCTCGGTGAGCCTTCCCGACCGCACCTGGCCCGACAAGCACATCGAGCGCGCGCCGCGCTGGTGCGCGGTCGACCTCCGCGACGGCAACCAGGCGCTCATCGACCCGATGAGCCCTGAGCGCAAGCGCATCATGTTCGAGCTCCTCGTGGAGATGGGCTTCAAGGAGATCGAGGTCGGCTTCCCGTCGGCGAGCCAGACGGACTTCGACTTCGTCCGCACCCTCATCGAAGAGGACCTCATCCCGGACGATGTCGAGATCCAGGTCCTCGTCCAGGCGCGCAAGGAGCTCATCGACCGCACCTACGAGTCGCTCCGCGGCGCGAAGAAGGCGATCGTCCACCTGTACAACTCGACCTCGGTCCTGCAGCGCGACGTCGTCTTCCGCAGCGACAAGCAGGGCATCATCGACATCGCCCTGCAGGGCGCGCGCTGGTGCGTCGAGGCCGAGGCGATGATCCCGGAGACGCAGATCCGCTACGAGTACTCGCCGGAGTCCTTCACCGGCACCGAGCTCGAGTACGCCGCGGAGGTCTGCAACCGCGTGATGGAGGTCTTCGTCCCGACGGCGGAGCGCCCGCTCATCGTCAACCTCCCGGCGACGGTCGAGATGGCCACGCCGAATGTCTACGCGGACGCGATCGAGTGGATGGGGCGCCACCTCGACCACCGCGAGCACGTCATCCTCTCGCTGCACCCGCACAACGACCGCGGCACGGCGATCGCCGCCGCGGAGCTCGGCTACCTGGCCGGTGCGGACCGCATCGAGGGCTGCCTCTTCGGCAACGGCGAGCGCACGGGCAATGTCGACACGGTCGCCCTCGCCATGAACCTCTTCACGCAGGGCATCGACCCCGAGCTGAACCTCTCGGACATCGATCGCATCCGACGCACTGCGGAGTACTGCAACCAGATCAAGGTCCACGAGCGCAGCCCGTGGGCTGGCGACCTCGTGTACACGGCCTTCAGCGGCTCGCACCAGGACGCCATCAAGAAGGGCTTCGAGGCGATGGCGGCCCGCGCCGAGGCCGAGGGCAGGTCGGTCGACGACATCGAGTGGGCGGTCCCGTATCTCCCGGTCGACCCGAAGGACATCGGTCGCGGCTACGAGGCGGTCGTCCGCGTGAACTCGCAGTCCGGCAAGGGCGGCGTCGCGTACTTGATGAAGGCCGACCACAATCTCGACCTGCCGCGTCGGCTCCAGATCGAGTTCAGCCAGGTCGTCCAGGCGAAGACGGACGGCGAGGGCGGCGAGGTCACGAGCGACGAGCTGTGGACGGTGTTCGCCGACGAGTACCTGCCGGCGGCGGATCCCGATGACAAGTGGGGCTGGTTCGAGCTGCTGTCGACGCGCACCGCATCCGAGATGACGGGCACGGTCACGCTCGACGCGAAGCTCCGCGCGGGCGACGAAGTCCTCGAGGTGAGCGGCGTCGGCAACGGCCCGATCGCGGCCTTCCTCGGCATCCTCGCCGAGCAGGGCTACCGCATCGAGCTCTACGACTACGTCGAGCACGCGCTGTCCTCCGGTGGCGACGCGCTCGCCGCGGCCTACGTCGAGCTCAATGTGAACGGCCAGCGACTGTGGGGTGTCGGGATCGACGCGGACATCTCGACGGCATCGCTCAAGGCGGTCGTCTCGAGCGTCAACCGCGCGATCCGCGCCGGCGCCTCGGCGAGCCGTCTCGAGACCGTCGGCGCCTGAGCGGCTCGGGCCCGCGCCCGGCATTCATCGCCGCACGTTCGCGCCGCGCTCGCCTCGTCAGGTCTCTGAGCGCGGCGCGATCGTCTGCGCACTCGTGAAGAGCCCGGTCGGATCCCATGCGGTCTTGATGTCGATGAGCCGGTCGAGGTTCTCCGCGAAGTACTGCTCCTGCCAGTCGACGAGCCTGCGGTTGGGGAAGTGCTGGTAGGACTCCCGCGGCGTCTCCTGCTCGATCGCGCCGATCACCTCGTCCGTCCAGGCGTTCAGCTCGTCGATCGTGTCCTGCGATGCGAGATCGCTCCACACCGGCGAGGGGCGGACCATCGACTTCATGCCTCGATGGACATATGCGGTCTCGGTGCGGCCGATGCGGTCGACGACCTCGCCGCCGACCCAGCCGAGCATCCACACTTCGCCGTGCGTGGCGGCCTCGCGCTGAGGGCAGTCGACGACGAGCTCCACGAGGTCCGCGATGGCCTTCGAGGACAGGGCCCGGTCGGTGTAGCGGGAGATGTCGCCCCAGCCGTGGTTCTCCGCCTCCTCGGAGGTGAATCCCTGGGCGGTGTCCCACCACGGCTGCAGGCGCTGCGTCGCCGCGGCCGGTGGGTTCCCGCCGAGGATGGGGGCGACGATGTCGGTGAAGTCGGCCATGGTGCCGATGAAGACGCCGCGCACCCAGCCGGCGACGGCGGCGCGCGTATCGCCGTCGGGTCCGAGCGGGGTCGGCTGGGCGACGGCGGAGGCGACGAACTGCGGCGGCGCCGTCTGCTGGATCGCGTCGACGGCGCTGAGCATCTGGTGGATCGCGTCGGCGCCTTCGAAGTCGTAGCGGTAGTAGACGACGTCGCCCTGCGGCACCTCGGCGAGCTCGAACTCGAACTCGGTGCACACGCCGAAGGTGCCGCCGGTCCCGCCGCGGAGCGCCCAGAACAGGTCGGGGTGCTCGGTCGCGCTCGCCTCGACGATGTCGCCGGACGCAGTGACCATCCGAGCGCGCACGAGGTGGTCGCTCGTGAGCCCCGCGTAGCGGGTGTGGTAGCCGATGCCGCCGCCGAGGACGAGTCCGCCCACGCCGACGCCGAGACACGTCCCTCCGGGGAGGAACTCCTGGCCGTACAGAGTCGCGCCGAGGATGTCGCGGTTCGTCGCGGCACCGCCTGTCGTCATGCGCCAGCTCAGGCGGTCGACCGCGACCGAGTTGAGGCGGGACAGGTCGATGATCAGCCCGGTCGAGGTGGACAGCCCCGCGTAGGAGTGACCGCCGCCGCGCACCGCGAACGGCATGCCGTGATCGCGGCACCAGTTCACACAGGTGGCGACGTCGGCCTCGTCGGCGACGCGCGCGACCGCGAGCGGCACGGTGTCGCGGAAGTATCCGTTGGCCGGCATCCACGCGGCGGTGAACCCGGTGTCGCCCGCGACGAGGATGCGGCCGCGCAGCTTCGCCGCGAGATCGGCGAGGGCCTTCGCCGGGGTCAGGACGGTCTCGCCCGCGGGGGTGCATGCGGCGAGCGCGACGCTGGCGAGTGCGGCGGAGCCGAGGACGAGGAATCCGCGGCGGCTGAGGTCCGAGGTCATGGCACGATCTCCAGCGCTTCCATCATTCCGAGGTCCTCATGGGTGAGGACGTGGCAGTGCTCGACGGTCTTCCCGGTGAAGTCGTCGATGTTCATGACGAACGTGAACGAGTCGCCGAGGTGCGGCCCGAGCGCGAAGGTGTCGCGCCACACGGGGGTGGGGAGCCGCTGCCCGTTCACGTGCGTGACGAGGAAGGGGTTCACGTGGATGTGGAACACGTGGACGAACCTTTCGTCCGCGCCGTTGACGATGGTCCACTCCTCGGCGGTGTCGACTCGCATCCGGTACGGGGCGTTCGCGGGGTCGAACGGCCGTCCGTCGATGCCGAACGCGACGAACTGGTGATCGGCACGGCGGTGCACCGTGTACTCGACTCGCCGACGCTTCGCGATCGGCTTGAGCGGCGGATCGTAGGCGGGCAGCGAGGTGGGGAGCGCCATGTCCGCGCGCTCCGGGAGCACCTCGACCACGGCGACGACACGCGGCACGACCTCCTGCCACACGGTCCCGTCGGCGCCGGCCGGCTGCTCGGGCCCGAGCGCCTGATCCCAGCCGCGCAGGTAGGGCAGCTGGCTCGTGGCGGGGGTGAGGATGAGCTCGTAGCGGCCCGGATACTGGGCCTGGACGAGCGCCTCCACCCGCGCCCCGGGCTCGATGAAGGTGTCGCGCACCCGCCGCGGGGCGGGGATGGCGAGGCCGTCGTAGCCGATGTGGTGCAGCTCATGCCCGGTGAGCTGGAGCGATATGAGCTTGCCTTCGGCGGCGTTCAGCATGCGCCAGCGCTGGACCTCGCCCCGCCGCATCGTGATGACCGGCGTCGTCTGCCCGTTGAGGGTCCAGTGGATCGCATCCCTCGGGAAGAACGCCTCCTGCCGTGTCGCATTCGGCTCCGGTGTCGGGATCTCGAACTCGGCGTCCATCTCGAGCGCCTGGAAGACCATCACCTGCTCGGTCGCCGCGCGGATCTCCGGGACCTCGTCGATCGCGCCGCGGACGATGAGCGCTCCGGCCATGCCGCCCTGCACCTGGTAGGCGACGGCGCCGTGGCGATGCGGGTGGTACCAGAAGAGGCCGCCTGGGTGGTCGGCGGGGATGGGGATCTCGTACTGCTGCTCGGCGCCCGGGGCGATCGTGATGAACGGATTGTCGCCGTCGCCGGCGGGGGAGACGTGGAGGCCGTGCGTGTGCAGGTTCGTGTGGGTCCAGTCGTGCGGTCGGGTGGAGTTGACGTGGTCGGTGGTCGACCCGGTGTCCATCTGGCCGTGGTCGTGTCCGTCGCTCCTGGCCTGGTCCCGTTCGCTGAGCGGCGGCATCTGGTTGCGGACGGTCACGGCGATCGTGTCGCCGGGGTGCAGCTCCCATGTCGCGCCGGGGATCTCGCCGCCGTAGGTGTATGTCGTGTAGGGGTGGCCGATCCCGACGTCGAGGACGGTGCGCTGCGCGGTCAGCGGTCCCGTGAGCCGACCGGACTCGGCGCGGCGGACGGGTGGGTTCCGGAATGCCGCTCCTGGCGGATGTTGCGGCGGCGTGCTCGTGCACGAGCTCAGCACCACCGGCACGCTCACGATCGCGAGGGCGCCGAGGCCGCCGATCGCGAGCGCGCGTCGCCTCGTGACCTCGCGCCCGCTCACGCGCGTCACCTTATCGATGATCGGCGCGAGCCCCAAGGAGAATCGCCTGCGGCATTCGGGTGCTGCGGACTGCGGCAGGCGACAATGGTGGGGTGCCGACCTACCGTGACGAAGCCATCGTGTTGCGCACTCACAAGCTCGGCGAGGCGGACCGGATCGTGACGATGCTCGGTCGCTCGCGGGGCAAGATCCGCGCGGTCGCGAAGGGCGTGCGCAAGACGGGGTCCCGCTTCGGGGCGAGGCTCGAGCCGTTCATGCTCATCGATCTGCAGTGCTACGAGGGGCGTTCGCTCGACACCGTCACCCAGGTCGTGACGCTCGCCGCGTACGCAGGAGAGATCGCGAACGACTACGCGAAGTACACGGCGGCCTCCGCGATCATCGAGGCGGCCGATCGGCTCACGGAGGAGGACGCGTCCCTCCAGCAGTACCTGCTCCTGCTCGGCGCGCTGCGCTCGCTCGCGCGCGGCGAGCACAACCCGGGCCTCACGCTCGACTCGTACCTGCTGCGTGCGCTGGCGATCGCCGGCTGGGCGCCGAGCTTCGACGACTGCTCGGTGACGGGCAGGCCCGGACCGCACACGGCCTTCGTGGTGCAGTCCGGCGGGGTCGTGTGCGACGAGGTCGCGCCTCCCGGGGTGATGCGGCTCGACGACCAGACGCGCGAGCTCCTCGGCGCGCTCCTGGCGGGGGATTGGGCGGTCGCGGATGCGTCGAGCGAGCGGGCGCGCAGCAAGGCGAGCGGCATCGTCGCCGCCTACGCCCAGTACCACCTCGAGCGTGGCCTCAAGGCGCTCCCGTACGTCGAGCGGACGCCGGCGTGAGCCGCATCCCGCTCGTCCCGGTCGACTGGACGGGGGAGCAGCCGCCCGCGTTTCCTCCCGGATCGGTGCCCGCCCATGTCGCGATCGTCATGGATGGCAACGGCCGGTGGGCCAATCGCCAGGGTCTGCCGCGCGTGGAAGGCCACAAGGCGGGCGAGGCGACGATGCTCGATGTCGTCGCCGGCGCGATCCAGGCCGGAGTCCAGCATCTGTCGCTGTACGCGTTCTCGACGGAGAACTGGGCCCGGTCGGTCGAGGAGGTGCGCTTCCTCATGGGCTTCAATCGCGAGGTGCTCCACCGACGCCGTGATCAGCTCGTCGCGTGGAACGTCCGCTTCCACTGGGCGGGCCGTCGTCCGCGCCTGTGGCAGAGCGTCGTGAAGGACCTGCAGCTCACCGAGCGCGCGACCGCGGGCAACACCGGCATGACGCTGAATCTCTGCGTCAACTACGGCGGCCGCAACGAGATCGTCGACGCGATGCGCGCGATCGCAGCGGATGTCGCCGCGGGCCGGCTGAAGCCCTCCGGAATCACGGAGCGGACGATCCGCAGCCACCTCTACGTGCCGGGCATGCCCGATGTCGACCTCTTCATCCGCACCTCGGGCGAGCAGCGCACCTCCAACTTCATGCTGTGGGAGTCCGCGTACGCCGAGATGGTCTTCCAGCAGGTCCTGTGGCCCGACTACCGGCGGCGCCACCTGTGGGACGCGATCGGGGAGTACGTCGAGCGCGATCGGCGATTCGGCGGCGCCGTCGACGCACCCGTCACGGAGTAGGGGCGGTGTGGCGCACAGGTACACTCCTGGGGTGTCGAATTCCGCTCTTGACGCTGTAATCGCCCTCGCCAAGCGCAGAGGATTCGTCTTCCAGGCCGGGGACATCTACGGTGGCACCCGGTCTGCGTGGGACTACGGCCCGCTCGGCGTCGAGCTCAAGGAGAACCTCAAGCGCCAGTGGTGGCAGACCTTCGTGCGCGGCCGCGACGACATGGTCGGCCTCGACTCGTCGATCATCCTGCCGAAGGCCGTGTGGGAGGCCTCCGGGCACGTCGCGACCTTCACCGATCCGCTCGTCGAGTGCCTCCAGTGCCACCAGCGCTTCCGCCAGGACCACCTCGAGGAGGCGTTCGCGGACAAGCATCACCGCGCTCCCGAGTCGATGGCCGAGGTCAACTGCCCGAACTGCGGCACCAAGGGCCAGTGGACGGAGCCGCGTGCGTTCTCCGGCCTCATGAAGACCTATCTCGGTCCGGTCGATGACGAGGAAGGCCTCCACTACCTGCGTCCCGAGACCGCGCAGGGCATCTTCGTCCAGTTCGCGAACATCGTGACCGCCTCCCGTCGCAAGCCGCCGTTCGGCGTCGGTCAGATCGGCAAGGCGTTCCGCAACGAGATCACGCCAGGCAACTTCATCTTCCGCACGCGCGAGTTCGAGCAGATGGAGATCGAGTACTTCGTGCCGCCAGCGGATGCCGAGCAGCACTTCCGCGCGTGGGTCGAGGACTGCTGGAACTGGTTCGTCGACCTGGGGATCGACCCGGCGCACCTGCGTCGCTTCGAGGTGCCCGAGGAGGACCGCGCGCACTACTCGGCAGGCACGATCGACATCGAGTACGAGTTCGGCTTCTCCGGCGGCGGCTGGGGCGAGCTCATGGGCATCGCCAACCGCACCGACTACGACCTGTCGTCGCACGCGAAGGCGAGCGGGAAGGACCTGTCGTTCTTCGACCAGGCCAGCGGTGAGCGCTACGTCCCGTACGTCATCGAGCCGTCGTTCGGCCTCACGCGCGCGATGATGGCGTTCCTCATCGACGCGTACCGCGAGGAGCAGGTCCCCACGGCGAAGGGCGACACGGACACGCGCATCGTCCTCTCGCTCGATGCGCGCCTGTCGCCGATCAAGGTCGCGGTCCTGCCGCTGTCGCGCAACGAGCAGCTCTCGCCGGTCGCACGCGACCTGGCGAGCAGGCTCCGCAAGCGCTGGAACGTCGACTTCGACGATGCCGGCGCGATCGGCCGCCGCTACCGCCGCCAGGACGAGATCGGCACGCCGTACTGCGTCACGGTCGACTTCGATTCGCTCGAGGATCAGGCGGTCACGGTGCGCGAGCGCGACACGATGGCGCAGGAGCGCATCCCGCTCGAGGGCATCGAGCGCTACCTCGCCGAGCGCATCCCCAGCTGACGCGGGCTCAGGGCATCGGGTTGCGCGCGTCGTACGCCCGGAACCCGGGCGAGGTGCGCATCAGGATCCAGATGAGGCACATGATCACGACCCCGCCGAAGAGCGGCGCCGCCCACAGCCCGATGAGCGTCGCGACGGTCCCCGTGATGAGGTCGCCGATCCTGGGGCCGCCGGTGACGACGACGGTGAAGATGCCCTGCATGCGACCGCGCATCTCATCGGGTGCCGCCGTCAGCATCATCGTGGAGCGGAAGATCGCCGAGACCTCATCGCTCGCACCCGTGCCGATGAGGAAGAGCACCGCGAGGATGAGCGCGGGCCACGCGACCTGATCGAGCGCGAACTCGGTCCCGGCCCGCCCGAACCAGCCGAGCTCGGCACCGAGGATCGCCAGGCCGAGGAGCGCGGTGAATCCGCCGAAGACGATGATCGAGCGCCCGATCGCGAGGCCGTGCCGGTGGACGTGCGCCACCGGGCCGGAGAACAGGCCGGTGAGCGCGGTGCCGACCGCCATGGAGGCGCTGAGGATGCCGACGGTCACCGAGCCGCCGCCGATCACGAGGGTCCCGAGCGCGGGGAACAGCACCTGCGGCCGGCCGAAGCTCATCGCGATGAGGTCGACGATGAAGCTCATGCGGATGTTCGGCGCCTTCGCGAGGAAGCGGAATCCGTCGGCGAGCGACCGGAGACCCGGCCTCGTGACCTCGCCGAGCGGCAGCAGCTTCGGGAGGCCGAAGACGCCGATGAACCCGGCGGAGAAGAGGATCGCGTCGATGCCGTAGGTGATGGGGAAGCCGACGGCCGCGACGAGGACGCCCGCGAGCGCGGGCCCGATCGTGAGCTGCAGGCCGAAGGTGAGGCCGTTCAGCGCGGTCGCGCGCGACACCATGTCCTGGGGCACGATGCGGGGGATGGCTGCGGCGCGCGCCGCCATCGAGATCGTCGTGGCGACCGCATTCACCGTGGTGACCACGTACCAGGGCCACACGACCGCGCGCTCGCCCGTGCCGGAGGCGGTGAGGACCGTGTCCCAGATCGACAGGCCGAGCAGCGAGACGATCGAGACCCACGAGACGATCGCGGTGATGATCGCGACCTTCCTGCGGTCGAAGGCGTCGACGAGCATGCCGCCCCACAGCCCGGCGGCGATCATGGGCACGAGGGAGATGCCGCCGACGAGCGCGACCATGAAGGTCGACTCGGTGATGTGGAAGATCTCGAGGTTCACCGCGGTGAGGGTGAGCCAGGCGCCGATGCCCGAGATGGACTGGCCGATCCATAGCCGCGCGAATGCGGGGGAGGCCTTCAGAGGACTGAGATCGACGAGCCTGCGACGTCTTCCTTCAGCGACCTCGGCCACCCATCGAGCCTAACCGGAATGCGGCAGCCTCCCGTGTGGTTGCCTTTTCACATGACGGAACACGCAGGGGCCATCAAGGTCGACATCTGGTCCGACGTCGCATGCCCGTGGTGCTACATCGGCAAGCGCCGGTTCGAGGCGGCGCTCGAGCGCTTCGAGGGCGACGTGGTCGTCGAGTACCACTCCTTCGAGCTCGCCCCTGACACGCCGGAGGACTTCGCGGGGTCGCACAAGGACTACCTGGTCAGCCGCGGATTCCCCGCAGAGCAGATCGACGCGATGGATGCGCGCATCGTCGCGATCGGCGGCACGCTCGGCCTCGACTACGACTACGAGGCCAACAAGCCGACCCGGACGCTGCTGGCACACGAGCTCATCCACTACGCGAAGGCCCGTGGGCGCCAGGCTGAGATGAAGGAGCGGCTGCTCGCGGCCTACTTCGAGCGCGGCGAGCACGTCGGCCGCATCGACGACCTCGTCGCGATCGCCGCCGAGCTCGGCTTCGACCCCGACGACGTCCGCAGGAGCCTCGAATCCCACGAGTACGCCGAGCACGTCCAGATCGACATCGCGGGCGCGCAGTCGATCGGGGTCCGCGGAGTGCCGTTCTATGTCTTCGATCGCAAGTACGCGATCTCGGGGGCGCAGGAGCCGGAGACCTTCCTCGATGTGCTGAATGCCGTGAGCGCTGAGCGCGCGACGGCCGCGGACGACTGAGCCCGGGGTCGAGCGGCGTCAGCGCTCGGCGGCCGCGGCGAGCGGACCCGAGATGTCGGCGACGGTCGCGTCGAGCGCGGCGAGGAGCGCGTCGGCATCGACGAAGAGCGAGCATCCGTGCTCACCCGCGCCGAGCGACACCCGACGATGCCGGATGCGCTCGTCCGCGTACACCGGCCAGGCGGTCGTGCTGCCGAGCGGGGTGATCGTGCCGCGCTCGTAGCCGGTCGCCGCGAGCGCCTGATCGGCATCGGGCAGCTGGAGCCGGTTCACCCCGACGACCGCGCGGAGCTTGGGCCAGGCGATCTGGCGGTCGCCGGGGATGAGCGCGAAGAGGTGCGTGCCGTCGGAGCGCTTCACGACGAGGGTCTTCACGATGTCGGCGGGCGTGATGCCGAGGAGCTCCGCGGCCTCCTCGAGCGAGCGGGCTCGCATGCGCTCGACGAGCTCGATCTCGAGCCCCCTGGCCTGGGCGTCGGCGATGACGCGCTCGCGGCCTGTCAGGGGTGACATGGGACAATCGTATGGTGACGGTTTCGACGGCTGAGCGACGTGCCCTGCGCATCGGCAGGTTCGAGCTCGACGTGCCCGTCGTCCTCGCGCCGATGGCCGGGATCACGAATCAGGCGTTCCGCCGGCTGTGCCGCGAGTACGGCGCCGGGCTCTACGTGAACGAGATGATCACGAGCCGTGCGCTCGTCGCGCGCAACGAGAAGACGCTCGCGATGATGGAGCACCATCCCTCCGAGGAGATCCGGAGCGTGCAGCTCTACGGCGTCGACGCCGAGACGCTCACGCGCGCGGTGCGGATCATCGTCGACGAGGACATGGCCGACCACATCGACATGAACTTCGGCTGCCCCGTCCCGAAGGTCACGCGGAAGGGCGGCGGCGCAGCGCTCCCGTGGAAGACGGGGCTCTTCCGCGACATCGTGCGCAGCGTCGTGCAGGCGGCGGGCGGCATCCCGGTCACGGTCAAGATGCGCAAGGGCATCGACGACGAGCACCTCACGTACCTCGAGGCCGGCCGCATCGCCGAGGGGGAGGGCGTCGCGGCGGTCGCGCTCCACGCGCGCACGGCGGCGCAGTTCTACAGCGGACAGGCCGACTGGTCATCGATCGCCCGGCTCAAGGAGGCGGTCACCTCGATCCCCGTGCTGGGCAACGGCGACATCTTCTCCGCCGATGATGCGGTCCGCATGATGGCCGAGACCGGCTGCGACGGCGTCGTCGTCGGTCGCGGCTGCCTCGGCAAGCCGTGGCTCTTCGGCGACCTCGCCCGAGCGCTCGGCGGCGAGGAGCACGCGGGCGAGCCGGTCGATGCGACGCTCGGATTCGTCGCCGATGCGTTCCGCCGCCATGCCGAGCTCCTCGTGGAGGCATTCGGCGACGAGGGGCGGGCCTGCCGCGACATCCGCAAGCACGTCGCGTGGTACTTCAAGGGCTACCAGGTCGGCGGCGAGACGCGCTCGGCACTCGCCCAGGTGTCGAGCCTCGCCGAGATCGACGAGCTTCTCGCGACGCTCGACCGCGACTTCCCGTACCCGGGTGAGGCCGCGGAGGGCCAGCGCGGGCGTGCCGGCACCCCGAAGCGCCCCTCGCTACCCGAGCACTGGCTCGACTCGCACGAGCTCCAGGGCGATGAGCGCGTCCAGCTCACCGAAGGAGAGGGCGACACGAGTGGCGGCTGACGCGGTCCGCTGGCCGCTGCCCGCCGGCTACAGCGAGGCCGATGTCGAGCGTCACCTGCCCGAGCAGCACTACTCGCGTCGCGGCGACTTCGCGCGGGACCGCGCCCGCATCCTCCACTCGAGCGCGCTGCGCCGCCTGGCCGCGAAGACTCAGGTCCTCTCGCCTGCATCGGGTCTCGACTTCGCGCGCAACCGGCTGACGCACTCGCTCGAGGTGGCGCAGATCGGCCGCGAGATCGGGGCGAATCTCGGCCTCGACCCGGATGTCGTGGATGCGGCGTGCCTCAACCACGACCTCGGGCACCCGCCCTTCGGTCACAACGGCGAGCGCGCGCTCAACGACTGGGCGAGCGACATCGGCGGCTTCGAGGGCAACGCGCAGACGCTGCGCGTGCTCACCCGGCTCGAGCCGAAGGTCTACGGCCCCGACGGTCGCGCCTATGGGCTCAACCTCACGCGCGCGAGCCTCGACGCGAGCACCAAGTACCCGTGGACGATCGACGACGGCGTCGACGACGCGAGCGCGGGCGGTCGTCGCAAGTTCGGCTGCTACGCGGACGACATCGAGGCCTTCCGCTGGCTGCGCCAGGGCGCGCCCGAGCGCCGGCTGTGCATCGAGGCGCAGGTCATGGATCTCGCCGACGACATCGCGTACTCCGTCCACGACTTCGAGGACGCGATCGTCGAGGGGTACATCGAGGTCGGGGAGATCAGCTCCCGGGCCAACCACGACGACCTCGTGCGCGCGATGGCCGACTGGGTCGGCTCGGAGTACTCGGTGGACGAGCTCACCGCGGCATTCGACCGGCTCGACTCGATCGAGACGTGGCTCGACTCGTGGGATGGCGACCGGCGCGACCGCGCACGGCTGAAGAACCTCGCCAGCGGACTCATCGGACGCTTCGCCGGTGCGGCGCAGGAGGCGACACGGGCGGCATTCGCCGGTCCGACGCTCGCGCGCTACTCGGCCGACCTCGTCGTGCCACGCGAGACGCGCGCTGAGATCGCGGTGCTGAAGGGCATCGTCGGCTCCTACGTCATGGCGAATGTCACGCGCCAGCCCATGTACATCCGCCAGCGCGAGGTGCTGACCGGTCTGGCGGACAAGCTCCTGTCGATCGCTCCCGCGCACCTCGATGTCGAGTTCCAGACCGATTGGGAGGCCGCGCCGGATGATGCGGCGCGCAAGCGCGTCATCGTCGACCAGATCGCCTCGCTCACGGATCAGGCCGCGTGGGCGTGGTATCGGCTGCTCGTCGAGTAGATCAGGAGCCGCGACGCATGCACGGGCACCATAGGATGCGGTCATGGCTGGGCTGATCCGTCGATCCGACATCGACGAGGTCCGTGCCCGGACCAACATCGCGGACATCATCGGCGACTACGTCACGCTCAAGCCTGCGGGAGTCGGCTCGCTCAAGGGACTGTGCCCCTTCCATGAGGAGCGCAGCCCGAGCTTCAACGTCCGCCCCGGTGTCGGATTCTTCCACTGCTTCGGCTGCGGCGAAGGCGGCACCGTCTACGACTTCCTGATGAAGATCGACCACATCTCCTTCCGGGAGGCGGTCGAGCGGCTCGCGCAGCGGATCGGCTACGAGCTGCACTACGAGGATGGCGGCGGCCAGGCGAAGGATCAGGGCAATCGCGCGCGCATCCTCGCGGCGAACGCGGCCGCGTCCGAGTTCTTCCGCGCGCAGCTGTCGACGCCGGATGCCGCTCCCGGTCGGAGGTTCCTCGGCGAGCGCGGCTTCGATGCGGCAGCGGCGGAGCATTTCGGCGTCGGCTTCGCCCCGCGGGGCGGTGTGCTGACGAAGCATCTGAGGTCGCTCGGATTCACCGAGGAGGAGATGGTGAGCGCCGGGCTCGTCGGGCGAGGCGAGCGCGGCGAGCTGTACGACCGGTTCCGCGGACGGCTCATCTGGCCGATCCGCGACACGACCGGGCAGACCGTCGGCTTCGGCGCGCGCAAGCTCCTCGACGACGACCAGGGACCGAAGTACCTGAACACCCCGGAGACCGCCGTGTACCGGAAGTCGCAGGTCCTGTACGGCCTCGACCTCGCCAAGCGCGACATCGCGAAGCGCCGGCAGGTCGTCGTCGTGGAGGGGTACACCGACGTCATGGCGGCGCACCTCGCCGGGGTGACGACCGCGGTGGCGACGTGCGGCACGGCATTCGGCGTCGACCACATCCGGATCATCCGACGGCTCATGGGCGACAGCGACGATGTGACGCTCACCGCGGCCGGCGAGGTCATCTTCACCTTCGACCCGGACGAGGCGGGGCAGAAGGCCGCGAGCCGCGCGTTCCAGGAGGAGCAGCGCTTCGCGGCGCAGACCTTCGTCGCGGTCGCGCCGGATGGTCTCGACCCCTGCGACCTGAGGCTCGCGCGCGGCGACGAGGCAGTGCGCGCGCTCATCGAGTCGCGCAAGCCGATGTTCGAGTTCATGGTGCGTCGCGTGCTCGCCGGTTTCGACCTCGAGCACCCCGAAGGACGGGTCGCGGCGCTCCGTGCCGCCGCCCCGATCGTGGCGGGCATCCGGGACGAGGCGCTCCTCGTCGAGTACGCGCGGCAGCTGGCGCGGTGGCTCGGCGCGGACCCGGACGAGACGCTCGCGGCCGTGCGCGCCGCGCGCCGGAGCGGTCGAGGCGCGCAGCGACGCGGCGCGGCGAGCGCGGCCGCCTCCGGGCCGAATGCCGGCGCGACCCGCGGTGCCGCGGCGCACGACCCTGCCACCCCGGGTGCAGTCCCCTCGGCGGAGGCCGACGCCGAGGCCGCGCGGCCCGCCGCGAGCATGAGGACGCTGCCGAACGACCCCAACACGAGGCTCGAGCGTGACGTCCTCATGGCGATCCTGCAGCGGCCTGAGGATGTCGGGCTCGATCTGGCGCGCCGGGCGCTCCACGTGGCATTCGCCAACTCGACGCTCTCGGTCGTCCGCGATGCCGTGCTCGTCCGCCTCGACGAGGTCGGGCGCCCCGGGTGGGTCGAGGCGGTCGAGCAGGAGGCGCCGGAGGCGTTCCGGGCGCTCGTGCGCGAACTCGTCGTCGCCCCCATCCCGGGCAAGCCCGAGACGATCGGCCGGTACGCGAGGGGGGTCGCGCAGTCGATCGTGGACCGGGAGCTGCTGCGGCGGAAGCGGGAGGCGATCGGTGCGCTGCAGCGCATCGACCGCGAGACGGAGCCGGAGCGATTCGCCGAGCTCCAGCGGGTGATCGTCGCGATCGACCAGGAGCGCGCGGCGCTCAAGGACGAGTGAGCGGCGCGGCCCGGATCGGGCGCGCGGCGAATAGGCTCGGGGTGTGACTGAATTCGCGGTGCGCGCGAGCGACCTGAGCCTGCGCTACCACTCCTCGAGCCAGCTGACGCGTGCCGTCGCGGTCGACGGCGTGGACCTCGAGGTGCCTGCGGGCAGCATCATCGCGATCGTCGGCGAGACGGGCTCCGGCAAGTCGACGCTCGCCCGCGCGGTCGCGCTCCAGTCCGACATCCGCACCGACCGCAGAGCCCCGGTCATCAGCGGGGGAGAGCTCGAGGTGCTCGGCCACCGCGTGCGCGGCATCGGACGCCGTGAGCGCGAGCTCCTGTCGCGCCGCGTCGGCTATCTGCGCCAGGAGGCCGGGCAGCATCTCGCGCCGAGGCTCACGGTCGAGGAGAACATCATCGAGCCGATCTATGCGATCGATCGGCGCTTCCCGCGGAAGGAGGCGGGTGCCGCCGCCGCCGCGCTGCTCGACGCCGTTCGCCTCCCGCTGTCGATGCTCGATGCCCTCCCGCACGAGCTGTCGAAGGGGCAGCGGCAGCGTGTCGCGATCGCGCGATCGCTCATCCTCGAGCCGGAGGTCCTCGTCGCCGACGACCCGACAGCCGGCATCGACGTCACGGTGCGCAGCCAGATCCTGGACGTGATCGCGCAGCTCCAGCAGCAGCGCTCGTTCGCCGCGCTCATCGTCACCGCGGATCTCGCGGAGGTGCGGCGCATCACCGACCAGCTGGTGATCATGCACATGGGTCGGATCGTCGGGATCGGCCAGCTCGACGAGGTCCTCGGCGACCCGTGGCACCCGTACGTGCGCAGGCTCGGGGAGTCCCTCGGGGCGTTCGAGGCATGAGCGGGCTGGCGTGCGTGCCGGAGCCCGGCCCCATCGCGATCCTGCCGAATGGCCGCGCTGACCTCGTCGAGGCGGTCCGGCTCGCCGGTGGGGTGGTGGCACCCCTCACGGATGCGACGCGCGCGATCGTGTGGGATGCGCCGCGCGGCGCCGAGCAGCTCGCCGGCATCCTCGACGCGCATCCCGGGATCGGCTGGGTCCAGCTGCCGTGGGCTGGGGTCGACGCATTCGCCGATGTCCTCGCGACGCATGCCGGGCCGAATGCTCCGCTGTGGACGAGCGCGAAGGGCGCGTACTCCGCGCCGGTCGCCGAGCACGCGCTGGCGCTCGTGCTCGGCTGCCTCCGGCAGCTCCCGGACAAGTCCCGGCGCACCTGGTGGACTCCGCGGACGGGGGAGACGCTGCATGGGCGGCGCGTGCTCATCCTCGGCGCGGGTGGCGTGGCGATCGAGCTCGTGCGTCTCCTGTCGGTGTTCGATGTGGAGGTCACGATCGTGCGTCGCCGCGCCGAGCCGATCGAGGGGGTCGCTCGCGTGGTGACGCTCGATCAGCTCGACGGCGAGCTTCCGAATGCCGATGTCGTGGTCGTCGCGGCCGCGGCGACCGGTGCGACGGCGAAGCTCTTCGACGAGCGGCGGTTCGCGCTCATGCGCGATGACGCGGTCTTCGTGAACATCGCGCGCGGGTCGATCGTGGACACCGATGCGCTCGTGCGGACGCTCGAGGCCGGTCGGCTGTATGGCGCCGGCATCGACGTGACGGATCCGGAGCCGCTTCCTGACGGGCATCCGCTGTGGACGGCGCCGCGCGTCGTCATCACCTGCCATTCGGCCGACACGGATGAGATGACCGCGCCGCTGCTTGCGGAGCGGGTGGAGGCGAATGTCAGGGCGTTTCTCAGCAGCACCGGGTTCGTCGGCGTCGTCGACCCGATCGCGGGCTATTGACCCGGTCGCGGGGTGCTGAGGAGCCTTCGCGCGAGGGGATCGCCCGCGTGCGGCGCCGGTGGTCGGAGGGGCTCAGGCGGCGCTCCTCGTCGCAGCTCGCGGCAGCCGTGCGAGGTCCGGCGCGCGCGTCATCTGCGCCCCTCGCCGTTTGCTATAGTCGATTGGTCGCGCTTTGCAGCGGCCCATTCCTCGGTAGCTCAATTGGCAGAGCAATCGGCTGTTAACCGATAGGTTCTTGGTTCGAGTCCAAGCCGGGGAGCCACCACCCTCGAGAGGCTGCTCTCGGGGGTGTTCTGCGTTTCGGTGCGGCCGGGCAGTGCGCCGCGGCCGGGCAGGGCGGTGCGCCGCGACCGACGTGCACGAGCACGAAGCGGGCTCCTGCACGGGCGGTGCTGTTTCATCGCCAGTCGTCGATGCGCACCGTGCCCGCTGGCCGCATGAACCACACCTGCGCGAGCGAGGACAGCGGCGAGCCGACGACGGCGACGTCGATCCCGCCGGGCGGGAAGGCGGGCACGAGCCGGTCATCGGGGTCGGTGAGGTAGTCCGACGGCCACACGAGCGGGCCGCCGGCGCGGATCTGCGAGGATCTGAGCGGATAGAATCCGCTCGCGCGGAAGCGTCCGAGCGGGATCGATGCGCGCTCCTGCAGGTGCTCGATGACGTCCTGTCGGCTCATCCCGCGCGAGGCGAGCTCTTTCGCGCGCTTCGGGGTCAGCAGGACGAGCGCGCCCGAGAACAGGTCGACGCTCGTCATGGCGCGGGCGATCTCGTCGAGGTCGTCGTAGTAGAAGTTGCCGAGGTGCGCCTGCCCGCCTGAGTACAGGGTGAGGTAGCTCTCCTCGGGGCTCGCGCCCCGGTCGACGTGGTGCGGCGCCCACGGCGAGTCCTCGGTGTTCTCCGTGAAGGCGAAGGGCCATGCCGCGAGCGTGCCCTGCGCAGGCGACACGGTCGCTCCGGCGCGCGCACCGCCGAGGACGCGCGCGATGAGGCCGAGGGCGCGGCCGATCGTCGCGTTCGCCTCGCATCCGGGGGAGAGCGCGGCGAGGCCGCCGTTCAGCCCGGCCGCGACGGCCGCGGGACCGGAGACGAATTGGGCGAAGCCGAAGGAGTTCACCGATCGGGTCATCGAATCCAGCGCGGGGGTCCCGAAGGCGCTCGCCGCGGCGAGGATCACGGGCAGCTGCGCCGGACCGGCCCCCGCCATCGTCGCGACGATCGCGACATCGCGGACGGTGAATGCCTCGCCGACCGGCGGCACGTAGCTGGCGACCACGTCGTCGGGATCGCGCGAGGTCCCCGTGAGAACGGCCTCCACGCGGGAGGCCGTCGGTGTGACCATCGGCAGGCCGTCGCTCCAGTGCCGTTCGGCGACGAGCCGGTCGAAATCGTCGGTGCCGGCGATCTCCTCGGTCGTGCCACGCGAGGCGGCGCGGGAGTCCGTGGGGAAGGCGGGGGAGGTCAGCGCCTCGATGACGGCGTCGGCGGGCGCGCCGCCGCCGGTGTGGACGAGTGCGCGGACTCGCACCGGGGCGTGGTCGAGCTCGTACTCGAGCTGGGTGCTGAGCTCCTTGGGGACGACGAGGACGCTCGGACGTCCGGCGATCTCGAGGTGCGCGGCGGTCTGGACGGCGACCGACAGGATCGTGGTGGAGGGGCCGACGATCATGACGATGCCATCGGCGCCGCTGTCGGCGAGCATCGCGCGCTCGGCCGGGTCGTCGACGAGGAAGTTCTCGCGCTGGACGACGTCGGTGCGCACCCCGGAGTCCGCGAGGTCGTCGGCGAGCCGCTCGGTGAGGTGCTCGACGCCGGAGCCGGGGGGCATCGTGCGCACGAGGAGGCAGGATTCGAGCGCAGCGGGGCGTGCGCTCAGCGGCGACTGCTCCGCGGCTGTCCGCAGCGGCCGCGGCAGGAGGATCTGCGTCATCGGGGCTCGTACCCCTCGTAGCGGCCGATAGCCCGCTCGAGTGCGATGTTGAGCGTTTCGACGAGCTGGTCGTCCCCCCGGAGCCGATCGATGTGCTCCTGCTCGATGCGCGAGAGCGTGGCGTGGAGTGCGCGGCCCGTCTCGGTGAGCACGAGCGGCTGGAGGCCGCCTGGCGCATCGATCCGCGCGATGTATCCGGCCATGGTGAGCTTCGCGACGAGGCGGGATGTCGCCTGTGGCGAGACGCTCGTGAGCCTCGCGAGGTCGGCGTTCGTGATCGGCTCGCTCGCGCGCAGGATGTTCAGCAGCGCGTACTCGGCGAACCCGACGCCGTGCGAGGCGAACTCGGTCACGAGACCGTCGCGGAGGACTCGGTGCAGCCGCGACAGCAGATACATGGTCTGCGACCGGTAGTCGTGCTGGTCGGCGCGGCGACGCGTCTCGGCTTCGATGAACTGGTCCCAGCGCATGTGATCCTCCTAGCGGCTGAGCCGGCCGTCGAAGCCGCGATTTACGTAGACGAGCGGTGGAACCGGTCGGCTGTCGCCGGACAGGATCGAGCCGATCACGAGTGTATGGTCGCCGAAGGTGTATGTGGCGATGCGTCGGCACCGCAGGAACGTCTGCGACTCCGCGAGCCGGGGCACGTCCTCCTCCCAGCTCCAGTCGACCGAGCCGAAGCGGTCCGCGGCGCGCGACGAGAAGACCTTGGCGACCTCCGCCTGGTCATGCGCGAGGATGTTCACCCCGAAGTGCTCGCTCGTCGTCAGCGGGCCGTGCGAGCGGCTCGAGTGGGCGATCGACACGAGCACCGATGGCGGGTTCGCGCTGTAGGAGATGAGCGAGGACACGACGAGCCCGACGGGTTCGCCGTCCTCGCTCGTGGTGATGACGGAGACGCCCGCGGGGACGCGCACCATCGCGTCGATGAACAGCTGCTCGACCTCATCGGCGGGGCGGCCGGCGGCACGCACGAGGCATGCGGTGCGGATCTCGTCGACGTCGACGACGGGGCGGCCCGCGGTCGACTCCGGCAGGGGGTCCGTCGACGGATCGATGGGGCCGTCTTCGCCGAGCAGGAACGAGAACAGCGCGACCTCCGGCTGTCCGGCGAGCCGGAAGAGGTCGGCGACGGCCTCGACGAGCCCCACGCGCGTGAGCAGGTTGCCCTCGCTCGCGCGCACCGGCGTCACGTGTCCGGGGTGCCGCAGCGCCCCCTCGCGCTGCGGCACCCCGGCGAGCGCCCGGATCGTGGCAGCACGACCCGCGCGGCTCATCGCAGTGAAGACGTCCTCCGACAGGTCCACACTCGGCCCGAGCGGCAGCGAGCTGTCCGGCGCGAGGCGGAATCCCCACGCGTCGAACCGCTCGGCGCCCATGATCACGGCCGATGGTGCATTCGAGATGTCCTCGTGCAGGCGCAGCCGCTCCGCGTCCACGTCGGTAGCCGGGGAGACGAGCGCGGCGCGGTGCGCTGCCCTGACCACGACGGAACCGCCCGTGTTGAGCTCGGTGATCGCTGCCAGTACGGAAAGGGGGAACTCAGACGTCATCACTGCCTCTGGATTCAGAAGAAGGTGTCGGGGCGGGTGCCGAGGCCGAGGCCGAGCTGCACGCGTCCGGACGACTCGGCGTGGAAGTCCCAGTCGCCGGAGCTGTGGTTCATCAGGACCTCGACGTCGCGCTGGAGCCGGTCGAGCTCGTTGTACGAGCGGTGCATCGAGCCGCCGGACATGCGCGCGACGATCTGGATCGCCTGCGCCGCCTGGCGGATGATGCCGACCGAGCTCGTGTTCAAGTACGCGCGGGTGTCCCAGTCGGGCTCGACGCCGTGGGCGTAGTGGTCGGCGATGAGCTGGATCTGGTAGTCGAGCAGGACGCCGGCGGTCTCGACCTCGTAGCGGGCCTCGCCGTAGTTCTTCTGGACGACCGGGGACTCGATGAGCGGACCGGTGCCCCACGGGCGCTGGCGCTTCGGGGCGATCTCCGTGCGGAAGTACTCCACCGCGCGCTCGGCGGCGCCGAGCACGTACGCGGCGTGCAGCGCGAAGACGACGTGGTGGGTCGAGTAGCGCAGGAAGGGGTGGTCGGGGTGCAGCTCCGTGCCCGGGTTCGTGCTCTCGTTGCGCAGCTCGTAGGCGGTGACCATCTCGGGGTCGAGCAGCACGTTCTCGATGAGGATGTCGTTGCTGCCCGTGCCCTGCATGCCCGACATGTGCCAGACGTCGATGATCTGGACCTTGTCGGTCGGGATGAGCGCGGCGATGCGCTGCTCCTGACCCTGCTCGTTGCGCTTGTACGGGAGCGTCACCTCGACGTAGCGCGCGTTGTGGATCGCCGAGGCGAATGCCCAGCGCCCGTTGACGAGGTAGCGGCCGTCGGGCTGCTGCTCGATCGAGGCGCCCTCGCGGGCCTGGTTCGTGCCGCACGACAGCACGTCGATCTGCTCGCCGAAGATGCGGTCCTGCAGCGCCTTCGAGCGCTTCGAGACGCGCAGCGAGCCGAGCGTGAGGAACGATGCCGACCACGCTGTCGACAGGTCGCCCTGGGCCAGGAGTCGCGCCGCCTGGGCGTGCGCGTTGAGTCCGAGCTGCAACCCGCCGTAGGACAGCGGCGCGTGGAGGCGGAACATGCCGGTGTCCTGGATCTTCCGGAGCGTCTCCTCGGGCAGGTGGCGCAGCTTCTCCGCCTCGAGCGCGTGCTCGCGCACATACGGCACGATCTCGCGGACGCGGTCGAGGAACTCGCGCTCGCGCTGCTCCACGCCGGGGTCCATCGGGTAGAGGACCGGGGTGTCGAATCGCTTGGTGACCATGGTGTCCTTTCGTCGGTCAGTGGTTCTCGGAAGCGGCCAGGAGGCGCTGCGCCTCCTGCACGCTCAGCAGGACCTCGGTGCGGTCGGAGATGAACTCCGGGGTGGACTTCGTGTTGATCTGGTCGCGCTCGGCGCCGAGGCGCACGCTCACCTCGCGCGTGATCGCCGCCGGGCGTCCGCCGAGGACCAGCACGCGGTCGGAGGTGTAGACGGCGGTGTCGATGTCGTGGGTGATGAGCACCACCGTCACGCCGGTGGTGTGCTGCAGGCGCACGACGAGGTCCTCCAGCTCGGCGCGGGTCTGCGCGTCGACGGAGGCGAACGGCTCGTCCATGATGAGCAGCTGCGGCCGGTAGGCGAGCGCGCGGGCGATCGAGGCGCGCTGCTGCATGCCGCCGGACAGCTGCCAGGGGAACTTCCGCTCCGTGCCGCCGAGGCCGACGGATTCGAGCGCCTCCGTGGTGCGCGCGGCGATCTCGGTCGCCGGGATGCCCTTGCTTCGGAGCGGCAGCGCGACGTTGTCTCCGATGCGCATCCAGGGCAGCAGCGAGCGGCTGTAGTCCTGGGAGACGAACGCCAGGCCGTCGGGCGGTGTGCCGAGGATCTGCGTGCCGCGGAGGCTCACCGTGCCCCCGCTGGGGGTCTGCAGTCCCGCGATGCAGCGCACGAGCGAGGTCTTGCCGACGCCGGATGGCCCGACCAGGGAGACGAACTCGCCGGAGCGGACGGTGAAGGACACGCCCTTGGCGATCGCGTGCTCGCGTCCGTCGACGATGTAGGTGATGTCGAGATCCCGGACGACGAGGACGTCCTCGCGGGGTTCTGGGGTCATCGCGTCCAAAAGACGACTCTCCTTTCGATCGCGCTGAACAGCGCGCTGAAGACGTAGCCGAGGATGCCGAGCAGGATGATGCCGCTCCACATGTCGGTGATCGCGAACGACTGCTGCGACTGGAGGATGAAGTAGCCGATGCCGCGGTTCGCCGCGTAGAGCTCGGAGCCGACCATGAGCACGAACGCCATCGCGAGGCTCACGCGCGCGCCGGCCATGATCTGCGGCAGGGCGCCGGGGAAGACAATCTTCGCGAGCCGCACGTGCAGCGGGACGCGGTAGACCGCCGCCATGCGCGTGATCTCCGGGTCGACCGAGCGCACTCCGTCGATCGTGTTGAGCAGGATCGGCCAGAATGCGCCGAGCGCGACGATGAACAGCTTCGACTGGATGCCGATCCCGCCGATCACGAGGATGAGCGGGATGATCGCGAGTGCCGGCAGGGAGCGCATGAACTGCAGCACCGGGTCGACGATCCACTCGAGCCGCGGGGCGAGCCCGAGCAGGAAGCCGACGACGACGCCGACGATGAGCGCGCTGAAGTAGCCGCCGAACACCGTGATGATCGAGGGCACGACGTCGCTCGCGAAGCGGCTGAAGAGCCAGTTCTCCTGGAATGCCTGGGCGATCCGCAGCGGCGCGGGGAAGAAGGGCGAGGAGATGACGACCACGCTCAGGCTCCACAGCGCGATGATCGCGATCGGGAGCCAGATCGAGATGAGGATGCGGCGGAGGAGCTTCATCAGGCCCTCGCCATCGCTCGGGGCACGTGGTACCAGCGCAGCGCCCTGCGCTCGACCGTCCGGACGATCGTGTTGAAGGCGATCCCCATGAAGGCCGCGACGAAGACGCACGCATACATCTGCGGGTACATCGAGTTCTCCTGGTAGGCGGCGATGCGGCTGCCGAGGCCCGGCGAGCCCGTGAGGAGCTCGGTGCCGACGGCGAGCAGCAGGCTGAGCACCGCAGCGATCCGGATGCCGGCGGCGATCGCCGGGAGGCAGGCGGGCAGGAGCACCTGGAGGTACGTCCGCCAGCGCGCCACGTGGTAGACGGAGGCGAGCTCCCGGATGGCCGGGTCCAGGTTGCGCACTGCCGAGATCGACTGGATCATGACCGGCCAGATCGCCGCGAAGACGATCATGAACACGTCGAGGCCCATGGTCGGCCCGAGCACGAGGATGCCCAGGGGCACCACCGCGAGGCCGGGCACGGTCCGGAAGAAGTCGATCGTGAACGACGTGGACTGCTGGAGGAACCGGCTCGCCCCGATGAGCAGGCCGAGCAGGATGCCGCCGACGGTGGAGATGAGCAGGCCGACGACGGCGCTGCGCAGGGTGAACAGGACCTGGAGCCAGAACTCCCCGTCGATCACCAGCTGCCCGAGGGCTGCGAGCGTCGCTCCCGGACTCGGGAGCGACGCCCGCAGGACGACCGTCAGCGACAGGGCGTACCACAGCAGCAGCAGGACGGCGATGAAGCCGATCCGGCCAGCCCAGGCCCACAGCGGCGCACCCGAAGATGAGCCTCGGCGTGCGGCGCGCTCGATCGCTGCGGACATCAACCCTCCCAGAGCATCAGGGTCAGGTCGACCGGCTGCGCGAGCAGGCCGTAGTCGATCAGGTGCTGCTGGAGCTTCTCGAGGGACTCGAGGGTGATCACCGAGGCGTACGGGTCCGGGATCCACTTCTTGAGGACCTCGACGTCGGCGTTCATCCGGCTAGCGAGCAGCTCGTTGAGCGCCTCGCGGTTCGCCGGGTCGTTCGCCCACTCCACGCCGCGCGCGACGGCGGCCTGGATCGCACGAGCGGTGTTCGGGTGCTCCTCGATCCACTCCGGGGTGGACGCGACGGACAGACCGGAGACGCCGCCGAGGGCGACCCAGTTCGCGCCGTGGATGCGGCGGAAGTCGCCGGACTCGAGCAGCGCGGTGAGGCCGGGCTGCAGCGGCGAGGCCGCGTCGATCTCACCCGTCTGGAGCAGACCCGGCATCGACGCCGGCGGCACCTGGATGAACTCGACCGTGGAGGAGTCGCCGCCGTCGTGGTCGATGACCGCGGCGATCTTCGACTGCTGCATGCTCTGGATGCTCGAGACGCCGACCCTCTTGCCGTTGAGCTCCCGCGGGTGCTGGATCGGGCTGTCGACGGTGACGATGATCGCGCCCGAGTCCGCCTCGTCGGTCTCGGCGAAGTTCGCGATGTTGGAGATGAACTGCGTGCGCAGCCCCTCCGAGAGCGCCTGGATCATCGATGCCGGGGCCGAGGCGATCACGTCGACCTGGCCGCTGGTGATCATCGCGATCTGGCCGGCGCCGGTGGGGACCGACTCGGCGAACTCGATGGAGATGCCCTCGTCGGCGAAGTAGCCCATCTCGTCGGCGATCCAGATCGGCGCGTAGTAGGTGAGCGGGGCCTGCGTGATGGAGATCGTGTCCTTCTCCGGGGCGGGCTTGGTGGGCTCCGGAGCGGAGGTGGGCTCCGACGTCTGGGTGGGTGTCGGGGCCCCGCCGCCACTGCAGGCGGTGAGGAGTGTCACGAGAGCGGCCGCGGTGGCGGACACCGCGAGCCGTCGCTTGGTACGACTGGCAGTCGTGTGCATAGGGCTTTACCTTCCTTGATAGCCATCGCCGTTGATGACGCACAGGCGCCGAGGCCGATTGAAACAACAATGCGGATACCTGTCAACCATGTTGTTACTTCTCAATTTGATTTCTGTGGTTATCATGGCGGCCATGAAGGTCACCATCCTTGGCATCACTGGATTCGTCGGCTCGGCACTCGATGCGGAGCTGCGCAGCCGCGGGCATGAGGTCGTCGGCGGTGCCCGGAGCGTCGAGCCGGGCGATGGGCGCATCCGCGCCGTACGCCTCGACGACCTCGACGCGGTGCGCGAGCTCGCCGCAGGCAGCGACGCGATCGTGGTGGCCACGCAGCCATCCGTCGAGTCCGGCTCGTTCGCCGACCTCGTGCCGGCGCTGCTCGACGTCGCCGCCGACCTCGGCGCGCGCATCGGCTTCGTCGGCGGGGCCGGCTCGCTGCTGCTCGAGAACGGCGAGCGCCTCGTCGACCAGCCGGACTTCCCCGAGGCCTTCCGTCCCGGCGCGCTCGCGCACGCGGACGCGCTGGACCGGCTGCGCTCGACGGACCACGCCGCCGACTGGTTCGTGATCAGCCCGGCGCAGCGCTTCGGCCGCGCCATCCCGGGGGAGCGGCGCGGGACCTATCGCGTCGGCCGGGACGCGCTCCTGCGCGATGCCGAGGGCGTCTCGCAGATCGGCATCGCCGACTTCGTCGCGGCGCTCGCCGACGAGCTCGAGCGCCCCGCGCACTCGCGCACGCGCTTCACCGTCGCCTACTGAGCCCTGAGCGCGGCCGCATGGGCACCGCGAGGATCACGCTGCGATAACGGCCTGCTCACGAACTGGTAACACCTGGCCATCCGACCGCCCAAGCCAGCGGGCGTTCAGGCTCGCCGTGCTTGACTGTGACGCACACGACGCCGTGGTGCAGACCTGTCTGCACTGCGGCGTCGTGCATTCATCCCCCTGTGTCACACAGAAAGCAGGAAACATGGCACCAGCTTTTGGTCCCAAGAAGGCCGCGCTCGCGGCCGTCGCGGGCGCTGCGGTCGTCGGGCTCACGCTCGCGGGCTGCTCGTCCTCGTCGACGCCGTCGACCGACGGTGAGACGTCCGCTCCCGCGGACAGCGGCGCGGTCCTCCTCGTCGGCACGACCGACGCGGTCACCACGCTCGACCCGGCCGGCTCGTACGACAACGGCTCGCTCGCGCTCCAGACGCAGGTCTTCCCGTACCTGTTCAACACGGACTTCGGTTCGACGGAGATCCAGCCCGACCTCGCGGTCGACCTCGGCGAGTTCGTCACGCCGACCGACTTCCAGGTCAAGATCCGCGAGGGCGTCAAGTGGGCGAACGGCAACGACCTGACGGCTTCGGACGTCGCGTTCTCGTTCAACCGCCAGCTCGCCATCGCTGACCCGAACGGCCCGTCGAGCCTCCTCTACAACCTCGACAGCGCCGAGGCGGTCGACGACACCACCGTCGTCTTCCACCTCAAGGCCGAGAACGACGTCATCTTCCCGCAGATCCTCACGAGCTTCCCGGGTGCGATCGTCGACGAGGATGTTTTCGCGGCGGACGCGGTCACCCCGGACGACGAGATCGTCGCGGCGAACGCATTCGGCGGTCCGTACTCGATCACGAGCTACTCGTTCAACGACACGGTCGAGCTCACGCCGAACCCGAACTACGTCGGTCTCCTCCCGCCCGCGGCCAACGGCGGCATCATCCTCAACTACTTCGCGGACTCGTCGAACCTCAAGCTCGCCATCGAGCAGGGTGACGTCGATGTCGCGCACCGCAGCCTCTCGGCTACGGATGTCGAGGACCTGAGCACCAACGACGCCGTCAAGGTCGTCGAGGGCCCCGGTGGCGAGATCCGCTACATCGTGTTCAACTTCAACACGCAGCCGTACGGCGCGACGACGCCCGAGGCCGACCCGGCCAAGGCGCTCGCCGTCCGCCAGGCGGTCGCGGACCTCATCGACCGCGAGGCGATCTCGGAGCAGGTCTACAAGGGCACCTACACCCCGCTCTACTCGTACGTTCCCGCCGGCTTCGTCGGCGCCATCGAGCCCCTCAAGGAGCTCTACGGCGACGGCAACGGCGGCCCGAGCGTCGACAAGGCGAAGGCGACCCTCGAGGCCGCTGGCGTCGCGACCCCGGTCGTGCTGAACCTCCAGTACAACCCGGACCACTACGGCCCGTCGTCGGGTGACGAGTACGCGCTCATCAAGCAGCAGCTCGAGGACTCGGGTCTCTTCACGGTGAACCTCCAGTCCACCGAGTGGGTCCAGTACTCGAAGGACCGCGTCGCGGACGTGTACCCGGCGTACCAGCTCGGCTGGTTCCCGGACTACTCGGACGCTGACAACTACCTCACGCCGTTCTTCCTCATCGACAACTTCCTCGTGAACCACTACGAGAACCAGGCTGTCAACGACAAGATCGTGCAGCAGGCGGTCACGGTGGACCACGACGAGCGCGTCGCGCTCATCGAGGAGATCCAGAACGACGTCGCGGCCGACCTCTCGACGCTGCCCTTCCTCCAGGGTGCGCAGGTCGCGGTGGTCCGCGCGAACGTGGACGGCGCCATCCTGGATGGCTCGTTCAAGTTCCGCTTCGCTCCGCTCACCATCGCGGAGTGAGCTGACTGAATCAGTCACGGAGGGGGTCGTCGTCAGCGGCGGCCCTCTTCGGCTGTCCGGGGACGTGTCCAGGTGGAATGCACCTGGATCGTGGCAGGATGTGGTAGTGACTGCGACGGCCGATCCCACCTCGTCGACGGCGTCGCCATCTCGCCCCGCCCGTCGCAAGCGCGTCGGCGGCGGGATCTGGCGCTACATCCTGATCCGCTTCCTGCTGATCTTCCCGACGATCTTCATCCTCGTCTCACTCGTCTTCGTCTTCATGCGGGTGACGGGCGATCCCATCACCGCGGCGCTCGGCGGCAAGCTGCCGCCGGACCAGCTGCAGGCGCTCATCGCCGAAGCCGGCTACGACCGGCCGCTGTGGCAGCAGTACTTCGAGTACATCGGCCAGATCTTCACCGGGAACTTCGGCACCACGCTCACCGGCAACCGCGAGCCGGTCATCGACGTGCTCTTCCGCTACGGCGCAGCGACCCTCGAGCTGGCGATCTACGCGCTCATCGTCGCCCTCATCGTCGGCATCCCGCTCGGCATGGTCGCGGCGAAGTTCCGCGACCGCTGGGGAGACGCGGTCCTCCGCGTCGCGGCGATCCTCTTCTATGCGACGCCGGTGTTCTTCCTCGGGCTCGTCCTGAAGCTCATCTTCTCCGTGTGGCTCGGCGTCCTCCCTTCCTCGGGTCGAGTCAGCCCACGCGGAGCGGTGGCGCTCGACCGAGTGGATGGCGCCACGGGCATCTACCTCATCGATGCGATCAAGTCCGGCAACGCAGACCTCATCGCCGACGTCGCGCTCCACGCGATCCTCCCCGGCATCGCGCTCGGATTCCTCACCGCCGGCATCTTCCTGCGTCTCGTGCGGACCAACATGATCTCGACGCTCAACGCGGACTTCGTCGACGCCGCTCGCTCGCGAGGCGTCGACGAGTACCGCCTCACGACCGTCCACGCATTCCGACCGGCGCTCGTCCCCATCGTGACCGTGATCGGCCTCCAGGTCGCGATGCTCCTCGGCGGCGCCGTGCTGACCGAGACGACATTCGAATGGCGAGGGCTCGGCTTCCAGCTCGCCGAGTTCCTCGCGGCCCGTGACTTCGTCGCCGTGCAGGGCATCGTGGCCCTCCTCGCGGTCATCGTCGCGGTCACGAACTTCCTGGTCGACATGGTCGCGGCGATCATCGACCCGAGGGTGAGGTACTGATGGACGGCAAGTTCAGGGCGTGGCTCGGCCGCCTGCCCGTCATCGGAGCGCTCAGGCAGTCCGTGGGGCTGCAGCGGGGGATGCTCATCACGGGCCTCGTCATCACCGGGATCTTCCTGCTCACCGCGATCTTCGCCCCGCTCCTCGCGCCGTACGGCTACGCGCAGCTGAGCGGCCCCGATGGCAACTTCGGCGCGCAGCAGCCGCCGTCGCCCGAGCACTGGTTCGGCACCACCGTCGGCGGGTTCGACGTCCTCTCGCGCCTCATCTGGGGTGCGCAGACGGCCGCGCTCGTGATCATCATCGGCGTCCTGCTCTCGATCATCATCGGCGTCGTGCTCGGCCTCGTCTCCGGCTACCTCGGCGGGTGGTTCGACCGCATCGCCGTCGTCATCGCCGACGCCGTGTACGCCTTCCCGTCGCTGCTGCTCGCGATCGTCGCGGCGATCGTCATCTCGGGCGGGCAGTCCGGCCTCTGGTCGGGACTCTTCGCCGCGGGCATCTCGATCACGGTCGTCTTCATCCCGCAGTACTTCCGGGTCGTGCGCGCCGAGGTGGTGCGGATCAAGTCGGAGGCATTCGTCGAATCGGCGAAGGTCATCGGCGCCAGCCCCATCCGCATCATGACGCGGCACGTCCTCCGCAACTCCACGAGGACGCTCCCGCTCATCTTCACCCTGAACGCGGCCGAGGCGGTCCTCACGCTCGCCGCGCTCGGCTTCCTCGGCTTCGGCATCGAGCCCACCGCCGCCGCCGAATGGGGCTACGACCTGAACCGCTCCCGCAGCGACGTGACGAGCGGTATCTGGTGGACGTCGGTGTTCCCCGGCTCCGCGATCGTGCTCGTCGTCCTCGGCCTCACCCTCATCGGCGAGAGCCTCAACGACCTCGCCGACCCGCGACTTCGCTCGCGTCGCCGCGCGACGGCGACGACCATCGAGAGCGACCTCGAGGACGTGAACGCGCCCGACATCTCGGTCGAGTCCGCGCGGATGGGGGAGGTGCGGCCATGAGCGAGTACGCAGTCGACATCCGCGACCTGCGGGTGACCTTCGCCACTGACGGCGGCGACGTCCGCGCGGTCGACGGCGTGAGCCTCCAGGTCGCCAAGGGCGAGATCCTCGCGATCGTCGGCGAGTCCGGCTCCGGCAAGACCGTCACCGCGAAGGCGATGCTCGGGCTCCTCCCGTCCACCGCCGTCGCGACCGGGCAACTCATCGTCGACGGCGAGGACGTCATCGCCGCCGACAGGCGCCGCCTTCGGGAGATCCGCGGGCAGAAGGCCGCGATGGTGTTCCAGGAGCCGTCGACCGCGCTCAACCCCGTCTTCACGGTCGGCTGGCAGATCATGGAAGGCATCCGGGCGCACGGCAGGGTGTCGCGCAAGGAGGCCCGCAAGCGCGCCATCGCGATGCTCGAGGCGGTCGGGATCCCCGACGCCGCGAACCGCATCGACTACTACCCGCACCAGTTCTCCGGTGGTCAGAAGCAGCGCATCGTCATCGCCATGGCGCTCGTGCTGAACCCCGCGGTGATCATCGCGGACGAGCCCACGACCGCGCTCGACGTCACCGTCCAGGCGGAGATCCTCGACCTCCTGCGCCGCATCCGCGACGAGTTCGGCACCGCGATCGTCCTCATCACGCACAACATGGGCGTCGTCGCCGACCTCGCCGACCGCGTCGCCGTCATGCACTACGGCAAGGTCGTCGAAGCCGCGGACGTCCGGAGCCTCTTCGCCGCGCCGAAGGACGACTACACGCGCACGCTGCTCGCGGCGGTGCCGCGTGTCCAGCTGACCGAGGGCGAGGCGGTGCCGGCGACCGCGAAGCCGGTCGTCACCGCGGCCAGGCTGGTCATCGAGTACCCGGGCCGATTCCGCCAGCCGCCGTTCAAGGCGGTCGACGAGGTGTCGTTCCAGATCCGGCAGGGCGAGGTGCTCGGCCTCGTCGGCGAGTCCGGCTCCGGCAAGACGACGATCGGCCGAGCCATCGCCCGCCTCACGAAGGCGACCGGCGGCAAGCTCGACGTGCTCGGCGTGGACGTCGTCACCGCGCCGGAGCGTGCGTACCAGCCGCTGCGTCGCCGGATCGGATTCGTCTTCCAGGACCCCGCGACGAGCTTCAACCCGCTGGCGACGATCGGCAAGGCCATCGCCGAGCCGATCTACGTCCACGGCACCGCCGAGGAGCGCGCGGGCGCCCGGAGGCGAGTGGAGGACCTGCTGGAGGCCGTGCGACTGCCGCGGAGCTTCGCGGACCGCTTCCCGCACGAGCTCTCGGGCGGGCAGCGCCAGCGCGCCTCGCTCGCGCGAGCGCTCATCCTCGGTCCCGACCTCGTCATCGCGGACGAGCCGACGAGCGCGCTCGACGTCTCCGTCCAGGCCGATGTGCTCGAGCTCTTCAAGGGTCTGCAGGAGCAGTTCGGCTTTGCGTGCCTCTTCATCACACACGACCTCGCGGTCGTCGACGAGGTCGCCGACCGCGTCATCGTGCTGCACCGTGGTCGCCTCGTCGAGGAAGGGCCGTCGAACGTCGTGCTCGGCTCACCTCGCGAGGAGTACACGCGTCGCCTCATCGACTCCCTGCCCGTCCCCGACCCTGTCGAGCAGGCTGCCCGGCGCGCCGCGAGGGCTGATGCCGCGGTCTGAGCCGCGCACGCCCGAGGTGTCCGCTGCGATCCGCAGCGGTGTCGCGGTCGGGATCGCGGTCTCCGTCTACGGCATCTCGTTCGGCGCGCTCGCCGTGGCAGCCGGCCTCGACGTGTGGCAGGCGGTGGTGCTGTCTGCGCTCATGTTCACGGGTGGATCGCAGTTCGCGCTCATCGGCGTCCTCGGCGGGGCCGGAGGGGGAGCGGCGGCGGCCGCGGCGGTCGGTCCCGCGGCGATCGCGAGTGCGACGCTCCTCGGCGTCCGCAACGCGCTCTACGGGCTCCGTGTCGCGCCGATCGTCGGCAGGGGCGCGTGGAAGCGCCTGCTCGCCGCGCAGTGGACGATCGACGAGACCGCGGCGGTCGCGACCGCGCAGAAGGGGCTGCGGGCTCAGCGCTGGGGGTTCTGGGTCACCGGCGCCGTCGTGTACGTCGGGTGGAACCTCTTCACGCTGCTCGGAGCGCTGCTCGGCGACCTCCTCGGCGACGTGCGGATGTGGGGCTTCGACGCGGCGGCCGCTGCGGCATTCCTCGGCCTCGTGTGGCCCCGCCTCAAGCAGCTCCAGCCGATCGTCGTCGCGATCGCGGCGGCAGTCGTCGCGACCGTGCTCACGCCGTGGGTGCCACCGGGCATCCCGGTGCTCGCAGCCGCGGTCGTGGCACTCGTCTTCGGGATCACGAACTGGCTCGGCGGGCGCGGGGAGCCGACATCGCCGACGGTGCCGCCAGAGCGGGCCGAGGCGCCGCGCGTCGGCGACGCACCTGATGGCGAGGGGAGCGCAACATGACCGTGTGGCACGTCGTGCTCATCGCGAGCATCCTCGCACTCGCGCTCAAGCTATCCGGGTACGTCATCCCGACCCGCGTCCTCGAGAAGCCCGTCGTCGCCCGCACCTCGAATCTCATGACCGTCGGGCTGCTCGCCGCGCTCGTCGCGACACAGGTCTTCGCGAGCGGCCAGGACATCGTGCTCGACGCACGCATCCCCGCGATCATCGTCGCGGCCGTGCTGTTCGCGTGCCGCGTGCCATTCATCGTGGTGGTGTTCGTCGCCGCCGCGGTCGCCGCGGCCGCGCGAGCGTGGACGACGCTCGCCTAGGCGCGGGTTCCGGGGCTCCGGGGTGGTTGCCCCGGCATTCGGAACGCCTCGAGCGCGACGCTGCGGCTAGCCCTCGAGATGGTCGCGTCCGGGCAGCCACGACCTGCCTGGCACGCCCCAGGACTGCTTCCTGATCGCCTTCGCGACCGCCTTCGCGTGGAGGTGCTCGAGTCGGTCGGCGTACAGGATGCCGTCGAGGTGGTCGAACTCGTGCTGGAAGATCCGCGCGAGCCACCCCTCGGCGGCGATCTCGTACGGCTCGCCGTCGAGACCGGTCGCACGGAGCATCGCGCGGTCGGCGCGGCGCAGCGGGAAGCGCTCGCCCGGGATGGAGAGGCAGCCCTCGGACTCCTCGTCCTCATCGGCCGGGCCGATCGCCGTCGGCGAGATCCACAGCTCCGGGTTGATCGCGACCCCTTCGTGGACGGTGCCGTCATCGTCCCAGTGCCACACGAAGAGGCGCAGCGGCACGCCCACCTGCGGGGCGGCGAGCCCGACCCCCGGGGCGGCGTGCATCGTCTCGATCATGTCGGCGACGAGCGTCCGCACCGCATCGTCGATCGACTCGACCGGTCGAGCGGGGGTGTGCAGGACCGGATCACCGGTGATGACGATGGGAAGGACGGCCATGAATCCCAGCCTATTCAGTCGAGGGCGGCTAACCTCGACGGGTGGATCTGAGCGAGCAGGTGACAGAGATTCTCCTGGATTCCCAGGCGTACATCGGTATCCCGCTCGCTCTCATCGGCGCGGTCCTGCTGTCGCTGGGGACGCAGTTCCAGCATCGCGGCGTCGGCAAGGTCGAGGCGCAGCAGGCCAACACCGGCAGGTCGGCGCTGTCCGCGGGCCAGCTGAAGGCGCTGCTCGTGCGTCCCTCCTGGGTGTTCGGCACGCTCATCCTCGGCCTGGCGATCGTCCTGCAGCTCACCTCGCTGTGGTTCGCGCCGCTCATCGTGGTCCAGCCGCTCGGGGCATTCGCACTCGTCGTGACGGCGATCCTCAACTCGCGCCTCTCCAAGGTGCCGCTGGACGGTCCCACGATCCGCGCGGTCCTCACCTGCGTGCTCGGCATCGGCGCGTTCGTCACCGTCGCGGCATTCGTCGCCCACCAGGCGCCGATCGACAGCGAGCAGCTCACGGTCGTCCTCGTCGTCCTCGCGGGACTGCTCGCGCTGTGGGGCCTCGTGTTCCTCGTCGTCCGGAAGCGCGCGACGCCGCTCGTCTATGTGATCGCCGCGGGCACGCTCTACGGCTTCGTCGCGACGCTCGCGAAGGTCGTCATGGGGCGCGTCCAGACCCTCATCGCCTCCGAGTGGAGGTTCGGGGTGGCGGAATGGCTGACCATCCTCTGCATCATCGGGCTCGCGGTCGCAGCGGTCATCGGCATGTACTTCGTGCAGGCGGCGCACGCCAATGGACCACCGGACCTCGTCGTCGCGGGGCTCACCGTCGTGGACCCGCTCGTCGCGGTGTCGATCGGCATCATCGTCCTCGGCGAGGCGAAGGGCGCCGAGTGGTGGCAGATCCTGCTCTTCCTCATCACGGGGGCGATCGCCGTCTGGGGTGTGTTCCAGCTGTCGCGCCATCACCCGCAGATGCAGGAGTCGTTCGACACCGAGGCGTTGCCGTTCAAGCGCGGGTCGATCAGGTCGAAGGACTGACTGCCGCATTCGGCTGTCGGTGCTCGCCAGGCCCTGCCTGGGGTTGATGCGTGCGGATCAGCCGACGCGGTGCCACGTGATCGTGAATGGCGCCGGGTCCTGATGGGTCACGAGCGTGTCGCCGAAGCACGAGACCTGCATCGGCTCGGTCGTGACGGCAGGGGAGGCGTCGACGGGGATGTCGAGGGCGACCTCGACGCCGTCCACGAGCGCGATGTTGTCGACGGAGTAGTCCGAGTCGAGGTTGGCGAGGGTCACGGTGCCGTCCGTCGCCGGACCTTCCCACAGCCAGTCCCCGGTCGCGTGCCCGATGTGGTCCTGGGTGAGGTCGAGCGCGGTGCCGTTCAGGTCGACCCGCAGCGAGTACCGCACCCCCGTGACGACGGTCGCGGTACCTGCCGGGTCGACGGTGATCTCCTGGGAGCCGGCGGCGCGGACCGACTCGGCGCGGACGCCGCTCCCCGCGAGGAAGCTGCCGAGCTGCGCGGCGAGATCATCGAGATCCGCCGACCACCGGCCGATGAAGCAGCTGGCGCCGGTCGCGGTGTCGGTGCTGCTGTCAGTGCTTTCGCTGGGGGCCGCGGAGGGAGATGCGGTCGGGCGCGGTGCCGCAGGCGTCGTCGAGGCGGCCGGGATCGTCTCAGGTTCGGGGGTCGGGCTGGCGCAGGCTGCGAGGCTGAGCGTGAGCGTCGCGATGCCGAGGGCCACGCCGAGGGTCTTCGTAGCAGTCACATCTGGACCATAACCGAGGTTGGTGCGATTTCGGTTGCGCTGCGCGCGTGACCGCGTGCTGGGGCGTCGCTGGGTGCGGAGCCGCTCAGCCAGGTACGGTGGAGGGCCGAGGGGCGGTAGCTCAGCTGGTCAGAGCAGTGGACTCATAATCCAACGGTCACGGGTTCAAGTCCCGTCCGCCCCACGATTCGACTGACAGCACGCGGCACCACGCGGCACCGCGCGGCTCAGGCGCGATCGCGACCCCGCGCCGACCTGCGGACCCAGCCGATGATCGCGGTGATCGCGAACAGCACGATTCCGACGAAGGCGAGCCACAGCAGTCCCTTGATCGCGAATCCGAGGATCGCGAGGACGGCCCAGAGGACGAGCAGGATGATCACGAGTGCCAACATGCTCGCCACGCTACGAGCCGCGCCCTGACGGCACGAGGGGCTTGCATCTCGGCCGAACGTGTGCGAGGACGGGCGGCCGCCATGCGAACGCCGCCTCGCGACCACCCGCCTCGGTCAGCCCCCGCAGGTCGGCGTCGGCGGACGGCCTTCGAAGCGGTCCTTCGTCCACTCGAGCAGCTCGGGCAGCAGCGGCGAGTCGCCCGTCACCACGCCCATGTGGTCGCGTCCCGGGTAGGTCCGATAGTCGACCGCCTGCCCGCGAGAGCAGAGCTCGTCGACATACGCCTGCTGCGCGGGAGGGACGATGAGCGGGTCCGCGAGACCCTGCGCGATCAGGAGCGGCACAGGGATGGGCTTGAGCGGGACATTCTGCTGCGCCCGCTCACCGAGCGCACCGGTCGACGGATCCTTCGTCCACACCGGAGCCCCCGACAGTCCAGCCTGCACGACTGAGACGAGCGTGGCAGGGTCCACCAGGCAGCGTCGGGCGACCTCGTCGACCGAGATCCGGGCGGACGGCATCACGTAATTGGAAGCGCGGACGTCGGGGTAGGCGGCCTCGTAGCCGACGATGACGAATGCTCCGAACAGCAGCGACAGCGAATTGCCCGCGAACGACTGGAGCAGCGCCGGAAGATTCGCAGCCGGGGCCATCGCCGCGACCCCGCGGATGTCCAGCTCGGGTGCGTACGTCGGTGCGAGTCCAGCCGTCCACAGCGTCGCGTGCCCACCCTGCGAATGCCCCCACAGCACCGTCTCATCCGCGAGCTCGACCCCTGCGAGCTGGCGGGCGGCGCGGAGCGCATCGAGCTCGGCGCGGGCGGCAGGCTCCCCGACGACGTACTGGTGCTGCGTCGCCGTGCCGAGCCCGATGTAGTCGGTCGCGACGACCGCCCACCCGGCGTCGAGCGCCTCGTGCAGATCCGGCATCGCACCCGACACGAACGGCTCGGGGAGCAGCGACGGCGCACACCCCGTGGCGACACCCGTCGTGCCGTGGGTCCACCCGATCACCGGATGCGGCCCCGGCGTCTCCGGCACCACGACGAGCGCGGATGCGACATGCGGCGCATCGTCGAGACCGGTCGTCGTGTACAGGATCCGCCACGCGAGCGCACCCTCCGGCACCGAGCGCGAGAACGGCTCCGACTTCAGCAGCACACCCGGCTGGTCGGGGACCGCGCCGACCGGGGTGTAGAAGGCGTCCGGGATCGGCGTCGACGACAGTCGCACGCCGACGAACGCCGCGGTCACCGCGATCGCGGACGCCACCACGCTCGCGATGCCGCGCAGCACCGGGTGGCGGCGAGACTCGCCGCCCGACGCCACGCGACTGAATCGAGCGATGAGCGCCGTGATCGCGATCCGCAGTCCCATCGCCACGAGCCACACGCCGAAGAGCACGCCGATGAGCATGACCGTCACGTCCGGCCAGGCGATGAGCGTCACCGCTCCGATGATGCTCGCGAGCCCGAAGAGCACCGAGGTCCAGCGCTGAGGGCGGTCGCTCGTGAGCGCCACGCCGAGGTCGCGCAGACCGGCAGCCGCGAGGAGCGCGGCGACGAGCAGCACGAGCGTGCGGACCGTGACCCCTGGCCAGGTGAAGACCAGGACGCCGACCACGAGCGCGACCACGCCCACGAGCGCGGCGCCCCAGCGTGAGATTCGCAGGCCGGGGCGATCCGCCAGCGCCGAGACCAGCTCGAACACGCCCGCGACGAGCAGCCCGGCGCCGATGAGCCACACGAGCCAGTCGACCGATGCGAACGGCCGGAAGAAGAGCATCACACCGATCCCGGCGATGATGATGCCGGTCGGCACCCAGATGAGCCACGCCCAAGGTCGAGGGAGATCAGACCGTGTCGTCACAACGTCACTGTATCGATTCGGCGGGCACCTCCCCGCTAAGTTCGACGCATGGAACCCACGCTCGCGGCGTCGACCTACATCGCGAGCGCGATCGCGCTGTTCACCATCACGAATCCGATCGGCTCCCTGCCGATCTTCCTCGGCGCCACGAGCGCCCAGCCGCCCGCACAGCAGCGACGCATGGCCTGGCTCGTCGCGCTCGCCGTCTTCGTCGTGCTCGCGATCGCGCTCATCATCGGGACGTACATCCTCCAGGCGTTCGGGATCGACATCATCGCGTTCAAGATCGCCGGCAACCTGCTCGTCGCGGTCATCGGGTGGGCCATGCTCACCGCGAAGCAGAACCCTGCGCACGCCGCGGAAGGGCAGTCGCCTGTCGTCGTCCCGCTCGCCATCCCCGTCATCGCGGGCCCGGGCGCGATCGCGCTCGTCATCTCGGACGCGCACTCGTACACGAGCATCGGGGACTACGGGATCGGCATCGTCATGATCCTCGTCGTCGCGGCGATCATCGGCGCCGTCCTCGCCACGGGGCCGACCGTGGCGCGCATCCTCAAGCCGACCGGGATGAGCATCCTCATGCGCGTCTTCGGGCTCCTGCTCCTGTCGATCGCGGTCCAGTCGATCATCTCCGCGATCGGCGCCGCATTCCCGGTGCTCCTCGGCGAGTCCGGTGTGATCTCGCCGCTCGTGACGTCCACGCCCAGCCCGTCGCCGACACCCTGAGGCGCTGCCGAACCGTAGGCTGTGGGCATGGCCGCCGCCGACACGATCTCGCGACTGACCCGCTCCATCCCGGACTTCCCAGCACCCGGCGTCGACTTCAGGGACCTCACGCCGATCCTCGCGGACGGGCAGGCGCTCGCCGAGATCTCGGACGCGCTCGTCGCCCCGTTCGAGGGCACATTCGATGTCATCGCCGGGATCGAGGCGCGCGGGTTCGCGTTCGCCGCCGCGGCCGCAGCACGGAGCGGCACGGGCGTCATCCTCGTGCGGAAGGCGGGGAAGTTGCCCGGTGCCACCTTCGGCGAGTCATACGAGCTCGAGTACGGGACCGCGCAGCTCGAGGTGCATGTCGATCAGGTGCCTCGAGCGAGTCGGGTCCTCATCATCGACGACGTGCTCGCGACCGGCGGGACCCTCGAGGCGGCTGCCAGGCTCGTGGAGCGCGCCGGGTGGTTCCTCGCCGGGGCGGCGGTCGTGCTCGAGCTGCCCGCGCTCCGCGGCCGCGATCGCCTTGGGCACATCCCGCACCTGACGGCGCTCGCCGTCGACTGAGCATGAACGAACGCAGCGGCCGCGTGGAGCACGCGGCCGCTGCGTCGTGAATGCGCTGCGACTACCAGGTGAGGACGGTCGCGTTGAGCTTCCCGCTCACTCGGCTGATCGGCACGACCCACTGATTGATGCCGTTGAAGCCGGAGAACGTCCCGCGTGCAGTGCGGTTGCCGAACACCGGTCCGCCGGAGTCACCGTACGTACCGCTGTCAAATCCCTCCACGGCGATCAGACCGCAGTAGAAGTCATTCACGTTGGTGAAGAGGATGCACTTCTGCGTGGTGTTGATGACGGTGCCGCAGTCGTAGCCGCCCATCATGCCGTAGTAGCAGACAGAGCCGCCCAGGACGGCATCGCCGTAGCCGACGACGTCGCGGTACTCGGTGCCGTTGGAGAACTTCGCGGCGACCGTGCTGCCGAGGATCGTCTTGTTGTACTGGATGTCGACGCGGCCCTCCTTGCCGTTCAGCTGGACGTAGCCAGCCTCGACGGAGAACTTGAGGACGTCCGCGACGCCGTTCCAGCGCATCTCGTTCGGGCAGTGCGCCGCCGTGATGACGCCGACCGAGGTGCCGCGCTGCACCGCGAAACCGCTCGTGCATCGCGGCGCATCGCCGTTGGCGTCGGTGAGGCGCTCGCCGCCGCGGACGACGGCTGCGGCGTAGGAGGGCGCGAGCTCCGGGTCCTCGACGTAGCGGATCGGAAGCGGGAGCTCGCCGCCCTTGGCGAACTTGAGCGCCTTCTTCGTCGCCTGGCCGCTCAGCGTGGTGCGGTCGAAGCCGCGCTTGGCCTTCGCCTCGTCGAGCTGGTATCGGATCTGGATCTCGTCCTCGGTCACGACGGTCTCGGCGGCCACGACGGGAGTCTCGTCCGCGAACTCGATGAACGCGGTCGCGGCGACGGCCTCGAGCTCCTCGGCGCTCGCCGGGGCGCCGTAGCGGATCTCGACGTTGAGCGACTGATCCTCGGCGAGCTCGGCCAGGACCTCCTCGGAGGGCTGCTCCGTGAAGGTGATCCACGCGTCGTACCCGCTGGCGCTCGTCCTGTACGCGCCGAAGTTGTCGCCGTGCACGATGCCGGCCTCGAGGAAGGTGTCGCCGTGCTTGGACCGCGCGGCCTCCACGACGCGCGTGAACGCCTCCTCCTCGGCCGCCTTGACGAGCGCATCCTCGAGGCTCATGCCGTAGTACGGCGTGTCCGGGTCGGTGATCATGTACGGCACGTCCGGGTATTCCTCGACGGTGACCTCGCGCTGGGGCGCGGTGGGCTGCGTCGGCTCCTCCTTGCCGGGCTTGCCAGGCTTGCCGGGCTCCGGCTTCGTGGGCTTGCCCGATTCCGGCTTGGCCGGCTTCGCGGGTTCCGCCTTCGGTCCCTTCGCGGGCTTCGGCTTCTCGGCCTTGCCCTTGACGATCTTCGACTTGATCTTCTTGTCGTCGTGGTCGCGCACGGGCACCGCGCTGACGATCGATCCGTCAGGCGTGTGCTGCACCGCGGCGCGCGCGTCGGCGATCGCGTTGGCGATCGGCGTCGCAGAGGCCGTCTGAGCGCTGAGCGCGATCACGAGTGCACCTGCACCCGCGGCGAACACTGCTGCTGCTCGTCTACCTCGAGTCCTCAATTGATCACCCCTCATGTCTCGCGGCACACCACATCGTGCCCCCCTCGCCATTCAGAGCCAATCCACGCACATGTGCACCTCTCATGAACCACTCAACTCGCTCAGAGCTCGGACCCAGTCATGTGCATCCTGGCGAGCACCGCGTCCTCCAGGATCCGCACGAGGTTGTAGAGGACGAGGGTCACGAAGGTGATGATGGCGACGGACGACCACAGCTCCTCGAACCGCGCCGCGGCGCTGAACCGCAGGATGGCCCCGCCGATGCCCTGACCGGTGGACAGCCATTCGGCGAGCAGGGCGCCGGTCACCGCGCCGGGCACCGCGACGCGAGCTGCGGCGAAGAGCGAGGGGAGCGCACCTGGGAGCGAGACCTTCACGAGCTGGGTCCATCTGCCGCCGCCGTAGACCGCGACGACGTCGAGGCTCTGCTGGGAGGCCCGCGACAGGCCGAAGAGGATGACGGCGAGCGCGGGGAAGAGCACGACGATCGTGCCGATCACGGCGACGGATGCGGTCGTCGCGCGTCCGGTGATGAGCAGGATCACCGGTGCGATCGCGACGAGCGGGATGGTCCTCAGCAGGAGCGCGAGCGGCATGACACTCGCCTCGATGGTCTTCGACATGCTGAAGGCGATCGCGCACACCGTCGCGATGGCGAGTCCGATGGCGAATCCGATCGCCGAGTCGATGAGCGTCTGCGCCAGCAGCGGCCACATGACCGCCTGGTGCTCGGCGGCGTCCTCGCCGAAGAGGAACTCGGCGACCTGGATGGGGCCCTTCGCGACGAATGGCGAGGCGAGGGAGACGACGACCTGCCACAGGATGAGGATCACCGCGATCGTGATGACGGCGTTGATCGCGGCGCGCGCCGCGGGGTGGAGCGCGCGATTCATCGAGCCCTCCCGGCGACCCATGGCGCCACGAGGCGGGCGATGAGACCGAAGAGCCCGTAGCCGATGAGCGCCACGACGGCCGACAGCAGGAAGATCGCCCAGACCCCCGAGGAGTCGAGCTGACCCTGCAGTCGGATGAGGGTGCTCCCGACGCTGCGGTCGATCGCACCCATGTACTCGCCGAGGACTGCGCCGAGGAATGCGGTCGGCACGGCGATCTGGAGCGCGTTCAGGATCGCGGGGAGTGCGGCGATGAGTCGCACCTTGGTGAGTTGCGTCCAGCCGCTGCCGCCGTAGACGCTCACGACGTCGAGCGCGGCCTTGTCGGCGGACCGGAATCCGAGCAGCGCGCCGACGACGGTCGTGAAGAAGACGCACAGCGCGGCGAGGAAGATCGCGGTCATGCTGGGGTCGCCCGGTCGCTTCGCGCCGCCGAGGAGCACGATCGCGATGCCGCCGACGGCGACGATCGGGAGGCAGTAGGTGACGACGGCGAGCTGCATGATGACGGTCTCGAGCCAGGGGAGCAGGAGCACGAGCGCGGACAGCAGGAGGGCGATCCCGTTGCCCCACGCGAAGCCGAGCGCCGCCTCGGTGATGGTGGGCTGGAACACACCCCACGCGCCCATGATGTTGCCGTCGATGAAAAGCCAGGCGAAGACGTCGACGGGTGATGGGACGGGGGTGAAGTTCGTCCCCTCAGCCGGTCGGAAGGCGGTCGCGGAGAAGATCCACCACAGCCCCAGGATGACGAGCACCCCGATGATTCCGGCGAGCCAGCCGGGGATTCCTCGCCGCGCGCTCACGACCCTCATGACTCCGCTTCCGCGAAGCCGTCCTTGCCGAAGAGCAGCTCTGAGGCGCGGTCGACGAGCGCGTGGAACTCGGGGGTGCGCATCATCTCGGGTGTGCGCGGTCTCGGCAGGTCCACGTCGATGATCTCCTTGACGCGTCCCGGCCTCGGCGACATCACGGCGACCCGGTCGGCGAGGAAGATGGCTTCGGAGATGCCGTGGGTGACGAGGAGGGTCGTCGCGGGCTTCTCCGTCCAGATCCGCAGCAGCTCGAGGTTGAGGTTCTGCCGGGTCATGTCGTCGAGCGCGCCGAATGGCTCGTCGAGCAGCAGCACCGAGGGCTTGAGGACGAGCGCGCGGGCGATGGAGACGCGCTGGCGCATGCCGCCGGAGAGCTGTGCTGGCTTGGCCTTCTCGAAGCCGGTGAGCCCGACGAGCTCGATGAGCTCGGCGATGTAGTCCTTGTCGGGTGTACGACCGGCGACCTCGAAGGGAAGTCGGATGTTGGATACGACGCTCCGCCAGGGCAGGAGCGCGTGGTCCTGGAATGCGATGCCGAGCTCGCTGCGCCTGCGGAGCGCTGCGGGGTGCTTGCCATCGACGGTCGCCTCCCCGGACGTCGGCGTCTCGAGGCCGGCGAGGATGCGGAGGATCGTGGACTTGCCGCAGCCGGAGGGGCCGAGGAGTGCGAGGAATGAGCCGCGGTCGGTCTCGAGGTTGGTGTCCTGGAGCGCCTCGACGCGCTTCCCGCGAGTCGTGAAGGTCTTCGAGAGACCCGTGATCTTGATGCCGGTGCCGTGTGCGGCACCGACGCCAGCGCCGGCGCCCAGATCGCTCTGGGCGCCGGCACCGGAATCGGGCGTGACCGTCATGGGACCGAGCTCAGCCTCCGTAGTTGATGAGCTCGGGGTGTTCGGCGTAGATCTCGTCGATGATCGAGGTGTCGAAGAGCTGATCCGCCGTGAGATCCCAGCCTGACGTCGCGAGCGACTTGAGCGTCTGGGCCTTGAGGTCGTCGGAGATCGTGAAGATGCCGTTGACGAGCGTCTCCGGCGTCGAGATCAGGAGCTTCTCCGCTTCGATGCCCATCGCGGTCTTCACCGGGTCGAGCGGTCCGAAGGTGAGGTCGCCGGCGGCGGCGGATTCGTCGTAGTGCTTGGTGACGAGCGCGACGGTCGTGTCGATGTCGTTCGTGAAGACATCGGTCCAGCCCTTGATCTCGGCGATGAGGAATGCCTTGAGCAGGTCGCGGTTCTCCGCGAGGTACTGGTCGGTGACGGCGACCGACTCCGCGACGTAGGGCAGGCCGTTGTCGGCGTAGCCGAGGTTCACGATCTCGTAGCCGGCGAGCTCGACCGTGAGCGCCTCGTTGGTCAGGTACGCCATGAATCCGTCGACCTCGCCGTTCATGAGCGGCGTCGGGTCGAAGTCGACCGGGACGATGGTGACCTCGGATTCGTCGATCCCGTTGGCGCGGAGCATCGCGCCGAAGACCGACTGGTTGGAGGCCTGGACGCCGATCTTCTTGCCCTTGAGGTCCTCGGGCGTGGCGATGTTGCCGCCGTCCTTGAGGGAGAGGATCGTGAACGGGTTCTTCTGGAACGTCGTGGCGATGATCTTGAGCGGCGCGTCCTGCTCGGCGATCGCCGCGCCGACGGTCGCTGCGTCGGTGAGCGCGACCTGGATCGTGCCGGAGAGGAGCTTCGCGACGCCCGTGTCGGGACCCGCGATGCCGATGACGTTCGAGAAGCCGGCCTCCTCGTAGTAGCCGTTGTCGTAGGCGTAGAACTCGCCCGCGAACTCCTCGTTCTTGATCCAGGAGTACTGCACCGAGATCTCGCCGTAGTTCGCCGTCGTGATCTCGCCAGCCGAGCCGGACTCGGCAGGGGCGGGGGTGCTGCCGGCGCAGCCGGCGAGGAGTGCGACCGCTGCTGCAGCCGTCGCGGCCGTGCCGAGCGCGCCGAAGCGCTTGCGTGAGGTGGTCATGCCTGAATTGGCCCTTTCGCCGTAGGCGGGAATGTGTCGGCCTCACGCTAGGGCGGGGATGTTTCCGGGCACGGCGCGCGAACGTTTCGTGCGCGTTACACGCAGGTCATGCGCGTGGTCCCCGGCGCGAGTCGAGTTGGTCGCAGGTGGCTCGCCCCGCTAGCGTCATCGTCGTGTCAAGCAGGCCAGCAGGGGGCGCGGGCCTCGGCGCAGCCGCGATCGTGCTCGCCTCGCTCATGTGGGGGACGACCGGCACGGCCGCCTCGTTCATGCCGGACGAGGTCCCGCCGCTGTCGATCGGCGCCGTCACCATGGGGATCGGCGGGGTCGTCCTCTTCCTCGTGTTCGTCCGCCGCTCGGTGACCGTCATCCGCGATCGCTCGGCGCTGCCGTGGCTCCTCATCGGTGCGGCTGGGGTAGTCGTCTACCCGCTGGCGTTCTACCCGGCGATGGCGCTCGCCGGTGTGGCGATCGGCAATGTCGTGTCGCTCGGCAGCGGGCCGGTCTTCGCGGCGCTGCTCGAGTGGGTCGTCGACCGACGCCGGCCTGGGGTCGCATGGCTGCTCGCGACGATCGGCGCGGTCGTCGGGATCGTCCTCCTCGCGATCGGCGGCCACGGCGAGTCCGCGCACCAGCCGGTCGCCGTCGTCCCCGGCATCGCACTCGGCCTCCTCGCGGGCATCGCCTACGCGAGCTACACCTTCGCGTCGGGGAGGACGATCCAGGCCGGGCACACCTCCACCGGCGTGATGGGCTCCATGTTCGGCCTCGGCGCGATCGCGCTCATCCCGGTCCTGCTGGTGTGCGGCGGTCCGATCCTCGACACCCCCGCCGCGATCGGGATCTCCGCATACCTCGTGCTCGGCCCCATGGTGCTCGCATACGTCCTGTTCGGCTTCGGGATGCGGACGCTCACGGCGAGCACAGTGACGGTCATCACGCTCATCGAGCCTGCCGTCGCGACGGCGCTCGCGGTCATCGTCGTGGGGGAGCGGCTGGAGCCGCTCGCCTGGTTCGGCCTCGTGCTGCTCGTCGCCGCGGTGGTCGTCGTGGCGATCGACGCGATCCGGAAGCACCCCGGGGAGCCGGCCCTCCCGCGCCTAGACTGAAGCGGTGCCAAGCGTCGCGGATGTTCGATCAGCGGTCGAAGCCCTGTGGCCGGCTGCCGGTGCCGAGGAGTGGGATGCGGTCGGTCTGGTCGCGGGTGCGCCCGACGCGCCGGTCGAGCGGATCCTGCTCGCGGTCGACGCCGTCGCGGCGACCGTCGATGAGGCGATCGAATCCCGCGCCGACCTCCTGCTGACGCATCACCCCCTGCTGCTGCGAGGCGTGACGAGCGTGGCCGCCGATCGATACAAGGGTGCGATCCTCACCAAGCTCATCAAGGCCGACTGCGCGCTGCTCGCGGCGCACACGAACGCCGATGTCGTCGACGAGGGCACGAGCGGCGTATTCGCCGAGCTTCTCGGTCTCGTCGGCGTCGAGCCGATCCAGCCTGGTGGGACGCGCGACGGCGAGGGCATCGGCCGAGTCGGCGACCTCGCCCAGCCGACCACGCTCGGACGGCTCGCGAGCGCGATCGCGCGCATGCTTCCGGCGACCGCCGGCGGTGTCAGGGTCAGCGGCGACTTCGACGCGACGGTCCGGCGGGTGGCGCTGTGCGGCGGGGCGGGGGACTCGCTCCTCGCGGCTCCTGCGGTGCTGTCGGCCGATGTGTACATCACCTCGGACCTGCGTCACCACCCGGCGCAGGAGGCGAGGGAGCAGGCGCTCGTCGGCGGCGGTCCGGCGCTGATCGACGTGTCGCACTGGGCGAGTGAATGGCTGTGGCTCGACCGCGCGGCGGTGCAGCTGCGCGCGATCCTGCCCGATGTCGAAATCGTCGTGAGCGAGCTGCGGACCGACCCGTGGGATTTCGCGATCACACAATGACGGCGATGCGTGCGATGAACGTGATGAGAGAGGCGACCAGGTGAAAGCTGCCCCAGAGATCCAGGCGAGACTGCTCGACTTGCAGGCGCTCGACACGAAGCTCACGCAGCTCGCGCGACGCGAGTCGCAGCTGTCTGAGCGTCAGGTGCTCGAGGAGGCGACGGCGAGGCGGGACGCGATCCGCGCGGATGTGGCGAGCACGACGGACGCGCTCGAGGATCTCCAGGCGGAGCTGCGACGCGCCGAGGACGATGTGCAGGTCGTGGAGGCGCGCATCGCCCGCGATCAGGAGCGCATGCTGAGCACCTCGTCGGCGAAGGATGCGCTCGGCTTCGAGCATGAGATCGAGACGCTGCGCCGCAGGCGCGGCGACCTCGAGGAGATCCAGCTGGTCCTCATGGAGCGTGTGGAGGAGCATGAGACCGCGCTCGCCGCGCTGACCGCGTCGCTCGAGGAGGCATCGGCTGCCGTGACCGCCGCCGAGCAGGCGGTCGCCGAGGCGATGGCGGAGATCCGGTCGAGCCGTGACGAGGCCACCCGGCAGCGCGCGGCGATCGCCGTCGGCATCCCCGAGGAGCTGCTCGCGCTCTACGAGAAGCAGCGCGCCCGCTATGGCATCGGCGCCTCGCATCTGCGCCGGGGGATCTCCGAGGCGTCCGGTGTGGCGCTGCTCGCCGACGAGATGGAGCTGGTCCGCCGTGCCGCCCCGGACGATGTGATCATCTGCCCGCAGAGCTCCGCGATCCTGGTCCGCACCGCCGAGTCCGGTCTGTGATGCCTCGCGAGCTCATCATCGAGGCCGATGGCGGATCGCGCGGCAACCCCGGCGAGTCCGGCAGCGGCGCGGTCGTCATCGATGCCGCGACGGGCGAGATCCTCGCCGAGATCGGCATCTACGGCGGTGTCGCGAGCAACAACGTCGCCGAGTATCGCGGCATGATCGCCGGCATCCGCCGTGCGCTCGAGCTCGACCCTGACGCGGTGCTCACGATCCGCATGGACTCGAAGCTCGTCGTCGAGCAGATGAGCGGCCGCTGGAAGATCAAGCACCCGGCCATGGCGGAGCTCGCCGCCGAGGCGCGCCAGCTGCTCACCGGGACGCCGGTGCAGTTCGTATGGATCCCGCGCGAGGAGAACTCGCGAGCGGACCGCCTCGCGAATCGCGCGATGGATGCGCGCGCCGACCTGCCCTGAGCGGGCGGGAGCATTCGGCGTGCCGTCTGAGGGCGCTGAGCGCTAGCCTTGATCTCGGTGAACGGGTCGGCGAGACGGCCGCGTCACCCGAGCGATCGGGTGCCGAGGAACGTCCGGGCTCCGCAGAGCAGGGCGGTGGATAACGTCCACCCGGAGCAATCCGCGAGATAGCGCAACAGAGAGCAGACCGCCGGCGCGAGCCGGTAAGGGTGAAACGGTGGGGTAAGAGCCCACCAGCGTCCGGGGTGACCCGGCGGCTAGGCAAGCCTCGCCCGGAGCAAGGTCAGACAGGGGGCCATGGGGCTGCTCGTCCCGTCCCCGGGTAGACCGCTGGAGGTGTGCGGCAACGCACATCCGAGATGGATGGCCGTCGCGACCGGTCACGAAACGGCCGGTCGTACAGAACCCGGCGTATCAGCTGGCCCGTTCACCCCGTGCGACGCACCGCCACCTGAGTCGACCGTCGAGCCGGGGCAGCGCGGTCGCTGCGCGCGCGTGGCGCTCGCTCGGCGGCCGAATGCCACGGGCTACGCGAGCGGCGTCGCCATCGCCGCCATCGCGGCGGCCCCGAGGATCCCCGAGTTGTTGCGGTGGACCGCGGGGACGGCGGGCGTGCTGAGGTTCAGCAGCGGCATGAAGTCGTCGGCGTTCTTGGAGACGCCGCCGCCGATGATGAACAGGTCGGGGGAGAAGAGCCGCTCGAGCGTCGCGTAGTAGACGTCGAGGCGCTTGGCCCATTTCTTCCAGCTCAGCTGGTCGCGCTCTTTCGCGCCGTAGGAGGCGCGGGTCTCGGCGTCGTGGCCGTCGATCTCGAGGTGGCCGAGCTCGGTGTTCGGGACGAGGACGCCGTTGTAGATGAGGGCGGAGCCGATGCCGGTGCCGAGCGTCGTGAGGAGCACGATGCCGTCGACACCCTTCGCCGCGCCGTAGTGCAGCTCCGCGTAGCCGGCGGCGTCGGCGTCGTTGACGAAGTGGATGTCGCGGCCGATGGAGGCCTCGAAGAGCGATTCGGCCTCGAGGCCGATCCACTTCTTGGAGACGTTGGCCGCCGAGAGCGTCCGACCGCCCTTGACGACTGCGGGGAAGCACACGCCGACCGGTGCGCCTTCCGGGACGCCGCCGAGCTGGTCGATGACCTCGAGCACGGTCTCCACGACCGCATCCGGTTCGCCGCCCTTCGGGGTGAAGAGCTTGACGCGGTCGGTGAGCAGCTCACCGCTCGCGGTGTCGACGAGAGCCGCCTTGATGCCGGTCCCGCCGATGTCGACGCCGAGCGCAGTGGTCATGGGCCTGCCTTCTTCACGTGGTGGTGGTCACGGGAGGGTGAGGATTTCCGCGCCTGATTCTGTCACGACGATCGTGTGCTCCCATTGCGCTGTGAGGCGCCGGTCGCGTGTCACCACCGTCCAGTCATCGTCCCACTGATCCCAGGCGATCGTCCCGGGGGATTCGGGGGTCCCGATCGTGAGCATCGGCTCGATGGTGAAGACCATGCCGGGCACCATCTCCTCGGCATGCTCGGGTGCTGGGTCGTAGTGGGGGATGATGAGGCCGCTGTGGAAGGCGCGGCCGACGCCGTGCCCTGTGAACTCGCGCACGACCCCGTAGCCGAAGCGCTTCGCGTACGACTCGATCGCGCGCCCGATCAGGTTGATCTGGCGACCGGGCGCGACGACCTTGATGCCCCGCATCATGGCCTCGCGGGTGCGCTCGACGAGGTCGGCCGTCTCCTGCGGCACCTCGCCGACGATGAAGGTCGCGTTGAGGTCGCCGTGCATCCCGTCCTTGTACGCGGTGATGTCGATGTTGATGATGTCGCCTTCGACCAGCACGGTGTCGTCGGGGATGCCGTGGCAGATGACCTCGTTGATGCTCGTGCAGCAGGACTTCGGGTACCCGCGGTAGCCGAGCGTCGAGGGGTAGGCCCCGTGCGAGATGAGGTGGTCGTGGGCGATCGCGTCGAGCTCGTCGGTCGTGACCCCCGGTCGGATCGCCGCGCCGACGGCGTCGACGGCCTGCGCGGCGATGCGGCCCGCGGCGCGGATGCGCTCGATCTCCTCGGCGGTGTAGACATCGCCTCCGCTGTACGGGCTGGGTGCTGGCCTCCCGACATATTCCGGTCGGGGAATGCTCGCGGGGACTGCACGGGGTCCGGTGACGGTCCCCTTGACCAGATGACCTGCGCTGTCCCGTGGCATACGATCAACCCTATGACGCCCGAAGACACCCCTGGAGCCGGTGGCCTGCCCGAGCCCGAGTTCTGGTACAACGAGCGCACCGGCGAGGTGGAGGAGGGGCCGCAGTCGCTCGCGGTCCATCGCATCGGGCCCTTCCCGACTCGCGAGGAGGCCGCGCGAGCGCTCGAGATCGTCGCGGAGCGAGCACGTCTCGCGCGCGAGGAGGATGACGCGCGCTACGAGGGTCGCTGATCCTTCGGTCACCGGTCGCCGGTCGGGGCGCCGGTGACGGTCCGCTACTCGTCGGCGTACTCGTGCTCCGGTGCGGGGTAGACGCCGGAGTCGACGTCCTCCCGGAAGGTCCTCGCCGCGTCGAGCAGGGTGCCGCGCAGATCCGCGTACTGCTTCACGAACTTCGGGATGCGTCCCTTGGTCAGGCCCGCCCAGTCGGTCCACACGAGCAGCTGACCGTCGCAGTGGGGGCCTGCGCCGACCGAGATCGTCGGGATCTTGAGTTCTGCCGTCGCCCGCTGCGCGACCGCCGACGGCACCATCTCGAGGACGACGGCGAATGCCCCCGCCTGCTCGACCGCGTGCGCATCAGCCAGGAGGCGCTCTGCCTGCTCGCCGCGACCCTGGATGACGTGGCCGCCGAGCCCGTGCTCTGACTGCGGGGTGAAGCCGATGTGCGCCATCACGGGGATGCCGGCGGACACGATCCGGCGGATCTGCTCGGCGGAGCGGACGCCGCCTTCGAGCTTGACCGCGTGCGCGCCCGTCTCCTTCATGAAGCGGAAGGCGGTCTCGAGCGCCTGGTCAGGTCCGGACTCGTAGGAGCCGAACGGCATGTCCGCGATCACGAGCGCCCGCTGCGCGGCGCGCGCGACCGCCCGGGTGAGCGGGATGAGCTCGTCGACGGTGACCGGGAGGGTCGTGTCGTAGCCGAGCACCGTCTGGCCCGCCGAGTCGCCGACGAGCAGGAAGTCGATGCCGGCCTCGTCGAAGATGCCCGCCGTCAGCGCGTCGTAGGAGGTGAGCCCCGTGATTCGGATGCCCTGCTCCTTCGCGCGCCGGAAGTGCCTCGTGCGAACGCGCTTCACCGCGCCATCTGCGTCTGCCACGTCGCCAGCCTAAGCCCGAGAGCGGCGGACCGTGATCGGCACCCGGCGATCGCGGCCGAACGCCATGCCGGAGATCTTCGGCCCGATCGCGCCCTGACGCCGCTTCCACTCGGAGCGGTCGACGAGTCGCGCGACGAAGTCAACGACCTCGCCGTCGAAGCCCATGGCGATGATGTCCTCCCGCCCCTTCCGCTGCGTGACGTACTGCTCGAGGATCGCGTCGAGGATCTCGTACGGCGGCAGGGTGTCCTGGTCGACCTGTCCGGGGCGCAGCTCCGCCGAGGGCGGCTTCACGATGGAGTTCTCCGGGATCGGCGGTGTCTGGCCCCGCTCGGCGGCGTGGGCGTTGCGCCAGCGCGCGAGCTCCCAGACGAGCGTCTTCGGGACGTCCTTGATGGGGGCGAATCCGCCAGCGGAGTCCCCGTAGATGGTCGAGTAGCCGACGGCGAGCTCGGTCTTGTTGCCGGTGGTGAGGACGAGGTGGCCGGACTGGTTCGACTTCGCCATGAGGATGATGCCGCGGATGCGCGCCTGGACGTTCTCCGCGGCGACGCCATCGAGCTCGAGCTGGCGCTCGATCGGCGCGACGAGGTCGGCGATGGGCTCGACCGAGTAGTGGAGGCCGATGCGCTCGGCGAGGTCGTCCGCATCGCTCCGCGAGTGGTCGGAGGACCAGCGCGAGGGCATCGAGACGCCGTAGACGCGATCGGCGCCGATCGCGTCCGCGGCGATCGCGGCGCACACGGCGGAGTCGATGCCGCCGGACAGCCCGAGGATCACCGATGGGAAGCGATTCTTCTCGACGTAGTCGCGCAGGCCCAGGACGAGCGCGTTCCACAGCTGCTCGCGGTCGTCGACGACGGGTGCGATGTGCGGCTCGACGGGGACGCGGTCCGACGGGACGACGTGGTCCACGTGGACGCGCTTCGCGTTCGCCGGGAGCTCCGAATCCCCCGACTCGGCGACCTCGACATCGGTCACGAGCAGGTGGGGGACGAACTGGGGGGCGCGGGCCAGGAGGGTCCCGTCTGGACCGACGACGACCGAGTCCCCGTCGAAGACGAGGTCGTCCTGGCCGCCGACGATGTTGACGTACGCGACCGGGATGCGGTGGTCGACCGCGCGACGCGTCACGAGCGGGATGCGGACCTCATCCTTGTCGCGCTCGAAGGGGGAGGCGTTGATGACGATGAGCGCACCGGCGTTCGACTCGCCGACCTTCGCGATCGGTCCGTCTTCGCGCCAGAGGTCCTCGCAGATCATCACTGCGATATCAGCGCCGCCGATGCGGAGCACGAGGAGCTCGTCGCCCGGGATGAAGACGCGGTACTCGTCGAACACCGCGTAGTTCGGCAGGTGGTGCTTCGCGTAGCGGGCGATGACGCGGCCGCGGTGGAGGACGGATGCGACGTTCTGCGCGATCGCGGTCGGTGCATTCGACATGCCGAGCTCGCGTGGCGCGTGCGGGCCGTCGGGGTGGCCGACGATGACCGGGAGCTCGCCGAGGCCCTCGTCCTGCAGGCGCGTCGCGAGAGCGAGCGCACCGGTGGTCGCGGCCCGAAGGAAGGATGGCTCGGCGGCGAGGTCCTCGATCGGGTAGCCCGTGAGCGACATCTCTCCGGTCGCGAGGAGATCAGCTCCGGCCGCCTTGGCCGCTCGAGCTGCGTCGACGATGAGTTCGGCGTTTGCGGCGATGTCTCCGACGGTCGGATTCGTCTGAGCAAGTGCCAAGCGCAGGCGCGGCATGAGCGATAGCCTAGCGAGGTGAGTTCGATGGATAAGCAGCGGGACTTCGTGCTCAGGACGATCGAGGAACGCGGGGTCAAGTTCATTCGACTCTGGTTCACGGATGTCGTCGGCACGCTCAAGTCGGTCGCGGTGGCACCCGCGGAGGTCGAAGGCGCCTTCGCCGAGGGGCTCGGCTTCGACGGCTCGGCGATCGAGGGCTTCACGCGAGCCTATGAGGCCGACATGCTGGCCTTCCCGGACCCCTCGACGTTCCAGATCCTCCCGTGGCGAGGCGAGGTCGACCCGACCGCGCGCATGTTCTGCGACATCACGACGCCGGACGGCGAGCCGGCGGCCTCGGACCCGAGGCATGTGCTGAAGCGCGCGCTCGCGAAGGCGGCTGACCGCGGCTTCAGCTTCTACACGCACCCGGAGATCGAGTTCTACCTGCTCAAGTCGCCGCAGCTGGTCGACGGCCGACCGGTGCCGGTGGACTCCGCGGGCTTCTTCGACAACGTCCCCGGCGGCACCGCGCACGACTTCCGACGTCGCTCGGTGCGCATGCTCGAGGACATCGGCATCTCGGTCGAGTTCTCGCATCACGAGGCGGGCCCCGGTCAGAACGAGATCGACCTCCGCTACGCCGACGCGCTCACCACGGCGGACAACATCATGACCTTCCGCACGGTCATCAAGGAGGTCGCGATCGAGCAGGGCGTCTATGCGACGTTCATGCCGAAGCCGTTCACCGACGAGCCTGGCAGCGGCATGCACACGCACATGTCGCTCTTCGAGGGCGAATCGAACGCCTTCTTCGATCCGAGCGGCCACTACCAGCTCTCGCAGATCGGACGGCAGTTCATCGCCGGTCTCCTGCGTCACGCACCGGAGATCTCGGCGGTCACGAACCAGTTCGTGAACTCGTACAAGCGCCTGTGGGGCGGTGACGAGGCACCCGGCTACATCACCTGGGGCCACAACAACCGCTCGGCGCTCGTGCGCGTCCCGCTCTACAAGCCCAACAAGGGCCAGTCGGCTCGCGTCGAGTACCGCGCGATCGACTCGGCGGCGAACCCGTACCTCGCGTACGCGCTCCTGCTCGCGGCGGGCCTCAAGGGCATCGAGGAGGGCTACGAGCTGCCACCCGAGGCGGAGTCGAACCCGTGGGAGCTCACCGAGGGCGAGCGCCGTGCGCTCGGGTACCAGCAGCTCCCGTCGAACCTCGACCAGGCCGTCTCGCTCATGGAGGAGTCCGAGCTCGTCGCGGAGACCCTTGGCGAGCAGGTCTTCAGCTACGTGCTGCGCAACAAGCGCCAGGAGTGGGCGGAGTACCGCAGCCAGGTGACGCAGTTCGAGCTCGAGCGCAACCTCGCCGTCCTCTGATCGGCCAGCCATGCCTCGGTCGTCGACGACGCTGACCGACCTAGCCCGGCTCGGCTTCGCTGACCTCGGCACCGCCGAGGCGCGCCTCGCGCGTCTCGATCGGCCCGAGATCATCGAATGCTTCGCGCTCGCGGCGGATCCGGACGCCGCGCTCGCCGCGATCCTGCGGCTCCAGGAGCGGGCCCCGGAGCAGATCGCCTCGGCACTCGGCGATGTCGAGGCGGCGGGCCGTCTGATCCGTCTGATCGGCGCCTCCGAGGGGATGGTCACCTTCCTGCACCGGAGGCCCGACGAGATCCTCCCGTCGATCGCGGCGCTCGAGGCGCCGTCGAGCGCCGATGCGTACCGCGCGGACCTGCTCGATGCGATCGGCGATGCGGTCGGGGAGACGGCGCGCATCGCGCTGCGCGTCCGCTATCGTCGTCACCTCGCGCAGCTCGCGGCATGGGATCTGAGCCAGCCCGACGGTCTCGCGGCGATGGAGGTGGTGAGCGCGGCACTCGCCGACCTTGCGGGCGCGGCCCTCGACGCGTCCCTCGAGATCGCGCGCCGCGACGCGCAGTACCCGCGAGACGAGGTCGAGGCCACGAGGCTCGCGATCATCGCGATGGGCAAGACGGGTGGGCGCGAGCTCAACTACCTGTCCGACGTCGACGTCATCTACGTCGTCGAGCCCTCAGGCGATCTGACCGAGCAGCGCGCGGTGGAGATCGGCACTCGGCTGGCGATTCTCACGATGCGCGGCATCTCGGAGCTCGCGATCGAGCCGGGGCTGTGGGAGGTCGACGCGAACCTCCGCCCGGAGGGCAAGGACGGCGCGCTGGTCCGCACGCTCGACTCCCACATCGCGTACTACGAGCGCTGGGCGGAGTCGTGGGAGTTCCAGGCGCTCCTGAAGGCCCGCGCGGTCGCGGGCGATCTCGACCTGGGGCGACGCTACGAGGAGGCGATCGCACCCATGGTGTGGTCGTCGGCGAGCCGCGACGGATTCGTCGAGTCGGTGCAGCGCATGCGCCGCCGCGTCACCGACAACATTCCCGCCGACCAGGTCGATGTCCAGATCAAGCTGGGTCCTGGAGGGCTGCGCGACATCGAGTTCACGGTGCAGCTGCTCCAGCTCGTGCACGGTGCACTCGACGACACCGTCCGTCAGCGAGGGACGCTCGAGGCGCTCAGAGCGCTCACCGAGCAGGGATACATCGGGCGGGTGGAGGCCGGGGAGTTCGCCGACGAGTACCGATTCCTCAGACTGCTCGAGCATCGGCTGCAGCTGCGCGGCATGCGTCGCACTCATCTCATGCCTACGGACGAGCCGAGCCTCCGATGCCTGGCCCGCGCGACAGGGCTCGCCGCGACAGCGGATGAGATCTCGGAGCGCTGGCTCAGCGTCAAGTCCCGTGTGCGGGACCTGCATGAGAAACTCTTCTACCGTCCGCTGCTCTCCGCGGTGGCGTCCGTCGCGAGCATGGACTTCCAGCTCACGAGCGAGCAGGCGGAGGCGCGTCTCGCCGCGATCGGATTCATCGACCCGAAGGGTGCGCTCGCGCACATCGCGGCGCTCACCTCGGGCATCTCCCGGCGCGCGCAGATCCAGCGTCATCTCCTGCCGGTCCTGATCCGCTGGTTCGCGGACGGCGCCGACCCGGATGGCGGCCTGCTGGCGTTCCGGCGGATCTCCGAGCAGCTCGGCGACGCGTACTGGTACCTGCGTGTCCTCCGCGACTCGACGAGCGCGGCCGAGCGGCTGACCGAGGTGCTCTCCGGTTCGAAGTTCGTCCAGCAGCTCTTCGAGCGCATCCCTGACGCGGCGGCGTGGCTCGAGGACGACGACGACCTCCGGCCGAGGCCGAGACCGCAGCTCATGGAGGAGATGTCCGCGATCGTCGAGCGCTATCGCGACGACGAATCCGCGGCGACCCGTGCGCTGCGGAGTCTCCGTCGGCGCGAGATGCTTCGCACCGCACTCGGGTCGATGCTCCGCACGATCACGATCAGCGAGCTCGGCGAGGCGCTCTCGACGATCGCGGATGTCGCGCTGACCGGGGCGCTCCAGATCGCCCACCGTTTCGGCGACGGCATCGAGTTCGGCATCGTCGCGATGGGGCGCTATGGGGGTCGCGAGCTCGGCATGGGCTCGGACATCGATGTGATGTACGTGTACCGTGACGCTGGCGCGGGCGATGAGGCCCAGGCGCGCGCGGAGCGCGTCGTGCGCGAGATCGCTCGGCTCACCGAGGATGTGCGACTCCCGCTCGAGATCGACCTCGGGCTCCGGCCGGAGGGCAAGAACGGCGCGATCGTTCGCTCGGTCGCGTCCTATCGCGCGTACTACGAGCGCTGGGCGCTCACCTGGGAGGCGCAGGCGCTGCTTCGTGCGCAGATGGTCGCTGGCGACCCGGGTGTGTGCGAGGAGTTCACCGAGCTCATCGCCTCGGTGCGGTATCCGGGGGAGATCGGCATCCAGGAGGTGCGCGAGATCAAGCGCATCAAGGCTCGTGTCGAGGCGGAGCGCCTCCCGCAGGGTGCGGACCCTCGTCGCCATCTCAAGCTCGGCAGGGGAGCGCTCAGCGATGTCGAATGGCTCGTGCAGCTGCTGCAGCTGCAACATGCCGCGCGCATTCCCACGCTGCAGACCACGTCGACGCTGGGCGCGCTTGCCGCAGCAGAGGAGGCGGGGCTCGTCGAGTCGAAGGATGCCGCGCTCCTCCGCGATGCCTGGCTGCTCGCCTCGCGGGTGCGGTCCGCGCTCACGCTGTGGACGAATCGCACGCTCGACATGCTGCCGACCGATCGGCGCCAGCTCGAAGGCATCGCGAGACTGCTCGAGTATCCGCCCGGCTCGGCGTCGCAGTTGGAGGAGGACTACCTCCGCGTCACGCGCCGAGCCAGGCAGGTGTTCGAGCGGCTGTTCTTCGGCTGATCGTCCGGTCGATCGACTGGAGCTCAGTCGAAGCTGATCTTTCGGGCCGCCCACTCCTTGCTGAGTCGCAGGTAGCGGCGCAGTCCCGTCAGCGGCACCTGGCGCGGCCATTCGTCGCTGCGGAAGTACGCGTCGGTGCCTCCGTCGACGAAGAGCACGGTGCCCGCCATGAAGCTGGAGGCGGGGCCCAGGAGGAACATGACCGCCTCCGCGACCTCGTCGGCCTTGCCGAGGCGACCCACGGGGACGGGGAACGCCTCGATCGCGGGACGCTGGTGCGGGTCGTCGAGCTGCGCCTGCACCATCGGGGTGAGGATCGCGCCTGGGGCGACGGCGTTGAGGTGGATGCCGGCGCCGACCCATTCCGGCGTGGTGGCCGCGCGGCGCAGCCAGCGCGTGACGGCGATCTTGGAACCGGTGTAGACCATTGCGGAGGCGTTGTCCTTGAAGATCCTGGTCGCGCGGATCGCGGCGTGGGCGTCGCCGGCGAGGAAGGCCTTGATCGTCTTCTCGGGGACGGCGGGGACGGTCGTGGTCGAGTTCGAGGAGAACACGACGACGCGCGCGGTGCCGGATTTCGCCAGGGCGTCGCGCCAGCCATTCAGGAGGTCGACGACGCCGAAGTAGTTGACCTGCGCGATGATGCGCTCGCGCCCGGGGTGCGGCCCGAGTCCCGCGGCGAGCACGGCGCCGTCGAGTGCGCCGCCCGAGCGCTCGAGGACCGCTTCGAGTGCGGTGCTGCGGCCTTCAGCCGTGGAGAGGTCTGCGATGACCTCGGCGTCCTTGAGGTCGACGCCGATCACGGTGTGTCCCGCCTGTCGGAGGCGATCAGCCGAGGCCTTGCCCATGCCGGACGCGGATCCGGTGACTGCATATGTGCCCATTGGGATTCCTTTCGGGTTATGGCTTGCGAGCGTCGTGCTCGACGGCGTCCGCGTATCGATGGAGGAGACGGGTGAATGTCTCGCGCTCGGCGTCGGTCCACGCATCGAGCACGCGCCGCGAGAGTGCGTCGCCCAGCTGGTGCAGGGTTGCAGCTGCCTGAGCGCCGTGTTCGGTGAGCTCGATCCGCGTGGCCCGCGCGTCGTGCGGATCTGGCGTGCGGATCACGTGGCCGGTGCGGGCGAGGGTCTCGAGGAGCCTGCTGACTGCGGGAGCGGAGATATCGAGACGGTTGGCGAGCGTCGTCGGTCGCAGCGGGCCGTGCCAGGCGAGCTCGAAGATCGCTCGGAGCGCGTTCGGCTCGTCGGGGACGCCTGCACCACGGGCGAATGCGGACTGGTAGTCGCGCGATGTCCAGATGGAGGTGATGCGCACGAGCGATCTCGTCACATCCTGCTGGTAGCCAGATCCGCTGGGTGCCGACGGCTCACCAGCCGCGTTGCGGTCGAGTTTCCGCGCCATGACACACCTACTTCCAATCTGGAAGTATATCGGTCGATCCTCTCGCCGCCCAGGGAACCTCGACGCCGGCCATCGCGGTGGACGGGTGTCACGTCCGGAGATGCAGAGACGGGAGCCCGGCCCGAAGGCTGGACTCCCGTCTCGCGTGGAGCCTGGAGGATCAGACGCCGTAGTAGAGCTCGAACTCGTACGGGTGCGGACGCTGCGCGAAGGGGAGGAGCTCCTTCTCACGCTTGTAGTCGATCCACGTGCGGATGAGGTCCTCGGTGAAGACGCCGCCCTGGAGGAGGAACTCGTGGTCCGCCTCGAGCGCGTCGAGCGCCTCGCCGAGCGAGCCCGGGAGCTGCGGGATGCCCTTGGCCTCCTCCGCCGGCAGCTCGTACAGGTCCTTGTCGACCGGCTCGTGCGGCTCGATCTTGTTCAGGATGCCGTCGATACCGGCCATGAGCTGCGCGGCGAACGCGAGGTACGGGTTGCCCGACGAGTCCGGCGCGCGGAACTCGATGCGCTTCGCCTTCGGGTTCGTGCCCGTGATCGGGATGCGGATCGCCGCGGAGCGGTTGCCGGCCGAGTACACGAGGTTGACCGGGGCCTCGAAGCCCGGGATGAGGCGGTGGTAGGAGTTGACCGTCGGGTTCGTGAACGCGGACACCGCGGCGGCGTGCTTCAGGAGACCGCCGATGTACCAGCGCGCGATGTCCGAGAGGCCGCCGTAGCCCGCCTCGTCGTAGAACAGCGGCTTGCCCTCGAGCCAGAGCGACTGGTGGGTGTGCATGCCCGAGCCGTTGTCGCCCATGAGCGGCTTCGGCATGAAGGTCGCCGTCTTGCCCCACTCGAGCGCCGTGTTCTTGACGATGTACTTGAACTTCAGGATGTCGTCCGCAGCGGCGACCATCGTGTCGAAGCGGTAGTTGATCTCGTTCTGACCCGCGGTGCCGACCTCGTGGTGGCTGCGCTCGACCTGGAGGCCGGCCGCCTCGAGCTTGAGGACGATGTCGTCACGGAGGTCGGCCATCTGGTCGACCGGCGAGACGGGGAAGTAGCCGCCCTTGTACGGCGTCTTGTTGCCGAGGTTGCCGCCTTCCTCGACGCGGCTGCTGTTCCACGCGCCCTCGGAGGAGTCGACCTCGTAGAAGGAGCGGTTCTGGCGGACCTCGTAGCGCACGTCGTCGAAGATGAAGAACTCGGCCTCGGGGGCGAAGTACGCCGTGTCCGCGACGCCGGTCGAGGCGAGGTACTTCTCCGCCTTCTTCGCGACCTGGCGCGGGTCGCGGTGGTAGATCTCGCCGTTGCGCGGGTTGAAGATGTCGAACACGAGGATGAGCGTGCGCTCAGTCCGGAACGGGTCGATGTACGCCGTCGAGATGTCCGGGATGAGCTGAAGGTCGGACTCGTGGATCGACTGGAAGCCTCGAATCGAGGAACCGTCGAACAGCTGACCGACTGTGAAGAAGTCCTCATCGACGGTCGACGCGGGGATGTTGAAGTGCTGCTGCACACCCGGGAGGTCGGTGAACCGGATGTCGACGAACTTGACGTCGGTGTCCTTGATGAACTTCAGGACTTCGGACGAGTCCTTGAACAGGGGGTTGGACATAAGTGGAACTCCATCGATGGCGATCACGGCTGGAAGCCCAGCCGCGTCGAGACTAGCCAGGGAGGGTTTCGCCTCAGTCACGCATTTGTTTCCGGGGCGTTACCTGGCCGATGGGAGCCCGGTTCAGCGTGGACGCGGAGCGCGCACCCGCGTGGGATCAATGCCCTTCGGGATCTGCGAGCGGATATCGCGAGTCAGGGACTCGAGGCGCTTGGCGATCTCCCGCACCTCGGGCTTGCGCAGCTCGCGCTTGTAGGTGCGGAGCGTCGCGGTGATGCGGTGGAGCGGGACGGCATCCGCGTCAGGTCCGACATGCAGGATGTGGATCGGCACGTTCTTGGCGACCTTCGCGATCTTGTGGCGCTGGTCCGCGACGAGACGGCTCGTGCGAGACGTCGGTCCCTCCGCGATGAGGACGATGCCGCCTTTGCCGACCAGGCGGTACACGGCGTCCTGCGTCTTGGGGCTGAGCTCGACCGGCATCGGATCGCCCATCCAGCCGCCTCGGAGCGAGTTCTGGATGACTGCGCTCACCGCGCCAGGCTGGCCGGCGATCTGCGAGTACGCGGCCCGCTCGGCGCGACGGCCGAGGACGATGAGGAAGATCAGGACACCAGCGAGGATGCCGGTGATTGTGTAGAGGACGAAGCCGATCCAGTTGTCGCCGCTGAACAGGATCGAGACGACCACCGCGAGGATGATCGGGCCGAGGAAGCACGCGATGAGCACGGGCAGAGCGGCCCGGTCATGGCGGATGGTCATCTTGAAGACCTGGACCATCTGCTGCATGCGACCCGGTTCCTTGGTCGCACCCGTCGCGTTCTTGGATCTGGCCATGCGCTCAAGTCTACGGTGACCGGACCATCCGAAATCGCGCGTCGGCTCCACACGAGACCCCGTCCCCGAGGTCCTCCACAGTCGCCTTCAGCATGCTCCGTGCAGGGCGAGCGAGCCGGTCCAGGCTGTGCGGGTGGATTCGATCGGTGGCATGCCAGTCATTCGCATCCTGGGCTCGGGTGACCGCTCGACGACCTGGCTCGCCCAGGCACCGGACGGTCTCGTCGCGGTCAAGGTGCTCGAGGCGCAGCGTGACCCGGTGGAGGTGTTCGAGGAGGCGTCGGTCCTGTGGGCGGCACGAGGGCCTCACGTCGTCCGCGTCGAGCGCGGAGTCACCGACGAGCAGGGACACGTGGCGCTCGCGCTCGAGCCGGTGCTGCATCCGGTGCCGAACGCCCTCACCGTCAGCCAGGCGGCGACGCTGCTCGTGCCGATCCTCCAGGAGTTCGGGCGACTCCATCGGCTCCGAATCATCCATGGCGGGCGCCTGGCCGAGTCGGTCCTGCTCGACCAGACAGGCAGACCGGTGCTCATCGGGTTCGGCAGGGGGAAGGTCGACGCGACCGGAGCTGAGATCGCGGACGAGCGTCGTCGGCTCGCCGATTGGGCCGGACTCATGCTTTCGGGCACTCGCGCGAGGAGCGCGACGGAGTCCGCCGTGCTCGAGGACCTCCTGCGGGCTCTCGAGGCGGTCGATCCTGCCGCGGAGTGGATGGAGGGCTTCGCGAGGTGGATCCTGAGTCGCCTGGACCCGACCCCGCTCCCGATCGGCCAGGTGTCGAGTTCGTTCACTGAGTGCGATCACGCGGCGCTCAGGCCCAGGCAGTCAGCCGAGGCGCGCGCGATACCCGGAGCAGGCGCCGACCCGCGCACATCGCTGACGGGATGGCTGGCACGCCTGCGTCGGATGATCGGGGAGGTCCGTCGCGGATACCTCATCGCAGGGGCCGCGGCACTCGTGTGCGGGGTGCTCGCGGTCGCGCTCGCCGTGGCGCCGGAGCCCGGCGACATCGGCGACGAGGTCGCGATCGATCACATCCCGTCGGTCGACGAGCCCGATCCCGCTCGCGAGGCACCCGCGCCGTCCGCAGGGCCCCGGTCGTCGTTGCCGACCGAGACCATGCCCCCGAATGCGCCGAGTGCGCTGGGCATGAGTCCTGCCGCCCCGGTCCGTGAGACCGCCACTGCGGCAGCGACACGTCTCGCGGGGATCCGGGATGCCGTGCTCATCGACGTGATCGGCGATGCCGCGATCGTGGAAGGCGTGGCTGGAGACGACGCAGCCGTCCGAGTCCTCCTTGTGGAGGGCCCGGACGGCTGGCGGATCAGCAGCAGTGCTGAGGTCGATCAGTGACTCAGATGCCGAGGACTCCCGCGAAGTCCGCAGCCTCGAGACGGTCCTTGACCGCCGTGAGGTAGCGAGCGGCGTCCGCACCGTCGATGATGCGGTGGTCGTACGACAGCGCGAGGTAGACGAACGAGCGGATCGCGATCGCCTCGGTGCCGTCGACCTCGACCACGGCAGGACGCTTCGTGACGATGCCGGTGCCGAGGATCGCCGACTGCGGGAGGAAGACGACCGGCGTGTCGAAGAGCGCTCCGCGCGAACCGGTGTTCGTGAGCGTGAAGGTGCCGCCCGCGAGGTCATCCGGCTTGAGCTGGTTCGAGCGCGTCCGGTCGGCGAGGTCGGCGATCTCCTCTGCCCACTGCGCGATCGTCTTGCCGAGGGCGTTTCGGACGACCGGGGTCAGGAGGCCGCGGTCCGTGTCGACGGCGATCGAGATGTTTTCGGACGCCGGGTACACGATCGAGTCGCCCTCGACCGTCGCGTTGATGATGGGGTAGGCGGCGAGCGCCTCGGTCGCGGCGACCGCGAAGAACGGCATGAAGGAGAGCTTGCGGCCCGTCTTCGCGAAGAACTCGTCCTTGATCGAGTCCCGGTACTGCGCGATCCCCGTGACGTCGACCTCGACGACGGTCGTGAGCTGCGCGGTCGAGTTCATCGACAGCACCGCGCGCTCCGCGACGACCTTGCGGAGGCGCGACATCGGGACCGAGGTGCCGCGCAGCGGCGAGACCTCGAGCGGCGCAGCCTTCGCGCCGGGAGCGCTCGCGCTCGCGCCACCGGCCGCGGCGGCCTGGACGTCCTCCTTGCGGATGCGCCCACCCACGCCGGTGCCCTTGACCTTCGACAGGTCGACGCCGAGGTCCTTGGCGAGCTTGCGCACGATCGGGGTCACGTAGTCCGATGCCTCATCGCCCGCCGCGGGCGCCGCAGCCGGGGCGGCCGGTACGGCCGGTGCGGAAGGCGCAGGCGCAGCGGCGGCCGCCGGGGCGGCCGGGGCAGCGGGGGCAGGCGCCGGAGCTGCCTGGACGGGCTCCGGGGAGGCAGCGGGCTCCGGTGCGGGTGCGGGCTCCGGGGCGGCCTCGGCCGCGGCAGGAGCGGGAGCAGCGGGAGCCGCTGCGGCACTGCTGCCATCGCCGATGCGCGCGAGCACTGCGCCGACCTCGACCGTCTCGTCCTCGCCGACGAGGATCTCCTCGACGACGCCAGCGAACGGAGAGGGAATCTCGGTGTCGACCTTGTCGGTCGAGATCTCGACCAGCGGCTCGTCGACGGCGACAGTGTCGCCGACCTGCTTGAGCCAGCGGGTGACGGTGCCTTCGGTGACACTCTCACCGAGTGCCGGGAGGACGACGTCGCTCATTCTGGGTGCTCCTTACGTTGCTTGCAGTCTCAGATCGCGTGCAGGGGCTTGCCGGCGAGAGCCATGAAGGCCTCGCCGAGCGCCTCGTTCTGCGTCGGGTGGGCGTGGATCAGCGGTGCGACATCCTCGGGGTACGCCTCCCAGTTGACGACGAGCTGGGCCTCGGCGATGAGCTCGCCGACGCGTGCGCCGATCATGTGGATGCCGACGACCGGGCCCTCCTTCACCCGGATGACCTTGATCGATCCGGAAGTGTGCAGGATGTGGCTCTTGCCGTTGCCAGCCAGGTTGAACTCGTAGGTCTGGATCGCCTCGTCGCCGTACTCCGCACGCGCCTTGGCCTCGGTGAGACCGACCGATGCGACCTCGGGGTCGCTGTACGTGACCTTCGGGATGCTGCTGTCGGGGATGACGATCGGGTTGAGGCCCGCGATCTCCTCCGCGACGAAGATGCCCTGCTGGAACCCGCGGTGGGCGAGCTGGAGACCCGGGACGATGTCGCCCACGGCGTACACGCCGGGGATGTTTGTGCGGAGTCGCTCGTCGGTGATGACGAAGCCGCGGTCCATCGTGATGCCGACCTCCTCGAAGCCGAGGCCGGCGGTCTGCGGGCCGCGGCCGACCGCGACGAGGAGGTAGTCGCCTTCGAGGACGGTGCCGTCCTCGAGCGTGACCGTGACGCCGTCGGCGGTCTGCGTGGCGCTCTGGAAGCGGACGCCGAGCTTGAAGTTGATGCCGCGCTTGCGGAACGCGCGCTCGAACTGCTTCGAGATCGACTCGTCCTCGTTCGGGACGAGGTGGGGGAGCGCCTCGACGATCGTGACATCGGCTCCCCACGACTTCCACACACTCGAGAACTCGACGCCGATGACGCCGCCGCCGAGCACGATCGGGCGCTGCGGGACCTCCCCGAGCGCAAGCGCCTGCTCCGAGGTGAGGATGCGGCCGCCGATCTCGAGACCGGGGAGCGTGCGCGAGTAGGAGCCGGTCGCGAGGACGATGTGCTTCCCGACGAGCGTGGTGTCGCCGACCTGGACGGTCGTCGGCGACGTGAGTCGTCCCTCGCCCTCGATCGTGGTGATGCCGCGTGCCTTGAGGAGGCCCTGAAGGCCCTTCCACTTGGACGTGATGATCTCGTCCTTGTACGCCATGACGCTCGGGACGTCGACGCCCTCGAGCGTGGCGCGGACACCGAACTTCGCGGCGTCGCGGGCGGCGTCGGCGATCTCAGCGGCGTGGAGGAGCGCCTTCGTCGGGATGCAGCCGACGTGGAGGCAGGTGCCGCCGACCTTCGACTTCTCGACGAGCCCGACCGTCAGGCCAAGTTCGCTCGCCCTCAGTGCCGCGGCGTATCCGCCGCTGCCCGCTCCCAGGACGACAAGGTCGAAGTGCTGCTCAGCCATCACGTTTCCTCACTCTTGTGGAATGCCTCAAAAACCCTACCCCTTCGAGGCCGCGGCGCCCGGCTCCAGCGGAGCCTGGGCGAGCGAGCTCGCGAGCTCGACGATCGTGCGCAGCGTGACGCCGGTCGGGCCGCTCGCGGTGTAGCCGTAGCCGCCGCCCTCGTGGTTCGCGGGGCCGGCGATGTCGAGGTGCGTCCACGGGATCCGCGGAGCCCCCGGCTCATCCGAGACGCGGCCCACGAACTCCTGCAGGAAGATGCCTGCGATGATCATGCCGCCGGGCGCCCCGAGCTTGACATTGGCGATGTCCGCGACGTCCGAGTCGAGCTGCGAGCGGAAGTCCTCCGGCAGGGGGACCGGCCAGAACGACTCGCCGACCGCCTTCGAGACCTCGATGACCCGCTCGGTGAGCTGCTCGTCGCCCATCGCGGCGACGATGCGTCCGCCGAATGCCTGGCGCGCGGCTCCGGTGAGCGTGGCGACGTCGATGATCGCGTCGGGGCGGTCCTCGCTCGCGCGGACGAGTCCGTCGGCGAGCACGAGGCGACCTTCGGCGTCCGTGTTGAGCACCTCCACGGTGGTGCCGCCGCGGATCGTGATGACGTCATTCGGCCGGGTCGCCGTGCCGCTCGGCATGTTCTCGGCGATGCACAGCCAGGCGGTCACGCGGATGGGCGTGCCGAGCTTCGCGACCGCGATGGCGGCGGCGAGCACCGTCGCCGCGCCGGTCATGTCGTACTTCATGCCGACCATGCCGGTGGCGGGCTTGAGCGAGAGACCGCCCGAGTCGAACGTGATGCCCTTGCCGACGAGCGCGAGGTGCTGGGTCGCGCCCTCGGGGTGATAGTCGACGGCGACGAGGCGCGGGGGGCGGTTCGAGCCCTGGCCGACGCCGAGGATGCCGCCGAAGCCTCCCTCGGCGAGCTCGCGCTCCGTGAGCACGGTCGCCGTGATCGGGATGCCGGCGGCGGCGAGCTCGGCGACGGCCTCGCTCGCGCGCTGCGCGAACGTCTCCGGGTAGAGATCCGACGGCGGAGTGTTGACGAGATCGCGGACGAGATGGATCGAGCCGGCGGTCGCAGCGGCCTGCTCGATCGCGCTGACATCGACGAGATCCTCGCGGACGTGGAACGCGATCGCGCGGGCGGGAGCGCGCTTGGCGGACGGAGCCGAGCGGTACTCGTCGAACGAATACGCGCCGATCGCTGCGCCTTCGATCGCCGCGACCAGCTCGTCTCGAGCGCCGAGCGGGACGGCGAACGCGATGCGCTCGACGCCGCGGACCTGCCTCGTCACCGAGCCGGCGATGCGCCGCCAGGCGTTCGCGTCGGGATTCGCGGTGCCGGTCCCGACGAGCGCGATGCTCGATGCCGCCCCGACCACGGCTGGGATCCGACGGACCTCGTCCGCCGCTCCCGTCACGCCTATCGCCGGAAGCGACGACGCGAGCTGCTCGGCCACAGCGCCGTCCGCGAGGAGGACAGGGCCGTCGTTCGACCTGCCGATCGCGAAGACCAGGACGTCCGCCTGCGTCTGGAGAGGATCAGTCGACTCGATGGTGAACTCGGGGATCGTCACCTCGCAATCCTAGGCTTCGCGGCGTCGAGTTCGCGGAGGGCTTGACGGAGCGATCGGCCGCGTGCTCCCGTCGCGAACTAGGCTGGAGCCGTGAAGGATCCAGCGGAGCTCTACGAGATCATCGGCGATCTCGCCAGCGTGCCGCACGGCCTCGACCTCATCGTCGGGATGACCGGATTCGCCGACGCGGGTGCCGCGGTCGTGCAGATGTCGACGTTCCTGCTCGACGAGCTCGACTCCCAGGAGCTCGTCGTCTTCGACAACGACGAGCTGCTCGACTATCGCTCCCGCAGGCCGATCATGGTCTTCGACCGCACGCGGCTGGCGGAGTACCGGCCGCCGCGGCTCGTCCTTCACCTCATGTGGGACGAGGTCGGCGCGCCGTTCCTCCTCCTCACCGGCTACGAGCCGGACACGAAGTGGGAGCGGTTCTCCACCGCGGTCCTCGACCTCATCGATCGCCTGGGCGTCGCGCGCACGACATGGGTGCACGCGATCCCGATGCCGACGCCGCACACGCGTCCGATCGCCATGACGGTGAGCGGCAACCGGGAGGAGCTCATCGAGTCGATGAGCGTCTGGCGGCCCGAGACCGAGTTCCCGTCGACCGCGATGCACCTCATCGAGTACCGCCTCACGACACTCGGCCATCCGACGGCCGGATTCGTCCTCCTCGTGCCGCACTACCTGGGGGACACGACCTATCCGAGCGCCGCGGTCGCCGCACTCGAGGCGCTCACATCCGCGACCGGCCTCGCCTTCCCCACCGATCGCCTCCGCGAGGAGGGACGCGAGTTCCTGGGGCGGATCGAGGAGCAGGTCCAGTCGAACGTCGAGCTCCAGCGGCTCGTCGAGCACCTCGAGCATCGTCACGACAGCTATATCAACGAGAATCCGCTGCCATCGCAGCTGATCGAGAGCGATGGCACCATCCCCACCGCCGATCAGATCGCGGAGGAGCTGCAGAAATTCCTCGCGACACGTCGTGAGGACACGGACTTCGACTCGTGAGCGGAGCTGATCCCCGAGCGGTCAGCCACGCGACCACGACGGTGGCGACGCCCAGACAGTCCAGATGGGCGATCTTCGTGTGCATCGTCGTGATCCTCGCGTACCTCTCCGCGGTCACGCAGCGCAGCTCGCTCGGCGTCGCGAGCGTCGAGGCGACCGAGCGGTTCGAGGTCGCCGCGACCGCGCTGTCGGCGCTCGCCGTCGCGCAGCTCATCACCTACGCGGGCCTGCAGATCCCGATCGGCGCGCTCATCGACCGCTACGGTCCCCGCATCCTGCTCATCTCGGGCGCGGTGCTCATGACCGCCGGCCAGGTCGTGGTGGCGATCGCGCCGGACATCGGGACCGCGATCGTCGGGCGCATCCTCGTCGGCGCCGGCGATGCCACGACGTTCCCGTCCGGGATCCGCATGCTCGCGATGTGGCTCGACGGCAGGCGGCTGCCGTTCATGACGCAGATCTACTCGCAGGTGGGCCAGCTCGGGCAGATCCTGTCCGCCTTCCCGTTCATGGTGCTGCTGCATGTCGCGGGCTGGGTGCCGGCGTTCATCAGCGCCGCCTCGCTCGCATTCATCGCGGGCGTCATCTTCACCGTCGTGACCGCCGCGGCCGGCGCGCCGCCCACGAGCCAGACCTTCCACCGCCTCGGCCTGCGGGACACGGTCAAGCACGTCGTCGAGGCGATGCGTCGACCGGGTACGAGGATCGGCTTCTGGGCGCATTTCGTCTCGCAGTCGCCGGTCAACGTGTTCGTGCTCATGTGGGGGTTCCCGTTCCTCACGGTCGGCGTGGGGCTCGACGGGGGTCTGGCGACGCTCCTGCTGAGCCTCGTGACGGTGACCGGGCTCATCATCGGCCCCATGCTCGGGATCCTGTCGGCGCGGTTCCCCCTGCGACGCAGCGACATCATCCTCGGCATCGTCGCGGCGATGGCCGTCGCATGGATCGCGGTGCTCGCGTGGCCCGGTACCCCGCCGGTCTGGCTCGTCGTGGTGCTCATCTGCGTCATCGCCATCGGCGGCCCCGGCAGCATGATCGGCTTCGACTTCGCGCGGACCTACAACCCCGCGCGCCAGCTCGGCTCCGCGAACGGCGTCGTCAATGTCGGCGGCTTCCTGGCGACCTTCGTGATCATGTTCCTCATCGGAGTCGTCCTCGATCTGCTCCGCACGCCCGGTGGCGGGGTCGACGATCTCTACTCGCTCGAGGCGTTCCGCGTCGCATTCCTCGTCCAGTTCCCGGTCATCGGCATCGGCGTTGTCATGCTCCTGATCGCCCGGCGGCGGATGCGCCGGTCGCTTCGTCAGGAGGAGGGAATCGTCGTGGCTCCGCTGTGGTTGTCTCTCGTGCGGCGTGTGCGACACGGCGCGCTGCGCGCCGATAGGGCGCGTCGCGATGCTGTGAGATAATGGATGACTCAGACCCTGTTCTGGTCCGCGGAATCTCCGAGGACTTGACAAGGGTCTTCGTCATGCCGCCGGTGACTGCACCGACCCCAATGCGTGACACTGAGGCCCCCAGAAGGTGGACGATATGGCGACAGCTAGCAAGAAGACCGTGACCGAAGAGCCAGAAGTCCCGGCCGAGGCCGCCGCGACCAAGACGACGGCGAAGAAGACCACCGCGGCGAGGAAGACCACCGCGAAGTCGACTTCTGCGGCGAAGTCGAAGACGGCGAGGGCGGACGCGCCCGCCGAGCTGGCTGCCAAGACCCGCTCGACCCGCTCGAAGAAGGCCGCGGCGAAGGACGATCCCGAACTCGACGCCGTCGAGGTCGATGACGAGGTCATCGAGGTCGACGTCGAGGATGTGCCCGCTGTCGCCGCCGCGGTCGAGGAGGTCGTCGAGGACGTCGTCGACGACGAGGAGACCGACGATGACGATGACGAGGTCCGGTCGACCGGCAAGGATGAGGAGCTCCCGACCGGCGCCATCCGACTCAGCGCGGTCGACGATGACGACGTCCCGGCCCAGTCGGCGCAGATCACGGGCGCCACGGCCGACCCGGTCAAGGACTACCTGAAGCAGATCGGCAAGGTCGCCCTGCTCAATGCGGAGCAGGAGGTCGAGCTCGCGATGCGCATCGAGGCCGGCCTGTTCGCCGAGGAGAAGCTGTCGAAGATGACGCCCGAGGAGCGCCGCTCCAAGTACGGGCGCGAACTCGATTGGATCGCCCGAGACGGCCAGCGCGCGAAGTCGCACCTGCTCGGTGCGAACCTCCGCCTCGTGGTGAGCCTCGCGAAGCGCTACACCGGTCGCGGCATGCAGTTCCTCGACCTCATCCAGGAAGGCAACCTGGGCCTCATCCGCGCGGTCGAGAAGTTCGACTACACGAAGGGCTTCAAGTTCTCCACGTATGCCACGTGGTGGATCCGACAGGCGATCACCCGCGCGATGGCCGACCAGGCCCGCACGATCCGCATCCCCGTGCACATGGTCGAGGTCATCAACAAGCTCGCGCGCGTCCAGCGCCAGATGCTCCAGGACCTGGGGCGCGAGCCCACGCCGGAAGAGCTGAGCCGCGAGCTCGACATGACGCCGGAGAAGGTCATCGAGGTCCAGAAGTACGGTCGCGAGCCCATCTCGCTCCACACCCCGCTCGGCGAGGACGGCGACAGCGAGTTCGGTGACCTGATCGAGGACACGGAGGCGGTCGTGCCTGCCGACGCGGTCGGCTTCACGATGCTCCAGAAGCAGCTCGAGCAGCTCCTCGACTCCCTCTCGGAGCGCGAGGCCGGGGTCATCCGCATGCGATTCGGTCTCGGCGACGGCCAGCCGAAGACGCTCGACCAGATCGGCGACACCTTCGGCGTCACGCGCGAGCGCATCCGCCAGATCGAGTCGAAGACGATGGCGAAGCTGCGCCACCCGTCGCGCTCGCAGGCGCTTCGCGACTACCTCGAGTAGGCCGAGCGTGCGCTACTTGCTCCCGATCGCGATCGGGCGGGCTGTCCAGTGGCTTGCGCGCGTGCGCGGGGGCAAGGGCAGCGGCATCCCCGGTGTCGTCGTGAATCGGCTGGCGCCGGGCCTCCTGCCCCGTGTGCTCCGCTCGTTCCCGCAGGGCCTCGTGGTCGTGAGCGGCACGTCCGGCAAGTCGACGACGACGAAGATGGTCGCCACGATGATCGCCGCGCACGGCCTCAAGGTGTTCACGAACGGCTCGACGGCGAATCTGCCGCAGGGCATCACCTCGGCGGTGCTCGACCAGGGCGATGCCTTCGGCCGGATCGACGCGGACATCGCGGTGCTCGAGCTCGACGAGGCATATGGCGCGAAGATGGCACCCGACTACCTGGCGCAGAACGTCGTCCTGACGAATGTCATGCTCGACGACCTCGAGCGGTTCCGCAGCGCGGAGCACGTCGCGAGCCTGCTCGAGCGCATCGCGGATCGCGCCACCGAATCGCTCGTGGTGAACGCCGACGACCCGTACCTGGCGGGTGTCGCGGACCGCGCCGCGCAGCGGGGGATCACCGTCGGACGCTTCGGCGTCTCGCAGGCGGTCCTCGAGCGCCAGCCGCACGGCCTGGGGCTGGTGAAGACCGCGCCGAAGCGCATGAGCGCGCTCGACGGGACCCGTGTGGAGTTCGTCGACGGGCTCGACATCACCCTGTCGATCGCGGGCACGCGAGCTCGGACGGTGATTCCGTCCCGCGGCGTGCACTACGCGGCAGATGCCGCCGCCGCGATCGAATCGGCTCGTCTCGTGCTCGGCTCGCGCTGGGACCTCCAGACCGCGCTCGATGCGCTGGCCGCCATCGAGCCGGTGTTCGGTCGTGGCGAGACCGTCGAGATCAAGGGCCAGATCGTCGACTTCGTGCTCGTGCAGAACACGGCGAGCTTCCAGCTGAACACCGACGGACTCGGCTCCGACCGCGGCCCGGTCTTCCTCGCGGTCGGCGAGGAGGAGCATGACCCCTCATGGCTCTGGACCGTGCATCCTGGGCTGCTCGGTCGTGTCGACATCGCATCCGGCCCGAAGGCCCAGGACATCGCGACGAGGCTCGTGTACGCGGGCGTCGAGGTCGGCGAGGTGGACCGGGACCTCATCCCGGCGTTCGAGCGGTTCCTCACGCTGCCGACCGCGACCGGCAAGCGCACCGCGGTGTTCACGGCGTCGCAGATGCGCGCGCTCAGGCGCGAGTACGGCTTCGTCCGCGCGGAACTGGAGGGGGAGCACTGATGTCGATCGCGATCTGGTCGATCGCTCCGGGCTGGGGCAATATCAACGGCGACTCCGGCAATGCCGAGGTGCTCGCCGCACGCGCGCGCTGGTGCGGTGTCGACAGCGAGATCGTCGCCGTCGCTCCGGGCGAGGTGCCGACGAAGGCGCCCGACGCGATCATCATCGGTTCAGGGTTCGATGCTGACATCGACGAGGTCCTGGCGGGGCTGCGGGCCGTGGAGTCGGCGATCCTTGCGGCGATCGCCACCGAGGCGCCGCTGCTCGCGATCGGCACGGGCTGGGAGCTGCTCTCGCGATCGCTCGAGCTGGCATCCGGTGAGGTCTATGAGGGCCTCGGCGTCTTCGGGGGCCGTGCGGTGCCGGGAGACTTCCGGACCGGCGACGTGCTCATCGACTCGCCGTTCGGCGAGCTGATCGGCTACGAGTACCACGTCCGCAGCTATGAGCTGGGGACGAGTGAGGCACCGCTCGGCCGGATCATCCATGGATCGGGGAATGCCCCGGGCTCGGGTGTCGAAGGCGCCATGGTCGGCACCGCGTACGGCACGAGCCTCCGCGGGCCGGTGCTCGCACGCAATCCGCGATTCGCCGACCACGTCCTGGCTCTGGCCGCGAAACATGCCGGTGTCGAACTGGGCGAGCCCTCGCCTGAGCTGGCCCGGGTGGATACCTGGCAGGCGGATATCACGGCGCGCACGGTCGCGAGCCTGCGCTCCTAGCCGCGTGCGTCGCGGGCGTCGACGTGACGGCCGAGCGTGATGCCGGGGGAGGTCAGCTGTCCTGCAGGAGTCGCGCCGACTCGTCGAGCCACTCGATGGCAGTCGGGCGCAGCTTCTCCTCGAACTTCGTCGCGTGGTGCGCGCAGAAGTACAGCTCGCCGCTCGCGAGCGTAGCCCGCACATAGGCCTGCGCCCCGCAGGAATCGCAGCGGTCCAGGGCGGTGAGGATGTACTCGGTCGTGGTGACGTCGGCGGTCTTGTCAGCGATCTGCGTCATGGGGTCCTCCTGCCCTCGTGGCACCTATGCAAACACACCGCGACTGCGAAACGGTGTCAAACACGTCACGGTTTGCCGCTGTTTCGCTGAGGGCTTAGCCGCCTGGCGCCACGTAGGTTGGAATCCATGGCAGATGACTACTCGGCACGCCATCTCTCGGTGCTCGAGGGCCTCGAGGCGGTCCGCAAGCGTCCCGGCATGTACATCGGCTCGACGGATTCCCGCGGCCTCATGCACTGCCTCTGGGAGATCATCGACAACTCGGTCGATGAGGCGCTCGCCGGGTTCGGGAGCAGCATCGAGGTGATCCTCCACGACGACGGCTCGGTGGAGGTGCGTGACCATGGGCGCGGCATCCCCGTCGACGTCGAGCCGAAGACGGGGCTCACGGGTGTCGAGGTCGTCTTCACGAAGCTGCATGCGGGTGGCAAGTTCGGCACCGGGTCCTACGCGGCGTCCGGCGGGCTGCACGGCGTCGGCGCGTCGGTCGTGAACGCGCTCTCGGAGCGCCTCGACGTCGAGGTCGATCGCGACGGCAGGACGTGGGCGATGAGCTTCCACCGCGGCGAGCCGGGGGTGTTCGACGGCGCAGGACCGCACGCGAAGTTCACCCCGTTCGAGTCGTCGAGCGAGCTCCGTGTCATCGGCAAGGTCCCCAAGGGGGTCACCGGCACTCGGGTCCGCTACTGGGCGGACCCGCAGATCTTCACACGCGGCGCGACGTTCCAGCCGAGCGAGCTCATCGACCGGCTGCGGCAGACCGCATTCCTCGTCCCGGACCTGAGGCTCAGCCTGACTGCTCCGGACGCGGATGGCGGCCGGGTCACCGAGGAGTTCCATTTCGCGGGAGGCATTGCGGAGTTCGTCGAGCACCTTGCGCCGGACGCGGGGATCATGGACACCTGGCGCATCCAGGGCACGGGCCAGTTCACCGAGACCGTGCCGGTGCTCGATGAGCGCGGGCACATGGTCTCGCAGGAGGTGGAGCGCGAATGCCACGTCGACATCGCATTCCGCTGGGGCACCGGCTATGACACGACCTTCCGCTCCTTCGTGAACATCATCGCCACGCCGAAGGGCGGGACGCATCAGGCCGGCTTCGAGCAGGGGCTCGTGAAGTTCCTGCGCGCGGAGGCGGAGAAGAACGCGCGGAAGCTCAAGCTCGGCAACGACAAGCTCGAGAAGGACGACGTCCTCGCCGGGCTCACCGCCGTCCTCACGGTGCGCCTGCCCGAACCGCAGTTCGAGGGCCAGACCAAGGAGGTGCTCGGCACTCCCGCGGTCCGACAGATCGTCGCCAACGTCCTCGCGAAAGGGTTGAAGGAGCGCTTCGCCTCGACGAAGCGCGACGACAAGGCGCAGACGAGCCTCATCCTGGAGAAGGTCGTCGCCGAGATGAAGGCGCGCATCTCCGCGCGGGCGCACAAGGAGACGCAGCGCAGGAAGAACGCCCTCGAGACCTCGTCGCTCCCGGCGAAGCTCGTCGACTGCCGATCGAATGACGTCGAGCGCAGCGAGCTCTTCATCGTCGAGGGCGATTCGGCGCTCGGCACCGCGAAGCTCGCGCGCGACAGCGAGTACCAGGCGCTCCTGCCGATCCGCGGCAAGATCCTCAACGTCCAGAAGGCCTCGATCTCCGACATGCTGTCGAATGCGGAGTGCGCGGCGATCATCCAGGTCATCGGCGCCGGCTCGGGGCGGACCTTCGATCTCGAGGCGGCTCGCTACGGCAAGGTCATCATCATGTCCGATGCGGATGTCGACGGCGCGCACATCCGGACGCTGCTGCTGACGCTGTTCCACAAGTACATGCGGCCGCTGCTCGAGGCGGGGCGCGTGTATGCGGCGGTGCCGCCGCTGCACCGGGTCGTGGTGCTGAATCCCGGCACAAAGCCGAATGAGGTCATCTACACCTATTCCGAGGCGGAGCTGCAGAGTGTGCTCGCGAGCCTGAAGAAGGCGGGGAAGCGCTACCAGGACCCGATTCAGCGCTACAAGGGTCTCGGCGAGATGGACGCGGACCAGCTCGCGACGACGACGATGGACCGCTCGCACCGGCTGCTTCGGCGCGTGACGGTGGGGGATGCCGAGAAGGCGGCGCAGATCTTCGAGCTGCTCATGGGCAACGAGGTTGCGCCGCGCAAGGAGTTCATCATCGCGGGCGATGGGCTCGACCGGTCACGCGTCGACGCCTGACCGGCCGAGCCCATCGGCTCAGGACGCCTGCGTCTGGAGCGACAGACGGGACGCCGCGTTCATGCGGCGACCGAGCGAGACGATGACGAGGAATGGCAGGACGATCCAGAACAGGTTCGGCAGGACGCCGATGAACAGGAAGCCTGCGATGTCGCCTGAGTTGATCGAGTGGATCGTCTTCTCGAGGCCGCTCGTCGCCTCGATCGTGAAGTAGGCGACCGTCTTCCAGAAGGTCGCGACAGAGACGATGAGGCCGAGGACTGCCGCGAGCGGCTTGCGGAGGTTGAAGAACACGACGACGAGTCCGATGACCTCGACGAGGTTCAGCCAGGACTGCGCGTCGCCCCACGCGGAGCTCGCATTGCCGCCGTACGTCTTGTCGTACTGGCCGTACAGGACGTGTCCTGCCCAGAACCCGGCCATCGGGCCGCCCTCGTGCGAGATCGGCCCGAGGAGGATGTAGCAGGCGTCATAGGTCTGGATCACCGCCGAGATGATGAACCAGACGAGGACCCAACGGGGGATGGTGAGCTTGGCTGCGGTAGACACGACGAGCATTCTCTCGGTGCGGCGTGTCCAGGGGCGCTGCGACCCGCCGGTGTGCCCGACCAGCCGTCGACAGAGCGGAAGCTCGCGGCTACAGGCTGAAGCCGACCGAGCCGACCACGCCGTCGAGCGGTGATCCGGAGGCGTCGCGCTTGGCGCCGGGGTCGGGCAGGGAGCGCTGCGAGCCGTCCGGTCCGACGGCCAGTGCCGGGGCAGGGCCCGCCCAGGCGAGCGCGAGCGAGCTCTCGCCCTTGAGGAATGCGTGAGCGCGGACCCCGCCCGTCGCGCGGCCCTTGCCCGGGAACTCGGTCAGGTACGAGACCTTCGCACGACCTGGGTCGGCGCCGGGGAGCACCCCGTCGGGAGTCGAGATCGTCACGACGACGGCATCCGGGCTGGAGGCCACGGAGAAGAAGCCGATGACGCTCGCGCCCTTGCCGAGGTTGATGCCGGCCATGCCGCCCGCGGCAGCGCCTTGGGGCCGCACGTTCGATGCGGCGAAGTGGAGGAGCTGCGCGTCGGACGTGATGAAGACAAGCTCATCGGTGTCGGGCCCCTGGCCGACGCCGACGACGGCATCGCCGGCCTTGAGCGAGATGATGTCGAAGGCAGGCTTCGACGGCCAGGAGCCGGGGGTGACGCGCTTGACGACACCGTCGCGCGTGCCGAGCGAGATGGGGTGCTCTGAATCGAGGGAGACGAGCCCGAGGAGCGTCTCTTTGCGATCGAGTCCCAGGTAGTCGGCGGCTTTCGCTCCCGCCGCGAGCTGGATCGAGTTGGATGGGACGCTCGGCAGGTCGACTGCGGTGAATCGGATGAGCCGACCAGCCGACGTGACGGCGCCGATCTCGGTGCGTGTCGTGGTGGTGAGGCGCGAGCGGATCGCGTCGTGCTTCGAGCGTCGCGGAGCCCGGGGGATCTCGAGGTCGTCAGCGGCTTCGACGCGGATCATCCGGCCGGTCGTCGACAGGATGACCTCGCACGGCACATCAGGGATCTCGAGCGAGGGAAGCGCGGCACCGGAGCGCTTGGATCCGGAGCCGGTGGCTGCGGTCCCGGCGGACCCGCCCGCGGTCGGCGCGGTATTCATGAGCACGGTGCGGCGTGGCGTGCCGAGCCGGTTGGCGACCTCGTCGAGCTCGGCGCTCACGAGTGCGACGAGCTTGGCGTGCGAGCCGAGGACCTCTTCGAGCTCGGCGATCTGCGCGAGGAGCGAGTCGCGCTCCGCCTCGAGCTCGATGCGCGAGAACTTCGTCAGGCGACGCAGGCGCAACTCGAGGATGTACTCGGCCTGGATCTCGGTGAGGTCGAAGACCGCCTGGAGGCGCGACCTGGCTTCCTCGCTGTCCTCCGAGGTGCGGATGACCTGGATGACCTCGTCGATGTCGAGGATCGCGATGAGGAGGCCTTCGACGAGGTGCAGGCGCTCCTTGCGCCGCGCGAGGCGGAACTCGCTGCGGCGACGGACGACGGAGATCCGGTGGTCGAGGTAGACCTGGAGCAGGTCGCGGAGGCCGAGCGTGCGCGGTCCGCCGTCGACGAGCGCGACGTTGTTGATCGAGAAGCTCTCCTCGAGCGGGGTGAGCCGGTAGAGCTGCTCGAGGACGGCGGTGGGGCTGAACCCGGTCTTGATGTCGATGACGAGGCGCAGGCCGTGCTTGCGGTCGGTGAGGTCTGCGACATTCGCGACGCCCTGGATCTTCTTGGACTGGACGCCTTCCTTGATCTTGTCGATGACCTTCTCGGTCCCGACGAGGTAGGGCAGCTCGGTGACGACGAGCGAGGCGCGGCGTCCGGAGTTGTCGATCGCGACCTTCGCCCGGGTGCGGAAGGATCCCCGACCCGTCTCGTACGCCTCGCGGATGCCGTCGAGCCCGACGATGATGCCCCCGGAGGGCAGGTCAGGGCCGGGGATGAACGTCATGAGCTCCTCGACGGTCGCGTCGGGATGCTCGAGGAGGTGGCGGGCGGCCGCGACGGCCTCGATGAGGTTGTGCGGCGCCATGTTCGTCGCCATGCCGACCGCGATGCCGCTTGCGCCGTTGACGAGGAGGTTCGGGAATGCCGCCGGGAGGACCTCCGGCTGCATGATCTGGTTGTCGTAGTTGGGGACGAAGTCGACGACCTCTTCGTCGAGACCCTCGGTCATCGCGAGCGCGGCAGCGGTGAGCCGCGCCTCGGTGTAGCGGGATGCGGCGGGACCGTCGTCGAGCGACCCGAAGTTGCCGTGGCCGTCGACGAGCGGCACGCGCATCGCGAAGTCCTGGGCGAGTCGCACCATCGCGTCGTAGATCGCGGCGTCGCCGTGCGGGTGGAGCCGGCCCATGACGTCGCCGACGACACGGGCGCTCTTGACGTGGCCCCGGTCCGGACGGAGCCCCATCTCCGTCATCTGGAAGAGGATGCGCCGCTGGACCGGCTTCAATCCGTCGCGAGCGTCGGGGAGCGCTCTGGAGAGGATGACGGAGTATGCGTACTCGAGGAACGAGCCCTGCATCTCGGTCGCGACATCGATTTCCTCGATGCGCTCGCCATCGGATTCGGGGAGGGTCGTGGGTGCGGCAGCCATAAGATCGTCGCCATGCTACCTACGGTCGGCGCTGGCTCCGTGAGCCTTGCCGACGTGATGCGCGATTGCCTCTCGGCGGTCCGCGGCCAGCCCAGCCGGCTGGGACTCCCGATGGTGGATCGGGCGCTCGTCATCCTCATCGACGGCCTCGGTGCGGACAACCTGAAGGCTCGCGCGGGTCATGCGCGGACGCTCGCGTCGGCGATGCGGACGAGGGCTGACGTGCTCGACACGGGTGTCCCCACGACGACCGCGGCTGCGCTCTCGAGCCTCACGACCGGCACGAGGCCGGGAGAGCACGGCGTCGTCGCGTATTCCGGCCTCGTGCCCGCGAGCGGTGTCGTCGTGAACCAGCTCCAGGGCTACGACGATGGCTCGCTCCCGGCCGGCTGGCTGCGGCGTCCCACGCTCTTCGCCGAGGCGGTCGCGTCCGGGCTGTCTGCCTTCGCATTCGGCTCGGCCCGCTACCGCGACTCGGGGTTCACCCGCGAGGTGCTCGGCGGAGCGCGGTACGTCGCCGGGGTCTCGATCGATGACCGAGTGGGGGCTGCGGCCGAGGCGCTCGCGGATCGGTCCTGGCGGGGGATCGGCTACTGCTACCTCGCCGAACTCGACATGGCAGGGCATCGTGAGGGGTGGCAGTCCGGCGACTGGGTCGACGCGCTCGAGCGCGTCGATGCGGCGATCGGCGAGCTCGTCCGATCGCTCGGCAGGGGCGCCGGGGTGATCGTGACCGCGGACCACGGCATGGTCGACGTCCCGGAGCACTCGCGGCTGGCGATCCCCGATGATTCGTCGCTGTGGGACGGCGTGGCAGCGCTCGCGGGCGAGCATCGGCTGCTCCATCTCCATCTGGAGGACGACGCGGATCCGGATGCCGTCGCCGCGCGCTGGCATGAGGCGGAAGGCGACCGGGCCTGGGTGGCGACCCGCGCGGAGGCGATCGAGGCGGGCTGGTTCGGCGAGGTCGAGCCCGAGGTGCTCGAGCGCATCGGGCATGTCATCGTCGCCGCGCGCAAGGATGTCGCGTACTACACGGAGAGCGCCCTCGCGGGGAGCGCGGGGCGCATGGTCGGGCAGCACGGCTCATGGACGCCCGCCGAACGCAGGGTCCCGCTGCTCAGATTCGGTGACTTCGCGCGGGGATGATGCCGCTGCCGCGCGTGGTCGCGCGGCTGGCGGTCAGGCGAGATCGTCGTCTGACTTCGCGCCGAAGACGATCTCGTCCCAGCTCGGGAGGTTGGGTCGACCGCGCCGCTTGGAGGATTGCGCGTGCGGAGCAGCACGCCCCGTCTGCTGCGACTCGGTCGGCGCAGACGCCTCGCCCGGGGGCTCTTCGACGGTCGTGACCTCGACGTCGACGATGCGGAACGAGCTCGTCACAGGACGAGGGGATTCGTCCTCCACCTCAGGGATGACCGCTTCGCGCTCGCCGCGCCGACGTCGGAGCGCCTCGAGGAGGTCCGCCGTCTGGTTGCTGGCTGCGTCGCGCTGCGGCTTCGGCCTGCCTACCGGAGCGAGAATCGGCCCGCTGTCGCTCAGCTCGGCTGGGTCGATTCGGAATGCATCGGAGTCGAACCGCGCCTCCTCATCGATGCGCGGCTGCTCGGCGGGCTCGGGGACGATCGGGGCGACGGCGCGCAGTCGCGGCACCTCGGGCTCCGGGACCGCCTCCTGCCGGGAGAGGCCGACGGCCTCGGCGTTGATGGGGGACAGCGCCTGGCGCTTCGGGTCGAACTGCCAGCGGGCGTCGTGCTCGACCGCGCCCATGAGGAACGACAGCTTCACGATCCAGCCGGTCGACTCCTTCCAGCTCGACCAGTGCTCGCCGACGGCGCCGATGATGCGCAGCCGCTCGAGGATCGCGTCGCCGAAGTGGGTCGGCGGTGCGAGTGGGTCGGCGGAGGCGGTGTGGACCGGCACGGCGAGCGCGGATTCGATCACGTACTCGCGCTCGGCCATCACAGGACCCTCGAAGCGCTCGATGAACTCGAGCGGAGCGCCCGTGAGCGCCGCGACCTCCTGGGCCGTCATGCCACCGCGGATGTGTGCCTGGATCTCCTTCGGACTCAGGCGCGCGGTCGCCTCGGAGTGAGCCGCTTCGCGGATCCGCGCGTGGAGGTGCTCGTCGATCGCAAGCCGGAATTCAGACCCGTCGTCCGCGACGAGGGTGAGCTTTCCGCCTTCGACACCCGTGATGTGCAGGTCCTGCATGGAGCGATGGTGACACGCGAGAGGCGAAAAGCCCGGGAATACACCGGGCGCGCCGCATGTTCGGTGCGCTTGGAGCCGGCGGTTTGCGTTCGTGAAGCGATTCATGCAGACTGTGCGCGCCGTTCGGCCTTGAACTGGTATCTGAGGACTGGAAACGCATGGCGACCGACTACGACGCACCCCGCAAGACTGATGACGACAGCGACTCGATCGAGGCCCTGAAGGAGCGCGTTCCGGACGCCCAGAGCCCGAACATCGACGCGGATGATGCGGACAACCCCGCGGGCTTCGAGCTCGCCGGCGCCGATCTGTCGGACATCGAGGAGTTCGAGGTTGTCGTCCTCCCGGAGCAGGCGGACGAGTTCACGTGCGTGAGCTGCTTCCTCGTCAAGCACCGCTCGCAGCTGGACCACGAGGACAAGAAGCTCGGCGGCTCGATCTGCAAGGAGTGCGCGGCCTGATCGCTCAGGCGGTCTGGGCCGTCGCGGCTCTGAGCGCGGTGGCCAGCTCCTGCGGACGGCGGGAGCTGACGAGCCAGTAGGGGACCGGGTCCGCCGGGTCGATGTTCTCGACCCGCACCACGTCCTTCACCCAGCCGCGGATGAGCGTGTAGGCGCGCGCATCGAGCTCGCGTCCGCGCGCGATGAACACGTCGTCACCCGTGATCACCGTGATCTCGCCGACTGCCGTGAGCGGAAGCCGCGCCCGGCCGGCGACGAAGGTGTCGGCGGTGACCTCGATCGTCGGCGTCGTCGCGATGAGGAAGACGACGGCGGCCGCATACAGGATGATCGCGGCGGGGATGCCGACCCATACCCCGATGGGCAGGAAGACGAGCAGGCCGCCCGGGATGAGGAGCGCGGTCGCGATGAAGATCCAGGGGCCGGGCCAGAGTCGTTCGCGGTAGGTCACCCGTCCATCCTCCCAGTGCGAGCCCCAGGAGCCCTGACAGCCTCGGTGCACTACTCTCGATGAAGTGACGGAAGGCATTCCTGTGCTCATCGCGGCCGTCGAAGGACGCGAGCTGCGGATCCCGGTCTACGCGCACCCCGGCGATGCGGGCGCGGACCTCCACTCCGCGGTCGCGCTGACGCTCGGGCCGGGTGAGCGCGCCCTCGTGCCCACCGGCGTGTCCATCGCGTTGCCCGACGGCTTCGCGGCATTCGTCGTGCCGCGCAGCGGGCTCGCGGCCAAGCACGGCATCACGATCGTGAACTCCCCGGGGACGGTCGACGCGGGATACCGCGGGGAGATCAAGGTGTGCCTGCTGAACACGGACCGCAGCGAGCCGTTCGAGATCGCCGAGGGCGACCGGATCGCGCAGCTGATCATCATGCCCGTCACGCGCGCGCAGTTCGTGGAGGTCGAGCGCCTGCCCGGCAGTGACCGGGGCGAGGGCGGCTTCGGCAGCACCGGAGTTGGAGGAAGTCGATGACTGACGAGACGCAGAGCGTCGAGGGCGCTGCCCCGGAGCGGATCGAGAAGTCCGCCCCAGCGGACCGCGCGATCAACGGCCCGTTCGATGCGAGCGAGGTCACGGGCGTTCGCCCGTACGTCGACCTCGGCGGCGTGAAGATCGTCCCGAGGGCGGACCTGCACCTGCGTCTCGAAGTCGAGGAGGCCTCGAAGCGCGTCGTCGCCGTGGGCCTCGAGTACCACGGCTCGACGCTGCAGGTGCAGCCCTTCGCCGCACCGCGCTCGGAGGGGCTGTGGCATGAGATCCGCGGCCAGATCCTCGAGCAGCTCGCGGCGCAGGGTGCGCGGGCGAAGCTCGCGAACGGCCCGTTCGGCCCGGAGATCTTCGCGGAGATCCCGGTGACGGTCGAGGGCAAGCAGGGCATGCGCCTCGCACGCTTCATCGGCGTCGACGGGCCGCGCTGGTTCCTGCGCGGAGTGATCGCGGGCAAGGGCGCGGTCGACAAGGAGGCCGCTGCGGAGATCGAGGATCTCTTCCGGTCGATCGTCGTCGTGCGCGGCTCGATGCCGATGCCGCCGCGTGACCTGATCCCGCTTCGCATGCCGCCGGCTGCGGCTCAGGGGCAGCAGCCTGGTCAGGGACAGCAGGGAGCGGCGAAGGCGTGACCGATCGACGGCGCTCCGGACTCGCCGCGGTCACTCCCGGCGAGGCTCCGACTCGCGCCGCGCTGTGGAGTGCGGTCGGCGGATTCCGCGGCGTCGTCGAGTCGATCCTTCCTGGGTTCGTCTTCCTCGTCGTGTTCGCGATCACGCGCGAGACCTTCATCTCGGTCATCGCGCCGGTCGTCGTCTCGGTCGCGTTCCTGGTCATCCGCTTCGTCCAGCGGTCGAATCCTCAGATGGCGATCGCGGGCATCGTGGGCGTCGCGATCAGCGCGGTGTGGGCCATCTTCAGCGGCAACGTGAATGACTCCTTCATCCCCGGCATGATCGTGAACGCCGTGTTCCTGGCCGCCTGCCTCATCACCGTCGCGGTGCGCTGGCCGCTCGTCGGACTGTTCGCCGGGGCCCTCACGCAGCACCTCACCGAGTGGCGCTCCGATCCGGCGAAGCGCAAGACCGCGTCGACGGCGACGTGGGTGTGGGTCGGTCTCTTCGCGACGCGACTCGCGGCAGAGCTGCCGCTGTACTTCGCGGGCGCCACCGAGGCGCTCGCGATCGTGAAGCTCATCCTCGGCCTGCCGCTGTATGCGGGTGCGCTGTGGGTCACGTGGCTTCTGCTTCGCGGCGCGTGGGGGACGAAGCACCCAGCGCCAGGCAGTACGATTTAGTTTGACGTCAAGATAAAACCCGAAGGGGCGGAGCAATGTCAGCAGTCAACAGTTTCGGTGCGAAGAGCACCCTTACGGTGTCCGGCACCGACTACGAGATCTTCCGCATCGACACGGTTGACGGCTACGAGAAGCTCCCGTTCAGCCTCAAGGTGCTCCTCGAGAACCTCCTGCGCACCGAGGACGGTGCGAATGTCACCAAGGAGCAGATCGAGGCGCTCGGTGCGTGGGACGCGGCTGCGGAGCCGAACACGGAGATCCAGTTCACTCCCGCTCGCGTGATCATGCAGGACTTCACCGGCGTGCCCTGCATCGTCGACCTCGCCACGATGCGCGAGGCGATCGCCGACCTCGGCGGCGACCCGGCCAAGGTGAACCCGCTCTCGCCGGCGGAGCTCGTGATCGACCACTCGGTCATGGCCGACCTCTTCGGTCGTCCGGACGCGCTCGAGCGCAACATCGAGATCGAGTACGAGCGCAACGGCGAGCGCTACCAGTTCCTCCGCTGGGGCCAGACCGCATTCCAGAACTTCAAGGTCGTCCCCCCGGGCACGGGCATCGTCCACCAGGTCAACATCGAGCACCTGGCCAAGGTCGTCTACGACCGCGAGGTCGGGGGCGTCCTCCGCGCCTACCCGGACACGTGTGTCGGCACCGACTCCCACACGACGATGGTGAACGGCCTCGGCGTCCTCGGCTGGGGCGTCGGCGGCATCGAGGCGGAGGCGGCCATGCTCGGCCAGCCCGTGTCGATGCTCATCCCGCGCGTCGTGGGCTTCAAGCTCACCGGCGAGATCCCGGCGGGTGTGACCGCGACCGACGTCGTCCTCACGATCACGGACATGCTTCGCAAGCACGGCGTCGTCGGCAAGTTCGTCGAGTTCTACGGCGCGGGTGTCGCGAGCGTCCCGCTCGCCAACCGCGCCACGATCGGCAACATGTCGCCCGAGTTCGGCTCGACCGCGGCGATCTTCCCGATCGACGACGTCACGCTCGACTACCTGCGTCTGACCGGCCGCGACGAGCAGACGGTCGCCCTCGTCGAGGCGTATGCCAAGGAGCAGCACCTCTGGCACGATCCCTCGCACGAGCCGGTGTACTCGGAGTACCTCGAGCTCGACCTCTCGACGGTCGTCCCGTCGATCGCCGGTCCGAAGCGTCCGCAGGACCGCATCCTCCTGTCCGAGGCGAAGGCGGCGTTCGAGCGCGACCTCACCGGGTACGTGACCCCGAAGACCGAGGTCGACGTCGCGCTGAACCAGTCGTTCCCGGCGTCCGACCCCGCGTCGTTCACGCCCGACACCGAGCAGACCGACGACATCGTCTCGATCGCGGCGGCATCGCCGAGCACCGCGTCGCACCCCGTGCGCATCGAGACGGCGGACGGCGAGCGCTACACGATCGACCATGGCGCCGTCGCGCTCGCCGCGATCACCTCGTGCACGAACACCTCGAACCCCTCGGTCATGATCGCCGCGGGCCTCCTCGCCCAGAAGGCGCTCGAGAAGGGCCTGAAGCGCAAGCCGTGGGTCAAGACGACGCTCGGCCCCGGCTCGAAGGTCGTCACGGACTACTACGAGAAGTCGGGCCTCGACAAGGCGCTCGACGGCCTCGGGTTCTACACCGTCGGCTACGGCTGCACGATCTGCATCGGCAACTCGGGTCCGCTGATCGAGGAGGTCTCGCGCGCCGTCAACGAGCACGACCTCTCGGTCACCGCGGTGCTCTCCGGCAACCGCAACTTCGAGGGCCGCATCAGCCCGGACGTGAAGATGAACTACCTCGCGTCCCCGCCGCTCGTCGTGGCCTACGCGCTCGCCGGCTCGATGAACTTCGACTTCGAGACCGACCCGCTCGGCAAGGACCAGGATGGCAACGACGTCTACCTCCGCGACATCTGGCCGTCGCCGGAGGAGGTCCAGGCGGTCATCGACTCGTCGATCTCGCGCGACCAGTTCATCCGCCAGTACTCGACGGTGTTCGATGGCGATGAGCGCTGGCGCAGCCTGCCGACGCCGACGGGCCCGATCTTCGAGTGGGAGGACTCGTCGACCTACGTCCGCAAGGCGCCGTACTTCGACGGCATGAGCCTCGATCTCGAGCCGGTCAAGGACATCGTGGGCGCGCGTGTCATGGCGACGCTCGGCGACTCGGTGACGACGGACCACATCAGCCCCGCGGGCAGCATCAAGGTCGGCACCCCGGCCGCGCAGTACCTGCAGGCGCACGGCGTCGAGCCGAAGGACTTCAACTCGTACGGCTCGCGTCGCGGCAACCACGAGGTCATGATCCGCGGCACGTTCGCCAACATCCGCCTGAAGAACATGCTCGTCGCGGCGGTGAACGACGGGAAGGTCGTCGAGGGCGGCTACACCCGCGACTTCACCCAGCCGGGTGGTCCGCAGTCCTACATCTTCGACGCCTGCGAGAACTACAAGGCGGCGGGCATCCCGCTCGTCGTGTTCGGCGGCAAGGAGTACGGCTCCGGCTCCTCGCGCGACTGGGCGGCGAAGGGCACGCGTCTCCTCGGCGTGAAGGCGGTCATCGCGGAGAGCTTCGAGCGCATCCACCGCTCGAACCTCATCGGCATGGGAGTCGTCCCGCTGCAGTTCCCCGAGGGCACGAGCTGGGCGTCGCTCGGACTCGATGGCACGGAGGTCATCTCGATCACCGGTCTCGAGGCGCTCAACGAGGGCGTCACGCCGAAGACGGTGCGCGTCGTCGCCGAGCCGAGCGAGTACTCGCCGGCAGGCAAGCAGACGATCGAGTTCGACGCGGTGGTCCGCATCGACACCCCCGGTGAGGCGGACTACTACCGCAACGGCGGCATCCTTCAGTACGTCCTCCGGAGCCTCGTCAAGTCCTGAGCGTAGGCTGGTCCGGTGCCGCGCCTCCAGACGATTCGAGGTCCTCGCGATCTCGATGCGCTGACCCTCGGCGAGCTCGAAGAGCTCGCCGAGGAGATCAGGCAGTTCCTCGTCAGAGAGGTGTCGAGGACCGGCGGTCACCTCGGCCCCAATCTCGGTGTGGTCGAGCTCACGCTCGCCGTGCATCGGGTCTTCGAGAGCCCGAAGGACGCGATCGTCTTCGACACCGGGCACCAGTCGTACGTCCACAAGCTCCTCACGGGGCGACAGGACTTCAGCCGTCTCCGTCAGGAGGGCGGTCTCGCGGGGTATCCGCAGCGAGCGGAGTCCGAGCACGACGTCGTGGAGAGCTCGCACGCGTCGAGCTCGCTGTCGTGGGCGGATGGCATCTCGCGCGCGTTCGCGATGAGCGGTCAGACCGATCGCAGCGTCGTCGCGATCGTGGGCGATGGCGCGCTCACCGGCGGCATGACGTGGGAGGCGCTCAACAACATCACCGATGACAACGCGCGCAGCCTCGTCATCATCGTGAATGACAACGGGCGGTCGTACGCGCCGACGATCGGCGGCATGGCGAGGTTCCTCAACGACGTCCGCACTCGCGCGTCGTACAAGTGGGCGTACTCGCGGTCGAAAGGCTTCTTCGAAGCGCTCGGCGCCCCCGGCCGCGCGATCTACCGTGGTGCACGAGGCGCGCTCCATGGCTTCCTCGCGCGCGTCGCCGGCAACGAGGCGCTCTACTCCAACCTGGACATCAAGTACCTCGGCCCGGTCGACGGGCACGACATCGGCGAACTGGAGCGAGTCCTCCGCCGCGCGAAGGAGTATGGCGCTCCGGTGATCGTCCACGCGATCACCCAGAAGGGTCGCGGTTACGAGCCTGCGATCGCCGACTCGGCCGAGAAGTTCCACGCGGTCGGGCAGATCGACCCGGAGACGGGGGAGAGCGTCGAGCGTGCCAGCACGCCGAGCTGGACCGCGGTGTTCTCCGACGAGATCGTCGACATCGCGCGAGAGGACCCGAAGGTCGTCGGCATCACCGCCGCGATGCTCCGTCCCACCGGACTCGCGGCGTTCGCCGAGGCATTCCCGGACCGGGTCTTCGACGTCGGCATCGCCGAGCAGCACGCGGTCGCATCATCGGCGGGGCTCGCCTACGGCGGCATGCACCCCGTGGTCGCGGTGTACGCGACCTTCATGAATCGCGCCTTCGACCAGGTGCTGATGGATGTCGCGCTCCACAGGGCGGGCGTGACCTTCGTGCTCGACCGTGCGGGGGTGACCGGCCCTGACGGTCCATCGCACCACGGCGTGTGGGACCTCGCAGTGCTGCAGGTGGTCCCCGGGATTCGGATCGCCGCGCCGCGCGACGCGGTCCGACTCCGGGAGGAGCTCCGGGAGGCGATCGAGATCGACGATGCGCCGACCGTCCTGCGCTTCCCGAAGGGCGCCGCGATCCAGGAGATCCCCGCGGTGCGCCGCACGCGGGATGGCGTGGACATCCTGCGCGAGGCTGCGCACAAGGATGTCCTCCTCGTCGCGGTGGGTGCGTTCGCGCCGCTCGCGCTCGACGTCGCCGAGCGGCTCGCACAACAGGGCATCGGCGCGACCGTCATCGACCCGCGGTGGGTGGTCCCGACGCAGCCTTCGGTCATCGACCTCGCCGAGGCCCACCGACTCGTCATCACGCTCGAGGACGGGGTGCGCGTGGGCGGCATCGGGACGCGCATCCGCCAGGACCTTCGCGCCGCGGGAGTGGACACGGGGGTCGATGAGCTCGGCCTGCCGGACGAGTTCCTCGAGCATGGCTCGCGCGGCTACATCCTCGAGCGGGCGGGGCTCACCGCGCAGAAGATCGCTCGCGACATCGTCGCGCAGGTACTCGGCCAGCGACTCCCGATCGCCCGACCTCTGCCCTCCGAGGTGGAGGAGACCACCGAGGTCCCGCACCTCGACTGAATCGGCGCGTGCCGAGGTGCCGTGACCTCAGCTCGCCGCGTACGCGCCGACGCCTGCCCGGCGGTCGCGTCGGCGTGCCAGCGCCTGCGTGGCCCACCAGCCGAAGAGCACGGTCACGATCGTCCACAGCGTGTACGCGGTCCAGAGGAAGCCCTCCCCGCGATCGCCCGCCTCGAAGGTGAACACGCCGTACGTCGCGGCACCGACGACCGCGGCGAGCGCGCCGTGCGCGAGCAGGTGCGGCCAGAGCCGCGCCTGCTCCCGCAGCGCATGACCGATGCCCCATGCGGCGAGCGCTCCCACGATGGTCGCGAAGAACGCGAAGATCCCCGCGTACCAGGCCACGATGATCGAGAACGTGGCGTCGAGGACCGACCACGGGCTGTCGCCTTCCACCGCCCGAGTGATGAAGACGGGGACGATCGACGTGATCGTGAAGACGGCCCAAGTGAAGAACGCACCCCGGATGAGCTCGCCAGCGGTGAACGCCATCGGCGCCTCATGCGAGCGAGGGGTGCGTACTTCGCGGCCTGCAGCGACGTTGCTCTGGGTCATACCCAGAATCTAGTGGCCGACACCTCGAATGGGCGGGTGGTGGAACGTGTCGCCGAAGACTCGCTGCGATGCACCGACACGGTCGAGGTACGGCGTGATGCCGCCCATCTGGAACGGCCAGCCTGCGCCCGTGATGACGGCGAGGTCGATGTCCTCGGGCGCCGTCACGATGCCCTCGTCGAGGATGCGCTTCGCCTCGTCCGCGAGTCCGTCCTCGATCTTGATCCGCAGCTGCTCCGCCGTGAACGGCGTCGAACCGGGGCGACGGTGCTTCGCGACGATCTCGCGCGCGAGCTTCGAGATGCCCTTAACGCGGCCCTTCTCGTCCTTGTCGACGAGCGCACCGGTGTCGGCGAGCTCGGCGAGCGCGGGGGAGGACGTGTATCGGTCGGGGAATGCCGCGGCGTGCGTGTCCAGGACGTGCTGGCCGACCTTCAGGCCGACGAGGTCGAGCAGGACGAACGGGTCCATGGGGAATCCGAACGGCTGCTGCGCCTCCACGACGGTCTCGAACGGGGTACCCGACTCGACCGCCTCCATCGCGTCCGAGAACAGCCGCGTGAGCAGACGATTCACGACGAAGCCGGTGCCGTCGCGCGTGATGATCGCGGTCTTCTTCAGCTGCTGCGCGACCGCCATCGCCGTCGCGAGGGTCTCGTCATCCGTCTTGCCGGCCTTCACGACCTCGATGAGCGGCATGACCGCGACGGGGTTGAAGAAGTGGAAGCCGACGAGGCGCTCCGGGTGAGCGAGCTTCGCACCGATCTCGTCCACGAGCAGCGACGAGGTGTTCGTCGCGAGGATCGCGGTCTCGCTGAGGTGCGGCTCGACCTCGGCGAAGACCTGCTGCTTGACCGCGACCTCCTCGAAGACGGCCTCGATCACCCAGTCGCAGGTCGCGAAGTCGGCCTTGTCGATGGTGCCGGTGACGAGGCCCTTGAGCTTGTTGAGCTCGTCGGAGCTGAGCCGGCCCTTGCCGTGGAGGGCGTCGAGCTCGCCGTGGATGTAGCCGATCGCCTTGTCGATGCGCGCCTGGTCGAGGTCGGTCATGACGACCGGCACCTGGAGGCGGCGGACGAAGAGCAGCGCGAACTGCGAGGCCATGAGGCCCGCGCCGAGGATGCCGACCTTCGTCACCTTGCGGGCGAGCGACTTGTCGGGTGCACCGGCGGGTCGCTTCGCGCGCTTCTGCACGAGGTTGAACGCGTAGATGGACGCACGGAACTGGTCACCGGAGACGAGGTCGGCGAGCGCCTCGTCTTCAGCCTTGAACCCGGCGGCGCGGTCGTTCTTCTTCGCGAGCTCGAGGAGCTCGAGCGCGCGGTACGGCGCCTGCGGGACCGTGCCGATGCGGCTCTCGAGCATCTTGCGCGCGGTCGAGATCGCGATGGGCCACTTGACCGTGCGCTCGATCGCGCCCGGCTCGTTCGGCCGCTTGACCGTGATGCTGCCGCTCAGCACGCCGTCAGCCCACTTGAGCGAGTCCTCCAGGAAGTTCACCGACGGGAAGATCGCGTCGGCGATGCCGAGGTCGAAGGCCTGCCTGCCCTTGAGCGTGCGGTTCTGCTTGAGGGGGTTGGAGATGACGACCTCGAGCGCATTCTCGATGCCGATGAGGTTCGGCAGGATCGTCGCGCCGCCCCAGCCCGGGACGATCCCCAGGAAGACCTCCGGCAGCGCGAGTGCCGGGATCGACTCGTTGATCGTGCGGTAATCCGAGTTGAGCGCGATCTCGACGCCGCCGCCGAGGGCGAGACCGTTGATGAAGGCGAACGACGGCACGCCGACCTCGCCGATCTTGGCGTAGGCCCAGTGGCCCATCTGCGCGATGCGCAGCGCGGCCTCGCGACTCGTGACCGACTCGATCTCGGAGAGGTCGGCGCCGGCCGCCAGGATGTACGGCTTGCCGGTGATGCCGATCGCGTGGATCTCTCCCGCCGCGGCGCGCGCGGCGAGGGAGTCGAGGACGCCGGCGAACTCGAGCAGCGTCTGCGGGCCGAGCGTGTTCGGGCGCGTGTGGTCCCGGCCGTTGTCGAGCGTGATGAGCGCGAGCGTCCTCCCGCTCGGCAGCGTCACGTCGCGGACGTAAGAGTGCGTGACGACCTCGTCCTTCGCGGACTCCAGGAGCGGAGTCCAGTCGATCGACGCGTACTGGTCAGAGATCTTGCCCTTGGCCACGTTCAGTTCTTCTTTCCGTCGTAGTGCGGGTTCTCCCAGATGACCGTGCCGCCCTGACCGAGGCCGACGCACATGGCGGTGAGGCCGTAGCGCACGTCGGGGCGCTCGGCGAACTGCGCCGCGAGCTGCGTCATGAGGCGCACGCCGGAGGCGGCGAGCGGGTGGCCGACGGCGATCGCGCCGCCCCACGGGTTCACGCGGGGGTCGTCATCGTCGATGCCGAAGTGGTCGAGGAAGGACAGCACCTGCACCGCGAACGCCTCGTTGAGCTCGAAGAGGCCGATGTCGTCGATCGTGAGGCCCGCGCGCTTCAGCGCCTTCTCCGTCGACGGCACCGGGCCGAGTCCCATGACCTCCGGCTCGACGCCTGCGAACGAGAAGCCGACCATGCGCATCTTGACGGGCAGGCCGAGCTCCTTCGCCTTGCGCTCGCTCGCGATGAGCGAGGCGGTCGCGCCGTCGGTGAGCGGCGAGGACGTCGCAGCGGTCACGCGGCCGTGCGGTCGGAACGGGGTCCTGAGATCCCGAATGCCTTCGAGCGTCGTCTCAGGGCGCATGCCCTCATCCTTCGTCGCGAGCCCCCAGCCGGAGTCGGTCTTGATCGCGACGGGGATCAGGTCGGGCTGGATCTTGCCGGCGGCGTACGCCGCGGCGGTCTTCTGCTGCGAGCGCACCGCGAACTGGTCGGCGCGCTCCTTGGTGAGCTGCGGGAAGCGGTCGTGGAGTCGCTCCGCGGTGACGCCCATGTTGAGCGCATCCGCGCTCACGAGGCCCTCGGTGAGGAAGCGCGGGTTCGGGTCGACGCCCTCGAAGCCGAGCGGGTGGCGCCCCATGTGCTCGACGCCGCCGGCGATGGCCACGTCGATCGCGCCGAACGCGATGTGACCGGCGACCGTCGTGACCGCCGTCATGGCGCCAGCGCACATGCGGTCGATCGCGTAGCCGGGGACCGTGAGGGGGAGCCCCGCGAGCAGCGCCGCGGTGCGACCGAGCGTGAGGCCCTGATCGCCGATCTGCGTCGTGGCCGCGATCGCGACATCCTCGACCTGATCCTTCGGGAGGTTCGGGTTGCGCTCGAGCAGCCCGATGATCGCCTTCACGACGAGATCGTCGGCGCGAGTGCCCCAGTACTGACCCTTCTCGCCCGCCCGACCGAATGGGGTGCGGACCCCATCGACGAAAACGACCTCTGTGCGCTCGGCCACGTTGCCTCCAGTGAGATGTGCTGGCTCTGGGCGCGCGAAACCGCGCGCTGTCCCGATGCTAGGCCCGTAACGCGAGGGCCCGGAATCACCTGGTGGAACCTACGAATCGGCGTCACTCGCGGATTCCACGACTTGGGGTGGATCCACAATGGATTCGGCGATCACCTGTGCGGTCGCCTCAATCTGCCACGGCCTGGCTCCGAGCGACGCGAGCGCCTGGCTCACGGTCTCGACCGTGATCGGCTGCGGCGGCTCCCACGCGATGCGGCGCAGATGATCAGGAGTCAGAAGGTTCTCGACCGGAAGCGACATGCGCTCCGCGATCGCCGCGACCGCGGGGCGGGCGACGGCGAGACGAGCCGCGGCGTCCGGATTGCGATCCGCCCACGCACGAGGCGGGGGGAGGGAATCCGACGGCACCCGGGTCGGCGGCAGGTCCTCGGTCGTCAGACCGCGCTGGATCGCCGCCCACCAGCGATCGAGCTCGCTGCGGCTCGCACGCCCATGGAACTCCTTGATCGCGGCGAGCGCGCGCTTGGAGGTCGGCAGCGCCTTCGCCGCGGCGACGAGGCTCGAATCGGGCACGAGACGGCCAGGAGCCACATCGATCTCGCGGGCATACTCGTCGCGCGCCAGCCACAGCTCGCGGGCGACCGCGAGACCGCGGGCGCCCCGGATGGTGTTGATCCCCGAGAGCCGACGCCACGGGTCCTGGCGGACGGGTGTGAGGTCGCGCTCGAGCTCGGCGGCGAACTCCTCCGCGGCGATTCGGGTCTTGCCAGCGGCGTCGAGCCGGGTCGCGAGCGCATCGCGAAGGTCCACGAGCAGCTCCACATCCAGGGCGGCGTAGTCGAGCCATGCCTGGGGAAGCGGCCGGGTCGACCAGTCGGCCGCCGAATGCGCCTTCTCCAGGTGCACGCCGAGGAGCTCCGCGACGACCGCGCCGAGGCCGACGCGAGGCATTCCGAGCAGGCGCGCGGCGAGCTCGGTGTCGAAGATCCGCTTCGGATCGATGCCGACCTCCCGCAGGCACGTGAGGTCCTGGGTGGCGGCATGCAGGATCCATTCGACATCGCCGACCGCGGCCTGGAGCTCGTGCATGTCGCCGATCGCCGGCGGGTCGAAGAGATACGAGTCCGCTCCGCGGCGGAACACCTGGATGAGATAGGCGCGCTGGGAGTAGCGGTAGCCAGAGGCGCGCTCGGCGTCGATCGCGATCGGGCCGGATCCCGCGGCGATCTCCTCGACCGCGCTGAGGAACGCGTCGCGGTCGTCGATCACCTCGCGGTGGCGGATCGGCGGCGTGATGAGCGGCTTCGTCGGCTCCTCAGCCGCATCGGGCTTATCGGTCACGCGTCACCCTGCGTGCGGTGAGCGAGGCGACGCCCTCCGCCGGGGGAAGGCCGGCGAGCGCGCAGAGGAAGTCACCCCATGCCTCCAGGTGGACGCCGAGCTCGACGTCGTCCGGACTCCACGATGCGCGCAGCTCGATCTGCGCGCCGTCGCCCTGATCGGCGAGCGCCCCGAAGCCCTTCGAGAGCACCGTCGTGGCGGTGCCGCTCGGCGCATGGAACGTCGCGCCGCGCGTCTCGAGCGCATCCATGAGCCACGACCAGGCGACCTCCGGCAGCAGCGGATCGGAGCCGATCTCCAGCTCGAGCGGGGCCTGCGCGTAGCACACCACGCGGAACGGGCCCTGCCACGGCTCCGGCTCGGATTCGTCATGGAGCGCGATGAACCGACCCTGGCCGAGCCCGGTGTCGACACCGTGGTCCGCGGGGTGGACGTCGGCGGCGAACGCGATGGAATACGGCGCGAGATCACCGGGTGCCGGCGTCGTCGTGATCGAGACCTCCGCACGGGGTTTCGCGGCCTTGATCGACTCGAGCGCGGCGGACCAGGTGTCCGAGAACTCGGCGGAAGAGTCGTTCACAACGCCAGACTAGGATCCGGAGTCGTGACGGGAGCACAGGCACGCCGGGCGCTGGGGATCGCATTGGGGGCGACGATCGGCGCAGGGCTCGCAGTCGGCATCGGACTCGTCGGGGTGTCGATCGCGGCCGCGCGACGGCTCATCGTCCCACCGCGGAAGCCGACCGTCGAGGGCCACATCGTCGCCATCGACGAGGGCACCGTGACGCTCACCCGCGGAGGCACCACCGACCTTCCGGGGCGTTACGGCATGTGGGCTCGCGAGGGGGCGAAGGGCGCCGGCGCCTACGCGAAGGTGGGCCGCATCGTCGGCCTCACCGAGCACACCGTCACCCGCGAGCTCGAGACGATCGACGAGGGCGAGCTCCACATCGGCGACCCGGTGCGGCTCGCCGCCGCGTATTACCGGGATCCGCGTGAACTCGGCGTCACCGTCGAGGACGTGCTCATCCGGACCCCGCTCGGCGACGCGCCCGCCTGGCTCATCCCATCGGTCGATTCGACCCGGGACTGGGCGATCCTCGTCCACGGCCGCGACGCGAACCGCTGGGAGGCGATCCGGGCCGTCCCGACGCTGCGGGGCGCCGGATTCACCTCGCTCATCATCAGCTACCGCAACGACCCGGGCGCTCCCGCGTCGCCCGATCGCCGCTACGCCCTCGGCGACCGCGAATGGGAGGACGTCGAAGCCGCGATCGAGTACGCACTCCGCGCCGGCGCCAGGCGGATCATCCTCATGGGCTGGTCGATGGGCGGCGCGCTCGTCCTGCAGACCTCGCAGCGCTCGCGACACCGCGAGCAGATCGCGGGGATCATCCTCGACTCCGCCGTCATCGACTGGCGGGCGCTCATCCTGCGCAACCTCGATGCGCTCGGGATCCGCGAGCCGATCCCGACGATGTCGATGCGGCTCGTGGAGCACGCGATCGGGTCGAGACTCGTCGGCTACTCCGCGCCGATCTCGCTGGACCGGCTCGACTTCGTCGCGAACGCCCACCTCCTGGACGTCCCGGTCCTCGTGCTGTTCTCCCGAGACGACCCCACGGTGCCATATCGATCCGCTGCACAGCTCGCGGCGGCGTGCCCCGATCTCGTCGAGCTCGAATCCTTCGACGTGGCCGGCCACGTGCGCATCTGGAACCTGTGGCAGGAGCGCTACGAGTCCCGCATCGCCGAGTGGCTCACGCGCTTCACCGCGGACCGCGCCTGACGCGCCAGCGCGAATAGAGGTTCGACTCGTCGTCGACGAGCAGGCTCGTGAGCTCGAGCGCGAGCGGCTCGAACGGCTTCTCCCCGAGGCTCGGCAGTGTGGTCGCGGTCAGGAGCGATGCGGTCGTCAGGCACACCTCGTCGACAAGTCCGGTCGACGCGACCTGCGCTGCGAAGCTCGGTCCTCCCTCGCACACGATGGAGCGCGCACCGAGCTCCCGAGCGGCGCGGAGGACCTCGAGCACCGACAGCCGGCCAGCGGTCGGCTCGAGCTCGACGACGCGCGCACCAGGCAGGGTGCGGCGCACGGTATCCGCCGAGTCGATCGGACAGAACACCACGATGCGATCAGCGCGATCATCGACGATCTGATGCCCGGTGAGATCGCCGCTCATCGTGACGATGCCGAGCAGCGCGGTCCTGGGGACCTTGTACCCCTCTGCGCGCACCGACTGCGCGCCGACGAGCACGAGGTCGGCGTGCGAGCGCACGACGCCGAGGATACGGCGATCGGTGCGATTCGTGAGGGAGTCCGAGGTCCCATCGGATCCGGCGGCGCTCCCGCTCACGCTCACGATCAGGTTGATGCGGAGCCAGTCGGCGACCGGCGGTGCGTAGCGGGCGGTGAGCTCGGCGCCCCCTTCGTCGGTGAACGGGTCGAAGCCCGCGCCTGGCGTCGGATGGATGGGCGTCAGCATTCGTCAAGTATCGCGATCAGGCGTCGCGGTCGGTGTCGACGACGCCGAGCGCCTCGTCGGTGAGCCGGATGAGGTCGTGCGCCGTGTAGCCCGGCCAGCCGTGGATGGTCTCGATCCACTCCGCGGGCACCGCCTGCAGCCCGTGCACGGCACCGGCGAGCGCACCCGTGATCGCCGCGACGGTGTCCGTGTCCTCGCCGCCGCGGATCGCCGCATGCACCGCATCCTCGAGCGTGTCGGTGTGCGTGACGGCGGCGAGCGCCGCGCAGAAGGCGGAGACGACCCATCCGTTGTCGTGCCGATAGTGACGCGGGTGCGCGTCGGACCTCAGCGCCATGCGCAGCCGCTCCGACCAGCGCTCGTGCGCCTCCGCCGGAAGGTCGAGCGCATCGAGGAGCTCGGGCATCGAGAATCCGCCGGTCAGGATCGCCTGCTGCATCGCCTGGACCCACAGGGTGCACGCGATGACGTTGTCATCCTCCCAGTGGGTGAATCGGGTGATGGCCTCGATCGCCTCGGTGTCGACCGTGCCCTCCGCGAGCCCGAGCAGCGCCAGCGGGGCAGCGCGCATGAGGGAGCCGTTGCCCGCGGAACGCTCGGCGTTCCTGTCGTGGAAGGCCTTCGCCGCGTCGCGTGCGTCTCGCTCCAGATCTGCAGAGGCGGGGGAGAGGCCGCGGAGCACAGTCCGCGTCTGATGTCCGATGTCCGGCGTCACCAGGCGCCATTCAAGCCAGCGCTCGATGGTGTGGCGGCGGTCGAGCGCACCGCGGGCTGCCGCCCATTCAAGGATCGGGACGGCCATCGCCGTGTCGTCCGTCCATTCGCCTTCGCCGTGCCCCATCGCCCCGGGGCCGAATGCCGGCGTCCAGTCATCGTCGAAGGGGCCGCTGAACTCGTAGGGTGCGCCGAGCGCGTCGGCTGCGGCCGAGGCGACGATCGCGCCGCGGGCGCGGTCGAGCTGGTCTGCCGTGAGCGGTGTCATCTGCGGATCTCCGCGGTGCGAGGCTGCAGCATGCGTCAAGTATGCAGATCGTGCGGCGGTAGGCTTTTCGGGTGACTGGCGGGGCGTTGAGCATCACCTCTCGGAACCCTCGACTCACGGGGGACCAGCTCCTGCAGCAGCTCACCCCGCCGAGGCAGTTCGCGGAGGCGTCGCTCGACAACTACCGGCCCGACCCCGAGTACCCCTCGCAGGCGGCGGCGGTCGAGGCGGTCCGCGCATTCGCCAGCGGTGCAGTCGGCCGAGGGGGGCTGTTCCGACGGGCTGCGCCGGTCAAGCCCGGCATCTACCTCGACGGCGGCTTCGGCGTCGGCAAGACGCACCTCCTCGCGGCACTGTGGCACATGACGAAGGGGCGGAAGTACTTCGGCACCTTCATCGAGTACACGGCCCTCGTGGGCGCCCTCGGGTTCCAGCAGGCTGTCGATCTGCTCCGCGGGACGAAGCTGCTGTGCATCGACGAGTTCGAGCTCGACGACCCGGGTGACACGCGCCTGATGAATCGCGTGCTCGGCGAGCTCGCGGAGGGCGGCACGCGCATCGCCGCCACGAGCAACACGCCGCCGCAGGCCCTCGGCGAGGGACGGTTCGCGGCACAGGACTTCCTGCGTGAGATCGACGCACTCGCGTCGCGGTTCGAGACCATCCGCATCGACGGTCTCGACTACCGTCGGCGCGATGTCGCCGAGCACGCGGTCGTCACCGAGGATGTCGCGGGCGAGCTCGCCAGGACGAGCGGCGTCGCGACGCTCGACTCGTTCGCGACCGTCCTCGAGCACCTTTCGCGCGTCCACCCCGCGAACTACGTCGCGATCGTCGAGGGACTGAGCGCGATCGGCTTCACCGATGTCCGCGAGTTCGACAACCAGACGGATGCGCTGCGGTTCGTGGCGTTCGTCGACCGCCTCTACGACGCCCGAGTCCGCGTCGTCGCGAGCGGGACGCCGCTCGACGCGGTCTTCCCCGAGGACATGCTGAGCGGCGGCTACCGCAAGAAGTATCTCCGCGCGATCTCGCGCCTCGTGTCGCTCACCTCGCTGCCCGCCGCCTGATCGGCGCCGAGCTCCCGAGCGGGGTGGGGCTGCGCTGCCCGGTCTCCCGCGGAATTCCCGCCGAATTCGAGGCAGATCCTTCGCCCTCTGAAACGCACTGTTTACCGGAGGGGAAATCGCGTAACCAACGCGAAACGTTCACGCGTGCGTGCTGAAACCTCCCCTCCCCAGACTGGTCCGCGAATCGGCGGCGGGGCTCTCCTTCAACGGGCTGAGCGACCTCCACCGCAACCAACACGAGAGGTTCGAGTAACTCCCATGGACAGTGGAAACTTCGCCTGGTCTATAGCGGCGACTGCGCTCGTCATCTTCATGACCCCTGGCGTCGCCTTCTTCTACGGCGGTCTGGTCAAGGCCAAGTCCGTCGTCAGCATGATGATGATGAGCTTCGGTGCGATGGGACTCATCGCCGTGCTCTGGATTCTCTATGGCTTCAACATGAGCCTCGGTGCAGACGCCGGCGGCTTCGCCTTCTCGGGCAACCCGTTCGGCGAGAACTTCGCGCTCGCGGGCCTCGACCAGTCCGGACTCATCGGTGCGGCGTTCGGCGCGACCTTCGCGATCATCACCACGGCCCTCATCTCGGGTGCGATCGCTGACCGCGCCAAGTTCGGCTCCTGGATGATCTTCGCCGGTCTGTGGGCGACGCTCGTCTACTTCCCGGTCGCCGCGTGGGTCTGGGGCGACGGCTGGATCCTCAACCTCGGCGCCAACCTCTTCCCGGAGTCGGGCGTCGGCGTCATCGACTACGCGGGTGGCACGGCGGTCCACATCAACGCCGGTGCTGCGGCGCTCGCACTCGCGCTCGTCCTCGGCAAGCGCGTCGGCTTCGCCAAGGGCGCGCACAAGCCGCACAACGTGCCGCTCACGCTCCTCGGCGCGTCGATCCTCTGGTTTGGCTGGTTCGGCTTCAACGCCGGTGCTGAGGGCACGTTCGCCCTCCTCGGCCCGGACAACGGCGCCGCCGGCCTCATCGTGGTCAACACGATCGGCGCGACCGCTGCCGCGATCATCGGCTGGATCATCGTCGAGAAGCTCAAGGACGGCAAGGCGACCTCGGTCGGCGCCGCTTCGGGGGCCGTCGCGGGTCTCGTCGCGATCACCCCGTCCTGCGCGAACCTCGAGCCCGGCTGGGCCCTCGTGCTCGGCATCATCGCCGGTGCCCTCTGCGCCCTGGCGGTCGAGCTTAAGTTCAAGCTCGGCTTCGACGACTCGCTCGACGTCGTGGGTATCCACATGGTCGGTGGCTTCATCGGCTGCTGGTACCTCGGCTTCTTCGCGGTCGACACTGGCCTCGTCTACGGCGGCGGCTGGGAGCAGCTCGTCCTGCAGGTCCTCGCCTCGCTCGCCGTCGCCATCTACTCCTTCGTCGTCGCTTGGATCATCGGCTTCGCCATCCAGAAGACGATCGGCTTCCGCGTCAAGTCGGAGGACGAGATCGCTGGTGTCGACACCGTGGTCCACGGCGAGGAGGGCTACGCCATCGTCGACTGAGCTCTCAGTTCGACGATCCAGGTCGGAGGGGTGCTGCCTTGGGGGAGGCGGCACCCCTTCGGTGCGTCCAGGCCGAACATGCTTACGGCATCCCGAATCCCTGGGGTGCGGGAGGCAAGTCCGCAGGGGGCGTGTCGCTGGTCCTGCCGGCGGGCCGATGGGGGGTCCGCCGGCATCGCAGCGTCGTACGCGCCCTGTGGGGCCCTGAGCGCCTCGGAGTGGCCCGGCGACGACGCGGCCCCGGTGGACGGGGCTTCTGGGGGGGCTCAGCGGGGCCGTGGAGGAGTGCGGATACGACAACACCCCCGATCGCTCGGGGGTGTCTGCGGTGGGCGATGCCGGACTCGAACCGACGACCTCTTCGGTGTGAACGAAGCGCGCTACCAGCTGCGCCAATCGCCCGCGAGGATCCATCTTGCCACACCTGGGCGGGTGATCTTCGCTGCTGTGGGCGTGGGACACGCCCAGATGTCGTCGATGTGTCATAGCGGCGTGTGTCGGTTTTGCACGCGGCGCGAGATCAGGTAACGTAATGACGCACCGCGAAAGCGGAGCGAATGCGGATGTAGCGCAGTTGGTAGCGCATCACCTTGCCAAGGTGAGGGTCGCGAGTTCGAGTCTCGTCATCCGCTCGAGAAGTCCAGATCCATTGGGCGGATCTCACCACGGTGGCGTGGCCGAGAGGCGAGGCAACGGCCTGCAAAGCCGTGTACACCGGTTCGAATCCGGTCGTCACCTCGCCGGCCGAAAGGGCCGTTCACAATTCAACACGGGCGATTGGCGCAGCGGTAGCGCGCTTCCCTGACACGGAAGAGGTCACTGGTTCGAACCCAGTATCGCCCACCCTTGAGACCCCTGGCCTGCCGGGGTTTTTCGTATCCGGCGCGGTTCGACGCCCGCCCCTGCAGCTCGAGCAGGCTGCTGGCTGTCCTCAGCCAGCCTGATGCAGGTCACCGGACAGCCTGCATGACCTCGCGGATCCGCTCTGCGATGCGCTCGCCGCGCTCGACCGTCCACGTCCGGGTGAGATGGTGGCCGTCGCGATACATGAGGATGCCGTCGTCGACCACGGGGCACGTGGTCGCGTCGCAGAAGCTGTCCGCGGTGTCGACGAACGTGAACCCGGGAAGGTCCGGGATGTCCAGCTCATCGATGTCCACGTAGATGCGGTCCCGGTCGATCGCGCAGGCGTCGGCGCCGCGGAGCTCGACACAGGCAGGCACATCCTCCTCGAATCGAGGGTTGTCGCGCAGCGCGATCACGTTGATGCCGGCCTCGGAGAGCTTCTCGAAATAGGCGACGTAGCCCTCGGGGACCACCTCGGTGCCGTCGAGCAGTCGGGTGCCGATCGTCAGGACGATCTCGGGCCTGTCCTGGAGCAGCATGTCGAGGACGTTGTCGATCCATTCGACGCAGGATGCGTTGCGGCGCTCGAGGCCGTCCTCCTCGAGCTTGTCGAGATCGCCGAACACGCATGCGCTCTTCGTGATCGCGACGACCTGGTAGCCTTCGTCGGCTGCGACCTGACGCACCAGGTCGAGCCACTGCACCGAGTGGGAGCCGCCGACCACGACGATCTTGGGGTCATCGTCTCCGCCGACCGAGGTGCAGACGATCACCTCGCTCTTCTTCAGGTTCTGGTGGCAGCCGTTCGAGTAGCTGTCGACGAGGTCATCGCGGGCTTTCGCGACCGATGGGACGAGCGTGGAGGGCGCCGTGCCGCCCTGGCCGCCGGGCGTGTCATCGGCGGCGGTCGCCGTGTATGCGCGGTCGTAGAGCACGCGCCAGCCGCCGAGGCTTGCGAATGCGGGCACCGACAGGAGCGCGACGGCGACGAGCGTGGCGATCGCGGAGCGCTGCAGCCGGGGGGAATTGCGCACGGGTGCTTCCACCGCCTCCGTGGTCGCGACCGCGAGGACCGCGGAGACGCCGAGGATGAACAGGCCGCCGAGGAAGCTCACGTCCTCCTGGACGAGCAGGCGGTAGAACACGAGGATCGGCCAGTGCCAGAGGTAGAACGCGAACGATGACTTCGCGAACGCCACGAGCGGGCGCCACCGGAGGACCGCAGGGGCGGATCCGCCGTATGCGCTCACGATCATGCAGATCGCTGCCCCCACAGGCACGAGCGCGATGGCGCCAGGCAGGAGCTCGGACATGTCGGCGACCGCGCCGAACAGGATGAGCGCCGCGAGTCCGACCCAGCCGATGATCTTCAGCCAGATGCTCGGACGCAGGGATCTCGTCATGAGGATGGCGAGGATCGCGCCCGCGGCGAACTCCCACAGTCTGGCGAGCGTGTTGAAGTATGCGTTCGGCTGGTCGTAGCTCGTCAGGATGACCGAACAGGCGAACGACGCGACGAAGGTCACGATGACGATCGCGAGGATCATGGCTCGCCCGGACATTCGGAGCTTCCTGGCGATCAGCGTGCCGAGCAGGAGCACGACCGCGTACCCGAGGTAGAACTGCGTCTGCACCGACAGCGCCCAGAACTGCTGGAACGGGCTCGCGATCATCTCGCGCTGCAGGTAGTCGGCTTCGGTCTGGATGAGCTCCCAGTTCTCCACGAAGAGCATCGACGCCAGACCATGCGTGAGGGTCGAGTCCCACAGCGACTTCGGCATGAAGATGATGCCCGCGATCACGGTGGCGGTGATCACGACCACGGACGAGGGGAGGATCCGCCGCAGCGTCCGCAGCAGGTAGCTGCCGGCGATCTTCGCCTGCTCGCGGGGGCGCTCCGCGAACGCGAGCTTCAGGAGGGCGAGCGTCGCGAAGAAGCCTGCGACGACGAAGAAGACGTCGACGCCGCCGGAGACCCGGTGGAACCAGATGTGATAGAACGCGACGAGGAGGGCGGCGACGGTCCGCAGGCCCTCGACCTCGATCAGGTAGGGGCGCGGGCTCGGTGTCGACGCGCCGGGCTGACCTGATGCGCCTGCGCGGCTAAGCGGCATTCGTGAACCCCCTCGGCGTAGCGATCGTAGCCCAGGGAGCGGTCCAGCTCGGCGCGGCGGCGCGACTGAGTCGCGGCGGACGGCGTGCGATGCGTCGGCGGCGGATCCCGGCTGAGCCGACGATGATGGTCTTGGCGACCGGCGATGATGATCGCGGCGACGGGTGTCGGGGGATGAGGCGGAGCGATGTCGGAGCAGCATAATGCTGGCGGGGTGCACCCCGGCCCGCTCGCGGGCATCGTCGTGGCGGACTTCAGCCGGGTGCTCGCCGGCCCGTACTGCACGATGCTCCTCGCCGATCTCGGCGCACGCGTGATCAAGGTCGAGTCGCCGGGCGGCGATGACACTCGCGGCTGGTCTCCGCCTGAGCTCGACGGTGCGGCGACCTATTTCCTCTCGGTCAACCGCAACAAGGAATCGGTGGTCCTCGACTTCGCCGATCCAGGCGATCTCGAGCTCGCGCACGAGCTCGCGGCGACCGCGGATGTCGTGATCGAGAACTTCAAGCCGGGCGGGCTGAAGCGCTTCGGCCTCGACTATGACGCCGTGGTCGCGCGCAACCCGTCGGTCGTCTACGCGTCGATCAGCGGGTTCGGCGATGCGGGTGGTGCGGATCTGCCCGGGTACGACCTGCTCATCCAGGCGGCTTCGGGGCTCATGCATGTGACGGGGGAGGCCGATGGCGCGCCGACGAAGGCGGGGTTCGCGCTGTTCGACGTGATCACCGGGCTGCACACCGCGGTCGCGGTCGTCTCAGCGCTCCTGCACCGGCAGCGCACGGGCGAGGGCCAGCTGGTGACGACCGATCTGCTCTCGGCGGCGCTCTCTGGCATGGTGAATGTCTCGGGTGCGGCTGCGATGACGGGGGTGTCCCCGCGTCGCATGGGCAACGAGCATCCGAGCATTTACCCGTACGCGCCGTTCGACACCGCGGACGGCGTCATCGTCGTGGCGGTCGGCAACGACGCGCAGTTCGCGAGGCTGTGCGGGGTCATCGGGCGTCCGGAGCTCGCCGCCGACCCGCGGTTCCGCACGAATCGACTGCGCAACGCGAACCGCGACGCGCTCCGGGAGCTCCTGTCCGCGCGCCTCCGGGAGCTGCGCGCCGATGCGCTGTTCGCCGAGCTCCGCGCCGCCGGCGTGCCGGCGGGACCTGTGCTCGATGTCGTCCAGGCGATCGAGTTCGCAGCCTCGATCGGGCTCGATCCGGTCGTGCCGGTCGGCGACGAGGGTCACGAGGTGCCGACGCTGCGGAATCCCGTGCGGCTGTCGCGCACGCCGGTGGCGTATCGCACGGCACCGCCGGGCCTGGGGGAGGATTCTGAGAGCATCCGTGCGTGGCTGCGCGCCGCGATCGCGAGTCGAGAGAGAAGAGCCCCGTGACCCACACCGACCCGATGTCCCTGCCTGCTCCGGATCCGTCCGATCCAGCGGCGCTCGACAGTCTGCTGACCGAGGATGAGCGCGCGGTGCGTCAGGCGGTGCGCGGGCTGCTCGACCGGCGGGTCGAGCCGCACATCGCCGAATGGTTCGAGGCGGGCGAGATCCCGGTCATCCGGGACCTGACGCGGGAGCTCGGCTCGCTCGGCGTCCTCGGCATGCATCTGACCGGCTACGGCTGCGCCGGCATGTCCGCGGTCGAGTACGGGCTGGCTTGCATGGAGCTGGAGGCGACCGATTCGGGCCTCCGCTCGCTCGTGTCGGTGCAGGGCTCGCTCGCGATGTTCGCGATCTGGCGCTGGGGATCGGAGGAGCAGAAGGAGGAGTGGCTGCCGCGCATGGCGGCGGGGGAGGTGATCGGCTGCTTCGGGCTGACCGAGCCGGATGCGGGCTCCGATCCGGCGAGCATGCGGACGGTCGCGCGACGCGACGGCGCTGACTGGGTGCTCGACGGCCGGAAGATGTGGATCTCGAATGCGCCGTACGCGGATGTCGCCGTCGTGTGGGCTCAGACCGACGAGGGAGTGCGCGGCTTCATCGTGCCGACCGGCACCCCCGGATTCTCCGCTCCGGAGATCAAGCACAAGCTGTCCCTCCGCGCGTCGGCGACGGGCGAGCTCGTGCTCGACGGCGTGCGCCTGCCGGCTTCCGCGATGCTGCCCGAGGCCCGAGGCCTCAAGGGGCCGCTGTCGTGCCTCAACGAGGCGCGCTACGGGATCATCTGGGGTGCGCTGGGCGCGGCCAGGACGTGTCTCGAGGCGGCGCGCATGTACGCGAGGGAGCGCATCCAGTTCGATCGGCCGATCGGCGCCTTCCAGCTCACCCAGCAGAAGCTCGCCGACATGTCGCTGGAGTACATCAAGGGCTACCTGCTCGCCGTGCACCTCGGGCGGCGCAAGGACGCGGGGCTGCTGCGCCCGGAGCAGGTGAGCATCGGCAAGCTCAACAACGTCCGCGAAGCCCTGGAGATCGCGCGCTGCGCCCGTTCGATCCTCGGTGCGAACGGCATCTCGCTCGAGTATCCGGTGATCCGCCACATGGTCAACCTCGAATCCGTGCTCACCTACGAGGGCACGGTCGAGATGCACACGCTCGTGCTCGGCCAGCTGCTCACTGGCGAGGCCGCCTTCCGCTGATCCGGCGCGCGGCGTCGTCGCGGCGATCCGACAAGCCTCGTCACAGACGTCGCCACTAGGCTTGATCGCCGTGGCACCAACTGGATTCGATCTGTTCACCGACCGTTCCATCGTCGCGATGCGCGTCGACGGTGTCCTCAAGGACCTCGCCGCGACGGTGACGGGCACGGAGACGATCGAACCCGTCACGATCGACTCCGAGGACGGCCTCGCGATCCTGCGGCACTCCGCCGCGCACGTGGCCGCTCAGGCCGTCCAGGCGATCAATCCCGAGGCGAAGCTCGGCATCGGCCCGCCCATCCAGGACGGCTTCTACTACGACTTCAAGCTCGACACGCCGCTGACCCCCGAGGACCTCAAGGCGATCGAGAAGGTCATGGCGCGCATCATCAAGGACGGGCAGCGCTTCGTCCGTCGTGTCGTGACCGAGGAGGAGGCGCGCGCTGAGCTGGCGGATGAGCCGTTCAAGCTCGAGCTGATCGGGCTCAAGGGGAGCGCCGCGGCGGACAGGGACGGCGCGAATGTCGAGGTGGGCGCAGGCGAGCTCACCATCTACGACAACGTCGACCCGAAGACCGGCGAGGTGGTCTGGAAGGACCTGTGCCGCGGTCCGCACCTGCCGAACACTCGCATGATCGGCAACGGCTGGGCGCTCCAGCGCGTCGCCGGCGCCTACTGGCGTGGTGACCAGCGCAACCCTCAGCTGCAGCGTCTCTACGGCACGGCGTGGGCGACGAAGGATGACCTCCGCGCCTACCTGACGCGCCTGGAGGAGGCGGCGAAGCGCGACCACCGCAAGCTCGGCAAGGACCTCGACCTGTTCTCGTTCCCGGACGAGATCGGCTCGGGTCTGTCGGTCTGGCACCCCAAGGGCGGCATCGTCCGCAACGAGATGGAGCAGCACGCACGCCGCCGCCATCTCGAGGAGGGGTACCACATCGTCTACACGCCCCACATCGCCAAGCAGGACCTCTTCTCGACCTCCGGTCACCTCTCCACGTACAAGGAGGGCATGTGGCCGCCGATCCACATGGACGAGGAGGTCGACGAGGCGGGCAACGTCGTCAAGGAGGGCGTCGACTACTACCTCAAGCCGATGAACTGCCCGATGCACATCCTCATCTACCGCGAGCGGCCGCGGAGCTACCGGGAGCTGCCGCTGCGGCTCACGGAGAACGGCACCGTCTATCGCAACGAGCTCTCGGGTGCGCTGCACGGTCTCACGCGCGTCCGCGGCTTCACCCAGGACGACGCGCACCTCTTCGTGACGCCGGAGCAGCTCGAGGATGAGGTCGCCGGGGTGCTCGAGTTCGTCCTGAGCCTGCTGCGCGACTTCGGCCTGAGCGACTTCGAGCTCGAGCTGTCGATGCGGGACGACGAGAAGTCCAAGTGGATCGGCTCCGATGAGTTCTGGGAGAAGTCGACGAACGCGCTGCGGAATGTCGCGCTCGCGAGTGGCCTCAAGCTCACCGAGGTCCCCGGCGAGGCGGCATTCTACGGTCCGAAGATCGACCTCAAGACCAAGGATGCGCTCGGCCGCACGTGGCAGCTGTCGACCGTTCAGGTCGACCCGAACCTGCCGGAGCGATTCGGTCTGGAGTATGTCGGTGCGGATGGCGAGAAGCACCGCCCGATCATGATCCACCGGGCCCTCATGGGCTCGATCGAGCGGTTCTTCGCGATCCTGCTCGAGCATTACGCGGGAGCGTTCCCGGTGTGGCTCGCGCCGGTCCAGGCGGTCCTCGTGCCGGTCGCCGACCGCCACATCCCGTACCTCGAGGGTGTCGCGGCGCAGCTTCGAGCGGCCGGCATCCGGGTCGAGCTCGACGCGAGCGACGACCGCATGCAGAAGAAGATCCGCAACGCGTCGATGCAGAAGATCCCGTACGTCCTCATCGCGGGGGACGAGGACGAGTCGGCGGGCACGGTGAGCTTCCGTCTGCGCGACGGCTCGCAGGACAACGGGGTGACCATCGACGCGGCCGTGGCCAAGATCCGCGCGGCGATTGACAGCAAGGCGCAGTCATGATGGTCGGCGATCTGCCGGCGGACTACGACGGCAGCGAGTACCCCGAGGTCGAGCGCTCGTCTCGCTTCGCCGGCGTGCCCGATGCGTACCAGCGTCTGTGGACGCCGCACCGCATCGTGTACATCGAGCAGGGGCAGATGCCAGCCGAGGACGAGTGCCCGTTCTGCCTGGCGCCGAGCATGAGCGATGAGGACGCGCTCATCGTCGCGCGCGGCGAGCACGCCTTCGTCCTGCTGAACCTGTTCCCGTACAACTCGGGTCACCTGCTGGTGTGCCCGTACCGCCACATCGCGACGTACGACCTCGCGACGCCGGAGGAGGTGGCGGAGATCGGCGAGCTCACGCAGATCGCGATGCGCGTGCTCAAGGAATCGGCGCACGCGCATGGATTCAACATCGGGATGAATCAGGGCCGGATCGCGGGGGCTGGGATCGCCGAGCACCTCCACCAGCACATCGTGCCCAGGTGGGCGCTCGATTCGAACTTCTTCCCGATCATCGCCGGGACGAAGGCGCTCCCGAAGCTCCTCGGCGAGGTGCGCGCCGAGATCGCGGAGGTCTGGCCGAAGGGCTGAGCGCCCCGCGACCCGCTCGCGCGCCGAAGCTGGTGCGGGACGGGGCCGCCGCGCTAGCGCACCTGGCGCGCGAGGAACTCCATGCGCGGCGACGCGTAGTGCTCCTGCGCCTCCACGAGCTGCAGTTCGCGCTCGCCCGAGTTGAAGGTGAGCTCGAGCAGGCCGTAGATGCTCGACGCGGTGCGCTCGAGCGACCGCTGCGCGTCGCCCGTCTCCAGGTAGTGCGCGGTGAAGAGCGCCGCGGTCACGTCGCCCGATCCATTCGCCTTGAACGGCAGCTTCGGCGTGGTCACGAGCCACGCGCCCGTGTCGTCGACGGCGAGCATCTCGATCGTGTCGGGTTCGCGGTCGGGGCGCTCCACGCTCGTCACGAGGATGATCCGAGGCCCCATCGCCCTGGCGAGGTCGACCGATTCGAGGGTCGACTCGATCGTGTCGGGCTCGGTGCCGGTGAGGTAGCCGAGCTCGAACTGGTTCGGGGTGATCAGGTCTGCGACCGGCACGACGCGCTCACGGAGCAGCACCGGGATCGCGGGGGCGACGAAGCAGCCCGACTTGGCGTTGCCCATGACGGGGTCGCAGGTGTAGATCGCCTTGGGGTTCGCGGCCTTCACGCGGGCCACGGTGTCGATGATGACGTCGGCGATGCCTTCGGAGCCCTGATAGCCGCTCAGCACGGCATCCGTGATCGGGAATGCGCCGCGCTCCTCGACGCCCGTGATGACGTCAGCGACCTGGGATGGGTCCATGACCGGGCCGCGCCAGGCGCCGTAGCCGGTGTGGTTCGAGAAGTTCACGGTCGCGACCGGCATGACCTCGACGCCGAGGCGCTGGAGGGGGAACACGGCCGCGGAGTTGCCGACGTGGCCATAGGCGACGGCGGACTGGATCGACAGGATGCGCACGACGCTATCGTTTCATCTTGTTTCGACGGCCGCGAGTCGGCGCACCGGCTCCGGGCCTAGACTCTGACCTCGTGGGAGCAGAGCAGTCGACGACCGGTACCGCACGCGTCAAGCGTGGCCTCGCGGAGATGCTGAAGGGCGGCGTCATCATGGACGTCGTCACGGCGGAGCAGGCGAAGATCGCGGAGGATGCCGGCGCGGTCGCGGTCATGGCGCTCGAGCGGGTTCCCGCCGACATCCGGGCTCAGGGCGGCGTCGCGCGCATGAGCGACCCCGACCTCATCGACGAGATCATCTCCGCGGTCTCGATCCCGGTCATGGCGAAGGCCCGCATCGGCCACTTCGTCGAGGCGCAGGTCCTGCAGCAGCTCGGCGTCGACTACGTGGACGAGTCGGAGGTGCTGTCGCCCGCCGATTATGTGAACCACATCGACAAGTGGCAGTTCACGGTGCCGTTCGTGTGCGGTGCGACGAATCTCGGCGAGGCGCTCCGCCGGATCACCGAGGGCGCGGCGATGATCCGCTCCAAGGGCGAGGCGGGCACGGGCGATGTATCCGAGGCGACGAATCACATCCGGAGGATCCTGAGCGAGATCAACGCGCTCAGGGCGAAGACGCCCGACGAGCTGTACGTCGCGGCGAAGGAGCTCCAGGCGCCGTACGAGCTCGTCAAGGAGGTCGCCGAGACCGGCAAGCTCCCCGTGGTCCTCTTCGTCGCGGGCGGTGTCGCGACGCCCGCGGACGCCGCGATGATGATGCAGCTCGGTGCGGACGGCGTCTTCGTCGGGTCCGGCATCTTCAAGTCCGGCAACCCCGCGAAGCGCGCCGCGGCGATCGTCAAGGCGACGACCTACTTCGACGACCCGGCGATCATCGCCGAGGTCTCCCGCGGTCTCGGCGAGGCCATGGTCGGCATCAACGTCGCCGACCTTCCGTCGCCGCACCGCCTCGCCGAGCGAGGCTGGTGATGACGGCCGGCCCGCGGGTCGGCGTCCTGGCGCTGCAGGGCGATGTCCGCGAGCACGCGCAGGTGCTGACGCATCTCGGCGCGGACGTGGTGCTCGTGCGGCGGCCGAGCGAGCTGGAGTCGGTCGCGGGGCTCGTGATCCCCGGCGGCGAGTCGACGGTCATCGACAAGCTCTCGCGGGCGTTCGGGCTGCGCGAGCCGATCATCGCCCGCATCGCGAGCGGCATGCCCGTGTACGGCACGTGCGCGGGGCTCATCATGATCTCGGACACGATCCAGGACGCGATCCAGGGGCAGCAGTCCTTCGGCGGGCTCGACATCGTCGTGCGTCGGAACGCCTTCGGCTCGCAGGTCGACTCGTTCGAGACCGACCTCGAGGTGCCGGCGTTCGGCGAGCCGCCGGTGCACGCCGTGTTCATCCGCGCCCCCGTCGTCGAGCGCGTCAGCCCGGGGGTCGAGATCCTCGCGTCGCTGCCCGATGGTCGGATCGTCGCCGTGGAGCAGGGGTCGCTGCTCGGGACTTCCTTCCACCCGGAGGTGTCGGGGGAGACGCGATTCCACGAGCGCTTCCTGGCCGCGGTCGCGCGTGTCGCGTAGCACGTCGCCTCGCCGATTTCCGCGAGTCTCCGGCGAGTCCTCCGACCTGGGGCGCGGGTGGGCGGCCGGGCTGGTCTCGCTGGTGCAGAATGTTCCGGCACTTGGGTCGATAGGGGGTCTGCGTGGAGGTTTCACGCCGTGCGTTTCTCGCTGCTGTCGGTGGCAGCGCGGCGATCGGCGCGGCGGCATTCGCCCCCGAGCAGGCGGCGCTCGCCGAGGCTGCTGACCGCTCGGCGCCGAGCGCGACCTCGACGCTGCTCTTCGGCGATGCCGGGGCTGGGGACCTCGCCGTCGGCCGGCCGGAGGGCGGCGCCTACCACTCGTTCCGGATACCCGCGCTGATCGCGATCCCGGATCGCGACCGCGAGTCGACGGTGCTCGTCGCGCTCGCCGAGGGACGGCCGTACGGGGTGGGCGACTCGACAGGCGATTTCGATCTGCTCGTCCGCCGGTCCTTCGATGGCGGGCGCACCTGGACCCAGCCGAATCCGCTCGCCGAGGGCGAAGGCTGGAGCTGGACCAACCCGACGCTCGTCTGGGATGACTTCACCCAGGAGCTGTACTGCTTCATGATCCGGCGTGGCGTGACGATGTCGCCGGTCGACCGCTCCGAGGAGCCGCGAGTCTTTATCGCGAAGTCGACCAATCGCGGGCGCACCTGGTCGGTGCCCGAGGAGCAGAAGCACCTCGATCGCTCGGCCTTCGGCTCGGACTGCGTGGGCCCAGGCAACGGCATCCAGCGTCCCGACGGGACGCTCGTCGTGCCTGCGCGCGGCCGGCTGTTCATCAAGCGCCCCGGGCATCACTGGGAGCAGTCGGATCCGCTGCCGCGCTCCATCGCGGACCCGACTGTGCCGTACACGGAGGGTGCGGTCGCGCTGCGTCCGGACGGGAAGCTCCTGCTCAACTACCGCGCATCGGGCACCGAGCACCGGGACCCGCGCTTCCACCCGAACACGCGGCGTCTGCTCGTCGGCGCGCCGGGATCGTGGGAGCGGCAGCCTGACGGCCAGTTCTGGCGGCAGGACATCAGCGACCCGGTCGCGCAGGCCTCCCAGATCATCCACGTCGTCGGCGGCTCGCTCGCCCTGCTCCACCTCAACTCCGCGAGCTCGGCGAACCGGTACGCGATGACGCTGCGCGCGAGCCGCGACGGCGGCGACAGCTGGCCGATGCTCCGTCCGCTCGCGGACGCGCCGATCCCGCAGGAGGGCACCCGCGAGGGAGACCTGCGCGAGGGCGGGTACTCCTCGCTCGCCTCACGCGGTGTGGGCGAGATCTATGCGCTCGTCGAGGTGCGGCGCGTGCCTTCGGATGGGGCGAGCGCAGATGCGCTCGGCGACGCGCCTTGCGCGATCGTGTTCCGCCGCTTCGATCCGGACTGGATCCTCGGCGCGTAGCGATCCCACGGCGTTTCGACCCGTTTCCGCGGGCGCTGAGGCATGCTAGGCGCATGAGGCCCTACAGCGATTTCGCAGCGCAGCGAACTCGTCAGATCATCGCCGACACCATCGCGGTCGTGCTCATCGTCATCTCGATCGTCATCGGCACCCAGCTCGGCCTGGGCATCGCCGCGATCGGACTTCTCGGCTCCGGTCTCGCCTCGGCGGGGCTCGGCTTCCAGGGATCGATGGCGGAGGTCGGCGAATCCCTCGCCGCGATCCCGCTGATCGGTCCGGGGATCGCGGCGCCGTTCAGCGGCGCGAGCGAGGCCGGTGCGACTCTCGCGGAGGCCGGTTCGGCGTTCCAGTCCGCGATGGGCGTGCTCGGCTTCGTCGTCGGATTCCTCGTCGCGGCAGGGCCGATCGCCGTCCTCCTGCTCGTGTGGCTCCTGCCGCGGCTTCGGTTCGCGATCCGCGCCGGGAGGCTCCACGGTGCCGCATCCTCGGGCGCGCCCCTCGACCTGCTGGCGCTGCGGGCGCTCGTGCACCGCAGGCTTCCGAAGGTCGAGGCGATCGGCGCCGACCCGGCCGGCGCGTGGCGACGGGGTGACGAGCGGGTGATCCGAGAGCTCGCCGCGCTCGAGCTTCGCGCTGCGGGGGTGAGGCTGCCATGAGTGGGTTCCCGGTCGTCTACGGCGACGAGCATGCGCCGAGCCGTCTGTACGAGACGGCGATCGCCGAGGCGTCGAGCCTTCGACGGGAGCGCGACTCCCTCGGCGAGCTCGATGTCCCGGCCGATGCGTACTGGGGCATCCACACCGCCAGGGCGCTCATCAACTTCCCGATCACGCGTCGGGCGATCTACAACTATCCGGATCTGATCCGCGCGCTCGCCGCGACGAAGCTCGCCGCAGCCAGGGCGAACGCCCGCATCGGGGTCCTGGCCAAGCACAAGGCGGAGGCGATCGAGGCGGCGTGCCGCGAGATCATGGCGGGCCAGCTGCATGGCGAGTTCGTCGTCGGCGTCATCCAGGGCGGTGCAGGCACCTCGACCAACATGAACGCGAACGAGGTCATCGCCAACCGCGCGCTCGAGCTGCTCGGTCACGGCAAGGGCGAGTACTCGCACCTGCACCCGATCGACGATGTGAACCGCTCGCAGTCGACGAATGACGTCTATCCGACGGCGATCCGCATCGCGATGGTGTTCGCGCTGGAGCGCCTGAGCGAGGAGCACGCGAAGCTCGCCGACGCCTTCGCGGCGAAGGGGCGCGAGTTCGCCGAGGTGCTGAAGATCGGTCGCACGCAGCTGCAGGACGCGGTCCCCATGACCGTCGGCCAGGAGTTCCGCGGCTGGGCGCACACGCTCGACGAGGACCAGCGGCTGTTCGCCGCATCGCGGTCGGCGCTCGTCGAGATCAACCTCGGGGCGACAGCGATCGGGACCGGGATCACCGCGGACCCCGCGTACGCCTCCGCGGTGCGGGAGGAGCTGTCGGAGGTCCTCGGATTCGAGGTCATCACCGCGCCGGACCTCATCGAGGCGACGAGCGACACGGGCGCCTATGTGACGCTGTCGAGCACGCTCAAGCGCGCGGCGGTGAAGCTGTCGAAGATCTGCAACGATCTGCGCCTGCTGTCGAGCGGCCCCCAGGCCGGCATCCACGAGCTCATCCTGCCGGCGCGGCAGGCGGGCTCCTCGATCATGCCGGGCAAGGTCAACCCGGTGATCCCCGAGGTCGTGAACCAGGTGGCCTTCGGCATCATCGGCAACGACGCGACGGTGACCTTCGCGGCGGAGGCGGGGCAGCTCCAGCTGAACGCGTTCGAGCCGGTCATCGCGCACGCGATCCTCCAGTCGACCTACTGGCTCGCGAATGCCTGCCTCACGCTCCGGGTGAACTGCATCGAGGGCATCGAACTCGACCGCGCCCGCCTGCGGGCCCTCGTCGCGACGTCGGTGGGCGTCGTCACGGCGCTGACACCGTACATCGGGTACCACGTCGCAGCGGATCTCGCGCACGAGGCGCTCGCGACGGGGGAGTCGATCCGCTCGCTCGTGCTGGCACGGGGACTCATGGACGCGGAGCGTCTCGATCGCGTGCTCACGCCGGAGCGGCTGAGCGGCATCGTGCCGACCACGAGCGCGATTCGAACGATCGACGACGCGGGATAGGATTCTGTCTCATGTCCGGGCATTCCAAGTGGGCGACAACCAAGCACAAGAAGGCCGTCATCGACGCCAAGCGCGCGAAGGCGTTCGCCAAGCTGATCAAGAACATCGAGGTCGCGGCGAAGCTCGGCGGGCCTGACCTGAACGGCAACCCGACGCTCTTCGACGCGGTGCAGAAGGCGAAGAAGACCTCGGTCCCGAACGACAACATCGAGCGCGCCATCAAGCGCGGCGCCGGCATCGGCGGCGAGGCCGTCGAGTACATGTCGATCATGTACGAGGCCTATGGACCGAACGGCGTGGCGCTCATGATCGAGTGCCTCACGGACAACAAGAACCGTGCCGCGGCCGAGGTCCGCACGGCGCTGTCGCGCAACGGCGGCACCCTCGCCGACCCGGGCAGCGTCGCCTACAACTTCAGCCGCAAGGGCGTCATCTCGATCGAGAAGGTCGACGGCGTGACCGAGGACGCGATCCTCGAGGCGGTCATGGACGCGGACGTCGAGGACGTCAAGGACCACGGTCTCGGCTTCGAGGTCATCACCGAGCCGTCGAACCTGGTGAAGGCTCGCGAGGCGCTCCAGGCCGCAGGCATCGACTACGACTCGGCAGAGGTCGAGTTCGTGCCGAACCTCACGATCGAGCTCGACCTCGAGGCTGCCCGGAAGGTCGAGAAGCTCATCGACGCGCTCGACGATCTCGACGACGTGCAGAACATCTTCTCCAACGAGGACGTTCCCGCCGACGTCCAGGCGCAGCTCGACGCCGAGGGCTGATGTGGAGCCGGGCCGCGAGGTGACTCGCCGACCGGCTCGTGGCATCCGCGTGCTCGGGATCGATCCCGGGCTCACCCGCTGCGGCTACGGCGTCGTCGACATCGCGCCCGACCGCTCGGCGACCCTCGTCACCGCCGGGGTTATCCGCACCGGCGCCGACGAGGCGCTCGAGCTGCGGCTGCTGGGGATCGCTCGCGGGATCGACGCGGTGCTGGACGAGTTCGCACCCGATCGGGTGGCGGTGGAGCGCGTGTTCGCGCAGCTCAATGTCCGCACCGTGATGGGGACGGCGCAGGCGTCCGGGATCGCGCTCGAGCGAGCCGCCGCGCGAGGTCTGCCGGTCGGTCTGCACACGCCGACGGAGGTCAAGGCGGCGGTCACCGGATTCGGGCAGGCGGACAAGCGGCAGGTCGGCGCGATGATCGCCCGGATCCTCCGCCTGGAGGCCGCACCGAAGCCCGCCGACGCCGCGGACGCGGTCGCGCTTGCGCTCACGCATGGGTGGCGGGGGAGTCAGGCGGGGCCCTCGCCGGATGGGGGTCCGCCCGCCACGCCGACCCAGCGCGCGTGGCGGGAGGCCGAGCGCGCCGCCCGCCGCTAGATCGCCGACGGGCGTGTCGATTCGAACATAGGTGCGAATGTCTCGCTAGGCTCTCAGCATGATCGCTTCGCTGCGCGGCACCGTCGTGTCGGTCACGGGTGCGGCTGGTCCGGTCGCGAGCCTCATCGTGGAGGTCGGCGGCGTGGGCTACCTCGTCTCGGTCACGCCGCGCTTCGCGCTGTCGGTGCGCGAGGGGGGCGAGGTGCTCGTCCACACCGCGCTCATCGTGCGCGAGGACGAGCTGAGCCTGTGCGGCTTCGCGACGCGGGACGAGCTCGCGGTCTTCGATCTGCTGCGCGGCGTCTCGGGGGTCGGCCCGCGCAGCGCGCTCGGGGTGCTCGCGGCGATGAGCCCGGCTGAGATCGCCGCTGCGGTCGCCGTCGAGGATGATGCGGCGTTCCGCAGGGTGTCTGGCATCGGCCCGAAGACGGCGAAGCTCATCACCGTCTCGCTCGCCGGCAAGCTCGCCGAGTTCGCCGCGTCGTCGGGCCCGACGTCGTCCGCGGTCGCCGGCGCCGCGGTGCAGGCGCGGGTGGCCTTGGAGGGGCTCGGCTTCGCTGAGCGACGGGTCGCGGATGTGGTCGCGGAGATCGTCGAGGCGGATCCGGCGGCGGATGCGCAGTCGATCATCCGGCAGGCGCTGCCGATCCTCGGTCCGGCGGTCGTGCGATGAGCGGGGAGCTGTCGGCGACGGCGGGTGCGGACGACCTCGCCTTCGAGGGGGCGCTGAGGCCGAAGTCGCTCGCGGAGTTCGTCGGGCAGTCGCGGGTGCGCGGACAGCTCCAGCTCCTCCTGGATGCCGCGGCCCTGCAGCATCGGACCCCGGAGCATGTGCTCCTGGCGGGTCCTCCTGGGCTGGGCAAGACGACGCTCGCGATGATCGTCGCGCATGAGGCGGGTAGACCGCTGCGCATGTCGAGCGGCCCGGCGATCCAGCACGCGGGCGATCTGGCCGCGCTGCTGTCGAGTCTCGTGCCTGGCGAGGTGCTCTTCATCGACGAGATCCACCGCATGGCGAGGTCCGCCGAGGAGATGCTCTACCTCGCGATGGAGGACTTCCGCATCGACATCATGGTCGGGAAGGGCGCCGGCGCGACGTCGATCCCGCTCGATCTGGCGCCGTTCACGCTCGTCGGGGCGACGACCCGAGCGGGACTCCTGCCGAATCCGCTACGCGACCGCTTCGGATTCACCGCCCACCTCGAGTTCTACGACGACGGCGAGCTCGTGCAGGTGCTCGAGCGCGCGGCGCGGCTCCTCTCGCTCGAGATCCCGACGGCTGCGCTCGCCGAGATCGCGCGCCGCAGCCGTGGCACTCCCCGTATCGCGAATCGCCTGCTGCGTCGGGTGCGCGACTGGTCGCTCGTGCACCCGGGCTCGAGCGGTGTCGCCGCGGTCGACGCCGCGCTTGAGCTCTATGACGTCGACGCGATGGGGCTCGATCGACTCGACCGGGCGATCATGGAGACGATCCTCGACCGCTTCGATGGCGGTCCGGTCGGGCTCTCGACCCTTGCGGTGTCGGTCGGGGAGGAGGCTGAGACGATCGAGTCGGTCGTGGAGCCGTTCCTCGTACGGGCTGGTCTGCTGGCCCGCACGCCCCGCGGTCGCATCGCCACCGCCGCCGCGTACAGCCACTTCGGTCGAGTACGCCGTTCGGAGGGTGACACGGTCCCCACCCTCTTCGAAAGCTGAGCGCGGCTCAGAACTGCTCGCGAGCCATCAGCCGCTGAGATGAGCCCATGCCCTATGATCGCTGAGGCTCGAAACTCCAGCGAAGGCGAACGATGAACCCCACTGAAACCGCGACACCGACTCCGACCGAGGGCTTCTCGATTCTCGGGATGGACCCGCTCATGATCGGTCTCATCGTGATCCTCGCGATCATGGTGTTCTTCATGTTCCGCAACTCGCGCAAGCGCAAGGCGGAGATGGAGCAGCTGAAGACCCGCATGGTCCCCGGTGCCGAGGTCATGACCAACTTCGGCCTGTTCGGCAGGATCGTGTCGATCGATGAGGTCGCCAACGAGGCGCAGCTGGAGATCAGCCCCGGCACGGTCGTCAAGGTCCACCGCCAGACGCTCGTCCGCGTCGTCGACCCGACCGAGCCTGGTGCCCCGCGCTCGGTCGAGGAGGCGATGGAGATCGCGAACCGCGAGGCTGCGGAGCGCGAGGCGAAGGCCGCCGAAGCTGCGAAGGCATCCGACGAGGAGCCGCGCTACGGCGAGCGCATCTCGTCCGACGAGTCCGATGAGGACGGCAAGGACTCCAAGAACGCATAATGGCCCGTTCAGCGCCGGTCAGGTCGGCTCAGCGCTCGCTGGGCTGGCTGCTCGCCATCACCGCGATCCTCTTCGCCGTCCTGGGCGGCGGCGTCCTCTGGGGCAGCGCCACCTGGGCTCCCAAGCTCGCGCTCGACCTCGAGGGCGGCACGCAGATCATCCTCGCCGCGTCGCTCACCGATGGGCAGACGGTCAGCCAGGAGCAGCTGGACCAGGCGGTCGCGATCATCCGCAACCGCGTCGACGCCTCCGGTGTCGCCGAGGCGGAGGTCACGAGCCAGGGCGGCACGAATGTCGTCGTCGCGCTCCCCGGCACCCCCGACGACGCGACGCTCGCTCGCATCCAGTCCTCTGCGAAGCTGGACTTCCGTCCGGTCATCTACACGGCGGCGTGGACGAACACGACGATCGGCGACGATGCCGTCGACCCGTCGACGCTCTCGAACGAGCGCACCGCGGAGCCGACCGACGCGAGCGACCCGGCGTGGATCACCGATCAGCTCTGGGCGGAGTTCGAGCAGTTCGACTGCACCTCGCTGCTCGACCCGTCGGCTGCGCTCGCCCCGGCGGACGAGCCGCTGATCTCGTGCGGCATCAACGACGGCGCCAAGTACATCCTCGGCCCGGTCGAGGTCTCGGGCGAGACCATCGCGGACGCGAGCGCCGGCCTGCTCACGGACAGCCAGGGACGCCAGACCAACGAGTGGGGCGTGTACATCACGTTCGACTCGACCGGCACCGAGCAGTTCGCGAAGGTCACCGAGCGCCTGTACGCGTATGTCGGCACCGGCGACCCGCGCAACCAGTTCGGCATCGTCCTCGACGGCTTCGTCATCTCGGCGCCGACGACGCAGGCGATCATCACCGATGGCAAGCCGGTCATCTCGGGTTCGTTCACGCCCGAGTCGGCGAAGACGCTCGCCGACCAGCTGAAGTTCGGTGCGCTCCCGATCGGGTTCACCGTCCAGTCGATCGAGACGATCTCGCCGACCCTCGGCACGGCGCAGCTCGGCGCGGGCCTCATCGCCGGCGTGATCGGCCTCATCCTGGTCGTCATCTACTCGCTCTTCCAGTACCGGCTGCTCGGTCTTGTGACCATCAGCTCGCTCGTCGTGGCAGGCATCCTGACCTACGTCGTGATCGCGATCATGAGCTGGCGCCAGGGCTATCGCCTGTCGCTCGCCGGGGTCGCGGGCCTCATCGTCGCGATCGGTCTGACGGCGGACTCGTTCATCGTGTACTTCGAGCGCATCCGGGATGAGCTGCGCGACGGCAAGTCGCTCACCGGCGCGGTCGAGGCCGGCTGGAAGCGCGCGCTCCGGACGATCCTCTCGGCGAAGTTCATCAACCTCCTCTCGGCGGTCGTGCTCTTCGTCCTCGCCGTCGGGAACGTGCGAGGCTTCGCTTTCACGCTCGGTCTCACGACGATCATCGACGTCCTGGTCGTCCTGCTCTTCACGCACCCGATCCTGCAGCTGATGGCGGAGAACCGGTTCTTCGCGAGCGGGCATCCGTGGTCGGGACTCGACCCGAAGGCGCTCGGCGCGGTGTACCGCGGCCGTGCGGAGTTCCGCTTCTCCGCGGAGAAGCGCCGCTCGGGTGCGAGCCGTGAGGCGGCGAAGCGCCAGACGATCGCCGAGCGCAAGGCCGCTCAGCTCGCGGACGGGGAGAACGACTGATGGCATCGCGACTCACCAAGTTCGGCAACGACCTCTACACCGGGGCGCGCTCGTTCAACTTCGTCGGGCGACGCAAGATCTGGTACCTGATCGCCTTCGTGATCCTCGCGATCGCCATCATCGTGCCGATCTTCCGCGGTGGCCTGGTGTTCGGCATCGAGTTCCGCGGTGGCTCCGAGTTCACCGTGAGCGGTGCGACGCCGCTCGATGAGACGCTCGCAGCGCCGGTCATCCACGATGTCGTCGGCGAGGTCCCGGTGCATGTCACCGTGGTCGGCGGGGAATCGATCCGCGTCCAGACCGAGCAGCTGAGCGCCGAGCAGACCAAGGAGGTCGCAGCGGGGCTCGCAGAGGTCTACTCGGTGGCCGCGGATGAGGTGACCTCGAGCTTCATCGGACCGACCTGGGGTGCCGATGTCACCCGCCAGGCGATCATCGCGCTCATCGTCTTCGTCGTGCTCGCGGCGCTGTTCATGGCGATCTACTTCCGCACGTGGAAGATGTCGCTCGCCGCGATCGTGTCGCTCCTCCACGACCTCGTGATCACGATCGGCGTGTATGGGGTGTTCGGCTTCGAGATCACGCCGTCGGCGGTGATCGGCTTCCTCACGATCCTCGGCTACTCCCTGTATGACACCGTGGTCGTCTTCGACAAGGTGCGGGAGAACACGAAGGAGGACGCGAACACGCTCATCCGGACCTTCCCGGAGTCGGTCAACCTTGCGGTCAACCAGACCCTCGTGCGGTCGATCAACACGGGAGTCGTCGCGGTCCTCCCGGTCGCCTCGATCCTCTGGATCGGCGCGTTCGTGCTCGGGGCCGGCACGCTCAAGGACATCGCGCTCGCGCTCTTCATCGGCATCATCGTCGGCACGTACTCGACGATCTACATCGCGGCGCCGTTCTACTCGCAGCTTCGCGAGAGGGAGCCGGAGATCCGCAAGCACACCGAGCGCGTGCTCGAGGCGCGGGCGAAGTCCGCTGAGAGCGCACCTGCAGCCGCGGAGTGAGCCGCCTGCCGAGAGTAGAATGAATACTCTCTGCAGGAGGCTGAATGAGTGAGTCCACGGCGAATGCCTCGCTCCTCGCGCGCCTGCCGAGGATCTTCTCGCGGACGCAGCAGCGAGGCGCGGTCGATCGCCTGATCAAGACGGTCAGGGCCAACCAGCCGAAGGCTGACACGACGCTCATCGAGCGGGCCTACCAGACGGCCGAGCTCGCCCACCGCGGACAGAAGCGCCGCAGCGGGGAGCCCTACATCACGCACCCGGTCGCGGTCGCGCAGATTCTCGCCGAGCTCGGCCTCGGGCCCCGCGCGATCGCGGCGGCGCTGCTGCACGACACCGTCGAGGACACCGACTACACGCTCGAGCGGCTGCGCGCTGACTACGGGGACGAGATCGCGATGCTCGTGGACGGCGTGACGAAGCTCGACAAGGTCAAGTACGGCGACAGCGCGCAGGCGGAGACGGTCCGCAAGATGATCGTGGCGATGTCGAAGGACATCCGCGTCCTCGTGATCAAGCTCGCCGATCGCCTGCACAACGCTCGGACGTGGGGTTTCGTCTCCGCGGAGTCAGCCACGCGCAAGGCGAAGGAGACGCTCGAGATCTACGCGCCGCTGGCGCACCGGCTCGGGATCCAGACGCTCAAGGTGGAGCTCGAGGATCTGTCGTTCTCGGTGCTCCACCCAAAGCTCTACGTGGAGATCGAGAATCTCGTCCGCCAGCGCGACCCGCAGCGCGAGGAGTTCGTGCAGAAGGTGATCGAGATGGTGCGCACGGACCTGCGCGCCGCGCGCATCAAGGCGACGATCGAGGGGCGCCCGAAGCAGTACTACTCGATCTACCAGAAGATGGTCGTCCGCGGCCGCGACTTCGACGAGATCTACGACCTGACCGGCATCCGCGTCATCACGCAGACCATCCGCGACTGCTACGCCGTGCTCGGCGCGATTCACGCGCGCTGGACGCCGATCCCCGGACGGTTCAAGGACTACATCGCGACGCCGAAGTACAACCTGTACCAGTCGCTGCACACGACGGTCATGGGGCCGGAGGGGCGCCCCGTCGAGATTCAGATCCGGACGCAGGAGATGCACGAGCGTGCGGAGTTCGGTGTCGCGGCGCATTGGAAGTACAAGGACCGCATGGCGGGTCGCGGCGATTCCAAGAGCGAGGCCAAGAAGCCGGTCGACACCGATCTCGCCTGGCTCGCGCGCATCACGGAGTGGCAGGAGGACACGAACGACCCGGGCGAGTTCCTCGAGGGACTCCGCTTCGAGATCGGCGCGAAGGAGGTGTACGTCTTCACGCCGCAGGGGAAGGTCATCGGCCTGCCGACCGGTGCGACCCCGGTGGACTTCGCCTACGCGGTCCACACGGAGATCGGACACCGGACGATGGGCGCGAAGGTCAACGGTCGGCTCGTGCCGCTGAACTCCGCGCTCATGAGCGGTGACACCGTCGAGGTGCTCGTCTCCAAGAACCCGGACGCTGGCCCGAGCCAGGACTGGCTGAACTTCGTCACATCGACCCGCGCGAAGTCCAAGATCAAGAACTGGTTCACGAAGGAGCGCCGCGAGGAGGCGATCGAGCAGGGCAGGGACTCGCTCGCGCGGGCGATGCGCAAGCAGAACCTCCCGCTTCAGAAGCTCATGAGCCAGGACACGCTCCTGGCGGTGGCCGCACAGCTCAACCTCCACAACGTCTCGGCGCTTTTCGCCGCGATCGGCGAAGGCCATGTCTCGAGCCAGTCCGTGATCGAGAAGGTCCTCGCCTCGATCTCCGAGGTGAGCGAGCAGGAGGAGTCGGAGGCGATCCCGACGACGCCGGTGCGTCGCTCCAGCGGGGGATCGTCGAGCTCCGGCGTCCTCGTCCGCGGCGACGCCGATGTGCTCGTGAAGCTCGCCAAGTGCTGCACTCCGGTGCCCGGTGACGAGATCGTCGGATTCATCACCCGCGGCGCGGGCGTCTCGGTGCACCGAGCCGACTGCAAGAACGTGGCCTCGCTCATGAGCGAGCCGGAGCGCATGACCGAGGTGACGTGGGCGCCGGAGTCCAAGGGCCTGTTCCTCGTTCAGATCCAGGTTGAGGCGCTCGACCGGCCAGGGCTGCTTTCGGACATCACGCGGGTGCTCAGCGAGCACCACGTCAACATCCTCTCGGCCAATGTGACGACATCGAGCCAGCGCATCGCGTTCTCGCGGTATCTGTTCGAGATGGGCGACGCGACCCATCTCGACCGCGTCCTCAATGCGGTGCGCCGCATCGACGCGGTGTACGACGTCTACCGCGTCACGAGCACCTGAAGCCGCGTCCAGGCGAGGTCTCGACCGCTCAGTCGACGTCGACGGCTGAGGTCGCGCTTGACGGCGTCGAGCGTGATGCGTCCTTCCTCCATGATCCGGCCGACGGCGGCACCGTCGTAGTCGGGACGGGGTGAGCGCAGCAGGTCGATGATCGTGCGCAGGCGCGTGGTCACGTAGATGTCGCTGAGCTGGATCACATCGCCGTCCGCGGGGCGCAGCGGCCGGATGTCGAATCGCTCCGGGTGCTGCGAGACGAGTGCTGAAGGACGCGGCGTCGCGACCTCGTAGGGGCGGGTCAGCCGCAGTGCTCCGCCCCAGATCCATGACGCGGTGCGCTCGACCGCGATGTGCTCGGGGGAGAGCTCGGAACGCAGCGAGGCCGCACGGAACTCAGCGTCGATGGGGAGATCGACGCACTGGAATGCGTCGCCGATGCGGACGACATCGCCGTCGAGGGCGGCGGCCCAGAGCTCGGTCTCGGTGAGGTGCCCGCGGTAGTCCGGCGAGCTCGGAATCATGATGGTCGAGCGCATGCCGGCAGTGTGCCCCCGCCAGGTGTCGCGCACCTGAGTCGGACACCGAAACCTGTGGAGAACTCGTCGGGAGCACCGATCCTGAGCGTGCGGCCGACAGTGCGGCCGGCAGCCGGCCGGCGGCGGGCCTCGCCGGAGGGAGTGCCGGGCGCCTCAGCCGATCGCGGCGAGCCAGGCCTTCTGGGTCGCGAGGGCCTGCTCGACCTGCTCGATCGCCTTCGTGTCGCCAGCTTGCTTCGCGGCCTCGAGCTCGCGCTCGAGCTTCGCGATCGACTCCTGGAGCTGACCGGCGAAACCCTCCGAGCGCTCCTTGCGTTCCGGGTTTGTCGCCCGCCAGTGCTCCTCGTCGAGTCTGCGGACGTGCGCCTCCACCTTGCGCAGGCGGTCTTCGACGGAGCGCACGTGGTCGCGCGGGACGCGGCCGGCCGCATCCCAGCGGCGCTGGATGTCGGTGAGCAGGTCGCGAGCCTTCTTCCGGTCCGTGAGCTCGAGAATCTGCTCGGCCTCGGTGAGGAGGGCGAGCTTCACCTCGAGGTTGGCGGCGTACTCGCTGTCCTCCCGCGCCATCTCCTCGGCTTTCGCCTGGTAGAGCGCGTCGCCTGCGGCCTTGAACCGCTCCCACAGCTGGTCGTCCACGCGCTTCCCGGCACGGCCGGCGCTCTTCCACTGGTCGAGGAGCGCGCGGTAGGCGGGAATCCCCTCGGAGCCCTTCGGCACGAGCGCCTCGGCCTTCTCGATGAGGGCCAGCTTGGCGGCGCGAGCCTCCTTGTGCTGCGCGTCCATCTGCGCGAAGAAGGCGCGACGGGCGCTGTCGATCTTGGAGCGGGAGGAGCTGAAGCGCTTCCACAGCGCGTCCGCGACCGACTTGGGGAGGTGCGGTCCGGTGGCCTGATGCGCCTGCCAGCGAGCGAACAGCTCGTCCGTCTGCGCGCCGACGACCTTCCACTGCACCCGGTCGAGATCCTGCGCCGCGAGCTGCTCCATCTCGACGACGATGGCTTCGCGCTCGGCGATCGCGGCCTCGAGCTGCGCCTTCTGCGCTTCGATCTGCGCCTCGGTCAGCTGCTCGATCGTGCCCTGGAGCGCCTGCAGGCGCGCGGCGAGACCAGCGAGGTCGCCGACGGCGTGCGCGTTCTCCACGGCTTCGGCGAGGTGGCGGGCGGCCTTCGCGACGTCCTGAGCGGGGGCGCCTCGCTTCGCACGCTGCTCGAGCAGTGCGACCTGGCCTTCGAGATCCTCGTAACGGCGCACGAAGAAGGCGAGCGCCTCCTCCGGAGTCGCGTCAGGGAACTCGCCGACGAGTCGCTCTTCGTCACCAATCCGTACGTATACGGCACCGGTCGAGTCGACACGTCCCCATTCGTTCGATGCGCGTGCGGTGTCGTCAGTCACGAATCTCCTTCATCGCCCTAGCTCGCCGGTCAAGCGTACGGGATCGCCGGGGTTCAGTCAGGAGCTTGTTACTGGATCGTGAGACCGGTGATCGTCGTCGGGACCTTGGGCTGGCCGGTGCCGTCGAAGCCCATGGTCGCCTCGTCGACGCCGGCGCTGATGATCTCGGCGATCAGGCGGTCGAGACCGCTCGTGATGCGGCCCACGACGGTGTACCCGCCGGCGGAATCCTCAGGCAGGGTCGTCTCGCCCGTGACGAGGAAGAACTGGTGGCCATGGCTGTACGCGTTCTCCGCCTGGCGCGCCATCGCGATCGTGCCGGCGGGGTAGATGCCGTCGGCCGGGGCGTTCTCCACGGGGCCGAACCGGTAGTCGTCGATGTCGCCGCCGACCCCGTCGGTCGAGCCGCACTGGATGAGCTGGAAGCCGTCCATGTCGCCGAGGCGGTGGCAGGTCTTGCCGATGTAGTAGCCGTTCGCGGCATTCTCGATCCACGTCGCGACCGCCTGCGGCGCCGCCTGGCCGTCGAGCTCGATCTCGAGCGGGATGTCGTTGAGCGTGAGGGTGCCCGTCCAGGTGCGTCCCTCCGCAAGCTCGGGGGAGGGGACGCCGATGCTCGCGCCAGGTGCGGGCTCCTCGTCGGAGGACTCCGTGGAGGCGTCACCCGTCGGCTCGGCGGAGTCCGGCGAGTCCGTCTCCGCCGCGGTCGGCTCCGGAGCGGGCACTCCGGGGCCCCAGGCGAAGTACGCGAACTGCGCGACACCCACGAGTGTCAGGATGACGACGGCGGCGAGGGCGATGACCCAGTTGTCACGGCGACGCCGTGCGATCTGACGGGCGTGGAGGGCCTTCCTGGCGTTGTAGTCGCGGAGCAGCTGACGCTCTTCCTTCGATCGCTTGGACTGCGTTGCCACGGGAACGGAGCCTAGCCGAACCGTACGATGTGGGGGTGCAGGGTGCTACGCCGCTCGCCGTGCGGATGCGGCCGAGAACGCTCGACGAGATCGTCGGTCAGCGACATCTGCTCGGGCCGGGCTCGCCCCTGCGCGCCCTCGCGGAGGCGAAGGGCGATCGCGGCTCCACCTCGGTCATCCTGTGGGGCCCGCCAGGGACGGGGAAGACCACGATCGCGAAGGCGATCGCGGCGGTCTCGGGGCGGAAGTTCGTGGAGCTCTCGGCGATCACCGCGGGCGTCAAGGATGTGCGCGACGTCATGGAGCAGGCGCTCGCCACGCGGGACCTGTACGGCCTGTCCACCGTCCTCTTCCTCGATGAGATCCACCGTTTCACCAAGGCGCAGCAGGATGCGCTCCTGCCCGGGGTCGAGAACGGCTGGGTGACGCTCATCGCCGCGACGACGGAGAATCCCTCGTTCTCGGTCATCGCGCCGCTCCTGTCTCGATCGCTCCTGCTGACGCTGCAGCCGCTCGAGCCGGACGATCTCGGCGAGCTCATCGACCGAGCGCTCGCCGACCCGCGGGGGCTCGACGGCGCGGTCGCGCTCGAGCCCGACGCGCGCGAGGCGATCATCCGGCTGTCGAGCGGCGATGCGAGGCGCGCGCTCACCGCCCTCGAGGCCGCGGCGGCGACGGTCGAGGCGACCGAGGAGCGCACCATCACCGCGGATGTCGTCGCGACCGCGGTGGACCGCGCGCTGCTGCGATACGACCGCCAGGGCGATGAGCACTACGACGTCATCAGCGCCTTCATCAAGTCGATCCGGGGCTCCGACGTGGATGCGGCGCTGCACTATCTCGCCCGCATGATCGAGGCGGGGGAGGACCCGCGATTCATCGCCCGCCGCATCATCATCTCGGCGGCGGAGGACATCGGGATGGCGGATCCGAATGCCCTCACGATCGCGGTCTCGGCCGCCGAGGCCGTGCAGCTCATCGGCATGCCGGAAGGAAGGATCCCGCTCGCCGAGGCCGTCGTGTATCTCGCCACCGCCCCGAAGTCCAACGCCGCCTACATGGGGATCAACGCGGCGATCGCCGACGTGCAGGCTGGCCGCATCGGTCGTGTCCCGAAGCATCTCAGGGACGCGCACTACCCGGGTGCCAGGAAGCTCGGCCACGGCAAGGGGTACATCTACTCGCACGACGCCCCGCACGGCATCGCGAAGCAGGAGTACCTGCCCAAGGAGCTCGCGGGCACGCAGTATTACCAGCCCAAGCCGCACGGCTATGAGCGCGAGGTCGCGGCGAGGCTCGAGCGGATCAGGGCGATCCTGCGCGGCGAGCAGTGGAAGCCCACAGAATGACGCGCGGTCGGCGCCTGGCGGGGCCTTCGCATGCATTCGCGAGGCAGCTGAGGGTGCCGGGCCCGCTCTGTTACACTTGATCGGCTCGAATTCCGGGTGGATTCGAGCGCACCCGCCACGGCGGCCCCCGGTGCGCGTCGACGTGCGAGCCGGAGCGAGGGTCGGCGGTGTGCACGTCCGTGAGTCGTGATCGACACGTCCACGTGGTTTTCGAAAGGAACCGGTATGTCCGCCAGCAAGTCCCAGGACCGCCGCAAGGTCCGCCTCTCCCGCGCCCTCGGCGTCGCGCTCACGCCCAAGGCGGCGCGCTACCTCGAGAAGCGCCCCTACGCGCCCGGCCAGCACGGCCGCACGCGCCGCAAGACCGACAGCGACTACGCGGTGCGTCTGCGCGAGAAGCAGCGTCTCCGCGAGCAGTACGGCATCCGCGAGAAGCAGCTCCGCATCCAGTTCGAGGAGGCCCGTCGCTCGGCAGGCCTGACCGGTGAGAACCTCGTCGAGCAGCTCGAGTTGCGTCTCGACGCGCTCGTGCTCCGTGCTGGCTTCGCGCGCACCACCGCGCAGGCCCGCCAGCTCGTCGTGCACCGCCACATCCTCGTCGACGGCAAGCTCGTCGACCGTCCGTCGTTCCGCGTCAAGCCGGGTCAGCTCATCCACGTCAAGCCGCGTTCGGAGAAGCTCGAGCCGTTCCAGGTCGCGGCTGCCGGCGGCCACGCCGAGGTCCTGCCTCCGGTCCCGCCGTACCTCGAGGTCGAGCTCGACAAGCTCCAGGCGCGACTCGTCCGCCGCCCGAAGCGCGCCGAGGTCCCGATCGTCTGCGACGTCCAGCTCGTCGTCGAGTACTACGCGGCCCGCTGACGCATTCGTCTTCCGATCGCCTTCTCGCGTGCCTGTCGGCCGCGAGAAGGCGATCGTCGTTTCCGGATGCAGCGAGTACGCTGATGCCCTGACTTGCATTCCAGGAAAGGAATGAACATGAAGGTTCTCAAGGTCCTCGGCCTGGTCACGCTCGGCGTGGCGGTCGGTTTCGTGGTGGCCCACCAGGTGTCGCGCACCGAGCAGGGCAAGCGCTTCTTCGACGAGGTCGATGCTCGCGCCCGCGAGTTCGGCCAGTCGGTCGTGGAGGGGTACAAGGCCCGTGAGGCGGAGCTGCGTGCCGCCGTGGCGGAGGCCGAAGGCGTCATCGCCGACCTCACCAAGCGCGCCCAGAGCTGAATCGGAGCAATAACACCGCATGCGCACCGCTGAAATCCGCGATCGCTGGCTGACCTTCTTCGGCGAACGCGGTCATACCGTCGTGCCCTCCGCGTCCCTCGTGAGCGACGACCCGACCGTCATGTTCACGATCGCGGGCATGGTCCCGTTCATCCCGTACCTCACGGGTGTCGTCCCGGCGCCGTTCCCGCGCGCCACGAGCGTCCAGAAGTGCATCCGCACCAACGACATCGAAGAGGTCGGCAAGACGGCACGACACGGCACGTTCTTCCAGATGAACGGCAACTTCTCCTTCGGGGACTACTTCAAGGAGGGGGCGATCGGCTATGCCTGGGAGCTGCTGACGACGTCCGAGGCCGATGGGGGCCTCGGCTTCGACGAGCGCGACCTGTGGGTCACCGTCTACGAGGACGATGACGAGGCGATCGAGCTGTGGAAGCGGATCGCGGGGCTCCCGGAGCACCGGATCCAGCGGTTCGGCAAGGCGGACAACTACTGGTCCACGGGGCAGCCCGGGCCCGCGGGACCGTGCTCGGAGATCTACTTCGACCGCGGCCCGGCCTACGGGCCGGAAGGCGGTCCGGCGGTCAACGACACGCGCTACACCGAGATCTGGAACCTCGTCTTCATGCAGTACCAGATCGACAACGTCCGGTCGAAGACCGACTTCGATGTCGTGGGCGAGCTGCCGAAGAAGAACATCGACACGGGCATGGGCCTCGAGCGCGTCGCCTTCATCAAGCAGGGCGTCGAGAACATGTACGAGATCGACCAGGTGCGCCCGGTCCTCGATCGCGCATCGGAGCTCTCCGGCAGACGCTACGGCGCCGACCACGAGGATGACGTCCGCTTCCGCGTGATCGCGGACCACATCCGCTCTGGCCTCATGCTCATGAGCGACGGCGTCGTGCCCGGCAACGAGGGCGGCGGCTACATCCTGCGCCGTCTGCTGCGCCGCTCGATCCGCTCGATGCGCCTGCTCGGGGTGCAGGAGCCCGTGTTCGCCGAGCTGTTCGCTGCGAGCCGCGATGCGATGAAGGCCGCGTACCCCGAGGTCGAGACCGACTACGAGCGGATCGAGCGCCTCGCAGTCGCGGAGGAGGAGGCATTCCTCCGCACGCTCACGAGCGGCACGACGATCCTCGACACCGCGATCAGCCGGACGAAGGCGGCGGGCGCCCAGCAGCTGCCGAGCGACATCGCCTTCCAGCTGCACGACACCTACGGCTTCCCGATCGATCTCACGCTCGAGATCGCTGAGGAGGCGGGCCTCACCGTCGACCGCGCCGGCTTCGATGCGCTCATGAACCACCAGCGCCAGATCGCGAAGGCCGACGCGAAGGCGAAGCGCGGCCAGCTCGCCGACCTGTCGGTGTACCGCGAGTTCCGCAACCTCGGCGAGACCGTGTTCACCGGCTACGACTACCTCACGACCGAATCCCGGGTCCTCGGCATCCTCGTCGACGGCCACCCGGCGCAGTCGGCGAAGGCGGGGCAGACGGCGGAGATCATCCTCGCGGAGACCTCGCTCTACGCGGAGGCCGGTGGCCAGGACGCCGACGCCGGCGTGATCGTCGGCCCCGGCTACGAACTCGATGTCATCGACGTGCAGCGTCCCGTCCCCGGTCTCATCTCGCACACCGTCGTCGTGCGCTCAGGCGAGGTTGGTGTCGGCCAGGCGGCGACGACGATCGTGGATGAGGCGTACCGGCGCGACGCGAATCGCGCACACTCCGCGACGCACCTCGTCCACGCATCCCTGCGTCAGATCCTCGGCCCAGATGCCCACCAGGCCGGCTCGTACAACAAGGCCGGATATCTGCGTCTCGACTTCAACTGGACGCAGGCGCTGTCTCCGGAGACCCGCAGCGAGATCGAGGATGTGGCGAACCGCGCAGTCAGCGATGATCTCGAGGTCACGACCCGCATCATGCCGCTCGACGAGGCGCGGGCGCTCGGCGCGATGGCCCTCTTCGGCGAGAAGTACGGTGACACCGTCCGCGTGGTCCGCATCGGCGAGACCGACTGGTCGCTCGAGCTGTGCGCGGGCACGCACGTCGCGCGATCCTCGGATGTCGGCGTGATCAATCTCGTCGGCGAGTCGAGTGTCGGGGCCCAGGCGCGCCGCGTCGAGGCGCTCGTCGGTCAGGACGCCCTCCAGTCGTTCCGCACGGAGCGCGACATCGTCGCGCGCCTCGCGAGCGAGCTGAAGACCCCGCGTGACGAGGTGCTGAGCCGGGTCGAGCAGATGACGGCGCAGCTGAAGGCTGCGGAGAAGCGCATCGCCGAGCTCGAGGCGCGTGCGCTCGCCGAGCGCGCCCCGTCGCTGGTCCAGGCGGCGAAGGACATCGGCGGAGTTCGATTCGTGAGCGCGAACATCGGCAGGGTCGGCTCTGCAAACGACGTCCGCACACTCGCCAACGAGGTGAAGTCGCGCCTCGGCGGTGGCGATGCGTGGGTCGTGGCGCTCATCGGCACGACGGGCGAGCAGGCGAGCGTCGTCGTCGCGGCGAGCCCCGCGGCGCAGGAGCGCGGCCTCAAGGCCGGCGCGCTCGCGCTCGCGGCGGCATCGGCGCTCGGCGGTCGCGGCGGTGGTCGCGATGACATGGCGCAGGGCGGCGGATCCGACCTCGCAGCTATCCCGAGCGCGCTCGCCGCGGTCGAGCAGGCCGTCCGAGGCTGAGGCCGGCGATGCGACCTGGTGTCAGGCTCGCGATCGATGTCGGCACGGTGCGGATCGGCGTCGCACGCAGTGACGCGCTCGGCATGCTCGCGAGTCCGCTCGAGACGGTGCAGCGGGGTGACGGCGATGTCGAGCGAATCGTGGCGATCGCGAAGGAGGAGGGAGCGATCGACGTGTACGTGGGCCTGCCGGTCGCGCTGTCCGGCCGCTCAACCGCGTCCACGGACGATGCTGTCGAGTTCGCGCGCCGAATCGCCCTGCAGCTCCCGGGCATCGTGCGGCTCATCGATGAGCGGCTGACGACCGCGAGCGCCTACGGTCAGCTCCGCGCTTCGGGCAGGAATTCGAAGCGCGGGCGCGCCGTCGTCGATCAGATCGCGGCGACTATCATTCTGGAACACGCGCTCGAAACCGAGCGGCGCGGCGGAGTGCGGCCGGGTGCTGAGGTGCTCGATTCGTCCGACGGCCGTGAATCTGGACGTTAGGGGACCGGTTGGACAAGGACGGCGGCTGGGAAGAACTGTTCTCACCTCTCGCCGACGATTCGGGTGAGGGTGGTTCGGAGCCGGAAGCGACCCAGGGGGATTCGGAGTCGGAGTCGCCGGTCATCATTCCGGACCTTCCGGATCCGGTGATCGAGGCGACGCCGCTCACGCCGTTCGAGCCTGCGCAGCCTCCCGCGGTCCCGCCGATCGTGAGCGCTCCGCCGCTCACCCGTCGTGAGCTGCGCGAGCGGCTGCGCGGCGTCGACGACACCGCCGGGTCCGCGCCCGCCGGTGAGGATCTGCCGAAGACCGAGCCGTTCACGCCGATCGTGGTCCCGCCGCCTGTGCCGGTGGGCTCTGCGGTGCCGTGGGAGCCCGCGCCGGGGCTGGCTCCGGCGCCTGAGCAGCCCGCCGATGACGGATCCGCGGAGGGGGTGGCCTCGGTGGTGGATCCGTTCGCCGCACCGGTGCCCGCTGCGGCGTTCGAGCCGGCTCCAGCCGACCCGGTCATCCCCGTCGAGCGCGGCGACCACGACACGGTCGAGGTGCGCCCGCTCCCGGACACCGAGGAGCCCGTCGCGCCGTCGCAGGCGGATGAGCCCGCGGCGGTCGCTGACACGGTCGAGGCGCCAACGGTGCCCGCGGCGTTCATCGCAGCGCAGGCTCAGGCGGGCTCGGTGCCGCCGCCGTCGCAGCCGATCGACCCCGTGCCACCGATCCAGCCGGTGGCCCCGACCTCAGCGCCAGCAGCGGGCCCGGTCCAGCCGGCGGCCCCCATGCAGCCTGCGACGCCGGTCGGGACACCTCAGCAGCCGGTGTTCCAGACCGAGGTGCCGCGCTCGGCACCGCCGCCGGCAGCGCCCGCAGAGGATTCGCTCGCCGCGCTCATCCAGCCGCGGCAGGCCGCGACCGGCGGGTTCCCGATGCAGCTCGAGCCGCCGAGCGGCGGCGGGCGCCGTCGTTCGCTGCGTTGGCTGGGCTGGTTCATCCCGCTCCTGCTCATCCTCGGCGGCATCGCCGGGGCGGCCTGGTGGGTCTGGACCAACTACGAGGACAAGGTCCGCGAGATCATGGGCTGGGAGCTGCCCAACGACTATGTGGGCACCGGCAACGGCGAAGAGGTCATCATCACGATCCGCCCGGGTGAGATCGGATCGACCATCGCCGCGAACCTGCACCAGGCCGGGGTCACGATGACCTACGACGCCTTCTACGACCTGCTCGTCGAGATCGAGGAGTCGACGGGCTCGCCCGTCAACTTCGCGACAGGCAACTACACGCTCCAGAAGGAGATGAGCGCGCAGGCGGCATTCGATGCACTCATGGATCCGGCGAACCGCGTCACGAACCTGCTCATGATCCCCGAGGGCTCCGTCCTCCCGGACACGCTCGGGCTCATCGCGGCGACGACGGGGATCGACTACCAGGAGCTCGAGGCCCTCGCGCACGACCCCGCCCACTTCGGGATCGAGGCGGACGTCCCCACGGTCGACGGGTACCTCTTCCCGGCGACGTACGAGCTCGATGGCTCGGAGACCGCGGAGTCGATCCTGCAGCGGCTCATCGACGAGATGTACTCGCGGCTCGACGCGCTCGGCGTCGCCCCCGAATCGCGCCACCACTTCATCACGTTCGGCTCGATCGTCCAGCGCGAGTCCGGACCGGTGAGCTCGACGCCCGGCTGCGAGGAGAACCCGATGGGCTGCGTCGCGCGTGTCTTCAAGAACCGCCTCGATGAGGGGTGGCACCTGGAGTCCGATGCGACGGTCGCGTACGGCACCGGCAACCTGCACACGGTGTGGACGACCGAGGCGGAGCGCAACGATGCCTCGAACCCGTATAACACCTACGCGAACCCGGGGCTGCCGATCGGCCCGATCGGTGCTCCGAGCGAGGCTGCGCTGCGGGCTGCGATCAACCCGACCGAGGGGCCGTGGTTCTACTTCGTCCCGGTGAACCTCGCCACTGGCGAGACCGTGTTCACCGAGACGATCGAAGGTCACGAGGCCGCGGTCGAGCAGCTCCGCGAGTGGTGCGCCGCGTCGCCGGAGAACGACGCCTACTGCGACTGACGGCCGTGGAGATCCCCGACCCGCGTCGGCGACGGCTCGCCGTCCTCGGCAGCCCGATCGAGCACTCGCGTTCGCCGCAGATCCACCTTGCGGCATACGAGCGGCTCGGGCTCGACTGGTCGTATGAGCGGATCGAGGTCGCGGAGGGCGGCCTCGACGCCTTCCTCCGCGGGCTCGACGACACGTGGCGCGGGTTCTCGGTCACGATGCCGCTCAAGCCGGAGGCGCTCGCGCTCTCGACGGCGGTGACCGAGATCGCGCGCGCGACGGGCGCGGTCAACACGCTTCGCCTGTGGGATGACGGGATCTCGGGCGACAACACCGACATCGACGGGGTCGTGGGCGCGCTCGCCGGTGCGGGCGTGGAGCCGCGTGGTGCGCCGCTGATCCTCGGGGCTGGGGCGACGGCGGGTTCGGCCGTCTTCGCACTTGCTCGCATGGGCTTCCGCGAGGTGGTCGTCGCCGCGAGGCGGCTCGAGCAGGCCGCGGCGCTCGCCGCGCAGGCCGCGGCGTGGAGCATCCGGGGCGAGCCGATCGCGTGGTCGGGCGCGGATCGCGCCGCATCCGCGGCCTCGCTCGTCGTGAACACCGTGCCCGGCGAGGCTCCGGCGCTCCTTAGCTTCGATTCCGACCTCAGGGCGCGTGTCCCGCTCTTCGAGATCGTCTACGCCGAATGGCCCAGCCCACTCGCGGCGAGCTGGCTGGCGGTCGGCGGGACGGTCATCTCGGGCGTGGAGATGCTCGTCCAGCAGGCGCTTGCGCAGGTGCGGATCTTCGTCCACGGCGACGAGCGGACGGCGCTCCCCGGCGAGCCTGAGCTGCTCGTGGCGATGCGTCGAGCCGCGGGTATCGCGTAGCGCGATCGCCGTCCGCCGCCGGGGCGCGAAATGCTTCGGTCCGGCCATGTCAGGATTGATGCATGCTTCGCTGGCTCACCGCAGGGGAATCGCACGGTCCTGAGCTCATCGCGATCCTGGAGGGCATGCCGGCTGGCGTGCCGGTCCTTCCCGAGGACATTCAGGCTGATCTCGCGCGTCGTCGTCTCGGCTATGGCCGCGGCGCGCGCCAGAACTTCGAGCAGGACGAGCTGACGATCTCCGGAGGGATCCGATTCGGCCGGACGATGGGATCGCCCATCGCGCTCCGCATCGGCAACAGCGAGTGGCACCGCTGGGTGGATGTCATGAGCGCGACCCCCGTGGACCCGGCGACGCTCCCGAAGGGCAGGGGAGCGCCCCTCACGCGTCCGCGGCCCGGGCACGCGGATCTCGTGGGCATGCAGAAGTATGACTTCCCCGAGGCGCGGAACGTGCTCGAGCGTGCGAGCGCCCGCGAGACGGCGGCGCGCGTGGCGCTCGGCGCGGTCGCCCGGGGCTTCCTCCGCGAGCTCGGCGTCGAGCTCGTCTCGCACACGCTCTCGATCGAGACCGTGCGCGTGCCGGATGACTACCGCTATCCGGTGCCGGGCGATGTCGAGGCGCTCGACGCCGATCCGCTGCGTTGCATCGACCCCGAGACGTCGGCGGCGATGGTCGAGCGCATCGACCGCGCGCACAGCGAGGGCGACACGCTCGGCGGTGTCGTCGAGGTGCTCGCCTACGGGCTTCCGCCTGGGCTCGGCTCGTACGTGCACTGGGACCGCCGTCTCGACGCGCAGCTCGCCGCGGCGCTCATGGGGATCCAGGCCATCAAGGGCGTGGAGGTCGGCGACGGCTTCGAGACCTCGCGTCGTCCCGGCTCGCGTGCGCACGACGAGATGGTCATCTCAGATGACGGGATCCTCCGGGTGAGCGATCGTGCCGGCGGCACCGAGGGCGGCATGTCGACGGGCACGGTCCTCCGGGTCCGAGCGGCGATGAAGCCGATCTCGACCGTCCCGCACGCGCTCCGCACGGTCGATGTCGCGACGGGCGAGCCGGCGCAGGCGCACCACCAGCGCTCCGACGTGTGCGCGGTGCCTGCCGCGGGCGTCGTCGCCGAGGCGATGGTGGCGCTCGTGCTCGCGAATGCGATGCTCGAGAAGTTCGGCGGGGATTCGGTGGCGGAGACGCGCCGCAATCTCGAGAGCTACCTCGAGCACATCCCGGCCGCTCTTCGCACGGTCCGCTCGTGAGCGCGATCGCCGTCTTCATCGGCGCTCCCGGCGCGGGCAAGACGAAGACCGGGAAGCGCGTGGCGAAGGCGCTCGGCGTGCCGCACATCGACACGGACAAGGTCATCGTCGCCGAGCATGGGCCGATCCCGGAGATCTTCGCGGAGCATGGCGAGGCGCATTTCCGGCGGCTCGAGCGCGAGGCGGTCGTGGCGGCGCTCGCGCAGGACGCGATCGTGTCGCTGGGCGGGGGTGCGGTGCTGGATTCGGACACGCAGGCGGATCTGGCGGAGGTGCCGGTCGTGCTCCTGACGGTCAGTGTCGACGGGATCAAGGCGAGGCTCGCCGAGCATCCGGACGCGGTCCAGAAGCGCCCGCTGCTCGCCGATGGCGGCTTCGAGGCGTGGGAGCGGCTCGCGGTGCAGCGGCGGCCGATCTATGAGGGGCTTGCGGATCTCGTGGTGGACACGTCCCACCGCACGTTCGACGCTGTCGCTGAGGAGGTGGTCGAATGGCTGAGGCGACGCTGATCCCGGTCTCCGGCGATTCGCCCTATGAGGTCGTCGTGGGACGCGGGCTCGCCGACCGTCTGACGGAGGCGCTCGGCCCGAAGGTCCGCAAGGTGCTCGTGGTGCACACCCCGACGCTCGGCGCGAAGTCCGAGCAGCTCCGCGCGCGTCTCGCGGATGAGGGCTTCGAGGTGCTGCTGGCGGAGGTCCCGGATGCGGAGAACGCGAAGCGCGTCGAGGTCGCGGCGTTCTGCTGGCAGATCCTCGGCCAGACCGATTTCACGCGCTCTGACGCGATCATCGGCTTCGGCGGCGGCGCGGTGACGGATCTCGCCGGCTTCGTCGCGGCGACGTGGCTGCGGGGGGTGAAGGCGATCCACATCCCCACGACGGTGCTGGGCATGGTCGATGCGGCGGTCGGCGGCAAGACGGGGATCAACACCGCCGAGGGCAAGAACCTCGTGGGCGCGTTCTGGGCGCCGGCGGCGGTGCTGTGCGATCTCGAGCATCTCGACACGCTCCCGCGCAACGAGCTCCTCGCGGGGTATGCGGAGGTGGCGAAGGCCGGGTTCATCGCCGACCCGCGCATCCTCGAGCTGATCGAGACGTCGGTGGAGGATGCGACCGACCCGGAGCACCCGGCGTTCCGCGAGGCGATCGAGCGGGCGATCCAGGTGAAGGCGAATGTCGTCGGGCAGGATTTCACCGAGCAGGGGCTTCGCGAGATCCTCAACTACGGTCACACGCTCGGCCACGCGATCGAGCATGCCGAGCGCTACCGCTGGCGCCACGGTGCCGCGATCTCGATCGGCATGGTGTTCGCCGCTGAGCTGTCGAGGCTCACACGAGGGCTCTCCGATCAGGCGGTGGAGCGTCACCGCGCGATCCTCGAGTCGCTGTCGCTGCCGACGACCTACCCGGCGGATCGCTGGGCGCACCTATATGGGACGATGGCGCGAGACAAGAAGGCGCGCGGCGGGATGCTGCGGTTCATCGTCCTCGACGACATCGCGCGCCCGACGGTGCTCGCAGGTCCCGATGAGGCGCTGCTGCTTGCCGCCTACCAGGAGATCGCGGAATAGGCTCGCATCGTGCGCATCCTCGTCCTCAACGGTCCCAACCTCGGTCGCCTCGGAAGTCGCGAGCCTGACGTCTACGGCTCGCAGGATCTCGCCGCCCTGACGAGGCTCCTCACGGAGCATGCTGGCGTCCGGGCCGAGATCGACCCGCGGCAGACCGATGCTGAGGCGGAGCTCGTCGGCTGGCTGCACGAGGCTGTCGATGCGCGCACGCCGGTGATCCTGAACCCGGCGGCATTCACCCACTACAGCTATGCGCTGCGCGACGCCGCAGCGCTCGTCACCAAGGCGGGCCTCCCGCTCGTCGAGGTGCACATCTCGAATCCGCACGCGCGCGAGGCCTTCCGCCACACGAGCGTGATCTCGGGGGTCGCCACCGGCGTGATCGCCGGGTTCGGCTTCGACTCCTACCGTCTCGCCCTCGACGCGATCCTGGCGAGGCTCCACTAGAATCGACCGGGCTTTCGCGAGGCGAAAGCCGTCACCGAGCAACGAATCGCAGCGCAGGCAGGTCAGCTATGGCAACCACGAACGACATCAAGCGGGGCTCCGTCCTCTCGATCGACGGCGGTCTCTGGAACGTCACCGACTTCCAGCACGTCAAGCCCGGCAAGGGTGGTGCGTTCGTGCGCACGACGCTGAAGAACGTGGTCACGGGCAAGGTCGTCGACAAGACGTTCAACGCGGGCACGAAGATCGACTTCGCGACGGTCGACCGCCGCGACTACCAGTACCTGTACCAGGACGGCGACAGCTACGTCTTCATGGACACGTCCGACTACGACCAGATCAACGTGCCCGCCTCGATCGTCGGCGATGCGGCGAACTTCATGCTCGAGAACCAGATGGTCCTCATCGCGATGCACGACGGAGAGCCGCTGTACGTCGAGCTCCCGCCGTCGGTCGTCCTCACGGTCACCTACACCGAGCCCGGTCTCCAGGGTGACCGCTCGAACGCCGGCACCAAGCCCGCGACGCTCGAGACGGGCTACGACATCCAGGTCCCGCTGTACCTCGAGCCGAACACCAAGGTGAAGGTCGACACGCGCACCGGCGAGTTCCTCTCGCGGGTCAACGACTGAGCGGCCCGCGCGGATGAGCGCCAGGACGAAGGCGCGCAAGCGAGCCCTCGATGTGCTGTATTCGGCTGATGTGCGGGGGCAGTCGCTTGCCGACGCGTTGAGCGCCGAGGCGGCACGTGCGATCGGCGATACGGCGAGGACCCAGTCGTGGGCGTATGCGCGCGAGATCATCCAGGGTGTGATCGACCACGCCGAGGAGATCGACGAGACGATTCAGGCGTACGCGCGAGACTGGCCGCTCGAGCGCATGCCGGCGATCGACCGCGCGCTGCTGCGCATCGGGGTCTGGGAGATCGTCTTCAACGACGAGGTGCCCGCGCCGGTGGCGATCGCCGAGGCGGTCGAGTCTGCCCAGCTGCATTCGACGGAGGAGTCGGCGCGATTCGTCAACGGCGTCCTCGGTCGGATCGCCGAGGCGCAGTAGTCGGCCCGCTGACGTAGACTCCTACCCGGCAACCTTTAACCCCGTCCAGCGAGGCGGAGAAGGCAGTCGATATGACGACGCGTACCGTCCTGCAGTCTGCGGACATCCAACGAGCGATCACTCGCATCGCTCATGAGATCGTCGAGAGCAATCACGGGCTCTCCGATCTCGTGCTCCTCGGGATCCCGACGCGCGGCGTCGAGCTCGCACGGCGACTCGCCGCAGTGCTCGCGCGCATCGAGCCCGGTGTCGAGGTCCCGCACGGGTCGCTCGACATCACGATGTACCGCGACGACCTGACGCGGCAGCCGACGAGATCGCCGGGGCCGACGGTCATCCCACCGGGCGGGATCGACGGCAAGGTCGTCGTCCTGGTGGATGACGTCCTGTACCGCGGTCGCACGATCCGCGCGGCGCTCGATGCGCTGAGCGATCTCGGCCGGCCCAGGGCGGTGCGGCTCGCGGTGCTCGTCGACCGGGGCCACCGGGAGTTCCCGATCCGCGCGGACTTCGTCGGCAAGAACCTCCCGACGGCCTCGAGCGAGCGGATCAACGTCCGCATCCTCGGCATCGATGACGTCGAGGAGGTGACGATCGAGTGAAGCACCTGCTGTCGACCGCGGATCTGAGCCGCGAGGAGGCGATCTCGATCCTCGACACCGCGGAGGACATGGCGGAGGTCTCCGGGCGCGAGATCAAGAAGCTCCCGACGCTCCGGGGGCGCACCGTCGTCAACCTGTTCTTCGAGGATTCGACGCGCACGCGCGTGTCGTTCGAGGTGGCTGCGAAGCGGCTGTCGGCCGACGTCATCAACTTCAGCGCGAAGGGCTCGAGCGTCTCGAAGGGCGAGTCGCTGAAGGACACCGCGCAGACGCTCCACGCGATGGGCGCTGACGGCGTCATCATCCGCCATGGCGCGTCCGGGGCGCCGCACACGCTCGCCGTGTCCGGCTGGATCGACGCGGGCGTCATCAACGCGGGCGATGGCACTCATGAGCATCCGACGCAGGCGCTCCTGGACGCGTTCACGATCCGCCGTCGCATCCACGGGACCGCGTCGCGGGGGAAGGCGCTCGACGGCGTCACGGTGACGATCGTCGGCGACATCCTGCACTCGCGTGTCGCGCGCTCGAACCTGTGGCTGCTCCGCACGCTGGGAGCCGAGGTGCGCTTCGTCGCACCCGCGACGCTCATCCCCGTCGGTGCCGCGAGGTGGCCGGTGGAGATCAGCTATGACCTGGATGCCGCGATCGCCGAGGCGCCCGATGTCGTCATGATGCTCCGCATCCAGGCCGAGCGCATGCACCACGCATTCTTCCCTGGTGAGCGGGAGTATTCGCGTCAGTGGGGGCTCACCGACGCGCGGCTCGCCCAGCTCCCCGCGGGTACGATGGTGATGCACCCCGGCCCGATGAATCGGGGACTTGAGATCTCAGCGGCTGCTGCGGATTCACCCGCGTCGACCGTCCTCGATCAGGTCTCGAACGGCGTCTCAGTCCGGATGTCGGTGCTGTACCACCTGCTGGCAGGGGAGGAGTCGTGATGCGTCCGGTGTCGAGCCGTGCCACGACGCGGATCGTCGGGGCGACGCTCCCGGACGGGACGCGGCGCGATCTGTGGATCGGCGGTGGCGAGTTCATCGAGGATCCGGGCGTCTCGGCGGATCGGACGATCGACGCCGAGGGTCTCGTGGCGCTGCCTGGCCTCGTCGACCTGCACACGCATCTGCGCGAGCCTGGTTTCGAGCAGTCGGAGACGGTGCTCACGGGGACGCAGGCTGCCGCCGCTGGTGGATTCACCGCGGTGTTCGCCATGGCGAACACGCTTCCGGTGCAGGACACCGCCGGAGTCGTCGAGCAGGTGGCCTCGCTCGGCGAGGAGTACGGCTATGCGACGGTCCGCCCCATCGGCGCGGTCACGGTGGGGCTCGCCGGTGAGCGACTCGCCGAGATCGGTGCGATGGCGCAGTCGCGTGCACGGGTCCGGGTCTTCTCGGATGACGGCCTGTGCGTCCACGACCCGCTGCTCATGCGCCGCGCGCTCGAGTATGTGAAGACGTTCGACGGCGTCGTCGCACAGCACGCGCAGGATCCGCGTCTGACGGTCGGCGCCCAGCTCAACGAGGGCGCGCTGTCGGCTCGACTCGGCCTGGCCGGCTGGCCTGCTGTCGCGGAGGAGTCGATCATCGCGCGCGATGTGCTGCTCGCGGAGCACGTCGGCGCCCGACTCCATGTCTGCCACGTGTCGACGGCCGGCTCGGTGGAGGTCATCCGCTGGGCGAAGGCCCGTGGCATCGACGTGACCGCCGAGGTCACGCCGCACCACCTCATGCTGACCGAGGACCTCGCGGCCGGCTACGACGCGCGCTTCAAGGTGAATCCGCCGCTGCGTCGTGCCGAGGACGTCGAGGCGCTGCGCGCAGCCCTCGCCGATGGCACGATCGACATCGTCGCGACGGACCACGCCCCGCACCCCGCCGAGGCGAAGGAGTGCGCCTGGTCTGAGGCTGCCAACGGGATGGTGGGCTTGGAATCGGCGCTGTCGGTCGTCCACGCCGCCGTCGTCGCAGATGGGCGACTGGACTGGTCGGATGTGGCTCGGGTCATGTCGGTCGCGCCGGCGCGCATCGGCCGTCTCGACGGCTACGCGACACCGCTGGCGGTCGGGTCGCCGGCGAACGTCGCGCTCTACGACCCCGAGCATGTCGAGGACTGGTCGCTCGACCGTCTTCGCGGCAAGAGCCGCAACACCCCGTACCTCGGGCGCCGCCTGCCAGGTCGCGTCGTGCACGTCCTGCACGACGGCGCCGCGACGGTCATCGACGGGGTGGTCGTCGAAGAGGTCGTCCGATGAGCCGCGAGGTCCTGCTCGCGATCTGGATCCTCGTGGGCGTCGCGCTGCTCACGCTCCTGATCGTGGGGTGGCGGGGCAGGCTCCGACGTCAGCGCTCCGCGGTCTCGCCGCTGCCGGAGGTGCCGGAGCTCGGCACACCGCAGGCGGTCCTCGGCGGCAAGTACGTCGCCACGACGGTCGCGGATGCACCGCTCGATCGCATCGTGGCCCACGGGCTCGCCTTTCGCGGATTCGCCACGATCCAGGTCCACGACTCGGGGATCCTCGTCGATCGCAAGGGGGAGGCGGCGCTGTGGATCGCGCGCGGGGCTCTCGTCGGGATCGGCCGCTCCACGTGGACGATCGACCGGGTCGTCGAGCGCGACGGACTCCACTTCGTGCGCTGGAGGCTCGGGGATCGCGAGGTCGACACATATCTCCGGCTCGATGAGCCGAGCGCATTCGATGCAGCAACCGCAGATTTCGAGGAGGTGACCGCGTGACGCGTCGGAATCCGGCTGTCCTCGTGCTCGAGGACGGCACGAGGTATGACGGCTTCGCGTACGGGGCGACGGGCCGCACGGTCGGCGAGGTGGTCTTCGCGACCGGGATGACCGGCTACCAGGAGACCCTGACCGACCCGTCGTACGCGGGGCAGATCGTCGTCATGACGGCTCCCCACATCGGCAACACGGGGGTGAATCGCGAGGACGATGAGTCCGACCGCGTGTGGGTCGCCGGCTACGTCGTCCGCGATCCGAGCCGCATCGTGTCGAACTGGCGTGCGACGGATTCGCTCGACAGCGAGCTCATCTCGCTCGGCATCGTCGGCATCTCCGGGATCGACACGCGCGCGGTGACCCGCCGTCTGCGTGACTCGGGGGCGATGCGCGGCGGCATCTTCTCAGGCGAGGATGCCGCGCTGTCCCCCCAGGAGCAGCTCGCGATCGTGCAGGGCTCCGAGTCGATGGCGGGGCGGAATCTCTCCGCCGAGGTCTCGACGAGCGAGCCGTATGCGATCCCGGCCACGGCGGGGGAGCACCTGGGCAGGCTCGCGGTGCTGGATCTCGGTGTGAAGCGCATGACGCTCGACTCGCTCGCGGCGCGCGGCTTCGATGTCCATGTCCTGCCGCAGTCGAGCACGCTCGAGGACATCCTCGCGATCGAGCCGGTTGCGGTCTTCTACTCGAACGGTCCTGGCGACCCGGCGGCCTCGGACCGCCATGTCGAGATCCTCCGCGGCGTCCTGTCGGAGGGGCTGCCGTTCTTCGGCATCTGCTTCGGCAACCAGCTGCTCGCCCGCGCCCTGGGGTTCGGCACCTACAAGCTCGCGTTCGGCCACCGCGGCATCAACCAGCCTGTGCAGGACCGCACGACGGGTCGCGTCGAGGTCACGAGCCACAACCATGGCTTCGCCGTGGACATGCCGACGGATGGCCCGGTCGAGTCGCCCGCTGGCTTCGGTCTGGCCGAGGTGACGCATGTCAATCTCAACGACGGCGTCGTCGAGGGCCTCCGCGCGATCGACATCCCCGCCTTCTCGGTCCAGTACCACCCGGAGGCGGCGGCTGGCCCCCACGATGCGTCCTACCTCTTCGACCGCTTCCGCGATCTCGTCATCGCGAATCGCTCGACCCGACCGAAGGAGTCCCGTGCCGAAGCGTGAAGACATCCGCTCCGTCCTCGTCATCGGGTCGGGCCCGATCGTCATCGGGCAGGCGGCTGAGTTCGACTACTCGGGCACCCAGGCCTGCCGCGTGCTCCGCGAGGAGGGCGTGCGCGTCATCCTCGTGAACTCGAACCCGGCGACGATCATGACCGATCCTGGTTTCGCCGACGCGACCTACGTCGAGCCGATCACGACGGAATGCCTCACGGCGATCATCGAGAAGGAGCGTCCCGACGCGATCCTTCCGACGCTCGGCGGTCAGACGGCGCTCAACGCGGCGATCGCGCTGAGCGACGCCGGCATCCTCGAGCGCTACGGGGTCGAGCTCATCGGCGCGAATGTGGAGGCGATCCGCAAGGGCGAGGACCGTCAGCTCTTCAAGGACCTCGTCCTCGCGGCAGGTGCGGACGTCGCTCGCTCGCGCATCGTCCACACGATCGAGGAGGCGCGCGAGGCCGCCGAGGAGCTCGGGCTGCCGCTCGTCGTGCGCCCGTCCTTCACGATGGGCGGTCTGGGCTCGGGCTTCGCCTACACGGCTGAGGAGCTCGAGCGCATGGTGGGCGATGGCCTCCACCAGTCGCCGACGACCGAGGTGCTCCTGGAGGAGTCGATCCTCGGCTGGAAGGAGTACGAGCTCGAGCTCATGCGCGACAAGGCGGACAACTGCGTCGTGGTGTGCTCGATCGAGAACGTCGACCCGGTCGGCGTCCACACGGGTGACTCGATCACGGTGGCCCCTGCGCTGACGCTCACCGACCGCGAGTATCAGAAGCTCCGCGACATCGGCATCCAGATCATCCGCGATGTCGGCGTCGACACCGGTGGCTGCAACATCCAGTTCGCCGTGGAGCCGACGACGGGTCGCGTCATCGTCATCGAGATGAATCCGCGGGTGTCGCGATCGAGCGCGCTCGCCTCGAAGGCGACCGGGTTCCCGATCGCCAAGATCGCGGCGAAGCTCGCGATCGGGTACACGCTCGATGAGATCCCGAACGACATCACGGGGGTGACCCCGGCGAGCTTCGAGCCGACGCTCGACTACATCGTGGTGAAGGCGCCGCGCTTCGCCTTCGAGAAGTTCCCTGCGGCCGATGCGCGCCTCACGACGACCATGAAGTCGGTGGGCGAGGCGATGGCGATCGGCCGCAACTTCACGACGGCGCTGCAGAAGGCGCTCCGCTCGCTGGAGAAGCGCGGATCGTCATTCCACTGGAAGGGCGAGCCTGGCGATCGGGCTGCGCTCGTGGCGGAGTCGAAGGTCCCGACGGATGGTCGGATCGTGGCTGTCCAGCAGGCGCTCCGCGCCGGTGCGACGGTGGATGAGCTGTATGCGGCGACCGGCATCGACCCGTGGTTCCTCGACCAGATCCAGCTCATCAACGAGGTCGCCGAGGAGGTGCGCGCCGCTCCCGAGCTCGATGCGGCGCTGATCCGCTACGCGAAGGGTCACGGGTTCTCCGACGCCCAGCTCGCTGAGCTGCGGGGCCTGACCGAGGCCGAGGTGCGCGCTATCCGGTGGGAGAAGGGCCTGCGCCCTGTCTACAAGACGGTCGACACGTGCGCGGGCGAGTTCCCTGCGCTGACGCCGTATCACTACTCGAGCTACGACTCGGAGACGGAGGTCGCCCCGAGCGACCGGAGGAAGGTCGTGATCCTCGGCTCCGGTCCGAACCGCATCGGGCAGGGCATCGAGTTCGACTACTCGTGCGTGCACGCGAGCTTCGTGCTGGCGGACGCCGGGTACGAGACGATCATGATCAACTGCAACCCGGAGACGGTCTCCACCGACTACGACACCTCGGACCGGCTGTACTTCGAGCCGCTCACGCTGGAGGACGTCCTGGAGGTCATCCACGCGGAGTCGCAGTCCGGCGAGCTGCTCGGCGTGATCGTCCAGCTCGGCGGTCAGACCGCGCTCGGTCTCGCTCAGGGGCTGAAGGACGCGGGCGTCACGATCCTCGGCACCTCCCCGGAGGCGATCGATCTGGCCGAGGAGCGCGGTCGCTTCGCGGAGATCCTCGAGGCGGCGGGGCTGCTGTCGCCCCGGAACGGCACCGCGGTCACGATGGAGGAGGCGCGCGCGATCGCCTCGGAGATCGGGTATCCGGTGCTCGTGCGGCCGAGCTATGTGCTCGGCGGTCGCGCGATGGAGATCGTCTACGACGAGGCCGGGATCGCGGACTACTTCGAGCGCAACGGCGACCAGGTGCGGATCGCGCCGGGCACGCCGCTGCTCATCGACCGCTTCCTCGATGACGCGATCGAGATCGACATTGATGCGCTGTACGACGGCGAGCGGCTGTATGTCGGCGGCATCATGGAGCACATCGAGGAGGCGGGTGTCCATTCGGGCGACTCCGCCTGCACGCTCCCGCCGACGACGCTCGGCCACGACATCCTCGATCAGGTGGCGCGTGCGACGCGCGCGATCGCGGAGGGCATCGGGGTCCGCGGCCTCATCAACGTGCAGTTCGCGATCGGCCAGGGGGTGCTGTATGTCCTCGAGGCGAATCCTCGGGCGAGCCGCACCGTGCCGTTCGTCTCGAAGGCCCTCGGCGTCCAGCTCGCGAAGGCCGCATCGCTCATCATGGTGGGTCGCACGATCGAGTCGCTCATCGCGGACGGCATCCTGCCGGAGGTCGATGGCACCCATGTGCCGGTCGACCACCCGATCGCGGTGAAGGAGGCGGTCCTCCCGTTCAAGCGATTCCGCACACCGGAGGGGCACATCGTGGACTCGGTGCTCGGTCCGGAGATGCGCTCCACGGGTGAGGTCATGGGGATCGACCGGGACTTCCCCCGGGCCTTCGCGAAGTCGCAGCAGGCCGCGTATGGCGGTCTGCCGAGCGGTGGCACGGCATTCGTCTCGGTCGCCGATCGCGACAAGCGCGCGGTGATCCTGCCCGCGATGCGACTGGCTCGCCTCGGGTTCGAGCTGCTCGCGACGGAGGGCACCGCGGATGTGCTCGCGCGCCACGGCATCCCGTCGAAGGTCGTGCGGAAGGTGTCGGATTCGGCTGAGGCCGCCGGCCCGGACATCGTCGAGCTGATCAACGCGGGCGAGGTGGACCTGGTGGTGAACACCCCGAGCGGCTCCAGCGCTCGCGCGGACGGCTACGAGATCCGCACGGCGACGGTCGCGAGCGACAAGGCCCTGTTCACGACGGTCGCGGCGCTCACGGCGGCGGTCGGCGCGATGGATGTCGCCGACCCGGAGCTCACGGTCACGTCGCTCCAGGAGTACGAGCGGCGACGGAAGGCGTCCGTGTGAGCGGATTCGGCACCAGGATCGCGGCAGCGCTCGACCGGTTCGGCGGGCTCTGTCTCGGGATCGATCCGCATGATGCGTTGCTCGACGCGTGGTCGCTCGAGCGCTCCGCGGCCGGAGCACGCGAGTTCGGACTGCGCGCGGTGGAGGCCGCATCGGGCGTCGTGGGGATCGTGAAGCCGCAGGTCGCGTTCTTCGAGCGCTTCGGCTCGGCGGGCATCGCGGCGCTCGAGGATGTGGTGGGCGCGGCGCGCGACGCCGAGCTACTGGTGATCTCGGACGCGAAGCGCGGCGATATCGGCTCGACGATGACGGGCTACGCACAGGCGTGGCTCGAGGCCGGGAGCCCGCTCGAGTCGGACGCGCTGACCGTCTCGCCATTCCTCGGCGCCGGATCGCTCCTGCCTGCGGTCGAGCTTGCGCGGTCGAGCGGCAAGGGCCTGTTCGTCCTCGCGGCGACCTCGAATCCGGAGGGGCGATCGGTGCAGTCGGCGGAGCGCGCTGGCGTGTCGGTGGCCCGATCGGTGTTCGGTGACGTGGAATCGTGGAATCGCAGCGGCGCGTTGATCGGTGATTTCGGTGTCGTGATCGGCGCGACGATCGCGCAGGACGGTCGGGCGCTGGGCGTCGATCTCGCCGACGGCTGTGCGCCGATCCTCGCCCCGGGGTTCGGGGCGCAGGGCGCGCGGCTGCGGGAGGTGCGTCGCCGTTTCGGCGGCGCGACTGATCGGGTCGTGGCGAATGTCTCGCGGGACGCGCTCTCGGCGGGACCCGGCACGGCTCTCGCTGAGCGCCTGAGGGTGCTCGCGGGTGAACTGGAGGAGGGTGCAGCGGCATGACGACGGATTCCGGAAGTCGCAGGCGGATGCTGCCCCCGGCGGACACGGACCGGGTGGCGGCGTCTCGCGCTGCGGTCGCGGCGCGGCGTGCGCGCGCGGCGATCAAGGCGGACATCGAGCGGGGTCTTCGCACTGCGCTCGATGTCGCGGAGACCGCGTGGCACGACGAGTCGAGCCCGGAGGCGACGCTTCGGATCACGGAGCTGCTGACGAGCATTCCGGGCATCGGCGCGGTGCGCGCCCATCGGATCCTCGACGAGCTGGAGATCTCGGAGCGCAAGCGCGTCGGCGGTCTGGGCGCGAGGCAGCGGCCCCGTCTGCGCGCGTTCCTTCGGGCGCGTCAGCCGCAGGCGGCGAGTTCGCTCTTCGTCCTGAGCGGTCCGACGGCGGTCGGCAAGTCGGTCGTCGCGAGCGTGATCCGCGAGACGTATCCCGAGGTGTACTTCAGCGTGAGCGCGACGACTCGTGCGCCGCGCCCTGGCGAGATCGATGGCGTGCACTACCACTTCGTGTCTGATGAGGAGTTCGACCGCCTGATCTCCGAGGATGCCCTCCTCGAGTGGGCGCAGGTGCACAACATGAACCGCTACGGCACCCCGGCCGAGCCGGTGATGCAGGCGATCAGGGACGGGAGGAAGGTCCTCCTCGAGATCGATCTGCAGGGTGCGAGGGAGATTCGGAGCAAAGTCCCAGAGGCGACGCTCGTGTTCCTCGCACCGCCGAGCTGGGAGGAGCTGGTCCAGCGACTCATCGGTCGTGGCACGGAATCGCCGGAGGAGCAGCAGCGTCGTCTCGAGACGGCGCGCGTCGAGCTGGCCGCTCAGGGCGAGTTCGATCAGGTGATCGTGAACCATGACGTGACCACGGCAGCGCGCGAGGTCGTAGAATCGATGGGCATTCTGCGCGCGAAGAATTCCCTCTAGGAGAGGATCCCCATGGCTGACAAGAACCTCGGCATCATCGAGCCCCCGATCGACGAACTGCTCTCGCGCGTCGATTCGAAGTACCAGCTGGTGATCTTCGCTGCGAAGCGCGCCCGCCAGATCAACGACTACTACACCGACCTCCAGGAGGGCAGCCTCTTCGACAACGTCGGTCCGCTCGTCGACTCGACGATCGAGGACAAGCCGCTCTCGGTCGCGCTGCGCGAGATCAACGAGGACAAGCTCGAGCTCCGTCGCCTCTCGGACTGAGCACGTGACAGGAGCGCACGCGGATCCACGGCGGCTCCGCGTCGTCGTCGGCATCACGGGGGGCATCGCCGCGTACAAGGCGGTCGGCGTCGTGCGCGAGTTCGTGCTCGCGGGGCATGATGTGCAGGTCATCGCCACCGACAACGCCCTGAGGTTCGTGGGTCGGCCGACGCTCGAGGCGATCAGCCGCAATCCGGTCCACACGGACCTGTACGAGGGGGTCGCCGAGGTCCGCCATGTGGCGATCGGTCAGGCGGCCGATCTCATCGTCGTGGCGCCGGCGACGGCGAACACGATCGCGAAGCTCGCCGCGGGGCTCGCCGATGATCTCCTCGGCAACTCGATCCTCGCGAGCACCGCGCCGCTCGTGATCGCGCCGGCCATGCACACGGAGATGTGGCAGCACCCGGCGACGGTCGCGAACATCCGGACGCTCCGCGAGCGCGGGGTGACGATCGTGGGTCCCGAATCGGGGCAGCTCACCGGTGCCGACAGCGGTCCCGGCCGGATGTCGGAGCCGAGCGAGATCATCGCGGAGGCACTCGCCGCGACCCGTCCGAAGGACCTCGCGGGTCTTCGGATCGTGGTGTCCGCTGGGGGCACGCGGGAGCCGATCGACCCGGTCCGCTACATCGGGAATCGCTCGAGCGGCCGTCAGGGTGCCGAGATCGCGGTCGCCGCGAAGCGCAGGGGAGCGGATGTCACGCTCGTGGCCGCGCATTTCGACATCGACCGGCCTGTCGGGATCCGGACGGTCGATGTCGGCTCGGCGGAGGAGCTGCGCATCTCGATGCTGACGGAGGCGGCGCATGCGGATGTCGTCGTGATGGCCGCGGCCGTCGCCGACTACCGTCCTTCCCGCGTGTCCGGGACGAAGCTCAAGAAGGATGAGTTCGGGGATGAGCTGGAGCTGCGTCTGGTGAGGAATCCCGACATCCTCCGCGAGCTCGCCGACACGCGGCGTCCGGGGCAGACGATCGTCGGATTCGCCGCCGAGACGGAGACCGATGATGTGGAGCTGCTCCGCATCGCGACGGCGAAGGCCGCGCGCAAAGGGGTCGATGCGCTCGTCGTCAATCGCGTCGGATGGGACGAGGGTTTCGGCGGGTCGCGGCCGAACCGCGTGACGGTCATCGCGCCGGATGGCACGCGCTTCGTCGACGCAGAGGGCTCGAAGTCCGAGGTCGCGGATAGTGTGCTGGATGTGGTCGCGCTGCTTCGGGCCACGAGTTCCGCTACGACAGGAGACGCATCGCCGTGACCGCGCTCAGATTGTTCACATCCGAATCGGTGACCGAGGGCCACCCGGACAAGATGTGCGATCAGATCAGCGATGCGATCCTTGACGACCTGCTGCGCCAGGATCCTGGCGCGCGAGTCGCCGTCGAGACGCTCGTGACGACGGGCCTCGTGCATGTCGCCGGCGAGGTGACGACGAGCGGCTACTCCGACATCAACCGGATCGTCCGCGACACGATCCTGGGGATCGGGTACGACTCCTCCGAGGTCTGGTTCGATGGGCGCGCCTGCGGTGTCGAGGTGTCGATCGGCGGCCAGTCGCCGGACATCGCGCAGGGTGTCGACGACGCGCAGGAGTCCCGCGAGCACGGCAGCATCGACGACCTGGACCGGCAGGGTGCCGGCGATCAGGGCATCATGTTCGGCTACGCGGTCCGCGAGACGCCGCAGCTCATGCCGCTGCCGATCTGGCTCGCGCATCGGCTCGCCGAGCGGCTGTCGCGCGTGCGTCGCGCCGGCGAGCTCGACTTCCTCCGTCCGGACGGCAAGACCCAGGTGACGATCGGCTATGACGGTGCTCGGCCGGTCTCGGTGGAGGCGGTCGTCGTCTCGACGCAGCATGCGCCGACCGTCTCCCTCGGGGACCTGCGCACGCAGGTCGAGGAGGTCGTCATCCGTCCGGTGCTCGACGCGGTCGACATCTCCTCGAAGGACGCGAAGCTCTTCATCAATCCGACGGGCAAGTTCGAGATCGGCGGCCCGCATGGCGACGCGGGCCTGACGGGGCGCAAGATCATCGTCGACACCTATGGCGGCGCCGCCCGTCACGGCGGCGGCGCGTTCTCTGGCAAGGACCCGTCGAAGGTCGACCGGAGCGCGGCGTACGCCATGCGCTGGGTCGCGAAGAACGCGGTCGCGGCGGGGCTCGCCGATCGGCTGGAGATCCAGGTCGCGTACGCGATCGGGAAGGCGGCGCCGGTCGGACTGTACGTGGAGACCTTCGGCACCGCGCACGTCCCCGAGGCCCGGATCATCTCGGCGATCCGCGAGGTGTTCGACCTGCGCCCTGCGGCGATCATCCGCGACCTCCAGCTCATCCGTCCGATCTACTCACAGACGGCAGCGTTCGGTCATTTCGGCCGCGAGCTCCCCGACTTCACGTGGGAGAAGACCGACCGCGTGGACGCTCTGCGAGCAGCAGCCGGTCTCGCCTGAGGTCAGCGATGGCCGATCGCGCCGTCGCGAGCGTCATCGTCGACTCGCCGCTCCCGCAGCTCGATCGCGCCTTCGACTTCGAGATCCCCGAGTCGCTCCGCGCTGTCGCAGTCGCTGGTGTGCGGGTGCGCGTGCCGGTGCGGGCGGCGCGGCGAGTCATGGATGGTTGGATCGTCGGGGTGTCGGACTCCTCCGACTATCCGGGGACCCTGAGCGAGGTCGCCGAGGTGGTCTCGCCGGTCCCGGTGCTCGCCCCGGAGGTCGCTCGGCTCGCGCGTGCCGTCGCGGATCGCGCGGTGGGGACGGTGCCGGATGTGCTGCGCCTGGCGATTCCGAAGCGGCAGGCGAGGGTCGAGCAGCAGCTGCTGTCGGGAGCCGTGTGGGCGTCTGAGGCGCCGGTGACGCCGCACGCGGTTCACGGGTACGCGCAGCTCGGTCAGCTGGTCGCCGAAGGCCGTCGCGTGGTGGCGCAGGCCATTTCGCAGCCGGGTGCCTGGGCGCGCACGCTCGCGGAGGCGGCGTCGATCGTGGTGGCGCGTGGGGATTCGGCGATCATCGCGGTGCCGGACCGCCGCGACATCGAGCTGCTTCAAGCTGTGCTCGCCGAGGTGGTCGATGCCGCTCGGATCGTGCGGCTGGACGCGGACCAGTCGGCACCGGCGCGCTACCGGGCATTCCTGCGGGCGCGCACGGAGGACGGACTCGTCATCGTGGGCACCCGCTCCGTGGTCTATGCGCCTGCGTCCCGGCTGGGGCTCCTGGCGATGTGGAATGACGGCGACCAGCTCTTCCGCGAGCCGCTGAGTCCCGGTGTGCATCCGCGCGATGCGGCGCTGATCCGCCACGAGCAGCAGGGTGGCGCGCTGCTGCTCCTCGCGAACTCGCCGTCGGTCGAGGCGGCTCGACTGGTGGACATCGGCTGGTGCCTCGGGGTGCGGCCGGATCAGCTGGAGCGCGCGCGCATGATCCCCGCGGCGATGGTGCTCGGAGGCGATGAGCTCGCGGAGCGTGCGCGCATCCCGTCGTCGGCCTGGCGGATCGCGCGCGCGGCGACCGAGCGGGGTCCCGTGCTCGTGCAGGTCGCGCGTCCCGGCGTCGACGCGCCGGGTGGGTCGCTGCGGACCGCGTCGGATCTCGGTCGGGCCTTCCCGCGGACGCCGGTGATCGTGTCGGATGGTGAGCGTCGTGTGACCTCGGTCCGCCGTGTGCCGTCGCTTGTGATCGCCACTCGCGGCGCCGAGCCGTACGTCGAGGGAGGCTACGAGGCGGTGCTCCTGCTCGACGGCGAGCGCATGCTCGCGCGCGAGGCGCTTCGCACGGCGGAGGACTGCATGCGGACGTGGTCTGATGCGGCGGCGATGTGCGCGGCGTCGGGGACAGTGGTGCTCGCCGGGGTGTCCGGGCGACTTGCGACGGCGCTCAAGCGCTGGCGGCAGGACGAGTTCGCGCGGGCGGAGCTCGAGGGGCGGGTGGCGGTGCGGATGCCGCCTGCGGTGCGTGTCGCGTCGCTCACCGGGACTGCGGGGGCGATCGAGGAGGCGATCGCCGCCGCGGAGATCCCGCCGCTCGATGTGATGGGGACGACCCGGCTCGATGATGGCGCGTTCCGGACGATCATCCGGTTCGACTATCGGCGCGGGGCGGCGGTCGCCGCGGCGCTGCGCGCTGAACTCCTTCGCCATGCGGCGGGGCGGCGCACCGCGAGCGGTCCGAGCCGCGGCAGAGCTCCGCTGCCGCTGAGGGTCCGGATGGACGACCAGGAGCCGTTCGACGGGGCCTGGCACGTGCCGTCGGTCGTCTCGCCGCAGGTGCGCGGGGGAGAATGAGAGACGTGTCGAGTTCTCTGCGCCTCGCGTTCGCCGGCAGTCCTGAGGTGGCGCTCCCGACGCTCGAGGCGCTCGTCGGCTCCCGGCACGAGGTCGTCGTCGCCGTGTCGCGTGCGGACTCGCCGAAGGGCCGACGGGGCGTGCTGACGCCGACCCCGGTGGCCGCGCGCGCCGCGGAGCTCGGCATCCCGGTGGTGAAGGCTGACCGGCTCGATGAGGCGGCGACCGCCGCGATCTGCGAGTTCGAGCCGGATCTCGGCGTCATCGTCGCCTATGGCGGGATGGTGCGGGAGCCGCTGCTGTCGACGCCCCGTCTCGGCTGGATCAACCTCCACTTCTCGCTGCTGCCGCGCTGGCGGGGTGCGGCGCCCGTGCAGCACGCGATCATCGCCGGTGATACGACCACGGGCTTGAGCGTGTTCCAGCTCGTGCCCGAGCTCGATGCGGGTGTCATCTATGCGCAGCTCGAGTGGCCGATCGAGCGCTTCCAGACCTCCGGGTCGCTCCTCGCGGAGCTCGCGGACGCGGGTGCCGATGTGCTGGCGCATGTCGTGGATCGGCTCGCGGATGGCACGGCGGTCGGCGTGCCGCAGGTGGGCGAGGTCACGTACGCGGGGAAGCTCGGGCTCGCCGACGGCCGGCTCGACTGGTCGAGACCGGGGGAGGAGCTCGACCGTCGGATCCGCGGGGTCACGCCTGAGCCCGGTGCATGGACGCTGCTCGACGGCGAGCGGTTCAAGATCCTGGAGGCCGCGCTCGTGCACGATGCGGCGCCCGTCGCACCCGGTCACGTCATTTCGGCAGGGCGGCGCGTGCTCGTCGGGACCGGCTCACAGCCGCTCGAGCTCATCAGGGTCCACCCTGCCGGACGCAAGGCGATGCCGGCGGCGGACTGGCTCCGCGGCAGGCAGGATTCGGGAGAGGTGGTGCTCGGATGAGCGCTCGCAGTGTCGCGCTCGGCGTGATCCGCGCGGTCGAGGACAGCGATTCCTACGCGAACCTCCTGCTCCCGGTGCGCATCGAGCGCGAGCACCTCGACGCGCGTGACGCAGCGCTCGCGACGGAGCTCACGTATGGGACGCTGCGGCGTCGCGGGCTGTACGACGTCATCATCTCGCTCGCCGCGAAGCGGCCGGTCGAGTCGATCGATCCTCCCGTGCTCGATGTGCTGCGGCTCGGCGCGCATCAGCTGCTGTCGATGCGGACGGCCGAGCATGCGGCGGTGAGCGAGACCGTCGATCTGGTCCGCACCGTCGGGGCGCGCAGCGCGACGGGCTTCGTGAATGCCGTCCTGCGCACGATCTCGCGGGCCCCGGCCGATGAGTGGGTCGATCGGGCGATCGCGACGGCGCGCAGCGGGGAGGAGGCGCTGGCGATCGCGCACTCGCATCCGCTGTGGGTGGTGCGCGCGATCCGCCAGGTGCTGGTGAGCGAGGGACGCGAGGACGAGCTCGAGGCGGCGCTCGTCGCCGACAACGTCGCGCCCGCTGTGTCGCTCAGCGCGCTCCCGGGGCTTGCGACGATCGACGAGCTGTCGGGCGCTCGGCCTGCCGAGTACTCGCCGGTCGGCGCGGTGCTCGCCGGCGGCGATCCGTCGAGTCTCGAGGCGGTGAGGGCGGGGCGTGCGCGCGTGCAGGACGAGGGGTCCCAGCTCGCCGCGCTCGCGCTCAGCCGGGCGCGACCGGTCGCGGCAGGGGAGCGCTGGCTGGACCTGTGCGCGGGGCCCGGCGGGAAGGCGGCGCTGCTCGCGGCGGAGGCGCAGCTCGGTGGGGCGACGGTGGTGGCGAATGAGCTCGTCAGCGCCCGCGCGGGTCTCGTGCGGAACGCGGTGGCGCCGTTCTCGCGCGATGTGGTCGAGGTCGTGGAGGGCGATGGGCTTCGGTTCGCAGACCAGCCCCGGGCATTCGACCGCATCCTCCTCGATGCGCCATGCACGGGGCTCGGTGCGCTCCGTCGACGCCCGGAGGCGCGCTGGCGCAAGCAGCCGTCGGATGTGGCGGGGCTCGGCGAGACCCAGTCGGCGCTGCTCGACGCGGCGATCGCGGCGGTGAAGCCGGGTGGTCTCATCGCGTATGTGACGTGCTCGCCGCATGCGGCGGAGACGAAGGCCGTGGTCAAGGCTGCGGCGCGCCGCCACCCCGAGGTCCGCCTGCTCGACACGCAGCAGGCCCTGGCATCCTTCACCCGCACTCCGCTCGATCTCGCGGAGGGCACGCATGCGCAGCTGTGGCCGCACCGTCACGGCACGGATGCGATGTTCATCCAGCTGATTACGGTGGATGCATGAGCCCCGCCCGGATCAATCCCTCGATCCTCGCCGCGGACTTCGTCAACATGCAGGCGGAGCTCGCCCGGATCGCGAATGCCGACCTGGTCCATGTCGATGTGATGGACAACCATTTCGTCCCGAATCTGACGTTCGGGCCGCAGATGGTCGAGCGCATCCAGGCGACGAGCCCGGTCCCGCTCGATGTCCACCTGATGATCGACGACCCTGCACGGTGGGCTCCCGGCTACGCGGAGCTGGGTGCGTTCTCGGTGACGTTCCACGTGGAGGCCGCGATCGCCGCGGGCTCCGACCCGGTGGACATCGCCCGGCGTCTGCGCCAGATCGGCGCTCGCGCGGGGATCGCGCTGAAGCCGGCGACCCCTGCGGATGACTACCTCGAGCTGCTCGACGAGTTCGACCAGGTGCTCGTGATGACGGTCGAGCCGGGGTTCGGCGGTCAGCGGTTCATGGCGGACATGATGCCGAAGCTCCGTCTGCTGCGTGAGGCGGCGTCGCGCACGGGCTCGGATGTCTGGCTCCAGGTCGATGGCGGTGTGGATCGGCGGACGATCGAGATCGCCGCGGAGAGCGGCGCGGACACCTTCGTCGCAGGCAGCGCCGTGTTCCGCTCGGAGGACCCGGCGCTCGAGATCGAGGTGCTCAGGGACCTGGCATCCGCGCACGTACACTGAACGGATGAGTGACCTCACCAAACCAGAGATCGATTTCTTCGAGGGCCCGGCGCCGACCGAGCTCGTCATCACCGACCTCGTCGTCGGCGATGGTGCTGAGGCGAAACCGGGTGACCAGGTCGAGGTCCACTATGTCGGCGTCGACTTCGACTCCGGGGAGGAGTTCGACTCGTCCTGGAAGCGTGGCGAGTCCATCTCGTTCCCGCTCGCGGGTCTCATCAAGGGCTGGCAGGACGGCATCCCGGGGATGAAGGTCGGCGGTCGCCGTCAGCTCGTCATCCCGCCGGCGCTCGCCTATGGTCCTGCAGGCAGCGGACACTTCCTCGCGGGGCGCACGCTCATCTTCGTGATCGATCTGCTGAACGTCGGCTGAGCCGGTCCCCGGTACCCTGGAGGGCGTGAAGACCTTCGACACGCTCTACGCCGAGCTCGCCGAGAAGGCCGAGACGCGACCGGAGGGCTCGCGCACGGTCGCGGAGCTCGACGCTGGCGTGCACGCGATCGGCAAGAAGATCGTGGAGGAGGCCGCCGAGGTGTGGATGGCCGCGGAGTACCAGTCGGACGAGGAGACGGCCGCTGAGATCTCGCAGCTCATCTACCACCTCCAGGTGCTCATGCTCGCGAAGGGCATCCGGCCGGACGCTGTGTGGCGACATCTGTGACCGAGCAGTCACCGACGTCGTAACCAGTTGAGAAAGGCATTCGGAATGCTGAGAGTGGCCGTGCCCAACAAGGGCTCCCTCAGTGAGACGGCTGTGGAGATGCTCCGCGAGGCCGGGTATGTGCAGCGGCGCGATCCGCGCGCGCTGAACGTCGTCGATGAGCGCGCCGGGGTGGAGTTCTTCTACCTCCGGCCGCGCGACATCGCGACCTATGTCGGTTCGGGCGCGCTCGATGTGGGCATCACGGGTCGAGACCTGCTGCTTGATTCCGGCTCGTCCGCGATCGAGATCAGCTCGCTCGGGTTCGGCGGGTCGACCTTCCGCTTCGCGGGCCCTGCGGGCAGGTACAGCTCCCTGGAGGACCTGGAGGGTCTCCGGGTGGCGACGAGCTACCCGGGCCTGGTCGGCAGCTTCCTGGAGCGCCACGGGGTGCGCGCCCAGCTCGTCCGCCTCGATGGCGCGGTGGAGTCGGCGGTGCGTCTGGGCGTCGCGGATGCCGTGGCCGATGTCGTGTCGACCGGGGCGACGCTGCGGGCGCAGGGTCTGGACATCTTCGGCCCGGTGATCCTCGAGTCCGATGCGGTGCTCATCGCGAAGAACCCGGAGATCAAAGGTCTCACGACGCTGCGCTACCGCCTGGACGGCGTTCTCGTGGCGCGGCAGTACGTGCTCATCGACTATGACGTCGAGAAGGTGAATCTCGAGGCCGCGACGCGGATCACCCCGGGACTCGAGTCGCCCACGATCTCGCCGCTGCACGATCCGGCCTGGGTCGCGGTGCGGGCTATGGTGGCGCGCAGCGATGCGAACCAGGTGATGGACGAGCTGTACAAGGTGGGTGCGCGCGCGATCCTCGTGACCGCGATCCACGCCGCGAGGATCTGACGTGGCCGTGCTGCCGATTCGCGTCATCCCGTGCCTCGACGTCGCCGATGGTCGTGTGGTGAAGGGCGTGAACTTCCTGAATCTCCGCGACGCAGGCGATCCGGTGGAGCTCGCGAAGCGCTACGGCGAGGAGGGCGCCGATGAGCTGACCTTCCTCGATGTGTCGGCAACGGTCGAGGGGCGCTCGACGATGCTCGACGTGGTGCGTCGCACCGCGGAGCAGGTGTTCATCCCGCTCACCGTCGGCGGGGGTGTGCGCACGACGGAGGATGTGGCGAGGCTGCAGGCGAGCGGCGCCGACAAGGTGGGGGTGAACTCGGCGGCGATCGCTCGCCCGGAGCTCCTGTCGGAGATCGCCGACCGATTCGGTGCGCAGGCGCTCGTGCTGTCGCTCGACATCAAGCGCTCGGAGCGCATGCCGTCGGGCTTCGTCGTGACGACGCATGGCGGCCGCAGGGAGACCGACCTCGATGCGATCGCGTGGGCGCGTGAGGCGATCGAGCGCGGTGCTGGCGAGCTGCTGGTGAATTCGATCGATGCGGACGGGACGAAGTCGGGTTTCGATCTGGAGCTGATCCGGGCGGTGCGCGAGGTGAGCTCGGTCCCGGTCATCGCGAGTGGCGGTGCGGGCGCTGTCGAGCACTTCGCGCCTGCGGTTCACGCGGGTGCGGACGCGGTGCTGGCTGCGAGCGTGTTCCACGATGGGATCCTCTCGATCGACGAGGTGAAGGCGGCGATGGCGAGCGGCGGCGTGCTCGTCCGGAGGGAGCAGTCATGACCGAGCAGCCGCTTTCGGTCGAGGAGGCGCTTAAGCGAGCTCGCTTCGGTGCTGATGGACTCGCCCCGGCGATCATCCAGGAGCGCGGGACTCGCGAGGTCCTCATGCTCGGCTACATGGACGCCGAGGCGCTGCGCCGCACGCTCACGGAGGGGCGTGTGACGTTCTGGAGTCGGAGCCGCAGGGAGTACTGGCGCAAGGGCGACACGAGCGGTCACGTCCAGCATGTCGTGGCGGTGGCGCTCGACTGCGATGGCGATGCGATCCTCGTCACGGTCGACCAGGTGGGCCCTGCCTGTCACACGGGCGCGCACTCGTGCTTCGATGTCGCGCCGATCGAGATCGTCGCGCGGTAGCGATTCGCTGGCGGTCGGGCGCACGCGTCTGACAGAATTCCCCCCGGCTGGACAACAACGTCCGGTTTGGAGACATCGGGGGAATCAATGACGTTCAGCACCATCGCAGTGCACCCTCGCCGACGCAACGCCGTCATCGCCGCGCTCGCCGCGCTGGCGCTGGTCGCCGCATCGATCCTCGGTGCGGCGTCGTCGGCGGATGCGGCGACGATCACGGCTGGCAAGCCGACCATCTCCGGTGCCGTGGAGGTTGGCTCGACAGTGAAGGCCAACCCCGGCAAGTGGAAGCCGACTGGGCTGAAGTACCAGATTCAGTGGCTCATCGACGGCGAGGAGGTGTCGGGCGCCACGTCGAGCACGTTCAAGATCCCTGAGTCGGCGCTCGGCAAGCAACTGACGGTCAAGTTCACAGCGTCGAAGTCGGGCACGACCAAGTCGGCGACGTCCAAGAAGTACAAGGTCAAGGCGGGCAAGATCCCGCTGGTGTCGAAGCCGGTCGTCAAGGGCAAGCCCAAGGTCGGCAACGTGCTCACGGCCACGCCGGGCAAGTGGGGGATCTCGAAGTTCTCGGTGAAGTACCAGTGGCTGCGCAATGGCCAGCCGATCCCCGGTGCGACGACGAACAAGTACACCCCGGTCTCGCCGGCGGACAACGGCGCCCAGCTGTCGATCCAGGTCACGGTCTCGAAGAAGGGCTACCGCGACACGACCTCGCGTTCGGCGTGGACGGCGGCCGTCGAGGTGGATGACGAGCTGTTCCCCGGTGACAAGCTCACCCCGGGGCAGTACCTCATGTCACAGAACGGCTTCTACAAGCTGATCATGCAGACCGACGGCAACCTCGTGCTGTACAACGCCTCGGGTCCGCTGTGGCAGACGGCGACGCAGGGCTCGAACTTCTACACGATCATGCAGTCGGACGGGAACTGGGTGGTGACGAACCCGAAGAACCGCGCGGATGTGTGGGACACGAAGACGTTCGGCAACCCGGGTGCGGTGCTCCGCGTGCAGGATGACGGCAACGTCGTGATCTACGTCGGCAACAAGCCGATCTGGTCTCGCTCGGTCGTCGGCTACGTGACGACGATCGGCCCGAGCGGTGCTCCGGGCATGTCGTCGCCGAACCTCCCGCCGAAGGGCAAGAAGATCACGCAGTACCCCGCCAACAAGGTGCTCGGCGTGGTCTGCTACCGCTACGGCGACACGGTCCGGGGTGCGACGGGGATCACCTCGAACCTCTGGCACAAGGTGTTCGACGGCAACTTCGTCCCGGCTGCGGACCTCATCGCGGGGCCGATCCCGGGCGAGCCGCTCTGCCGCTGATCGATGCATGAGCTCTGCCGGGTCCGGGCCGTGTGCTCGGACCCGGCAGAATGTTCTTCGTGACCACGACGACGCGCGCCGATTTCGAGGCGGCCGTCCGCGCCGGTCACCGGGTGGTCCCGGTGCTGCGCGAGCGGTTCGCAGATGCGGAGACGCCGGTCGGGATCTATCGGAAGCTCGCCGCCGGGCGGCCCGGGACGTTCCTGCTGGAGTCTGCGGAGCAGGGCGGCGTGTGGTCGCGATGGTCCTTCGTCGGGGTGGACGGCTTCGGCGTCCTGACGGAGCGCGATGGGCGGGCGCACTGGATGCCCGGCTCGGTCGATGCGGCTCGTGCGCTCGGCGACGGGACCGCGCTGCAGCCCCTCGAGGCGCTGGATGAGCTGTTCCGACGCTGGGCGACCCCGAAGGTGGAGGGTCACCCGCCGCTGACCGGCGGCCTGGTCGGCTTCATCGGCTGGGACGCGGTGCGTCAGCTCGAGCACCTGCCGAACCGTCCGCCCGCGGATCATGACGTCCCCGGTCAGGCGTTCATCTTCGTCTCGGAGCTCGTCGTCCTCGACCACAAGCTCGGGACGGTGGCGCTCATCGCGAGCGTTCTCGTCGACGAGGCGGCGGATTCGGCCGACGTGCTCTGGGAGGACGCCCAGGCGCGCCTGGACGCGCTCGAGGAGCGCCTGGCCGCACCGTCGACGCCCGATATCGCGCAGATCGACCTCGATGCGGTGGCGGCGCCGGTGCATCGCTCGACCCAGGCTGAGTACGAGCAGCTCGTGGTCCGCGCGAAAGAGTTCATCCGGGACGGCGATGTGTTCCAGGTGGTGCTGTCGCAGCGCTTCGATCAGCCGACGGACGCGCACCCGCTCGACATCTATCGCGTCCTTCGGGCGCTCAATCCGAGCCCGTACATGTACCTGGTGTCCCTCGAGACGCCGGCGGGGGAGCCATACACGGTGGTCGGCTCGAGCCCGGAGGCGCTCGTGAAGGTCATCGGGGGGCGCGCGACGAGCCACCCGATCGCGGGCTCTCGGCCACGGGGCGCGACACCAGAGGCGGACGCCGCGAACGCGGAGGACCTGCTGCAGGATCCGAAGGAGCGGGCGGAGCATCTCATGCTCGTCGATCTCGCGCGCAACGATCTCGCCAAGGTCGCGGTCGCCGGCTCGGTCGAGGTGACCGAGTTCATGGTCATCGAGCGCTACTCGCACATCATGCACATCGTCTCGACGGTCGAGTGCGAGCTGCGCGCGGATGTGACCCCGGTGGACGTCTTCCGCGCGACGTTCCCCGCTGGCACGCTCTCCGGGGCGCCCAAGCCCCGCGCGCTCGAGATCATCGACGAGCTCGAGCCGGCGGCCCGCGGCGTGTACGGCGGCGTCGTCGGGTACTTCGACCTCGCGGGCGACGCGGATCTCGCGATCGCGATCCGCACGGCCGTCGTCAAGGGCGGCATCGCGACCGTGCAGGCGGGGGCCGGGCTCGTGGCGGACTCCGATCCGGCGACCGAGCATCAGGAATGCATCAACAAGGCCGCGGCCCCGCTCAGGGCGGTCGCGATCGCGAACGCGCTGCGACGCTGAACCGATAGGATCCCTATGAAGTCCCCTCGTATCCGTGCGGTCGTCTCGATCGCCCTGGCTCTCGCGGTCGTGCTGATCGGCTGGTCGCAGGTGTGGTTCACGATCGCGGTCGATGGGGGTGCGATCGACGTGTCCGGTGCTGCCGCGGCGGGCGCGGTGCTGGCGCTGACGCTCGCCGGCGCGGCGCTCACGGCGGCGATCGCGCTCGTCGGTCCGAAGCTGCGCGTTGCGTTCGGCGTCCTGCTGCTGCTCGCCGGGGTCGGGATCACCGTCATCTCGATCGCGATCATCGCGGATCCGTCGAGTGTCTTCGCCTCCGTCCTCGCGACGGAGACGGGGCTGAGCGGGACAGCTGCGATCGAGTCGATCGAGGGTGCCGAGCGGACGGTGTGGCCGATCTTCTGCGCTCTGGGCGGCGCGGCGGCGGCCGTGTTCGGCTTCGTCGTCGTGCGCACGTCGTCGCGGTGGCCTGCGGTCGGCCGGCGCTACGAGCGTCGGTCGAAGGGCGCGAGCGATTCGGCGGTGGATCGCTGGGACGCGCTGAGCGAGGGCGAAGATCCGACCGCTGACGACCGATAGACTGGTCACCATGAGCGCAGAGAACGAGCCGGGACACGGTAACTCTCCCGCGGCGTGGACGACGGTCGCGATCATCCTCGTCGCCTTCATCATCGGGACGTTCGCCTTCTGGTTCGAGCAGGTCTGGCTCGTCTGGGCCTCCGCGGGTCTCGCGGTCGTCGGACTCATCGTGGGCGCCATCATGAAGGCGGCGGGCTACGGGGTCGGCGGCGCGAAGGTCGCAGCGAAGTCGCACTGAGCCGCATCGGTCGTGTGACGTGCCGAATGGCCTGCTGGACGGCCTGCTCGCTGGCGCACTCGAGGACGCCGCACACCGCCGTCTGACGCTTCCGTATTCGCAGCTCGAGGCGATCGCGCTCGAGACACCTCGGCCTGCCGACGCACTCGAGCACCTTGCTCCGCGTGAGCGCGTGCATGTCATCGCGGAGATCAAGCGCGCCTCGCCGTCGCGCGGGCTCATGGCCGAGATCCCTGACCCGACGGTGCTCGCTCGACAGTACGAGGCTGGCGGCGCCTCGGCGATCAGCGTGCTCACCGAGGGCCGCAGGTTCGGCGGCTCGCTCGGCGACCTGCGCGCGGTGAAGGATTCGACGAGCGTTCCGCTGCTGCGCAAGGACTTCATCGGCGATGAGTACCAGGTGCTGGAGGCCCGTGCGGCGGGGGCGTCGCTCGTGCTCCTCATCGTCGCGGCGCTCGATCAGCCGACGCTCGAGCGTCTCCATGCGTTCATCGTCGATCTGGGGATGACTCCGCTGGTGGAGACGCACTCCGATGAGGAGCTCGATCGGGCTCTCGAGCTCGACGCGCGGCTGATCGGGGTGAATGCCCGCGATCTCGACACGTTCGAGCTCGACATCAGCCTGTTCGGGAAGCTCGCCGAGCGGATTCCCGCCGGCGTCATCAAGGTCGCGGAATCCGCGGTCACATCACCTGCCGATGTCGCGCGCTACCGAGCCGACGGCGCCGATGCCGTCCTCGTGGGGGAGGCGCTCGTGACGGGCGGCGACCCGATCGCCGCGGTGCAGGCCTATCTGGAGGCATGACATGGGACTTCGCGATCAGCATGGTCCGAGATTCGGGGAGTACGGCGGCCGGTACATGCCGGAGTCGCTCATCGCGGCCATCGACGAGCTGACGGCCGCATACGAGGAGCTGCGGGTCGATCCTGAGTTCATCAGCGAGCTGTCGCGCCTCCACGCGACCTACACGGGCAGGCCGTCGATCATCACCGAGGTGCCGCGCTTCGCGCAGCACGCGGGTGGCGTGCGGGTGATCCTGAAGCGCGAGGATCTGAACCACACCGGCTCGCACAAGATCAACAACGTCCTCGGGCAGGCGCTGCTGACGCTCAAGCTCGGCAAGAAGCGCGTGATCGCCGAGACGGGCGCGGGCCAGCACGGTGTCGCGACGGCGACGGCGGCGGCGCTGTTCGGTCTCGAGTGCACGATCTACATGGGCGAGGTCGACACGCAGCGCCAGGCGCTGAATGTCGCGCGCATGCGACTGCTCGGTGCCGAGGTCATCCCGGTCAGGACGGGGTCGCGCACGCTCAAGGACGCGATCAACGAGGCCTACCGCGACTGGGTCGCGAACGTCGAGACGACCAACTACATCTTCGGCACGGCCGCCGGCCCGCACCCGTTCCCGGCGATGGTCCGCGATTTCCAGAAGGTCATCGGCGAGGAGGCGCGACAGCAGGTGCTCGATCTCACGGGTCGCCTGCCCGACGCGGTCGTCGCGTGCGTCGGCGGCGGGAGCAATGCGATCGGGATCTTTGACGCATTCCTCGACGACGAGTCGGTCGCGCTCTACGGCATCGAGGCGGCGGGCGACGGCGTCGACACGCCTCGGCATGCCGCGTCGATCGAGCGCGGGCGTCCGGGCATCCTGCACGGCGCGCGCACGTACGTGCTCCAGGACGAGGACGGTCAGACGATCGAATCGCACTCGATCTCGGCCGGTCTCGACTACCCGGGCGTGGGGCCCGAGCACGCGTGGCTCGCCGATATCGGCCGGGCCACCTACCTGCCTGCGACCGACACGGAGGCGATGGATGCCTTGAGGCTGCTCGCGCAGACCGAGGGCATCATCCCGGCGATCGAGTCCGCGCACGCGCTTGCGGGCGCGCAGCGCATCGGCGCGGAGCTCGGCCCGGAGGGGATCATCCTGGTGAATCTCTCGGGTCGCGGCGACAAGGACATGACGACGGCCGGCGTGTGGTTCGGCCTCCTCGATGAAGGAGCGATCGGATGAGCGGCGAACTCGTCGGCTATCTGCCCGTCGGATTCCCGGGACTTCAGACCTCGATCGACGCGGCGGTCGCGCTCGTCGAGGGCGGTGTGACCGCGCTCGAGCTCGGCGTCCCGTACTCCGACCCGGTCATGGACGGCCCGGTGATCCAGGCCGCCGGCCAGGCGTCGCTCGATGCGGGCTTCCGCCTGCGCGACATCTTCACGGCGACTGAGGCGATCGCGTCTCGGGTCGACGTCCCGATCTACGTCATGACCTATTGGAACCCGGTCGTGCAGTATGGCGTCGACCGCTTCGCCGATGATCTGCTCGCGGCGGGCGGCAGGGGTCTGATCACCCCGGACATCACCCCGGACGCAGGGGAGGACTGGATCGCCGCGAGCGAGCGCACGGGCCTCGACCGGGTGTTCCTGGCGGCGCCGACCTCGACGGATGCGCGTCTTGCGATGATCGCGGAGGCATCGCGCGGCTGGGTGTACGCGGTGTCGACGATGGGCGTCACGGGTGCTCGTGAGGATCTGGACGCGGCGGCTCGGACCCTCGTGGGGCGCATCCACGCGGCTGGTGCTCCCCGCACGTACGTCGGCATCGGCATCTCGACCGCTGATCAGGTCCGCGAGGTCCTGAGCTATGCCGAGGGCGCGATCGTCGGCTCGGCGATCGTGAAGGCGATCGCGGAGGATGGCGTGGCGGGCGCCACGCGCATCGCCGCGGAGCTCGCGCGCGGACTCGGCTGACGGGGCCCTTCGGCCGCGGCGACGTCGACGAGCGCCGACCGCGACCGTTCAGCCCTGGGTGGCGATGATGGTCGTGACGATGTGACTGATCCACACCACGGCGGCGATCACCCCGCCGATGAGGAGGGCGATCTGCAGAGCGATGGAGGCCCACAGCGGGGCGAGCCCTTGCCCGGTCCAGCGCTTCACGACGACGCTACGGCCGATGATCGTCACGAGATTTCCGGTGCCCGCGAAACCGAGGAAGCTCCACGCCCAGTGGAAGGGCTGCGGGACGCCCCGGCGCCGCAGCTCGCGCCAGTCGAGCCAGGCGAAGAGCACCTGGAGCCCGAGGACGATGCAGCTGCCGAGCATCGCGAGCATGACGATGGCGAGGTCGCCGGCGATGAACTCCATGATCGCCCTGAGCGCCTCCGGGTCGGTCTCGCGAGCACGAGAGTCGGTCGGAAGGGTCGGCAGCGCGCGCGTGAAGAACGCGGTGTAGTTGGAGAAGTACGGGATGACGAGCAGCACGGTGGCGAGCGGGATGGCGATCGAGATGAGCCAGATCCACACCGTTCCGGTGCGCGTGCCCTCGGGTGCCGCGAGCGAGGTCTGGGCGGCCGGCGCGGTGCCGGTGGGCGGTGCGGGCGCGTCGCGATAGTCGTCGGTCCATGCCGTGCCGTCCCACCAGCGGGTGCGGGGTGCGCCTTCGGGGTCCGGGTACCAGCCTGCTGGGGTGCTCACGAGGGCAGGCTACCGGCTCGGATAGGATTCCCGGGTGACCGTGGCGCCGTTCAGCATTCCGAGTCCGCCGATCGACTGGCAGGTTCCGATCCGGATCCCGCTGGGAGATTGGACCGTGATCAACATCCACACGTATGCGCTCTGCATCATCGCGGGCATCATCGTGGCGACTGTGCTGACCGATCGTCGCCTGCGTGCGCGCGGTGCCGAGCCGTGGTCGGTGGTGGATGTCCTGATCTTCGCGGTGCCGCTCGGCATCATCGGCGCACGCGTGTGGCATGTGGCGACCCACCCGACGGACTTCTTCTATGAGGGTGCCGACCTGTGGCAGGTCATCGCGATCTGGGATGGCGGTGGGGCGATCTTCGGCTCGCTGCTGTTCGGCGGCATCGGCGTGTGGATCGGCTGCCAGGTTTCGGGGCTCCGGTTCCTGAGCTTCGCCGACGCGCTCGCGCCGGGCCTGCTGATCGCGCAGGGGATTGGCCGTCTCGGCAACTACTTCAACCACGAGATCTTCGGCACGCCGACGGACCTCCCGTGGGGTCTGGAGATCCCGGCGACGAACCCGGCGTTCCCGGTGGGGCTCCCGGAGGGCACGCTGTTCCAGCCGATGTTCCTGTACGAGATGCTGTGGAACTTCCTGGGCGCGGCGATCATCATCCTGATCGGCCGCAAGGGGGCGCTGCGCTGGGGGAAGGGCTTCGGCCTGTACCTCATCTGGTACGGCGTCGGCCGCGCCATCTTCGAGAACTTCCGCCTCGACCCGAGCGAGATCGTTCTCGGTCTTCGAGTGAATGTCTGGGGCGCGCTGCTGGCGATCGTCGTCGGTCTGCTTATCCTGGTGATCCAGAGCATTCGGCACACGGGGGCTGAGCCGAGCGTCTACCGACCAGGGCGTGAATGGCGCCCGCCGAGCGCTGAGGTAGACTCCGAGGACATCTACACGGACGCTGACGACGACGAGAGCGCTGAACCGCTCTCCGTCAGCAGCAGGTCCTGAGTAGCCGCCACAAGCGGATTGTCCGAGTGCTCCGCGGGGAACGCTCGCAATGTTGGGTCAGCGCCGCCCCAAGCCAGATCTTGACGTGAGGACGGTTCGCATGGCTTCAAACACCTCGCCGTATCGGCGATTTTCCGCAGCGCCCGAGGCGCAGGGCCTCTACGACCCTGCCCTGGACAAGGACGCGTGCGGTCTCGCCATGGTGGCGACGCTGCGCGGCACTGCCGGTCACGACATCATCGAGACCGCGCTCGACGCGCTGCGCCACCTCGAGCACCGCGGCGCGGTCGGCTCGGACGCGGGCACGGGTGATGGCGCCGGCATCCTGACGCAGATGCCGGACGCATTCCTCCGCGGGGTCGTCGACTTCGAGCTTCCGCCGGTCGGCCGCTACGCGGCGGGCATGGCGTTCCTTCCGACGGATTCGACCGAGCGCCAGGCGGTCAAGGACGGCATCGCCGCGCTCGCCGCCGAGGAGGACCTCGAGGTTCTCGGCTGGCGTGTCGTCCCGGTGGTACCGGACAACATCGGCACGCTCGCCCGCGAGGCGATGCCGCACTTCGAGCAGCTGTTCCTGCAGAGCACCCGAGTGGGGGACAAGGGCGTCTCGGTCGGCGGTCTCGATCTCGAGCGCCAGGTGTACCGCCTGCGCAAACGCGCGGAGAACTCGCTCGAGGTCTACTTCCCGTCGCTGTCGTGCCGCACGCTCGTCTACAAGGGCATGGTCACGACGCTGCAGCTCGAGCCGTTCTACCCTGACCTGTCCGATGAGCGATTCGTCTCGAAGCTCGCGCTCGTCCACTCGCGCTACTCCACGAACACGTTCCCGTCGTGGCCGCTCGCGCAGCCGTTCCGCACGATCGCGCACAACGGCGAGATCAACACCGTCCAGGGCAACCGCAACTGGATGCGCGCGCGTCAGTCGCAGCTCAAGTCCGAGCTCCTCGGCGACATCTCCCAGATCCTCCCGATCAATGCGCCTGGGGCGTCCGACTCGGCGAGCTTCGACGAGGTCGTGGAGCTCCTCATGCTCGCGGGGCGCAGCCTGCCGCACGCGATGATGATGATGGTCCCGGAGGCGTACGAGAACCGCCCCGACGTGGACCCGACTCGCCGTGCGTTCTACGAGTACCACTCGATGCTCATGGAGCCGTGGGACGGTCCCGCAGCCCTGGTCTTCACCGATGGCACGCTCGTCGGCGGCACGCTCGACCGCAACGGTCTGCGCCCGAGCCGCTACCTCGTCACGGACGAGGGCCTCGTCGTGCTCGCCTCTGAGATCGGCGTGCACCACATCGACCCGAGCCGGATCGTCCGCAAGGGCCGACTGCGCCCGGGTCGCATGTTCCTGGTGGACACCGCCGCTGGGCGCATCATCGAGGACGATGAGATCAAGGCCGAGCTCGCGGCGGCGGAGCCGTATGCCGAGTGGCTCGAGCGCGAGACGATCGCGCTCAAGGATCTGCCCGACCGTGAGCACATCGTGCACCCGCCGCTTTCGGTGTCGCGTCGCCAGCGGACCTTCGGCTACACGGAGGAGGAGGTCCGGGTCCTGATCTCGCCGATGGCGCAGCACGGTGCTGAGCCGCTCGGCGCGATGGGCTCGGACACGCCGATCGCGGTGCTGTCGGAGCGCCCGCGCAATCTCTTCGACTACTTCACGCAGCAGTTCGCGCAGGTGACGAACCCTCCGCTCGACTCGATCCGCGAGGAGGTCGTCACATCGCTGCGCACCGGTGTGGGTCCGGAGCGCAACCTGCTGTCGGCGACGCCGGAGCACGCACGGCAGGTGACGCTGAGCTTCCCCGTCATCGACAACGACGAGCTCGCCAAGATCCAGCACATCGACGGCCACAAGAACGGCCGCACGATCACCATCAAGGGTCTCTACGACGTGCTCGGCGGTGCGGAGGAGATGCGCCGCCGACTCGAGGAGATGTGCGCGGAGGTCGATCAGGCGATCGAGCGCGGGGCGGAGTTCATCGTCCTGTCGGACCGCGACTCGGACAAGGATTTCGCGCCGATCCCGTCGCTGCTCATGCTCTCGGCGGTGCACCACCACTTGATCCGCCAGGGCACGCGCATGCGCGCCGGCCTCATCGTCGAGGCGGGGGATATCCGCGAGGTGCACCATGTCGCCCTGCTCATCGGATACGGCGCCTCCGCGGTGAACCCGTATCTCGCGATGGAGACCGCTGAGGATCTCGTCCGTCGCGGCCTCATCACGGACGTCACCCCCGAGCAGGCGGTGAGGAATCTCATCAAGGCGCTCGGCAAGGGCGTGTTGAAGATCATGTCGAAGATGGGCATCTCGACGGTGTCCTCGTACGCGGGCGCTCAGTGCTTCGAGGCGGTCGGCCTGTCGCAGGAGTTCGTCGACGAGTACTTCACCGGGACGCGCTCGATCCTCGGGGGCGTCGGGATGGACGTCATCGCGGCGGAGACCGCGGCTCGTCACGAGCGCGCCTACCCGAAGAACCCGGCGGCGCGCGTGCACGAGCGCCTCGAGACGGGCGGCGAGTACCAGTGGCGTCGAGGCGGCCCGCCGCACCTCTTCAACCCGGAGACGGTGTTCAAGCTGCAGCACTCGACGCGCACGAAGCGGTACGACATCTTCCGCGAGTACACGAAGGCGGTCGACGAGCAGGCCGAGGGGCTCATGACGCTCCGCGGGCTGTTCCGCATCAAGACCGGCGTGCGCCCGCCCGTCCCGATCGACGAGGTCGAGCCGGTGTCGGAGATCGTCAAGCGGTTCAACACCGGTGCGATGAGCTACGGCTCGATCAGTCGCGAGGCCCACGAGACGCTCGCGATCGCGATGAATCGCCTCGGCGGCCGCTCGAACACGGGCGAGGGCGGCGAGGATGTCGAGCGACTTCTCGATCCTGAGCGGCGCAGCGCGATCAAGCAGGTCGCGAGCGGCCGCTTCGGCGTGACGAGCATGTACCTCACGCACGCGACCGACATCCAGATCAAGATGGCGCAGGGCGCCAAGCCCGGCGAGGGCGGTCAGCTTCCCGCGAGCAAGGTCTACCCGTGGGTCGCCCGCACGCGTCACGGCACGGCCGGCGTGGGCCTCATCTCGCCGCCGCCGCACCATGACATCTACTCGATCGAGGATCTCAAGCAGCTCATCTTCGACGTGAAGCGGGCCAATCCTTCGGCGCGCATCCACGTGAAGCTCGTGAGCCAGTCCGGCATCGGGGCGGTCGCGGCAGGTGTCGCGAAGGCGAAGGCCGACGTGATCCTCGTGTCGGGGCACGATGGCGGCACCGGCGCGAGCCCGCTGAACTCGCTGAAGCACGCGGGCACGCCGTGGGAGATCGGACTCGCGGAGACGCAGCAGACCCTCATCGTCAACGGCATGCGCGACCGCGTCGTCGTCCAGGTGGACGGTCAGATGAAGACCGGACGCGATGTGATCATCGCCGCGATGCTCGGTGCTGAGGAGTACGGCTTCGCGACGGCACCGCTCGTGGTGTCTGGCTGCATCCTGATGCGCGTGTGCCATCTGGACACGTGCCCGGTCGGCGTGGCGACGCAGAACCCGGAGCTCCGCGCTCGATTCACCGGCAAGCCGGAGTTCGTCGAGACGTTCTTCGAGTTCCTCGCCGAGGAGGTGCGTGAGCACCTCGCGGCGCTCGGCTTCCGCAGCCTCGAGGAGCTCATCGGTCACGCCGAGCTGCTCGACGTCGACCGTGCCGTCCAGCACTGGAAGACCGAGGGGCTCGACCTGACGCCGATCTTCGCCGCGGCGAACTTCGACGCGGATGTGCCCCGTGCGAACCGCGTCCCGCAGGACCACGAGCTCGACGAGCACTTCGACCAGCAGCTCCTCGGCCCGGCGACGCCCGCGCTCGAGCACAAGACCCCGGTGACGATCGAGCTGCCGATCCAGAACACCGAGCGCGCCGTCGGCACCCTCCTCGGCCACGAGGTCACGGTGCGCCACGGCGAGCATGGTCTGCCGACCGGCACCATCACGGTGGCGCTGAAGGGCACGGCGGGCCAGTCGCTCGGCGCCTTCCTCCCGTCGGGCATCACCCTGCGGCTCGAGGGCGATGCGAACGACTACGTCGGCAAGGGCCTCTCCGGCGGCGAGATCGTCATCCGCCCCGACCGCGCGAGCGTCTTCCAGGCGGAGAAGAACGTCATCGCCGGCAACGTCATCGGCTATGGCGCGACGAGCGGCACGATGTTCATCCGCGGTCTCGTCGGCGAGCGCTTCCTCGTCCGGAACTCGGGCGCGACCGCCGTCGTCGAGGGTGTCGGCGACCACGCGCTCGAGTACATGACCGGTGGCCTCGCGGTCATCCTGGGCGGCACCGGCCGGAACCTCGGGGCGGGCATGTCGGGCGGCACCGCGTACGTGTACAACCTCCGTCCGGAGCGGGTCAACCCTGACGCCCTCCGGAGCGGCGAGCTCGAGCTCCTCGAGCTCGGCGCGGGCGACGCCGCGATCCTGCGCGACCTCGTCGAGCGTCACCGTGAGGAGACCGATTCGGCCCTCGCCGCGCGCATGCTCGAGAGCTGGGATGAGGTCGTCACGAAGTTCGTCAAGGTGCTGCCGCGCGACTACGCGGCGGTGCTCCGCACTCGCCAGGCGGCGATCGAAGAGGGGCTGGACCCCGACTCGGATGTCGTGTGGAACCGGATCCTGGAGGTGACCGGTGGCTGATCCGAAGGGATTCCTCAAGATCCGCGAGCGCGAGGTCGCTCCTCGCCGTCCCGTGCCGCTGCGGCTCATGGACTGGAAAGAGGTCTACGAGCAGCAGGACCAGGGCCGCGTCCGCCGTCAGGCGAGTCGCTGCATGGACTGCGGCATCCCGTTCTGCCACCAGGGCTGCCCGCTCGGCAACATCATCCCCGAGTGGAATGACCTGATGTGGCGCGGAGAGACCCGGGAGGCGATCGAGCGTCTGCATCAGACGAACAACTTCCCGGAGTTCACCGGCAAGCTGTGCCCGGCGCCGTGCGAGTCCGCGTGCGTGCTCGGCATCAACCAGCCGGCCGTCACGATCAAGCAGATCGAGGCGAACATCATCGAGCAGGCGTGGAACCACGGCTTCGTCCAGCCGCACCCGCCGGAGCGACTCACCGGCAAGACGGTTGCGATCGTCGGCTCGGGGCCCGCGGGACTCGCGGCGGCCCAGCAGCTGACGCGCGCGGGGCACACGGTCGTCGTCTTCGAGCGAGACGACCGCATCGGCGGTCTGCTGCGCTACGGCATCCCGGACTTCAAGATGGAGAAGCGCCACCTCGAGCAGCGCCTCGGCCAGATGCAGGCGGAGGGCACGCGCTTCCGCGCCGGTGTGGAGATCGGCGTCGACATCTCGTGGGCTGATCTCCGCGAGCGCTACGACGCGGTGCTCATCGCCACGGGGTCGACGGTGCCGCGGGACCTGCCGATCCCCGGGCGCGACCTCATGGGCGTGCACTTCGCGATGGAGTATCTCGTCCAGGCCAACAAGGCGGTCGCCGGCGGGCCTGCCCCCGAGATCACGGCCGAGGGCAAGCACGTGGTGGTCATCGGCGGCGGCGACACCGGCGCCGACTGCATCGGCACGGCGCACCGTCAAGGCGCGCTCTCCGTGACGAATCTCGCGATCGGCAAGCAGCCTCCGCTGGAGCGTCCCGCGCACCAGCCATGGCCGATGACGCCGCAGCTCTTCGAGGTCCAGTCGGCGCACGAGGAGGGCGGCGAGCGGGTCTACCTGGCCTCCACGGTCGAGTTCCTCGGAAACGAGGCCGGCGAGGTGCGCGCGCTGGTCGTCGCGGAGACCGAGTACGTCGATGCCCGCCGCGTGCCGAAGGCAGGCACCGAGCGGGAGATCCCGGCGGACCTCGTGCTCATCGCGATGGGGTTCACGGGCCCGGAGACGACGACGCTCTCGGAGCAGATCGGCCTGCCGCTCGACGGCGGCGTGATCGCACGTGGCGGATCGTACGAGACGAGCGAGTCGGGCGTCTTCGTGGCCGGCGACGCTGGCCGTGGGCAGTCGCTCATCGTCTGGGCGATCGCGGAGGGCCGCGCCGCGGCGAGTGCGATCGACGAGTACCTTGAGGGGACGACGACGCTGTCGTTCTCGATCAAGCCGACGGATCGCGCGATCTCGATCTGAGTACAGCGCCCCTGGGCCGCATGTCCCCAAGTTCCCACCACCACCACGACGGGGAGACGGAGAAACATGAGACGAGCCAAGATCGTCGCGACCCTGGGGCCTGCGACCTCGAGCTACGACAACATCCGCGCGATCATCGATGCGGGTGTCGATGTCGCGCGGATGAACCTCAGTCATGGCACCTACGAGGTCCATGAGGAGGTGTATCGGAATCTGAAGCGGGCGGCCGCTGATTCCGGCAGGGCGGTCGCGGTGCTCGTCGATCTCCAAGGGCCGAAGATCCGACTCGGCAGGTTCGCCGACGGGCCCCACGAGCTCGCCCCCGGCGACATCTTCAAGATCACCACCGAGGACATCCCCGGGACCAAGGAGATCGTCTCCACGACCTTCAAGGGGCTGCCGGCGGATGTGGCGCCGGGGGATTTCCTCCTGATCGATGACGGCAAGGTGCGGGTCCAGGTCGTCGAGACCGATGGCGTCGTCGTGACGACCCGCGTCGTCGTCGGCGGCATGGTGTCGAACAACAAGGGGATCAACCTCCCCGGCGTCGCCGTCAACGTCCCGGCGCTGTCGGACAAGGACGAGGAGGACCTGCGCTGGGCGCTCAAGCTCGGCGTCGACTTCATCGCGCTGTCCTTCGTGCGGACCGCTGCGGACATCACCCGCGTGCACGAGATCATGGCGGAGGAGGGCGTGCGGCTCCCCGTCATCGCCAAGATCGAGAAGCCGCAGGCGGTCGATGCGATCGACGGCATCATCGACGCATTCGACGCGATCATGGTCGCGCGAGGCGATCTCGGTGTGGAGCTCCCGCTCGAGGCGGTGCCGATCGTCCAGAAGGACATCGTCATGAAGGCGCGGCGCATGGCCAAGCCGGTCATCGTCGCCACGCAGATGCTCGAGTCGATGATCGAGAGCCCGGTGCCGACGCGGGCCGAGACGTCCGACGTCGCCAACGCGATCCTGGATGGCGCCGATGCGGTGATGCTGTCGGGGGAGACCTCGGTCGGGCAGTACCCGGTCATCACGGTGCAGACGATGGCGCGGATCATCGATTCGACCGAGGAGCACGGGCTCGAGCGGATCCAGCCGCTGGGCACCAAGCCGCGGACGCAGGGCGGCGCGATCACGCTCGCGGCCGCGGAGGTCGCGGACTTCGTCAAGGCGAAGTTCGTCTGCGTCTTCACGGAGTCGGGCGACTCGGCCAGGCGCATGGCGCGCCTCCGCTTCCGGATCCCGATGAAGGCATTCACGCCGCATGAGGAGATCCGGAGGCGCAACGCGCTCATCTGGGGGATCGAGACGTTCGTGATCGATCGCGTGCCGCACACGGATGCGATGTTCCGTCAGGTCGACGAGGTGCTCATGGGTCGTGGGCTCGCGGCCCCCGGGGACAAGGTCGTCGTCATCGCGGGCTCGCCTCCGGGCGTCCCGGGGTCCACGAACGACATGCGCGTGCACATCATTGGCACGGCCATCCAGGCGCCGACCCCGGTGTGGGAGTCCGGCGGGCACGCTGACTGACGCGCGCTCGGGTGCTTGACTGAGGTCATGGACCTCGGCATCCACTTCATGAACTTCACGCTCGTCGGCGGCGAGCGGGCGATCCCGACGGACTTCGCCGATCTCGCGCGCGCTGCGGACGAGTGCGGCTTCGAGCGACTCACCGTGATGGACCACTGGTTCCAGATGGAGCGGATCGCGCCGGCGAGCGATCCCATGCTCGAGGCGTACACGGCGCTCGGCTATGCCGCGGGCGTCACGGACCGCATCCGGCTCGGGACGCTCGTGACGGGGGTCACCTACCGTCACCCCGGGCTCCTCGCGAAGACGGTGGCGACGCTCGATGTCCTCTCGCGCGGGCGGGTCTTTCTCGGCATCGGCGCCGCGTGGTACGAGCGCGAGCACGTGGGACTCGGCGTCCCCTTCCCGCCGCTCGCGGAGCGGTTCGAGCGCCTCGAGGAGTCCATCCAGATCGCCCAGCAGATGTGGAGCGACGATGACGGCCCGTACGAGGGCGTGCACTACCGGCTCGCTGAGACGCTGTGCCGCCCGAAGCCGTGGAGCGGGCGCATCCCGCTGCTGATCGGCGGCGGTGGCGAGCGCAAGACCCTCCGGCTCGTCGCGAGGTACGCCGACGAGTGCAACCTCTTCGGCACCTCGCCGGAGGAGGTCCAGGCCAAGCTCGATGTGCTGCGGCGCCACTGCGACGAGGTGGGGCGCGATTTCGCCGAGATCCGTCCCACGATCATGTTCTCGGTCATCGAGCCGCTCAGCGACCCGGACGCCTTCCTCGATGCGATGCGCGCGTACGCGGCGCTCGGGATCCGGCAGGTCCAGGTGCGGAATCCCACCGCGGACGTCGTCGAGTGGGTCGAGCGCGTGGGGCGGAGTGTGCTGCCCGCGATGAGCGAGCTGTGAGGCTGCACGCGTACCGGTGAGGGGGCTCGAACCCCTACGTCCTTGCGGACAACCGAGTTTGAGTCGGTCGCGTCTGCCATTCCGCCACACCGGCATCGGGCATCTGTGATGCCGCGCGGGTCAACCGTACCGTAGGGTTTTCTTGTGAGCACCGAGGACCCCACTGAAGAGCCGAGGCGTCGAGTCGTCGTCGCCGAGGATGAGTCGCTCATCCGGATGGACATCGTGGAGATCCTCACCGACAACGGCTTCGACGTCGTCGGCGAGGCTGGCGATGGCGAGATGGCGGTGCAGCTCGCGACCGAGCTGCGTCCCGATCTCGTCGTCATGGATGTCAAGATGCCGAAGCTCGATGGCATCTCCGCGGCTGAGCGTCTCTCCAAGAACCACATCGCACCGGTCGTGCTGCTGACGGCGTTCAGCCAGAAGGAGCTCGTCGAGCGCGCTTCCGAGGCGGGCGCGCTCGCCTACGTGGTGAAGCCGTTCACGCCGAACGACCTCCTGCCGGCGGTCGAGATCGCGCTCGCCCGCTACCAGCAGATCATCGCCCTCGAATCGGAGGTCGCGGACCTTGCGGAGCGCTTCGAGACGCGCAAGCTCGTCGACCGGGCGAAGGGCCTCCTGAACGAGAAGATGGGCCTGACGGAGCCTGAGGCGTTCCGCTGGATCCAGAAGGCCTCGATGGACCGTCGCCTGACGATGCACGAGGTCGCGCAGACGATCATCGACCAGCTCGCGCCGAAGAAGTCCTGAGGTCCAGCACCGGCGGCGCTACGTCGTCGGTGCACCCCGATCGTGACGCGGTGCCCCCTGTCGCTGTCCCTGTCGCGACGCAGGGCATGGCCCAGCGGCTCAGACCTTGGGACGACGCGAGATGTCGCGCAGGTAGTTCGTCATGCGCACGGTCGAGAGCCGCTCGCCGGCCTCGTTGCGCATGACGATCTCGTGCGTGCAGAGCGTGCGCCCGAGCGACAGCGCCTCGCAGGTCCCGATGACCCAGCCTTCGCTGATCGACTTGGAGTGCGTCGCGTTGATCTCGATGCCGACCGGGAAGCGGTCGGGGCCGCCGTGCACGGCCGAGGAGAGCGACCCGAGCGTCTCGCCGAGGACCACGTGCGCGCCCCCGTGGAGGATGCCGATCGTCTGCTCGTTGCCCTCGACCGGCATGCGCGCGACCGAGTAGGTCGCAGACAGCTCGAGGATCTCGATCCCCATGCGGGCGACGAGGCCCTTGCCCTGTGCGGTCATGAATCGATCGAGGAGTGCGGGGTGCAGATCGGCGGGCAGCTTCATCGAGTCACTTTCGTGTCGGTGGCGGGGTCTAGGCTCGCACCATGGCAGCCGACCAGAAGCCTACGCTCCTGCTGATCGACGGGCATTCGCTCGCGTTTCGCGCGTTCTACGCACTTCCGCTGGACTCGTTCCAGACGAGGGACGGCCAGCACACGAACGCGATCCACGGGTTCATCTCGATGCTGCTGGGGCTGCTGAAGGACTGGTCGCCGACGCACATCGGCGTGGCATTCGACATCTCGCGGTACTCCTTCCGCACGCGGGAGTACGAGGACTACAAGGGGACGCGCGGCGAGACTCCGCCCGAGTTCAAGGGTCAGGTGCCGCTCCTCCAGGAGGCGCTCCACGCGATGTCGATCCGCACCCTGGTCAAGGAGGACTACGAGGCCGACGACATCCTCGCGACGCTCTCTCGGCAGGGTGCAGAGCAGGGCTACCGGGTGCTGGTGGTGTCGGGCGACCGGGACACGATCCAGCTCGTCAACGACGAGGTCACCCTGCTGTACCCGAACGTCCGCGGCGTCTCCGAGCTGAAGGTCTACGACCCGGCCGCCGTGCGCGAGCGCTACGGGATCGAGCCGTCGCAGTATCCGGATATCGCCGCGCTCGTGGGGGAGACGAGCGACAACCTCCCGGGCGTCGACAAGGTGGGCGAGAAGACCGCGGTCAAGTGGATCCAGCAGTACGGCTCGGTCGAGGAGCTCCTCGCGCACGCGGATGAGATCAAGGGCGTCGTGGGGGAGAACCTCAGGGCGCAGCGCGACCGGGTCGAGCGCAATCGACGGCTCAACCGTCTCGTGGATGATGTCGACCTACCGGTGACGCCGGCGGATCTGGCGCGGAAGCCGATCGACGCGCCGGCGGTCAAGGACGTGTTCGGCCGGCTGCAATTCCGCACGCTGCTGGACCGCGTGTTCAAGCTCGAGGGGATCGACCCCGCGAGCGTCGACGCTCCACCGCGGGCGAGTCTCGACGGGGAGGCGCTCCCGGAGGCGCCGGCGGTGCGCGAGCTCGTCGACGAGGAGCTTGCGAAGTGGCTCGAGTCGGCGGTGGGCGAGGGCACCGTTCCGCTCGGGCTCCAGGTCTCGACGGCCGGGGGCGGACTGGACGCGTTCGGTATCGCCTCGTCCACGGAGAGCGCCGTCGTCCCGTGGGGCCCCCACCGCCCCGATTACGCCGCGCTCGAGGCCTGGCTGGCAAGCGAGCACCCGAAGGTCCTGCACGGCGCGAAGGCGCGGATCCACGCGCTCGCACGGCATGGGATCGCACTCGGCGGCGTCGCGGGGGATGCGGCGATCGCGGCATGGCTGCTCGAGCCATGGTCCAAGGGCGAGACCCTCGCGGGCGCGGTGCAGCGCCACCTGGGCGAGGAGATCCCGGAGCCCGCGGCCGATCAGCTCGTGCCGGTGGAGGAGCCCGTGAGTCCGGCGACCGAGGCGTGGTACATCCAGCGCCTCGAGGCGTCACTCGTGGAGTCCCTCGATGAGCGCTCCCGGCTCGTCTACAGCGAGATCGAGGTGCCGCTCATCCCGGTGCTCGCGCGCATGGAGCAGCAGGGTGTCGCGGTCGATCGCGACACGCTCGAGGAGCTGTCGACGCGGCTGCGGACGCAGGCGGCGGAGACGGCGCAGGAGGCCTTCGCGGTGATCGGCCGCGAGGTGAACCTCGGCAGTCCCAAGCAGCTCCAGGAGGTGCTGTTCACCGAGCTCGGCATGCCTCCGACGCGGAAGACGCAGACCGGCTACTCGACCGACGCGGCGGCGCTGGCTGATCTGCAGGAGACGAATCCGCACCCGTTCCTCGACCTTCTGCTGCGTCACCGCGACGTGACGAAGCTCGCGCAGTCGGTCGACACGCTCATCGCGGCGATCAAGGACGACGGGCGCATCCACACGACCTACGACCAGGTCGGCGCGGCGACCGGGCGGCTCAGCTCGAACGATCCGAACCTCCAGAACATCCCGGCGCGCACCGAGGTCGGACGGGAGATCCGCGCTGCATTCCGACCTGGGCCGGGCTTCGAGACGATGCTCACGGCCGACTACTCGCAGATCGAGATGCGGATCATGGCGCACCTGTCGGGCGATGCGGGGCTCATCGAGGCTTTCCGCTCGGGGGAGGACCTGCACCGTTTCGTCGGTTCGCGCATCTTCGGCGTCGCACCGCAGGATGTCACGCCCGAGCAGCGCGTCAAGGTGAAGGCGATGTCCTACGGCCTCGCGTATGGCCTGAGCGCGTTCGGCCTGTCCAAGCAGCTGCGCATCGACCAGAAGGAGGCGCGGGCCCTCATGGAGGACTACTTCGCGAGGTTCGGGGCCGTCCGCGACTACCTGCGGGGCGTCGTCGCACAGGCCAAGGAGGATGGCTACACGACGACGATGTTCGGTCGCCGGAGGCCGTTCCCCGATCTGTCCTCGCCGAATCGCGTGCTCCGAGAGAATGCCGAGCGTGCGGCGCTGAACTCGCCGATCCAGGGCACGGCCGCCGACATCATCAAGCGAGCGATGATCGCGATCGACCAGGACATCCACGAAGGCGGCCTCGACTCGCGCATGCTCCTGCAGGTGCACGACGAGCTGGTCTTCGAGATCGCCCCGGGCGAGCTCGAGATCATGCGCGAGATCGTCACCGAGCGGATGTCGTCCGCGGCGACGCTGTCGGTGCCGCTCGATGTGCAGATCGGCGTCGGCCCCAACTGGGATGCGGCAGGACACTGAGCTCGCGCGACGATCCGCGAGCGGCAGATGACCGATGCGGTCCCGCTGACGAAGCACCTCGTGCGCGTCGACCGGGCGCGACGTAGGCTCGATCGGTGACCCGATCGCGTACGCAGACTCCTGTCGACCTCGTCGCCGAGGCTTGGGCAGACACCGAGCTGGAGCTCACGCCGGAGCTCCACGTCTTCCTCGGCCGTCCGGGCCGTGAGGGCCAGTACACCGACTACTCGCCCGAAGGACGTGCGAAGGCACTCGAGGCTGCGCGCACGACGCTCGCCGCCCTTGAGGCGACGGAGCCGCTCGACGAGATCGACGAGGTGACGAAGGTGGATCTGGCGCGCCACCTGCAGCTCTCGATCGACCAGGAGGAGGCGGGCCTCGCCCGTCGGAACCTCAACAACCTGGCATCGCCGGTGCAGGACCTCCGCGACATCTTCGACCTGGTCCCGACCGAGACCGAGGAGGACTGGGCGCACATCGCCACGCGACTGCGCAACGTCCGAGGCGCCATCGAGGGCTACATCGCCACCCTCAGGGAGGGGATCGCCACGGGGACCATGCCCGCACGGCGTCAGGTGCGGATCGGCGTCGAGCAGGCTGAGGAGCTCGCTGGCGCCGACAGCTTCTTCACGAGGTTCGTCGCCTCCGCCCCGGAGACGGCGAGCGCGCTCACACGGGACCTGGAGGACGGGGCGCGTGAGGCGCGGGAGGCGTACGGCGCGCTCGTCGAGTTCCTCCGCGAGGAGCTCGCGCCCCAGGCGCCTGAGGCCGATGGCGTCGGGCGCGACCTCTATCAGCTCGCGAGCCGCGGATTCCTCGGCGCCGTCGTCGACCTCGACGAGACGTACGAGTGGGGCGTGGAGGAGCTGCGCCGCATGGCTGAGGAGCAGGAGGCCATCGCACGCGAGATCCTGCCGGGGGCGAGCCTCGAGGAGGTCATCGCGCACCTCGATGCCGAGCCGAGGTACGCGCTCCACGGCACGGCGGCGCTCGCCGACTGGATGCAGCAGAAGTCCGATGAGGCGATCGCGGCGCTCGGAGCGACCCACTTCGACATCCCGGAGCCGGTGCGCCGGCTGGAGTGCTGCATCGCGCCGACCCAGCACGGCGGGATCTACTACACGCCGCCGACGGAGGACTTCTCCCGTCCGGGGCGCATGTGGTGGAGCGTGCCGGCGGATGTCGAGCAGTTCTCGACGTGGCGCGAGCTGACGACGGTGTATCACGAGGGCGTGCCGGGGCATCATCTGCAGCTCGGGCAGGCGGTGTACAACCGCGAGCAGCTGAACACCTGGCGGAGGAGCACCTTCACCTCCGGTCACGGCGAGGGCTGGGCGCTGTACGCGGAGCGGCTCATGGACGAGCTCGGGTATCTGCAGGATCCCGCCGATCGGCTGGGCATGCTCGACGCACAGCGCCTGCGGGCGCTCCGCGTCGTCCTCGACATCGGCGTCCACCTCGGCAAGCCGCGCCTCGACGGCACCGGCGTGTGGGACTACGACTACGCACTCGAGCAGATGCGCATCCACACAAACATGCCCGACTCGAACCGGGTCTTCGAGGTGAATCGCTACTTCGGCTGGCCGGGGCAGGCGCCGTCGTACAAGATCGGCGAGCGCATGTGGCTGCAGCTGCGCGAGGATGCCCGGCGTCGTGCGGGGGCCGGGTGGGATATGAAGGCCTGGCATCGGCGCGCGCTCGACCTGGGCGGCGTCGGCCTCGACACGCTCCGGTGGGCGCTCGAACGCAGCTGAGCGCACCCGGCGAGCGCGATCGCGCACCAGCTCGTTGTCGCTTTGTGACCTGGGCGGCGTGATCCCGGTTGGCCGTGGGGTCGTCTGGACGCTATCCTGGAATGTCGCAAAAAGCGACTCCCTATCCGTTTGCCCGGCGCGCGGCCGGGGGCCACGCCCTCGGATCACGTTCCGGCCAGATTCTGTCCACTGAAAGCATTCGCACTCAATGACCATCACCACGACCGACTCGGCGCCCAAGCAGATCGCCATCAACGACATCGGCTCTGCAGAGGACTTCCTCGCCGCGGTTGAGCAGACGCTCAAGTTCTTCAATGACGGAGACCTCATCTCCGGCACCGTCGTCAAGATCGACCGCGACGAGGTCCTTCTCGACGTCGGCTACAAGACCGAGGGCGTCATCCCCGCCCGCGAACTCTCCATCAAGCAGGACGTCGACCCGGTCGATGTCGTCAAGGTGGGTGACGCGGTCGAGGCCCTTGTCCTCCAGAAGGAGGACAAGGAGGGTCGCCTGATCCTCTCCAAGAAGCGTGCGCAGTACGAGCGCGCCTGGGGCGATGTCGAGAAGATCAAGGAGGCCGACGGCGTCGTCTCCGGCAAGGTCATCGAGGTCGTCAAGGGTGGTCTCATCGTCGACATCGGCCTCCGTGGCTTCCTCCCCGCGTCGCTCATCGAGCTGCGCCGCGTCCGCGACCTCACGCCGTACCTCGACCAGGAGATCGAGGCCAAGATCCTCGAGCTCGACAAGAACCGCAACAACGTCGTGCTCTCGCGCCGCGCGTTGCTCGAGCAGACGCAGTCGGAGTCGCGCTCGACGTTCCTCGCGAACCTCAAGCCGGGCCAGATCCGCAAGGGTGTCATCTCCTCGATCGTCAACTTCGGCGCCTTCGTGGACCTCGGTGGCGTCGACGGCCTCGTGCACGTCTCGGAGCTCTCGTGGAAGCACGTCGAGCACGCCTCCGAGGTCGTCGAGGTCGGCCAGGAGGTCACCGTCGAGGTCCTGTCCGTCGAGCTCGACCGCGAGCGCGTCTCGCTGTCGCTCAAGGCGACGCAGGAGGACCCGTGGCAGGTCTTCGCTCGCACGCACAACATCGGCCAGGTCGCCCCGGGCAAGGTCACGAAGCTCGTGCCGTTCGGCGCGTTCGTCCGCGTCGCCGATGGCATCGAGGGCCTCGTGCACATCTCGGAGCTCTCCGGCAAGCACGTCGAGCTCGCCGAGCAGGTCGTCTCGGTGGGTGACGAGGTCTTCGTCAAGATCATCGACATCGACCTCGAGCGTCGCCGCATCTCGCTGAGCCTCAAGCAGGCCAACGAGGGCGTCGACCCGAACGGCACCGAGTTCGACCCGGCGCTCTACGGCATGCCGACCGAGTACGACGAGGACGGCAACTACAAGTACCCGGAGGGCTTCGACCCGGAGTCGGGCGAGTGGAAGGAAGGCTTCGAGGAGCAGCGCGCCAAGTGGGAGGCGGACTACGCCGCGGCCCAGGCCCGCTGGGAGGCGCACAAGGCGCAGGTCGCTGCGAGCCTCGAGGCCGCCGGGGCGCTCGACGACGCAGCGTCCTACTCGACGGAGGGCTCCGGCGCGACCGGCACGCTCGCCGACGACGAGGCGCTCGCCGCGCTCCGCGACAAGCTCTCGAGCAACTGATTCGGCCCCGTCCGAGACGGGAGCCTGCAGAGGGTCGGGCCTTCGGGCCCGGCCCTCTTGCGTTGCCGCAGCGCCTTCGGCGGGACACCCGTCGCGTCATGGCGGTTTTCCAGGCCGACTCCGTAGCGTGGAACCACCTGCGCTGAAGGAGGGTCAGATGGGGTTCTGGAGCGAGCTGTTCGGCATCGGCCAGCGGCAACCTGCGCCGCACGAGCGCGTGCCGCGACGGAGACTGACTGACGACGAGTACGCGCTCGATCGGTACCGGTACCTCCTGCGGACGGCTCCGCCGGAGCGGCTCGAGCAGGTGCACGCGGAGGCGTTCGCGAGGCTGACGCCGCACCAGCGGCAGCTGCTGCTCGATCAGATGCACACCGAGCTCCCCGCGGAGGAGGTCCCGCATTCGGCCGAGCCGAGCGCGCTCGCGCGGGCGGCGACACGCGCCGAGGTGCAGCAGCCCGGATCTATGGAGCGGCTCATGGCAGCTCCGTCGCTCGGTTCGATGTTCGCCAGCTCGATGCTCGGCTCGGTGACCGGCTACGTGCTCGCCTCGGCGCTGATGAGCTCGTTCCTGCCCAGCCACTACGGGGAGCTGGGCGAGGGGATGGCTGGTGACCCCGGCACCGGCACGGGAGTCGGTGAAGCCTCCGCTGTCGAGGATGTTGGCGGCGGCGGGCTCTTCGACGTGACCGGCGGGGACTTCGGCGGCCTCGGCGACTTCGGGGGCTTCGACTTCTAGTGCGCCGAGCTCGCGGCTGCTCGTCGCTTCGCGCGTCGACGGACCGCGATGATGCCCCAGACGATCGCGGCCACGCCGAGAAGGACGAGGAGCGGCAGGAGGATCGCGAAGACGGTCATGAGGGCGGCCCCGAGATCTTCGAGGAAGCTCACGACCGGTGCGACGATGCCCGCGGTGATGCCGTTGACGATGGGGCGGATGGCGGCCTTCGCGAGGTGCATGGCGAGGGCGATCGCCGCCCCCGCCACGACCGGCACCCAGGCATTCGAGGCGAAGAACGCCGCCGGATCCTGGACCGCGGCGGTCGTCGCGGCAGACCCGGTGCCGAATGCGATGCCGCCGGCGGCCGGGCGGATCACGGTCTGCAGCACGTCGTTGATCGAGTCGACGACGGGGACCTTGTCGGCGATGAACTCGATGACGAGCAGCGCCGCGATGATCACCATGACCCAGTCGTCGGCGAGCCAGTCCCAGCCGTTCGGCAGTGCGAAGCCGGGGAGGAGGCGTCCCGCGAGACCGAGTGCGAGGAGCGGGATGTACGCGTTGAGTCCGGCGCTCACGGAGAGCCCGAGTCCCGTGAGGAGCTGGAACGCGACATCCATGCGGGCGACGGTAGCACCGAGCACCGTAGGCTGACCGCGTGCACCTCATCGGGCTGACTGGTGGAATCGCGTCGGGGAAGTCGCTCGTGGCGAGTCGACTCGCGGAGCTCGGCGCGGTCGTGATCGACGCGGATGTGCTCGCGAGGGAAGCGGTGGCTCGGGGGACCCCGGGTCTCGAGCGGATCGTGGCGGAGTTCGGTCCCGGGGTGCTCACGCAGGATGGCGAGCTGGATCGCCCGGCGCTCGGCCGTCTCGTCTTCGGCGACCCGGATCGGCTCGCGGCGCTGAATGCGATCGTGCACCCGGAGGTGCGCCGGCTGTCGCAGGAGGCGATCGAGGCCGCGGCGGCTGCGGATCCGGATGCGGTGATCGTCTACGACATCCCGCTGCTGGCTGAGACCTGGGATGAGCGCACCGAGGCGTACGACCGGGTGCTCCTGGTGGATGCGCCGGCGGACCTCCGCGTGCAGCGGATGATTCGGTATCGGGGCATGCAGGAGGACGAGGCGCGTGCGAGGATCGCCGCGCAGGCCTCCGATGCGCAGCGACGTGCGATCGCGACCGACATCATCGACAACTCGGGGTCGATCGAGGCGACGCTTGCGGCGGTCGACGAGTTCTGGAGGAGTGTGCATGGCTGAGACTCTCGCCACGTCGGAGGCGCCGCCGCGCAGCGCGATGACGCAGCGTCGACAGATCGTCATCGTGCAGCCGCTCATCACGGTCGTCGCGGTGCTCGGCATCCTGCTGGAGCTCACAGCGAATGCCACGGTGCTGGTGCCGTCGGTGGCCGCGGGTGCGGGACTGTTCATCTTCGGCACGGTGCTGGCGCTCGCCATCCCGTGGGATCGGATCCCGATCTGGTGGTCAGCGGTCCTGCCCGCGCTCGATATCCTCGCGATCGCGCTGGTCCGTCAGGCGACCGCGCAGTCCGGCTTCGGCATCCTGTGGGTGTTCCCGGTGATCTGGGCGGCCTGGTCGTTCGGCTGGGTCGGGGCATTCGCGTCTGCGGCGAGCGTGTGCGGCATCTACTTCACCCTCATCGCGCTGACGTTCTCCGGCTCGGTCGGCGCGGGCTCGCTCATCCTGCCGCTCACGGTGATCGGGGCGGCGGTGCTGACCGCGATGGTCGCGTCGCGCAGCGACCGGCAGAATCGGCTGCTGGCGCGTCAGTCGGCGGAGCTTCGCGATGCGCTCGCGCGGGCGGAGGAGCAGGAGGATCTGCTGAGCGGTCTGCTCGATGCGGTCGATTTCGGGGTGGTGCGCTTCGACGAGCAGGGGCGGGAGGTGCGCCGGAATCGCGCGTTCAGCGAGCAGGGTGAGAGCGTCAGGCGCAGCTCGATGCGCCTGTATGCGGAGGATGGCGTCACGGCGCTGCCGCATGGGCGGGATCCGCTGTCGCGGGCGCGGAGCGGTGAGGTCTTCGAGCGGGAGCTGGTCTGGTACGGGGCGCCGGGCGAGGAGCGCCGCGCGATCTCGATGACGTCGAGGGCGCTCGAGGGCGGCGGGCTCGTCCTGGTGACGCATGACGTGACGGAGCAGGAGTTCGCGCTGCGCGCCAGGGAGGATCTCGTCGCAGCGGTGTCGCATGAGCTGCGCACTCCGCTGACCTCGATCGTCGGCTACATCGAGCTCGCGCGGGACGCACCGGGTCTCCCGGAGTCGGCGGCTCGGAATCTGGATGTCGCTTCGCGCAACGCCGACCGTCTCCTCGAGCTGGTGACGGACATCCTCTCGGAGAGCACCCGGACGCGGTCGGGGGTGCAGCTGACGATTGAGCCGACGCGCACCGATGTGAGCGAGGTGGTGCGCGCCTCGGTGGACGATCACCGTGCTCGCGCGGCGGATTCGGGGATCGGGATCGACGTCTCGGGGGTGCGGCGCGTCGAGGCGGTCGTCGATCCGAAGCGGGTGAGGCAGATCGTCGACAACCTCGTGTCGAATGCGATCAAGTACGGCCGTCGGGGCGGGCACGTGGAGGTCCGCTGCGACGTGGATGCGGGTGCGGTGCGCATCATCGTGCGGGATGACGGCCGGGGGATTCCGAAGGCGGAGCTCGGGCTCATATTCGACCGCTTCTTCCGCTCGGAGGCGGTGCGAGGCGGCCCGCAGCATGGCTACGGTCTGGGACTGTGGATCAGCCGGGATATCGCCAGAGCGCACGGCGGCGATATCTCGGTGGAGAGCCGGGAGGGCTTCGGCTCGACGTTCACGGTGCGCCTGCCGCTCGGCGACCTCAGCGCGTCTGCCTGACGGCGGTCCGGTAGCCGACGCCGCGCACGGTCTCGATCCAGCGCGGTGAGGTGACGGAGTCGCCGAGCTTGCGGCGGAGGTTCGCCATGTGGACCTCGATGGCGCGCTCGTCCTGCTCGCTGACGAATCCGCTGGAGCCGCGCTCGCCGCGGACGGCCAGGGCGAGCTCGGCCTTGGTGACGACTCGTCGCTGCTCGCGCACGAGCTCGAGGAGGATGTCGAACTCACTGCGGGTGAGCTCGAGCGTCCTGCCGTCGACTTCGACGATGCGCAGCTGCGGCTCGATGCGGAGTCCGTCGAGCTCGATCCACGTGTCCTCGGCGTCTGCTCGGGCGTGGGGCGCTGCTCCAGCGGAGCCGTCGACGGTGCGGGGTCGGCGGAGCATCGCCTCGATCCGGGCACGGAGCTCGCGGGGTCGGAACGGCTTGGTCACGTAGTCGTCGGCGCCGGACTGCAGCCCTTGGAGGATCTCGATCTCCTCGGCGCGCGCGGTGACCATGATGAGGTAGGTGTCGCTGACCTTGCGGATGCGCCGTGCGGTCTCGAACCCGTCGATGCCGGGCATGCTGACGTCGAGGGTGGTGATGACCGGGTCGTTCTGCTGGACCGCTTCGACCCCGTCGAGTCCGTCTGCCGCTGGGATCGCGTCGAAGCCGGCCTGCTGGAGCACTTCGATGAGCAGGCCCCGAATGTCTTCATCGTCTTCGATCACGACGGCTTTGCGCACGAACTGATCACCCCCGACTTCGCTGAGTTGCGGTCGTCGCCGAGCATATCGCCGGGGAGCAGGCGCGGGATCGATTCTGTGGATCGGTCTCAGCGATGTTCCGTCGAGGATGCGCCGCGGCTGTGGAGGTCGAACGAATGCCCAGGCGGCGCCTGCTGGCGGCGTGGCTCGGACTCGTCACCTTGTCAGGGGTGCGACGTACGGTGGATGCATGGAGCCCACTCGTGCTGTTCGACCGCTCCGGGTCGTGAGCGACTACGCGCCGAGCGGTGACCAGCCCGCAGCCATCGAGGAGCTCGCCGCTCGGATCAATGCGGGGGAGACCGATGTCGTGCTGCTCGGCGCGACGGGCACGGGGAAGAGCGCGACGACGGCCTGGCTCATCGAGCGGGTGCAGCGTCCGACGCTCGTGCTCAGCCACAACAAGACGCTCGCCGCCCAGCTGGCCAACGAGTTCCGGGAGCTCATGCCGGACAACGCGGTCGAGTACTTCGTGAGCTACTACGACTACTACCAGCCGGAGGCGTACGTCCCGCAGACGGATACCTTCATCGAGAAGGACTCCTCGATCAACGCCGAGGTGGAGCGCCTGCGCCACTCCACGACGAATGCGCTGCTGTCGCGCCGCGACGTGGTCGTGGTGTCGACGGTCTCCTGCATCTACGGCCTCGGGGCCGCGGAGGACTATCTCGAGGCGATGCTCGCCCTGCAGGTGGGGCAGCGGATCGATCGCGAGGTGCTGATCCGCCGCCTGATCGAGATGCAGTACGACCGCAATGACTACGAGTTCGTCCGGGGCAACTTCCGGGTGAGGGGCGACACGATCGAGATCATCCCGGTCTACGAGGAGCTCGCGATCCGGATCGAGATGTTCGGCGATGAGATCGAGGCGCTGCATTACCTGCACCCGATTACGGGCGAGCCCGTGCGGAGCGTCGATGCGGTGTCGATCTTCCCCGGGACGCACTACGCGGCGAGCCCGGAGCGGATCCGCGCCGCGATCGCGTCGATCGAGGCGGAGCTCACCGAGCGTGTCGCCGAGCTGGAGAGCCAGGGCAAGCTCCTCGAGGCGCAGCGCCTGAAGATGCGCACGTCGTACGACCTCGAGATGCTCGAGCAGCTCGGATTCTGCAACGGCATCGAGAACTACTCGCGCCACATCGAGGGACGGGCTCCCGGCGAGCCGCCGCACACCCTCCTCGACTACTTCCCGGAGGATTTCCTGCTTGTCATCGACGAGTCGCATGTGACGGTCCCGCAGATCGGCGCGATGTACGAGGGGGATGCGTCTCGGAAGCGGACGCTCGTCGAGCACGGCTTCCGCCTCCCGAGCGCACTCGACAACCGCCCGCTGAAGTTCTCGGAGTTCCTCGAGCGGGTCGGGCAGAAGGTGTATCTGTCTGCGACACCGGGGGAGTACGAGCTCTCGCTGTCCGACGGCTATGTCGAGCAGGTGATCCGCCCGACCGGCCTGGTCGACCCGAAGGTCGTCGTGAAGCCCTCGAAGGGACAGATCGACGATCTGCTCGAGTCGATCCGCCAGCGGGTGGAGCGCGACGAGCGCGTGCTCGTCACGACGCTCACCAAGCGCATGGCCGAGGAGCTCACGGCGTTCCTCGCCGAGCACGGCGTGAGGGTGCAGTACCTGCACTCGGATGTCGACACCCTGCGCCGCGTCGAGCTGCTGTCCGAGCTGCGCGCCGGCGTCTTCGATGTGCTCGTCGGCATCAACCTGCTCCGCGAGGGGCTCGATCTGCCGGAGGTCTCGCTCGTCGCGATCCTCGATGCCGACAAGGAGGGCTTCCTGCGGTCGGCGACCTCGCTCATCCAGACGATCGGCCGCGCCGCTCGCAACGTCTCCGGCGAGGTCCACATGTATGCAGACCGGATCACGCCGGCGATGCGGCAGGCGATCGATGAGACGAATCGCCGTCGCGAGAAGCAGATCGCGTACAACCGGGAGCACGGCATCGACCCGCAGCCGCTTCGCAAGAAGATCGCGGACATCACCGACCAGCTCATGCGGGAGGAGAGCGACACGGCGAAGCTCCTCGGGTCGCGCGGCGACCGCGCCGGCAAGCGGTCTCCGGTGCCGCAGCTCCGCCGGGAGGGCATCGCGGCGGCGGGTGCGGCGGAGCTCGAGGCCGCGATCGCGGATCTCACCGAGCAGATGCTCGCGGCGGCGGACGAGCTGAAGTTCGAGCTCGCGGCACGGCTCCGCGACGAGGTCAAGGAGCTCAAGGCGGAGCTGCGGGCGATGGAGGCTGCCGGTCACGTGCGCTGATCCGGGAGCGCTGGGAGGATGTCGATTGGGCTCCAAGGCCCTTGTCGGAGGTCCCATCTACACTCGTCGTGTGCCGTCGATCACGCCTGTCTCAGGGACCCAGAAGCTCAGCGTCCGGGGTGCGCGAGTGCACAACCTCAAGGATGTCGACCTCGACATCCCCCGGGATTCACTCGTCGTCTTCACGGGTTTGAGCGGCTCCGGCAAGTCGAGCCTGGCGTTCGACACGATCTTCGCCGAGGGGCAGCGGCGCTACGTCGAGTCGCTCTCGGCGTATGCACGGCAGTTCCTCGGTCAGGTCGACCGTCCCGATGTCGACTTCATCGAGGGGCTCAGTCCCGCGGTCTCGATCGACCAGAAGTCGACGAACCGGAATCCGCGCTCCACGGTCGGCACCATCACCGAGATCTACGACTACATGCGCCTCCTGTGGGCGCGGGTCGGCATCCCGCACTGCCCGGTGTGCGATGAGCCCATCCAGCGACAGACGGTGCAGCAGATCGCCGACACCCTCATGGAGCTCGAGCCGGCCACTCGCTACCAGATCGTCGCGCCGGTCGTGAGCCAGAAGAAGGGCGAGTTCGTCGACCTCTTCAAGGAGCTGTCGGCGCAGGGCTTCTCCCGTGCGATCGTCGACGGCGAGGTCATCCAGCTGGCCGAGGCGCCCGCGCTGAAGAAGCAGAACAAGCACGACATCGGCGTCGTGGTCGATCGCCTCGTCGCGGGCCCCGACATCTTGTCGCGCCTGACGGATTCGCTGGAGACCGCCCTGCGGCTGACCGACGGCACGGTGAGCGTGAACTTCGTCGACCTCAGCGGCGCGGAGGCATGGCGCTCCTTCTCGGAGAAGCTCTCGTGCCCGAATCGCCACCCCATCGCGCTCACCGAGATCGAGCCGCGGACCTTCTCCTTCAACGCGCCCTTCGGCGCATGCCCTGAATGTTCGGGCATCGGCAGCCGCATGGCGGTCGACATCGACCTGATCCTCGGCGACCCCTCCAAGTCGATCGCCGACGGCGTGATCCTGCCGTGGTCCGCTGCCGGCGGCAAGCAGCTCTTCGAGTACTTCGAGCGCATCCTCGCCGGTCTCGCCGCCGACCTGGGCTTCTCGCTCGACACCCCGTGGCGGGACCTGCCCGATGACATCAAGGACGTGATCCTCCGCGGCAAGGACTTCAAGGTCGTCGTGAAGTGGCGCAACCGCTATGGACGCGACATGAAGTACACGGCCGGCTACGAGGGCGTCATCCCCTATATCGAGCGCAAGTGGCTCGAGTCGGAGAACGGCTGGGGCCGCGATCGACTCGCCGAGTTCCTGCGCGAGGTCCCGTGCGATGTCTGCCACGGCATGCGGCTCAAGCCGGAGGTCCTCGCGGTGAAGGTCGCGGGCCGCTCCATCTCGGATGTCTGCCTGCTGAGCCTCACCGACGCCTACGAGTTCATGCAGACGATCGAGCTCGACGCTCGTCAGGCGCAGATCGCATCGCAGGTGCTCCGCGAGATCCGGCTGCGCCTCGAGTTCCTCCTCGAGGTGGGGCTCGGCTACCTCGACCTCGCGCGGGCAGCGGCGACGCTCTCCGGCGGCGAGGCCCAGCGCATCCGCCTCGCGACGCAGATCGGCTCGGGTCTCACGGGCGTCCTGTATGTCCTCGACGAGCCGTCGATCGGTCTGCACCAGCGGGACAACCGCCGCCTCATCGACACGCTCGTGAAGCTCAAGTCGCTCGGCAACACGCTCATCGTCGTCGAGCACGACGAGGACACGATCCGCACCGCGGACTGGATCGTCGACATCGGTCCGCGCGCGGGCGAGCATGGCGGCCAGGTGGTGCATTCGGGGACCTACGAGTCGCTCCTCGACAATCCGCGTTCCCTCACCGGGGACTATCTCGCGGGACGTCGCAAGGTCCACGAGCCGGGCGAGCGGCGGCCCGTCGACCCGAAGCGGAAGCTCGTCGTCGAGGGTGCCCGCGCCAACAACCTGAAGGACATCACGGTCGAGTTCCCGCTCGGCGTCTTCACGGCGGTGACAGGTGTGTCCGGCTCCGGCAAGTCCAGCCTCGTGAACGACATCCTGTACAAGGTCCTCGCCAACGAGCTGAACGGCGCCCGGCAGATCCCGGGACGCCACACCGCGGTCCACGGCGTCGAACTGCTCGACAAGGTCGTGCATGTCGACCAGGCGCCGATCGGCCGCACCCCGCGCAGCAACCCGGCGACCTACACGGGCGTCTTCGACAAGATCCGGGCGCTGTTCGCCGAGACCGCCGATGCTAAGGCTCGCGGCTACAAGCAGGGGCGGTTCAGCTTCAATGTGAAGGGCGGCCGCTGCGAGCACTGCGCCGGCGACGGCACCATCAAGATCGAGATGAACTTCCTGCCCGACGTCTACGTCGTGTGCGAGGTCTGCCAGGGCGCCAGGTACAACCGCGAGACGCTCGCGGTGAAGTACAAGGGCAAGTCCATCGCGGATGTGCTCGACATGCCCATCGAGGAGGCGGCGGAGTTCTTCGAGCCGATCTCGAGCATCCACCGCTACCTGAAGACGCTCGTCGATGTCGGCCTCGGCTATGTGCGGCTCGGCCAGTCGGCGACGACCCTGTCCGGCGGTGAGGCGCAGCGCGTCAAGCTCGCGACGGAGCTGCAGAAGCGCTCCATTGGACGCAGCATCTACGTGCTCGACGAGCCGACGACGGGTCTGCACTTCGAGGATGTCCGCAAGCTCCTCCAGGTGCTCGACGGGCTCGTGGAGAAGGGCAACACGGTGATCGTCATCGAGCACAACCTCGATGTGATCGCCGCGGCGGACTGGATCATCGACCTCGGGCCGGAGGGCGGCGCAGGCGGGGGCACCGTCGTGGCGACCGGCACGCCGGAGGAGGTCGCGCGGACGAAGGGCAGCCACACGGGGGCGTTCCTCGCCGAGATCCTGGGGATCGACGCCGACGCGGCGCAGGGCGTCGAGAAGAAGGCGAGCTGAGGCGAGGCCGTGGCGGATCATCTGCCGTGGCGACCGAAGGCGGGGGAGATCCCGCAGTCGCCTGGCGTCTATCGGTTCCGCGACGAGCGCGGACGGATCCTCTACGTCGGCAAGGCGAAGAATCTCCGCAACCGCCTGTCGAACTACTTCGCGCCGCTCGCCACGCTGCATGACCGCACGCGGCACATGGTGCTCACGGCTCGCTCGGTGGAGTGGACGGTCGTCTCGACCGATTTCGAGGCGTTCCAGCTCGAGTTCACCTGGATCAAAGAGTTCGACCCGCCGTTCAATGTCCAGTACAAGGATGACAAGTCCTACCCGTACCTGGCGATCACGCTCGGCGATCCGGTGCCGCGGGTCATGGTCACGCGCACGAAGGGGATCAGGAACGCCCGGTACTTCGGCCCGTACTCGCGGGCATGGGCGATTCGCGAGACCGTCGACACGCTCCTGAAGGCCTTCCCGATGCGGAGCTGCTCGGATGGCGTGTATGCGAGGGCCCAGCGCAGCGGCAGGCCGTGTCTGCTCGGCGACATCGGGAAGTGCTCGGCCCCGTGCGTGGGGCGCATCTCGCCCGAGGACCACAAGGCGATCGCGCTCGACTTCGCGGCCTTCATGGATGGCGGGGATCAGCGGTTCATCAAGGAGATCCGGACCCGGATGATGGCTGCAGCCGAGGAGCAGGACTACGAGGCGGCGGCGAGGTACCGGGATCAGCTGCAGGCCATGCAGTGGGCTCTGGAGCGCAATGCGGTCGTGCTCGCCGATGATCTCGACGCGGACTTCTTCGGTATCGCCGACGACGAGCTCACCGCGGCGGTGCAGCTCTTCACGGTGCGCGGCGGCCGCATCCGCGGTGTCCGTGCCTGGATGGTCGACAAAGAGCTCGACATCGGGCTGCCGGAGCTCGTGACGACGGCGCTCGAGACGGCCTACGACGAGGCCGAGCCGCCTCGGCTCGTGTATGTCCCCGTGCTCCCGGCGGATCGGGATCTCATCTCCGAATGGCTCGGGAGGCGCCGCGGCGGCAAGGTCGAGGTCTCGGTGGCGAAGCGTGGCGAGAAGGCGGAGCTCGCGAAGGTCGCTCAGGAGAACGCCCGGCAGGCCCACATGCTGTACAAGACCAGGCGGTCGAACGACTTCGTGGCGCGGAGCAACGCGCTCGCGCAGCTCCAGGACGCCCTGGAGCTGCCGGAGGCGCCGCTGCGGATCGAGTGCTTCGATGTGTCGCATCTCGGCGGGACGGGCATCGTCGCCTCGATGGTGGTCTTCGAGGATGGTCTTCCGCGCAAGGATCAGTATCGGAAGTTCTCGATCGCGAGCGCGACGGATGACACGGATGCGATCCACCAGGTGCTCACGCGCCGCCTGGCCCGCCTGACCGAGGACCCGGTGGCGGAGGAGGATGAGGGGATCTCTGCCAAGCCGAAGCGGTTCGCGTATCGGCCGCAGCTGCTCCTCATCGATGGCGGACAGCCGCAGGTGGCGGCCGCGCAGCGCGCGCTCGAGGAGGCGGGCGGTGCAGCGGCGGGGATCGCGGTCGTCGGGATCGCGAAGCGCCTGGAGGAGCTGTGGCTCCCTGGTAGCGACTTCCCGGTGATCCTCCCGCGCAACTCAGATGCGCTGTTCATGGTGCAGCGTCTGCGCGATGAGGCGCATCGCTTCGCGATCGGGTACCAGCGCGGTCAGCGCAAGCGCGATCTGAAGTCGGTCCTGTCGGAGGCCCCCGGCGTCGGGGAGGCTCGGGTGAAGGAGCTCATCCGGCATTTCGGCTCGGCGAAGCGGGTGCGGCAGGCGACGGTCGAGGAGCTCCAGGCCGTGCGGGGCATCGGCGAGGCGACGGCACGGGCGATCGTGGACCGTCTGGCGGCGTCGGCGGAGGCGAAGGGGGCTCCGAAATCGGACCCGGGACCCGATACGCTGAGTGAGCCATGACGGGTCCAGCCCCACATCTCCTGATCGTCACCGGGATGTCCGGTGCGGGGCGCTCGACCGTCGCGGACGCGCTCGAGGATCTCGGCTGGTATGTCGTCGACAACCTGCCGCCGCTCATGCTGCGGCCGCTCGTGGACCTGGGGACGCAGGAGGGTTCGGCGTTCCCGCGCATCGCGGTGGTCGTGGATGTGCGCGGCGGGTCGCTCTTCGACGACCTCGATGCCGCGCTGCGGGGGCTGCGCGAGGGTCAGACGCCGGTCACCGTGATGTTCCTCGATGCGGATGATGACGCGCTGGTCCGCCGGTTCGAGCAGGTGCGGCGTCCTCACCCGCTGCACGCGGGCGGCACGATCCTCGATGGGATCCGCGCGGAGCGGGAGCAGATGGCGCACATCCGCGAGTCGGCGGACATCATCATCGACACCTCGCGGATGAATGTGCATCAGCTCACGACGACGATCCAGGATCGATTCCGCGCGGAGGGTGCCGCGTCGGTGTCGGTGACGGTCCAGAGCTTCGGCTACAAGTACGGCATTCCGGCGGATGCGGATGTCGTGGTGGACGCGCGGTTCCTGCCGAATCCGTTCTGGGTGGAGGAGCTGAAGCCGCTCACGGGCCGAGACGAGCGCGTCCGCGAGTATGTGCTCGGTCTCCCAGGAGCGATCCCGTACCTTGATGCTTTCGAATCGGCGCTGCGCATCGCACTCGACGGCTATCGCCGCGAGAACAAGCGAAACGCGACGATCGCGATCGGCTGCACCGGCGGCAAGCACCGCTCGGTGGCGATCGCCGAGGAGCTCGCCAGGCGACTGGGGGAGCTGCCTGATGTCGCGGTGACCGTGCGCCACAGAGACCTAGGGAGAGAATGACGTGACGCTCACCGACAGCCTCAAGGCCGAACTGATGGCGCAGCCGAGCCAGCCGACGCCGATCCGCGCGGCGGAGCTGGCCTCGCTGCTCAGGTTCGCCGGTGGTCTGCACATCATCTCCGGTCGCATCGCGGTCGAGGTCGAGCTGGACAGCGCGAAGCTCGCGGATCGCGTGGCGAGCGAGATCCTCACGATCTACGGCGTGCGGCCGCAGCGCGGGACGCTGCCTGCCGCCGGCGGTTCGAAGCCGGAGCGTCATCTGGTGCGCGTGCTCGAGGATGGCGAGACGCTGGCCCGGCAGACCGGGCTGCTCGACCAGCGCAAGCGGCAGGTGCGCGGGCTTCCGAATCGCCTGACCACGGGCAATGCCGCGGAGCTCGCGGCGGTGTGGCGCGGCGCGTTCCTCGCCGCGGGCTCGCTCACGGATCCGGGGCGCTCCGCGGCCCTGGAGATCGCCTGCCCGTCGAACGAGGCGGCGATGGCCCTCGTGGGTGCCGCCGGCCGCATGGGGGTCGCGGCGAAGGCGCGAGAGGTCCGCGGCCTCCCGCGTGTGATCGTGCGCGAGGGCGATGCGATCGGGAAGCTCCTCGCCCGCATCGGGGCGACGCAGACGCTCGCGGAGTGGGAGGCGCAGCGTCAGCGCCGAGAGGTCCGCCAGACGGCGAACCGCCTCGTGAACTTCGATGACGCGAATCTCCGACGCAGCGCCCAGGCCGCCGTCGCGGCGTGTGCGCGTGTCGAGCGAGCTCTGGAGATCCTGGGCGATGACGTGCCCGAGCACCTCGCCTATGCGGGTTCGCTCCGTCTGCAGCACCGCGACGCGAGCCTCGACGAGCTCGGGCACTACGCGGAGCCTCCGATGACGAAGGACGCGGTCGCCGGTCGGATCCGCCGCCTGCTCGCGATGGCGGACAAGCGCGCCGCCGAGCTGGGCGTCCCGGGTACGGAGTCCGCCGTGCCGCCTGAGCTGTCCGAGGTCTGAGGGTTCGCCGCGTCACATCACGTCACCCGACGGCCGCTCCTTCCGGCTCACTAGACTGGCTGAGCAACCCAGCGCATGAAGGAGTTATCGCATGGCCGAATACACCCTCCCGGAACTCGGGTACGACTACGCGGCGCTCGAGCCGCACATCTCGGCGACGATCATGGAGCTGCACCACAGCAAGCACCACGCCGCCTACGTCGCCGGTGCGAACGCTGCGCTTGCCGCGCTCGCTGCGGCTCGCGAGTCGGGTGACTTTGCGAACATCAACAAGCTCGAGAAGGACCTGGCCTTCAACCTCGGCGGCCACACGAACCACTCGATCTTCTGGACGAACCTCTCGCCGGACGGCGGCGACAAGCCGACGGGCGACCTCTCCTCGGCGATCGACGACAACTTCGGCTCGTTCGACAAGTTCCAGGCGCACTTCACCGCAGCGGCGCTCGGCGTGCAGGGCTCCGGCTGGGCGGGTCTGTTCTGGGACTCGATCGGCGGCAACCTGATCATCCAGCAGTTCTTCGACCAGCAGTCGCAGTTCGCCGCTGGCACGGTGCCGCTCCTCCTGCTCGACGTGTGGGAGCACGCCTACTACCTCGACTACAAGAACGTCCGCGCGGACTACGTCAAGGCGTTCTGGAACATCGTGAACTGGGCGAACGTGCAGGAGCGCCTCGCCAAGGCACTCGAAAAGACGCCTGGACTCCTCGTCTGAGTCCTTCCGTCCTTTCGCAAGATCTCCATTTCCACCACTACCACCACTGAATAGCACTGGAGAATCTGTGACTGTAAAGGTCGGCATCAACGGCTTCGGCCGGATCGGACGGAACTTCTTTCGCGCGCTGAGGGAGCAGGGCGCTGACCTCGACGTCGTCGCGGTCAACGACCTCACCGACAACCGCACGCTCGCGAATCTGCTGAAGTACGACTCGATCCTTGGCCGGTTCCCGGGAGAGATCACCTATGACGACGATTCGATCACCGTGGATGGCAGGCGCATCCACGTGTTCGAGGAGCGCGACCCTGCGCTCATCCCGTGGTCGGACTTCGGAGTCGACATCGTGATCGAGTCCACGGGCCGGTTCACCAAGGCCGTGGATGCGCGCAAGCACATCGATGGCGGCGGCGTGAGGAAGGTCATCATCTCGGCGCCCGCGTCGGGGGATGACGGCACCTTCGTCATGGGCGTCAACGAGCACACGTACGACCCGGAGACGATGCATGTCCTGTCGAATGCCTCGTGCACGACGAACTGCCTCGCGCCGCTCGCCAAGGTGTTCAACGACGAGTTCGGCATCGAGAACGGGCTCATGACGACGGTGCACGCGTACACCGCCGATCAGAACCTGCAGGATGGTCCGCACTCGGATCTGCGTCGTGCTCGCGCCGCAGCGCTCAACATCGCGCCGACCTCGACCGGAGCCGCCAAGGCGATCGGTCGTGTTCTGCCCGAGCTGAATGGCAAGCTCGACGGCTTCGCCCTCCGCGTCCCTGTCCCGACCGGGTCGATCACCGATCTGACGGTCGAGGCGGAGCGCGAGGTGACCGTCGACGAGATCAAGGCGGCCTACCGCAAGGCAGCCGAGGAGGGCCCTCTCAAGGGCATCCTGAAGTACACGGAGGACGAAATCGTGTCATCTGACATCGTGACCGACCCGCATTCGTCGATCTTCGACGCCGGGCTGATCCGGGTGATCGGCAGGACGGTGAAGATCTCGGCCTGGTACGACAACGAGTGGGGCTACTCCAACCGTCTCGTCGACCTCACCAAGTACGTGGCAGAGCGCATCTGATGGCACTTCGGACTCTCGATACACTCGGCGACCTTCACGGCAGGCGCGTCTTCCTGCGCTGTGATCTCAATGTCCCGCTGAAGGATGGCGAGATCACGGACGATGGGCGGATCCGGGCTTCGATCCCGACGATCCGCATGCTGCTGGACAGGGGTGCGAGCATCGTCATCGCCTCGCACCTCGGTCGCCCGGATGGCGCACCCGACCCGAAGTACTCGCTCGCGCCGGTCGCACGGCGTCTCAGCGAGCTGCTCGGTCGGGACGTGGCCTTCGCGACCGACACGGTCGGAGAGTCCGCACGTCAGGCGATCGCAGGTCTCGAGCAGGGCGGTGTCGTCCTGCTCGAGAACCTGCGGTTCAACCCGGGGGAGACCTCGAAGGATCCCGCGGTGCGGGCGGAGTTCGCGCAGCAGCTCGCGGCGTTCGCCGACGTCGCGGTGTCGGACGGGTTCGGCGTGGTGCACCGCGCGCAGGCGAGCGTCACCGATGTCGAGGCGATCCTCCCGAGCGCCGCCGGGCTCCTCGTGAGCCAGGAGGTCGACGTCCTCGAGCGACTCACCTCGCGTCCGGACAAGCCGTACACGGTCGTGCTGGGCGGTTCGAAGGTCTCCGACAAGCTCGCGGTCATCGAGAGCCTCCTGCCGCGCGTCGACACGCTGGTGATCGGAGGCGGGATGCTCTTCACGTTCCTCGCGGCGCAGGGGCACGATGTCGCCTCGAGCCTCCTGGAGCAGGACCAGATCCCCACGGTGCAGGGCTATCTCGAGCGCGCAGCCGAGCTGGGCGTCGAGATCGTGCTGCCGAACGACATCGTCGTGGCGGAGCGCTTCGCGGCGGATGCGGCGCACGAGGTCGCCTCCTACGACGCGATCGGCCGTTCGTCCTTCGGCGCCTCGGGCATCGGACTCGACATCGGCCCGGCATCGGCGGCGCGCTTCGCGGAGGCGATCGCGCAGTCGCGGACCGTCTTCTGGAATGGCCCGATGGGCGTCTTCGAGTTCCCGGCGTTCTCCGCCGGCACGCGAGCGGTCGCGCAGGCGCTCGCCGAGCTGAGCCGCTCGGGCGGCTTCAGCGTGGTCGGCGGCGGCGATTCGGCTGCGGCGGTGCGCACGCTCGGATTCTCCGATGACGACTTCAGCCACGTCTCGACGGGTGGCGGTGCATCGCTCGAGTTCCTCGAGGGCAAGCATCTGCCTGGTCTCGCGGCGCTCGGATGGGAGTGAGCATGGCCGGCCGCATCCCGCTCATCGCGGGCAACTGGAAGATGAACCTCGACCACCTGCAGGCGATAGCGGTCGTCCAGAAGCTCGCGTGGACGCTCGATGAGGCGAAGCACGACTTCGACCACAAGGGCGCAGAGGTCGCGGTGTTCCCGCCGTTCACGGATCTGCGCTCGGTGCAGACGCTCGTGGCGGGGGATCGGCTCCCGATCCGGTACGGCGCCCAGGATCTGTCCGAGCATGATTCCGGGGCGTACACGGGCGAGGTGAGCGGGGCGTTTCTCAAGGCCCTGGACTGCCGATACGTGATCGTCGGGCATTCGGAGCGCCGGCAGTACCATGGCGAGACCGACGAGCTCCTCGCGCGCAAGGTGAAGGCGGCGATCCGCCACGGCATCGTGCCGATCCTGTGCGTCGGCGAGACGGCTGAGGATCTCGAGCAGCATGGCCCGAGTGCGGTGCCGGTCGCCCAGCTGAGGGTCGTGCTCGAGGCGCTCGCCGGGACGACCCCGGAGCTCGTCGTCGCGTATGAGCCGGTGTGGGCGATCGGCTCAGGGCAGGCTGCGACGAGCGAGCAGGCACAGACGGTGTGCCAGGCGCTGCGCGAGACGATCGCGAGCGTGCTCGGCGCCGATGTGGCGGCGGCGACGCGCATCCTGTACGGCGGATCGGTGAAGTCGTCGAACATCGCCGGCTTCATGCGGGAGCCGGATATCGACGGCGCGCTCGTCGGCGGTGCGAGTCTGGACCCCGTGGAGTTCGCGGCGATCGCGCGCTTCCAGAAGCATGTCGGCGTCTGATCGACACCGGCTGGGGTAAACTGTCGCAGTTTCTATCGAGGGGAATCTCGCGTGATCGTTCTGCAGGTCGTGCTCCAGATCATCCTGGGCCTCACCAGCCTCCTGCTCACGCTGCTCATCCTCCTGCACAAGGGGCGAGGCGGCGGTCTGTCCGACATGTTCGGCGGTGGCGTGACCTCGAGCCTCGGCTCGTCGGGTGTTGCGGAGCGGAACCTCAACCGGATCACGATCATCCTTGCGGTGGTCTGGATCCTGTGCATCATCGTCTTGGGACTGATCACCAAGTTCGTAGTCGTGTGATCTGGCGGCGACGACGCCGTCAGCCACGCAGAGGGGGTATCTGTGGCATCAGGGGGAAGCGCGATTCGCGGATCGCGTGTGGGCGCTGGCCCGATGGGCGAACAGGACCGGGGGACCACCGCGGAGCGCATCGCGGTGTCGTACTGGGACGCGCTCGGCAATGAGACGGTCCGGTACTTCTCCGCGACGATCTCGGAGGACGAGATCCCGGACGTCATCGACTCCCCGACGACAGGGCTGCCCGCTGGTCGGGACAAGGACAACCCGCCGCGCGTGCAGAAGCAGGAGCCGTACAAGACGCACCTGGCGTATGTGAAGGAGCGTCGCACCGAGGAGGAGGCGGAAGCCCTCCTCGAGGAGGCGCTCCGTCAGCTGCGCGAGCGTCGCGGCACGCTCACCGATCCGGGCCGGGGCGCCGCGGTCTGACCCCGCGCACGCGGTCGCGGTCGCGCTGTCCAGACGACTGACCCCCAGGCTCGCGCCTGGGGGTCACGTGCGTCCGGCGTCGCTCAGGCTCGCGGCACGTCGTCGGCTGCGGTCCAGTACTCGCCCGGATCGATGAGGTTCTGCGGGACCTCGGCCGCTCCCGCGGCGTCGACGTGGAACAGCGTCCTGCGGCGACCGAGGACGCCGGCGACGGGGACCTCGATCTGGCTCGCGCCAGCGAGGGCCAGGCCGAGCACGGAGGCCTTGTCCGCCCCCGCCAGGACAAGGACGACGCGTGCGCTCGAGTTGATGACCGGGAGCGTCAGCGAGAGGCGCTCCGGCGGCGGCTTGGGCGAGTTGCGCACGGCGACGACGGTGCGCTCCCGCTCGCGGATGCCTTCGGATTCGGGGAAGAGCGAGGCGATGTGCCCGTCGGGCCCGACGCCGAGGAAGGTCACGTCGAAGGCTGGCAGCGTCTGTCCGCGGGGTGCGTGCGCGCGCAGCTCCGCCGCATACGCGTCGGCCGCCTCGTCGAGGGTGAGCCCCTCGTCGGACGCGGGGAAGGGGTGCACGCGCTTCGGGTCGAGCGGCACGTGGTCGAGAAGCGCCTCGCGGGCCTGGCGCTCGTTGCGATCAGGGGAGTCCTTCGGCACCCAGCGCTCGTCGCCCCACCACACGTTGAGACGGTCCCACGGGAACTCGTCGCGTCCCGGATCGCGGTTGACCGCGGCCAGGACCCCGATGCCGACCGTGCCTCCCGTGAGGACGACGGTCGCCTCGCCGAAGTCGGCGATCGCCTGCGAGAGCTTCTTGAGGAATCGCGAGGCTGCGACGCGCTCAAGCTCGGCGACGTCGGCGTGCACCCAGACTCGAGGTTCGTTGCTCACGATTCCACCGTACGCGTGGTCGGGCGGACGAGTGCGAGCCCCGATGTGACGACACGCTGGAACACCTCATCGGGGTCGAGGCGGCGGAGTTCCTCGGCGAGGCATTCGCGATTCGTGCGGACGGGGATCGTGATCTCGTGCGGCGGCTGGCCGGGCTGGGTGAGGCGCGCGGTCTGCTGGGTGAGGCGCACGAGTGCCGTCTGGCCGCTCGCGCGCGTGAGGATGACGGCGTCGAGGCCGTATCCGGGGGAGTCGGGCCCGGGCTCGTCGATCGTCACGGGTGCCTCCAGCGCCTGGGCGAGCCAGGCCGCCATGAGGATGAGGGAGGCGAAGTTGGCCTTGCCCACGATCCGGATCGCGGTGACGGGCTCATACGGCGGCTGGTCGAGGACCGCGGCGAGCTGGGATCGCCACAGCGTCGTGCGGGTCCAGGCGAGATCGGTGTCGCCGGGCGCGAGCGTCTCGGCGAGGTGATCCAGCGCACTCCACGCGTCGTCGCCGGCAGCCACATCGGTGATCCGGCGGGTGGCGATCCGTCCGATCGGGGATTCGGAGACGCGGTCGGGGGTGGTGCTGCACCACCAGGCGACGACGGGTGCATCGGGCAGCAGGAGGCCGGTGACGAGGGATTCCTGGTCCTCGGCCGCCTCGCCCTGACCTCGGATGACGATGACCTCGCTCGCACCGGCGTCCCCGCCGACGCGGATCTGCGCGTCGAGGCGGCTCGGGCCGTCAGGTGCGGCGTCGCGCGGCGAGGAGAGGACGATGAGGCGCATCGGGTGCTCTCGGGATGCGGCGTTGGCCGCGTCGATCGCGCTCTCCTCATGCTCCGGGGTGGTGACGATGACGAGCGTGAGGACACGACCGAGGGCGACCGCACCGCCCTCGTCGCGGAGCTCCACGAGCGTCTTGGAGATGGCGGCGACAGTGGTGTCGGGCAGGTCGATGATCACGGGAGCCTCCAGGCGCGTCCGTCGGCGGCCATGAGGCGATGCGCGGACGCCGGCCCCCATGACCCGGGCCGGTACTGCTCGGGCGGACCGAGCGTGGCCCAGTACTCCTCGATCGGGTCGAGGATCTTCCAGGACAGCTCGACCTCCTCGTGGCGGGGGAAGAGCGGCGGGTCGCCGAGGAGGACGTCGAGGATGAGTCGCTCGTAGGCTTCGGGGCTCTGCTCGGTGAACGCGTGACCGTAGCCGAAGTCCATCGTGACGTCGCGGACGTTCATGCCCGCGCCGGGCACCTTGGATCCGAATCGGATCGTGACGCCCTCGTCCGGCTGCACGCGGATGACGAGCGCGTTCTGACCGAGCGCCGAGGTCATCGATTCGGCGAAGAGATGCTGCGGTGCGCGCTTGAAGACGACGGCGATCTCGGTGACACGCCGGCCGAGCCGCTTGCCGGTGCGCAGGTAGAACGGCACGCCCGCCCACCGGCGGGTCGCGATGTCGAGGCGCATCGCCGCGAAGGTCTCGGTGGTCGAGTTCGGGTTCATGCCCGTCTCCTCGAGGAAGCCCACGACCTTCTCGCCGCCCTGCCACCCGGAGGAGTACTGGCCGCGCGCGGTGTAGGTGGCGAGGTCGCTCGGGAGCTTCACGGCCGCGAGCACCTTCTCCTTCTCCGCGCGGAGGTGCGAGGCCTCGAAGGAGATCGGCTCCTCCATCGCGGTGAGGGCGAGGAGCTGCAGGAGGTGGTTCTGGATGACGTCGCGGGCGGCGCCGACGCCGTCGTAGTACCCGGCGCGGCCGCCGACGCCGACATCCTCGGCCATCGTGATCTGGACGTGGTCGACGTAGCTCGCGTTCCAGATCGGCTCGAAGAGCTGGTTGGCGAAGCGCAGCGCGAGGATGTTCTGGACGGTCTCCTTGCCGAGATAGTGGTCGATGCGGAAGACCGAGTCGGCTGGGAAGACGGAGCTCACCGTGCGGTTCAGCTCGCGTGCGCTCGCGAGGTCGTGACCGAATGGCTTCTCGATGACGACTCGACGCCACTGGCCGTCGACGGGGCTCGCGAGTCCCGAGTCGCGGAGCTGCTCGGTGACGATCGGGAAAGACTTCGGCGGGATGGACAGGTAGAAGACGTGGTTGCCCATCGTGCCGCGCTCACGGTCGAGTGCCTCGAGCGTCTCCCGGAGCTTGGCGAATGCCTGCTTGTCGTCGAACTCGCCGGCGACGAAGCGGATGCCCTGCGAGAGGTTGCGCCACACGTCCTCGTCGAATGGCGTGCGCGAGTGCTCCTTGACCGCGTCGTGCACGATCTGGGCGAAGTCCTCATGCTCCCAGTCGCGCCGGGCGAAGCCGACGAGCGCGAAGCCGGGCGGCAGGAGGCCGCGGTTGGCGAGGTCGTAGACCGCAGGCATGAGCTTCTTGCGGGACAGATCGCCGGTGACGCCGAAGATCACGAGCCCCGCGGGCCCCGCGATGCGGTTGAGACGACGATCCGCGTCGACCCTGAGCGGGTTGACACCGGGTGCGATGCGTGCGGGCATCAGGTGAGCGCTGCGAGGAGCCGGGGCAGATCGTCGGGGATGCTGCCGAGCCGGAGGGTGAGGACGGGGCGCCCGTGCTGGGCGAGCACGCTCGCGTCGCCGGCGGCCTGCGCCCGGATGAGCTGCCCGAAGCTGAACGGGCGACCGGGGATCTCGAGGTCGGCGTCGTCCGCGTCGACCAGCTGGAGGAACACCCCGGTGGCCGGGCCGCCCTTGTGGAACTGCCCGGTCGAGTGGAGGAACCGGGGGCCCCAGCCGAAGGTGACGGGACGCTTCGTCCGCGCCGCGATGACACGTCGGAGCTGGGCGACCTCAGGGTCCTGGAAGCGGTCGAGGTACGCCTGGACCGCGACGTAGCCGTCGGCGGGGATGGCCGCGAGGAGCTGGTCGAGCGCACCCTCGAGCGATGTCGCCGGCGGGAGGCCGAGCTCCGAGACGCCGATCGTGCCGTCCTCGAAGGTCGGCGGGCTCGGGGGCGTGAGCTCGTCGATGAGCGCGCGTGCGGCGACCTTGGCGGACTCGACGTCCGGCTGGTCGAAGGGGTTGATGCCGAGGAGTCGCCCGGCGACGGCGGTCGCGTACTCCCAGGTGAGGAACTGCGCGCCGAGCGTGCCGGCGATCTCGATCTCGCCGTCCCTGACCTTCCTGGTGTCCTCGTAGGTCCCGACGAGGCGGACGATCTGCAGGTCGGCGAGGTCCTCGTCGAGCTCCGGCGCGTCGGGCTCGAGGACGACCGGGAGGATGCCCTTGCCGAGCTTGCCCGTGGATTCGGCGATGAGCTGCTCGACCCAGTCGCCGAAGTCGACGATGTGGGTGCCGTCGCTCACGATCCCGAGCTTGGAGATGCCCGCACCGCACATCGCGGCGCCGAGGATGAGTCCGGGGTTCTCCGGGGTGTCGAGCGCGAGTTCGAGGGCGATCGCCTCGGCCTCGTCGAGCAGCTCCGCGATGTCGGCCCCGGCGAGCCCGGAGGGGACGAGGCCGAATGCCGTGAGGGCGCTGTATCGGCCCCCGACGTGCGGATCGGCGTTGAAGACGCGGTAGCCATCTGCGCGTGCGGACTGGTCGAGGGGGGAGCCGGGGTCGGTCACGACGACGATGCGCGTCGTGGGGTCGATGCCGGCGTCGCGGAATGCGGCCTCGAAGGCGCGCTTCTGGCTGTCGGTCTCGACGGTCGAGCCCGACTTGGAGGACACGATGACGACGGTCGAGGGGAGTCGGTCGCCGAGGACGTCGGCGACCTGACGCGGGTGCGTCGAGTCGAGCACGGTCAGCTCGACGCCGTAGGTCTTCGTGATGACCTCGGGTGCGAGGGAGGAGCCGCCCATGCCGCACAGGACGTAGTGGTCGAAGCCCTGGGCGATGAACTCCTCGCGGAGTGCGAGGATCTCGGCGACGAGCGGTCGCGAGACGGAGACGGCCTGCGTCCAGCCGAGGCGGATGGCCGCCTCGGATTCGGCGTCGGGGCCCCACAGGGTGGGGTCCTGGCCGGTGATCCCGCTCGCCACGTAGGCGGAGACGAGGCCTGGGACGTGCTGCTCGACGGCCGCTGCCGCGGCCCCGGTCGGGTGGATCTTGATCGTCATTCCGACTGGGCCTCTCCGCGTGCGGCGTCGAGGGCCTCGTCGACGGTCTGGAGCAGCTCGTTCCAGGACACGACGAACTTCTCGACGCCTTCGCGCTCGAGCACCTCGGTGACATCGTCGATGTCGATGCCGACGTCGGCGAGGTCGGCGAGCACCTCCTTGGCGGCGGCGTACGAGCCGGTCACGGCGTCGCCGTGGAGCGGCGCGTGGTCGTAGGTCGCCTCGAGCGTCTTCTCCGGCATCGTGTTGACGGTGTCGGCGACGGCGAGCTCGGTCACGTAGAGCGTGTCGGGCAGCGACGGGTCCTTGACGCCCGTCGAGGCCCACAGCGGACGCTGACGGTGCGCGCCGGCGGCGAGGAGCGCCTGGGCGCGGTCGGTGGCGAATGCCTCCTGGTAGACCTCATAGGCGAGCTGGGCGTTCGCGACGCCGGCGCGCGACTTGAGCGCGAGCGCCTCGTCGGTGCCGATGGCCGCGAGGCGCCGGTCCACCTCGGTGTCGACGCGCGACACGAAGAATGATGCGACCGAGCGGATCGCAGACAGGTCGCGTCCGGCGGCCTTCGCGCGATCGATGCCGTCGAGGTACGCGTCGATGACCTCTCGGTAGCGGCTGAGGGAGAAGATGAGCGTCACGTTGACGGAGATGCCCTCGGCGAGCACGGCGGTGATCGCCGGCAGGCCCTCCCTGGTCGCGGGGATCTTGATCATCGCGTTCGGGCGATCGACGGTCTCCCACAGCGCGATCGCCTGGGCGATGGTGCCGTCGGTGTCGTGCGCGAGCGCGGGGGAGACCTCGATGGACACACGGCCGTCCTGGCCGTCGGTCCGGTCGTAGATCGGCCGGAAGATGTCGCACGCGTCGCGGACGTCGTCGGTCGTGATGCGGAAGACGGCCTCCTCGGCGTCGGCGCCCGCGGCGGCGAGCTCGGCGACCTGCGCGGCGTACGAGGTGCCGTGTGCGAGCGCCCCGGCGAAGATCGTCGGGTTCGTGGTGACGCCGACGACGTTCCGCTCGGCGATCAGCTGGGCGAGGTTGCCGGTCTGGATGCGGTCCCGCGAGAGGTCGTCGAGCCAGATGCTCACGCCGATCTCGGAGAGGGCCTGAGTCTTCGTGCTCATGCGATGGTCTCCTTCACTGCCGCCACGACCGCCTCGGTCGTGATGCCGAACTCGCGGAACAGCGTCTTCCAGTCCGCGGATGCCCCGAAGTGCTCGATGCTGATGCTGCGACCCTTCGGTCCGATGTACTTCGCCCAGGAGAGCGCCAGACCGGCCTCGACGCTCACGCGCGCGGTCACATCCGAGGGGAGGACCGACTCGCAGTACTCCGCCGGCTGCTCCTCGAACCATTCGAGGCACGGCGCGGACACGACTCGGACCTTGACCCCGTCGGCGGCGAGCTGCTCGCGCGCGGCGAGGGCGAGCTGCACCTCGGAGCCGGTCGCGATGATGATCGCGTCGGGCGTGCCGTCGGTGTCGGCGAGGACGTAGGCGCCCTTGGCGGTGAGCGAGGCGGGCGCGAGCTCCGTCCGGTCGAAGACGGGGACGTTCTGCCTGGTCAGCGCGATTCCGGCAGGCCCCTTGCGGCGGCGGAGGATCTCGAGCCATGCGTAGGCCGTCTCGTTGGCGTCAGCGGGTCGGACGACGTCGAGGTTCGGAATCGCCCGGAGCGATGCGAGCTGCTCGATCGGCTGGTGGGTTGGTCCGTCCTCGCCGAGCGCGATGGAGTCGTGCGTCCACACGAAGATGCTCGGGACCGCCATGAGCGCCGCGAGACGCACCGCGGGGCGCATGTAGTCGCTGAAGATGAGGAAGGTGCCGCCGAAGGCGCGCGTCGGCCCGTGGAGCACGATGCCGTTGATGATCGCGCCCATGGCGTGCTCGCGGATGCCGAAGTGGAGCACGCGGCCGTACGGGTTCCCCGTCCACTCGTGGGTGGAGTGCTCGGCGGGGATGAAGGACGCGGCGCCGTTGATGGTCGTGAGGTTGGACTCGGCGAGGTCGGCGCTGCCGCCCCACAGCTCGGGCATGACGGCGGCGATCGCGTTGATGACCTTGCCGCTCGCGGCGCGCGTGGAGAGCTCGGTGCCGCCTTCGAAGACGGGCAGCACCTCCTCGATGCCGTCGGGGAGCTGACCGGACTGGATGCGCTCGAGGAGCGCGGCGCGCTCCGGGTTGCGGGCGGCCCAGGCGTCGAATGCCTGCTGCCACTTCGCGTGCTCCTCGGCGCCGCGCGTCACGAGGCTGCGGGTGCGCTCGATAACCTCGGGGGCGACGACGAAGCTGCGCTCGGGGTCGAAGCCGAGGACCTTCTTGACCGCGGCGAGCTCCTCGGCGCCGAGCGCGGAGCCGTGGATCTTGCCGGTGTTCTGCTTGCCGGGGCTCGGCCAGCCGATGATCGTGCGCAGGATGATGAGGGATGGCTTGTCGGTGACGGCCTTCGCCGCCTCGATCGCGGCGTAGAGCTCGGCGACGTCCTCGACGTACTGCCCGGTGCGCTTCCAGTCGACGACCTGGACGTGCCAGCCGTACGCCTCGTAGCGGCCCTGGACGCTCTCGGTGAACGCGACGTCGGTGTCGTCCTCGATCGAGATCTGGTTGGAGTCGTAGATGGCGATGAGTCGGCCGAGCTTCTGGTGGCCCGCGAGCGAGCTCGCCTCAGCCGAGACGCCCTCCTGGAGGTCACCGTCGCCGCAGATGACGTAAGTGTAGTGGTCGAAGGGGCTCTCGCCGTCGGGCGTGTCGGGGTCGAAGAGGCCGCGCTCGAATCGCTGTGCGTACGCGAAGCCGACGGCCGAGGCGATGCCCTGGCCGAGCGGCCCGGTCGTGATCTCGACACCTCTGGTGTGGCCGTACTCGGGGTGCCCCGGGGTGAGCGAGCCCCACGTGCGGAGCGCCTTGAGGTCGTCCAGCTCCAGCCCGAACCCGCCGTAGTACAGCTGGATGTACTGCGTGAGGCTCGAGTGCCCCGCGGAGAGGATGAATCGGTCCCTCCCGATCCAGTCCGGATCGCTGGGGTCGTGGCGCATGACGCGCTGGTAGAGGAGGTACGCCACCGGGGCGAGGCTCATCGCCGTGCCCGGGTGCCCGTTGCCCACCTTCTCGACCGCGTCGGCGGCGAGGATCCTGGCGGTGTCGACCGCCAGTCTGTCGGTTTCGTCCCAGAGGAGGTCAGTCACAGGGCCCAAGCATAGCCAGGCGGGTAGAATCATTCGGTGGCTGTGACCGAGACTTCCCCCATCACGTCGGAGCCTCGTCGGTTCACCGCCTGGGACAAGGTCAAAGGTTACGTCGCGCTGACGAAGCCTCGGGTGATCGAGCTCCTGCTCGTGACGACGGTCCCGGTCATGATCCTCGCGGCGCGCGGTCTGCCTGATCTGTGGCTCGTGCTCGGCACGCTCGTGGGCGGCACGATCTCAGCTGGCAGCGCGAACGCATTCAACATGTGGTACGACCGCGACATCGATCGCGTCATGGCCCGCACCTCGAAGCGCCCGCTGATCACCGGTGTGCTGAGCGATCGCGAGGCGCTCATCTTCGCGTGGGCGACGGCGGTCTTCTCGACCCTGTGGCTCGGGCTCCTTGTGAACTGGGTCGCCGCGGGTCTCTCGGTCGCCGCGATCGCGTTCTACGTCTTCGTGTACACGATGTGGCTGAAGCGCCGCACCCCGCAGAACATCGTGTGGGGCGGCATCGCCGGCTGCATGCCGGTCCTGATCGGCTGGGCTGCGGTCACCGGCGGCCTGTCGTGGGAGGCGCTCATCCTCTTCGGCGTCGTCTTCCTGTGGACGCCGCCGCACTACTGGCCGCTGTCGATGCGGTACCGGGAGGACTATCGCGCGGCGGGTGTGCCCATGCTCTCGGTGGTGCGCAACGACCGCATCGTCGGCCTGCAGATCGTGCTCTATGCATGGGCGACGGTCGCGTGCTCGCTCCTGCTCATCCCGGTCGCGCCGATGGGGCTCGTCTACTCGATCGTCGCGATCGGCGCCGGCGCGTGGTTCATCATAGAGTCGCACCGGCTGTATTCCGCGGCGATCCGCGACGGCGAGGTCAAGCCGATGCGGCTCTTCCACGGGTCGATCTCGTACCTCGCGCTCGTCTTCCTCGCGGTCGGCGTCGACCCGTTCCTCCCGTTCTGATCCCGGGGATCGAGCAGTCCAGCTCGAGGTGACCTGGGCTCAGGCGGCCTTCTGCTCGACCGGGCGCTTCGTGGCATAGACCATGAGGACCATCGCGATGACGGCGATGCCGGCGAGCACCATGTGGATGCCGACGAGCAGCGGCGGGATGCCCGTGTTCGCCTGCGTGATGCCGACGATGATCTGGACGCCGACGATGACGATGACGCCGACGATGGATGCGAGGTAGCGCCACGCTCGCGTGATGAGCGCACCGACCAGGAGGATCACCAGGGCGGTGACGAGTGCGTAGCTGAACCATGCGTGCACATGGACGAAGGTCTCCCACATGGCGGAGTCGCGGCGGACGTCGGCGTCGCCGGAGTGCGGGCCGTTCGCGGTGGTGATGACGCCGCCGATGAGGACGAGCGCGAGGATCGCCGTCGTGATGTGGGAGATGAGGTAGAGCCGCATTGGGATGGCGCGCTCGCGCGGACCTGCGGTCCAGCTCGCCCGGACGAGGAATGAGGTCGCGACGCCGACGAGCGCCGCCGAGGCGAGGTAGTGGGTCGCGACGATGACGGCGTTGAGCCCCGTGAGGACGGTGATGCCCCCGACGACCGCCTGGAGGACGATGCCGCTGCCGAGGATGAGCGCGTGGACCCACAGGTCCTTGCGGGTCTGCCACATGCGCCACACGGCGATGAGGGCGAGGATCGCGAACACCGCGAGCACGGGGCTCATGAGGCGGTTGCTGAACTCGATGATCCCGTGGATGCCGTCCTCGGGGGTCGGGGTCCAGGATTCGCCGGTGCACATCGGCCACGTGTCGCAGCCGAGACCGGACTCGGTGAGCCTGACCGCGCCGCCCGTCCCGATGATGATGAGATTGCCGATGAGGTTGAGCCACGCGGTGGCTTTGACGAAGCGCATCTGACCTTCCCGACCACCGGGCTGACCCGCCCGTGGTGCCATACGATCTTACGGATGCACGCCGATCGGCCCCTGACCGCCGCCGAGACCCGAAGGCCGGAGGTCCAGCTCCTCCGTGCCATCGCGGTGATGGCGGTCGTGCTCTTCCACCTGTGGCCCGACCTCGTCCCGGGCGGGTACGTCGGCGTCGACGTATTCTTCGTCATCTCCGGCTTCCTCATCACCGCGCACCTTTTGCGCGAGGTGGGGCGCACCGGCTCGATTCGCCTGCGCGAGTTCTGGGCCAGGCGCGCGAGGCGACTCCTGCCCGCAGCCCTCCTCGTGCTCGGGGTCACGCTGGTCGGCGTGCTCCTCTGGGCACCGCAGACGGTGTGGGCCTCGTTCTTCCGCTCGATCGGCGCCTCCGCGCTCTACGTCGAGAACTGGCAGCTCGCCGTCGATGCGGTCGACTATCTCGCCTCAGACGCCGCCGCTTCGCCCGCCCAGCACTACTGGTCGCTCTCGGTCGAGGAGCAGTTCTACCTCGCGTGGCCGCTCCTCATCCTCCTCGCGATCTGGCTTGCTGCACGTCTCACGAAGGGCGGCGTGCGCGCGAGGGGAGTGGCGATCGGGGTGACCCTCGCGATCGTGGTCGCGGCGTCATTCGTCGCCTCGGTCGTGCTGACCCCGTTGGACCCCGCAGTCTCCTACTTCTCCACCCCGCTGCGCGCTTGGGAGTTCGGCCTCGGCGGCCTGCTCGCGCTCGCGCCTGCTGTGCGCCTCCCCGGATGGGCGCACGTCGTCGCGTCCGTCGTGGGCCTCGCGGGCATCGTCGCCTCGTGCTTCATCATCACGACCGCGACCCTCTTCCCCGGCTATGCCGCGGCGCTCCCGGTCATCGCGACGGCACTCGTGATCTGGGCGGGCACCCCGGCGAATGCCTACCGGCACGTCCTCGCCTTCCGTCCTTTCCAGTGGCTCGGTGACGTCTCGTACAGCGCGTACCTGTGGCACTGGCCGCCGATCATCCTGCTGCCATTCATCCTCGGCGGGCCGCTCACCGCCGTGCAGAAGGTCGCCATCCTCGTCGCGACGCTCCTCGCGGCGTGGCTCACGAAGCGATTCGTCGAGGACCCCGTGCGGACAGGACGCCTCGCGCGCGCCAAGTCTTGGAGGACGTACCTCGCGACCCTTGTCGGCATGGCGCTCATCGTCGCGCCGAGCGCCGCAGCTCTGGTGTACGTCCAGGCGCAGGCGGGTCACGATGAGCAGATCGTGGAGGAGGTCGCGGGATCGTGCTTCGGGGCGCCTGCCCTCACCGCGGAACGGGCGGCGTGTGCCGAGATCGCAGAGCTTGACGGGGTGCTCGTTCCGAGCCCTGCGCTCCTCCGGGACGATGTCTCCCTGATCTACTCGGATGAATGCCGCACCCCGCAGAAGTCGGTCGACCTCCGGGAATGCGTGTTTGCGCCCGCGTCCGGCGAGCCGACCGCGACCGTCATGCTCATCGGGGATTCACATGCCGCGCAGTGGTACCCCGTGCTCGACGCGATCGCCGGGGATCGCCAATGGGATCTTCGCGTCCTCTTCAAGAGCGAGTGCCCCTTTGCGGACGGCGCGATCGTCCACGATGAGCAGGCGGTCGTGGAGGCGTGTTCGCAGTGGAACGCCGATGTCATCGATCGCCTTGCGGAGCTGCGCCCCGATGCGGTCGTGACGTCGACGCAGACGCGCATCGAGTTCGCGGATGCAGCGGGGGAGCCATCGCAGGAGGCGGCGGTCGAGGCATTCGCGAAGCAGTGGCAGGCGGTCACGGACCTCGGCATCGAGCTCGTCGTCATCGAGGACACGCCGACGGTCTCGAACGACGAGCTGGACTGCGCGGCGGCGCCCAAGGACCTCGCGTGGGACTGCGTGCGGCCGCTCGCGAAGGCGTTCGCCCGTAATCCTGGGACCCTCGCCGCTGCGGCTGAGCTCGTGCCTGCCGCGACGTATCTCGACTTCACGCGCGCGATGCGCACCGACGAGGGGTGCCCGGCCGTCCTCGGACACGTCATCGCCTATCGCGACACGAGCTCGCATCTGTCCAACACGTTCGCGAGTACGCTCACGGGGGTCATCGGACCGCGCCTCGTCGCCGCGGTGCTCGGGACGGAGGCGGAGCCAGCAGCATGAATGAACTCAGCGTCATCGTCGCGGTCCACAACTCGCAGCGATTCATCCACACCGCGCTCGCGTCGATCCGACAGAACCACCGGGACGGGATCGAGTTCATCGTCGTCGACGACTGCTCGAGCGATTCGACGCCGGAGATCATCGAATCGGCCATGCGCGACATGCCCTATGTCCGGCTCATCCGCAATCCCGAGAACTACGGCGTCGCGAAAAGCCGCAACATCGCCTTCGAGCATGTCGACAGTCGCTACCTGACCTACTTCGACGCCGACGACTGGTACCGCCCCGGCCACCTGCCGAGACTCGTCGAAGCCATCAAGGAACTCGGCACCGACATGGTCCGCATCGACCACGTCCGCACGATCGGCTACAAGCGCAAGCTCTACATCGCGCCTGAGCCGCGCCGAGGGGTGGCGATTCCGGCCCGCGAGGGCCTCGGGACCGCGGGCTCGCTCTCGATCGTCGACTATCCGTATCTGTGGGCTGGCATCTACGACCTCGAGAAGATCGATAGGTCGCTCTTCGGCTTCCACGAGCATCTCCGGACGGCAGCGGATCGACCGTGGTTCTGGCGCATGCACCTCAACACGCAGGACTACGCGGTCGTCGACGGCCTCGAGGGGTACTTCTACCGGAAGGACCCGAATCCTTCCGCGCTCACCCAGGGCGGCAACCCCAACACCCTGCACTTCATCGATGCGTACCACCTCATCTGGGATCTGGCGTTCGCCACGGGTGACGACGACCTGATCGCGAAGGCCGCGTACGGCGGCCTTCGGGTCACCGCGTTCCAGCTCAAGATGCGGGCGCGGCTCACCGACGAGCTGCAGGAGCAGCTGATCCGGCGTGCCGCGGCGTTCTTCAGCCGACTCGACGAGCCGATCTTCGAGGCGGCGGTCGACCACCTGCCGACGACGTCGCGTCCGACGCTCCGCAAGCTGTACCGCGCTGGCCGTGCGGCGCGCGCCGAGTTCGGGATCGGTGCGTGATGGATCAGCTCTTCGTCGCCCCTACCTTCCTCGCCGCCGTCACCGAGGTCGCGGCGATCCGCGCTGGCCTATATGGCGACAGCGGTCGACGCGTCCTGCTCACCACCAACAACGCGCGCGTGCCGGAGGTCGCGAAGTCGATCGAGCATGCGCCCGGCTTCGAGACGCTCGCGGGCGCATTCGACCAGATCGTCCACCTCAACGACTACATCGCCCCGCAGCACCCTCGTGGCTGGCAGGAGTCGCCGCCGAAGGCCGCGATCACGATGTCGCGGATCCTCGAGGACGCGGGGCTCGAGCCCGGGGTCGGCGTCACGATGCAGTCACTGTCCGTCGCGCCGTCGGTGACGATCGCGACGGGCATGCCGGGCTCGGAGATCTCCGTGATCTCAGACGGGCTCATGAGCTACGGGCCTGCGCCCAAGCAACTGCCCGCCGACGTCGCCGCGCGACTGACGAGGCTGCTGTACCTGGACCTCGTGCCAGGACTCGAGCCGATCCTCTTCAGCGAGTACGGCATCAGGAACGTCCTCGTGCCCACCGAGGCCTTCACCGGGGTCCTCGCCGACTATGCGGCGGGCCACCCTGAGCGCGCCCGGCTCGAAGCGCTCGCCGACACGATGGACGCGCTCGCCGTGGGACAGTACCTCGCGGCGCTCGGCCTCATGACGGTGGAGGAGGAGACACGGCTCTACCACGACATGGTCGCATCGGCGGCCGAGCTCGGGCATCGCCGCATCGCATTCAAGCCGCACCCGTCAGCGCCGCCCGCCTTCACCGAGACGATCCTCGCGGTGGCCTCCGAGTACGGTGTCGAGGTCCGGATCTTCGATGTGCCGGTCCCGGTCGAGGCGATCTACTCGGTGGTGCGCCCGCAGCTCGTCGTCGGCTCCTTCTCGACGGCGCTCGCCACCGCCTCGCTGTACGGGATCCGCACCGCGTCGGTCGGCACGCCGCGCATCGCCGAGACGCTTCCGCGGTACAGCGACAGCAACCGGATCCCGCTCATGATCACGGCGGCGACGTCGGACCGGATCGTCGAGCGCGGGGGAGTGCTGTCGGTTCAGCCGCCGATCTCCGTCGACCTGCCGGAGGTCATGCGGGCTCTCGCGGGCACGATGCACCCGAGCCGGTATGCCGATTGGCGCCCCGCCGCCGAGCGCTTCGCTCAGGCTGCGGTGGCCGATGCGGAGCTCGGGTCGTTCTTCGCGAGGTGGGAGGAGGCACAGCCTGCCCCCGCGCGGTGGACGCTCGGCCGCATCCGGCGCAGGCTCCGCCAGTTCACGACGCGTCAGAAGGACCGCATCGACCGCATCAAGCTCGCGGTCGAGCTCAAGGTGCCGCCGCTCACCCGTGAGGACTTCGAGCGGGAGTTCCTCGGCCGCTGAGCCCGCGCATGCGAGGGGCCTCGCGTCATCGACGCGGGGCCCCTCGCAATCCGGGCACTGGATGCCTGCAGAGCTCAGTCCTTCACGATCTGGATGGACCGGTACTGGCTCGTCGCCGTCGTGACGAACGTGTTGGACGGCTTCTGCGGCTCGTACTCGACACGGACCTCATACCTGCCGGAGTCGGTGAGCTTGGTCCCCGGGATATCCCAGCTGATCGCGGGCTTCTTGGCGCTGCCGCCAGGGATCGTGATCTGCGTGACATCGGCGCTGTGCACGAGCTTGTTCTTGAGATAGATGTGCATCTTGCCCTTGAGCTTGGCTTCCTCGCCGTTGAGACCGGAGCCGCTCACGTAGGCGTACACGTTGACCTTCTTCTTGCCGCTCTTTGCGCCGGAGAGCGCGAGCAGCTTGTTCGACAGCGAGATCGTGATCTGCGGCGTGAGCTTCTCGACCATGATCGTGTTCGAGAGCTTGAGCCACTCGCTCTTGTACCGGCCCGAAGGGCACTTCTCGCCGTTGACGTCGTCGGAGCAGTACCAGATCTCGATGTCGTGGGTCGCACCCGGCTTCATCGAGGCGGGGAAGGCCTTGTCCTGGACGTACACGAGAGACTGATCGCTCGTGACTGCGACGCTGGTGAGCTGCTCGCCGTTGCGGGTCCAGTCGATCCGACCAGACAGCGACTTGCTCGGGTCGGTCCGCTCGAGCTTGACGGGCACGATCACGCCCTCCGCGTAGGTCGTCGTGATCGGGCGGGTGCCGGCGAGCGAGGTGAGCTTGCGGCCATCCTTCTCGACGCTCGCGTCGGCGGCGCTCGCAGGAGCCGAGGTGCCGAGGAGGGATGCGGCCACGAGGGCGAGCGCGGCGACGAGCGAGGTGGCCGTCCGGCGGGTCGTACGCCCGTGCGAAATCTGCATGTCCTGCATCTCCCGTTCTGAAGTCGATGCCACGAAAGTGCACGGCACCCGTAACATTGTTCGAATGCACCGAAAGAGGGAGAGTGTCTTGACGCAGCAGGTCGCAGCCGCACGCGGGCCCGTCGCCGCACGCTGCTCGGGTTCCTCGGCACCGTGGCGCTCTCCGTCGCCCTCGTCGTAGCACCCTCCTCCGCCCACGCGGCGAGCACGTACCCGGCTGAGGTCACGGCCACGTGGACCAATCTCAAGGGCACCGCAACCAAGAAGATCACGGCGAAGGTGCAGGTCACCGCGCTCGGCGGCTACCCGGTCAAGGGCGGCACCGTCCAGATCTGCGAGGACACGCGCTGCTACGGCGAGAAGGTCACCCTGGACAAGTACGGCAAGGCGACGGTCTCGGCGATCGTGCCTCGCGACGCCGCGGGCGTGAAGTCGCTCGACGTCGTGTACGACGGCAAGGGCAAGGTCTACGTCCAGGGCTACGGCGAGACCGCATTCCAGGCGCGCGCGTGGCAGTCGGACCAGACCGAGGCGACGATCGCCAAGTACAAGACGACGACCAAGGCGAAGGTCCTGAACACCAAGGGCACGGTCAAGCAGGGCAAGGCCATCAAGTTCTCGGTCACCGTGGCCTCCAAGCAGCCGACGATCTATCAGTACAAGAACGGGAAGAAGGAGAAGGTCGCGATCGAGAAGGTCAACGGCCAGATCTCCGTGCTCGACTCCAAGGGCAAGGTGCTCAAGAACTTCTGGGTCAAGAACGGCAAGGGGACCTTCGAGTTCGACGCCACGAAGTCTCGTCTCGCCAAGGGCACGCACACGCTCAAGGTGAAGTTCAAGGGATCGAACTACCACGACGTGTCGACCGGCACGTTCAAGATCAAGGTCACGTAGCGACCGAGTCGAGCTGCCTCCGCCGCGCGCCCACGCGGTGGACCTGGGAGTGCGTCGGGAACCCTGTGCGCACCTCGGGAGGCGCATGTGCGCGTGCCGTAGAATTGGGCAGTCCGGGAATGCCGACACGAACCTGATAGTTCGCTTCGGTGGAGAGTGAGAGCCATGTCTGACGTCTTGATCGACCGCCCGGAGATCGATGCACTGGGCCAGTACGAATTCGGCTGGCACGACACCGATATCGCCGGTCAGTCTGCGAAGCGCGGGCTCTCCGAAGAGATCGTGCGTGAGATCTCCGCGCTCAAGAACGAGCCGGAGTCGATGCTGAAGCAGCGGCTCAAGGGGCTCGCGCTCTTCCAGAAGAAGCCGATGCCGTCGTGGGGTGCCGACCTCAGCGAGATCGACTTCGACAACATCAAGTACTTCGTCCGGTCGACGGAGCGCCAGGCACAGACCTGGGAGGACCTCCCTGAGGAGATCAAGAACACCTACGAGAAGCTCGGCATCCCCGAGGCAGAGCGCCAGCGTCTCGTCGCCGGCGTCGCCGCGCAGTACGAGTCAGAGGTCGTCTACCACCAGATCAACGAGGAGCTCGAGCGCCAGGGTGTCATCTTCATGGACACCGACACCGCGCTGAAGGAGCACCCGGAGTTCTTCGAGGAGTACTTCGGCACCGTCATCCCGGCCGGGGACAACAAGTTCGCCGCGCTGAACACCGCCGTGTGGTCCGGAGGCTCCTTCGTCTACGTGCCGAAGGGCGTCCATGTCGAGATCCCGCTGCAGGCCTACTTCCGCATCAACACGGAGAACATGGGCCAGTTCGAGCGGACCCTGATCATCGCCGACGAGGGCTCCTACGTCCACTACATCGAGGGCTGCACGGCCCCCATCTACAAGTCGGACTCGCTGCACTCGGCCGTCGTCGAGATCATCGTCAAGAAGAACGCCCGCGTCCGGTACACCACCATCCAGAACTGGTCGACGAACGTCTACAACCTCGTCACCAAGCGCGCCATCGCCTACGAAGGCGCCACCATGGAGTGGATCGACGGCAACATCGGGTCCAAGGTCACGATGAAGTACCCGAGCGTCTACCTCGCCGGTGAAGGCGCGAAGGGAGAGACGCTCTCCGTCGCATTCGCGGGTCCCGGCCAGCACCAGGACGCCGGTGCCAAGATGATCCACCTCGCGCCGCACACCACCTCCTCGATCGTCTCCAAGTCGATCGCGCGCGGCGGCGGTCGCGCCGGCTACCGGGGCGAGGTCCGCGTCGACGAAGGCGCGCACCACGCCGCCAACACCGTGCGCTGCGACGCACTCCTCGTCGACACCATCTCCCGCTCCGACACGTACCCGGCGATCGACATCCGCGTCGACGACGCGCAGCTCGGCCACGAGGCGACCGTCTCACGCGTCAGCGAGGAGCAGCTCTTCTACCTGCAGTCGCGCGGCGTCCCCGAGGACGAGGCGATGGCGATGATCGTCCGCGGATTCATCGAGCCGATCGCACGTGAGCTGCCGATGGAGTACGCGATGGAGCTCAACAAGCTCATCGAGATGAACATGGAAGGCTCGGTCGGCTAGACGATGACGCCCGCACCAGCACAGCTTGGAGTCGAGGCGCACTCACACGGCGGCAACGCCGATGGCTGGGTCGCGCCTGTGCAGACGCGCTCGGAGCGCCCGTGGTCGACCGACCCGGCCGCATTCGGGCCTTTGACGAACCGCGACCCGCAGTGGCACTTCGCGGATCTCCAGCGCATCGCGCCGCTCGTCATCGACGAGCCCGCTGATGCCGGCGCGCTGACGGTCACGGGCGCGGAGACGGTCGACACCATCGACAGCGCGTTCCGCCCGGAGGATGTCGCCGCCGCCGTCGCGCTCAAGCACGCGACGCCGCGACGCATCACCGTGGACGGCACCACGCACGTCGAGATCGTCGGGCACGGCGGCCGCGCACTCGAGCACATCGTCATCGACGCGCCAGAGGGGGCGAAGGGCTTCGTCGTCCTCCGCCACACCGGCAGCGCGCAGCTGCTCGAGAACGTCGAGATCTCCGTCGCACCGAACGCCGACGTCACGCTCGTCAGCGTCCAGGAGTGGGACGACAGCGCGATCCACATCGCCGCGCACCAGGCGAGCGTCGCCACGCACGGCCGGCTCAAGCACATCGTCGTATCGTTCGGCGGCGGCATCGTCCGGGTCAACCCGAGCGTCGCGCTCGAGGGGGAGGGCGCCGAAGGCGAGCTGCTCGGCCTCGCCTACGCCGACTCCGGCCAGCACCTCGAGTCGCAGGTCTTCCTCCACCACGTCGGACGCCACACGCACGGTCGAGTCACGTACAAGGCCGCGCTGCAGGGCTCCAGCGCTCGCACCGTGTGGGTCGGCGACGTCCTCATCGGGCCCGAGGCGACCGCGACCGACTCCTACGAGCAGAATCGCAACCTCGTGCTCACCCCCGGTGCCCGCGCCGACTCCATCCCGAACCTCGAGATCGAGACCGGCGAGATCCAGGGCGCCGGCCACGCGAGCGCGACCGGGCGATTCGACGACGAGCAGATGTTCTACCTGCAGGCGCGCGGCATCCCCGAGGAGGAGGCGCGACGTCTCGTCGTGATCGGCTTCCTCGCCGAGATCATCCAGAAGATCGGCGACGCCGAGCTCGAGGAGCGCCTCACCGCCGCGGTCGAGGCAGAGCTCGCGGGCGGCACCCGATGAGCGCCATCCGCGTCGCAGCACTCGACGAGCTCCAGCCGAACACCCCGCTGCGCGTCGACCTCGGCGACGTCGCCGTGTGCGTCGTCCGGGACACCGACGGCACCGTGTACGCCATCGGCGACCGCTGCTCGCACGGCGAGATCTCGCTCTCCGACGGCTTCGTCGAGAACTGCGAGATCGAATGCTGGGCCCACGGAGCGAAGTTCTCGCTCAAGACCGGCGCAGCCCTCACCCTTCCGGCCTACGAGCCGGTCCCCGTCTACGAGGTCACGATCACGCCCGAGGGCGAGGTCTTCGTGGACCCCGAATCCACCATCTCCCACCAGGAGGCCTGAAATGGCAACGCTCGAGATCCGCGACCTCCACGTCAGCGTCCAGGACGACCAGGGCGGCAAGCCCATCCTCAAGGGCGTCGACCTCACCATCCGCAGCGGTGAGACCCACGCGATCATGGGTCCAAACGGCGCGGGCAAGTCCACGCTCGGCTACGCACTCGCCGGTCACCCCAAGTACCAGGTCGACTCCGGCGAAGTGCTCCTCGACGGCGAGAACCTGCTCGAGATGAGCGTCGATGAGCGCGCTCGCGCGGGCCTCTTCCTCGCGATGCAGTACCCCGTGGAGATCCCCGGTGTGAAGGTCGCGGACTTCCTCCGCACCGCGAAGACCGCGCTCTCCGGCGAGGCTCCCGCGATCCGCCCGTGGATCAAGGAGGTCCGCGGGGCGATGGAGGCGCTGCGCATGGACAAGTCCTTCGCGGAGCGCAACGTCAACGAAGGCTTCTCGGGTGGCGAGAAGAAGCGCCACGAGATCCTCCAGCTCGAGCTCCTCAAGCCGAAGTTCGCGATCCTCGACGAGACCGACTCCGGCCTCGACGTCGACGCGCTCAAGATCGTCTCCGAGGGCGTCAACCGCGCCAAGGACACGACCGGCCTCGGGATCCTCCTCATCACGCACTACACGCGCATCCTCCGCTACATCCGCCCCGACTACGTGCACGTCTTCGTCGACGGCCGCATCGCGGAGCAGGGCGGCGCCGAGCTCGCCGACCGCCTCGAGGAAGAGGGCTACGACCGCTACGTCAGCGCCTCGCGTGCCGCTGGCGAGAACGCCTAGGGTCTCAGCATGCCCAAGCCGCTCGACGAACAGCTCTTCGCGCAGACCGAAGAGGCGCTCAAGGATGTCGTCGACCCCGAGCTCGGGGTCAACATCGTCGACCTCGGCCTCATCTACGACCTGTCGCTCGGCGACGAGGACGAGCTCATCATCTCGATGACGCTCACCTCGGCCGGATGCCCGCTCACCGACGTCATCGAGGAGGAGGTCGCGAAGTCGCTCGACGGCCTCTACGAGGCATTCCGGATCAACTGGGTGTGGATGCCGCCGTGGGGTCCGGAGCGGATCACCGAGGACGGGCGCGACATGATGCGTGCGCTCGGATTCTCCATCTGATCGGATCCGCAGCGGCACACTCCGGCGTCGAGGCCACTTGACATGCTGTGCATGCGCGAAGCCCCGGGATCGCTCCCGGGGCTTCCGTGTCTGCGAGCGCGTCGCTCAGCGCTGCTTGCGCCGGTCGGCGGCCTTCACCGCGAGCCATGCGGCCGGGAGCACGAGCGCGACGAACGCCGCCTTGATGAGGCCGGGGACGATGAAGGGCAAGACGCTCGCGCCCATGATCGAGGCGAAGTCGACCTGCCCGCCCTGGACGACGCCGAGGATCATCGCGACGTAGGGGACGCCGATGATGAAGGGCACGATGCTCGCCGCGACGAAGCCGATGAAGGCGAGCCACGGCTTGCGGTCCCACGCGCGCTCCGCGAACCAGCCGGCGACGAAGGCCGCAGGGATGAAGCCGAGGATGTAGCCGAACGACGGCGCCAGGACGTACGCGGGGCCGGCGACGGCGCCCGCGAAGACGGGGAGACCGGCGAGTCCCACCAGCATGTATGCGATGAGCGCTGCCGCGCCGCGACGGGCGCCGAGCGTCGCGCCGACGAGGATGACGCCGGCGGTCTGACCGGTGATCGGGACCGGCCCGATGTAGAACGAGACCTTCGCGAGGAGCGAGACGATCACCACGCCGGCGACGATGAGGCCGACATCGACGAGGGCTGCGCTCCGGAGGTTGGCGGGCCGGGGGATCAGGTCGGCGAGAACTGGTCGAACGGCAGGAGCGGCGATGGTCATTCCGTTAGAATAGCGGGCCGGGTCAGCGGCGCCCCGTTAGAGACATCATCCGATTTTTGCGAGGTTTCGCTGTGCTAGCCGTCACCGACCTGGAGATCCGTGTCGGTGCCCGCACCCTCATGTCCGGCGTCACATTCCGCGTCGACCGCGGCGACAAGATCGGGCTCGTCGGGCGCAACGGCGCCGGGAAGACGACCCTGACCAAGACCCTCGCGGGGGAGGCGCTGCCGACGAACGGTCGCATCGACCGACACGGCGAGATCGGCTACCTCCCGCAGGACCCCCGATCGGGCGACCCGGAGCAGACCGCGCGCGCTCGCATCCTCGATGCCCGCGGGCTCGGGACGCTGTCCGCGGAGCTCGCGCAGGCATCGAAGGACATGGCCTCCGACGATCCGGTGCTGGCAGAGCGCGCGATGCGGCGATTCTCCCGACTCACCGACGAGTTCGAGGCGAAGGGCGGGTATGCGGCCGAGGCGGAGGCGGCGGTCATCGCGTCGAACCTCGCGCTGCCGGATCGGATCCTCGACCAGCCGCTCAAGACGCTGTCGGGTGGTCAGCGTCGGCGCATCGAGCTCGCGCGCATCCTCTTCTCCGAGGCAGACACGATGCTCCTCGACGAGCCGACGAACCACCTCGACGCCGACTCGGTCGTGTGGCTGCGCGACTTCCTCAAGAACTACGCGGGCGGCCTCATCGTCATCTCCCACGATGTCGCGCTCGTCGAGGAGACCGTCAACAAGGTCTTCTACCTCGACGCGAACCGCCAGGTGATCGACCAGTACAACATGGGCTGGAAGCACTACCTGCGTCAGCGCGAGGCCGATGAGGAGCGCCGCCGCAAGGAGCGCGCGAACGCCGAGAAGAAGGCGACCGCGCTCGAGCTGCAGGCCGCCAGGTTCGGGGCGAAGGCGACGAAGGCCGCGGCAGCGCACCAGATGGTCGCTCGCGCCGAGAAGCTCCGCGCGAGCGTCGAGGAGGTGCGCGCGGTCGACCGCGTGGCGAAGCTGCGATTCCCGGAACCCGTCCCATGCGGTCGCACGCCGCTCCAGGCGAGGAACCTGTCGAAGTCGTACGGCTCGCTCGAGATCTTCACGGCGGTCGACCTCGCGATCGACCGCGGGTCGAAGGTCGTCGTGCTCGGGCTCAACGGCGCAGGCAAGACGACGCTCCTGCGCATCCTCGCGGGCGTCGACCAGCCCGACACCGGTGTCGTCGAGCACGGCCACGGCCTGCGCATCGGCTACTACGCGCAGGAGCACGAGACGCTCGACGTGGGGCGGACCGTCCTGGAGAACATGATGTCGTCGTCACCCGACATCTCGGCGGCGCAGGCGCGCAACGTCCTCGGATCGTTCCTCTTCGTCGGCGACGACGTGCACAAGCCCGCGGGCGTGCTCTCCGGCGGCGAGAAGACGCGTCTGGCTCTCGCGATGATCGTCGTGAGCGGTGCGAACGTCCTCCTGCTCGATGAGCCGACGAACAACCTCGACCCCGCGTCGCGCGAGGAAATCCTCGGCGCGCTCGCCGGCTACACCGGCGCGGTCGTGCTCGTCTCGCACGACCCCGGCGCAGTCGAGGCGCTCAACCCGGAGCGCGTGCTCATCCTGCCGGACGGCGTCGAGGACCTGTGGGGCCGTGACTACCAGGAGCTCGTCGAGCTCGCCTGAGCCGGCGAGACCGGCCCGAATCCTCGCGGCTGCGCGTCGTCAGCGCTCGGCCTCGTCGAGCATCGCGTCCTCGATCTCAGCGTCGGAGGCCCCGCGCGGACGCTTCGGCTCCGGTCGGCGGAGCGGAGCCTGGCCGCGCTGGATGCGGACCTCCTGCACGATGACCCACGTCAGCGCCCCAGCCGCGAGGACCGCGAAGAGGATCCACTGCACCGCGTAGGACAGGTGGGGCCCGGGGTCTGGATCTGGACGCCGCGCGAGAGCCGGGGTCTCGACCGCGGGATCCTCGGATGCGAGGAGCCCGTACGCACCGGTGTAGACGGCAGGGTCCTCGAGGAGCTCGGCGATGAGCGGCAGCTCGATCGTCGCGACCTGGCCGGCCGGCGCGGTGCGACCCGGCACCGAGGGCTCACCCGCCTTGAGCCGTGCGACGACGGTCACCGGCCCGAGCGGCGGCGCAGGCACCGAGTCGGGCACCTCCGCCTGCGTCTGCCCCGCAGGCACCCATCCGCGGTCGATGATGAGCGTGCCGCCCCCATCGACGTGGAACGGCACGAGGACCTCGAATCCCGGCTGCCCCTCGCGGGGACGCCCGCGCACGACGAGCTGCCCGTCGGGGTCATAGGCGCCGGTCACGACGACCGGCGTCCACGTGTCCGCGGGATCGAATGCCGCGTCCGGGCTCGCCAGCAGCGCACCGAGTCCCACCGGAGCCCGGTCCCAGTTCTCGACGACCTGGCGCACCCGCTCCTGCGCCTCCTCGTTGCGCGCGAACTGCCACCACGAGAGCACACCGCACGCGATCGAGAAGACGAGGACGAGCGCGATGTACCCGATCCAGCGGCGCGGACCGGTCATTCGTCCCTGGCCGGTAGCGCGAGGAGCGGGGTCTCGGGTCCGGTCGGTCGCGCGGATCGCACGGCGTTCGCGACGACGACCGCGAAGTACGGCAGCGCGACCGCGCCGACCGCGGCGAGCAGCTTCCACCAGTCCGGCAGCACGATCATGAGGATGAAGCAGGCGAATCGGATCGCCATCATGAGCGTGTACGTGCGGAAGCGGCGGTTCCTGTCGGCTTCCGGCGAGACCGGGGCCGACGTGATCGACACCCGGTGACCCATGCCCTCGATGCTACGCCGGTAGGCTCGGGAACATGGCTGAGAACAGGGTGGTGCTGGTCACCGGCGGAAATCGCGGCATCGGATACTCGATCGCGGAGGCATTCCTCCAGGCGGGGTACCCGGTCGCCGTCACGGCGCGCTCGGGGGAGGGCCCGGCAGGCTCGCTCACGGTGCGCGCTGACGTGACGGAGGCGGCGAGCCTCGATGCGGCATTCGCCGAGGTCGAGTCCCAGCTCGGCCCGGTCGCGATCGTCGTGGCGAACGCCGGGATCACGCGCGACACCCTCCTCCTGCGCATGTCGGACGAGGACTTCGAGGACGTCATCGACACCAATCTCAGCGGGGCCTTCCGCGTCGTCAAGCGCGCCGCGAAGGGCATGCTGAAGGCACGCTGGGGCCGTGTCATCCTCGTGTCGAGCGTCGTCGGGCTGCTCGGCTCGGCGGGCCAGATCAACTACGCAGCGTCCAAGTCGGGCCTCATCGGCATCGCGCGCTCGCTCACGCGCGAGCTCGGATCGCGCGGCATCACCGCGAATGTCGTCGCACCCGGCTTCATCGAGACCGACATGACGGCGGCGCTCCCCGCCGAGCAGCAGGAGGCGTACCGCTCGCAGATCCCCGCGGGCCGCTTCGCCTCGCCCGAGGAGGTCGCGAAGGTCATCGTGTGGCTCGCCTCCGACGATGCCGCGTACATCTCCGGCGCGGTCATCCCCGTCGACGGCGGCCTCGGCATGGGGCACTGAGCACACGCGGAGAGCTGCCGCCCCGGCGGCGACCGCAGCGCAGGTCGCGGTCGCTCAGCGCAGGCCGAGCACGCCGAGGACGGCGGACAGGTCGCGATGGGGGAGCGACAGGTCCGCCTCGGCGCGAACCTTCGGCTTGGCGTCGAATGCGATCGACAGACCCGCGACGGCCATCATCGCGAGGTCGTTCGCGCCATCGCCGATCGCGACCGTGCGGCTGAGCGGCACGCCCCATTCCTCCGCCCATGCGATGAGATGGTCGGCCTTGGCCTGGGCGTCGACGATCGGGCCCTCGACGGCGCCGGTGAGGCGGCCATCCGCGACCCCGAGGCGATTCGCCGCCCAGCGGTCGAGCCCGAGGCGCTCCGCGAGGGGGTCGAGGATCTCGTGGAACCCGCCGGAGACGACCGCGATGCACCAGCCGGCCGCGTGGACGCCCGCGATGAGCTCAGGGACGCCCCGGGTGACCGTGACCTCGCCGCGAACCTCGTCGAGCACCTCGACCGGGAGCCCCTTCAGTGTCGCGACGCGCTCGCGCAGGGATGCGGCGAAGTCGAGCTCGCCTCGCATGGCGCGCTCTGTGATCGCCGCGACCTGCTCGCGGACCCCGGCCTTGGCGGCGATGAGTTCGATGACCTCATCCTCGATGAGCGTGGAGTCGACATCGAGGATGACGAGAGATGCGGTCACTGGACGTGTGCGCCCTTTCCGACGACGGTGATCTGCTGATCGGTGACCGTGAAGCCGCGATCGCGATCGCGCTGGTGGTCGACACCGATCGTGGCCCCCGGGGCCACCACTACATCTTTGTCGACGATCGCGCGTCGCACGATCGCGCCCGCACCGATCGCCGCGCGGTCGAAGATGACCGAGTCCTCCACGATGGCGCCGGACTCGATCGTGACCGCCGGACCGAGGACCGAGCGATCCACGCGCGCGCCGGAGATGACGACCCCGAGCGAGACGATCGAGTCGCTCACGAGGCCGGTCCTGCCTTCCGCATCGCGGATGAACTTCGCCGGCGGCTGGTTGACCTGCTGGGAGTGGATCGGCCAGCTGCGGTTGTACAGGTTGAAGACGGGCAGCGGCGCGATGAGATCCTGGTGCGCCTCGAAGTACGACTGGATCGTCCCCACATCGCGCCAGTAGTAGCGGTCGCGCTCGGTGGAGCCGGGGACGTTGTTGCGGATGAAGTCGTAGACGCCGGCCTCGCCGCGGGCGACGAAGTCGGGGACGATGTCGCCGCCCATGTCGTGCGATGACGTCGGGTCGATCGCATCCCACGAGACCGCGCTGACGAGGGCATCCGCGTCGAAGACATAGTTGCCCATCGACGCGAGGAATTCGCCCGGCGAATCCGCGAGCCCCACCGCATCGCTCGGCTTCTCGCGGAACCGCTCGATCCGGCTCGAGCCGTCCGCGGCGGCCTCGATCACGCCGAACTGATCGGCGAGCTCGAGGGGCTGCCGGATGCCGGCGACGGTGCACGGGTAGCCGGACGCGACGTGCGCCTCGATCATCTGGGAGAAGTCCATGCGGTAGACGTGGTCGGCGCCCACCACGACGACGATGTCGGGCTTCTCATCGTTGATGAGGTTGAGGCTCTGGTAGATCGCGTCCGCTGAGCCCTGGAACCACTGCTTGCCGACCCGCTGCTGCGCCGGGACGGTCGCGACGTACGTGCCGAGGAGTCCGGACATCTGCCACACCTGCGAGACGTGGCGGTCAAGGCTGTGGGACTTGTACTGGGTGAGGACCACGATCTGACGGAGCCCCGAGTTGATGAGGTTCGAGATCGCGAAGTCGATGAGCCGATACGAGCCACCGAACGGGACCGCTGGCTTGGCGCGATCCTCCGTGAGCGGCAGGAGGCGCTTGCCCTCGCCACCGGCGAGGACCATGCCGAAGACCTTCTTCCGCGCGCTCATGTGCACAGCGTAGTGCTCGGGATAGGCTCGCGGCCGTGCGCGTCGACCTCATCACGAAGGAGTATCCGCCCGAGATCTACGGGGGAGCGGGTGTCCACGTGGCCGAGCTCGTGCGGGCGCTCCGCAGGTCGATCGACGTGCGGGTCCGCGCCTTCGGCGCCGAGCGCGACGAGCCCGAGGTCTGGTCGTACCAGCCCCCGTCGACGCTCGCCTCGGCGAACCCCGCCATCCAGACGCTCGGAGTCGACCTGCAGATCGCGGACGACGTGGCCGGGACCGACCTCGTCCACTCGCACACCTGGTACGCGAACGGCGCCGGTCGCATCGCCAAGCTGCTGCACGATGTCCCGCACGTCGCGACCGCGCACAGCCTCGAGCCGCTGAGGCCCTGGAAGGCCGAGCAGCTCGGCGGCGGCTACCGCATGTCGAGCTGGATCGAGCGGGAGGCCTTCGAGAGCGCGGACGCGATCATCGCCGTCAGCGACGGCATGCGCGCCGACATCCTCCGCGCCTACCCGAGACTCGATGAGGGCCGCGTCGCCGTCATCCGCAACGGCATCGACCTGGAGCGGTGGGCACCGCTGGCCGACGACGCGCGACTGGTCGAGCTCGGCATCGACCCGGCGCGGCCCACGATCGTCTTCGTCGGCCGCATCACCCGGCAGAAGGGGCTGCCGTACCTGCTCGCGGCGGCGCGTCAGCTCCCATCGGACATCCAGATCGTCCTGTGCGCAGGGGCCGCCGACACGCCTGAGCTCCTCCAGGAGGTCGAGCGCGCCGTCGCCGCCCTCCGCGAGACGCGCACCGGCATCGTGTGGATCGAGGAGCACCTGCCGGTCGACACGCTCCGCGTCGTCCTGACGCACGCGACCGCATTCATCTGCCCGTCGATCTACGAGCCGCTCGGCATCGTCAACCTCGAGGCGATGGCATGCGAGACCACGGTCGTCGGCACCGCCACGGGCGGCATCCCCGAGGTCGTCGCCGACGGCGTGACCGGCCGCCTCGTGCCGATCGACCAGGTCGACGACGGCACGGGCGCACCGCGCGACCCGGAGCGATTCGTCGCCGATCTCGCAGCGGCGATCATCGACACCGTCTCGGATCCGACACGGGCTGCCGAATGGGGGAGGGCGGGCCGCGAGCGGGCGCGTGCGGAGTTCTCCTGGACGGCGATCGCGGACGCCACCCGCGCACTGTACGAGCGGGTGATCGCCACCGGCAGGCCGTGAGTCCGCGCGCCGGGACCGAGCCGCGGGCACCCCTGCGTAGGCTGGAGGACGTGGTGAATGTCCTCCAGTTCGACGCCGTCGAGGTCGTCAGAGACCAGCGCAACATCCTCGGACCGCTTGATTGGAGCGTGGACTCGGCAGACCGCTGGGTCATCCTCGGCCCCAATGGCGCCGGGAAGACGACGCTGCTCCAGCTCGCGGCGACGCTGATGCACCCCACCCACGGCCAGGTGCGCGTCCTCGGCGAGCGGGTCGGCCGCGTCGACGTCTTCGAGCTGCGACCGCGCATCGGCCTCGCCTCGACCGCGATGGCGCGCCTCATCCCGGGGAACGAGACCGTCCTCGACACTGTCATGACGGCTGCGTACTCCGTCGCCGGCCGGTGGAACGAGGAGTACGAGACGATCGACGAGCGCCGCGCACGCCGAGTCCTGCGGGAGTGGAACCTCTCGCACCTCGAGGACCGGCTCTTCGGCACGCTCAGCGACGGCGAGCAGAAGCGCGTGCAGATCGCCCGCGCGACCATGACCGACCCGGAGCTCCTCCTCCTCGACGAGCCCGCGGCGAGCCTCGACCTGGGCGCGCGCGAGGAGCTCCTCGAGCTGCTGGGCGGCTACGCGCAGTCGCCGTCCTCGCCCGCGATCGTCATGGTCACCCACCACGTCGAGGAGATCCCGAAGGGCTTCAATCGCGCCCTCCTGCTCCGCGAGGCCCGCCCGGTGGCCGCTGGTCCGATCGACGAGGTCCTCACCTCGGAGCGCCTCACCGAGACCTTCGGCCGCCCGCTCGCCGTCACGAAGACCGACGACCGGTACGCGGCGCGCGGCGCCTGAGTGCTGGTAGACTTGTCCGTCGGCCCTGCGCCGCAAGCTTCCATCTATCAGGAGTCCACGCCATGAAGTCCGGTATCCACCCCGCGTACGCACCCGTCGTCTTCCGCGACCTCGCGAGCGGCACCACGTTCCTGACGCGTTCGACGGTCACGAGCGAGAAGACGATCGAGTGGGAGGACGGCAACACCTACCCCGTGATCGACGTCGAGATCTCGAGCGAGTCGCACCCGTTCTACACGGGCAAGCAGCGCATCGTCGACTCGGCGGGTCGCGTCGAGAAGTTCAACCAGCGCTTCAAGAACTTCGGCGTCTCGAAGGCCTGACGACTCAGCCTCCGGGCCAGGGAGCTCGGTCGGAGACATAGTCCCGACCGAGCTTCTCGCGCATAAAGCGCGCGAAATCGGCCTGCTGCTCGGCAGCCCAGGCGATCTGCGCCTCATGAAGCTCCTCGACGGTGTCGGGGAGCTTCTCGGCGTACATGGCGCCGATCCGCTGCGCGACCCGGACCGCCGCGATCGCATCGGCACCCGCATCGTGCGCGTCATCGAGCGGCACACCGTAGTGGGCCGCCGTCAGGGTGAGGGTGCGCTTGCCCCTGCGGTAGCGGTCGACCCGCTTGTCGATGATGATCGGGTCGACCACGGGAGCGACGCGCGGGACCCAGTCAAGTCCATAACGGCGCACCTCGGCCGCCAGGAGGCTCAGATCGTAGGGGGCGTTGTACACGGTGAGCCCGATGCCCGAGTCGAAGATCCCGCGCACCGCCGCCGAGATCTCCGCGATCGCATCCCGCGCCGGCATCCCCTCGGCACGGACGCGCTCATCCGTGATGCCGTGGATCTCCGAGGCCTGCGGCGGAATCGGCACCCCGGGGTCGACGAGCCAGTCCTGACGCGACCGCACCGTCCCGGTCGCGTCGACGATGACCAGGCACGCCTGGACGATGCGAGACGTCCTGGTGTCGACCCCCGTGGTCTCGACATCGAATGCGGCGAGGGTGTCGTACCAGGTCATAGGGCGAGCCTATGGGCGACCTCCGACACTCCCGGCGCGACGCACCCGGGCGCGATCCCGTGCGCCGCGCCGAGCCCGGCGGCGCTCAGCTGATCCGGAGCCAGTAGAAGCCCTGCGCGCCCAGCGAGAGGTCGAGCGATCCGTCCGCGCCGACCGTCGGGAACCTCGCGCCGCCGAAGACATCGGTCAGCTCGCGCCCCTCGAAGCCGTCCACCGTGATGCGCGTGGCGACCGGCGTGTGCGCGAAGGAGAAGACGCACAGCATCGAGTCCGCACCGGCGCCGAACGCCGTCCCTTCGCCCTCGTACTCGCGGACGAACGCCAGCGCCGAGGCGTGCGAGGTCTGCAGCACCCGCAGCGTGCCGAGCGCGAGCGCCGGGTGCGCCTTGCGGACATGGATCGCACCGCGCACCCAGCGGAGGAACGAGCGCGACTGCGCGAGCTGCGCCTCCACATTCACGTGCTGGTAGTGGTAGACGAGCGACTGCACGACCGGCAGATAGAGCTTGCCGGGATCCGCGGTGGAGAAGCCCGCATTGCGGTCCGGGGACCACTGCATGGGCGTGCGGGACGCGTCCCGGTCGTCGAGCCAGATGTTGTCGCCCATCCCGATCTCGTCGCCGTAGTACAGGAACGGGCTGCCAGCGAGCGACAGCAGCAGGGCGTAGGTGAGCTCGAGCTCGGCGCGCGAGTTGTCGAGGAGCGGCGCGAGCCGACGCCGGATGCCGACATTCACGCGCATCCTCGGGTCGTACGCGTACCAGCCGTACATCGCCTGCCGGTACTCCTCGGTCACCATCTCGAGCGTCAGCTCGTCGTGGTTGCGGAGGAAGACACCCCAGGCCGCGCCCTCGGGCACATCGGTGTGGTCGGCGAGCACGCGCTCGAGCTCGCTCGCGTCCTGCGACCTGAGCGAGTAGAAGATCCGCGGCATCACCGGGAAGTCGAAGGCCATATGGCACTGCGGCGCCTCGTCCGTGCCGAAGTACCTCGCGACCTCCTTAGGCCAGGCATTCGCCTCGGCAAGGAGCATCCGCCCCGGATACTCGCGATCGACCATCGCCCGCACCTCGCGGAGGAACTCGTGCGTCGGCGGCTCGCCCTCGCCCGTGCCCTCCTCCGACTCGAACAGGTACGGGACCGCGTCCAGTCGCAGCCCGTCGACACCCAGGTTGAACCAGAAGCGCATCGTGTCGAGGATCTCCGCGCGCACCGCGGGGTTCTCGTAGTTGAGATCCGGCTGGTGGGAGAAGAACCGGTGGAAGTAGTACTGCCGGCGCACCGGATCGAAGGCCCAGTTCGACACCTCGGTGTCGGTGAAGATGATGCGCGTGTTCGGGTAGCCCCGGTCATCGTCGCGCCACACATACCAGTCGCCGTACGGGCCATCCGGGTCCGACCTGGAGGCCTGGAACCACGGGTGCTGGTCGCTCGTGTGGTTGAGCGGCAGGTCGAGCACGATGCGCATCCCGCGCTCGTGGGCGGCGCGGATGAGCTCGCGCGCGTCGTCGAGCGTCCCGAACTCGGGGAGGACGCTGCGGAAGTCCGCGACGTCATAGCCGCCGTCCTTGAGGGGCGACTGGTAGAAGGGCGGCACCCACAGCGCGTCGATGCCGAGCCACTGGAGGTAGTCGAGCTTGCCGATGAGGCCCTTCAGATCGCCCGTCCCATCGCCGTTCGAATCGGCGAAGGCGCGCACGAGGACCTCGTAGAAGACGGCCTTGCGATACCACTGCGCGTCGAGGTGGAGCCCCGGCAGCTGAATCGGCGCGGTGAACAGCGTCATACGGGGAGCCTATGGCGCGACTCCGTAGACTCTGAGGTTGTGGCTGAGCGCGTTGGGACAATCGCCGGCGCGTCGACCTGGTGGGACGAGACCGGGCCTGCGGACGCGCCGACGCTCGTGCTCGTCCACGGCTTCCGGGGAGACCATCACGGTCTTCAGCGGATCGCGGCGCTCCTGCCGGAGTTCCGCATCATCTCGCCGGACCTCCCCGGCTTCGGGCATTCCGAGCCGATCCCGCGCCGCCACACGATCCAGGCCTACGCGGACTGGCTCATCGAGTTCGCCTCGGCGGTGACGGACGGCCCGTTCGCCGTGCTCGGGCACTCGTTCGGCTCGATCGTCGTGTCCGCGGCGCTCGAGCGGGGTCTCGCACCCGAGCGCGTCATCCTCGTGAACGCCATCGCGGCCCCCGCGCTCAGAGGTCCGAAGGCGATCGGCAGCCTCGCGACGCTCGGGTACTACCGGCTCGCGGCCGCCCTTCCAGAGCGTGCCGGCCGCTCGCTGCTGAGCGCACCGCTCATCGTCCGCATCATGTCGATCGCGATGGCGCGGACGAAGGACCGCGAGCTCAAGCGCTGGATCCACGAGGAGCATGACCGCTACTTCTCCGGCTTCGCCACGCGGGATTCGGTCCTCGAGGCATTCCAGGCCTCGATCAGCGACGACGTGTCCCGACACGTGGCCGGCTTCACGATGCCGACGCTGCTCATCATCGCTGCGCAGGACCAGATCACCTCCCTCGAGGACTCGCTCGCGCTCGCCGCCCGGATCCCGAATGCCTCGCGCATCGTCCTCGACGGGGTCGGCCACCTCATCCACTACGAGCGCGCACCCGAGGCGGCGGAGGCGATCCGCGCGTTCATGGCGGCGGACGCATGAGCGGCATCCGCTGGGAGCCGGGAGTCCCGCGCATCCTGGTCGACTGCCGCTACACCCGCATCGGACGCCACGACGGCATCAGCCGCTTCACCGCGGGGATCGTCACCGAGCTCGGCAGGCTCCACCCGATCGTCATGCTCATCTCGGACGAGCGGCAGCTGACGATGCTGCCGGAGCTGCCCTGGGTGCTGGGACCATCCCCGACCTCGGCGCTCGAGCCGCTCATCTCGCTGCGGACGCTGAATGCGCTCGAGCCCGACATCGTCTTCAGCCCAATGCAGACCATCGGGGGGATCGGCCGGCGTTTCACGCTCGTGACGACCGTCCATGACCTCATCTACTACTCGCACCCGAAGCCGCCCAGCGACCTGCCGTGGTTCGTGCGGCTCGCGTGGCGGCTGTATCACACGACCTACGCGTTCCAGCGCTGGCTCCTCCGCGGCTCGGATGCGCACGCGACCGTGTCCGAGACGACCGCGCGCCTCATGGCCGAGCACCGGATGGCGGCCCGGCCGGTGCAGGTGGTGCTGAACGGCGTCGCACACCCCGAGACCGCGCCGCGGCGCACACCGCCGCACACGCGAGACATCCTCTACGCGGGCTCCTACATGCCGTACAAGAACGTGGAGGCGCTCGCGACGGCGCTGCACCACCTTCCCGGGTGGCGCCTTCGACTGCTGTCCGCGGCGAGCGCGGAGACCATGCGCTCGCTGAGCGCGCTCGCCCCCGCCGGCGCGCTCGACTTCATGGGCGGTGCGAGCGATGCGGAGTACGCGGCCGCACTCGAGCAGGCGCGCGTGTTCGCGACGGCGTCGCGGGAGGAGGGATTCGGCCTGCCGGTCGCAGAGGCCCTCGCCGCCGGCACTCCCGTGGCGATCTCCGACATCCCGATCTTCCACGAGGTCGCGGGTGAGCACGCGGAGTACTTCGACCCCGAGGACCCCGCCGATATCGCCCGCGCGATCGAGCGGCTCGAGGATGATGAGCTGTGGCTCGAGCGCTCCGTCGCCGGCGAGCGGTGGTCCCGCCGCTACGACTGGGCGTCGTCGGCCGCGGTGCTGCTCGACTTCCTGCTCGGAGTGGCGAGCTCGGGGACCGGCTCGCCCCGATAGAGCGCCTCGAAGACATCCAGCGTGTGATCGAGGGAGTGGACCGCGACACCCGCGAGCGAGGCCTTCTGCATCGCGACGCGGTCCTCATGGCTGAGCCGGAGCACGCGCTCGATGCGATCCGCCGCCTGCTGCGCGTCGCCGGGCTCGAAGAGGTAGCCGTTGACCCCCTCCTCGACGAGGTGGGGGAGCGCGACGGCGTTCGCCGCGACGACCGGCAGGCCCGAGGCCATGGCCTCCATGGTCGCGATCGACTGCAGCTCCGCGATCGAGGCGATCGTGAAGAGGCTCGCACGCGAGTACAGGCCCTTGAGCGTCTCGTCGTCGATCGCGCCGTGGAAGACGACGCGATCGGTCACGCCGAGCCGATGCGCGGTGTCCTTCAGGTGGGCCATCTCGATGCCGTCGCCGACGAGATCGAACTTGACGTCGAGGTCCTCCGGGAGCAACGACAGCGCCTTGAGCAGGACGTGGACCTCCTTCTCCCGCTCGAGGCGGCCGACGAAGATCATGCGGTTCTCGCTGCGCGGCGTGAAGTCGGGGGAGTAGTGGGAGGCGGCGATGCCGTTCGACACCGGGAGGACGTCATCGAGCGACGTGTGGTCCTGGAGGTACTTCGCGGCGTTCGCCGTCGGCGTCGTCACACGGTCGACCTTCGACAGGAGCCGGTCGGCGTCCTTCCAGCCCCAGCGGATGAATGCGGAGTTGAGCACGCGCGGCAGCCCCGTGTGCTCCGCGATGTTCTCCGGCATCGTGTGATTGGTCGCGATGAGCCGGATGCCCTTCGCATGCGCCGCGTGGATGAGGAACCGGCCGCCCATGATGTGCGACTGCACGTGCACGACGTCAGGCTTGATCTCGTCGAGCGTCCTAGGCGCGAGCCTCGCCGCTCGCCACGGCCACGTGAAGCGCACCCACTTCAGGAACGGCCAGCTCGCACTCGGCCAGCGGTGCACCGTCATCTCATGGCCCTCGATGACCTCCGTGAAGGTCCCATGCTGTCCCGGCGCGATCGCGGGCGCGACGATGTGCACGTCGTGCCCTCGATCGATCAGGCCCGCGGCGAGACGCTCGGCGAATCGCGCGGCCCCGTTGACGTTGGGGTGGAACGTGTCGCAACCGAGCAGGATCGTCAAGGGCGGCATGGCGGGACCACCCTAACCCACCCCTGCCTGACGGCGCCGCAGACTCACCGCCCCCGAGCGGCGGATCGCGTAACCTGCTGAAGTGAACCCGGTCGCTCGCATCACCGCGCTCGCGGCGATCGGACTCGCCGCGGGATTCCTCTCCGGGCTCTTCGGCGTGGGCGGCGGCATCCTCATCGTGCCGGCCCTCGTGCTCATCCTCGGCTTCCCCCAGAAGCTCGCGACCGGCACCTCGCTCGTGGCGATCGCGCCCATCTCGCTCGTCGGGGTGGTGAGCTATCTCGTCCAGGGGAATGTCGACTGGCTCGTCGGCGGCTGCATCGCGGTCGGCATGGTCGCCGGTGGCGCACTCGGGAGCTGGCTGCTCCACCGGCTCCACACCACGGTGATCGCGTGGATCTTCATCGTCGTCATCCTCGGCGTCGCGATCCGGATGTTCTTCGAGGATCCCGCGCGCGGCATTCCGGATGCGCTCGAGGTCTGGGAGTACTTCGCGCTCCTCGGCTTCGGCGTCGTCGCGGGCGTGCTCTCCGGTCTCGTCGGAGTCGGGGGCGGCATCATCATCGTCCCGTCGCTCATCGTCTTCTTCGGGATCGGCGACCTCGTCGCGAAAGGCGCCTCGCTCGTCGCGATGATCCCGAACGCCGTCACGACCTCCGTCCAGAACCTCCGCCGTCGGAATGCGGACCTCGCGGCCGGGCTCACGATCGGCGTCGCAGGCAGCGGGACCTCCGTCCTCGGCAGCCTCTGCGCCGCATGGGTGGACCCTCGGACGGGCTCGATCCTCTTCGGGATCTTCCTGCTGATCGTCTCCGCGCAGCTCATCTGGCGGCACGTCCGGCGCCGCACGCGCTGAGCCGCCCTGTCCCCGCGCGACGAGCCGCACGAGGCGCAGCACGTCGTCAGGCGAGGAGACGGTCCCTGAGCGCGGTGATGGCCTCCGACGTGCCGGACTCGATCTTCACCGTCGCACGGCCGTCGGCCTTCGTCTCGCCGCGGTTGATGATGATGATCGGCATGCGCCGGCTGCGCGCGAGGTGCACGAGGCGCAGGCCCGAGTTCACCACGAGCGACGAACCGGCCACAACGAGCGCGTCCGCGCTGCAGGCGAGCGCCTTCGCCGCCGAGAACTTGTCGACCGGCACGAACTCGCCGAAGAACACCACGTCCGGCTTCAAGATGCCACCGCACAGCGAGCACGCGGGGACGACCATGTCGTCGAACTGGTCGACCGCGACATCGCCATCGGGAGAGAGCTCGGCGACGTCGTCGCTCGCGAGCCAGGGATTCGCCTCGGTCAGGCGCGCCGCGATCGCCTCGCGCGCGAAGGTCTGCCGGCAGCTCAGGCACGACACCGTGTGCATGGAGCCGTGCAGGTCCACGACGTGGCGCGTCCCGGCGCGCAGATGCAGGTCGTCGACGTTCTGCGTGATGACGCCCGGGGCCAGTCCCGCGGTCTCGAGATCCGTGATGGCGTAGTGCCCCGGATTCGGCGAGGCGCTGTGGAAGCGCCGCCAGCCGAGATGCGAACCGGCCCAGTAGCGCTTGCGGAAGCGCTCGCTCGCGCAGAACTCCTGGAAGGACATGGGCGTGCGCACGGGCGTGCCGCGACCGCGATAGTCGGGGATGCCGGAATCCGTCGAGATGCCGGCGCCGGTGAGGATCGCGAACCGCCGACCGCGCAGCACATCCACCGCTGCGTCGAGCGGACTGGCCGTCGTCGTCATCGTCACACGGGCTCCTTCCCGCGCTCAGCGTACGGACCGCAGTTTTCCGTAGTGTTACGGAATGCCTCACCTGCGCCGCATTCTTTCGCTCGATGACGACGAGCTGCTGCGCGACTACCGCAACCTCACCGATGTCGCGCTGCGGCGAGTGTTCGAACCAGCGGGTGGTCTGTACCTCGCGGAATCGATCAAGGTGCTCCGCCGCGCGCTCGCCGCAGGGCACGAGCCCAGGAGCGTGCTCGTGCTCGAGAAGCACGTCGACGAGGTCATCGACGCGCTGGACGGTCGCGACACACCGGTGTTCGTGGGCGAACCGGCGGTGCTCGAAGCCATCACCGGCTACGACGTCCACCGCGGCATCCTCGCCTCGATGCACCGCCCGACGCTGCCGAAGGTCGAGGAGATCCTCGACGGGGCCCGCACCGTGGTCGTGCTCGAGGACATCGTCGAGCACACGAACGTGGGGGCGATCTTCCGCTCCGTCGCCGCGCTCGGCGCCGACGCCGTCTTCGTGAGCATGCGATGCGCGGACCCGCTCTACCGCAGGTCGGTGCGGGTCAGCATGGGCACGGTCTTCCAGGTGCCGTGGACGCGTCTGCTGTGGCCGCGCGGTCTCGACACGCTCGCGGCCGCAGGGTTCCACATCGCCGCGCTCGCGCTCGCCGATGACGCGGTCGAGCTCGACGACTTCGCCGCTCGGCGCCCCGAGCGGGTGGCCCTCGTCCTCGGGACCGAAGGCGATGGACTCACCCGGAAGGCGCTCACGCGCGCCGACACCGTGGTGCGCATCGACATGGCCGGCGGGGTGGACTCGCTCAACGTGGCGGCGGCGGCCGCGGTCGCGCTTCATGCCCTCCGTCCGGCACGTAGCCTGGAGTAGTGGCGAGGCATTCGGCGGAGGTGTACCGGCGTCGGCGCATCGCAGTCGGCGCAGGCGCGCTCGTCGTCCTCGGCATCAGCGGAGGCCTAACCTACACGGGTGTCGCGCTCTTCGCGCCGCTGCCCCCGGCGGCGGTGACCATCGCAGAGCCGATCGTGGAGCCTGCGCCACCCGCGAGCGTGGCGACCCCGGACTTCGGCGCCGCCGGCATCGCGGCGAGCGGCTGGGCCTCTCCGCTGACGATCACCGGCGATGACACGCCCCGTCCGATGGCCTCGATCACGAAGGTCATCACCGCCCTCGTCGCGCTCGAAGCCCTCCCGCTCGGCGCAGGGGAGGAGGGGCCGTCGATCACGCTCACCGAGCTCGACGAGCGCTACTACGCGGAGGCCGAGGCGAATGCCGAGAGCCGCGTCCCGGCGTCCGCAGGCCAGGTCCTCACCGAGCGCGATGTCCTCGAGGCGATGCTGCTGCGCTCCGGTGGGAACTACGCTCGGACCCTCGCCGACTGGGCGTACGGCGATCAGGAGGCGTTCCTGGCGGCCGCGCGCGAATGGCTCGCCGTCAACGGCATGAGCTCGACCACGATCACCGAGCCCACCGGCGCACACCCCGGCAACGCCTCGACGATCGCCGACCTGCTGAAGCTCGGTGCGCTCGCCCTCTCGCAGCCCGCGATCGCCGAGATCGTGCGGCAGTCGACCGCGGAGGTGCCGGGCGTCGGCCTCATCGACACGACCAACACCCTGCTCGGCATCGACGGGGTCGACGGCATCAAGACCGGGACGACTCCGGAGGCCGGCGCGTGCCTGCTGTTCTCGACCGACATCGTCGTCGGCGCTGAGACGATCACGCTCATCGGAGCGGTCCTCGGCGGCCCCGACCGCGCGTCGGTCGATGCCGCGGTGCTGTCGCTCATCGACACGGCTCGCACCGGATTCCATGAGCTCGACGTCCTCGCCGCGGGGATGGGTCTCGCCGAGTACGAGACCGAATGGGGCGAGCGCGCCACGGCGCGTGCAGCGGGGCCCGCCACCGTGCTCGTGTGGGGCGATGAGCGGCCCATCGTCGACATCGCGGTCGGGGAGGTCGCGACGGCGGAAGCCGGCGAGCTCGTCGGCGTCGCGACCGTGACGACCCCGCGGGATCACCTGGAGATCGACATCGTGCTCGACGCGCCGCTCGCCGATCCCGGTGTGGGCTGGCGTCTGGCCAACCCAGGGCGCTGAGCGCTCCGAGCGCGTGATGTTCGAGGCGGATCGCTCAGTCGAGCGGCGCGAGCCTCGGACGCTTCGGCTGCACGCCGTCGCCGGAGGACCTGCCGGTGATGCGGCGCAGCACCCAGGGGACGAGATGCTCGCGGGTCCACACGAGGTCGTCGGCGCGCGCCTTGCGCCATGACTGCGGCGGGAGCGGCTCGGGCGTGAGCGGCTCGAGGCTGTTGGGGACGTTCAGCGCTTTCAGGACGGCGCGGGCGATCGTGTGATGGCCGAGCGGCGAGAAGTGCAGGCGGTCCTCGGCCCACATCTGCGGGTTCGCGAGCTCGCGGAGCGCCCACATGTTCACCACGATCGCGTCGTGGCGCTGGGCGAGCGCGTGCACGTTCTCGTTGAAGATCGCGACCTTCCCGCGGATCGCGCGCATCACCGGCGTCATGCCGATGTCGGGACCGGTGAAGACGAAGACGGTCACCCCGTCCCCGCGGAGCTGACCGATCATCGCGTCGAGGCGCGAGGCGACCTCATCGGGGTCGCTGCCGGGCCGGAGCATGTCGTTGCCACCCGCGGAGACGCTGATGAGATCGGGCCGCAGCGCGAGCGCAGCGGGGACCTGCTCGTCCCAGATCCCCTGGAGCAGCCGACCGCGGATCGCCAGGTTCGCATAGGCGAAGTCCTCGGTCTGGGAGGCGAGCACCTCGGCGACGCGGTCTGCCCATCCGCGGTGTCCGCCTGAATCATCCGGGAGGGGATCGCCGATGCCCTCGGTGAAGGAATCTCCGATCGCCACGTACCGACGCCAGGGGTGCTCAGCCGACATGCCCCCAGTATCCACCGCCATGTCAGCGGCACCTGGGACGATCGTGGATGTGAGCAGGCAGGACGGCACCGGGCGACTCGTGAGCGCGCCGGACGCCGATGACACCGGCGCCACGGTCCTGCACGCCGATCTGGACGCCTTCTTCGCCTCGGTCGAGCTCCTCGAGCGCCCCGAGCTCCGGGGCAGGCCGGTCATCGTGGGCCACGCCTCGGCGCGCTCCGTCGTCACCGCCGCGACCTACGAGGCCCGGCGCTACGGCGTGAACTCGGCGATGCCGATGTCGATCGCGATGCGGCGCTGCCCGCAGGCGGTCGTGATCGAGCCGCACTTCGAGCGATATCGGCACTATTCGCGGGTCTTCTTCGACATCTGCCGGACGATCACGCCGATCGTCGAGGAGCTCGGTCTCGACGAGGGCTTCCTCGACGTCGCTGGCGCGCAGAAGGCGGTGGGGAGCCCTCGTCAGGCGGCGCACCTCCTGCGGGAGCGCGTGCGGGCGCAGACCGGCCTCGTCGTCTCCGTCGGCGTAGCCGGCTCCAAGTTCGTCGCGAAGCTCGCCTCCTCCCGGTCCAAGCCCGATGGCCTCCTCGTCGTGCCGGTCGCCGAAACGAGGGCGTTTCTCCACGCGCTGCCGGTGTCGGGGCTGTGGGGTGTGGGGCCGAAGACCGAGGAGCGGCTCATCGCTCGAGGCATCCGCACGATCGGCGATGTGGCGACGACGCCGCGCCAGGTGCTCCGAAGGGTGCTCGGCGACGCGGGCGCGGAGCGGCTTGTCGCCCTCGCGAACGGCATCGACCCGAGACCCGTCACCCCCGCGCACGTCGAGAAGTCGATCGGACACGAGCTCACCTTCGGAGACGACGTCGCGTCGCTCGAGGAGCTGCGTCGCACGTTGCTGCAGCTGAGCGGGGATGTGGCCCGCCGGCTGCGCGCGGCGGGCCAGCTCGCCAGGACGATCGCGATCAAGGTGCGCTGGGATGACTTCTCGACCGTCTCGCGATCCCGCACCCTCGCCGCGCCCACCGATGTGGCGCGCGAGCTCCACGCGACCGCGGCCGCCCTGCTGGACGGTCTCGCACCGCTGCCGCGCCCCGTCCGCCTCCTCGGAGTCCGAGCCGAGGAGCTCGTCGAGCGGGAGACCACCAGCCAGCCGCTGTGGGATGAGCACGGTGCCTGGCGCACCGCCGAGACGCTCATCGACGAGGCGCGGACGCGCTTCGGGAAGGCTGCGCTCCGGCCGGCGAGCCTCATTCAGCCGACCGCGCCGGAGCGCTGGAGCGGACGGTAGGCGCCAGGCCCTCGGGCGGACGGCCCGCCGCGCCGCCTGGCTGCGTCAGGGGAGCGTGGGTGGCACGTCGGCGTCGTCGAGCTCCACATCCTTGGTCTCGCGACCCAACAGGAGCGCGATGAGCGTGAGCGCCGACATGACCGCGAGATACACGCCGACCCAGATCGGGCTGCCCTCGCCGAGCGTCCAGAGCCACACGGCGATGAAGGGCGCGACCGCGGCACCGAGGATCGACGAGACGTTGTACGCGATGCCCGAGCCTGTGTAGCGCAGCGCAGTCGGGAACAGCTCCGGCAGGAGCGCGCCCATCGGGCCGAAGGTGAAGCCCATCAGCGTGAAGCCGACCACGAGCCACAGGACGACCCCCATCGTCCCGAGCGAGAGCATCGGCACCCAGACGAGTCCGAAGACGAGGATCGCCGCGGTGACGACGATGAGCATGGGCCGACGACCGAAGCGATCCGCGAGCGGCCCGGACACGAGGGTGAAGATGCCGAAGAAGACGACACCGAAGATCATCAGCTGGACGAAGGTCGTGTAGTCGTACCCGAGCCCCGGCACCGCGGCATCCGTCGCAGCGCGCCCATAGCTCAGCGAGAACGTCGTCATCAGGTAGAAGAGCACGTAGGTCGCGAGCATGTAGAAGGTGCCGAGGATGAGTTCGCGCCAGTGCGTGCGGATCACGGTCGCGAGCGGCACGCGAGCCAGACGCCCGGTCTTCGACGCGCGGGTGAACGCGGTCGACTCCACGAGGCGCAGCCGCACCCACAGGCCGACCGCGACCATCACCGCGGAGAAGAGGAACGGGATGCGCCACCCCCACTCGAGAAACGCCTGCGAGGGCAGGCTCGGGTCCGCGGACGGCAGGATGGCCGCGATCACGAGGAAGAGACCGTTCGCGATGATGAAGCCGATGGGCGCGCCGAGCTGCGGGAAGGTGCCGTACCACGCGCGCTTGCCCGCAGGCGCGTTCTCGGTCGCCACGAGTGCGGCGCCCGACCATTCGCCGCCGAGCGCGAAGCCCTGTGCGAGGCGGAGCAGCACGAGCAGCAGCGGCGCGAACCACCCGACGAGCGAGTACGTCGGCAGCACGCCGATGAGGAAGGTCGCGATGCCCATCGTCAGGAGCGCGCCGACCAGGGTGACCTTGCGCCCGCGCTTGTCCCCGAGGTGGCCGAAGAAGACCGCCCCGAGCGGTCGAGCCACCATCGCCGCACCGAACACCGCGAATGACGACAGGAGCGCGACCGTCTCGTCACCGGTGGGGAAGAAGAGGTGCGGGAAGACGAGCACCGCAGCGGTCGCATAGACGTAGAAGTCGTAGAACTCGATCGTGGTGCCGATGAGGCTCGCGACGACGACTCGGCTGCGGGGGTTCGCGGGATTGGCAGGCGCTGCGGCGGCTGCGGGGGCGCTGGACATGATCTCCAGTCTTTCACGCGCAGCTCAGTGCTCTTCCCGCCAGGCGGCAATGCCAGGCAGTGCCGAAACACGGCGACCATCGTGCGGGGGTCGACTAGCACCGCTCGCCGACCGTTCGCCGCGAACTCACGGCGCCACCGCTCGCGCACCGCGGGACAATGGAGTCATGGCCGAATGCATTCATGGTCTCGATCCGGTCGCGTGCGACATCTGCACCCCCAGGCAGGCGCCCGAGCCGAAGCGGGAGCCCGTCCGGCGGACCGTGAATCGCACCACGGCGGCGACGCGCAGCACCGCACCGGCGACCCCGCCCGTCCGCGTCTCGGCCGCCGCGCGCCGCCTGCACCTCGTCGTGCGCCTCGACGAGCTCGCCGAGCTCCTGGCCGCGGGCCCGCTCACGGATGAGCTCGGGTGGCGCGACACCCTGGGCCTCGGCGCGATCGACACGATCCTGTGGCCGGTCGCGAACAAGGTCGAGCGTCCCGCGGAGCTCGCCGTCGTCGTCTCCTCGCTCGATGACCCCGACCAGATCCAGTTCATCGCCGTCGCGAACGAGCCTTCCCGCACGAAGGCGAAGCAGGCGCTTGCGGCGAGCGCCCGCGACGGCGTCAAGCTCGTGCTGAACCCTGCATGGTTCACCGCGAGCTGAGCGGTCGGCGGGCGCTCGCCGTCACCTCCATCCGCGCCGCGGCACGGGTCAGTCGACCTTGAGGACGACGCCCTTCGTCATCCGCACGAGCTCGGCGAACGACGTCGGGAAGACCGCATGTGCGTCCCCGGCCGCCGCCCAGATCTCCGGGTAGTCCTCGAGCGATTCGTCGATGACCGTCTCGAGCTGCGTCGGATGGCCGACGGGGGCGACGCCGCCGATAACCTGCCCGGTCGCCTCCTTCACCTGCTCCGGCTTGGCCCGGACGATCCGCTCCTTGCCGAGGCGAGCTGCGAGCGCTTCGGTGTCGACGCGGTGGGCACCGCTCGTCATCACCAGGAGCGGCTCGCCGTCCGCCATGAACACGAGGGAGTTCGCGATCGCGCCGACATCGCAGCCGAGGGCGGCAGCGGCCTCCGCAGCCGTGCGAGCCGACTCGCTCAGGATGACCGGCTCACCTGCGGCGCCGAGCTCGCGGAGCGCCTCGGTGACGATGCGGACACGTTCCGGAAGCGTCGCATCGGCCATGGATCAGTAGCCCACCGTCGTGCGGGCGTTCGCGAGCGACTTCGACTCGATCTCGTCGACGAATGCGATCGCATAGTCGGCGCCGGAGATGTACGAGGTGCCGTCCTCCGCGGTGACGAGCACGTCGCCGCCCTTCCGGTACTTCCCGGTGCGCTCACCTGGGGCGAACGAGCCGAAGCCGGCGGCGGGGGAGATCACGAACCACGATGCGCCTTCGCTCGCGCGGAGCGCCTCGAGGAGCTCCGCGGCGGCGAGCGCCTCCGGCTTCCACTGCTCGGGGAAGTCGCTGTCGACGAGGCGAGGGCCGCCCGGGGCGACGAGCGAGCTGCCCGCGCCGCCCACGAAGCCGAGTCGCACGCCCGTGGCGCGCGAGGCCTCCAGGAGCGCGGGAAGCGCGTCGGCGAGCTTCGCGCCGTCGATCTCGCGGTGGGGGAGCGCGACGACGATCGTGTCGACATCCTTGGCGAGCGCGTCGACGACACCGTCGTCGAAGATCGACGCCACTCGGAGCTCAGCGCCCTCCGGAAGCGACTCCGGCTCGTGACGCGCCACGATCACGACCTCGTGACCGCGCGACCGCGCCTCCTTGGCGATGGCGCCGCCCGCGTAGCCGGTGCCTCCGATGATGCCGATCTTGCTCATGCCAGCAGTTCCTTTCGCTCTGGGTGTGCTTCGAACCATCGCGCCGCGTACCAGCACACCGGCTGGATGCGCTTGGCGGGGTCCTGGGCGATGTCATCGACGGCGAACTCCGTGATCTCCGCTGCTATTCCCTGGCCACGGTGCGTGGGACGCGTGAAGACGCGGGTGATCGCGACGACGTCCCCGGAGACGGAGTAGTCGGCGGTCGCGATGATCTCCCCGTCGATGCGGAGCACATAGCGGTCAGGCTCGCGTTCGAACGACTTCGCTGCCATGGGGCGAGTCTACGGGCATGGTCAGCGGCCTGAAGGCACCTCGGCGCCCGGCCACTCGAGGAGGCGCCAGCCGTCGTCGGGGGAGCCTTCGAGGACCGCGATCCCGGCATTCGGCATGTGGTTGAACGCGGTGAACGCCGGCTCGATGTTGCGGGCGCGACCGGCGACCCAGATGCGGATCGCGGCGCCGTGACTGACCACCACCGGGTGCTCGCCTGCCTCCGCGGCATGTGCGATGTCCGCATCGAACCGCGCGAAGAACTCGTGCCCGTCGGCACCGCCCGGCATCCGCACCGAGAGGTCGCCCGCACCCCATGCGAAGGCCGTCCGCATGTAGCGGCGCACGGAATCCTCGTCGGAGCGCATCTCGAGCTCGCCCGCCTCGACCTCGTGGATCCCCGCGAGCGGCACGGGCGCGAGGCCCCGCTCCGCGGCGAGCGGCGCCGCCGTCTCATGGGTGCGGATGAGCGAGCTCACGAAGATCTCGTCGACGTCTCGCTCCGCCATGTGATCGACGACGCCCGCGGCCTGCTGACGTCCGAGCTCGGTGAGCCCCGGGCCGGGCGCACCGGTGTCGAGGAGTCCGAGCACGTTGGACGGAGTCTGACCGTGTCGGATGAGGACGAGCCGGGTCACCTGGACAGTCCGCCTTCGATCGCCTCGATGAGCTCCGCCGACTGCGGCTCCACCCCTGAGCGGAAGCGCTGGATGCTCCCGTCGGGCCCGACGAGGAACTTCTCGAAGTTCCACAGCACGGGGCCGCTTCGACCGGCTGCGTCCTTCGCCTTCCTGAGCGCGGCGAAGAGCGGGTGCGCGCCCCGGCCATTGACCTTGACCTTGGAGAACATCGGAAAGGTCACATCCCACGTCGTCGAGCAGTAGGCCGCGATCTCATCATCCGTGCCGGGCTCCTGCGCCAGGAACTGGTTGCACGGGAAGCCGAGCACGGCCAGCCCGCGGTCCCGGTACTGACGGTACAGCGCCTCCAGGCCGCGGTACTGCGGGGTGAACCCGCACTTCGAGGCGACGTTGACGATGAGGATCGGACCTCCTCGGTACTCGGCGAGCGTCGTCGTCTCGCCCGTGATCGTCGTCAGGGGGATGTCGAAGATGTCCGTCACCCGGCCCAGCGTACGCGGGTGATGTAACTGCCGACCGGAGCCGCTAGCGTGACCTTCGTGCTACGGATCGTGAGCTACAACCTTCTGCACTCCAAGGCGGTCGGTGAACTCGCAGGTCTCGTCGCTGATGACCACCGCCTCGACGCACTGTGCCTCCAGGAGGTGCACCCTCACGCGCTCGCCGAGCGCCTGGGGCATCTCACGCTCGTCGCCCATACCCCGCGCAACCGCCTCGCGCTCGCCGTGTACGTCGCCACGTCGCGCTTCGAGGTGCTCGCCACCGGATCGTTCGAGCTGAAGCGCTCGCTGCATGATTCGGTCTTCCAGCGCACCCCCGAGCGTCTCGCCGCTGCGCATATCCGCGAGCTGCGCACGGGGCGCGATCTCGTCATCGCGTCGTTCCATGCCGCGCCGCTGTCGGCGCGCAACTCGCTGCGCCGCAAGCAGATCAAGCGTGCGCACGAGTACCTCGCCGAGCTCGGCCGAGGCGCCCCCGTGATCATGGTCGGCGACTACAACTACCCGCTGTTCAAGGACCGGCTGGGCGAGCGGCTCGAGCGCGCCGGCTTCGATCTCGTGCTCAGCGACAAGCGCACCTACTCGGCGTACAAGCTGGTGCGCGGGCACTTCGATTTCGTCACGACTCGCGACATGAAGGTCGAGTCGGTCGAGACGCTGCGCCGTGGCCGGAGCGATCACCTGCCGATTCTCGTGACCGCGTCACATGTGATTTGACATCTGCAGGAACGTGCTATTCTTTAAGGGCGTTGCACGACAGAGCAGCGAGATGCGCGGGTGGCGGAATGGCAGACGCGCTAGCTTGAGGTGCTAGTGTCCTTCGGGACGTGGGGGTTCAAGTCCCCCTTCGCGCACGAGACCTGGTAGAGGCCCCGGCTGGAGCGATCCAGCCGGGGCCTCTGTCACGAGGCGCCCCCATCTCCATGTCACGCGACGCCGTGTGATTGGAGTACCCCCATGCCCGCACTCGCAGAATCCCTCGTCCCGGTGTTCGACGAGGTCGTCCTTCGCAACCCTGGCGAGGCCGAGTTCCATCAGGCTGTGCGAGAAGTCCTCGAGAGCCTCGGTCCGGTCGTCGCCAAGCATCCGCACTACGGCGACGAAGAGGTCATCCGCCGGCTGTGCGAACCAGAGCGCCAGATCATCTTCCGCGTGCCGTGGACCGACGACGCAGGTCGGCCGCAGCTCAATCGCGGATTCCGCGTCGAGTTCAACTCGGCGCTCGGCCCCTACAAAGGCGGCATCCGCTTCCACCCGAGCGTGTACCTCGGGATCGTGAAGTTCCTCGGCTTCGAGCAGATCTTCAAGAACGCACTGACCGGCATGCCGATCGGCGGCGGCAAGGGCGGTAGCGACTTCGACCCCAAGGGCCGCTCGAACGGCGAGATCATGCGCTTCTGCCAGTCGTTCATGACCGAGCTGTACCGGCACCTCGGCGAGCACACGGATGTGCCCGCCGGCGACATCGGGGTCGGCACGCGCGAGATCGGCTACATGTTCGGCCAGTACAAGCGCATCACCAACCGCTACGAGTCCGGCGTGCTGACCGGCAAGGGCATCGGCTGGGGCGGCTCGCTCGTGCGCACCGAGGCGACCGGCTACGGACTGGTCTACTTCGTCTCCGAGATGCTCCGTCGCGCCGGCGAGGACTTCGAGGGCAAGCGCGCCGTGGTCTCCGGCTCGGGCAACGTCGCGATCTACGCGATTGAGAAGGTCCACCAGCTCGGCGGCACCGTCGTCGCATGCTCGGACTCGAGCGGCTACATCGTGGACTCCGAGGGCATCGACCTCGACCTCCTGAAGGAGATCAAGAACGGCCACCGGGGTCGGGTGAGCGAGTACGCGGAGCGGCGAGGGACCGCCCGCTTCATCGAGGGCGGGTCCATCTGGGATGTGCCGTGCGATGTGGCGCTGCCGTGTGCGACGCAGAACGAGATCGGCCTCGATGAGGCGAAGGCCCTCGTCGCGGGCGGCTGCCGGATCGTCGCCGAAGGGGCGAACATGCCGACGATGCCGGACGCGATCCGATTCCTGCGGGACGCCGGCGTGGCCTTCGCCCCGGGCAAGGCGGCCAACGCGGGCGGTGTCGCCACGAGCGCGCTCGAGATGCAGCAGAACGCCTCCCGCGACTCGTGGACCTTCGAGTACACGGAGGCGCGCCTCGCCGACATCATGCGCTCGATCCACGACCGCTGCCTCGAGACCGCGGAGGAGTACGGGGCGCCGCACGACTACGTCACCGGCGCGAACATCGCGGGATTCATCCAGGTCGCCGACGCGATGCTGGCGCTCGGCCACGTCTGATCCTCCGCATCGAGATCGACGAATCCCGGTGCGGGAGCCCCGCCGCGCGGTAGCGTGGCCAGCATGGTCGAGAAGCTGTCCCGCACTGCGGCGCTCGCTCGCGATCTGATCCGCTTCGACACGTCGAATCGCGGTGGCGGCGACGCGAACGGGGAGACCGAGGCGGCCGAGTACCTCGGTGCCGAGCTGGAGGCGCTGGGCCTCAGCCCGCAGTACTTCGACGCGGCACCGCGGCGCACCTCGGTCGTCGCTCGCGTGCCGGGACGCCGTCCGGAGCTGCCTGCCCTCGTCCTCCACGGGCACACCGACGTGGTGCCGGCCGATCCCGCCATGTGGTCGGTGGACCCGTTCGCGGGCGTCGTGCGGGACGGGATGCTGTGGGGTCGCGGGGCCGTCGACATGAAGGACATGGACGCGATGATCGTCGCGTCGCTCGAGCGGATCCTCACCTCGGGCCGGCAGCCGGAGCGGGATGTGATCGTCGCGTTCTTCGCGGATGAGGAGAACGGCGGCGTGTTCGGCTCCCACTTCATGGTCGACAGCCACCCGGAGCTCTTCGCCGGGGCGACGGAGGCGATCAGCGAGGTCGGCGGGTATTCGATCGACATCGGCGGCACTCGGTCGTACCTGCTGCAGACGGGGGAGAAGGCGCTCGTTTGGATTCGGCTCGTCGCCGAGGGTCGCGCCGCGCATGGCTCCCGCTACATCACCGACAACGCGGTGACGCGTCTCGCCGAGGCGGTCGTGGCGATCGGTCGTCTTGAGTGGCCGATCCGCCTGACGACCACGACGGAGGCGCTGCTCGGGGAGCTCGCCCGGCTCATGGACGCGGATGTGACGACGGTGGGCCCGGATGAGCTCATCCTGTCGACGGGCACCGCGTCGGGGTTCCTGCTGGCGACGATCCGGACGACAAGCAACCCGACCGTGCTGAAGGCCGGGTACAAGCACAACGTCATCCCCGAGCGCGCGGAGGCGCTCATCGACATCCGGCCGTTCCCCGGGGAGGAGCAGCTCGTCCTGGACCGGGTGCGGGAGATCCTCCCGGAGGGGATCGGGATCGAGATCGTGCACGAGGATGTCGGTCTCGAGGTGCCCTTCGCGGGCGAGCTCGTCGAGCGGATGAAGCGCTCGCTCGCCCGCCACGATCCGGGGGCGCCGGTCCTGCCGTACCTGCTGTCCGGCGGCACCGACAACAAGGCGCTGTCGAAGCTCGGCATCACCGGCTACGGGTTCGCGCCGCTGCGCCTGCCTGCGGGGATGGACTTCCCGGGCATGTTTCACGGCATCGACGAGCGCGTGCCGCTCGATGCGCTCGACTTCGGCACCGATGTCCTGACGGACCTGCTCCTCGGCGACGAATGACCGGGGTTGGCGCACCGGCGAGGGTGGCGGTGGCGCTCACGGTGCGTACGTAGGCTGTACGCCGTGACCTTCATCGAGGCGGCGATCCTCGGCCTGCTCCAGGGCCTCACCGAGTTCCTCCCGATCTCGTCGAGCGCGCACCTGCGCATCCTCGGCGAGCTCGCCGACTGGGGCGATCCGGGCGCGACCTTCACCGCGATCACCCAGCTCGGGACCGAGGTCGCGGTGATCATCTACTTCTGGCGCGACATCGTCCGAATCATCGGGAGGTGGTTCCGGCACTTCGCCCCAGGCGCCGGCATCCCGAAGGGCGATCCGGACGTCCGCCTCGGCTGGCTCATCATCATCGGCACGATCCCGATCGTGGTCGTCGGCTTCGTCGCGCAGGAGCAGATCCGCTCCGTGTTCCGATCGCTGTGGCTCGTCGCGATCGTGCTCATCGTCTTCGGCATCCTGCTCGGCATCGCGGACCGACTGGGTCGCCGCACCCGCGATCTGACAGCGATGACGCCGCGCGATGGCATCCTCATCGGGCTGGCGCAGACGCTCGCGCTCGTGCCGGGGGTGTCCCGCTCCGGGGCGACGACCACGGCGGGACTCGCGCTCGGCTACAGCCGGCCGACCGCCGCTCGCTATTCGTTCCTCCTGGCGATTCCCGCGGTCATCGGCAGCGGCCTGTACGAGCTGCTCCACTCCTTCTCCGAGCCGATGGGGCGCTACGGCTACCCGGAGACCGCGCTCGCCACGGTCGTCGCCTTCGTCGTCGGGTACGCCGTGATCGCGTTCCTCATGCGGTACATCCAGACGCGGTCGTTCATGCCGTTCGTCATCTACCGGATCACCCTCGGTGCGGTGATCCTCGTGCTGCTCGCGGTGGGCGTGCTGCAGCCCTTCTGATCGGTCGCCGCCGGATCAGAGGTCGCGCTCGCCGCGACGGCGGAGGTACCGCTCGAACTCCTCGGCGATGGCCTCGCCGCTCATCTCGGTCGCGTCGACCGAGTCCCGGGCCCGCTCGAGCGTCTCGATGTACGAGGCCATCTCGTCGTCGTCCTCGGCGAGCTGGTCGATCCCCGTCTCCCACGCGAGGGCGTCCTCGACGAGGTCGTCGCGCGGCAGGTCGACATCGATGAACTCCTGCAGCCGGTCTGTCAGGGCGAGTGTCGCCTTGGGGCTGGGGGAGTTGTGCACGTAGTGGGGGACCGAGGCCCAGATCGACACGGTCGGGATGCCCGCCTGCTCGAAGGCCTCGGCGAGCACCGAGAGGATCCCGACGGGGCCTTCGTACTGGGAGCGCTCGATCCGGAAGCGCGCGCACACGTGCGCGTTCTCGCTCGTGGCGTACGTCGCGATGGGTCGCGAGTGGGGCACATCGGCGAGCATCGCGCCGAGCATCACGACGAAGTCGATGTCGAGCGCCGTGACGATGTCGAGGATCTGCCCCGCGAAGGTCTTCCAGCTGCGCGACGGCTCCGTCCCGAGGATGAGGTGGATTCCGTCCTCCCCGGTCGGCGGACCGTAGAACGCGACGCCGGGCCAGGAGATGCGACGCACGCCGTCCGCGCCGGTGGCGATGATGGGCCGGGTGAACTGGTAGTCGAAGTACTCCTCCGGGTCGAGCTCGGTGAGCTTCTCGACGTCGAGGTGGTCCCGCATGCGGCGGACCGCGGCGCTCGCCGCCTCTCCGGCATCGTTCCAGCCCTCGAAGGCGATGACGAGGGGGCGGCGGCGAGAGAACGGGTGTTCAGCCATGGCGCTCCTTCCGTCGACCCTGGAGCGGGCGGATTCGCAACAGGATACGACTACAGTCGGCACAGATGCTCAACGAAACCCGCTTCGGCGTGCTCTGGGACATGGACGGCACGCTCGTCGACACCGAACCGCTTTGGATGGCCGCGGAGACCGTCCTCGTGGAGTCGTTCGGCGGCACGTGGACGCACGAGCAGGGACTCCAGCTCGTCGGCAACGGGCTGCCGAAGTCCGCGCGGATCCTGCAGCGCGCCGGCGTGCGTCTCGGCGAGGATGAGATCGTCCGCTGGCTCACCGACCACGTCAAGGCGAAGCTCAACCCGGCATCCATGCCGTGGCGTCCCGGAGCACGGGAGCTGCTGCGGCAGTTCCGAGAGGCCGGTGTGGCGACTGCGCTCGTGACGATGTCGCTGCACGACATGGCGGAGCATGTCGCCGCGCAGCTCGGCTTCGACGGGTTCGACGCGATCATCGCGGGCGACGATGTGGAGCATCCGAAACCGCACCCGGACCCGTATCTGCGCGGTGCCGCGGCGATCGGCGTCGAGCCGTCGCGCTGCGTCGCGTTCGAGGATTCGCCGACGGGGCTGCGGGCTGCGATCTCGGCGGGGACGATCCCCGTCGCCATACCGTTCATCGCACCGATGACGCCGGGCCCGGACCACTACACGTGGCCGACGCTCGAAGGACGCACGCTCGCGGACGTCGTCGAGCTCGTGCGCGCCGGTGCACCAGTCGATCAGGGAGTCGAGATTTGAGTTTCCGCACTGGCGTCTTCCGCGCCGGCGAGCGCGTCCAGCTCACGGGGCCGAAGGGACGCATCAACACCGTGACGCTCACGCCCGGTGAGGCATTCCACAGCCACCGCGGCTTCGTGCCGCATGACGCGATCATCGGGCAGCCCGACGGCAGCGTCGTGCGGTCGAGCAGCGACGAGGAGTACCTCGCGCAGCGTCCGCTGCTCGCCGACTTCACGATCTCGATGCCGCGTGGCGCCGCGATCGTGTACCCGAAGGACGCGGGGCAGATCCTCGTCCAGGCCGACATCTTCCCTGGGGCGCATGTCGTCGAAGCCGGTGTGGGCTCCGGCGCGCTCTCGCTGTGGCTGCTCCGCGCGATCGGGGAGCGGGGGACGCTGCGCTCCATCGAGCGACGCGAGGAGTTCGCCCAGGTCGCGAAGGCGAACGTCACCGCGTTCAACGGCGAGCTCCCCGCGAACTGGACGGTCGAGCTCGGCGACCTCGCCGAGGTCCTCCCCGCGTCGACCGAGCCCGGCTCGGTCGACCGCGTCATCCTCGACATGCTCGCGCCGTGGGAGTGCATCGATGCCGTGGCGGATGCCCTCGCGCCTGGTGGCGTCGTGTGCTGCTACGTCGCGACGGTCACACAGCTCAGCCGCACCGTGGAGACGATCCGCGCCTCGCAGCGATTCACCGAGCCGGAGGCGAGCGAGACGATGGTCCGCACCTGGCACGTCGAGGGGCTCGCGGTGCGTCCAGACCACCGCATGACCGGCCACACGGGCTTCCTGCTCACGGCCCGGCGACTGGCCCCGGGTGCCGTCCCGCCGGAGCGCAAGCGCCGCGCGAGCAAGGATGACTACACCGAGGAGGACGTGGAGGCCTGGACTCCGGGTGCGCTCGGCGAGCGGGAGCGCAGCCCGAAGCGCGCCCGCAAGGCGATGCGCCAGGCGACCGCCGTTGCAGAAGCTGCCACCGGTCGGCCGATAGAGTAGGGCGGTGCGCAAGTCCACCGGGATCGTCATCGCCTCTGGCCTGCTCCTGACCCTCGCCGCCTGCTCCGCGAGCGGTGCTGACGCTTGTGAGCCGCTCATCCCGCGCGGCGGTCTCGCCGCGACGGTGAGCGCCGAGGGCGAATTCGGCACGCCCGGGGCCACGACGGCCTTCCCGACGCCGCTCGTGAGCACGACCGAGAGCTCCTCGGCGATCATCGCCGCCGGCGATGGCGCGATCGTCGCCCCCGGATCGGCGGTCGAGGGCACCGTGACGCTGTACGACGCCGCGACGGGCACCCCGCTCGCCGGCGGCGACCTCGTGCTCGACACGGTGGACTCGCCGCGTCCGTTCATGGACGCCGCGGTCTGCGCGCCGGTCGGCTCGCGTGTCGTCGCGGTCGGTCCCGCGCCGGAGATCCTCGGCGAGTTCGCCCCGAGCGCGGGCTTCGACGAGTCGGTGACGGCAGTCCTCGTGATCGACGTGAAGGGCGCCTACTACGGTCGCGCGACCGGTTCGCCCGTCCTGCCGGTGAACGGCCTGCCCACCGTCTCCCTCGCGCCGAACGGCCAGCCCGGCCTCTCCTTCACCGGTGCGGAGCCGCCCGCCGAGCTCGTGATCGAGACGCTCATCAAGGGCGATGGCGCCGTCGTCCAGCAGGGCGACACGGTCGTGGTGAAGTACACGGGCGTCGACTGGGAGACCCGCTCGGTCTTCGACTCCTCATGGGACAACGGCGCCCCGGCGATCTTCTCGACCGACGAGGTCGTGCCCGGGTTCGCCAAGGCGCTCATCGGCCAGACCGTCGGTTCGCAGGTCCTCGCCGCCGTCCCGCCGTCGGAGGGATACGGCGACAGCCCGAACTCGCCGGTCGGCCCCGAGGGCACGATGGTGTTCGTCGTCGACATCCTCGGCATCGCCGCGCAGTAGGTCGCGTCGCACGACGCTGTCGCGTCGCCAGGCGCATAGACTCCCGACTGTGACGAGGCAGGCTGACGCGATCCCGCCGGACGAGCGCCTCTTCGACATCGTCCTCGCCCTCCTCGCGACGAATCTGGGCCTGACCAAGTCGGAGATCCTCCAGACCGTCCCCGGCTACGCGACGAGGTACTCGGAGCGCGACCCGAAGGCGATCGAGAGCCTCGAGCGGCAGTTCGAGCGCGACAAGGCGACGCTCCGCGAGCTCGGCATCGTCGTCGAGACGCTCGACGACCCTTCGCAGCCCGGCAACAACCAGCTCACGCGCTACCGCATCCCGAAGTCCGACTACGAGCTCCCGGACGAGATCACCTTCAGCCCGGAGGAGCTCGCCATCCTCGGTCTCGCGGCGCTCGTCTGGCGGGACGGGTCGATGTCCCAGGAGTCGCGACGCGCACTGACCAAGCTGCGCGGGCTCGGGGTCGCGGCCGCCGATCCCGTCATCGGCTTCCTGCCGTTCGTCCGCACGGTCGAACCCGCGCTCGACCCGCTCCGCAGCGCCATCGCGGAGGGCCGGGTCGTCGAGTTCGACTACTCCCGCCCCGGGAACGAAGGGCCGAGGCGCTGGCGAGTGTCCCCGCTCGCCCTCGTGCACCACGAGGGCCGCTGGCTGCTGTCGGCGGCGGCGGAGGACGGATTCACGCTCCACTTCCTCCTGCGACGCATCACCGGGCCCGTCAAGATCACGCGCGACCAGGCGATCGCGCCCGCGGAGGATGAGGAGCGGCGAGCCCTCGAGCGACTCGAGGAGCTGTGGCGGTCGAATGTCGCCCTCGTCGAGGTCGCGCCCGCATCCGACGCATGGGTGCGCCTCCACAACCGTCCGGGAGCCCGCTCGGTCGGCTCCGGTGTGCTCGAGCTGCACTGGACGGATTTCGCGATCTTCGCCGACGAGCTCGTCGCGCTCCATCCGGAGGTCCGGGTGCTCGAGCCGCAGCCGCTCGTCGATCGCGTGCTCGAGCGACTCGAGGAGATCGGGAGGGCGCATGGCTGAATCACCCCAGGGCGCGCTGGACCGCCTCGCGTTCCTCATGGCCTTCGTCCCGTACCTCGCCGACGTCGGCTCCGTGACGGTCGCGGAGGCGGCGAAGCACTTCGACGTGCCGGAGGACTTCATCCGCCGCTCCGCCGAGCGTCTCACCGTCATGGGGATCCCGGGGGAAACTCGCGGCTACCTCCACGGCGACCTCTTCGACATCGACTGGACGGCGCTCGAGGAGCACGACGAGATCATCCTCACCAATCGCATCGTCATCGATGACGTCCCGCGTCTGTCTGCCCGCGAGGCGGCGGCGCTCCTCGCGGGCCTCCAGGTCCTCGGCTCGGACCCGGTGATCGCCTCGCGCCCCGAGTTCGCATCGCTCGCCGCCAAGCTGAAGGCCGGTGCCGCGGGCAAGCCGGAGGCGCCCGCGATCGCCACGAGCGCACCCGCGGCCTTCGCGCCGCTTCGCCAGGCGATCGAGGCGGGTGTCGTGGTCGAGTTCGAGTACCGGAATGCGGAGGGCCGCTTCGAGCGTCGACGCGTCGAGCCGCTGCGCCTCGAGTCCCAGGACGCCGAGCACTATCTCCGCGGATGGTGCATGCTGCGTGACGCGATGCGGACCTTCCGGTTGGATCGGATGCTCGACGTGACGATCATCGAGGATCAGCGGGTCACGCATTCGCTCGCGGAGCTCGACGCGGTCGGCGAGACCCCGACCGATCGGGATCTCGTCGTGACGATCGAGTGCGATGCGAGCTCGGTGCCGTTCCTGGCGGGGTATTCGCCGGCCGATGTGGCCATCGACGGCGACCGGGCGACGGCGACCGTCGCGCTCGCCAGCTACGCGATGCTCCCGCGTCTCATCACGGAGATCCCCGGGGCGGTCGTGACCGGACCTCCGGAGGCCCGCAGGCACCTCGCAGCATGGGCAGAGGATGCGCTCGGCCGCTATCGGCGCTCTGGCGAGTAGACTGCTCCGGTCAGCAGAGTTGAAAGGAACCTGGCATGGGAATCTTCCGCGAACCCTGGGTTCTTCTCATTGTTGCGGTGCTCATCATCCTGCTCTTCGCGGGCCCGAAGCTCCCGGCGATGGCGAAGGGTCTCGGACAGTCCTTGCGCATCTTCCGCAAGGAGGTCAAGGAGATGAAGGCCGAGGGCTCGTCTGCTGACGCCACGACGGCCGCTCCGGCAGCCACCACCTCGACCGCCGAGCCCGTCGCGCCCGACACGACCGCGCCGTCGACGGCTGCCCCCGCGCAGGACGAGACGAAGCAAACTCCTTCGGCATAGTCCCGTGGCTCGCACGCCGCGCAAGAAGCCCGACAGCGAGCGCACCATGACGCTCGGCGGGCATCTCCGTGAACTGCGTCGCCGATTCATCATCTCGATCTCGGCGATCCTGGTCGGCACCGTCGTCGGCTGGATTGTGTCGCCGTACATCTATGCGGCGCTGCAGGCGCCGATCCTCAATGTCGCGAAGAAATCCGGCCGCGACGCCGCACTGAACTTCGACACGGTGACCGGATCCTTCGACCTGACCTTCCAGATGTCGCTCACCGTCGGGTTCGTGCTCGCGTCGCCCGTGTGGCTCTGGCAGCTGTGGGCCTTCATCACCCCAGGTCTGGTGAAGAACGAGCGCGCCTATGCGATCGGATTCCTCGCCTCAGGACTCCCGCTCTTCGCCGCGGGCTGCGCGACCGGCTGGTTCGTCATGCCGCACATCGTCGACCTGATGCTCGACTTCGCACCGGAGAGCTCCATCTCCAACCTGTCGGCCCGGTACTACTACGACTTCATCCTGAAGCTCATGATCGCGGCCGGCATCGGCTTCGTCCTGCCCGTCATCCTCGTCATGCTCAACTTCGCCGGCGTCATGCAGGGCAGGACCATCCTGAAGGGGTGGCGCATCGCGGTCATCGTCATCGTCGCATTCACCGCGATCTCGACACCCGCGACCGACATCCTCTCGATGCTGCTGCTGGCCCTCCCGCTCGTCGCCCTCTACTTCATCGCCGTCGGCGTCGCGCTCGTCAACGACAAGCGCCGGGAGCGGAAGCTCGCCGCATTCCTCGAGGCCGAGGGCATCTCGAGTGCCTGAGCCGTCCCCGGCCGAGCGGTACGCCGCCGCGAAGGCGAGGAGCCGCCACCCGCTGCTCACCGAGTTCCGGGCGCGACAGCGCTACGACCTCGACCCGTTCCAGATCGCGGCAGCCGAATGCCTCGAGGACGGCTCGAGCGTCCTCGTCGCCGCGCCGACCGGTGCGGGCAAGACCGTCGTCGCCGAGTTCGCGATCTTCAAGGCGATGCGAGAACCGCACGCGAAGGTCTTCTACACGACGCCGATGAAGGCGCTGTCGAACCAGAAGTTCAACGAGCTCGTCGCCGAGTACGGCCCGGATTCGGTCGGTCTGCTCACCGGCGACACCAACATCAACGCGACTGCCCGGATCGTGGTCATGACCACCGAGGTGCTCCGCAACATGCTGTACGCGGACTCGGATCTCCTGCGCGATCTCGCGGTCGTGGTGCTCGACGAGGTGCACTTCCTCGCCGACCGGTTCCGCGGGGCCGTGTGGGAGGAGGTCATCATCCACCTCCCGCTCGACGTCCGGATGGTCTCCCTGTCGGCGACCGTCTCCAACGCCGAGGAGTTCGGCGACTGGCTGCAGGCGGTCCGCGGCGACACGGAGGTCATCGTCTCGGAGGACCGGCCGGTGCCGCTTGATCAGCATGTGCTCGTGCGCGGGCAGCTCGTCGACCTGTTCGCGGATGCGCCCGCGGTGCTCGCCGGGGGAGCGGCGCGCGTCAACCCGGAGCTCGTCCAGCTCACACGCGGCTACGCGCGGCGGACCGGCGGCCCACGAGCGGGGCACGGCCGGCGCGGCTACGGCCCTCGCCGCTTCGACGAGAAGCCGCGTCGCACCGACGTCATCCGACTCCTCGACGAGCGGAATCTCCTGCCGGCGATCGTGTTCGTGTTCAGTCGGGCTGGCTGCGAGCAGGCGGTCCAGCAGGCGCTGCGCGATGGGCTGCGGCTCACGACGTCGCAGGAGCGCGAGGCGATCCGCAACATCGTCGAGGACCGCTGCCGGTCGCTGCCTGACGAGGACCTCGGCGTCCTCGGCTACTGGGACTGGCTCCGTGCGCTCGAGTCGGGCGTCGCGGCGCACCACGCCGGTCTCCTCCCGACGTTCAAGGAGGTCGTCGAGGAGCTCTTCCAGCGCAAGCTTCTCAAGGTCGTCTACGCGACGGAGACGCTCGCGCTCGGCATCAACATGCCAGCCCGCACGGTCGTGCTCGAGTCGCTGGAGAAGTTCAACGGCGAAGCCCGCGTCCCGGTGACACCGGGGGAGTACACGCAGCTCACGGGGCGCGCCGGTCGCCGAGGCATCGACGTCGAGGGGCATTCGGTCGTCATCTGGGACGGGACGGTGGACCCCGGCGCGATCGCGTCGCTCGCGTCGCGCCGCACCTACCCGCTCAACTCCTCGTTCCGCCCCACGTACAACATGGCGGCGAACCTCATCGACCAGTTCGGCCGAGCCAGGACGCGCGAGATCCTCGAATCCTCGTTCGCGCAGTTCCAGGCGGACCGCGCGGTCGTCGACCTCGCCCGACGCGTGGCCGCGCAGGAGCAGTCCCTCCGCGGCTACGAGGAGTCGATGGAGTGCGATCGAGGGAACTTCCGGGAGTACTCCGCGATTCGGCGCGAGCTGACCGACCTGGAGCGCAAGAAGATCTCCGGCAGCGCGTCACGGGGTGAGCGCGATCGCCGACAGCGCCAGCTCGAGACCCTCCGCACTCGCCTTCGGCGCCACCCCTGTCACTCGTGCCCGGATCGAGAGGCGCACGCCCGCTGGAGCGAGCGCTACTGGCAGCTCAAGAAGACCACCGATCAGCTGATCCGGCAGATCGAGAGCCGCACCGGCGCGGTCGCGCGAGTGTTCGACCGCGTGACCGAGGTGCTCCTCGAGCTCGGCTATCTCGTGCCCGCCGGCGATGCTCCGGCGAAGTCCCGCGGCACCGGCGGCCGGCGCCGCGACACCGAGGTCGAGCTCGCGGTCAGCGAGGCCGGCCGACGGCTCATGCGGATCTACGGGGAGCGCGACCTCCTGGTCGCCGAATGCCTGCGGCTCGGGTACTGGGACTCGCTCGATCCGGCGGGCCTCGCCGCGATCGCGACAACGCTCGTCTACGAGCCGCGCCGGGAGACCGCCATGGAGGCGGGGTTCCGTCTGCCGGGCGGCCGGGCCGTGCAGGAGGCATTCGACCGCACGGGCGACCGCTGGGCAGAGCTCGACGATCTCGAGCAGGCGCATCGGCTGCCCGGGTCCAACCCGCTCTCGCCTGGTCTGGCCCCCGCGATGCACCGCTGGGCGCGGGGCGGCTCGCTCGACCAGGTGCTCCGAGATGCTGACCTCGCCGCGGGCGATTTCGTACGGTGGGGACGACAGACGATCGATCTGCTCGACCAGATCGCGGAGGTCGCTGACGGCGACGTCGCATGGACGGCGCACCGAGCGGTCGAGGCGGTGCGAAGGGGAGTGGTGGCGAACCGTGATTGACGGCGCGACGGCTGCGCCCCGGCCCGCGCTGCCGCTGTGGGCCGCTGTCCTGGCCGTGCTCGCGGCGGGCCCCGTCGCTGATGCCGCCTACCCGGATCGCGGATGGTGGCCGCTCGCGCTCTTCGGCGTGGCGGTCCTCCTGGTCTCGCTCATCGGCAGGACGGTGGGCGCGGCGATGCTCGTCGGCTTCGTGTACGGGATGAGCTTCTACCTTGTGCACATCCAGTGGGCGAGCGTCTTCCTCGGGCCTATTCCGATGACGGCGCTCGCCGCCGCCATGGCGATCTACTTCGCGCTCGGCTCGGCGCTCATCGCACTCGCGTACCGATGGCTGCCCAGGGTGTGGCCCGGTGTCCTCGGCCGGCTGGTGATCCTGCCGGTCGCGATCGCCGGGCTGTGGACTGCGCGCGAGTCGATCGCGAGCACCTGGCCGTACGGCGGCTTCGCGTGGGGCAGAGTCGGCCACTCGCAGGTGGACGGGCCGCTGTCCGACCTATATGCCTGGATCGGAATATCCGGCGTGACCTTCGTCATCGTGTGGTTCGTCGCGGTCGTCATCGAGGCGTTCCGCGCGGGCCCCGCGAGCTGGGTGCAGCGTGTCGCCGCGATCACTGGACTGGCGCTCGCGCTCACGGCATGGCCGGCGTGGCATGTCGAGCGCACCGGCGCGCTGCGTGTCGCAGTCGTGCAGGGCAATGGCCCGGCAGGGTATTTCGATCAGCGCTCGCCTGGAGCGCTCCTCGCGGCGCAGTACGAGGCGACCGCGCCCCTGTTCGGCACTGCGCCGCCGGTCGATCTCGTGCTCTGGCCGGAGGGGTCCAGCGACTGGGACCCGCAGGTCGAGCCGTACGCGGCGAATGTCTGGAACGTGGTCTCCGAGCGGATGGATGCCCCGCTGCTCGCGCAGGCGGTCACGGTCCGGGACGGGGTCAGCTACAACACCGCGATTCTGTGGCGCGCGCTCGACGAGGTCCTGGACTACTACGACAAGCGGCACCCGGTCCCGATGGGGGAGTACGTCCCCGACCGGTGGTTCTACCGTCTGCTCGCCCCAGACCTGATCGACATGATCGCGCGCGACTACGCCCTCGGCTCCACTGATGCCGTCATGGATATCCCGCTGAGAGACGGGGGCAGTGTCCGCGCCGCGATCAACATCTGCTACGACATCGTCGATGACGGCCTCCTCCGCGAGTCGGTGCTCGACGGGGGCCAGATCATCCTCGCCTCGTCCAACAATGCCGACTTCGGCTACACCGATGAGAGTCGGCAGCAGCTCGCGTTCGCCCGCATCCGGGCGATGGAGCTCGGCCGCACGGTGGTGAATGCCTCGACGGTCGGGATCACGGCGGTGATCACGCCGGACGGCCGGGTCGTCGACTCCCTGCCGTGGTACACGGCCGGATCGATCGTGACCGATGCGCCGCTCGCGACGACCATCACCCCGGCCGCACGCTGGGGTCACGACATCGAGTGGTCGGTGAGCGCCCTCGGCATCGGCCTGCTGCTGGGAGCCGGGGCCGCGATTCTCGGCGGTCGCCGACGCACACGATGAAACAGGACGAGGCATCGCTGCCTCGTCCTGTCAGGTCTGCGTCTGGAGCGCCTGCCTCAGCCGCTCAGGCGACCGAGGTGATGTCGCCGCCGCGCAATGCGCGCAGGATCTGGAGTCGCTCCTCGAGGAGCTCCTCGAGCTCGGGGATCGTGCGGCGCTCCAGCAGCATGTCCCAGTGCGTGCGCGCGGGGCGGTCCTCGCTGCGCTCGTCCTCGACGGGCTCGCCGCTCGCGTCGAGCAGGATGCCGGTCGCGCCGGTGCGCGGGTTCTCCCAGTGGGTCGGGATCTCGGCGTCCTCCGCGAACACGACCTCGAACTCGGAGCCGTCAGCTGCCCGGTAGCGTGCCGTGATGCGCTCAGCGAACTCGACGCCCTCTTCGCTCTGGAAGCTCTGCGAGCCGAGACGCATGCCTCGCAAACTGCGGTCTGCCATTCTGTGGCCTCCTGGAAATGCCTGAACGGTGCCGATCGTGGTGGCACTCGCTCGGGTGAACCCGTGGTGGGACGCGGCTATGCCGCGGGAATCCTCCTTCACAGAGGATTGTCAGAAAGCTTAGAGGCTCTTGCTTCGAAAACGCCGAGATCGGCGCGGTCCGTCACCACCCCGTCGACCCCTGCTGCGAACAGCGCGCGCATGCGCGCGGGGTCGTTGATGGTCCAGATGTGCACCTCGATGCCAGCCCGATGGAAGCGGGCGATCGTGCGCGGGCCGACGGTCGACAGGCCGAGCGCGCGCTGGGGGATCTGGACCGCGTCGATGTCGCGCAGCGCACGGGTGAGCGCTGGAGTCAGGTGCAGTCGATTCGCGAGCAGCGCACGGACGAACGGGAGCGCGGATGCGCTCGTGGCGACGCCGGGGAGCTGGGCGACGGCGGCGCGTCGCCGGGATTCGGAGAACGACGTGACGAGGACGCGATCGATCGCCCGCGCGTCGCGGATCGCCTGCACGGTCGGCTCGACCGCCGCGGCGTCCTTGATGTCGATGTTGAACCGCGTCTCGGGGAACCCATGCAGCACCTCGACGAGCGTCGGAATGCTCTGACCGTGCCCGAGGTCGATCTTGGCGAGCTCCTCGACGCTGAGGTCGCCCACGCGTCGCGGATCGCCGGTGAGTCGCCGGAGATCCTCGTCGTGGGCGATCACCGCACGGCCATCGCTCGATGCCCACACGTCGGTCTCGATGTAGTCGGCTCCCGCGGCGATCGCCTGGGCGAACGCGAGCGGGGTGTTCTCCGGGGCGTCGAGCGCGAGACCGCGATGTGCGAAGACGCGCGGTCGGTCCGAGTCGAAGTACGGCTTCACTTCGAGGTCGCGGCTCCGAAGCCCTTCGCGATGTGCCCGAGCGCGTTCGTGAACTCGCTCGGGACGACCCACAGCTTGTTGGAGTCGCCCTCGGCGAGCTTCGGGAGCGTCTGCAGGTACTGGTAGGCGAGGAGCTTCTCATCCGGCTGGCCCGCGTGGATCGCCTCGAACACGGTCCGGATGGCCTCGGCCTCGCCCTCGGCCCGGAGAATCGAGGCGCGCGCCTCGCCCTCCGCGCGGAGGATCGCCGCCTGCTTCTCTCCTTCGGCGCGGAGGATCTCGGACTGCTTGACGCCCTCGGCGGTGAGGATCGCGGCGCGACGATCGCGCTCGGCGCGCATCTGCTGCTCCATCGACGACTGGATCGATGCGGGCGGGTCGATCGCCTTCAGCTCGACGCGGCCGACGCGGATGCCCCACTTGCCGGTCGCCTCGTCGAGGACGCCGCGGAGCTGCGAGTTGATCGAGTCACGGCTGACGAGGACCTCTTCGAGGTCGAGGCCGCCGACGACGTTGCGGAGCGTCGTGGTGGTGAGCTGCTCGACCGCGGCGATGTAGTTGGCGATCTCGTATGTCGCCGCGCGTGCGTCGGTCACCTGGAAGTAGATGACGGTGTCGATGGAGACGACGAGGTTGTCCTCGGTGATCACAGGCTGCGGCGGGAATGACACGACCTGCTCGCGCATGTCGACGAGCGGGCGCAGCCGGTCGATGAAGGGGACGAGGAGGTTCAGCCCCGGGTTGAGGGTCTTGTGATAGCGACCCAGGCGCTCGACGATCCCGACGTAGGCCTGGGGGATGATCCGGATCGAGCGGATCAGCACGACTGCGACGAAGATCACCACGATCACGAGCAGGACGATCACGAACGCCTGCCCGAGGAGGTTGCCGAAGATGTCCATGCGTCAGCTCCCTTGCGCTTCGGTGATCGGACGCACCTCGACGGTCGCGCCGATCACACGCGTGACGATCACTCGGTCGCCGTCACGCGCGGTCTGATCGGTGACGTCGGCTGCGAATACAGCCGACCAGGTCTCGCCGTTCTCCAGCTTGACCGTCCCTCGCCCCTCTGAGAACTCGCCGAGGGCGCGCGCGAACTGCTGCGGAACAGCATCGATGTTGTGCCGAGTCCGATCCTCGCTGCGTCTCAGCATGCGGACCAGGAGCGGACGGATGAGGAAGAGGAGCAGCGCCGAGAGCGCCGCCGCGACGAGGATCTGCAGCCACCATGGACCGCCGAGGAGGGTCATGCCGAGACCGCCGACGAGCGACCCCGCCGCGAGCATCGCGAACGTGAACTCGAGCGTGAAGAGCTCGATGATAATGAAGATGAGGGCGAGGCTCAGCCACACCACCCAGGTCCACTCCGTCAGATCCACGTCTGCCTTTCCGTCGGAGGCGACGCTAGCAGGCAGGGACGACACAGGGGAGGGGAGCACTCCGGCGAGCAGGTAGTCTCGGACTCGTGACCGACGGCGAATTCACCACAGGACTCCCCGCAGGCTCTCTCGCAGGAAAGACGGCCGTCATCACCGGCTCGTCCCGCGGCATCGGCGCGGACACCGCGCGATATCTCGCCGCGGCCGGCGCGACGGTCTTCATCAACTACCGCTCGAAGGCACCGCGCGCCGAGAAGATCGTGAAGGAGATCACCGAGGCCGGAGGCACCGCGTACGCGATCGGCGCCGACCTCACGGACCGGACCGCCGTCGAGGCATTCGCCGCCGCGGTCGCCGAGAGGTCCGGTACCCTCGACATCCTCGTGCTCAATGCGTCCGGCGGCATGGAGTCGGGGATGGGGGAAGACTACGCGATGCGGCTCAACCGCGACGCGCAGGTCGGCGTCCTCGAGGCCTTCCGCCCGCTCATGTCGGCCGGATCCCGTGTGGTGTTCGTCACGAGCCACCAGGCGCACTTCATCCGCACCGTGCCGACGCTCCCGGAGTATGAGCCCGTGGCGCTGTCGAAGCGCGCGGGGGAGGACGCCCTTCGCGAGCTCATCCCGAGCCTGAAGGCTGACGGCATCGATCTCGTCGTCGTCTCCGGCGACATGATCGAGGGGACGATCACCGCGACGCTCCTCGAGCGGGTGAACCCCGGCGCGATCTCGTCGCGTCGCGAGGCCGCGGGCCGCCTCTACAACGTCGCCGAGTTCGCGAACGAGGTCGCCCACGCCGCGATCGACCCGATCCCGGAGGACAACACCCGGTACGTCGGGGACATCTCGTCGTTCATCGGCGGCTGACATGGGGGACGGCAGCACCCGCCACGCGAGTCGCGTGCTGCTGTTCGAGCGCTCGCAGGGCAGGACGCTCCTGTTCCTCGACGAGTTCCCCGATCTGCCTGGACGTGCCACGTGGATCACGCCGGGCGGCGGCCTCGAGCCGGGGGAGGGCCCGGCGCAGGCGGCCGCGCGGGAGCTGCTCGAGGAGACCGGCCTCGCGGTGCCGGATCTCGGTCCGGTCGTCGCCGAGTATGAGTTCGAGGTGCGCAGGCCCTCGGCGCGGCATTCGCGCGCGCATTGGCATTTCTTCGTGCATGTCGTCGACGAGGCGTTCGAGGTCTCGCGAGCGCATTGGACCGCGGAGGAGCACGAGACTGTGAAGGACGTGCGCTGGTGGTCGCTCGATGAGCTCGTCGCTCGGGCACCGCGGTTCGCTCCACGGAACCTTCCGGCGCTCATCGCGAAGCATGGCCCGCAGGACCCGGTGCGGCTCATGCGCCTCGTGGAGGCGCAACCGCAGTTGGACGCGCCGAGGTTCGATCGGGATGACGCGATCGCGCTGGGGCAGATCGCTGCTGACATAATCACGTCGCTGAAGGCGAATCTCGCCGTCGACGTGACGCTCGACGGAGAGTCGGTGTTCTCCGCACGGTTCGGGTCCACCGGCCCGCAGAATGATCCCTGGCTGGCTGGCAAAGCCGCTGCGGTGCAGCTCACGGACGAGCCGTCGATCATGGCGAGGCTCCGCGCCGAGGCCGCGGGCGAGACCTTCGTCGATGGTCCGCGCGGAGGATTCGCCGATGTGCGCGGTCACGGCGGGTCGGTGCCGATCCGCGTCGCCGGCCGGATCGTCGGGACGCTCACGACGTCTGGCGAACCCGACCTCGTCGATCACACCGTGGCCGCGGCTGCCGTGCGGCGCTGGCTGGCGAGTCGCGGCCTGGTGTGACCGCTTCACACGCTGGCGACGGGCTCGAGAGCGCTCCGCGCCTCCTCTCGCGCTCCCACTTGATTCGCCGATAATGCCCATTATGTCACTACACTGGAGCGCGTCGACGCGAGCCGCACCCCGACCCCGCTCCTTCCGGCTACCGAGCGCCGGCAGCCCGCGTCCGCTCCGCGGGCCCGAAGAACACGAGCACGGCGAGGTCCTCGGCGATGTCGTGGAATCGGTGCGACTCGAGTGCAGGCACGAAGAACACCGAGCCTGGTCCCACATCGATCGTCACTCCACCGCTCGTGAACTTCGCGCGCCCGGACGTGACGACGTAGACCTCGTCCTCGGTGTGCGGACTCTGTCGGTCCTCCGCGCCCGCCGTGAGCGAGTACGTGCCGACGCTGAGGTCAGCGGTCCGCAGCTGCTCGACGTAGGTCGCTCCCGTCGCATCCGGTCTCGCGTACTGTCCGGCTCCGGCGATCACTTCCATGACAGCACTCTTCCAGGTCGCGGGCTGCGCGCGGCCTCCCACGCGGCCGTGCCGCGCCTTCCCCGCCGCACTCCCCTGACGCCTCGCGGTCGTGCCAGCATGTGCGTGTGAGGGTCATCGAACGAGACTGCATCGTCGCCGGCGGCGGTCCAGCGGGTGTCATCCTCGGCCTCCTGCTCGCACGAGCCGGCCTCAGCGTGACGGTCCTCGAGAAGCACGAGGACTTCTTCCGGGACTTCCGGGGCGACACCATCCACCCCTCGACCATCACGCTGCTTCGCGAGCTCGGCTTCCTGGAGCGATTCCTCGAGCTGCCGATCCACCGGGTCGACACGCTCGACGTCCTCCTCAACGGCGAGCACTTCTCCCCACTCGACTTCCGGACGCTCGGAGCGCCGGACGACTTCCTCGTCCTCGCACCCCAGTGGGACCTCCTCGATTTCATCGCGCGCGAGGGCGAGTCGTACCCGACGTTCGAGCTCCGCATGGGGACGAAGGCGGAGGCGGTCGTCACCGACGGCGGTCGCGTCACCGGCGTCGACGCGACCGCGCCCGACGGCCCGCTCCGCTTCCACGCGAGCCTCACGGTCGCCGCCGATGGCCGGCACTCGACCCTCCGCGATTCGGCGCAGCTGCGGGTCGTCGAGACGGGCGTGCCGATCGACGTGCTGTGGTTCGACCTCGTCCCTGAGCCCGGCGACGACCTCGCCAGGGTCCCACCGACGCTCTTCTCGCTGGATGAGAACGGCTTCGCCCTGGCGATCCCCCGCGGGGACCACTGGCAGGGCGGCTACGTCATCCCCAAGGGCGACTTCGAATCCGTCCGCGCGCAGGGCATCGAGCGCTTCCGCGAAAGAGTCGGCACCACCGCGCCGTTCATGGCCGGCGCCATGCGCAGCGTGCAGTCCTGGGACGCCGTCAAGCTCCTGTCGGTCCAGATCGACCACCTGGAGACCTGGCACCGCCCCGGCTTCATCTGCATCGGCGACGCGGCCCACGCCATGTCCCCGGTCGGCGGCGTCGGCGTCAACTACGCCATCCAGGACGCGGTCGCCCTCGCGAACGCGGTCGTCGAGCACCTGCGCGCGGGCGCCGTCCCCGAATCCGCGCTGGCGGGCGTCCAGGCCAGGCGCATGCCTCCCGTCCACCGGATGCAGCGCATCCAGCGTTTCGTGCACGGCCGGCTGAAGCGCGCCGCCCACGGCAAGGGCTCCCCTGTCCCCCGTGCCGCCATGCCGCTGCTGCGTCGGCTCATCCCTCGCCTCCGACCCCGCATCACACGCCTCATGGGGATCGGATTCCTTCCCGAGCACATCCAGACAGGACCGGAGCACCGATGACGGCAGACCATCTCCTCGCGATCGATCAGGGCACGACGAGTTCGCGAGCCATCGTGTTCGATCGCGAGGGGCGGCCGGTCGGCTCGCACCAGCTCGAGCACCGGCAGATCTTCCCCGAGGCCGGCTGGGTCGAGCATGATCCGCGCGAGATCATCCAGCGCGTCCGCACGGTCATGGGCGCCGCGCTCTCGACGGCGCGCCTCGGCGCCTCGCGCATCGCGGCCGTCGGCATCACGAATCAGCGCGAGACGACGGTCGTCTGGGATCGCGCCACCGGCGCCCCGATCGCGAACGCCATCGTGTGGCAGGACACTCGGACGCAGGACATCATCGACCAGGTCGCGGATGGCGACCCCGATCGACTCCGCGCGCGGACGGGCCTCCCCCTCGCCACCTACTTCTCGGCGAGCAAGATCCGCTGGATCCTCGATCACGTCGAGGGTGCGCAGGAGCACGCGGAGCGGGGCGAGCTCGCATTCGGGACGATCGACACGTGGATCGTGTGGAACCTCACCGGCGGTCCGGCAGGCGGTGTCCACGTCACCGATGTGACGAATGCCTCCCGCACGCTGCTCGTCGATCTCGAGACGCTCGAGTGGTCCGACGAGCTTCTCGCGGCCTTCGACATCCCGCGCGCCCTCCTGCCGGAGATCCGCTCGTCCTCCGAGGTCTACGGTCAGATCGCCGAGGGGCCGCTCACCGGTGTCCCGATCGCAGGAATCCTCGGCGATCAGCAGGCGGCGACCTTCGGCCAGGCGGCCTTCTCCCCCGGCCAGTCCAAGATGACCTACGGCACCGGAGGGTTCCTCATCGTCGCGACGGGCGAGGACATCGTCCACTCCCCCAGCGGCCTCATCTCGACGGCGGGCTACCGGCTCGGCGATGCGGCAGCGCACTACGCCCTCGAGGGGTCGATCGCGGTCGCCGGCTCGCTGCTGCACTGGCTGCGCGACAACCTCGAGATGATCACCGACTGGGCGGATGCCGGCCGCCTGGTGGCCACGGTGGAGGACACGGGCGATGTGTACTTCGTCCCCGCCTTCTCGGGGCTGTTCGCCCCCTACTGGCGCCCGGATGCTCGCGGCGCGATCGTCGGCATGACGCGCTTCACACGCCGGGCGCATATCGTGCGGGCGGCGCTCGAGTCGACCGCCTTCCAGACCTGGGATGTGATCGATGCGGCGAATCGCGACGCCGCCGCCCCCATCACCGAGCTTCGCGTCGACGGCGGCATGTCCAACAACGACGAGCTCATGCAGTTCCAGGCGGATCTGCTGGGCATCCCGGTGGTCCGGCCTGCGGTCACGGAGACGACGGCGCTCGGCGCCGCCTACGCCGCTGGGCTCGCGGTCGGCGTGTGGGGCGGGCTGGACGAGCTTGCGGCGAACTGGCGCGAGGGCGCACGGTGGGACCCGCGCTTCTCCGAGGAGGACCGCCAGGCTCGGCTCGCACGCTGGCACCGTGCGATCGAGAAGTCGCTCGGCTGGCTCGACTGAGCCCGTCCTGCGCGACTCGGGCCGTCTGACTGCGACTCAGGCGCTCGCCCAGGAGCTGGTCGCGGCCGCCCACTCCTCGAGCTTGCGCTTCGCCGCGCCGCTGTCGACCGCCTCGGCGGCCACTTCGATGCGCGACGACAGTCGCTCGCGCAGCGGGGTCTCCCTGGTCTCCGGGTTCTTGTGCAGCTCATACGCGACGATGCCCGCGGCCGCGTTCAGGAGCACGACGTCGCGCTGTGCGCTGCGCTCGCCCGACAGCACCGATCGGATCACGTCCGCGTTGTACGCGGGGTCGCCGCCGAGGATCTCCTCGACCCGAGCCCGGCCGATGCCGAACTCCACGGGGTCGATGTCGTGCTCGGTGACGGAGCCGTTGCTGATCTCCCAGACGTGCGAGTGGCCGGTGGTCGTGAGCTTGTCGATGCCGCCGTCGCCGCGGTAGACGAGCGCGCTCGCTCCGCGCGTCTGCAGGACGCCGGTCATGAGCGGCACCCGGTCGAGGTCGGCGACGCCGACGGCGTTCGCGTTCGGCCTAGCCGGGTTGCACAGGGGTCCGAGGACGTTGAAGAGCGTCGGGATGCCGATCTCCCGGCGCGGCGGTCCGGCATGGCGGAATCCCTGGTGCAGCACCGCGGCGTTCGCGTAGGTGATCCCGACTCGGTGGAAGACCTCGGACATCTGCTCCGGGCTCAGGTCGACCTTGACCCCGAGCTCCGTAAGCACGTCCGAGGCGCCGGACTTGGACGAGGCCGCGCGGTTGCCGTGCTTGACCACGGGGACACCGGTGGCCGCGGCGATGACGGCGGCGACGGACGAGATGTTGAGGATGCCGCCGAATGCGTCGCCTCCGGTCCCGACGATGTCGAGCGCATCGGACGGGATGGCCAGCGGGGCGGCCGCGGCGAGCGCGGCGTCGCGGAATCCGACGAGCTCATCGACCGTCTCGCCCTTGATCCGCAGGCCGAGCAGGAGCGCCCCGATCTGCGCCGGCGTCGCCTCCCCCGACATCACCTGGGACATCGCCCATGTAGATTCCGAGATCGAGAGATCCTCTCCCCGCACGAGCGCCCCGAGAATTCCGGGCCACAACGTCCCTTGAGTCATGTCGTGCAGTCTAGATTCCAGGATCGACCTCGCGCCTCGCCCGTCGGATGCGCCGGGACCTCTCCGCGTCGTCCATAATGGACGGGTGACGACAGCAACCCTCGCGAGTCCCAAGAGGCCGGCAGTCAATCGCCCGAACCTGGTGCAGGTCGGCACCATCGTCTGGCTTGGCAGCGAAGTCATGTTCTTCGCCGGCATCTTCGCGGCATACTTCACCCTCCGCAGCGTCAACCCTGAGATGTGGGCCGTCGAGTCCGCGAAGCTCACGGTGCCGTTCTCCGCAGTGAACACCGCGATCCTGGTCGCGTCGTCGTTCACCTGCCAGTGGGGTGTGTTCGCCGCGGAGCGTCTCCAGGCCCGACGCACGGGCTCCATCTGGAACTTCCGCAAGTGGGGCGCCACCGAGTGGTACTACCTGTCGTTCGCACTGGGCGCGATCTTCATCATCGGCCAGGTCTTCGAGTACGCGCTCCTCACGAGCGAGCACCTCACGATCAACTCGAGCTCGTACGGCACGATCTTCTACTTCTCGACCGGTCTGCACGGTATCCACGTGACCGCTGGTCTCATCGCGTTCCTGTTCGTCATCGGTCGCTTCTACGCGGTGAATCGCTTCACGCACCGCGAGGCGACGAGCGCGATCGCAATCTCGTACTACTGGCACTTCGTTGATGTCGTCTGGATCGGCCTCTTCGGTGTCATCTACCTCCTGAAGTGACGCCGGAAGACGGAGCTGAAGAATCGTGAAGAAGAAGAACAACGACAAGACCGCTGCGCCCAAGCGTCGTGGGCGTCGTCACCCGTTCGCGCTCGTCGCGCTGATCGCCGTCGCGCTGCTCGGCACCGGCGGCGCCTACGCGCTAGCGACGGCGCCTGCCACGGCGACGACGTCCGCTGCTGACGCAGAGCTCGTCGCGCAGGGTGAGGCCCTGTTCATGGCCAACTGCGCCTCGTGCCACGGCCTGAACCTCGAGGGCACCGAGGACGGCGTCTCGCTCATCGGCGTCGGCGCCGCCGCCGTCCACTTCCAGGTGGGCACCGGTCGCATGCCGCTTGCGATGTCGGGTCCGCAGGCGCCGGTCAAGCCGGTCCAGTTCACCGAGGAGCAGATCCTCGCGCTCGCCGCCTACGTCGCCTCGGTCTCCCCCGGCCCCGCGATCCCGGCTGAGGAGTACCTCAGCGGTGTCGGCGCGGACCTCGCCGAGGGTGGCGAGATCTTCCGCACCAACTGCGCCATGTGCCACAACGTCGCGGGCGAAGGCGGCGCGCTCACCGAGGGCAAGTACGCCCCGCCGGTCGTGGGTGTCGAGCCCGCCTTCATCTACGAGGCCATGCTCACCGGCCCCCAGAACATGCCCGTCTTCAACGACGCGAACATCACGCCGGAGGAGAAGGCGAACGTCATCGCCTACCTGAAGTACCTCGAGACCACTCCGTCGGTCGGCGGCTACGGTCTCGGCAACCTTGGCCCCGTCACGGAGGGTCTGTTCATCTGGATCTTCGGTATCGGCGCGATCGTGGCGATCACGATCTGGCTCACGGCGAAGTCGAACTGAGACGAGGGACGTCACCTACATGACTGATCAGCACGACAAGGAACTCGTCCCAGCTTCCGCTGGGACCGCGGTCACGAATGTCGACCCGGTCGAGAACCCCGGCTTCCCGCCGGAGCATCACCGCACCGGCGACGTCGACCCGAAGAAGGCGAAGAGCTCGGAGCGCGGCATCATCGCGCTGTTCTTCCTCTCGATCATCGGGAGCATCGGCGCCATCGTGGCGTACATCGTGTTCCCGCTCGACGGTGACCCCGAGCGCCTCCGCATCAACACGGTCCTCCTCGGTCTCGGCAGCGCGCTCGCGCTCCTCGCGATCGGCATCGGCGTCGTCTACTGGGCCAAGGCGCTCATGCATGGGCACGAGCTCGTCGAGGAGCGTCACCCGACGGTGAGCTCCAACGAGACCCGCGCCCGCGCGAAGGAGATCTTCGCCCAGGCGAACGCGGAGTCCGGCTTCACCCGCCGCAAGCTCCTCCGCAACTCGCTCATCACCGCCGCTGCGGTCTCGCCGCTTCCCGCGGTCGTCATGATGCGCGACCTCGCCCCCGCGGAGAACCCGAACGTCGTGCTCGCCCACACCATGTGGCGTGCGGGCACCCGCCTCGTCAAGGACCCGACCGGTGTCCCGATCCGTGCCGCGGACGTCACGCTCGGCTCCGTGTTCCACGTCATCCCCGAGGGTCTCAACGAGACCGAGCACAAGCTCGAGGAGAAGGCCAAGGCTGTCGTCCTCCTCATGCGCCTGAAGCCAGAGGACCTGCACGTCTCCCCCGGCCGCGAGGACTGGAACTACGAGGGCATCGTCGCCTACTCCAAGATCTGCACGCACGTCGGCTGCCCCGTCGCGCTCTACGAGCAGCACACGCACCACCTGCTGTGCCCCTGCCACCAGTCGCAGTTCGACATCACGCGCGAAGCCGCGGTCATCTTCGGCCCGGCGAAGCGCCCGCTGCCGCAGCTGCCCATCACCGTCGACGAGGAGGGGTATCTCATCGCCCGTTCCGACTTCACTGAGCCTGTTGGCCCGAGCTACTGGGAGCGTGCGCTGTGACCACGACCACCACTCCCCGCACCGGCGCCCCCGTTCAGGGCGGCCCCGAGGCCGAGGTCGGCAAGGGCATGCGCTTCGTCAACTGGGCCTCCAACTACGTCGATGAGCGCACGAGCCTCGGCGGTTTCGTCAAGTTCATCGGGCGCAAGATCTTCCCCGACCACTGGTCGTTCATGCTCGGTGAGGTCGCGCTCTACAGCTTCATCGTCATCCTTCTGTCGGGTACGTTCCTGACGCTGTTCTTCCAGGCCTCGATGGTCGAGGTCCACTACAACGGCTCGTACGTCCCGCTCAAGGGCGTCGAGATGTCGGTCGCGATGGCCTCGACGCTCGACATCTCCTTCGACATCCGCGGCGGCCTCCTGGTCCGCCAGATTCACCACTGGGCGGCGCTGCTGTTCGTCGCGTCGATCGGCCTGCACATGCTCCGCGTGTTCTTCACCGGTGCGTTCCGCAAGCCGCGCGAGCTCAACTGGGTCATCGGCTTCGTCCTCTTCATCCTCGCGATGGCCGAGGGCTTCACCGGCTACTCGCTCCCGGACGACCTGCTCTCGGGCAACGGTCTCCGCATCATCGACGGTATGGTCAAGGGCATCCCGGTGGTCGGCACCTGGATCTCCTACCTGATGTTCGGCGGCGAGTTCCCGGGCACCGACATCGTCGGCCGCCTGTACATGATGCACATCATGGTCCTGCCGGCCCTCGTGATCGGCGCGATCGCGCTCCACATGGTGCTCCTCGTGGTGAACAAGCACACGCAGTTCGCCGCACCGGGCCGCACCAACAAGAACGTGGTCGGCGCCCCGATCCTCCCGGTGTTCGCGGCGAAGGCGTCGGGCTTCTTCTTCCTGGTCTTCGGCGTCATCGTCCTCATCGCGTCGCTCTTCCAGATCAACCCGATCTGGAACTACGGCCCATACGACCCGTCGCCGATCTCCGCAGGCACGCAGCCTGACTGGTACATCGCCTTCGCGGATGGCGCGCTGCGCCTCGTCCCGCCGGGCTGGGAGTTCGAGACCTTCGGCTACACGTGGTCGTTCAACATCCTCGTGCCGATGGCGGTCCTGGGTCTGTTCCTCGTGCTCGTCATGATCTACCCCTTCATCGAGGCGTGGATCACGGGTGACAAGCGCGAGCACCACATCGCGGACCGTCCGCGGAACGCGCCGACTCGCACGGCGATCGGTGCGGCGGGTGTCACGTTCTACGCGGTCCTGTGGGCCGCCGCGAGCTCGGACCTCATCGCGACGCACTTCAAGCTCGCGGTCGAGCACGTGACCTGGGGTCTCCAGGCGCTGCTCTTCCTCGGCCCGATCATCGCCTACTTCGTCGCGAAGCGCGTGTGCCTCGCGCTGCAGAAGAAGGACCGCGAGATCGCCCTCCACGGCTACGAGTCGGGACGCATCGTGCGCATGCCTGGCGGCGAGTACGTCGAGGTGCACCAGCCGCTCGACGAGTACGAGCGCTGGCGCCTCGTCTCCTACGAGAGCTACGCGCCGCTCATCGTGCGCCCGAACTCTCGCGGCAAGATCGGGTTCTGGCAGAACGTCCGTGCCGGCATGTCCCGCTGGTTCTTCGAGGACCGGATCGCGCCGGTCACGAAGAAGGAGCTCGAGGACGGTCACGGTCACCACTGACGCTGATCTCCATCGCGAAGGCCCCCGCTTCGGCGGGGGCCTTCCGGATTGCTCGGGGGTTTCTCGCATGGCTGCGGACCCCGGTCCACTCCCCTGCCCTCTGTCGGGCACGCGGCAGCGAATGTGTCCCCACCCGACCTCGGCGGAGCATTCCGCCCTGGAGCGGTCCACGGCGGCACTCCACCGGGTCGCCGATCCCAACCTGGGACTTAGGCGGGGTGGCGCTCAATGGTCTCCTGAGCCCGTCTCAGCGGGACTCCTCCCCCGGTCCCCCGGTGCCTTTCACCGGGGGGGGACGACGGGCGTCACGCCTTCCGTGTGAGGGCGAGCAGCCCGCCCAGGAGGATCATCATCGCACCGCCGGTGGCGGTGAGAACTTCCAGACGTCGCGGCGACCTGGCGAACCAGATCCGAGCCGATCCAGCGACGAGTGCCCACACCGAGTCGGAGGCGAACGCCAGCACGGCGAAGATGAGTCCCAGGAACTCGAGCTGCACCTGCACGGGCAGCGCGGCGCCCGGCTCCGCGAACTGCGGAAGGATAGCCACGAAGAAGGCGAGCGTCTTCACATTCGTCGTGCCGACGAAGATGGCCTGGCGAAAGACCCGCCACATCGACTGCGGACGCCCCTCAAGGGTCGCCTCCGCCTGCGCTTTCCGCTTGACGATCGTCATGACGCCGAGGAAGACCAGGTAGGCGGCCCCGACCAGCTTGATGATCGTGAATGCGATCTCCGAAGCTGCGACGAGGGACCCCACCCCGAGCGCCACCAGCGTCGCCAGGACGAGCGAGCCGATGGAGTTGCCTGCGACGCTCACGATGCCAGCACGTCGCCCCAGCGCGAGTGCGCGGCCGACCGTGAACAGGACGCTCGGGCCGGGGATCACGATCAAGATGAGCGCTGCGATCGAGTACGCCAGCAGATTCTCGAGGGACACCGACTGATCCTACGGTCGGAGCACGACCCGGAGGCGGTCGATGCGGGCCTGCAGCTGTGCGACCGTCGCCCGCGCGACCTCGGGTCCCCCGCAGATGCGCCGCAGCTCCGCATGGATGTGCGCGTGGGGCCGCCCGGTCTGCTTGGCGTGGAGATTCACGAGCGCGTTCAGCAGCTTCCGCTGCTCCTGAAGCGTGCGGTGGATCGCCTGCGGCCGTGGCTCCGCGGGTCGCGATTCTGCCCGCCGTGACTGGCGCGCCTGACGCACCGCGAGGGCCTCTCGGAGCTCCTCGGGGCTGAGCAGTCCGGGGACCGCGAGGAAGTCGAGCTCATCCTCGCTGCCGGTGAATGCCGCGAAGCCGAACTCGTCCCCGTCGTACAGCACTCGGTCGAAGTCCGCTTCAGAGGCGAGCGCTTTCCACTCGAACTCGTCCATGAGCGCCGCCGAGGCGCGCTCCTCGCGATTCGCCGCCTCGATGGCGCCGTCCTCGAGTCCCGGATCTCGATCATCCGAGCGACCGATGGCGTGGTCACGCTCCCGCTCGAGCTCTGATGCGAGATGGATCAGCTGGGGCACGCTCGGCAGGAAGACCGACGCGACCTCACCTCGTCGACGGGCGCGCACGAACCGCCCGATCGCCTGGGCGAAGTAGAGCGGTGTCGATGCGTTCGTCGCATACACACCGACGGCGAGCCGCGGGACGTCCACGCCCTCGGAGACCATGCGGACCGCGACGAGCCAGCGCTGGTCGCCGTGTGAGAACCGCTCGATGCCCTCGGAAGCATTCTCATCGTCGGAGAGCACGACGACCGGGACCTCGCCCGTGATCTCGTGCAGGATCTTCGCGTACGCACGCGCCGCCCGCTGATCCGTGGCGATCACGAGGCCGCCAGCATCAGGGATCGAATGCCGCACCACGCTCAGTCGATGGTCGGCTGAGCGCAGCACCGCCGGAATCCATTCGCCATCGGGATCAAGTGCGGTGCGCCAGGCCTGCGCGGTCACGTCGCGAGTGTCCGGCTGGCCGAGTCGGGCCTCCATCTCCTCACCGGCTTTCGTCCGCCAGCGCATGTTGCCTGAGTAGGTGAGGAACACCACCGGGCGGACGACACCGTCGCGAAGCGCACGACCGTACCCGTACCGGTAATCGGTCGCACTCGTCAGCGTCCCGTCGGGACCCGGCACGTACTCGACGAACGGGATCGGAGCGTCATCGCTGCGGAACGGCGTGCCGGTGAGCGAGAGTCGCCGCACCGCGGGCGCGAAGGCCTCTCGCACCGCATCGCCCCAGCTCAGCGCGTCGCCAGCGTGGTGCACCTCGTCGAGGATGACGAGCGACTCCCCCGACTGCGTGATCCGCCGATGGAGAGCCGCATCCGCGGCGACCTGCGCATAGGTGACGACCATGCCGTGGAACGAGCGATGCCCCCAGCCCTGGCCGTTGCGGTAGTTCGGGTTGAGCCGTACGCCTGCTCGCGCTCCCGCCTCCGCCCACTGGTGCTTGAGGTGCTCGGTCGGAGCGACGACGGTGACGCGGTTCACGGTGCGGCGGGCGAGGAGCTCAGCCGCGAGACGCAGTGCGAAGGTCGTCTTGCCTGCGCCCGGTGTCGCGGCTGCGAGGAAATCCTTCGGCTCCCGCGCGAAGTACGCGGCGATCGCCTCCTCCTGCCACGCACGCAGACGGCCGGCCGTGCCCCAGGGAGCCCGCTCGGGGAATGCTGGCGGGAGACCATGTGCGAGACTCATGCTCGCTTGCGTCGGACGTAGAGCTGCTTGTGGACTTTCGCGACCACGACGCCGGCGGTGTTGACGATGTCGCATTCGAACCAGCGCAGGACCTTCTCGCCGCCCGCAGCCGCCTGGAGGATCTCCTCGACTGCCTCGGCGGACATGTGCATCTCGGCGGTGACGGCAGTACGGCCGGGCGAGATGTACTCGATCTCGCCCCGCTTGTCCCACACCGTGTACTCGGGACCGATGCGCTGCAGCAGCATGATCGCGAAGAACGGGTCGGTCATCGAGTACAGCGATCCGCCGTACTGCGTGCCGAAGTTGTTCGAGGTGATCCGCGACTTCGCGAGTCGCACGGTCACGCTGCTGTAGTCATCGGCCCAGTCGATGATGCGGATCCCGGCGAACAGCAGCGGCGGCCAGATGTTGAGGAGCCGCCACAGTCGCGCGGGGCGCTGTGAACCCAGTCGAACAGTCTGCGTCACGAAGCGATCGACCTCGTCTCAGTACCAGAGAACGCGCGGCATCACGGATCAAGTATCTCAGCCCCAGGTGCGGCGTTCCTGCGACGCCCTGAGCCGCAACCCGAGCACACTCGCCTTCGGGATGCCAGGCTGAGATCCGCGCTGCCTGAGCTGAAGTGGAACCAGGTCGGCATGCGAAGGGCCAGGGCGCTCATGCCCTGGCCATTGACGCTGCGTGCGTTGCGCTCAGCGAGCGAAGTTGCCGCGGTAGTACTCGTAGACCCAGCCGACGAGCGCCACGACCACGAGCGGGACGCCGATGAAGCAGATCCACGTGCCGACCGCAATCCCGAGGAACGTCAGCGCGAGCGAGCCAGCCAGGACGATCGGCCACCAGCTCCACGGGCTGAAGTGACCGAGCTCCGGGTCACCGTCGTCGATGTTGGCGTCCTCGCGGTCCTCAGGGAGTTCGCCCCCCACCGACTTCTTCGTCATGCCGAGGTAGAAGGCGATGAACCCGGCGAATGCCGCCGACAGGACGATCGCAACCGATCCGGCCCACTCGACCTGGCCCGTCACGGCGAGCGACCACACGATGTAGGCGACGCCCGACAGCAGGAAGAACGCTGCGAGGAACCAGAAGATGACGATGTTCGAGCGCATGGGTTACTTCACCTCTCCAGATGCGACGTCGACGACCGGAGCGTCGGGAGCGTCCTTGAGCGGACCGACCCCGATCTGCGGACCTGCCTCCGGGTGGTTGATGTCGAACGCCGGCGACTCGGAGCGGATGCGCGGGATCGACGTGAAGTTGTGACGCGGCGGCGGGCAGCTGGTCGCCCACTCGAGCGAGCGGCCATAGCCCCACGGGTCGTTCACCGTCACCTTCGGCGCACGACGCGCCGTGATGAAGACGTTGTAGAAGAACGGGAGCATGCTGATCGCCAGGACGATGGCGCCAGCCGACGAGAGCTGGTTCATCCAGGTGAAGCCGTCCTCCTCCAGGTAGGAGCGGTAACGACGCGGCATACCCATGACGCCGAGCCAGTGCTGGACGAGGAACGTCATGTGGAAGCCGATGAACGTCAGCCAGAAGTGGATCTTTCCGAGGCGCTCGTTGAGCATCTTGCCCGTCCACTTGGGCCACCAGAAGTAGAACCCGGCGAACATCGCGAACACGACCGTGCCGAAGATCACGTAGTGGAAGTGCGCGATGACAAAGTACGAGTCCGACAAGTGGAAGTCGAGCGGCGGCGACGCGAGGATGACACCGGTCAGACCACCGAACACGAAGGTGATGAGGAAGCCGATCGACCACAGCATCGGGTTCTCGAAGGTGATCGAGCCGCGCCACATCGTGCCGACCCAGTTGAAGATCTTCACACCGGTCGGGACGGCGATGAGCATCGTCATGAGCGCGAAGAACGGCAGCAGAACCGAGCCGGTGACGTACATGTGGTGCGCCCACACGGTGACGGACAGCGCCGCGATCGCGATCGTCGCGAAGATGATCGTCTTGTACCCGAAGAGCGGCTTGCGGCTGAAGGCCGGGAAGATCTCCGAGACGACACCGAAGAACGGCAGCGCGAGGATGTACACCTCGGGGTGCCCGAAGAACCAGAACAGGTGCTGGAAGAGGATCGTGCCACCGGCCTCGGCGTTGAAGATCTGACCGCCGAAGACGCGGTCGACACCGAGCCCGAGGATCGCGACCGCGAGGACCGGGAACGCGATGATGACGAGGATCGAGGTGATGAGCGTGTTCCACGTGAACACGGACATGCGCCACATCGTCATACCCGGGGCGCGCATGCCGATGATCGTCGTCACGAAGTTGACCGCACCGAGGATGGTGCCGAAACCACCGAGACCGAGGCCGAAGACCCAGAGGTTGCCGCCGAGACCGGGCGAGAAGGTCGCGTCCGAGAGCGGCGTGTACACCGTCCACCCGAAGGAGGCCGCACCCTGCGGGGTGAGGAAGCCCGAGACCGCGATGAGCGAGCCGAAGAGGTACAGCCAGTAGGCGAAGGCGTTCAGGCGCGGGAAGGCGACGTCAGGAGCGCCGATCTGGAGCGGCATCAGCACGTTCGCGAAGCCGGCGAAGAGCGGCGTCGCGAACATGAGCAGCATGATCGTGCCGTGCATCGTGAAGAGCTGGTTGTACTGCTCTCCCGAGGCGATGAGGTCCATGCCGGGACCGGCGAGCTGGCCGCGGATGATGAGCGCCATCACGCCGCCGATGAGGAAGAAGATGAACGACGTGATCAGGTACAGGTAGCCGATCACCTTGTGGTCAGTGGTGGTGATCCACTTGACGATGGTGCTGCCCTTGCGCTCGACCTTGCGACCAGGCGCGACCCCGGTAGCCGGATTGATAACGGTTGCGCTCATCGCGTCAGCCTTCCTGGATCTCGTACTCAGGCAGCAGGTTCTGGTTGCGGTTCATGTCGTTGCCGAGCTGGCCGACGTTGCCCGCGTCGCGAAGCTGCTGGATGTAGCTCTCGTACTCCGCCACCGAGACGACCCGCACCTTGAAGAGCATCTGCGAGTGGTACTCGCCGCAGAGCTCGGCGCACTTGCCGAGGAACTCGCCCTCCTGCTGCGGCACGAAGTACATGTAGTTGGTCTTGCCCGGGATCATGTCCTTCTTGTAGAGGAAGTCGATGACCCAGAAGGAGTGGACGACATCGCGCGAGTCGAGCTGGATCTCGACCGTCTTGCCGACCGGCAGGACGAGCGTCGGGACATTCTGGCCGTCGATCTGACCGTCCGGCTTGATCTGCGCCTGGATGCCCGCGGTGTAGACGTCCTCCTCGACGTAGTTGAAGTCGAAGGACCACTGCTTGCCGATCGCCTGGATCTTCACGTCGGGATCCGCGATGGGCTCCTCGATCGCGGCCTGGTCGCGCGCGGTGAAGGCGAAGAAGCCGATGACGAGGATGAACGGGATGACCGTGTAGAGGACCTCGATGGGGAGGTTGTAGCGCATCTGGACCGGGACGCCCGTCTGGCCGCGACGGCGGCGGTACGCGATGGCGGCCCAGAGGATGAGGCCCCAGGTGACCAGGCCCACGACCAGCAGGACGACCCACGAGGTGGTCCAGAGGCCCATGATCCGGCTCGTGTGGTTGGTCACATCGGGATTACCAGGGAGGAATCCCTGCAGTTCGGACTGGGTGCACCCGACAAGCGCGATCGCAACCGCGATGCCCATCGGTGCAGCAGTCCACCTCATCAGTCGGCGATTGAAACGCACGTCAACCCTCTCAGCGGTACTGGCTTGCTCAGCGATCTTATCGGCTCAGTGGAACGAGTCGCCGCAGGCGCACGAGCCGGCCGCGTTCGGGTTGTCGATCGTGAAGCCCTGCTTCTGGATCGAGTCCTCGAAGTCCACAACGGCGCCATCGAGATACGGCACCGACATCTTGTCGACGATGACCTCGACGCCAGGACGGAACTCGACGATGGCATCGCCATCGAGCACCCGCTCGTCGAAGTAGAGCTGGTAGATGAGGCCCGAGCAGCCACCAGGCTGCACCGCGAGACGCAGACGGAGGTCGTCTCGACCTTCCTGCTCGAGGAGTCGCGCAACCTTCTCCACCGCCGGCTCAGTGAGCCGCACACCGTGCCCAGGAGCCTCGGTGAGAGGCTCGGCAATCATCGCGTCGGTCATGCGTTCGAGTCTACTCCCGGCCAGCGAGTGCCGTGAGGAACAGCGCCTGCGCCAGGATCGCATTCCGGAACACCCCGAGGTGCAGGGACTCGTTCGGACTGTGCGCCCGCGTGTCCGGGTCCTCGACGCCCGTGATGAGGATCTGGGCCTCCGGGAAGACCTCCACCAGCTCGGCGATGAACGGGATCGATCCGCCGATCCCCGTCTCCAGCGCCTGCCTGCCCCACGCCGCGGTCATGGCGTCCTTCGCGAGCGCGAAGAGCGGCGCGCTCGTATCGACGAGGAACGGCGAGCCGAGCCCGACCCGGGAGAACTCGAGCTTCGCGCCGAACGGCGCGTGCGCCTCGAGGTGCGCCCTGATCGCCTCGAACGCCTCCTCGGGCACCTGACCGGGCGCGATCCGCATGCTGATCTTGACCGAGACGCTGGGGATCAGCGTGTTCGAGGCATTCTGAATGCTCGGGGCATCGATGCCGGTCACCGTGATCGCCGGCTGGTTCCACAGTCGGCTGAGGACCGGGCCCCTCCCGATCGGCGACACGCCGTCGAGCAGCGCCGCCTCGGCGCGGAGCTGCGATTCCGAATACTCGGGCGTGTCGGCGTCGCGGCTCACGAGCCCCGGAACCGCGACCGCGCCATCCTCATCCCACAGCGTCGCCAGCAGCTTCAGCGTCGCGAGCATCGCATCCGGCGCCGCTCCCCCGAACATGCCGGAATGGGAGGCGTGGTCGAGGGTCGAGACCTTCAGGTCGAAGACGACGTTGCCTCGCAGGCCGACCGTGATCGCGGGGGTCGAGGTGTCCCAGTTGTCCGAATCCGCCACGACGATCGCATCGGCACGGAGCACGTCCGCGTGGTCGACGATGAAGTTCCCGAAGGACAGCGAGCCCGCCTCCTCCTCGCCCTCGATGAAGACGCTGAGGCCCAGGTCGAAGTCGTCGCCGAGCACCTCCTTGAGCGCGCGGATCGACGCGAGGTGCGAGACGACGCCGGCCTTGTCATCAGCCGTGCCGCGACCGTACAGGCGCTCGCCATCCTCCGTCGACACCAGCGTGGGCTCATAGGGGGGCGTGTTCCAGTCCTCGTCCTTCCCGGGCGGCTGGACATCGTGATGCGCATACAGGAGCACGGTCGGCGCGCCGTTTCGCGCGGCACGCGTCGCAAGCACCGCCGGCTGCCCGTACTCATCGCTGTCCTGGAGCTTCGCACGCTCGATCCGCACCTCGTCGAACACCCCGAGCTCGCGGAACAGCTCCGCGATCGCCTCCGCAGAAGCCTCGACATGCGCGAAATCGAACCCCGGCCACGCGACCGACGGGATGCGCACAAGGCGAGACAGGTCGGCGATGGCCTGCGGGAAACCCGCCTTGACGGCCTCTTCGAGCGCGACGCGGACAGACTCAGGGGGAAGGCTCCGGGACATGCAGCGATTCTAGGTTCGCCCGTGAGCCCACCGCTCAGGAGTCGCTCCGACGTGCGCATCACCGCTTCGCGATGCGGATGCCCTTCGACGTCTTGGCGCTCGTCCAGTAGCCGGGCTTCTTGCCCTTGACCTTCACCGAGATGAGCTTGCCCCGATCAGCAGCCTGGACCCGGTAGGTCTTCGAGGTCGCGGCCTTGATCGCCTTCCCGTCCCGCAGCCACTGATAGTTCAGCGTCGTCCCCTTCGTCCAGGAGCCAGGCACGGCGGTCAGCAGCTCCCCCACCTTCGGCGAGCCCGAGATCGTCGGCTTCGGCGACACCAGCACCCCGCCGGCGACCTTCTTCGACGGCCACGACATGACCGTCTTGGTCACGTACCCCGCGAGCGACCCGGTGATCTGCACCGTGAGCGTCGAGCCGAGATCGGCCGCCTGGAGCGTGTACGCCTGCTTCGTCGCACCCGGAATCACCCGGCCGTCGCGATACCACTGGTACGAGAACCGGATACCGCTCGGCGCCCACATCGACGTGTCCGCCCGGATCGTGTCCCCGACCCGCGTCTCGGGGCCGATCACCTTCGTCCGCGGCGCCGTCAGCTGGCCGATCGCCACCGTGCGGCGATCCGATTCGCGCTCGGCCTGCAGATAGCCGGGGAGCGTGCCCCTCACCAGCACCGAGACCTGTCGGCCCACATCCGCGGCGGCAGGCACGTACTGCGCGCCCGTCGCGCCCGCGATCGGCCTGCCGTCCCGAAGCCACTGGTACGACAGCTGCACCCCGCTCGGAGCCCAGCCGGAGACCGCGGCGGTCAGCGGCCGCCCCACCTGCGCCGTACCCGAGATCGTCGGATTCGTCGTGGTCAGGCGCGCTTTCGCGACCGTCACCGGCACGGAGCGGCTCGACGCGGGTCCCGCAGCCGCCGTCTCCCAGGATTGACGCACCGAGACCTGAGCACCCGCGTCCTGCGCCTGCAGCGTGTACGTGCGCCCCGTCGCGCCGGGGATCGGCGTCTCGCCCCGGAACCACTGGAACTCCAGCGGCAGCTCATCGTCGTCGAACTCCGGAGAGCCTGGAGACGCCATCAGCGTGCGCCCAACGACCGCGTCGCCGGAGACGACCGGCCTGATCGCCTCCACATGGAGCAGCTTCGGCACGACGATGACCTCTGCCGTGTTGCCGTACCAGTCCTGCGCATTCAGGACACGGATCTCCATGTCCTCGGTCGGCCAGAAATAGGGGATGGTCACGAACCCGATGTAGGCCCCCCGAGCCGCCCCAGACCGCGGGCACGTCCAGCACGCGTCCCGAGACCTGGCCAGCGAGCTCGACCTCGAAGTCCAGCGCGGGGACGACCAGCGAGACATCCTGCAACCTGAGTTCGATGGTGCCCTCATCGCCCGCCGGATACGAATCCTCGACCTCCCACGAGCTCAGCGTCGGCGGGTCCCAGTCCCCCACCTTCACCGTCGCCGCCGACGACGTACCCGCATTCCCGAAGCCGTCGACCGAATCGACCTCGAACACGACCTCCTCGGGGCCGGAAGCCGACGCCATCGGCGCGGTCACCGTGTAGCGAACCGTGAAAACGCCGCCCTCGAACTCCTCGGAAACCCGAGTGAACGCCGCATGGCTCGTCACGCCGCCGATCGTGTACCGGACGTCCGTGATCTCGGGTCGCGCGGCATCCACGACCTGGAGCTGGGCGACCACGTCGACAGGGTCGGAGCCGAATGGCACGCGCTCCGGTGACACGTCGTCGACCTCGACCGCGGGCGCGTCCAGGTCGACCTGGAAGCTCCCCTCGATCAGGAGGTACGAATGATCGGTCGGCGTCGGGCCATCAAGCGAGATGGCGTCGAGGGCGAGCTCGTCGTCGACATTCCCGGCATGGTCGACGAGCTGGCCGGTGAGACGCACGCGCGCGATGCCATCCGCGACGCCCTTGTACAGCCACACCGAGCCCTGCCAGTGCACCGTAGACGGATCATCGGGCACCGGCACCGCGACGAGCGGGAACTCGCTGACCTGGCCATAGGTCGGGTACTCGATCCGAAACGTCAGGTGCGAACTGCCCACATCGATCCCGCTGCCGAGATCCTCGACCTTCACATCGAGACTCGCGGACTGCGGAAACGAGCTGAACCTGTTCACGCCGCCCGGGCCGTCGAGTCCGATCAGGTCCTTCCTGATCCACCCGTTCCCACCGAGACCGGAGACCCTGACGATCCTGGGGGGGCTCGACGTCGTCATCGGCGCGAGCCGGCAGCGGAACGGCGACGGAAAGACCGAGCAGGGCGAGAGCCACGGCGAGCCAGAGCGCGACGACCCTTCCTGGCGCGCGAAACCGAATGGCGTTCACTCCCGGCAACGTAGACAGCGCTCAGCCGATGAAGAAGCGGGCGATGCGGAATCCGGACAAATCCGGACAGCCAGCTCGACCGGGTGCAGGACGCACGGGACGTCGACGCGCCTCACGCCTCCGCGCGGTCGCGGGGTCGCCGCGCAAGCGGCGACGCGACCAGATACGACGGCAGCCGAGCTCCGCCGAGACCGAGACTCGGGAGCAGCGGCGCGACCGAGCGAGTCACCAGCAGGCCGAAGTATCCGGCGAGCAGCTTGTCGACGAGCGCCGCGACGAGATTCACGGCCAGGAGCGCGGTCCAGAGCTCTCCGCCCAGCGCCACCAGCCATGCGCCGAGCGCATCGGCCGCGTCGCCCGTGTCCACGCCCATCACGACGACCGTGATCAGGACCGACACGATCGCACACGCCGCCGCGACGATGACATTCAGCGCGAGGAATCTGAGCGGCGTGCGCCCGAGGCCCATCCCCCTCACGCCATACCCCCAAAGGACGGCCCCGAGGACATTCACGATCGCGAACGGCACCTCGCCGAAGCCGCCCGAGAGCAGATCGGTCAGGTTCGAGCACAGGCCCACCGCCGCACCGAGCCACGGTCCGAGCGCGAGCGCGGCAGCCGCCGTCCCGGTCATGTCGAGCCAGATCGGCAGGTCGAAACGGTCGGTGACGGCCCGTCCGAGCGTGTTGATCGCAACGCAGGCGATCAGGATCGCAAGCACGACCACCAGCCGCCCCCGCCGTGAGACGGCATCGCCATCGCCATCGGTCTCCACTCGGGAGCGCGGTGTCGTGGCCTGCACCGCGATGCTGCGCGCTCGCCATTCACGCGCCTCCGCCTCGGTCACGCCGAGCGCGAGGACGACCTCCTCCACGAGATCCGGATTGAACCGAGTGCGTCCCGGCCGGAACACGTCATAGACGCTCGATCGCGCGACGTGCGCCGCCGCGGAGGTCATGCCCAGGATCGCCTCCCGTCGACGAGCGATGCGCGTGGCGATCTCGCTGTACGAGACACCGCCGGCCCGAGCGCGCAGCTCCTGCAGCGACACCGCGAACTCGTCGCGCGCCGCAGACCCATCTGCCTCACGGCGACGTCCTGCCGACATGCCCACCTGCCCCAAGGTGTGCGCGACGTCACGATCCGCCGATGCTCGACGAGACCGCATCCCCGCGTCGCGCTCAAACACTTGCCGGTAATCTTAGGAGGCCATGAGCGAAGAGCAGAGCGATCAGCAGACCAAGGGCAAGGGCCGCCCCACTCCGACCCGCAAGGAGCGCGAAGCCGCCCGCGTGCGCCCCATCGTCGTCGCTGATCGGAAGGAGGCCAGGCGCCAGGCTCGTGAGAAGGAGCGCATCGAGCGCGCCCGCATCAACGCCGGCTACGCCGCCGGCGATGAGCGCTACCTGCCCGCTCGCGACAAGGGACCGCAGAAGCGCTACGTCCGCGACTACGTCGATGCGCGTCTCAGCGCTGGCGAGTTCCTCATCCCGGTGATGTTCCTCGTCATCATCCTCATGTACGTGCCGCTCGAGATCACCCAGACGTGGTCGACGATCGCGCTCCTCGGCTACTTCGCCCTCACCGTCATCGACTGCATCATCCTCGGCAACACGGTGAAGCGCCGCCTCGAATCCAAGTACGGCGATCGCACCGAGAAGGTCCGCTGGTACGCCGCGACCCGCGCACTGCAGCTCCGCGCCATGCGCATGCCCAAGCCGCAGGTCAAGCGATTCAAGTACCCCGAGCTGTAGACGGTCTCAGCGCGGCTCGCGCCGCCGTCACCGTGCTGCACCGGCACGGACGCCAGCGCCGCTGCCGTTGCGTCAGTTCGCGCACTGCATGACGATGTCGACGAGTTCTTGGAGATCCTCCTCGCTCGCAGTGCCCTGAGCGACCGCACGATCGAGCGCCTCGAACTCCTCCAGCGTGTACCGTTGCTCGATGAGCTCGTAACACGCACGGCACAGCGCCTCGTCCGCTCCCGGCCCCGCCGCGCACGACGCGATGAAGTTCGCGCGAACATCCTCCGGGAACCTCGAGGCACCCCCGCCCGCCCCAGGAGCGCAGGCCGTGAGGACGACGGCGAGCGCCGCGGCGCTGAACACGGCGGCAGAGCGAGCGAAGCGCGTCCGAGACATCCCGCGATCTTCGTCCCCCGAGTGGCCCAGCACAAGCGAAGGCGGCGAGCTCGCTCAAGGGGCTGCCTCGTCCGCGGGCAACGTCGGCGTCGATCGCGAGCGCCACAGCACGACCCCTCCGCCCTCGGCGGAGACGAGCACGAGACCGTCGGTGTCCGTACGGGCGATCATCGTCCCCAGCTCGCGCAGCATCGTGAGCGCCTGGGCGGTCGGGTGCCCGTAGCCATTGTCAGCACCGACGCCGACGAGTCCGATCCGGGGACGCAGCACCCGATACAGTCGAGGATCCTGGTCGGCCGAGCCGTGATGGCTGACCTTCACGATTGCGGTGGGCGACAGCGCACCCGCGCGGATGAGCGAGGCCTGCGCCGAGGCTCCCAGATCGCCGAGCAGCACCGCATCGAGGCATTCGGCGCCCCCACACCCTGCCGCAGTCGCGAGCCCGGCCCGCGCCGCCGCACCGGCGAACCGGATGACCACGCTCGCATCGTTGCCCGGCTCCGCCCGCGTGCGAGCCGGCGGCCACAGCACGACCCAGGCGTGCGCGCCGAGGATCCCGGAGGCGCCGCGCGCCACCTCATCCACCTCCGCCCCGCCCTGCCGCAGCTGCCAGAGCAGTCGCTCACCCTGCTCGTCCGCGGGCCCGTGGATGACCCGGTCGACCCGACCCGCCAGCACGTCAGCGCCACCGACGTGGTCCTTGTCGAAATGCGTGAGGACGAGCAGGTCGATGCGGCTGATCCCGAGTTCGCTGAGACAGGCGTCGATCCGCTCCGGCTCCGGCCCGGTGTCGACCAGCGCGACGCGCCCACCAGAGCGGACCAGCACCGCATCCCCCTGCCCCACATCGCACATCGCGTACTGCCAGGCCGACGGCCTGTCGAGCCCACCAGCCACCTGCACGCTGATGGTGACGGCGAACTGCCCCACCGCAAGCAGCGCCGCCATGGACACCGCCACCCGTCGCAGCCGCCCACGTGACAGCAGCGCAGTCGACACCGCCGCCGACACCGCGATGACCAGGGCGAGGCCGAGCCCGCCCTCCGGCAGCGGAAGCGCCGCGGCGGGGAGCTCCGCGGTCGTCCGCGCGACCGACGCGATCCACGCCGACGGGACCCAGCCGAGCCAGGCGAGCGCCGTGGCCACCGGCGGCAGCACCGGCGCCACGAGGCACGCGATCAGCCCGAGCATCGTCGCGAGGGGTGCTGCCGGCCCCGCGAGGAGATTCGCCAGCACCCCGTACGTCGGGATCGTCGGGTCGAGGATCACGAGGACCGCCTGACACGCGAGCTGCGCCGCAGCCGGAATCGCGATCGCCATCGCCATCGGTCGCGGCATCACCCGCGCGAGCACCCGACCGAGCGGTGCCGCGAGCACGAGCAGCCCCGCGGTCGCCAGCACCGACAGGATGAATCCGAACTCTCGGCCGGCCCACGGGTCGACCGTCACGATCCCGATCACCGCAAGGCTGAGCAGCGGCACTCCGCTGGCCGGTCGCGACATCGCGAGCCCGACGAGCCCGATCGTCGCCATCACCGCGGCCCGCACGACACTCGGCTGCGGCGTGACCAGCACCACGAAGGCTAGCAGCGCGATGAACGCGAGCCCGATGCGGACCCGCAGCGGGATCCGCAGGATGACCCCGCCGAGCAGCACTCCCGCGATGACCAGCGCGCAGTTCGCCCCCGACACCGCGGTCAGATGCGTGAGCGAGGACATCCGCATCGCCTCGACGAGGTCAGGCGACGCGAGCGAGTCATCGCCGATCGCAAGCCCGGTCAGCAGCATGCCGCCATCACCGGGGAGGTCGGCCGCGAGCTCGCGGAACTGCGCCCGGAGCGCATCGCCCCACGACACCCAAGGCGGAGGCTCTGCGAGCGACTCCACCGCGGACCCATCTGCGTACACGAGTGCCGCAAGCGTCTCGCCAGGAGGCAGCACGGCGACGCCTCCGACCACCCGCACACGCTCGCCGACATCCACCGCACTCGACAGCCCCGGATCGAGCACGAGCACCGGGCTCTCCGCCTCGATCGCCGCTGCACCCGCCTCGCCCGCGCGCCCCGACGACGCCGACAGCGGCGCGAACCGGGTCGCCACACCGCGCAGTCGCTGCGCACCCGCCTCTGCACGCTCCGTGACCGTGACATCGATCGCGACCCTGCCGTGCACCCCGGCGAGCTCGGCGGGAGCCCGTGACGGAGCGTGGATGAGGATCCCGAATGCCGGCATCGCGATCCCGATGCAGACGAGCGCGACCGCACCGAGCACGACGACCCGCCTGCGGGCTGCCGCAGGCCGCGCCCCGCGACGCCGCATCCCGACCGCCGACCACCCGACGATCCCGACCGCGAGCATGAGCCCACCCGCCGCGACCGGACCTGCGGCCTCCGGCACACCCGTGAGCACGATCGCCGTGACCCACCCCGACACCGCGGCCGGCCCCAGCCGAAGATCCGCGGTCGAGAGCCGTCCGAGTCGGACCCGTTCGCGGACCGGACCGCGCGACCGATCGTCAGAGCTGGCCGCGGTCACAGCGTCACGAGCGGCTTCAGCGCCTCGAAGGTCTTGTCCCCGATGCCGCTGACATCCCGCAGCTCCTCGATCGAGCGAAAGCCTCCGCGCTCCTCCCGCAGCGCGATGATGCGCGCAGCCATCGCGGGACCGACGCGAGGAAGCGTCTCGAGGGTCGCCTGATCCGCCGAGTTCAGCCGCACGAGGCCATCCGTCGTCGTCCCGGCGCTCGCGGCACCCGCCGCGGCCTCCTCGGGCGTGGGAATCCGGATCTGCTCGGCATCGACGATGACCCGCGCCAGATTCACTCCCCCGCGGTCCGCTCCATCGGCGAAGCCTCCCGCGGCAGCCACCGCATCGATGACCCTCGACCCCTCCGGCAAAGTGTAGAGGCCCGGCTCGCGCACCGCTCCGAGCACATGCACGACGACGGTGAGGGCCGCGATGTCCACCTCGCCCGTGCTGGGCGCCGGTGTCGAGTCGACGACGCTCGACGCCCCCCGAGGGGCGAGCATCCCAGCCACGACAGCGATGCCGAGCGCGGCGATGATCAGCACCACGACCGCACCGAGGGCGACCTTCAGCCGAGGGCGCGGCGGGACCGCGAGGTCCGAAGCTGCATCGACAGAGAGACGGGGCACCGCGCCACGCTAGGTGGACGGTGCCCCGTGAGGCTCAGGCGATCCGCGACCGCTGTGGAGAACTCAGCCGCGCGTCGCGATGTTGACCAGCTGCGGCGCTCGCACGATGACCTTCGCGATCTCACGGCCGCCGACCGCGCGCTGCACGTTCTCCGAGGCCTTCGCGAGCTCCTCGAGCTCGCTGCCGTCGATGCGCGCCGACACCTGCAGGCGATCGCGCACCTTGCCGTCGACCTGGACGACGCACGTGACGGTCTCCTCGACGAGCAGCGCAGGATCGGCCTTGCGCCAGCCGGCGAATGCCACGGACGGCTCGTAGCCGAGACGCTCCCACATCTCCTCCGCCGTGAACGGGGCGAAGAGCGACAGTGCGATCGTGATGACCTCCACGGCCTCGCGGACCGCGGGGTCCGCGCCGCCGACCGCGTCAATCGTCTTGCGCGTCGCATTCGTCAGCTCCATGATGCGCGCGACGAGCACATTGAACTTGAACGACTCCGCGAGCTGCGTGCCCTCCGCGAGGAAGCGGTGCGTGGCGCGACGCAGCGTCTGGTCGCCATCCTTCCACGCGACGTCCGGCGCACTCGTGACCTCGGTCGCGAGACGGAACGCGCGCCCGAGGAACTTGGCGGCCGAGGCGACCTGGACGTCCTCCCAGTTGATGTTCTCCTCGGGCGGGCCCGCGAAGGCGAGCGCGAGACGCAGAGCGTCCGCCCCGTGCTTGTCGAGCTCCTCCGCGAAGAGCGAGCCCTTGCCGGAGCGCTTCGACATCTTCTTGCCGTCGGAGAGGACCATGCCCTGGTTCAGCAGCGCGCTGAACGGCTCCGTGAACGACACGAGACCCATGTCGAACAGCACCTTGGTGATGAATCGCGCGTAGAGCAGGTGGAGGATCGCGTGCTCCACACCGCCGACGTACTGGTCGACGGGCGCCCATCGCTCAGCCGCGGCGACATCGAAGGCCTGCGTGTCGTCATTCGGCGACAGGAAGCGCAGGAAGTACCACGACGAGTCGACGAAGGTGTCCATCGTGTCGGAGTCGCGCAGCGCGGACGATCCGTCGCGCGGGTCCGGCACCTCGACCCAGTCCTTCGCCGCGGCGAGCGGCGACTTGCCGCGCGGCTTGAGATCCAGCCCCTCCGTGTCCGGAAGGGTGATCGGCAGCTGGTCCTCGGGGACCGGGATGAGCTCGCCGTCGGCACCGTGGATGATCGGGATCGGCGTGCCCCAGAATCGCTGGCGCGAGATGAGCCAGTCGCGGAGGCGGAAGTTCTTCGCCGCGCGCCCCTTGCCCTCCGCCTCGAGGATCTCGATGATGCGGCGGATCGCGTGCTGCTTGGACAGGCCGTCGAGTGGGCCCGAGTTGATGAGGCGACCGTCACCGCTCAGGGCCTTGCCCGTGATCGCCGGGTCGATCTCGGCGAGGTTGAGCGGCTCCATCGGCTCACCCGTCTCCGGATTCACCGGGATGACGGGGACGGCACCCGTGACGGGCGCGGTCGTGTCGACGACGATGCGCACCGGCAGGTCGTACTTGCGCGCGAAGTCGAGGTCGCGCTGGTCATGCGCCGGCACCGCCATGATCGCGCCGTGGCCGTAGTCCGCGAGGACGTAGTCGGCGGTCCAGATCGGGATGCGCTCGCCGCTGACCGGGTTGATCGCGTAGCGCTCGAGCGGGATGCCCGTCTTGGGGCGCTCCGCGTCCTGACGCTCGATCTCGGTGAGGCGCTGCGTGGCCGCCAGATAGTCGGCGAATGCCGCCTGCACCTCCGGCGTCGACCCTGCGGCGAGCTCCGCGGCGAGATCCGAGTCCGGCGCGACGACCATGAAGGTCACGCCGTACAGGGTGTCGGGGCGCGTCGTGAAGACCGTGATCGGCTCGTCGCGACCCTCGATTTGGAAGTCGACATCAGCGCCGGTCGAGCGGCCGATCCAGTTGCGCTGCATCTGCAGCACGCGCGCGGGCCACGTGCCCTCGAGCTGGTTGAGGTCGTCGAGCAGACGATCCGCGTAGTCCGTGATCTTGAAGTACCACTGGGTGAGCTTCTTCTTCTCGACGAGCGCACCGGTGCGCTCCGAGGTGCCGTCGGGCAGGACCTGCTCGTTGGCGAGGACGGTCTGGTCGACCGGGTCCCAGTTGACGTACGACTCCTTGCGGTACGCGAGACCGCGCTCGTACAGCTTCAGGAACAGCCACTGGTTCCAGCGGTAGTACTCCGGGTCCGAGGTGTGGATGACGCGCGTCCAGTCGAAGCTGATGCCGTAGCGGCGCATCGAGGCCTTCTGCTGGGCGATGTTGTCGTAGGTCCACGTGACCGGGTTCGCGCCGCGCTGGATCGCCGCGTTCTCCGCGGGAAGGCCGAAGGAGTCCCAGCCGATCGGATGCAGGACGTTGAAGCCGCGCTGTCGCCAGTAGCGGGCGACGATGTCGCCGAAGGCGAAGGCTTCCGCGTGACCCATGTGCAGGTCACCCGACGGGTAGGGGAACATGTCGAGGACGTACTTGCGGGGTCGCGGGTCGTCGTCGCGCGTGGTGAACGTGCCGTTCGACTCCCAGTATGCGAGCCACTTGTCCTGGATGGCACGGACGTCGTAGCCGCCCTCGTCGATCTCGTCGCGGTCAGTCACGGCGATCCAGTCTACGGGGCGAGACTGGGCTCCCCCGCCGGAGCCGACACGGCAAGGGATCGAAGCAGCGCCGCCGCCTTGATCCGGGTCTCCTCGAGCTCCTGCTCAGGGTCGGACAGCGCCGTGATCCCGCCGCCGGTGCCGATCGTCGCCCCATCGCCGTCGATCACGATCGAGCGGATCGTCATCGCGAGATCCACGGCGCCGTCGAAGCCGAGATAGCCGAATGCCCCGCTGTACACCCCGCGGGAGCGCTGCTCGAGGTCGCGCAGGATCGTCACCGAGGAGTGCTTCGGCGCCCCCGTCATCGACCCGGCCGGGAAGCAGGACCGGATCGCATCGACGCAGTCCTTCCCGGGGGCGAGACGGCCGGTGACGGTCGACACGAGCTGATGCACGGGCGGGTACGTCTCGACGTCGAGGAGCTTGACGACCTCGACCGTGCCGATCTCGCAGACGCGATGCAGGTCGTTGCGCATGAGGTCGACGATCATGACGTTCTCCGCGCGCTCCTTCGCGTCGGTGCGGAGCTCCTCGGCGAGCGCGACGTCCTCCTCGGCGGTGCGACCGCGCGGCCGCGTGCCCTTGATCGGCTTCGTCGTCACGCGGCCCTCGCGCGTGACCTCGAGGAACTGCTCCGGGGATGCGGACAACAGCGCGAGATCGCCGGTCTTGAGAAACGCGCCATGGTGCGAGGGGCTCGTGCGGCGCAGCCGCCGATAGACATCCCACGGGTCGAACCGCCCTGCCACCGTCGCCTCGGTCGTGAGGCACAGGACGTACGCATCGCCATCGGCGATCGAATGCTTGCAGGAGCGGATCATCGCCAGGTACTCGGCATCCGGGTACCGCCACCGCACATCGAGCTCGCGCGGCTCGAGCTCGGGCAGCTCCCCCACCTGGGAGTCGAGCTCCGCGAGCGTCGCCAGGGTCGCGTCGCGCCATGCCGCGAGCTCGCCGTCCCACGCCCGACCGCGAGCGATGAGCTGCGCGCGACCGGTGCTGTGGTCGATCGACAGGGCGCGGTCGATCATCATGAAGGCCGCGTCCGGATACCGTCTCGCGTAGCGGGCATCGATGCCGAGCGTCTCGGCGTACAGCTCGTAGCCGAACCACCCGACGAGCCCGAGCGTGAAGCCCGCAGGGGTGTCGCTCGTGTCGACATCCCAGCGACCGCGCTCCGCCTGCAGCCACGAGAACACGTCGTATCCGGCCTCGCGGATCTCCTCCGCGGTGATCGACCAGGCCGCCTGCCCCAGGTAGCTGACCCCGCCCGCGACCCCGCCGGTGTCGAGCCAGAACGCATCCCGCGCACCCGAGAACAGCGCGGCGAATGCGGCATCCCCTGCCACAGCACCCGGCACCTCCCAGGTGAGCACGCGATCCCGCATGCAGCCATTCTCCCGTCCTCGCGGCCATGCCCCGCACCACCGGACACAATGGTCGAGATGAATCCCTTCGAGGCCTTCGGGCACTGGCTCGGCTCGATCATCGCCTGGGTGCTCTCGGTGCTCGAGGTGGTCGGCCCGATATGGGCGACCGTCGCCGCGACCGTCGCGATCTTCCTGGAGACGACGATCTTCCTCGGACTTATCGTGCCCGGGGACACGATCGTCGTCGCCGCAGCCACCACGATCCGCACGCCGACCGAGTTCATCGTGCTGACGGTCGCCGTCATCGCGGGGACGCTCGGGGGCCAGTCGGTCGGGTTCCTCCTCGGGCGCCTCGTCGGCCCGGCGCTCCGCCGCTCGTGGCTCGGACGCAGACTGGGCGACCGGAACTGGGATCGCGCCACGCGGTACGCGGCCAAGCGAGGCGGCATCGCGGTCTTCATCTCGCGGTTCCTCCCGGTGCTGCACGCGCTCATGCCGGTGACGGTCGGGATGAGCCCCATGCGCTTCCGCCGATTCATCGCGTGGGCGGCGCCCGCCGCGATCATCTGGGCGTTCGCCTACGTGAGCGTCGGCGTCGTCGCCGCGGAGAGCTTCCGGGCCATGGTCGATCAGCTCCACTACGCGGGCTACATCTTCGCCGGGGCGATCGTCGTCTTCGGCCTCGTCGTCCTCCTCGTCAAGCGCATCATCGCCCGCCGCGCGGAGCGGGACATGGAGGAGGAACCGCCGTCGCCGGAGGACGTCTCGGCTGATCAGGGGACGCCTGGCACACTGGAACCCGATGACAACACGAGATGACGCATCTCGGCACGCCGAGGGTGTCAAGGAGCGGACGATCCACATCGCCGCCCGCATAGAAGACCGGATGCACCGCTGGCGCGAGCGACGGGGTCGCGCACGCGGACTCGTGCCGACTGTCGTCGCCTACCGCGGATACGGCTCCGTCGACTGGGTGCGCATCCTCGCGCGCGTCGTGCTCATGAAGCCGACCGCGTCCGACGCGGCCGAGCGCGCCGAGCGCGTCCGCGGCTGGCGCAGCTTCTTCTCGATCCCCGCCGCGGCGGACCGCGAGGCGATCGTGACGATCGGCGGCGAGACGCACACGGTGCCGATCGACCGCGGTGGCGTCGTCGACGCGCGCGTGCCGGTGCGGCTCTCCCCCGGCTGGCACACGGCGACGATCCGCTCGACCGGCTCCGATGCGGCGGCGGCGGAGATCTTCGTGGTGGACCCGGCGGAGCGGTTCGGGGTCATCTCGGACGTCGACGACACGATCATGGTCACGGCGCTCCCCCGCCCCCTGCTCGCGGCATGGAACACCTTCGTGCTCGATGAGCACGCCAGGCGCCCCGTGACGGGCATGGCGGTGCTCTTCGACCGGATCCGCCGCCAGCACCCGGGCGCACCCGTCATCTACCTGTCGACCGGCGCATGGAACGTCGCCCCGACGCTGCGCCGATTCCTCGGCCGCAACCTCTACCCCGCCGGCCCCATCCTCCTGACGGACTGGGGCCCGACGCACGACCGGCTCTTCCGCAGCGGTCGCGAGCACAAGCGCCAGGAGCTGCGCCGCCTCGCGACCGAGTTCCCCGAGGTGCGCTGGCTGCTCTTCGGCGACGATGGCCAGCACGACGAGGAGATCTACGGGGAGTTCGCGCGCGAGTTCCCCAGGAATGTCGCGGCGGTCGCGATCCGGCAGCTCACCCCGGGCGAGGCGATCCTCGCCGGCGGTCGAGCGAAGGCCGCCGAGCGCGAGCGAGAGTCGCCGGCGAGGTGGTTCTACGGGCCCGACGGCTCGGCGCTGTTCGAGCAACTCTCGCGGGCAGGCGTCATCTCCACGAGGTGAGGCGGGTCCTCGACGAGCGCTGTCGCCTCACGGAGCGCTGACCGCGCGCGTCACTCCCCCGCAGTCGTCACGAACTTCGTGAAGAGCTCCGCGAATCGCGCGACATCCTCCGGGCTCCACGTCGCGACACCGCGCTGGTAGAGCCGCCGCTGCATCGCCCGGACCTCCGCGAAGCGACGCCTGGCCTCGTCCGTGCACCGCACGACGAACACGCGCGCATCCGCCTCGGAGCGCTCGAGCTCGACGAGCCCGAACTCCTTGAGCGCGCGCAACTGCCGGCTCACGACCGACTTGTCCATCTGGGTCGCGTGGATGATCTCGCTCACCGTCATGGGCTCGGCGCGGTCATCACCCCGCAGCACCTGCCGCAGCACATGCCACCCGGCGGGGCGCAGCTCCGGGTGCATCGCCGCCGCGAAGTCCCGGATGTTCGCCTTCCACAGCAGGCCGAGACGGCTGAAGGCCGCCTCGAGCGCATCGATGTCGCGCTCGACGTCCCGACTGCTGTCCCCCGCCATGTCTCAGTCCTCGCCCCTCGCACGCTCTCGCGGCTCCGCGCCGCCCTCGACGGCCTCCGGCTCGCCCGGCTCCCCGTCCGCCACCTCGGTGGACTCGATCGTAACGGGCTCGAGGTCGGAGAACTGGGCACCCAGCTCCTCCTCGATCTGCTGGACCGCGGTCTTGCGCGACAGCGGCGTGTTGGGCAGGAGCACGACGCACAGGAGCGAGACGAGCGCGATCGGGGCGATGAGGACGAACAGCCACGCGATCGATTCACCGTACGCGCCCTCGATGACGAGACGGACCGGCTCGCACAGCGTCGCCATCGCGGGCACCTGACCGGCCTGGATCGTCTCGAGGCCGGGGGCGCACGCCGGATCCTGCAACGTCGGGATGAGCTCGGTGAGGCCGTCGACGATGCGGTCCTTCACGGCGATCGCGAGCATCGACCCGAGGACCGTCACGCCGATGGTGCCGCCGAGGCTGCGGAAGAAGTTCACCGCGCCGGTGCCGCCGCCCATCTGGCGCGGCGGCAGCGAGTTCTGCGCGACGAGCAGGAGGTTCTGCATGAGACCGCCGGTGCCGACGCCCAGCAGGAACATGTAGAGCCACACGAGGGCGATCGGCGTGTCGTAATGGAGAGTGCCCATGAGGCCGAGGCCGATGATGAGCGCGATCGCCGCGCCGATGACGAACGGCTTCCACCGACCGGTCTTGGAGATGAGGAATCCCACGCCCATGGAGGTCAGGAGCGACCCGATGACCATCGGGATCGTCGCGAGACCGGACTCGGTCGGGGTCATGCCGCGCGCGAGCTGCAGGTACTGGCTGAGGAACACGGCCGCACCGAACATCGTGATGCCGACGGAGATCGACGCGATCGTGGCGAGCGCGAAGGTCCGCTGCGCGAAGAGGCGCAGCGGGATCATCGGCTGGCTCGCGAAGAAGATCTCCCAGATCGCCGCGATGACGATGAACGCGCCCACGACGACGCCGAGGATGATGCTCGTGGTCGAGTCCCACGCGAACTGCGAGCCCGCGAGGCTGAGCCAGACGAGTAGCGTCCCGATGCTGGCCGCGATGAGCGCCGCGCCCATGTAGTCGACCTTGGGCTTGACCGGGTTCGGCAGGCGCTTGATGTGGAGGGTCGTCGCGATGAGGATGACGGCCACGACCGCGATGGGCACCGGGAGGAAGAAGTTCCAGCGCCAGCCGACCGCGTCGGTGATGACCCCGCCGAGGAGCGGGCCGCCGATCTGCGCGACCGCCATGACGGCGCCCATGATGCCCATGTACTTGCCGCGCTCGCGGGGGCTGACGATGTCCGCGATGACGACCTGTGCGACGGCCATCATGCCGCCGACGCCGATGCCCTGGAGGAATCGGAACGTGATGAGCCACGCCGGGTTCGTCGCGAAGCCGGCGACGACGGTCGTGATGACGAAGAGGATGAGCGCGAGCTGGATGAGCAGCTTCTTGGACACGAGGTCGGCGAGCTTGCCCCAGATCGGCGTCGAGATCGTCATCGACAGCAGGTTGGCCGTGACGATCCACGTGTAGTCGGACTGCGATCCTCCGATGTCGGCGACGATGACCGGCAGCGCGGTCGACACGATCGTGCCGGACAGCAGGAGCACGAACATGCCGGCCATGAGTCCCGACATCGCTGTGAGGACGTGCCTCGTCGTCATGATCGAGGCGGTCGGCGGACGCATTTCAGTTGACACTCGTCAACGATAGAGCAGTCGTTGACGAGTGTCAACTGTTTGGTCAGCGCGTCCTGGTAAGTGCGTCCTGGTCAGTGCGTGCGCGTCGGCGAGAGCGTGCGCGACAGCGCGATGACCCCGATCACGAGCGAGGCGACGCCGAGTCCGACGGCGCTCATCCCCACCCAGAACGAGATCGCGTCATCGCGAGCGAGCTGCGACTCGCCGATCGACAGCACGGGGGCAGGCCGCGCGAGATCCGCGTGGTGCGCACCCGGCACCTCCACCTCGACCCACTCCTGCGTCCACCCATCCGAATACGTCTGGAGCGTCGGCAACGCGACCTCCGAGCGATCCGGGACCGGCCCCATCGTCGCGACGAAGAGGTCGAACTCCCCGGGTGCGATCCCCTCACCCGTCGTCGACCACACGATCGAGCTCACATAGCGCTCCACCTGCGCGTCCCCGATCGCGATCGGCGTCTCGAGATCCGACCAGACGATCTCCGAGACCCAGCCCGGCTTCGACTGCGTTCGGACCGTCGTGAACGGCGTGTCGCTCGGAAGCTCCACCTCGATCCGGACGGTCGAGGCCGAATCGGACTCGTTCGGCACGCGGAAGGTCACCGTCGCCGAGGTGCCGACCTCGGCATCGCCCTCCACATGCACATGGCCGGGGGCGGGAAGCGCCGCGGCGCCCGTCAGCGCGACCATCGCACCGGCGGCCGCGAGCATGCTCGCCGCGGCCGTCGCGCGGGAGCGGAATCGTGTCATCTTCGAGGTCCTGGGCATGGAAGCCCCTCCTGATCCTTCTATTCGGTGCGCGCGTCGTGCGCGCGATGCCTGCTGCGGTCGTGATCAGGCGAGGACCGGCGGCCCGCGGCGGAGCACCTGGGACGGGAGGATTCGGAGGATCGGAGCCGCCGGCACCGCGCCGATCGCGACGCGCTCGCCGCGAGCCGGCATCCTCGAGCCGAGACGCGCGACGCGAAGCGCACGCCGCAGCAAGCGGGCGAGCACGGCGATGCCCCGGCACGATCGCGACCACGTGAGCACCACCGCGAGCGTGAGCGCCCCGGCGACGACATGCGCCCACCACATGGCGTGACCGCCGACCGCGCTCGACACGGCGAGCGCATGCCCGTGGCCGCCCTCGCCGCCGAGCAGCTGCGCTGCTCCCGTCGACGCGGAGAACACCCAGTGCAGGGCGAGCTGGCTCGCCGCGATCGCCACCGGGATGAGCCAGCGCACCACGCCGAGCACGGCGATCATCGCCGAGAGCCACACGGCCATCGCGAAGCTCACGACGATCGCGAGCGTCGGCGGGAGTGCGCCTCCCGCGAGGACATGCACGAGGAGCGCGAGGAACGCGGTGAGCGCGCCGATGCCGACGCCCTTCAGGCCCCGTGCCAGTCGCTCCCTCCCCATGCGTCCAGTCTTTCACGCTGACCGGAACCGAGAATGCCGGGCGCGAGCCATTCCTGACATATGATCTGCGCTCGTGAGCGTACGCATCGAGCGAATCGACCTGCCCGGCATCGGTGTCAGGAACGACATCCTGACCAGCGCCGGGCGGCGCGTCGCCGTCATCACGCACCGCACCGGCGAGCGCGACATCGCCCTCTACGACGAGGACGACCCGGACACCTGCCTCGAGACCATCTCGCTCACCGACGACGAGGCGACGACGATCGGCGAGATCCTCGGCGCATCGGTCACGCTGAGCCGTCTCACCGGGCTCGGCGACCAGTCGCTCGGCCTCTTCACCGAGGAGATCACGCTGCCCGCGACGAACGGATTCGTCGGTCGCCCCATGGGCGACACGAAGGCCCGGACGCTCACCGGGACCTCCATCGTCGCGATCGCGCGCGGCGCCGAGATCATCCCCTCGCCCGGCCCCCAGACGGTCCTCGAGGCCGGCGACACCATCATCGCCGTCGGCACCCGCAAGGGCCTCGACCAGCTCGCCGAGATCATCGACCGCGGGCCCCGCTGAGCATGCACGAGACCACCCTCCTCCTGATCGAGGTCGGTGCTCTGCTGCTCGTCCTCAGCCTCCTCGGCAGGCTTGCGAACCGCATCGGCATCTCTGCGATCCCGCTCTACCTCCTCGCCGGACTGGCCGTCGGCAACGGCGGCTTCTTCCCCCTCGACGAGAGCATCGAGTTCTTCCAGATCGGCTCCGAGATCGGCGTCATCCTCCTGTTGCTCATGCTGGGCCTGGAGTACTCCCCGACCGAGCTCGTCTCCGGGCTCAAGCGCGGCTGGCTCGGCGGGATCTGGGATGCGGTGCTGAACGCGCTGCCGGGCGCGGCCTTCGCACTCATCATGGGCTGGGGCCCGATCGTCGCAGTCGCCTTCGCCGGCATCACCTGGGTGAGCTCATCCGGCGTCACGGCCAAGATCCTGCGCGACCTCAAACGCCTCGGCAACCGCGAGACCCCGACGATCCTCTCCATCCTCGTGATGGAGGACCTCGCGATGGCCTTCTACCTGCCGGTGCTGTCCGCCGTCGTCATCGGCGAGGCGCTCGCGCAGGCCGCGATCGGCGTCGCGATCGCCGTCGGATCGGTCCTCGTGATCCTCTTCGTCGCGCTCAAGTTCGGCAAGGTCATCTCGCGGATCTTCTCCGTCAACAACCTCGAGTCGCTCACGATCGGCGTCCTCGGCCTCACGATGCTCGTCGGCGGATTCGCCGCGCAGCTCCACATCTCGACGGCCGTCGGCGCATTCCTCGTCGGCATCGCCCTCGCGGGCCGCGTCGCGGAGGAGGCGCACCACACGCTGACCCCCGTCCGCGACCTCTTCGCGACGATCTTCTTCGTCTACTTCGGCATCTCCACCGACCCCTCCGACCTCGTGCCGGTCCTCATCCCGGCGACGCTCCTGGCGATCCTCACGCTGGGGACGAAGGTCCTCACCGGCTACCTCGCGGCGCGCACCGCGGGCGTCGGCGTGCCGGGTCGCTGGCGGACCGGCTTCGCGCTCACCCCGCGCGGCGAGTTCTCGATCGTCATCGCCGGCCTCGCCGCCACCGCGCTCATCGAGACGAACGTCGACGCCGCCGATGCGCTCGTGTCCACGACGACCGCGTACGTGCTCGTCACGGTCATCGCCGGCCCGCTCCTCGCGCGCATCCCCGACGCCCAGTGGTTCAAGAAGGCCGTGAAGAACGCGGAGGCGAAGCGCCGCAGGTCGGCCCCCGCCGCCTGAGGGAACGGCGAGCGTCAGAGACCGGCCATCGAACGCCCGGCGGCGCGCCCGGAGAACAGGCAGCCGCCGAGGAACGTGCCCTCCAGCGCGTTGTAGCCGTGCAGCCCGCCGCCGCCGAACCCGGCGGCCTCCCCCGCCGCCCAGAGTCCCGGCAGCACCGAGCCGTCGGCGCGGCGCACCCGGGATTCGAGGTCCGTCTGGAGACCCCCGAGCGACTTGCGGGTGAGGATGTTGAGCCGCACCCCGATGAGCGGACCATGCTCGCGGTCGAGGATCCGGTGCGGCTTGGCGACGCGGAGCATCCGATCGCCTCGGTAGCGCCTGGCGTTGTGGATGCCCTGGATCTGGGCGTCCTTCGAGAACGCGTTCGCGAGCTCCTCGTCGCGCGCCTCGATCTCGCGACGGAGCGCCGCTGCGCTGAGGTGATCGCCGCCCCCGAGCGCATTCATGCCGCGGACGAGCTCGTCGAGATCATCGGCGATGACGAAGTCGGGCCCGCGATCCATGAAGGCCTGCACCGGCGCGGGTGCACCGCGGCCGAGGCGCGACCTCAGCACCTTCAGGAGGGAGCCGCTCGTGATGTCCGGGTTCTGCTCGGAGCCGGAGAGGGCGAACTCCTTCTCGATGATGCTGCGCGACAGCACGAACCAGGAGTGATCGAATCCGGCGATGTCCGGATCGGTGCGGAGGTGCCGCAGCGTCGCGAGCGTGTCGTAGCCGGGCAGGAGCGGCGCGGGGAGGCGCCGACCGATCGCGTCGAACCACATCGAGGAGGGACCGGGCAGGATGCGGATGCCGTGGCCAGGCCAGATGGGCGAGTGATTCCGGATGCCCTCGGTGTAGTGCCACATGCGGTCGCGGTTGACCGTGCGGGCACCGGCGCGCTCCGCGACCGCGATGCCGCTGCCGTCGACGTAGGCGGGCACGCCCGTGACCATCGACCGCGGCGGGGTGCCGAGGCGCTCCGGCCACCAGGCGCGCACGAGGTCGTGCGATCCGCCGATGCCGCCCGTGGCGATGAGGACGGCTGGTGCGCGGAGGGCGAACTCGCCGGTGACGGTGTCGGAGGACCTCACGCCGCGCGGCGAGTCGTCGGCCTCAAGGATCGCGCCCGCCACGCCGACGACGGTTCCGCCCTCGACGATGAGCTCGTCAACGCGGTGGCGGTGCAGGACGCGGATGCGACCGGCGGCGGCCGCGTCGCGCACGCGGTCGGCGAACGGCTCCGACACGCCGGTGCCGGTGCCCCACGCGATGTGGAATCGCGGCACCGAGTTGCCGTGACCGCGCGCCGTCGAGCCGCCTCGCTCCGCCCAGCCGACGACCGGGGTGAAGCGCACGCCCTTGCCCGTGAGCCATTCGCGCTTGGGCCCCACGGCCCATTCGACGTAGGCGCGCCCCCATCTCTGGGCCCATGCATCCTCAGTATTTCCTTCGCCGAGTCGGTCCCAGCCTGCGGAGCCCTGCCAGTCCTGCCATGCGAGCTCGAACGAATCCTTGACCCCCATCCGGCGCTGCTGGGGCGAGTCGACGAGGAAGATCCCGCCGAACGACCAGTAGGCCTGACCCCCGAGGTTGGCGGCGCTCTCGCGGTCCACGAGGATCACTCGCTTTCCGGCATCTACGAGTTCGCACGTCGCCACGAGCCCTGCGAGCCCTCCCCCGACGACGATCGCATCTGCATCCATGTCGACCTCCTTGTGACGTGGTGCGCGTGTCCCCCGAGCCTACTGACGGGCGCGCTCGCGGCCGTGCTGACCGGGCTGTCGGGCAACCTCTGGATTCGCTCAAGTTTCATGAGGATTCTTCATGTCCCCCGCAATGGGGGCGATTCGCAAGTTGAAGAAGGTTCTCTTTTGCCCCTAGCTTGATCTGCGGGCCACGGCGAACCCGAGCCGCGCCCTCAACCCGCAAGTCGGAAGCGGTGCTTTCGTGCGCCCAGATTCCGGCAGAAAGAAGTTGCTACCACCATGAACAAGAACGTCAAGGCAGCGGTCGCCGTCGGCGCCGCAGCCATCCTGCTCCTCGGCGGCGGCGGCACGTTCGCCCTGTGGAACGACCAGGCCACGGTGAGCGCCGGCACGATCGAGTCCGGCAAGCTCACGATCACCGCCGCGTCGGAGGAAGGCGAGTGGTTCGCCGACGAGGCGCTCCAGGACGCCATCGCCGCCTTCGGCAACAACGACACCGCAGGCTACGCGATCGTCCCCGGCGACACGATCTACTGGAAGGCCCCGAACGTCACGGTCACCGCCGAAGGTGACAACCTCAACTTCGCCTTCGTCGCCGACATCGCCGCGGCCGTCGCGTCGGCCTACCCGAACCTCGAGGTGACGGTGAAGGACATCGAAGCGGTCGGCGGGCTCAACGACGACTTCGTCGAGGTCGCCACGGTCAACGGCGCCAACCAGGGCACCTTCAACCCGAACAACCTCCCCGTGGGCACTGCCATCTACGGCCTCGACACCGACCTCGCCGCTTCGCAGGAGTACAGCGTCGTCCTCGAGGTCAAGTTCAAGGAGTCGACGAGCGGCACCACCGACCAGAACATCGACTTCGACCTCTCGACCGCGGTCGAGCTCAAGGTCCAGCAGGTCATCGTCCCGTAACCACCCCACGGGACACGGTGCTGGGCTCGGCGGTAGCCCGAGCCCAGCACCGGACCTGACCGCGACATCGCGGTCGCCACCGCAGCTGCCACCCCACCCATCGCGATCCGACACACCGATCGCACATCGCTCTGGAACCCGAACCGGAGGCTCTCATGGCTGGTCGTCATGCACGCCCATCGCGCGCAGCCGCGCGCGCGGGCCTGTATGCGCGACAGCCGCAGCCCGTCTCGCCTTCGGTCCTCGCGCTCCGGCGCAGGCGCCTGCGCCGCGCAGCCGGCAACTCCGCCGGCGGGGCCGCGGCCCTCTCCGGCGTCGTCATCGTCGGGGTCCTCGGCGGCTCCGGCACCCTCGCCCTGTGGCACGACGAGGTCACGCTCGGACCGGGTGAGATCACGATCAGCGAGCCGTCGCTCGTCGTCGACACGACGCCGGCGCTCCCGTCCGACGGCGACCCCGCGTCGCACAGCGTGACGGCCTCCAACCTGCTCCCCGGCGAGCGCGCCGTGCAGGCGATCTCCATCGCCAACGACGGCACCGTGGCCCTCGACGTCACCGCGCACCTGGCGGTGTCGCCGAGCACGGCATTCGAGGTGTCGATCCTCCCGGTCGCGGACATCGCGAGCTGCACCCCTGCTGCGATGGCATCCGCACCGCAGGTCAGCGCCGACGAGGAGCACCCGACCCCCCTCGTGGATGAGCTCGACGCCGAGGACGTGGCGTACGCGTGCGTCGGCATCACCGCGACCGACGACCTGCTGCCGCTCGACGGCGATGCTGGTCCCGCAGACGAGTATGAGTCGTCCGGGTTCACCGTCGTCATCGGCGGCACGATCGCCGCACCATGAAGCGCTCGCTCATCGCAGGGATCACGGCAGGTGCGGTGATCCTCGGCGTCATCGGCGGCGGCGCGGCCGCATGGGCGGCATTCAACGCCCAGGACGAGTTCACCGGCACCGCCTCGGCCGCATCGGTCGGGATCGCGCAGGACGGCAGCGACGCCGAGGCGCGGCTCGCCGTCCAGTACAACGAGAGCACGGACCTCTACTCGGCGGCCGGGGCGGTCGTCGTCACGAACACCGGCACCCGCGAGGCGAGCTACAGCATCGACATCGAGGTCGTCGACGCGAGCGTCGCGGGCATCAAGGACGCCATCCATGTCGGGGTCCGCGCCGTGCCGGCCATCGAGGACTGCACCCCGACCGCCCAGCCGGCGCAGTCGCTCAGCAGCGGATCGCTCACCTTCGCGAGCCCGTCGATCCCCGGCGGAGACCCCACGCTCGCCGCAGGCTCGGACGTGATCCTGTGCGTCGAGTCCTGGATCGACGAGATCGCGATCGCAAACCTCGGCTCGACCTCGCTGCACCTGGGGATCGTCACGCGCCTCATCTACTCGGAGGCCTCCGATGCGTGGACGGTGTGGGCGGCTGAGCCCATCGAGGTGCAGCAGACGGTCGTCACCAAGGACCTGTGGCTGCTCTTCGCCTACCCTGTCGGCCGCTACTGGATCGACCACGCGTGGGTCGACGAGGGCGGCGAGCTCCACTCCTACGGGCGGGTGTGCAAGGACGGCGCCTACGACCGGCCCTCACGCCACAACAACACGACCAACTGCGGCGACGAGTGGGAGAGCCAGTGGCGTCTCATCCCCGTGCCCGGCACCAACAGCTCCGAGTGGTGGATCCTCAACGCGATCAACAGCTACGACCAGCCGACGGCCCGCGCCTGGACGTTCTTCGACATGGACTCGCCGATCGTCAACATGCCGTACAGCGAGACCGGCAACCTCGACCCCGGTCTCGGGGTCGACCCCGAGCACCAGAAATGGCGGCTCGAGGGCCGCGGCGACGGCACCTACCGCATCGTCGCGGCGCACGCCACCGACGGCAGCGGTCACGCGGTGTGCCTCACGATCGGCGGCCAGGGCAACCACGGCAACTCGCAGCTCATCGTCCCCGCGACGTGCGACGACGGCTCGACGATGCAGGGATTCACGATCCAGCTGAACGGCTACCCGCTGCCGCAGACCCGCCTCGACGGCGACGGCGACATGATCTACCCCGACGGCTACCCGCTGCAGTGCGAGGGAACCCAGCCGTCGAACCGCAAGTTCTCGTGGCTGGAGAGCGACCAGTACGAGGGCGAGGTGCACTACCGTCTCCGCTTCGACGGCACGGTCGCCACCGAGCACGGCAACGGCTACGCGACCTCGATCAACGCCGGCCAGGACCTCCCGTGGATCCAGGACTGGTGGGCTGCGAATGTCGCCGGGAACCCCGTCGCCGTCCAGGTCGAGGCGCAGGTGCTGCAGTCCATCACCGAGTTCGGGCAGTGGATCCCGGTCACCGAGCCGCGCCCGATCTGGATCCTCCACCTGAAGGACACGAACGGCGATTTCAAGAACTTCATCTACTGCGAGCAGCCGGCGATCGTGCCTGCGAGCGACGTCCTCATGTGCACGGGCACGTACACCAACCAGAAGTTCGAGTTCAGCACGCTCACGGCTGCGCCGCTCAAGGACTACGACGAGTTCCGGCTCGTCTTCAACGGCGTCCCACTGGGCCAGACCTGGACGCAGAGCCCCGCGCAGTTCGGCAGCAACGCCAGCTGGCTCAACGACTGGTGGTCGGCGAATGCGGGTGGAGCGTTCCAGACGGAGCTCTCGGTGACGGTCGAGCAGCGCCTCGGGAAGGCCCCTGGCGAATGGGTGCCGATCACGCAGCCCATCACCGCGTGGCTCCAGCACTACGGCAATGCCGACAACCGCGTGTACTGCGCCGATCCCCCGCTGCCGGTGCCCGCTGGCGCATCCCTGACCTTCGGCGGCGCATCGCAGAGCGGCGGCGTGTACACCGCCACCTACAGCTGGCAGATCACCGCCACCCCGAACGGCGCCTACAACGGCCTGGCGAAGTACCGGATGAGCATCGACGGCGTGCCGATGCACAACTGGACCAATGGGCTGATCACGAACGCCTACTCGATCCAGCTGGGCTGGCCGCCGAGCGAGCACCAGTCCACGCTCGAGAGCATCCTCGCCGGGGCGGACAGCCGGGTCGTCACCGTCCTCGTCGAGCAGAGCATCAACGACGGGCCGTGGATGCCGTATGCGAGCCGCGACGTCGAGGTGTTCAAGGCCGCGAACGCTCAGTCGTGGGAGGTCCTGTACCGGGTGCGGTGGACGAACTGATGCGTGGATTCGCCGGGAAGCTCGTGAGCGCGGCGGCCGCCCTCGTCGTGGGGGCCGCCGCGCTCGCTGCGGCGATCGCGGGAGCGACGCCTGCGCACGCCGCCGCCGATGATCCGGGGGCGCTCGAGTTCAGCCTCGACGGGGTCACCTGGTCCCAGACGCTCACGAAGCCGATCTACGCACCCGACGCCAAGATCGTCCCCGGCAGCGAGACGACCGGCACCTTCTACGTCCGCAACAACTTGCCTGAGCCGGCATGGCTCAGAGTCGGGCTGAGCCGGCTCATCGTGCCCTCGTTCGAGTTCGCGATCGCGATGAACATGACGACGGTCTCGACCACGCCGGGTGGCGCCGCCGGCTCGACGCAGAACCTCGGGGCAGGTCCCGTGTGCCTCGACTTCCTCGAGGCCGCGCAGCCCCTCGGTCCGATGGGGATCGCGCGCATCGACGCGACGCTGTGGTTCCGGACGACCGTGACCGGGACGCAGGCGCAGACGGCGGGCGCGGCGGTCAGCTACATCGTGGAGCTCGCGTCAGCCGAGGCGGAGCGTCCGACCGGTTTCATGTGCGACCCGGCGGGTCGATTCGCGATCGGAGACCCGAACGCCCCCGATCCGGACCAGGGGCGGGGTGGGCTCACGGGCGTCGTGGGCCGCCCCGGGACGAGCGACACCGGCCCCAGCCGCAGTGGCGGTGGCGGCGGCGCGTCGGCGAATCGGGGCGGCGGCGCCGGCGCCCCCGCCGAAGGCTGGTATGCGACGCTCACCGGCGGCGAGGTCATCAGTACGTCGGTCAACGAATTCGGCGAGTACTGGAATACCGTGCGGAGAGACGAGGAGTACGCCATCCTGGTACTCCTGGGGGCTGCCATCGCGGGAGCCCTGGTGAGGCTCACCGCCGAACGACGATGGGGACCGGATCAGACCGCCGAGGGGGACGCATGAGTCAGCGACGAGCTGCCAGAGCCGCGCTGCAGGCGCAGCAGAAGAAGGAGCGCGGCTTCTGGAGCTACCTCCTCGCCGGCATCAGCGGCGGTCTCCTCCTCATCGTGATCGGCATCGCGGCCGCGGTCATCGTCGTGCCGATGCTCACCGGCTCGGTGGCCATGACCGTCCTCACGCCCTCGATGGTGCCGATCTACCCGCCCGGCACCCTCGTCGTCGTGCAGCCGGTCGAGCCGGAGGAGGTGCGCATCGGCGACGACATCACCTACCAGGTGGCGTCGGGGCGCGAGGAGTACATCACCCACCGCGTGATCGCGATCAGCCGCACCACGACCGGCGACCTGTCCTTCACGACGCAGGGCGTCAACAACGGCAGCCCCGACGACCCCATCCAGGCCGCGCAGGTCAAGGGGCGGGTCTGGTACTCGCTGCCCTGGATCGGCTGGGTCAACAACGCGGTCGGCGGCGGCGGCAAGACCTGGCTCGTCATCGGCCTGGCCGTCGTGCTCTTCGCCTATGCCGGCTGGCAGTTCATCGGCGGGCTGTTCGACCGCCGCAGCAGGCGGCCGGCGGTCGCCCCGAGCAGCGAGGCGTCCGAGCCGCCAGCGCCGACCCCGACCGCCTAGCACGACGCGCGACGCCACCTGCGAATCCGTCCCGCATCGCCCCCCGCGAGGGCTCAGCCCGGTACGGTGGGAGACGGCGCACACCGCGTCGCGGCGACCGGAAGGGATGAGCAATGGGCAAGTTCAACGATCTCCTCAACGAGCAGATCGGGCACGAGTTCGCGGCCTCGCAGCAGTACATCGCGATCGCGGTGTGGTTCGACGACCACGACCTGCCCCAGCTCGCGAAGCACTTCTACCGCCAGTCGGTCGAGGAGCGGAACCACGCCATGATGCTCGTGCAGTACCGGCTCGACCGCGACCTCGGCGTCACGATCCCCGGGATCCCCGCCGTGCAGAACGACTTCGCCGATCACCGCGAGCCGCTGCGGCTCGCGCTCGAACAGGAGAAGCGCGTCTCCGAGCAGATCCAGGCGCTCTTCATGGCGGCCCGCGAGGAAGGCGACGGCCTCGGCGAGCAGGCGATGCTCTGGTTCCTCAAGGAGCAGGTCGAGGAGGTCGCCTCCATGCAGACGCTGCTCAACGTCGCCGAGCGCACCGACAACCTCTTCGACATCGAGAACTTCGTCGCCCGCGACGTGGCGACGCAGACGACCGTCGAGCCGGACGCACCGCCGGTCGCCGGCGGTGCGCTCTGAGCCGCCGGCCAGCGGCATTCAGAGCCTGACGAGCCTGCCGTCACTGCCGCTCAGCGGCGCGCCACGACACCGCCCACCCACCGGGCGAGCCGCGCGTATGCCTCCTCGCGGGCCGCATGCCGCGACAGGAATACATCATGGATCGCCCCGTCGATGCGCTCGATCGTCACCGAGCTGCCCAGGCTCAGGGCTGCCTTCGCGATGTCATCGACGAGGAGCACCGTGTCGGCACTCGTGAGCGCCTCCGACCAGCGCGCCGGCAGGGCTGAGCGGGCCGACAGGAGCACGCACACGGGCGCCTCGATGCCGAGCCCTGCGCGCACCAGCGCGTGTCCCGCGAGCACGGCGTTCAGCCAGCCGGTGTGGATCGGCATGGTGATCTCCGGCCGCCACTCCTCGATGATCTCGTACGGATCCGTCTCGTCGTAGACCTCGCGCTGCGCCCTCGCGTAGTACCCGAAGTCCGGTGCGCGCACGACATCGGTGGGCCGGACCCTGGCGTGGACCCCGATGACCGGCGCGAGCGCCGCGCGGCCGACCGAGCTCAGCTGGAACTCGAGCCACGGGCTGTTCAGGATGATCGCGCACGCCTCCCCTGGGTGCCGCGACGCCCACAGCGACAGCGTGAGCCCGCCGGTGGAGTGCCCGAAGAGCACGAGCCGCCGACCGTGACCGGTCGAGCGCATGACCGAGAGCGCAGCGGCGATGTCCTCGTCGTAGGTCGCCAGATCCGTGACGTACCCGCCGCGCTGGCCCGGCCTGAGGCTCCGCCCGTACTTCCGCAGGTCGAGCGCGAAGAACCTCGCCCCCTGACCGGCGAACCAGCGCGCGAGCCGCCGCTGGAAGAAGTAGTCCGACCAGCCGTGCACGTACAGCACGTCCACATCCCTGAGCGGTCGGCGATCCGGCCACAGCCATGCGGGCGGCCGACGCCTCGGCAGGTGCCGCACGAGCGTCGCGACGACCGGCCCCTCCTCGTCGACGCCGAGGTCGAGCGTCAGCTGCTCGAAGCCGTCCCCGAGGACATCAGGCTGCCACGCCGACTCGGTCCCCATCCTTCGAGGGTACCGAGCCGTCACCGGCGTGGTGGCGGCGCTCGAGCGCGGCGCCCTCGACGTCGACATTCGGCAGGATGCGGTCGAGCCAGCGCGGGATCCACCACGCTCCCCTGCCGGCGAGCCGCATGAGCGCCGGCATGAGCAGCATGCGGACGACGAATGCGTCGAGCAGGATGCCGACGGCCAGCCCGAAGCCGAGCGGGGTGACGATCGTGGACTCCGAGAAGATGAACCCGCCGAAGATCGCCGCCATGATGAGCGCGGCCGCTGTGACGACGGCCCGCGCCGAGCGCATGCCCGCCTGCACCGCGGCGCGCGCGGTCGCCCCGTGGACGTAGGCCTCGCGCATCCCGGTCGCGAGGAACAGCTGGTAGTCCATCGCCAGCCCGAAGAGGATGCCGACGAGGATGATCGGCAGGAAGTTGAGGATCGGCCCGGTGTGGGTGATGCCGAAGAGCTCTGCGCCCCAGCCCCACTGGAACACCGCGACGAGTGCGCCGTAGGTCGCGAAGAGGGACAGGATGAACCCGCCGGTCGCGATCACGGGGACGAGGATCGACCGGAAGACGAGGATCATGATGAGCAGCGACACGCCGACGACGACCGACAGATAGATCGGCAGGACTGCCGTGAGGCGGTCGGAGATGTCGATGTTGATCGCCGCCTGCCCGGCGACGCCGAGCGCGCCGTCGTCCGTGCTGAGCGCCCGGAGGTCGTGCACGACCTGCGCCGTGAGCTCGCTGTTGGGGTCGCCATCGGGCAGCACCTGGAAGACGGCGAGCGTCCCGCTGTCCGACACCGCGACCGGGGCGACCGCCGCGACACCGTCGACGGAGGCGATCCGCTGCGCGATGTCGAGCCGGGCGCTCAGCAGTCCGGCCGCATCGAGTCCCGCCTGGATCGGGGCTGTGACGACGAGCGGACTCGTCGCGCCCGCCCCGAATCGCTCCTCCGTGAGCTGATACGCCTGCTGGCTGAGCGAGCCCTGCGGCTCCGACTCGCCACCGGGCAGTCCGACCCGCATCGACAGCGCGGGGACGGCGAGCGCCGCGAGCATGCCGATCGCGATGACCGCGGTCACCGCTGGCCGCCACAGCGAGCCGCTGCGGCGATCACGGCGCGGCGCCTGCGGGGCCGCGGCGGATTCGGGAGAGATCGCCGCGCCGCGCTCGCGCTCCACCTGGGCGACGGCGGCCTCGGCACGGGCTCTGCGGGACAGGATCCGCTCTCCCGCGAGTCCGAGGAGCGCGGGGGTGAGGGTGACGGCGATGAGGACGGCGGCGAGGATCGACCCGGCGGCGACCGTGCCCATGACCCCGAGGAACGGGATGCCGGTGACGTTGAGGGCGAGGAGCGCGACGATGACCGTCGCACCCGCGAAGACGACGGCGTTGCCGGATGTGCCGTTGGCCAGGCCGATGGATTCGCGCAGGTCGGCACCCGCGAGCAGCTGCCGCCGGTGGCGGTTGATGATGAACAGCGAGTAGTCGATGCCGACCGCGAGGCCGAGCATGACCGCGAGCACCGGGGTGACGACCGCCATGTCGACGACGCCGCCGAATGCGAGCGCAGCCATGACGCCGATGCCGACACCCGTGATCGCGGTGGCGAGCGGGATGAGCGCGCCGCCGACGGTCCGCAGCATCAGGAAGAGGACGAACGCGGCGATGGCCAGGCCGATGATCTCGCCGTTGCCGATGATCTGCGGCACCTCCTGTGCGATCTCGGATGACACCGCGACCTCGACGCCCGGGATCGACGTGGCGTCGAAGTACTCGACGACGGCGGCCTTCGTCTGGTCGGAGAGCTCCAGTCGCGGGGTCGTGAATGTGACGGTCGCCAGCGCGGTCGAGCCGTCCTCGGAGACGTAGCGGATGCCATCGGCGAGCTCGAGGAGCTGTGCGCCCTGCAGGAGCTGCGGTGCGCTCGCCTGGAGCTGCTCCGCCTGCGCATCGAGCTCGGCGGCCTGTGCCTCGAGCTGGGCCGCCTGCGCCTCGAGCTGCGCGAGCTGCGCCGTGAGCTCAGGCGTGGGGCCCATCACCGCGATGGCCTGGTCGAGCTGCGCGCGGGCGTCGTCGATCTGGGCGTGCGCCTGCTCGAGCTGCGCACGACCCGATTCGAGCTGCTGTCGACCGCCGGCGAGCTGCTCCCGACCCGCGTCGAGCTGCGCGAGCTGCTCGGCGCGCTGCGCTTCGACAGCGAAGGGATCGACGACGCGCTCGACCTCGGGCAGGGTCGATGCGCCAGCGATCCGGTCGCTGATCGCGGAGCGCTGCTCGGGTGTCAGCGCGGTGCCGTCCGCGGAGTGGAAGACGATGGTGCCGGATGCGCCGGCGAACTCGGGGATCTCGTCCTGGAGCTCGGCGATGACCTCGCTCGAGGCGGTCCCGGGCACGTCGAACGAGCTCGTGAGACCTCGGAATCCGACGAGGAAGCCACCTGCCGCGACCGCGAGGATGCCGATCCACGACAGGATCACGAGCCAGGGTCGGCGAGCCGACCACGTGCCGAGGCGGTACAGGAGTTCAGCCATCAGTTTTCCTCTCAACGAAGCCCTTCCAGATTACGGAACGGAGCGTCTCGGATATTGGGCATAGGCTGGGAAGATGGTCCAAGGTCGCCGGGGAGCACCCCGCAGTGAGAGCGCACGAATCGCCGTCCTCGATGCGACGGCGAAGCTGTTCGCGGAGCGTGGCTGGGACCAGCTGACGATCGAAGGCATCGCCTTCGCAGCCGGCGTCGGCAAGCAGACGATCTATCGCTGGTGGCCCTCCAAGGCCTCGATCGTCGCCGAATGCCTCCTCGAGGGCCGGATCCTCCCCGGCTCCTTCATCCCGCAGGACACCGGCGACCTCCGCGCGGATGTGGACCGCTGGGTCGACGAGATCGTCGCCTACGCCGCCACCGAGCAGGGGGCTGCCATCTTCCGCTCCCTCATCGCCGCGGCCGCCGACCACGAGGACGTCGGCATCCGGCTCCGCGAGGCGCTCGGCACCGACGCCGGGCTCATCGCGCGCCTCGAAGCCGCCGTGCGAGCCGGGCAGATCCACGACGCGCACCGCGCCGTCCTGCTCGGCGAGGCGCTCATCGGCATGCTCGTCGTCCGGCTCATCACGCGCACCCCGATCGAGCGGGACGTCGTCCGACACTACGTGGACGCGATCGTCACGGCCTGACGCGGCTCAGCCGTCCCGGTGCCGAGGTGCCGACGGCGCCGCAGACCCATCCGACGCGCCGTCGCCATCCGCCCGCGGAATGAGGCGGAAGATGCGCAGCTCGCGCTTCGCCGCGCGCTCATACCCCCGATACCCGGGCCAGTTCGCCTCGAGAATCCCCCACGTCGCCTCGCGCTCCTCATCGGGCACCAGGTGCGCATCGACCTCGATGCGACGGCCATCCACCTCGACGACCGCCCGCGGATGCGCGATCAGGTTCGTCGACCACGCCGGGTGCTGCTCGCGAGCGAAGTTGCTGCCCGTCACGAGCATGTGATCCCCGTCCGGGCAGTACATGAGCGCGGCCGTGCGCGGCTGACCCGTCCTGGCGCCGATCGTGTGCAGCACGAGCGACGGGACGAGCACCCCGCTCACCGGCGTCCGACCTCGCGTCACCACGCGAGCCACCCGCTCGAACGGCGGCATCAGCCGCGGACCGACAGCGCGGAAGAGCCTCGTCCGGGAGACCCACGCGACTGGACGACGCAGCACTCGAGGCAGCACCAGAGCATTCTGCCCTAGTCGGCGGACGGCGCTCGCGCAAGCCCCTGGGATGCGACGGCGCCGACACCTAGCGTGGGCCGGACTGCGCGCTCGAGACGGCGCACGACAGCGAGGAGCACACCGATGGCGGAACACCTGGAGCACGCGGCGCAGCTCTTCGAGTACCAGCTCGGCTCAGCGCTCCGCATCGAGACCGACGCCAGAGCCCTCTGCACCGAGTTCGCCTCGCTCGCGCAGGACGCCGAGCTCACGGGGCTCTTCACCGAGCTGCGGCACGTCGCTGGCGAGCAGATCGACGGACTGGGGCAGGCATTCGGCGCCCTCGGCGTCAACCCCGTCGTCGGCACCGCCGCGACCCAGGGCATCGTCGACGAGGTCGAGTCGCTCATCGAGCTCACCTCCGGCCCCGTCATCGACGCCGTCATGCTCTCCGCCGCGCTCAGCACGATGCGGCTCGCCACCGCCGCCTACGACAGCCTCATCATCGCCGCGTCGAGCCTCGGGGCCACCGACGTCGAGGAGCTCATGCGAGCGAACCTGGCCCGCGCCCAGGCATCCGCCCAGCGCCTCGAGGACGCCGCACGGGGATTCGGCCCGTTCGTCGCGACCGTGTGACCGAATCCCCGAGACACCACCAGACCCCCACCACCGCACGACAGGAAGGAGCCGAGATGGGCATGCTCGACGACGCGAAGGAGACCGCACAGGCGGTCGGCAGGAAGGTCGGACGCGAGGTCGAAGACGGCGTCGACCGCCTCAAGGACTGGGCCGAGGAGAAGAAGGCCGACGCCAAGGTCGCCGAGGCGGAGGCCGAGCGCGACTCGGTGCACCGGCGCAACGACCTCAAGGAGGAGCTGCGCGACTGAGCGGGGCGATACGGATGCCCCGACTGCGACGCAGCCGCATCGCCGCGCCCGGCGTGCGACGAGTGCGCCGCGGTCGGGGCTTCGCCTACCTCGGCCACGACGGCTCCCCCATCGTCGACGGCGCCCTCCTCGAGCGATGCGCCGCCCTCGCCATCCCGCCGGCCTGGACCGATGTGTGGATCTGCCCCTACGACAACGGGCACATCCAGGCGACCGGCCTCGACGCCGCCGGGCGCCGCCAGTACCTGTACCACGAGGTATGGCGAGCCCAGAAGGACCGGGTCAAGTTCGACCGCATGCTCGAGCTCGCCGCCGCGATCGGCCCCGCCCGGCGCAGCGTCACCAGGGACCTCGCCGCAGACGCGATCACGCGCGAGCGCATCCACGCCGCCGCATTCCGAATGCTCGACGCCGGATCCCTCCGCATGGGCTCCGACTGCTACTCCGAGGAGCACGGCTCATACGGCCTGTCCACGCTCCTGTGCGCGCACGTCCGAGTCCTCGACGGGCGCGCGGTGCGGCTGCGGTTCCCCGCGAAGAGCGGGCAGCGCTGGGAGTCCGAGATCGTCGACCCGGCGCTCGCCCCCCTCATCGCCGAGCTCGCCTCGCGCGGGCGGCGCGCACGGCTGCTCGCCTGGCCCGACGCCAGCCGTGGGCGGCTCCGCTGGCGCCCGCTGCGGCCCGAGGACATCAACGCGGACATCCGCGCCCGGGCCGGGGGCGAGTTCTCGGCGAAGGACTTCCGCACCCTCCGCGGCACCTCCGCCGCAGCCGCATCGCTCACCCGCACCGGCCCTGCCAGCACGGTCCGCGGGCGGCGCGCGGCGATCGCGCTCGCCATGCGCGACGCCGCCGAGGTCCTCGGCAACACGCCCGCGATCGCCCGCGCGAGCTATGTCGACCCGCGGATCATCGACCGCTACGAGCGCGGCCAGGTGCTCGAGCTGCCGCGCGGTCGCACCGTCGAGCGCGCGCTCCTCGAGCTCATCGACGCGTGACCGGCGCGCACCGAGGCGGCGGACCGACCGGCAGGACCCGGCAGGACCCGGCAGGACCCGGTAGCGCCTGGCAGCACCCGGCACCCGGACATGCGGACGCCGCCCGCTGACCAGGCGGGCGGCGTCCGGTGCGGAATCAGTCTGAGTCGCGTCCCTGCGGCGGCGTCGGCGTGGGGATCACACCCTCATCGTCCTCGCCCTGCGCGAGCTCACCCTGCTCCTGACCGTCGGGGCGTTGATGGACCTCGGCGCCATCCGGAAGGTCCTGCCACGTCGACGCGTCCTCACGATCGTGCTCAGTCATCGTCCACCTCTCATCGCTTCGTGGTCGACGCCGTTCTCGACCGCGTCGTACGAGGAGTCTGACGGCCCGCGACGGCACACGCAGGGGGCTTGACGCGACACCCCCACGTGGGTAAGGCGGCCCGTCCGGGTCCTCGGTACTATGCCCGGGCGCAGGCAATGGCCGCCGTGCGGAAGGGCTCAAGGTGTCGTCACCCATCGCTGATTCACCGGCAGGACGTTTCACGGGCAGGACTGAAGGCAGCGTCGACGTCTGGCGCGGCATCCCCTTCGCGAAGGCGCCGGTGGGGCGACTGCGCTGGCGCGCCCCGCAGCCGCTCGAGCACCTCGGCGACTTCGACGCCCTCGAGTTCGGGCCCGCTGCCCCCCAGCTCGTCACCAAGGTCATCCCACTCGGCGACGATGTGCGCCTCTCCGAGGACTGCCTCAACCTCAACATCTGGACGCCACGCGGCGCCGCCGCGTCCGGCTCCCAGCCGAAGGGCGTCATGGTGTGGCTCCACGGCGGTGCCTACATGTTCGGCTCGACCACGCAGGCGATGTACGACGGCACCTCGCTCGCGACCAGCCAGGACCTCATCGTCGTCACCATCGGCTACCGCCTCGGCGCGCTCGGCTTCCTCGACCTGTCGGCGTTCTCCACGCCGAAGGCGCAGTTCGACAGCAACCTCGCGCTGCGCGACGTCCTCCTCGCCCTCCGCTGGGTCCAGGACAACATCGCGGCATTCGGCGGCGACCCCGACCGCGTGACCATCGTCGGCGAATCCGCCGGCGGCGGACTCGTCACGACGCTCATGGCGACGCCGAGCGCCGCCGGGCTCTTCTCCCGCGCGATCGCCCACTCCTCGCCGGTGTCGAGCGTGTACGGGCAGGGACGCGCCTACGCGGTCGACATGCAGTTCCTCCTGCGCGTCGGCGTCACACCGGACAGCATCGAGGAGCTGTACACGATCGGCGTCGACCGGATCGTCGCCGCCGGCATGGACCTGTACAACCTCGTCCCGGTCCGCTCCCCCGGACGCATCGCCTTCGCCCCCGTCATCGACGGCGACCTCGTGCCGGAGGCGCCCATCACCGCCGTGCGGGAGGGGCGGGGCCTCAAGGTCCCGCTCATCATCGGCACCAATCGGGACGAAGCCAACCTCTTCGCCCGGATGAGCTCGCCGCTCATGCCGATCCACGAAGGACCCATCCGGCAGATGTTCGCCGACATGCACGCGGAGGCCCCCGAGGTCCCGCTCCCGCCCGTCGAGCGCGTCCTCGCCGCCTACGCGGACGTGCCCAGGAAGCATCGGGGCCTCGCGGTCGCACGCGACATCGGATTCCGCATGCCGACCATCTGGTACGCCGAAGGCCACTCGCGCGCCGCGCCCACCTGGGTGTTCCGCTTCGACCACGCCACCCCGCTGCTCGAGGTGACCGGGCTCGGGGCGAGCCACGCGACCGAGCTCCCGTACCTCTGGGGCAACTTCGGCGAGGGGCGACCGCTCGCGTTCCGACTCGGCGGCAGGTCGACCGCCCAGCAGGTCTCGCGGCGCATGCAGGACCGCTGGGGCGCGTTCATGCGCGGCGAGGACCCGAGCCCTGACGGTCTCATCCCCTGGCCGAGGTACACGGAGGCCGATCGCTCCGTGCTGCTCATCCGCTCGAAGGACCAGGTCGTCGACGATCCCGACCGCCAGATGCGGGAAGGCTGGGGCGACACGCCGCTCGCGTTCCCCTGATCTGCATCCCCCGGGCGGGGTGGCGCCTTGTCATCGACCGGCGCGGTGCCCAGGCGCTAGCCTGACGCCATGACGCCGATGACTCGCACCCTCGCCGTGACCGCGGCCGCGCTCGTCGCGACCTTCACCCTCGCGGGATGCTTCTCCCCTGCGGCCGAGCTCGCCGGGCCGGTCGGCGGCGCCTGGACGTCGATGACGGAGCACAGCGCGGCCTACCTCCAGTTCCACGACGACAGCACCGTGAACGGCAGCGACGGGTGCAACCGGATCGGCTCGACGTGGACGGAGGACGGCGGGACCATCGTCTTCGGGCCCTTCTTCTCCACGCGCATGTCCTGCCTCGACACCGTCCCCGTGTGGGCGGCCGAGCCCGCGACGGCGACGATCTCAGGCGGCACGATGCTCCTCGTCGACGCCGACGGGGAGCGCGTCGACAACCTCAACCGCTGAGCCGCGCCGGTGACATCGCGAGCCTGCCGGCTCGGTAGGCTCGCCGCATGCCAGTTCGCACCGTCGGGGGGTTGACGAGCGCGGAGGTCGCGGAGCGCATCGCGCGCGGGCAGACCAACGCCTACGAGGCCGCATCCAGCCGCTCCGCGTGGAGCATCATCCGGGCCAACGTCTTCAACCGCTTCAACGCGATCATCGGCGCCTGCTTCATCCTGCTGCTCGCCATCGGCCGGTGGCAGGACACCTTCTTCGGCTTCGCCGCGATCGGCAACATCATCATCGGCACCGCCCAGGAGTACTCCGCCAAGCGCGCCCTCGACCGCCTCGCGCTCGTCCACGCGCCGCACGCGCGGGTCATGCGCGACGGGCGCGAGCAGGACATCGCCATCGGCGAGGTCGTGCTCGACGACGTCCTGGTGCTCCGCGCCGGCGACCAGGTCCCCGCGGACGCCGAGGTCATCGAGTCGACCGGCCTCCAGCTCGACGAATCGATGCTCACCGGCGAATCGGACCCGATCGACAGATCCCCCGGCGACGAGGTGCTCTCAGGCTCGATCGTCGTCGGCGGCGAAGGACTCGCACGTGCCGCGAAGGTCGGCGCGGACGCATTCGCCAACCGGTTCGCGGACGAGGCGAAGCGCTTCTCGCTCGTGCGCAGCGAGCTGCGCGCCTCCATCGACCGGGTTCTGAGGTGGATGTCGTGGATCATCCCGCCGGTCATGGTGCTGGTGCTCAACGCGCAGATGGTGGTCGCCGGCGGCTGGGAGACGGCATTCGCGACCGGGACCTGGCCGAGCGCCGTCGTCAGCACGGTCGCGGCGATCGTCGCGATGGTCCCGCTCGGCCTCGTGCTCATCACGAGCATCACCTTCGCGGTCGGCGCCGTGAAGCTGTCCCGCTCCTCCGTGCTCGTCAACGAGCTCGCGGCCGTCGAAGGCCTCGCACGCGTCGACATCATCTGCCTCGACAAGACCGGCACCCTCACCGAGGGCGAGATCGTCTTCGACGACACGCATCTGCTCGACGGCCCGCAGCCCGATGGCTGGGCGGCCGTCCTCGGCTGGTACGGCGCGGCACCGGATGCGAACGCGACCGCTCGCTGCCTCGCCGAGCACTACCCCGCCGCCGACATCGGCCCGGAGACGAGCCGCGTCGCCTTCACCTCGGCGCGGAAGTGGAGCGCGGTGAGCTTCGGCGCCGGGTCGCCGGCCGCGGGCACGTGGGTCCTCGGCGCACCCGAGATGGTCTTCCCGGCTCCACCACCCGGCAGCCCCGGCCAGGCCGCGGTCGCGAAGGCCGCCGAGCTCGCCGCGACCGGTCGACGCACGCTCGTCCTCGCCCACACCCCGGCCGGCTCCGACGGCAGCCTCGACGCGGACCGCATCCAGGCCGCTGGGCTCACGCCGGTCGCCCTGCTCACCTTCCGGGAGCAGATCCGCCCCGACGCCGCTCCAACGCTCGCCTACTTCGCCGCGCAGGGCGTCGACGTCCGCATCATCTCCGGCGACAACCCGCGGACCGTCGCGGCGATCGCCCGGGACCTCGGCCTCGACGCCGGCGAGGGCTTCGACGCCCGCGAGCTGCCGGAGTCCGAGGAGGAGCTGCGCGCGATCCTCGAGCGCGAGATCGTCTTCGGCCGGGTCACCCCGGAGCAGAAGAAGCGGATCGTGCTCGCCCTCAAGGACGCCGGGCGGACCGTCGCGATGACCGGCGACGGCGTCAACGACGCGCTCGCCATCAAGGAGGCCGACCTCGGCATCGCGATGAACTCCGGCTCCGCCGCGACCAAGGCGGTCGCCCGCATCGTCCTGCTCGACTCGTCCTTCGCCCACCTGCCCGCCGTCGTCGCCGAGGGCCGCCGCGTCATCGCCAACATCGAGCGCGTCTCTATGCTCTTCCTCACCAAGACCACGTACGCGACGACGCTCGCGCTCGTCTTCGGCGCGCTCATGATGGAGTTCCCGTTCCTGCCGCGCCAGGAGTCGATCGTCGACGGGCTCACCATCGGCCTGCCCGCGTTCTTCCTCGCGCTCATGCCGAACCTGCAGCGGTACCGACCTGGATTCCTCCGACGATCGCTGTCGTTCGCGGTCCCAGCCGGACTCGTGATCGGCACCGCGCTGAGCCTGTACACCGCGGAGGCGATCCGCGACGGCGTCCCGACCGAGGAGCTCCGCACCGGCACGACGCTCGTGCTCGTGATCCTCGGCCTGTGGGTGCTCGTCGTGCTCGCACGACCGCTCACCTGGCAGAAGGTCCTCGTGGTCGGCGCGATGATGATCGGCCTGATCGCCGTCTACTCGATCCCGGTCCTCACCGAGTTCCTGCAGTTCGTCGATCCGGGCATCGACACCGCGGTGAATGTCCTCCAGACCGTGGTGCTGGCGATCATCGCCCTCGAGCTGGTGCGGTGGTTCCACCGCTGGTACCTGCGGCGCCTGGATGCGCGCTCGCGAACCAGCGAGCGGTCCGACCCGTCCACAGCACGATGATGCTCGCGAGCGCCACCGCGATGGGGAACACCTGACCCCACAGGTCGTCGGGGTTGAGTGCGAGCGACCACGCGTGCAGGAGCACCTGCAGCCCGAAGAGCACGGTGAGGATCGACCTCGCCGTGCGGTCCCCGCGCGTGATGCCGCCGGCCATCGCCGCGATGAGCAGCCCGAGCAGGATGAGCCCCGCGCCGAGGAGCGTGATGTGCGCCACGACGCCGTCCGCGATGACGTCCTCGTCGTAGCGCGCGAAGATGACGACGATCCCGAGCCCGACCGCCCCCAGCGCCGACAGGTAGGTCAGCACGATGACGACGATGAGCTCGATCGGGCGACGCAGCCGCGGCGATGCGGGATCGTGCGGGTCGCTCAGCTGAGGCAGGGGTTCCACGCGACCAGTGTGCCGTGCCGGAGCGTCGGTTCGTTGTTTTCGGCGCACCGAACTTCTACGATTTCGGTATGCCGAAAACTCCGATGGCGGGGTCGGCGAGGGCCGCGATCGCCGGTGCGCTCGCCGGGTCGCTCCTGCTCGGCGGCTGCGCGCCAGGCGCAGGCGGGGATGCGACACACGGCGAGCCGGATCGAGCCGCGGACCGCCCGAAGGTCGTCACGACCTTCACCGTCCTCGCCGACATCGCGGCGAATGTCGCCGGCGAGCACCTCATCGTCGAATCCATCACCAAGGTCGGCGCGGAGGTCCACGGCTACGAGCCCACCCCCGGCGACATCCGGCGCGCCGCCGACGCCGACCTCATCCTCGACCACGGGCTCGGCCTCGAGCGCTGGTTCGAGCAGTTCGTCGCCGAGCTCGATGTGCCGCACGTCGTCGTCACCGACGGCATCGAGCCGATCCCGATCGCCGGGGACGAGGCCGAGACCGGATCCAGTGCCACCACCGGCGCACCCCCGAACCCGCACACCTGGATGAGCCCCGCGAATGTCGCACAGTACGTCGAGACGATCGCCGACGCATTCGCCGAGCTGGATCCGGCCCACGCCGAGGAGTACGACGCGAACGCGCGCGCCTACCAGTCGGAGCTGCACGCGATCCAGGATCGCCTCATCGCCGAGCTCGCGACCCTGCCGCCCAGCCAGCGCGCGCTCGTCACCTGCGAAGGCGCCTTCAGCTACCTGGCCCGCGACGCCGGCCTCACCGAGCACTACCTGTGGCCGGTGAACGCCGAGCAGCAGGCGACACCGCAGCAGGTCGCGCGGACGATCGAGACGGTCCGCGACGCGGGCATCCCCGCGGTGTTCTGCGAGTCGACCGTCTCGGACCGCGCGATGCAGCAGGTCGTCGACGCGACCGACGCGGTGTACGGCGGCGTCCTGTACGTCGACTCCCTCTCCGAGCCCGACGGGCCCGTCCCCACCTACCTCGACCTGATCCGATACGACACCGAGCTCATCATCGCGGGACTCACCGGAGGCACCAGGTGACGCAGCCCGCCCCCGCGATCGCGCTCGCCGACGTCACCGTGCGCTACGGGGACATCCTGGCGCTCGACAGCGTGAGCCTCGCGATCGCGCCGGGCCGCGTGTGCGGGCTCATCGGCATGAACGGCTCAGGCAAGTCGACCCTCCTCAAGACCGCGGTCGGACTCATCCGCCCCGACACCGGCACGGTGCGGATCGACGGGGCCGAACCGCGCGAGGCACGCCGCGCCGGCATCCTCGGCTACGTGCCGCAGTCGGAGGACGTCGACTGGTCCTTCCCGGTGTCGGTCCGCGACGTCGTCATGATGGGGCGATACGGGCACCTCGGCATCACGCGTCGACCGCGCACCGCCGACCGAGCCGCGGTCGACGAGGCGCTCGCGCGCGTCGAGCTCACCGAGCTCGCCGACCGTCAGATCGGCGCGCTGTCGGGTGGGCAGCGGAAGCGCGCCTTCGTCGCCCGCTGCATCGCCCAGCAGGCGGGCATCCTCCTGCTCGACGAGCCTTTCGCCGGTGTCGACAAGCGCTCCGAGGCGACCATCGTCCGGCTGCTGCGCGAGCTCGCCGCGGCAGGCCGCACCATCCTCGTGTCGACACATGACCTGCACGCGCTGCCGGAGCTCGCCGACGAGGCGGTCCTGCTCGATCGGCGCGTGCTCCACCACGGCTCGGTCGCCGAGGCGCTGCAGCCGGAGCGGCTCGCACAGGCATTCGGCCTCCACCCCGCACAGCGGGACCGCGACGAGCACCCGCGCGAGGAGGGCGACGCGCTGTGACGCCGCTTGACATCCTCCTCGAACCGCTCGGCTACGACTTCATGGTGCGCGCGCTCACCGCGACCGTGCTCGCCGCGGTCGTCTGCGCGCTCCTGTCGTGCTGGCTCGTGCTCGTCGGCTGGTCGCTCATGGGTGACGCGGTCTCCCACTCGGTGCTGCCGGGTGTCGTGATCGCCTACGCGATCGGCGCGCCGTTCGCGATCGGCGCGCTCGTCTTCGGGTTCCTCGCCGTGCTGCTCATCGGCGCAGTGCGCGGCGGCGGCCGGGTGAAGGAGGATGCGGCGATCGGCATCGTCTTCACGACGCTCTTCGCGCTCGGCCTCGTGCTCATCTCGGTCATCCCATCGCAGACGGACCTCAACCACATCGTCTTCGGCGACATCCTCGGGGTCTCGACCGGCGACCTCATCCAGATCGGCGCGCTCAGCGCCGTCGCGTTCGCGGTCCTCCTCGTCAAGCGCCGCGATCTGACGCTCTATGCCTTCGATCCGACGCACGCGCATGCGATCGGGCTCAACCCGCGGTTGCTCGGCGCGCTCCTGCTCGGCGTCCTCGCCCTCACCGCGGTCGTCGCGCTGCAGGTCGTCGGCGTCATCCTCGTGGTGGCGATGCTCATCATCCCGGGCGCGACCGCGCGGCTCATGACGGATCGGTTCGGGCGAATGCTCGTGATCGCGCCGCTCATCTCAGCGGCGAGCGCCGTCGTCGGGATCTACCTGAGCTACTGGCTCGACGTCGCCTCGGGCCCGCTCGTCGTGGTGGTGCAGGGCGCGGTCTTCGCGATCGTGTTCGCGGTCGCGCGACTGGGCGGTCGTCGGATCAGGCGGCGTCCGGGGTCGGGCAGTGCACGAAGGTCTTCTCCCCCGGTCCGCCTCGGTCGATGACGTGCGCGGACATGAGCTGACCGCACAGCGGGCATGCCTGCTCGGTCGGCGGGGTGATGGGGCGCTCGGGCTTGCTCGTGCCGATCTGCGCGGGGCCCTCGAAGAGGAAGAAGAAGCGATTCAGCGCCGCCCAGAACCCGGGCTGCCCGTCCCACGGTGTACGCACATGCTTCCAAGCTCGTTTGCCCACAAACAAAATTGTAGCGCCTAGGATCGATTCGTGCACGAAGATTCGGAGGAGCTGCTCAAGCTCGACCGGCAGGTGTGCTTCGCGCTCGCGGTCGCGAGCCGCAGCATCATCGCCTTCTATCGCCCCATCCTCGAGCCGCTCGGGCTCACCCACCCCCAGTACCTCGTGATGCTCGCCCTCTGGGACCGCTCCCCGATGCGATTCGGCGAGCTCGCCGAGACCCTCCAACTCGACCCCGCGACCCTGTCGCCCATCGTGCGGCGCCTCGAAGCCATGGGGCTCATCACGCGCACCGCCGCCCCCACCGACGCGCGCGTCGTCGAGCTCGCCCCCACCGCGGCCGGGCGCGCGCTGCGGCAGAAAGCCCTCGCCGTCCCCGGTGCCGTCCTCGAGCGACTCGGCATCCCCCTCGAGCGTCTCGAGGCGCTCCGCGACGAGCTCAACGAGCTCATCGCCGCCACGCGCGGCACCCCCAGGTCCGCGTAGCCCTGGGGGCGCGCTGGACGCTACAGGTCCTCCGGCGCCAGGTCGCCGTTGCCCTCATCGCCGAGCTCGGCGACATTCGGATCCCAGCCCTGCGTCTCCGGCTGGGCGCTGTCCGGAATCCACAGGCCACGCTCCTCGAGGTCCTCGTCCTCCCCCGCCTCGAGGTCCTCATCCAGCTCCACGTCGTCGTCCTGGAGATCCTCGTCCGCCACCTCCTCGCCCTCGTCGTCGTCCTCATCCTCGACCTCGTCGAAGCCGATCAGCTCGTCATCGTCGAACTCGTCCGAGACGATGTGGATGTCGTCGCGCGCCATCGCGGACCTCCCTCCCGGTGTGGTTGCGAGGAACACTACGCCGCGTCGAGCGGACGGGGTAGCCGCCGAGCGACGGAGATCACCCGCCGAAGTAAGGTCGCAGGTGCTCGCGCAGGTGAGGATCGACGACATACACATATGTGCCGCGCATGCCTCTCGTGAGCAGCACGAAATAGATGCTGCGGATGTACTCGAGCAGATCGTCGTCTGAGATCGTGATCCCGAGCTCACCCAGGTTCGACTTGCCTCGCGAGTCGTGATACGACGCGCGGTCGACGAACATGCGCCTCGCGACCGGGTCGTAGCGCAGATCCGGTCCGATCAGCACACCCGCGTAGTTGAGGTCATAGCCCTGAACGGTGTGAATCGATCCGACCTCGTGCACTGACGACGACGACCTGATCCAATCCACTGGCGTGCTGTTCCAGCGAAGCTGCACCCCGTCGAGCTCGATGTCGAATGCCGACCCGTCTCGCTTGCTGCGCCACTTCCATGCGTAGCCCGCGACAAGTCGCGACAGCTCGACCTCGTCTTCCCGCGCCTGGATCTCCTCGCGCATGCTGGCCAGGTCGTCGAAGAAGCGGAGATCGTATTCGCCGAATCGCTTCGGTGCCACCGGTATGCCGTTGAGGACATTCCGGACGTAGTCGATGTAGTCTTCGCCGCCCAGGACGCGCATCTGCGAGGCGAGCAGAAAGTGACGTCGGGTACGTCGCGCCTCCTCGATCACGTCCTGGAGGTGCTCAGCACCCAGGTCTCCAGGGCGCACCCGCTGTGCGGTGTCCACGAGCAGCACCTGATGCGTGCTCTGCGTGCGCAGCCAGTCCAGCTGCGTGTATCGCGGATCGTCCTCCCCATACAGACGCAGATTGATGTCCTTGTAGCGCCTGTGGTCGAAGCCCGACGCCTGTCGTGCTCGGCGACTGAGGCGATGCGCTTCATCCACGATCAGCACGTCGTATCGCTCACCGCTCTCGCCCACGTCGAACGGCGACAGCACCATGGCGGGCTCGAGCCCGTCGACCTTCCTAAACACTCGCTTGACTGTCGCTCGCAGCGACTGCTGGGGGACGACCAGGCCGATCCGTCGCCCCTGCAGCAGGTCGGCATTCCCCTCCTGGAAGAAGTCAGAGAACATCGTGTCCGCGTCGAGCGCATCCTGGCGATCCGCGTGAGCGATGTCGAGCAGGAGCTTCATGAGGGACAGCGCAACGATGGTCTTGCCGGTCCCCGGGTCACCCTGCACCACGAGCGTGCTCCCGACGCCCTCTTCCAGCTCCTGGAACAGCGTCTCGAGGATCCCCTCCATCGCCACCGCCTGATCGGTGGTGAGCGCGTTGAACGGCGAGAGCTTGAAGAACTCGCTGTTCTGAATCTCTGGCAGCGACCTGGTGAAGAGCCCGAGCTCTCGCAGCCGTTCGAACACCTGCGTGAAGGTCTCGCGATATCGCTCGCGCTCGTAGTAGTTCCGGTCCACCGACCCGGCGCTCTTGTTCGTGACCTTGAGCCGGTCATCACCCGCGAACGCGTTGATCAGGAACGACTCGAGGTCGAGGCACGCCGACTTGTTGAAGGTGTCGTCGAAGACGATCCGCGCCCCGGTGAACCTGCGCTTGTTCGGGTTCGCCAAGTGCTGGCGGAGACGACTCGTCGCTGCCAGCGTCTCGCCCACGTACACGCTCGACGGCTCATCCAGCACGTACACCACCGGCCAGTTCTGGTGACGTTCGTCCTTCTCCGCAAAGACCGACACCGCGTCCTCGGTGAACGGGATGTGCTCAATCCGGAAGTCGGTCATACCTGTCGCTCCGACCCTTTGCCTTCTCCACGGGGTACTTGCAGCGAGTCACCGCGAGCTTGTCGAGAATGAGCCCCTCTGGGTCGACATCCAATCGATCCGCGAGGAGCAGACAGTAGGTCAAGACATCGGCCAGCTCCGACTCGACCGCGTGACGCTCGAACTCGGCTCCCCACTGGAAGCACTCGAGCAGCTCACCCGCTTCGATCGCGATGCTCTTCGCGAGGGCCTCCGGCGTGTGGAACTGCCCCCAGTCGCGCTCCGCGACGAACGCACGCAGCGCCTCAGCCGCACGTTCCATCGACATGCTCGGAATCTAGCAGCGCGGGGACGTGGCCTCACCCCTGCTGGTATGGCCTATGCAGCTCGGAGGTCGCAGACGCCGTCGCGAGGACAAGCCCTGCTCGCCTCGGGACCCCGTCAGCGGAGGTCGTCGGGCGGGCGGTGGCTGACACGCGGTCAGACTCGCGGCGCGTGGGGGTCGCTGTGGTAGGCATTCGCCATGGCAGAAGAATCCGGGCGCGGCGACGAGCTCGAGACCCCCGCCGAGGTCCCCGCCGAGGCGCACGCTGAGGAGCTCGAGGGCGAGTTCGAGGAGGCGTACGACAAGGAGGCCGTCTTCGACCGGGTCAACATCGCCCTGTACGGGTCGACCGGGGTCGGCAAGTCGTCGCTGCTGAACGCGATCTTCGGCACGCCGATGGCGCCGACGGGGGTCGGCAGACCGGTGACCGACGAGACGCAGCTGTACGTCAACGACGCCGGGACGCTCGCGATCTACGACGGCGCCGGTCTGGAGATCGGCCAGAAGTCGCACCCGCTCAAGGACATCCGACGCCGAATCCTCCGCAACCGCACCGGCGCGGTCGAGGACTTCATCCATGTCGCGTGGTACTGCGTCAACAGCCGCACGGATCGCCTCGAGGACGGTCAGCGCGAGGTGATCGAGCACATCGCCGCCCGCGGGATCCCGGTCGTGCTCGTCCTCACCAAGGTCATCGTGCGGGACGGTGTCGTCGATCCGGCGGTGATCGCCTTCGCGGATGCGCTCCGCGCCATGAAGCTACCGATCGTCGGCGGCGAGCCCGTCCTGACCGCCGCGGTCGACGACGAGTTCAACCGCGCGACGCGCTACGGCCTCGAGCGCCTCCTCGACGTCACCTACGGGGTCGTGCCCGAGGCGCAGCAGGTCGCGCTGACCGCCGCGCAGCAGATCGACCTCAAGCGGAAGGCGAGCTACGCCCGCAGATGGATCGCGGGCGCGATGGCTGCCGCCGGCGGGGTCGGCGCCGCTCCCATCATCGCCGCCGACGCCCCCGTGCTCATCGCGCTGCAGGCGGGGCTCATGGCCAAGATCGCCGCGATCTACGACATCCCCAAGACGAAGGCGGCCGCCGCGATCGGCACCGCCACCTCGCTCGCCACCGCGGGCGGGAAGGCCGCCGCGACGAGCCTCATCAAGCTCATCCCCGGCATCGGCAACGCGATCGCCGGAGGGGTCGCCGCGAGCATCACCGCGGTGCTCGGCGAGAGCTGGCGCACGACGAGCGAGAAGATCTTCACCGGCGACCTCCGCCTGGACAGCGCCAGCCAGGTCGCCGAGGTCGCGGGGGTCTTCCTCGACAGCGTCAAGCGCGGGAAAGGCGCAGAGCTCGCCGACGGCGACGGGACCGGCGCGAAGGCCTGACGGGCTAGCGGGCGTCCTCGCGTTCGAGATCGCGGACGGCGGGTCCCTCCAGGACGCGTCCGTCCTCGGTGAAGCGCGAGCCGTGCAGCGAGCAGTCCCACGTGCATTCGGCCGCGTTCCACTCGACGATCCCGCCGAGGTGCGTGCACACCCGCGAGAGCCCATCGGCCGGGTGCGGGGTCACCCAGCCGCGGACCATCTCGCCCGCGACCTCCGCGTTCGCCTTCACCGCGGTGCCCAGCCCGCCCCACGCGACCGCGGCGCTCCCGAAGGGCTCCGCCCAGTCAGGGACATCGCCGAGGATCTGCCCGCTCATCGGGAGGGCCGCGGCGGCGCCATTCGTCATCCCCCATTTCGCGAAGCCGGTCGCCGCGAAGATGCGATCCGCCGACCTCGGCACGATCCCGTAGAAGGGCCGGTGGTCGGCCTTGTAGTAGTCCTGCGCCGCCCACCAGCGCACCCGCTCCGCACCGGGGAAGTGCGCGCGGGTCCAGTCGTCGAGCGCGGCGAGACGGTCCCGCGTGTCCCGCTCACGCCCGGGGGTGAACGACTCCCCACCGGTCATCAGCAGCGGCTCGCCGGCCGCGCCGGTCGCCATCCGCACGGATCGGCGGACGAGGTCCGCGGACAGGTAGAACCCGTCCGGCGCGCGGGCGTCATCCGGCAGCCGGTATGCGGCGACGAACTGTCTCGAGGGGATGAGCTTCGCCGCGAAGAGTCCCCGGTCGAGGACCGGGTACCCGGTCGCGAGGACGAGGTGGCGGGCGGTGATCGCTCCCCTCGACGTCTCCACCGTCACATCGCCGGCCGATGTCTCGGCGCGCACGAGTCGGCATTCGTCGACGAACCTCACGCCTGCGTCCCGCGCGAGGCCGGCGAGGTGCGCGAGGACGCGCATGGGGTGCAGCTGCGCCTGATCGGGCATGCGCAGCCCACAGAGGACCGGGAAGGGCAGGCCGATGTCCCCCGCGTCGAGCCATCCGGCGGGGAGCCCCGCGACGTCCGCGGCCTCCGCCTCGTCCCGCAGCGCGTCGACGCCTGCCGGGGTGACCGCGTACGTGTAGGCGGTGCGCGGCTCGATCGCGCCGCGCACCCCGTGGAGCTCGTCGCGCAGCCACATCTGACCCGCGAGCTGCGCCTGCGCGTACGCGCGGAGCGTCTCGTCGTCGGATGCGCGACGGAGCGCGGACAGGGTCGTCCCCTGCAGCACGCTCAGCTTGGCCGTGGAGCCCCCGGTCGTCCGGGCTCCGATGCTGTCCGCGTCGAACACGACGACCCGCAGCCCAGCCCGCGCGAGCAGCAGCGCGGTCGCGACGCCGACCAGGCCGGCGCCCGCGACCGCGACGTCTGCGGCGGCGGGCAGCGGGTCATCACCGGGCACGCGGGGTGCTGTGGCCCGCCACAGCGACCGACCGTCGCCCACCGCCTCCATCAGCACGGCGACGTCATGAACCCGTCGGCTCAGGGTATGCGCCCCCGACGATCGAGGGACCGTCGCCGAGGTGACCGGCGTCCGCGCCGAGGGTGTCGCTGGGGATGCCCGCATCGGTGGGCCGGCGCTCGCCCTCTCGGGCCGGGCGCTGCACGTCGCCGTCATGGATCTCGCCTCGCCATGCGCCGGTCTCGTCTCGCCGCTCCTCGATGAAGCGCTTGAAGCGCATGAGGTCCATCTCGACCTGCCGCTCGTCGAGTCCGACCGCGGCGCCGACCTTCTCGACGACCGTCTCGGGCTCCCACACCATGGCGAGGGCGACTCGCGTGCGGTTGAGGGAGATCGGCTCGAATGACACTCGGCCGCGGTGCGCCTTGCCGTCGACGCTCGCCCATTCGACGTGCTGGTCGGGGAGCTGATCGATGATCTCCGCGTCGAACTCGCGCCGGACTCCCCCGACGCTGACGTCCCAATGGGTGAGCGCGTCGCTGAGCTGCGTGACGGACTTGACGCCGCCGAGGAACTCGGGGAACTCCTCGAACTGCGTCCACTGGTTGTATGCCGTCCAGATCGGGACCTCGACCTCGACCTCTGCTGTCACGGTGTCGACCATGTCGTGCTCCTCTCGATTGCTGCGGTGCCCCTGGTCGGCGACGAGGGGCCGGCGTGCGCCGAGGTGCCACGGTAGGTCGCCGCCGGCGCCGACCCCACGGGGTTGACTCCGGTCTCGCGGCGAGGTACGGGCCCTGTCATCGCTCTGCCAGGTGCACGGAGCGGATCGCGGGTGCGTGACGGATGTTTGACGCGGTGCTGTCGAATGTCGGACCCTCCCGACTACCATCGCCGCATGTCGAAGCGACGTGTCACTGCCCCGGAGATCCGGCCGGGTCAGCGGGTTCAGGGACCCGCGTCGTATTTCCCGAGCATCGAGCGGAAGTACGACCGCCCCATGCAGGAGTGGCTCGACCTGGTAGCCGACGAGCTCGAGACCCACAGCCACATGGAGGTCGTCCAGTGGCTCAAGACCCAGCACGGCATGGGCCACGGTCATGCGAACGCGATCGTGGCGTATGTGAAGTCGGCGCTGCAGGACTGACCAGGCGGCAGTTCGGCGCAGACGAGGAGACGACCAGGATGCCCGACTACGGTCACCCCCTCCGATTCGGAAGCTTCATCACCCCGGTGAATGTCCCGGTGCACCGGGCGGCCGACCTCGCGGTGCTGAGCGAGGACTTCGGGCTCGACCTCGTCACCTTCCAGGACCACCCCTACCAGCCGGCGTTCCACGACACGTGGACGCTCCTGACGTGGGTCGCGGCGCGGACTGCGACCATCACGGTCGCGCCGAATGTCCTGAACCTGCCGCTGCGCCCGCCCTCGGTGGTCGCGCGTGCGGCCGCGAGCCTCAGCCTGCTCACGGGCGGCCGCTTCGCGCTCGGCATCGGCGCGGGCGGCTTCAACGAGGCCGCGCATGCCTTCGGAGCCCCGATGCGCACCGCCGGGCAGTCCGTCACCGCACTCGATGAGGCCCTCGACATCATCCGCGGCATCTGGGATGTCGACGCACCCGGCATCCTCCGGGTCCACGGCGAGCACTACCAGGTGGATGGCGCGAAGCGCGGTCCACGCCTGCCCCAGCGCATCCCCATCTGGCTCGGCGCGTATAAGCCCCGGATGCTTCGGCTCGTCGGGACGAAGGGCGACGGCTGGCTGCCGAGCCTCGCCTGGATGGAGTCCGGTGCGCTGGGAGCGGGCAATCGCCTCATCGACGCCGCGGCGCGGGAGGCCGGCCGGGATCCGCGTCAGATCGAGCGCCTCCTCAACGTCCCGCCGGACACGTCGGCGGATCTGCTCGTGCGCGCGGCGATCGCCGGGGTGAGCACCTTCATCGTCGCGACGGACGACCCGGACGAGCTGCGGCGGTTCGCGCAGCGGACCGTCCCGGAGGTGCGCGAGCGGGTGGCCTCGGCGCGCGCCGGATCGACTTCGTGACGACACACCGTCGGCATTTGTCCGGCGTGGCGTCGAGGGTCCGTGCTTGCCGATACGGTGGAGGCTGCTCTAACACCGAGGGGATGCACCATGCCACAGACCACCGAGCAGTACCCGAGCCGTTCGCTCGCGGACGCACCACGCGCCGATGACGGCTACTACGGGCCGCAGAGCGTCTCGTGGCGGGTGTTCTCGGACCCGGGCTCGTCGCTCGGCGCGCAGATCGCCGTCTTCCTGCAGATGCTCGACCCCGGCATGATGCGTCACTTCGACCGCGTCTCGGTGACGAGCGAGGGCCCCGAGGAGATGACTGCGCGGTTCCAGCGTACGAGCGCGTACCTGCGCGATTCGATCTTCGCGGACCGCGCGCACGCGGATGCCGCCGCGAAGCATGTCGACATGCTCCACGAGCGCGCCACCTGGACGGACCCGGAGGACGGCCACGTCGAGAAGGCGAAGGTCCCGGAGTGGCAGCGGTGGACGTGGTGGACCTACATCTGGTCGGTCGTCCGCGGCTACCAGGAGTACGGCCCCGAGCCGCTGTCGACCGAGGATGCCGACCGCCTGGTGGTGGAGTCGCACCACGGCGCGAAGTCGCTCGACGTGCCCGGCCCGTATTTCGAGACGTTCGCCGAGCTCGACGAGTACATCCGGTCGGAGATGCCCTCGAAGGCGCTCATCTATGTCGCCGCGCTGGGTGCGTACTCGCTGCGCCACCCCGCCGTGAAGGGTCCGCTGCAGAAGTGGGCTGCGCGGAAGATCGTCGACGGCATGGCGTACCTGATGCCGCCGGAGGCTCGCCTGTTCTTCGCGCTGGAGAACCGCACGGAGCGCCAGCTCCGCAGCGGCCGGAACTGGACGCGCCGCATCGCGAAGCTCAGCCGCGGCAACAAGTCGGCGGAGCAGCTCATCGCGCAGCTCGTCGGCGAGACGCAGACGCAGCCGTACCAGAAGGTGCGACGCCGGGCGGAGTCACCGGTCGGCGCCTGACGCACGGCTCACGAGAGGGCCGGTCCGCACCCGCGGGCCGGCCTTTTTCGCGCGCCAGCCCCCGAAAATGCCTGAACAGGCGTACAATCGACAGGGTTTCCGACAGAGCGTCGGCAAAACCGGACGCATCCCGCATATCGAGAGAAAGCAGGCATTCGTGAGCGTCACACCCGACGGATCCACGACCGTCACCCCGCACCCCAAGCGCTGGTTCGCGATGGCGATCGTCGCGCTCGCCGTCTCGATCATCATCATGGACGCCACGATCGTGAACGTCATCCTCCCGGTGATGATCAAGGACCTCGACCTGACGGTCACGCAGGCCGAGTGGGCCAACTCGATCTACGCGCTCGTCTTCGCAGCGCTCCTCATCACCGTCGGCCGGATGGCGGACCTGTTCGGTCGGCGCCGGATGCTCCTGATCGGCATCATCATCTTCACCGCCGCGAGCGTCGTCGCCGCCTCCGCCCCCGACGGCGGGATCCTGCTGCTCGGCCGCCTCCTCCAGGGTGTCGGCGGCGCGATGATCCTCCCTACGACGCTCTCCACGGTGAATGCGATGTTCACAGGCCGTGAGCGCGGGATCGCGTTCGCGATCTGGGGCTCCACGATCGGCGGCATGGCCGCGGTGGGCCCGCTCGTCGGCGGCTGGCTCGCGACGGACTTCAGCTGGCACTGGGCCTTCCTCATCAACGTCCCGATCGGCCTCATCATCATCTTCGGCACGATCTTCGTCGTCCCGGAGACGCGAGACCCGCACGCGGAGCGCAGCGTCGACGTCGCCGGCATCCTGCTGTCGGTGATCGGTCTCGCGGGCATCGTCTTCGGTCTCATCGAAGGCCAGAACTACGGCTGGTGGCTCACGAAGGACGGCAGCGGGTGGCCGCTGTCCGTCTCCCCCGTCCCGTTCGCCTTCGCGGTCGGCATCCTCGCGATGGTGCTCTTCGTGGTCGTCGAGCTGCGACGCAAGCGCGCCGGTCGGCCGATCCTGCTCGATCTCGCGCTGCTGCGCATCCGCAGCCTCCGCTACGGCTCGATCGCGGCGCTCATCGTGGCGCTCGGCGAGTTCGGCATGCTCTTCGCGCTTCCGCTGTACGTGCAGAGCGTCCTCGAGTTCACCGCGCTCGGCACGGGCCTGCTCATGCTGGCGCTCGCGATCGGCACCTTCCTCATCTCGGGCGGCACCGCGCAGCTGAGCCGACGGATGGGCGGCAAGGGCGTCGTGCGGCTCGGCCTCATCCTCGAGGTGATCGCGGTCGCGGGGCTCGCCTTCAGCATCACCTCGAGCGCGAATGCGTGGGTCCTCGCCGCGTGGCTCTTCCTCTACGGTGTCGGCGTCGGCCTCGCGACCGCCCAGCTGACGAACGTCATCATGGTCGACGTCCCGGTCGAGCAGAGCGGTCAGGCCTCCGGCTTCCAGAGCACGGTCCGCCAGCTGGGCTCCGCGCTCGGCATCGCGGTCCTCGGCACGGTCCTCGTGACGACGCTCGCGACGGCGACCACCGCCAACCTGGAGCGCATCGAGGGCCTGCCGACGGAGGCGCAGGAGCAGCTCGTCGATGTCGTCACGAACTCGGCGGGCGCGGCGATCCCGAGCCTCGCCGACATTCCCGGGTCGAACGCCGAGATCCAGTCGGCGGCGTCCGACGCGATGGTCACGGCGGCGCGCGTGACGACCTTCGCGGCGGCCGGCGTCCTGCTGGTGGGCCTGCTCGCGACGATGGGCATCCCTGGCGGTCGCCCGCAGCGCGAGGAGGCCGAGGTCGCCCCCGCCGACTGACCCGGCCACCGAATCACTGAGGGCCCGCTCCCCCACGGGAGCGGGCCCTCAGTCTGTGCGACTGCTCAGCGCTCAGCGGTAGCCGAGTGCTGCACGGTCAGCCGCGCTCGCGACGCACGCGGGCGCCGACGAGGACGACGAAGCCGAGGAGCACCGCGCCGATCGCGGCGAGCGCCGGTGCGGCCAGGTTGGGCGCGCCCGTGTTGGCGAGGTCGC